>Ga0102832_1000028_pt1 | contig 493849 bp, 409 predicted proteins | sample EBPBio282013_DNA_FD_88942 | JGI IMG/M metagenome (GOLD analysis project Ga0102832, IMG submission 88942) | Wastewater treatment Type I Accumulibacter community from EBPR Bioreactor in Madison, WI, USA - Reactor 2_5/28/2013_ DNA (Illumina Assembly) | ecosystem: Engineered > Bioreactor > EBPR >...
TAACTATTTTTGAATCCCGATGCAGACTCTGAATAACAGCTAGCTGAAATCGTTTACACAAAATATTTTACAGTCTCGTGTAATTGTAAGTACCCCTTTTCTCAGACAGCTTGAGACTGAAAAATTTGTAATCTTAATTCTTGTTTCGAGTAGGGATTATTACGAAATTTTGGAGATTGATGATTATTTATCAACACTTTGCTATGTAAGCTTTTGATGACACTTTGAAACATATGGAATAATCCGCTCTGCAAACTAAAAATGAAAAAATATTCATTCGTTTTATTTTTCACGTTTGCTACCTGTTTGGCTTTTTCAGCACAATTGAAAGGGAAAGTCATTGCAATAACTGATGGCGATACCTTCACATTGCTTACTGGTCAAAACCAGCAGGTGAAGATCAGGTTGCATGGTATCGACTGCCCGGAGAAGAAGCAGCCCTATTTCAACAGTGCAAAAGCGTACACCTCATCACTTGTTTTTGGCAAGCAGGTTTTGGTTCTGGTGAAAAATAAGGATCGGTATGGCAGAACAATCGGCATTGTGTTCTTGAAGGATAAGCGTAACGTAAATGAATTGTTGCTGCAGGCTGGCCGGGCCTGGCATTTCAAAAAGTATGATCAAGATGCCCGATGGGCTGCTATGGAACAACTGGCACGCCGACAACGCAAGGGCTTATGGGCCGCCCCGAATCCCATTGCACCTTGGGATTGGCGGGCTATGAAGAGATGATTTTTCGAAAAATCTCTTTGCCATTGTTTGATTGAGAATTTTCACTCCTCAAATACATTGCGATCTAATGCTACAAAGTTTGGCAAAAGAATGACCCATGTTACTCATGCATTGCTTAGCGGAAATCACAGACCGTACCCTTGTTTTTGAACAGAGAATGCTTTGGCAGCAAGGTTTAGTTGAACATAGCTACAGTGATTGTAACCACATTGGGAACCCTCCATCATTAGCAGGCGACTTTTTAGTTCATACTTGTTTTAATCTCGAAAATGTTTCGGAAGGAGAGATTGGTTTGGTAATACAACAGACGGAAAAATTATCGTCGGAGCTCAGCTTACGATGTGTGTTGCAATTATCAAGTGGCGTTTGGCAAATCGCAGAAATAAATGATAGGAACGGGGTGAAACTGCTGGGAAAAAGAGGCAAGCTTGATGGAAAGATTTCCAGGAACATGGACATGTATTTGCTCTCTGTGAATAGCCAGTATTTCTTCTATATCGCTGATATAGACGCCCCATTGTTTCAATGCGATCATGCTGCTTTGATGTCGTCACCACGTTTTCCAAAGCTTCATGTGGATGGACACGAGATGCCAGTTACTGCATCCATGAAAATTTGGCATTTCAGCAGCCAGCCAAAAGGTACTTTGAGTCTTAAAGCATTGCTGGCGGCTTAAGCATCATCGATTTTGCGCCAGCATTTCCTGTAGTGTTTCCTGTAATTGTTGCCTTAATTCCAGCGGCTTAATTATTGTAAGATGCTTTCCAAAGCTGAGCAATTGACTCAATAGTTCAGGACTATCAATCACCTGCATGCTCACCTGTATGCCATCTTTCAATCGCTTGGTAACTTCTTGTGAATGATGCATGGGATGTTTCTCCAACAACACACTGATGGGCTCCTTTACTTCAATCACCAAGTCTATGGGATGATTACTGCCGCCCATAATACCCACAGCGTTTTTGAATAATGACTCTGGATTAAAATCACTACGCTTCACTACTATTTTGGGCTCCAATATTACATTGGTCATTCTGTCGAGTGCAAACGTGAGATAAGCGGCATGTTTTTCATACCAGCCAATCACATACCATTTATTTCGGTTTTCCTTTAGTAAATGAGGAACCAGCGAGAAGGTTTTGTGCTCTTGCTTGTAAATGTTGTCGTACTCAAAACTGATAGGATGATTGTTGGCAATGGCATGGTAAATCGGTTGCAGCCAATCGTTGCCATCACTGCCAAGTGTACGTTCAAATTGTACAAACTGATCAACCATTGGATCGCCGGGCTGACGAGAAAGGGAGAGCCGGGTGTAGATCTTGTCGATGGCTTCTTTGAAATGCTCGAAGATGCTGATGTTGCGATACTGGTACAGGGTGAGGGAGGCAAATTTGAGAGCATCTTCTTCCTGAGGATTCAGAGGAAGCTTTTCTATCGAATAGTTGTGTTCGTCATAGTAATACCCTTTTCTGACTTTATGGTATTTAATGGGTGCGTAATAGCCGAGCCCCTTGTCGTTGCGCATAGCTTCAAAGTCCTTCTCAATCTGAGAAATAGAAATTTTGCCAGACAACTCTCCAAAAATTTCCATTTCGCACTTGTTCCTGATATAGTCTTTATCGGGGAAGGGGTGCATATTGTTTCGCAAACAGCGGTCAATGATGCGATAGCGGGAAAGTGCTGACTTATTAGCAGGCATGAAAATGGCTTTAGTAGGTGGTTGAAGTTAGGGCATTTGGCAAGTTTGAAAATGAGATTTTCGGAATAAAAATGGAAGGTTGCAAATAGATTGCGATGTGGCCAGATAAGTTGCAACCAGTTTCTCATCACGCATCATAGTAGAAACCCCTAAACCCACACTGGAACGGACCGGCTAATAACCGGTCCTTCCTTCTTTAGGTGAAAATTAAATACTTGAGATAAGGGTTTATCAGCAGCACTCAAGGAATGAAAAGGATTATTCCAAAATATTTGAAATCAAAAAAACTTTAGACGGGCTGTTAATAGTACAGGTCAATCCTTTTTGGGGAATAATATCTGCTGGGCGTCCAGCAGCGTTTTTTCAATATCCCGGGCTGTGGCAGCTTCAGCGAATCGAGCACCCTTGATAGCTTTCGTCTTCGCTTTAGTGGCTATAGCAATCGCCTTTGTCATGGCTTCTTCAATTGTTTTGATCAGCTCAAATAACTCACTGGAATTGTTGTTTTCTGCCATGGTCAATTCTTTGAATGCATACTGAAATAAATAAGTATTACATCTAAGGATGTAATTTCTAGCTTGTGATACCAATCTGATGCAAGCTTGCTTGGGCAGATAGCAATGTATTTGCAATCTGACTCAGATTCAGGGATACTTGCACTTTCATTTTAAAACATTTAATTATAAATCCAAACTACAATTCACCCATTCGCCATCGAAACTGGCCTTGTATTTTTTGTAAAAGTTGATGGCGGGTTCGTTCCATTCCAACACCTGCCATACCATGCGTTTGTATTGTTTCTCTTTGGCTTCTGCAATGAGTGCATCAAACAACAATTTGCCCAAACTTTTGCCACGCATGCTTTCTGTTACTAAAATATCTTCGAGATACATGGCTTGCCCCTTCCAGGTGCTGTAGCGGATGTAATACAAAGCAAAGCCTTGCACTACGCCATCTACTTCGGCGCAAAAAGCCCACCACACAGGGTTGGGGCCGAAGCCGCTTTCTTCAAAATGCTGCAGCGTTACAGTCACTTCCTGTGGTGCTTTTTCATACAGTGCCAATTCCCGCACCAACTCCATCAGGCGGGGGCAATCTTCTTTGGTAGCTCTTCTAACTGTGATAAACATAAATCTGTAATGGTTATTGACGATTGGCTTTGTAGTTGCCATGAGGTTGTAAAAAAGTAACGGCAGGGGCTTTGCCTGCTACAGGGGCTTCAAACTGCAGGGCGAAACCCGCTACTGCTTTAAACACAAATTTGTGCTCTCCGGTAAATGCCAGTTCGTATGGCGGCTGGCCGGGCACTTCTACATACAATGTGTTCTCGTTTTTGATGTACACTTTGGCCAGCATATTGCCGAGCTGATAGCTGCCGGTGTATTGTTCCAAATCGGCTTTGCTCAATGCTTTGGCTTTGGCTGTTTTTGCAAATACCAATTGAATATTGGGCGCTTCAAAACCAAATGCCTGCAGCGATTCTATATCGCCGCTGATGTTGGTATTAAAGCGAAATGATTGTCCGCCCTGAGCCGATGTGTCAATTTTCTCGCCTGCAATTATTTCAACAGGATAAAAGAAATCGTAATGCCAGTTGTTGAGCCAGTAAGTATTGCGGCTGGTACGCAACCAAAGGCTGTCGTGTTGCACAAATACATCATACGTACCATAGGCGGGATGTGTATACAAACCCTCGTAAGCTGCCAGCGGATGGCTCATGCGTTGTGCACTCCGCACCGTTACCGGCTTAGTGTTGGCACCAGCAGCTGCGTTTGTTGCTTTGGCTTTTGCCACTGCATCGAGATTGCGTTTGTTCCAGTCGATGGACGATAGTCCCAAAGCACGGTCGGTCAATATTCGACGTACAATGGCAGGCACTGTGCGGCTATCCTGATTCGACAAGACTACTATGCCAATGCTATCATTGGGAAAGAAAGCGGTGGTAGCAATAAAGCCATCTATTGCACCGCCATGCTCCACCTGATAATGTCCCCGATAGCTGCTGAGCGTCCAGCCAAAGCCATAATCGCCACCGCTCATAAAAGCAACATCTTGCTCTGGAATGCCAGCGCCGGTGGTCATTTGGCCACTGGTGGCTTCTTTGAAATGAACAGCAGGCACAACTGCCTGTCCGTTGTATTTGCCGCCATATATCCAGGCTTGTACCCACTTGCTCATGTCGAGTACAGAACTGTACACTGCGCCTGCAGGACCCATGCCGCCAATATTGTAATGTGGTACTTTTTTAATCGTACTATCGGTAGAATAACTATAAGGCGAAGCCAGATTACTGTCGGCTTTTACGGCACTGTAAGGCATGTTGCTGCGTGTCATGCCAAGTGGTTTGAAAATTTTATCGAGCATGTTTTTCTCCCAACTCTGGCGACTAAATTTTTCTACCACATAGCCCTGCGCAAAAAACATGAAGTTGTTGTACTGATATTTTTCTTTTGAGCGATAGGTAGGCTCCATGAATTGAATGCGCTGTAGCAAACTATCGCGGTTGTCGCTGGGGTTGAGGTACCACGACAAATCATGACGGGGTAAACCAGTGCGATGGCTCATCATGTCCCGCATGGTAATGCTGTTGTTCATGTCGTTGTTGAAAAACTTCAACTCTGGCAGGTAGTTGCCTACAGGTTCATCGTAGGTAAATTTTCCATCGGCTACCAATTGACCTACCAGCGTTGATGTGAAAGCCTTGGTGCAAGAACCGATAGCAAACAACGTGTTTGGTGTAACGGGTTGTTTCGTGTCGAGGTCACGTACACCAAAGCCTTGGGCAAATACTACTTTGTTTTTCTCCACCACAGCTACGGCAAAGCCCGCAGCATGCCAGTCCTTCAACACCTGTTGCAGTTGGGCTTCCACGCCGGCATATTTGTCAACGTTCGTGGCTGGTTTTTTCTTTTGTGCCCAAGTACTTGCAGTTAAGCAAAGCAGCACAAATACAAAGTAGTTTCTCATGAGTTAACTATTTTCTGAATGATAAACACAAAGACTTAACCCTGCAATGCCTGATCGAGATCGGCAATAATATCCTGTACATTTTCGATGCCTACACTCATACGAATGAGGCCATCAGTAATGCCGAACAACAATCGGTTTTCGCGGCTGAGGCCTGCGTGGCTCATGCTGGCTGGATGGCTGAGCAATGTGTCTACCGTGCCCAGTGAAACCGCTCTGGTACACATTTTTAAACGGTTGATAAATTGCTTGCCAGCTTCCAATCCGCCTTTCAATTCAAAGCTCATCATGGGGCCGGGGTGCCGCATTTGCCTGGCACTGATGTAGAAATCCGGGTGCTGATGCAAGCCGGTATAATTCACATGTTCAATGTTGGGATGGCTATCCAAAAACTGCGCTACTTCCATGGCGTTGTGGCAATGGCGTTCCATGCGTAGTTCTAACGTTTTGATGCCTTGCGTCAACAAATAGGCATCAAAAGGATTGGCATTGCCACCCAACAGGGCATGCCATTTCCATGCTGTGGTCTTCATGAAATGAATGTCTTTTCCTATAAGCACACCGCCTATGGCAGAGCCATGTCCGTTCAAAAACTTGGTGGTAGAATGAAACACAAAATCAACTCCATACGCAAATGGTTGTTGCAAGTATGGCGTAGCAAATGTGTTGTCTACGGATACCATTTTTCCATAACGCTTGGCAAGTTGTGTTAATGCTTCTATATCTACACAACGGATGGTTGGGTTGGCGGGTGTTTCAATATGAATGAGCTTGATGCTGTCATCTTTTTGCAACCATTCTTCTGCTTTCTCCAAATCATGCAGGTCTTCAATAATGGGTTCAATGCCGCTATTGGCCAGCACTTTGTGCAGCAGCTCAAACGTGCCGCCGTATAGTGAGTGATGGCTCAATACTTTATCGCCTGCTTTCAGCGTACTGAAAAACAAAGTAGCCATGGCCGCTTGTCCGCTGGCATGCAGCAGTGCTTTCAGTTCGAGTGGTTGTCCGTTTTCATCACTCAATCCAAAGGCTTCCAGTGCGGCAATTTTTTGTTCGCATTCTTTAAAAGTAGGGTTGCCCCAGCGGCTGTACACTTTCTCTTTATCGAGGCTGGCAAAGCGTTCCATGCCTTCCTCCGCTGTGTCAAACACAAAGGTGGACGTAGCGTAGATGGGAGTAATGTGCGAACTGTTGGGGTCTTGTTCGTGACCGCCATGAATGGCGGTACTGCTCCAGCCACTCAACGGAAAATTTTTATCTGCCATGATGATTTCTTAAATACATTTAGTTGCTTTCAATCTGTTCAAAACTATCATTTAAAAAGCAATCATTTCCCCGACATTTCTATGAAAGAGCTTCTTTGTCAATATGCTGCTCACAATGTATGGGCCAATCACAAATTGTTGTTTCACATTCAGCAAATGGAAGAGCACAAATGGTACCAACAAGTGCCATCCAGTTTCGATAGTTTGTACAAAACCATTTTGCACATGTGGGATGCCGAAAGTGGCTGGTGGCAACGGATGCGGCTGCATGAACACCTGGTGATTCCTTCGGCCAGTTTCGATCCATCATTAAAAGATGCCTGTAACGGCCTGATGCAGCAAAGCATGCAGTGGGAGCCCTTCATTCAGCAGTCGCTCAATGAAGATGCCATCAACAGTTTGCTCATGTATAAAAATTCGAGGGGCGAAGAATTTGCTCAGCCTGTTCGGGAAGTGCTGCTGCATGTGTTTAATCACTCCACTTTTCACCGGGGTCAGTTGGTGACTATGATGCGGCATTTGGGCGAAACCAATATTCCGGCTACCGATTTTATTGCCTTTGCCCGCAAGCCTTTGGCGGGTTAATGACGGCCGTCATAGGCTACGTTGTGGCTTCCACAGAAATTGCTGTTACTAAACAAAGATTGCATGACTGCCTTCCCCAACGATTTGCAGATAGCTCAAGCTGCACCCATTCGACATATCAAAGAAATTGCTGCCAAACTCGGCATTAGCAACGATGATCTGGAATACTACGGCAAATACAAAGCCAAGTTGCCGCACAAACTCATCAACGATGCCGTTTGGCCAGAGCATCATTTGATATTGGTAACAGCCATGACACCCACGCCCTATGGCGAAGGCAAAACCACCATGAGTGTAGGCCTTACGGATGGCCTGAATACTATTGGAAAAAAAGCGATGGCTGTGTTGCGGGAACCATCACTTGGTCCGGTGTTTGGCATTAAAGGTGGTGCTGCCGGTGGTGGCTATGCACAGGTCATTCCGATGGAAGATATCAACCTGCATTTCACCGGCGATTTTAGTGCTATTGAAAAAGCGAACAACCTGTTGTCGGCACTTATCGACAACAATTTGCAAAACAAAAAACACAGCCTGCACATAGATCCCCGCACCATTGTGTGGAAACGGGTGATGGACATGAATGACCGTGCACTGCGCCACATTATGGTTGGCCTGGGCGGTACCAACAATGGTATTCCACGGGAGGATGGTTTCAACATTACGCCTGCCTCTGAAATCATGGCCATTTTGTGCATGAGCCAAAGCATCGCCGACCTGAAAGAAAGACTAGGCAATATTTTTATTGGCTTCACTTTTGACGGGCAGCCTGTGTATGCCCGTGACCTTCATGCGGTAGGTGCCATGGCGGCTTTGCTGAAAGAAGCCATTAAACCTAATCTGGTGCAAACACTGGAAGGCAATCCTGCTATTTTACATGGCGGGCCATTTGCAAGTATTGCCCAAGGTACCAACAGCATTGTGGCTACTAAAATGGGATTGAGCCTTGCAGATTATGTTGTAACGGAAGCTGGATTTGCGGCAGACCTCGGTGCCGAAAAATTCTTCGATATTAAATGTGTGGCAGGTGGGTTGCAACCAGAAGCGGTGGTACTGGTGGCTACTATCAAGGCATTGCGGCACCATGGTGGTGCAAAAAAAGCGGAGCTGCAAACGGCCGATGTGCCCAAGGTATTAGCTGGCTTGCCCAATCTCGGCAAGCACATTGAAAACATCATGAAGTTTGGCATCCGGCCCATTGTGTGCATCAATCATCTTCCAACGGATGATGCGGCGGAAATTGCAGCCGTGCAAGACTATTGCGCTGCGTTGGGTGTGCAGGCCTTGGTGAGCAAGGCATTTGCCGAAGGCGGAAAAGGTGCTGCTGATTTGGCCAACGCCGTGGTGCAAATGATTGAGCGTAAACAAAACAATTTTAAGCCTTTGTACAGTTGGGATGAACCTATTGAAATAAAGATTGAACGCATAGCCAAAGAAGTGTATGGAGCCAGTAGTGTAGACTATTCGGTTAAAGCGAAAGCCAATCTGAAAACCATACACACACTGGGCTTGCAGGCCTTGCCGGTATGTATGGCCAAAACACCGAAGAGCCTGAGTGATGACGAACGCAAACTCGGTCGCCCCGAGAATTTTGCTATAACGGTACGTGAATTTGAGCTGGCCATCGGTGCGGGTTTTGTAATACCCATTTTAGGCGATATGATGCGGATGCCCGGCCTGCCGGCAGAGCCCGCTGCAGAGCAAATGGATCTCAGCGATGATGGCGTTATTTCGGGGTTGTTTTAAACTTACTCCGCCAGCGTCCATTGCGAAGTGCGGCCCAGAAAAGTCATGCTGCACAAAAAGCCACGCAGGTCTATCACATTGCCTTTGAGGGTGAGTTTGCCGCAATAGGTTTTGCCATTGTTGGGGTCGTACACTTTGCCGCCTTCCAGCACATTGTTGTCGTTGGTGAGGGCAAAGCCGGTAAGAATCAACAGGTCCATCAGCGGCTTTTGCTGTCGGTTTTCATCCGGATTTTCTTTGTCGGTGCGGGGCTTGCCGTTGGGATCGTTGGGCACTTTTAACCAAACTATTTTGCCGTAATATTTACCATCTACGGCTTTGTAAATTTTAATCTTCGATGTTTTTTCGGCATTGTACCAGGTACGTTCTATGGGGTGCTTTTGCGCTACGGCCAACAGGCTGGTGAGGCAAAACACGAAGGCAAGTATTGTTTTCATCACGTATCAATTTTATACACTGCAAGAAATAAAAAATGCGAACATGATGTTCGCATTCATAACGGTCGGTTGTCAAAAGATATTATTGTCCGTCGTAGGCCCACTTAATCCAGGTGGCGCCCCAGGTAAAGCCGCCGCCAAAGGCTGCCAGTACAATGTTGTCGCCTTTCTTCAGTTGGCTTTCCCAATCGTTGAGGCACAGCGGCAGCGTACCCGCCGTAGTATTGCCATATTTCTGGATGTTGATCATCACTTTTTCCGTAGGCAGGCCCATGCGGTTGGCCGTAGCATCGATGATGCGGAGGTTTGCCTGATGCGGTACCAGCCAGGCAATATCATCGGCCGTCAGGTTGTTTCGTTCCAGCAGTTCGGCGCTTACATCGGCCATGCCTTTTACGGCAAATTTGAACACTGCCTGACCTTCCTGATACACAAAGTGTTCTTTGGCCATGACGGTTTCAATGGTGGCTGGTTTGGCACTGCCGCCAGCCTTCATGTGCAGATGGGTACAGCCACTGCCATCGCTACGCAAAATGCTGTCGAGTACGCCAAGGCCTTCGTTGTTGGGCTCCAGTAAAACAGCGCCGCCGCCATCACCAAAAATGATGCAGGTAGCACGGTCGGTATAGTCGATGATGGCACTCATTTTATCGGCACCAACAACAATTACTTTTTTGTAGCGGCCACTTTCTATGAGGGTGGCACCGGTGGTAAGGGCGTATAAAAAACCACTGCAGGCAGCGTTGATATCGAAACTCCAGGCATTTTTGGCACCTACACGGTCGGCTATGAGGTTGGCCGTGGCCGGAAACACCATGTCGGGGGTTACGGTGGCGCAAATAATACAGTCAATCTCTAACGGATCGAGGCCTTTTTTCTCAATAATTTGTTGCACGGCAGGTGTGCCCAGGTGACTGGTGCCTTTGCCTTCTCCCTTTAAAATACGGCGTTCTTCAATGCCGGTGCGGCTTCGAATCCACTCGTCATTAGTGTCCACCATTTTCTCCAAATCGAAATTGGTGAGTTTATCTTCTGGCACATAGCCGCCAACGGCGGTAATAGCTGCGGTAATTTTTTGGCTCATAATTGGAGGCGAAGATAAGGTTTGCCGAAAAAATGGTTGTAATGCCGTTGGGCATTTATACGTAAGAATGCGACGTTGCCCAGGGAAACCTGTGCGGGATGGATAATCTTGTCATAGGCTTGTATCCTCCGACAGGATGTACTATTTTCCCCATTTATATCCTTACCTATGAAAGTAAATCAACTTCTAAAGCCACTCGTTTTGTTGCTGTTTCTGCTGAACTATGTGTTCGGGGTTACCCAAAATGTAGGCATTGGCACTTCAAACCCGCTTAATCCTTTGCATGTGGTGGGAAGTACAAATGTGATGTTGCGATTGGTAAGTACCAACAGTAATGCTTCAGAAATTGCCTTTTATACAGCGGATGGGTTGAAAGGATATGTTGGAGCTTACAACAATACCCTTGAAGTAGCTGCTATAGCACTGGAGCCTGTAACCTTGCTTACCAGCGGTACACAACGCATGATTGTAACTGCCGGTGGCAATGTGGGTATTGGTAGTTTAACTGCGCCTGCAGAAAAACTAACCATACAATCGGGCAATATTTTGCTGAGCAATGCCGACAAAGGCATCATCCTAAACGGTGCCGACAGGCCCATGATTACCCGGTGGTTCGATCCATTTATATCTGGCACCTACACGGGCATTGGCAGGTGGGGCATGTTTATGGAACCCAACCGGCTGGTGTTGGGCGTCCCCAATCTTTCTGACAAGGCTATTGAATTTGCGGGTTACAATACAAACAGCTCCCGAAGTGCATTTCTTACCATTCAGCAATCAGGAAAAGTAAACCGGCCAGCCACAGGCGGAACAGATTTACTACCTATCGCCATCGGTAATATACGGTGGGATGGAGTGGTGAATGGCGGTTCGGGAAATTTTTCAGTAGAAAAGGTAGGTACTGGAATTTTTTATATAACACTCAACGGCATCACTTATACGGAAACCGGATTTGTAACTATAGCTACTGTTTCGCAGGTTTTCAACAATCCATCTTTTGTATACTCAGATGTAGCAACCGGAGGACGATTGGCACTAGTTGTAAAAAATGATAGCGGTACGCTGGCCAATCAGGATGTGCATTTTATTGTTTATCGCCTTTAATTAGTTATCCAACATCATTATTGTATGAAAAATTCTTTATTAGTCTTGGTGTTTGCTGTGCTTACATTTCATGCCAATACCCAAAACATTGGCATTGGTAAACCCAATCCCATTTTCCGGCTCGATGTATTGTCTACCGCCAACAGCCCGGCCCGGTTTGATGCTGCAGCTCCCATGTACATTGCCCTGTTTGAGAATGGCGGTTACGTGGGCTATCTCGGTTCTTTTTCGGGTGCAGCACCCGATGTAGATTTTGGCACCGGAGCGGGCAACACAACCGGCAGGGTTCACCTTACTACTCAGGCTACACCCCGCCTTACTGTTCGTGAAAACGGTTATGTAGGCATCAACCTCACCAGCCCCAACCGCCATTTGGATGTAAATGGCGACATGAATGTGAACGGTACTTTTTATGTAAATGCCAATAGCGGCACCACCGGGCAAGTGCTTACTTCGGGCGGTGCGGGGGCCTCACCCAGCTGGCAAACTTTGAGTACGGCGTATGAAAATGATATCCGTTTTGCCGTACAAACCAACCAGACTACTACAGGAGGCTCTACCAGCAGCTCACGGTCTGTTTTGTACAATACTAATACTGTATCTGTAGGTACGCCTACCAACGGCGCCATCACCATTACTGAAGAAGGGCTCTATCATTTTGAAGGCAATTTTACCGTAGCAGTTGAATACAGCGGGCAAACCGTGGGCGATAATACCAATGCAACCGGCCGTTTGGTAGTTGGGCTATCCCAAATTTTTGATACCCACTACATCACCAGTTTTAAAAAAACAGGAACGGGCAGCAATTGGCGGGGTCAGGAAGTGTTTACCTGGGAAAAAGACTTGTACTTTACGGCGGCGCAGGTGCCACTTAATATTACCTATGGCTATGCATTTAATGCCTCGCCAACCAATGGCGCTGTCTTATTATCCCGCAGTATGACGGGTATTATTTCAGGATATAAAATTGCTGATTGAGCATCGTCAACGAATCCCCATTCATGTCAAAAAAGCAAACAGCCCTTTCAAATTTTGAAAGGGCTGTTCGGTTATAAAAAGTGCCAGCGTGTTACGCCAGGTTGTGAAACACTTTCTGCACGTCTTCGTCTTGTTCCAGTTTGTCTACCAGTTTCAGCACTTCTTCCGATTGCTCATCGTTGAGGCTTACGGTAGTGGTAGGTATCCATTCCAGTTCGGCGCTGATGGGGCTGAGGCCTTTTTCTTCGAGGGCTTTTTGCAGGCTGCCAAAGTCGGCAAAGGCGCAGCGTAGCACCAATACTTCGGTGGTATTGCCAGCGTTGTCGGGGTCCGATGTGCCTTCACCCAGTTCTTCGAGGCCGGCATCAATCAGTTCCAGCTCCAGCTCGTCGGCATCCAGTCCTTCGGGCTTCAGTTTGAACACACCCATTTTTTTAAACTGAAATGCCACACTACCACTGTTGCCCATGGCGCCGCCACCTTTGTTGAAGATGGCTTTCACGTTGGCCACGGTACGAACGTGGTTGTCGGTAGCGGTTTCTACCAAAATGGCCACGCCGTGTGGGGCATATCCTTCATACAAAATTTCGTCGTAGTTCACCAGGTCTTTACCCTGAGCCCTTTTGATGGCCGCTTCTACACGGTCTTTGGGCATGCCTACGCTGCGGGCATTCTGAAAGCAGCGGCGAAGGGCTGCGTTGCTGTTGGGGTCGGGGCCACCGGCTTTTACAGCAATCACAATTTCTTTACCAATACGGGTAAAGTTTTTGGCCATTTTATCCCAGCGGGCAAACATGGCGCTTTTACGTACTTCAAATATGCGACCCATACAATACTATTTCTGATTTCTGAATTCGGATTGCTGATACAGGATGTTGGTTGGGGAGGATGATTGGAATGAAACAGACTTCCTGCTCAACCTCAATCTTACCCTTGACCTCAACCTTAACTCCAGCCTTCGGCTTTGGGTTGCAAATGTAAAGGCCAATGCAACGAAAAAAAAACCGCCCTTCCGGACGGTTTTTCTTAAGTGTATCAAGCTACTATTTCATTGGTTCAAAGTCATCTGCAGTAGGCAAAATATCTTTGTTAGGAATACGGAGCTTGCTGTGTTTTTTGCTGTATACAAAGTATACCACCAAGCCAAGTATCATCCACAAGGCAGCAAACTTCAGTGTACGCTGATCGATGGCTACAATCATACCGGTGCAAATAACAGCACCCAAAATGGGTACCAATGGTACAAGCGGTGTTTTGAAGGGACGCTCAATTTCGGGGCTCTTCATACGCATTACCCATACACCTACACTTACCAGTACAAAGGCAAAGAGGGTGCCGAAGCTGGTTAGGTCGCCGGCAACGTGCCCTGGCACAAATGCCGCAAACAGGCCTACAAATACAAACAGTATCCAGTTGGCTTTATAGGGCGTTTTATACTTGGGGTGCAAATCGCCAAAGGCTTTGGGAATGAGACCGTCGTTACTCATGGTGTAGAAAATACGGCTCTGCCCCATCAGCATTACCAGAATTACAGAGGAGAAACCGGCGAGGATAGCCACTGTAACAGCAGTAGCCAGCCAGCCATAGCCTGTCATGTAGGTGCTGATGGCATAGGCAACTGAAGCTTCTTTACCGGCCGTTTTAAACTCGGTATAGTTGGCTACACCTGTGAGTACATGGCCAAACAGGATGTACAAAATGGTACACACCACCAGCGAGCCCAAAATACCAATGGGCATGTCTCGCTTGGGATTTTTGGCTTCCTGGGCAGCGGTACTTACGGCATCAAAACCAATGAAGGCAAAGAACACAATGGCCGCACCACCGAGTACACCGCCCCAGCCGTGTTTGAAGATGCCATCGTGGCCGGGAGTGCCTTCCGGAATCATGTATGGCACATGGTTTTCAGGCTTAATAAACTGCCAGCCAAGGGCAATGAACAACACCACGATTGCCACTTTTATAAATACAATGATGGCATTCACAATCGCAGATTCCTGAGTGCCTTTGATGAGCAGCAATGTAATAGCCAGCAAAATAATGAGGGCCGGAGCATTCACGATACCATTAGTTACCGTAACCATGCTGGCCAAATTAGCTGGCAGGCTCTCAAACTGAGCATCGCTCAATACGAGTACACCGTTGGCTACCGACTTAGTGGCTTCCGGAATAAATGCAGTGATTTGTGCAATAGCGTCGCCGGTTACACTGTGCAGTGCTTCAAACGGCGAGTGGCACCATTCATACGGGACCGCACCTCCGAGCAGTTTATTCAGATATTCGCTCCAGGCAATGCTTACAGTAGCAGCACCCAACGCATATTCCATAATAAGGGCCCAACCAATTATCCAGGCTACAATTTCGCCAAGGGTTACATAGCTGTAAGCATACGCACTACCGGCAATAGGAATCATACTGGCAAATTCGGCATAGCACAAACCAGCAAAAGCACAACCCACAGCCGCAATCAAAAATGAAATGGTTACCGCAGGGCCGGCAGCTTCGGCAGAGGCAGCAGCCGTACGTACAAACAAACCTGCACCAATAATAGCACCAATACCCAATGCCACCAGGTTGCCAGCTCCAAGGGTCCGTTTCAGCCCTTTTTCAGAATCGGCAGCCTGAGCCAAAATTTGGGCTAAAGGCTTCTTCGCAAACAAACTCATAAGCTATCTGATTAGTTTTAGTAGAAAAATACTTTAAGGCGGAAAAATAGAGAATAATGCAACATACGACGAGATAAATTGAAACGCCTTGCGGCCATAGCCTTAATGACATACAACAACTTGTGCCAGGTAGCCGCAACAGCATGTGCTGTTGTTCCGCTAACTTTCACCCGTCATAAAAATCAGTCAGGCATTGACCAGCTTCTTATTCATATTATACCTGTTCCTTTTTTTGTGGTTCATTCGCCGTAGCCATTGGCTTCGCCAAATAGGGTTAACACCTGTGCGGCTTATAGGGCTATACCTGCTGAAAGTAGCTGCGGGCATTGCCTACGGATATTTTTTTACCCGCCTGCCCAACTACACTCAAAATGCTGATACCTGGCGCATGTTTTTTGCCGGCGTAGCCGAAAAACAATGGTTGCTGCAAGACCCCACCGCCTGGCTGGCCGATGTGTACACGCCCCGCTACGCCGCCGATACTGGCTTACTGGGTACCGAAAACAGCCTGCTGAATGATGTGAAAGATGTGGTACTTATCAAGCTCATTTCATTACTCAATCTGCTTACCAACGATAGCTACAACAGCAACCTTTTGTTTTATAACTACGCCGTTTTTATGGGGCAGGCTGCACTGGCTTTGTGCTGGAAAAATGTATTGCAGCAAAAAAATGCCGCCTGGTTGCTCATCCTCATTGTATGCTGGCCGTCTACCTTGTTTTGGTGCAGCGGCTTTCACAGAGATGGGCTTATTTTACTGGGTTTGGGTGTGTTTGCATGGAAGGCATGGCAGGAAACACAGCATCCGAAACTGACCAATAAAATCTGGATGCTCATCGCTATTGCCTTGGTTTTTTTCTTGCGCAATTATGTAGCGGTGTTTGCGGTGTTGGCTGCAATATGCTTTTGGCTATGGGCCAAATGGCCCGCTAAACGTTGGTTAATGCTGTTGGCATTTGTGGCAGGCTTTACCGCATTTGCCGTGCTGAGTGGCAATGCCATTCCGCAAGCCATTGCACAGCGGCAGCAGGCATTTGCGCAATTGCAAGGTGGCTCACAAATGGCTGCGTTGGTACTCGATGGTAGCTGGTGGAGTTTACTTTCTCAATGGCCTTCGGCAATGCTGAGAGGCGTACTTACACCGCCACTCAATTTGCGCTGGGCATGGAATGATTTGCCTTTTGCTGTAGAAAATATTGTTTACGTGTTGGCGGTTTTGGGTGCTTTCTTTTTTATAGTCAAAAGAAAAGTGGTTGCATTTTCTCAACCACAACAATCGTGGTTCATAGCTGCTTTGGTAATAGCACTACCCATCCTTATGCTCATTGGTTATACTATTCCATTTGCTACTGCCATTGTCCGGTACAAAAGCATTTTGTGGCCTATGCTTTTGCCTCCGGTGATGTATATCATTGTACAATATCTGAAGCATCGCTGGCCCAACAGCCGTTGGCTGGCATTCCTGTAACTTTATTATTCCAACAGCTTACACATCCGCATGACAGCACAAGCACTTTTACTTTGGTTAGAACAACGTGGGGCACAAAAAATAAAATTCGCCTTTACTGATATCGATGGTATGCTGCGGGGCAAAATCATTTCTACCGAAAAATTGAAAGATGCCCTGCAACACGATACCGGCTTTTGCGATGTAGTGTTTGGCTGGGATAGTCAGGATGCTTTGTACAGCACCGATATAAAGGTAACGGGCTGGCATACGGGCTTTCCGGATGCGCTGTGCCGGTTGGATGCATCTACACTCAGGGAAATTCCATGGCAAGACAACATGCCTTTGTTGCTGGCCGAATTTCCAACAGTAGCTGCATGCCCCCGCACCCTGCTGAAGCGAGTGGCGAAGCAAGCAACCGAAATGGGTTTCACTGCCCGTTTTGCACAAGAATTTGAATGGTTCAATTTTGCAGAAACGCCACAATCGCTGGCCGATAAAAATCATCAGCAACCCAAGCCCGTTACACCTGGTATGTTTGGCTACTCTGTGTTGCGGCCTTCGCAGTTAATAGAGTACAACAATGCCTTGTTTGATGAACTCACCGCTTTCAATATTCCCATCGAAGGCTTGCATACGGAAACTGGCCCCGGTGTGTACGAAGCTGCCATTGCACATGATGAAGTGTTGGCGGCTGCAGATAAAGCCGTGCTCTTTAAAGCAGGCGTAAAAGAAATTGCGAATCGTTTTGGTATCATGGCATCCTTCATGGCCAAATGGAATCAGCAGTTGCCGGGTTGCAGTGGCCACCTGCATCAAAGCTTGTGGAATGCGAATGGGGAAAACCTGTTTGCCGATGCGGCGCAGGAGCGGGGCATCAGCAAAATGCTGGAGCATTATGTGGCTGGTCAACTGTTGTGCCTCCCACATATTATGCCCATGTATGCACCCACCATCAATAGCTATAAACGATTGGTAGAGGGTGCATGGGCACCTACTACCGTAAGCTGGGGTTATGACAATCGCACAGCGGCTATTCGTGTGTTGCATCCGTATGCAAAGGCCACAAGGGTTGAAACACGCATCCCAGGTTCCGACAGCAATCCGTACCTCGCCATGGCTGCCGCGTTGGCGTCGGGTTTGTATGGTATCAAACACCAAATACCCTTGCGGTTGGCCGCTACTTCAGGTAATGCATATGCACAAGAAAGCAACCTGCCGTTGCACAGCAATTTGGCCGATGCTACTTATGCCATGCAGCAATCTGCTTTTGCTAATGAACTGCTGGGCGAAGCATTTGTGCAACACTTCACAGCTACCCGTATTCATGAATGGAAACAGTATAGCGACGCTGTAACGGATTGGGAGTTACGCCGTTATTTTGAAATCATTTAAAATGACTTTCGATACAAAGTACAGTCAGGTTTATCCGCCACTATGAACATCGATTACAATCAAATCATCCATAAAGCATGGGAAGGTTACGATGCCAGCCGTACCATTGCCCGTATAGAAGACCTGAGTGTGTACGTAAGTACCAACCGGGTGTGCAAAGTCATTTTTACTGATGGTGATTTCATCATTGCTAAAGCATCCAGCTATGGCAAGTATGAGTTTTTCAAAGAGGACCATCGTATAATTCAAACGCTGAGCAATAATCTGTTGTACCCCTTTGAAAACCTGCTGGCCAAAAGCTTGCAGAAAAACAACAGGGTGTACATCTACCGCCATAAAAAAGCGAAGCATGATGTATGGGTGGTATTTTACAATCCAACGAGGGTGATGGAGCGCCTGCCCCGCCGCTTAGATGATGCACACATTAAAAGCCTGGCAAGGCAAATGGCGAAATTTCATTTGGCCTGTACCCGTATCAAAAATGTGATACCTAAGTCGGGCAAAACATTGCGTACGGATATCAATGCGCTGCTGCAGACTGTCGAAAAAAATCCACGCACATTTGGCAGCCGCATGCATGCCGATTTAATCAAATATCACTGCGAGCAGTTTTTGAAAAACCGGCTCAAATGCAATGTGGGTTCCTTTGAATTAATTCCTGTGTTTATTGATTGGAACATTGGCAACTTTTCTGTCATCAATAAACATGAGTTATTTAGTCGCTGGGATTATGATTGGTTTCGCATTAGCTATCGCATGCTCGATTTTTATTTCCTGAGCAGGGTAGTAAGTGATGTGGGCGATAGAACCGTATTCAGCTATGTGATAGATACCATGATGGAACCTCGGTTTCTAACGTTCCTCACAGAGTATCACAAAGTGTTTCCATTGAAGGCCGATGAAATTCGTTTTTTGCGGGAAGCATATCGCTTTTTTATTTTGAATTATGTGGTGAAAGATGGCAATCACTTTTTTAGCCCCGAGTATGCGAAGAAACTGCGCCACGAAGCGTTTGAAATATACCTGCCCAGTGTAGATCGTGATTTTGATCCGGAGAAAATCATCAAACACCTGAAGATTACCGTATAACCGTCTTCGAATTTATTTATCCAATAAATTCATAACGTGGTGCTTGCCTTTGAGCATGTATTTTTTGCTTTGTTCAATGGCATCCATCACCTGCTCTAAAATAGCATCGGCAGGTGCATCGTAATCAATTTGCAGAGGCGGTTTAATGCTAATGTTGAGCGTAGAGCCCCGCTTTTTAAACTGCAATCCTTTTTTGTCGAAAGCCCGCCAAAAGCCATTGATAACAACCGGTACCACAATAGGGCGGTTGTTTTTAATGATGTGTGCCGTGCCTTTGCGGCCGGGTGCAAAAGGCTTGGTGGTACCCTGCGGAAAAGTAATCACCCAGTTGCGTTGCAATGCTTCATCAATTTTTTGCGTGTCTGTTTCGTCGCGTTGGCGTTGTACATCTTCACCCTTGGCCCGCCAGGTCCGCTTAATGCTGATGGCGCCAGCCAATGCAAACAAGCGGCTGAGCAGGCTGCTGCGCATGGTTTCTTCTGCTGCTATAAACTTTACACGGGTAAATGGGAATAGTAAATAATAAGGCAAGCCAAGCCGGTTCATTTTGCCCCAGCGGCGGGCACAAAAAATATGCAGGAAAGTAATGACGTCGGCAAAATAGGTTTGGTGATTGCTCACAAATAATACATTCTGATGCGGCAAATCTTTGATGTGCTCCATGCCGCTGATCTGCGTTTTGTTTACCACATTCAGGCCGGGCCAACTGGCCAGGCCCACCAGTGTGTACACAGGTGCCTTTATCAATGATAATTTGGCTAATTTTTCTCCAATACCTGGCATGCAATCACGTTGTAGTTCGGCGGCTAATGTAGGAAAATTAACAGCGAACTTTTTTTCTGTTCATCATTTCTGTTGCAAGGTGAAACGAATGGGCATCTTCCTGCAACTTCGCGGCATGAATGCCTACTCTACCGAAGCAGTAATTTTTGATATGGATGGATTGCTCATCGATAGCGAACCCTTGTGGGAGCTGGCGGGTGCAGCATTATTGCGCAAATTCGGGGTTACGCTTACGCATGCACAGTATGCCACTAGTACAGGGCTTCGAACCAAGGAGTGGTTACAGTATTGGTTCACTCATTTCAACCTGCAACACGCCGATATTGAGCAGGCTGAAACTGATATTATTGATGCGGTAATTGAGCTGGTGAAAGCACAGGGAAAAATGTTGCCCGGCGTACCCTACATATTGCAATATTTTCAGCAAAAAGGCATTCGTATAGGGCTGGCTACATCGTCGCCCATGCGATTGGCAGATGTAGTGCTCGACTTGCTGCAGATTCGTTCTTACTTTGAAGTTATCACCAGTGCAGAACACATGCCTTTTGGCAAGCCTCACCCACAAGTATATATGGTTTGTGCCGCTGCCTTGCAAGCAAATCCGCTCCGCTGCATTTGCTTCGAAGATTCTTTTAATGGTATGATTGCGGCCAAGGCTGCCAAAATGAAATGCGTGGTGGTGCCTGCTGCTGCTCAGTTACAACAGGCCCGTTGGGGCGCTGCCGACCTGAAAATTTCTTCTATGCAAAACTTCAACGATTTGTTGCTGCGGCAGCTACAATAAAAGCACGTGATTATTTGCCACTGTACAATTTGGCTACAATTACACCCAGTAAGATGAATGTGATAACTGCAGATATTATTTGCAGGCTGCGATTCGATTCCTGATAGGTTTTTACTTTATAGTGCAGTCGGTTCAGTTCTTTTTTCAGACTGAGAATTTCACGGGCCAGTTTGGCCGGGTCTTCTGTAAACTGCTTTACTTCTGCTTCAAATTTTTCATCGCTGTTGCGGTGATGACGGTCGTGTTTGTGCTCTTGGTCTGTGTGTTGCTCACGTGGCATACGCTACAAAGTTTTGTATCAATAAATGAATGAACGCAAAGGTATCTGCGACACCGGCTTGGTAAAATAAAAACCGCCCCATTTTTCAACAGGGCGGTTTTATATGTGTGGAAGCTACACTTGCGGGGCAAGTGCGTGTTGCAAAAGCTTAGTTGCCTTCGCCGCTTTCCAGTTTTTTCTTCAGGTCGGCCAGCACACCCAGGTCGCCCAGGGTTGCTTTTTCTACCTTGCTCTGGATAGTCTTCACTGCTTTCTGAGTTTTCTCGGCTTCAGCCTTCTTCTCTTTCTTCTCAGTTTCAAACTCTTCCTGCTTAGCACGTTCCCAGATGCGGGCATGGCTCAGTACGATGCGCTTCTCATTGCGGTCGAACTCTATAACCACGAACTGGTTCGTTTCTTCAGCAGCGATGGTAGTGCCATCTTCTTTAGCCAGGTGACGGGCAGGAGCGAAGCCTTCGAGGCCGTAAGGCAGGCTTACTACAGCACCCTTGTCATCTTTCTTAATCACGGTGCCTTCGTGTACAGAACCTACAGGGAAAGTTTCACCCAGGCTGTTCCAGGGATCTTCTTCCAGCTGCTTGTGGCCCAGTTGCAATTTGCGACCGTCTTTGTCGATGTTGAGGATGATTACGTCGATGTTTTCGCCAACCTTAGTGTACTCACTTGGGTGGTTCAAACGCTTCAACCAGCTGAGGTCGCTGATGTGAATCATACCGCCAATGCCGGGAGCCATTTCTACAAACACACCGTAAGGAGTGATGTTTTTTACAACACCTGAATGACGGCTGTCAACAGGGTATTTGTCTTCGATAGTGCTCCATGGGTCGTCGCTCAGTTGCTTGATGCTGAGGCTCATCTTGCGGCTGTCTTTATCCAGCGTCACAATCTTCGCTTCGTGCTCATTGCCCAGTTGGAAGAATTCCTTAGCGTTTACTGGTGTGTTGGCCCAGGTAATTTCACTTACGTGTACCAGACCTTCTACGCCAGGCATAATTTCGAGGAATGCACCGTAGTCTTCAATGTTTACTACTTTACCTTTTACGGTGTTGCCTTCCTGAATGTTTTCAGCCAGTACATCCCAAGGATGTGGCGTCAGTTGCTTCAGACCGAGGCTGATACGCTTTTTGTCGTCGTCGAAGTCGAGTACTACCACGTTCAGCTTCTGGTCGAGCTTCAACACCTCTGAAGGGTGGTTGATGCGGCCCCAGCTGATGTCGGTGATGTACAACAAGCCATCCAAACCGCCGAGGTCCATGAACGCACCGAAATCGGTGATGTTCTTGATAGTACCTTCCAGTACCTGACCTTTTTCGAGCTTGGCAATAATTTCGGCACGTTGTGCTTCGATATCGCTTTCGATGAGGGCTTTGTGGCTCACTACAGCATTCTTGATGGTTTCGTTCACCTTCACCACTTTGAATTCCATAGTCTTTCCTACAAACTGATCGTAGTCGGTTACCGGCTTCACGTCTATTTGTGAGCCTGGCAGGAATGTTTCCATACCAAATACGTCTACAATCAGGCCGCCCTTGGTTTTGCTGGTAACGGTACCAGTAACCACTTCGCCGGATTTGTGGCTTTCCACAATTTTTTCCCAGGCACGGCTAATGCGGGCCTGACGGCGGCTGAGGTTGAGGTGACCGTTGCGGTCTTCTTTTTCTACCACCATAATTTCCACTTCGTCGCCAATTTGAATGGGAGCGTCGCGGAATTCGTTCAGGCTGATTAAGCCATCACTCTTGAAGCCGATGTTGATTACGGCATCAGTTTTGGTTAAACCAACTACAATACCGTTAACCAGTTCGCCATCATTGAAAGTGCGGAAAGTAGCGTCGTACACTTTGTCGTACTTCTCTCTTTCGCTGTCGTTGTAAATGGCTACGTTGCGCTTGTCAATGCTCCAGTCGAAGTCATCGTGAGCAGTAGCAACAGTTTCGGCTACGGGAGCCTCCACAGGTACATTTGTTGTCGCAGTAGGCTCGGCAGCAGCTTCCTCAGCGGCGCCAGCGGTCTCCTGTGCATCTGCGTTTAGTTGTTTCAAAAAGAAATTCATGATAAAACCCCGATGGTTTAATATTCGGGGCGGCAAAAGTAGGGTAAAATGCCGATGCAGCAAGGGTTTTAGCCACATTTTTCACTGCTTTTTCTGTGGTAAAAAAAGAGGCACCTCTTGATGCCTCTTACCCATTTACCTCAAGCTAAAGCGCTGGTTTTCAGCACCCATGTATATTTTCTATCCAATTTGTACCGAGGTCATGGTTAGCGAACCACCCAAGGCCTGATCGTTAAACAGCGAAATGGCTTCGCCTTTTTGTTGCAAACCCAACGTGTACAGCAAGGGCAAAAAATGCTCCGGCGAAGGAATAGCCAAATCAAAAGCCCGGCCCTGCTGCTTGAAGTTTACAAGTGCCTGATGGTTGCCATTAAGAATGGCTGTGTTCATTTTTTCACGTGCTTCCAGTGCCCAATCGTAGCCAAAGCCGGGGGTATCCAATTTATCCCAGGCTACCATGCGCAAGTTGTGCACCATGTTGCCACTTCCCACAATGAGTACGCCTTTGTTGCGCAAAGCCGCCAATTGCTTGCCCAATTCGTAGTGGTAAGCAGGCCCCTGCGTGTAATCAATACTCATTTGTATCACGGGCACATCGGCATTGGGGTAAAGGTGTTTAATTACACTCCAAGCACCGTGGTCGAGGCCCCATTTTTCATCTAACCCAACCGTTGTTTGGGTGATGATTTCCTGTGTAATACGGGCCAGATCGGGGCTGCCGGGGGCAGGGTATTGCACGGCAAACAATTCTTTGGGAAAACCGCCAAAATCGTGAATGGTGCGGGGTTGCTCCATTGCAGTCACCATAGTGCCACGGGTTTCCCAGTGTGCGGAAATACACAGGATGGCCTGCGGTTTGGGCAGTGCCTGTCCCATTTTTCTAAAACTTGCTACAAACTCATTTTCTTCAATAGCATTCATGGGGCTGCCATGCCCTAAAAACAATACGGGCATGGTGGCCGTGCTGGTAAAAGTTTGTGCAATGCGGTTGAGTGATTGTAGTTGCATAGCTATAGCGGATACAGGCAGTATGGCTGCCAGTGATTGAATAAATTGTTTTCGATGCATGCGGGTAGGCTACAGATGATGGATTTGCAAAGTTCCAACAAGATGCCCGTTTGCCGGTATCAGTTTTCGGAAAAAGGATGATAAAATCAGGATAACCGTTCTTGCATTTCTTCCCGAAACTCACCGGGTGTTTGCCCCGTTTTCTTTTTGAATACAGCACTGAAATAGGCTTTTTCCTTGTAGCCCAAATCGAAGCCAATTTCGGCAATGGTTTTGCTGCTGTAGATGAGTTGGTTTTTGGCTTCGGTGAGTTTGCGGGTTTCAATCATTTCCGACACACTCATGCTCAGCACCTGCTGGCAAATAAGATTGAGGTTGCGGGCCGACATGAATAATTTTTCCGCATAAAAATCCACGCCCTCGGGTTTTTGATAATGCTGCTCCAGCAGGTCGAGCAAATTGCGGAAACTTTGGTTTACCGATTTGTTGGCAATGGCTGCTGTTTCGGGCTGCAGCTTTTTTCTTTCAGATTCCAACATGCTAAACAAGGCACTCAGCAAGTGGCGGATGATGGACAACTCTGGTTCGGGCCGTGTCATTTCATCGGCCATTATTTGGCATAACTGCAACATGCGTGGAAAGCAATCGCTGTGCTGTAATGAAAGGGTAGCATGGTGATGATACCAGGCATACAATTGAAAAGTGGTTTCCGGAATAAGGTCGCTTTGAAATCGGATGACCCACATGCGGCAGTGGCCATTTTGCAGGCCGGGCACCACACGATGCAGCTTGCCCTTGGTTACAAAGCTGGCCAGCGGGGCACTGCATTGCATCGTTTCAAAATCAATAAAGTGTTCGAGAGTGCCATATTCGCCAATAATGAGTTCTTCGTACAAATGTTTGTGCGGCGGATTGTCAGACTGTTGAATGCGCAGTGCCTCCTCAGCATCCAGCTGATAAATTTGAAACAATGGTGGAGTGGCAATTGGCATGATATGCACAAATGTATTGCGATTGAGTGGCAGTAGGTGAATTTCCGGTTTGGTCAATACTTGTAGGGATGAGATGTTGCAGCTTTTTCAAAAATGATATCGCTTACTTTTCAGCTATCTTCTCTCAAATACCTTTGCCAAAATTTCAGTTATGCGTAACGTCGTTTTGTTGGCGGCCATTTTATCGATGGGCTGCCAAACCAACACTCAGCAACAAGTGGCGTCAACGCCCTTCAACCAACCGCCCGATTGGGCACAAGATGCCATTTGGTATCAAGTTTTTGTAGAACGGTTTAGCAACGGCGATAGCAGCAATGATCCTACTGCGGCCAGCATAGCCATTCCGCCACTGCAAGTGCAGGCACCTGTGGGTTGGCATATTACACCTTGGGGGCAAAATTGGTATCAGAAAGATGATTACGCTACTGATACGACACGAGATTTCAACAGCTGGCTGCAGTTTCGCCGCTATGGTGGCGACCTGCAAGGGCTTATCAATAAGTTAGATTATTTGAAAGACCTTGGCATCAATGCCTTGTACATCAACCCGATTAACGATGCACCTTCTTTGCATAAATACGATGCCAGTTACTATCATCATGTAGATGTACATTTTGGCCCCGACCCCGAAGGCGACAGGGCCATCATTGCCAAAGAAAATCCGAACGACCCTGCTACCTGGCAGTGGACAGCAGCGGATAAACTGTTTTTACAATTGATAGAGCAAGCTCACCAGCGCAATATTCGTGTGGTGCTCGATTACAGCTGGAACCATACGGGTACGCTTTTTTGGGCCTGGCAAGATGTGCTGAAAAATGGCGCTAACAGTGCGTACAAAGACTGGTATAACATTTCGCAATTTGATGACCCGGCTACGCCAACCAATGAAATGCAATACGCAGGCTGGTTAAACATTCCCAGCTTGCCTGAGTTAAAAAAAGTAGACATCACTACTGAAAGAAAAATTGGTCATCCCTACGAAGGCAACATCAACAAAGGAGCCAAGGAGCACATTTTTGCCGTAACCAAAAGATGGCTGGCACCCAATGGTGATACCAGCAAAGGAATTGATGGCTACCGGTTGGATGTGGCCGATCATGTAGGGCTTGGCTTTTGGCGGGAGTGGCGCAAAGTAGTAAGACAAACGAAAGGCGATGCGTATTTGGTAGGCGAAGTGTGGTGGGAGCAATGGCCCGATCCATTTATGAATCCTGTGCCCTACACCAGCGGCGATGTGTTTGATGCGGTGATGTTTTACCACGCCTACCGGTCGGCAAAATATTTCTTCAGCAAGAGTGATTTTTCGATTGATGCCAAACAACTGGCCGATAGTTTGCAGTTTGAGTGGAACCGCTTGCAAAAAGCTAATCGCTATGCCATGATGAATGTGAGCAGTACGCATGATGCTCCCCGTTTGCTCACTTGCTTTTACAATCCCGGTAAATATAAATTCCGTGCTTTGCCTAAAGATGACCCGCAATACAAAACCGGCAAACCCGATGCAGAAACCTATCAGCGGGTGCGGTTGTATTTACTGCATTTGTTTACATCCGTTGGTGGACCTCAAATTTGGAATGGTGAAGAAATGGGCATGTGGGGAGGCGACGATCCTGACCCTCGCAAACCGCTGTGGTGGAAGGAGATGAGCTTTGCACCGGAAACCCGTACCAACTATCAGCCCGGGCCAAAGAGCTACGATTCCGTAGGTTTCAATCAGCAACATTTTGATTGGTACAAACAACTCATTGCCTTGCGCAACAAGCACAGTGTGCTGCGCCGGGGTGATATTGCTTTTACAGAAACCAACAACAAGCTTTTGGTGTACAAACGCTTCGATGGCAAACAAACCATTTGGGTATTGCTGAATGCCGGCAATACAGAAGCCACTGCACAAATACCTACTGGTGATTATACCAACTTGTTGACTGGTGTAAAGCAGCCAGGTGGCGCTGTTACAGTACCTCCGTTGCAGGGTGTGGTGTTGCAATAAAATACGAAAGAGCTGTTACTAATTGGTAACAGCTCTTTCGTATCCAAACATAATTTAATCAGTTACAACTTTCTGGGCAAGCCAATGGAGAGTCTTGGCACCACGGCACGTATATCAATTTTCATAGCAGGAATGCCGGGTACTTTTACGGTTTTGCTGCCCACCACCGGATAGCTTAATGAGCGGAAAGTAACGGTAGCCATTGTCTTCATAAGGCTACTGATAATGGCTTTGCTTTGTCCCGTTTGCGCAGCCACTTGATTGATGAGCTCAGTTTCCACAGTTTTGTTGGCTTCTTTCATAATCTCCGCAATGCCCTTGTCCACATCTTTCGCAATGTCATCTTTGCTTACGCAAATGCCCACAATAAAATCGGGACCGGGTAAATCAATATCGAGGTCGTCTACTTTTCCTTTGATGTAGCTGCTAAGGTTCGAAGATGTACTAACGCTCAAATCAATTTTGAATTTGATGGTGGCGCCGCGGCCACTGCCGGTTACATTGATGTAACCATTTTGAATACCTGCACTGAGCTTGTCGATGTCTTTAAACTTCTTTTTAGCAGCTTTAATTTGCTCATCCACCATGGTTTGAGAAATGCCTGCACTATCAGGTACATTGTAAGGCACAAAGTACAATTTGGTGAGGGTAGGTGGCTTGTACTTCCTAATATCAAATGCCTCGCTGCGGTACACGGGTTCAAAAATCTCGATGGTTTGTCCCATAGCTTGCATACTGCCCGTTTTTCGGTAGGCCAGTATGTACGCCATTTTGTTGGCCTTAAGTTGTTTGAGTTGTGCAGCACTCACATTGAAACTAAACTTGCCATCGCTGCCGCTGTAGGTTTTTAGTGAGAGGCTTGGGAAAAAACCAAATGGCATGGCCGGAATAACTGATGCCAGATGTACCCGAATGTTGGCAGCTGTTTTGGTGTGGGCCGTGCCGGGATTGCTGGAGTTAGCTAAATAAGCCATGGCAAACTTTGCCATGTCGGTGACTTCAAAAATCTGTCCGTTAATTTTCATGGAAGATTGGTTTGTGCATCACTGTTGTGTTGCGGGTGAGAGAATGAGATGTAAGTGGTAAGGTAGTAGCAAAATTTCAGGAATGCAATAGAGTTGGGCAAGGCTGCCACATGCACATAGCCGAAGGGCTGCGGATGACCGGCGGGTAGCCCCGCCATAAGCGGGGCCGCAGCGGAGCGGAGCCAAAGGGCACCGAACAGCAGTTGCTGTTTGTACGAATGATGATAGCCCCCTGTACGATTCCATTATGTACTGCGTTTAAAAAAAGCATGCATCACTACATGGTGATGCATGCTTTCTGGTTGTTGTAAGTAAAGTGAATTTTTAGAAATGATAAGTGTAACCAAGCATGAATAAATCGGTGGTCATTTTGTAGCTCACACTACTGCCGGGGATGGCGCCGTATGGGTTTGCACCGCTAATCATCATTGGGCTAAGTATGGGGCCGCTTACACTGGCGCCACTGCTGCCGTGGTGATACGTGGCATTGATGCTGCCATGCTTGCCCAGCTGCAAGCCAGTGCCAATTTGAAAACCATGTTTGATGATGGCCGGTGCAGGTGCACTAAAGAATGCTAACTCGCTATTGATAGGATTGCTGCTGAAAGTATAGCCCACTCGAAATGGTACTTTGTCGGTAAGTTTGTATTGCATGCCAGCGCTGACGATGGAAATGTTTTTCCAGCCAAAACCTTTTACCGATGCGGTGCTGGTCCAGCCTTTGGCTTCGAAGCCATCTGTTTTTTCATAGTTTACAAAACGATAATCGAGTGCAAAATCGATAGCCTTGTTGCTGTATCCGAAACCAGCAGATAAGATGGCGGGATAATTCATTTTGAAATTGACGGCTGGTGCAGGAGTGCCATTGAGATACGTGTTTTCAAATTTGAAATCACCAAAGTATTGTTGTGTTTTGTACGATGCGCCCAGCTTAATGCCCTTGCCACTGTTGTAGTAAATGCCAACCTGTGCACCGGCACCAAACGCAGTTGCCTTATTGCTTTTGGGGTATCCCAGTGTTTGGCTGGGCGATGCCAGCGGATTGGGCTCCAGCTGCAACGCTCCCCAGTTGAATGTGGGTTGAATGCCAATGCTCACTTTATCGCTGATTTCGTAAGCATACGTCACGCCTACCTGCATCATCATGTAATCACTTTTTATTTGCCCAAAGCCACCCTGGCTTTGGGGCATGTTGATGGGGTTGCTGCTGTTTTGCGGAAACGTAACACCAAAGCCACTTACGCCAAAAGCACTCACGCCCCAATGGTGTTTACTGTCTTTTTTGCCCCACACCATGCTCAGCGCCGGCATGATACTTACGCCGCGGTCATCTTTAGTAGTACCGCTAAATGTGCCTTGTTGTGTAGGCACAGCTGCAGTTACCTGTGGTGCCGAAAAAAACGTACCGGCATTAATAGAAAACTGTTTGTTTTTAAATGCTGCAATGCTGGCGCTGTTCCAGTGTATTGCACCGTTGATATCAATTGGTTGTGCCGTGCTGGCGCCGCCCATGCTCATGTTCACAGCACCCATGCCTTGCATAATGTGGCCCGCCTGGGCAAATGCTCCTCCTGCCAGCACTATCAGTGCCAGACTCAATGATGATTTTTTCATATGAATGGAATTGTTGGGTAGGAGCCCGACGGTATCAGTACCGTTTGGATGACAAGCATTTGTTTGGGCCTTTACCCATAATGACGACTAAAAGGTTTTGGTTACGGGTGTAAAGGTGTACGCAACCGTTGTAGCCTGAAATGATAGCCGACATACGCCACGGTGATGAGAGTCACGCAGCATAGCAGGAATGATAAGTAGCATCAGCAACCATGCAAGCCCGGGCTTCCGTCACCCGCTGTCCGCTGCTACTCCTCGCCACGCTTGAGGCGTGGCTGTGGGGTATCCGCTACCATCGGGGCTATGAGCAGCAGTAGTGCATGCAGGCAATCCGCTTACGATATATCTAACTGGTATTTATGCAGTAGGCCTGGCAAACCGTCTATCGAAAACTTCGCTTTCTTCATGCGGTTGGCTGCAGGGTCGATGGCGTAATGAATGGCGGTGCGAAAATCGGCCTGCTCCAGATTGGTATTGTCGAATATGGCGCCTGCTAAATCGCAATCGGTAAAGCTGGCCTTGCTCAGGTCGGCATTGCTGAAATCTACTTCGTGCATGTGGCATTGCACAAACCTTGCCTGCTTCAGTTTCATGTTGGCAAAAGATGCCAGTTGCAACTGGCAGCCTTCTGGTTGTATCTCAAATAAAAACGGATTGCAGCCATCAAATTGTAAGCCTACCAGCTTGCAGCGAATGAACCGTACTTCGCGGAATGCTGTGCCTTCGATGTTGGCCATGCTCAAATCGCAATCGGTAAAGCTGCAATCACTGAATTGCTTGCCCTGTAATTGATAGCCTGTAAAAGCAAAACCTGAAAAGCTGCATTGCTCATACTCCCGCAGCATTTGGTTGGCATCGAGATTATCGGGGGTAAAGTTTTCGTCGTATGCGTAATCGGCGGGCATGTGCTATGGCTTTTTAGTAAATACAATGGTGATTGGTTTTCCTGTAAACGAAAGAGGTAGTTCCAGCCATCCTTTCGTTGTTCGGTTTGCGAATAAGGGCATGCTTTTTCCGTTGACGGTACAAACAGCATTTTGCATGGCAAATGGATGGCTTGCATTGCCGGGGAAATGCAACAATAGATTGCGGGTAAAATGAGTTGGCCAGTTGACAGCTTTTATGTGAAGTGTAATGCTGTTGTCCGTTGCGCTGTATTGCCACTGCAACAGTTGGTGTGCTTCTTTTTGTTGGAGTGCCAATGGGTTTTGGCCGTCATCATCATATATGTACCCGTTGTTGGTAACCTCTCCCGGATACAACTTCAAATCAAGTAGTCCTTTCGGATTGTAAGCTGTAAGGTTTGGTGCAGTTGCTCCGGCATGCCACATGGGTATAAGGCTTCCGGCTTTTATAAACAAGGGCATTTGTGCCAGTGGCGCAGCTACATCTATCCATTGCTGGCCTGTTGCAAATTCATCTGTATGAAAATTATACCAGCCGCCTTTGGGTAAGTATATCCGTTGCGTTTCTTTATATCGTTCTGTCACCGGGCTCACTAAGAATGCATTGCCAAACATATACTGCTGTGTGGCTTGCATCAATACAGTGTCGTTGTGGTTGCTGAAAAACATGGGCCGGATAAAAGGCTTGCCTTTGGTGCTGGCTTCCCATGCCAGTGTGTACAGGTAAGGATGCAGTTGATACCGCAACCGGATATAATTTCTGGCAATGGATTTATAGGGCTCATCTTTAAAAGTTGGCTCACTCGGCAAATCGTTTACGCCAGCTTCCAAATCGCCGAAGGCAGTGCCGTGTGGCCGAAAGATGGGAGAGAAGGCGGCCATCTGCACCCAACGCACATACAATTCCTGATCATTTTCCGGTGTGTTGCTAAACCCTCCTGCATCGCTGTGGATGTACGGAATACCGCTCAGGCTCATACTTTGCAGATTGGGCAGTTGTGCCTGAAACCCGCCCCAGCTGCGGCTTACATCGCCCGTCCAGGGAAAAATGCTGTAGCGCTGGCTGCCCGCATATCCTGCTCTGTTCAGAAAAAACAAGCGTTGTTCTGGATACTGTTTGCGCCAGTTTTCGTACAGCATTTTGCTCCACATGTGGCCATAGATATTATGCACTTCATTGGCACTCACTTTTCTGTTAATACCGAAAGATTGCAGGTTGTGGTACAAATCTTCCGGATGATTTTCGGGTTCACCCAAATCGCCCCACCAACCGGCTACGCCTTTGTCGGTTTGTTGTTTGTAAAACTGCCAAAACCACTGCCTTGCCGTTGGTGTAAACAAGTCGAGCAGGCCGCCATAACCAAAATAAAATTTGGTGAGCATATATGGTTCACCGCTTTTGGTAGTGGCTAAGTGCGGTTGACTATTGGCAAATTGCTTCGTGCCTTTCAGAAAGAAAGGTTCTGTAACCAATATCGGATGGATGTTTTGTCGGCGTAATGATTGCAGCAAACTATCGGGTGTAGGCCATTTGCTACGGTTCATCCAGTCCAGATTGCCGAGTGTGCCTTTGATGCTGTCGCCAAACCAAAAAATATCAATCACCAATGCATCCATGGGGAAGTTGTCGGCTTTCATTTTGGCCACTACATCTTGTACCTGCTGCTGGCTGCGGTAGCCAAAGCGGCTTACAAAATTGCCCAGTGCCCAACGTGGCGGCAGCGGCTGTTTGCCGGTCAATTGTGCGTAGCGTTCCAGCAACTGCTCTGCTGTGTTGCCGGGAATGATGAGCATGTTGAGGTTGCCGCTTTCAAACGCTACTTCCAACACGCCAGGCGTTGTTTTGCCAAAATCCATGTACCCTTTGGCGGGGTTATTAAAAAGTAACGCATAGCCATTTAAGCTGAGAATAAAGGGCACGGAATAATTCAGCTCATCGGCGTTGAGTTCATAGCCATAATGAGCGTTGTTGTATAATGGAATGCGCTGCCCACGTCGGTTCATGGGGAGTGTTCTTTCGCCGCCACCGTACCACTGCATGCTATCGGGCATGGCTATGCGAAAGCCACGGATATGGCCACTATCGAAGGCTGCCAGTATTTGTAACCTGGCCGTACTCGTTTGTATGCTCAAGGATTTGTTTGCAGTAGCGGTTGCTTTTCCACGATTGCTGATCATAACGCTACCAATGCCAGTTAAGTGTTGCGGTTGGCCAACGGGTTTTGCAATCAAAGCATCGCCAATGCGTTCGTTGCGCTGCATGTTTGGATGTTGCCATTCAATAAGCAGTGCTTGTTGGGGGTAAGGTGTAAGCGTCCATTGTTGTGCAAATATTTGTGCCCCTGTGCAGGCAAAAACAATGGATAGGAAAAGGCTAAACTTTTTTTTCATGGTCTGCAATTTTGCGGCGTTCGCAAGAATATTCAGCAACATACTATTCCCGAAGTTACCCAACAATAACCTAGGTCAGGATATGAAAAAGCCGGTTATGTTTCATAACCGGCTTTTTCATATTCAGCATGCGTTTATTCAATACTGAAAACAGGATACCGCATGTGGGCCGGTTCGTAGTAAGGCGAGTTTTTATACACCCAATTCAGGATGGCGCTGCTGTTTTTGGCAAACTCCGGGTCTGCTTTTTTCTTCGCCTCCAGTTGTTGGCGCAGCTCCGGATGATCTTTTAAATATTGTGCAGCCACTTGCTCCCAGCGGTAATCGCTGTAGCCTTCTTTTTGTTGCAAAATGGCATCGAAATAATTCCAGGAGAAGAAGCTGTCGTCGCCGGTGGGTTCCAGCATTTCTACTAAATACCTGCGGGCTGGCTGATTGGTAGCAACAAGGTAATCGCCTTTTCGGAAAGTGATGGTTTGCTGCACTGCCTGCACTTTCACTTCCGATTGACGGTAATGTTTTTCGTAAGCTCTGGGGCTGGTTTTGTACGATTCTATTTTGTAAGCCTTTACAGTTATCACAGTGTCTTTTTCTAACCGCCGCATTTGCACATTGTTTTCTTTCAGCCTGTCGGTTACGTTGTGCCAGCCTTGTGGTATCACGTAGTATTTCGGAATGTGTACAGTTTTGCTAGTGTCGAAATAGCTAAAGAATTTTACCGGTCCGCTAAAAGGGCGCTGGCGGTTGTATTGCATAATCGGCAGGCCGGTTACTTCACTTATCACCGTATCTCGTTGGTAACCCAAAAAAGTCAGGTTGTCGTTTTTGTTGCGGTTGGGCGTCCATGCCAGTGGCCATTGTTGAGTTTGCATCAATGCGTTTTGCGTAGCTTTTTTGGTGGCCTTCAATTCTTTCGCCATGGCCGCAGCCTGCTGCATCACTGTCACCATAAAATCGTAAGTGCTTTGTACTCGTTCGGGGTAGGGCTTTAGCATGTGTGTTTCGGGCACAAAGCCAATGGTTTGAAACAAAGCCGCATAACCGCTGCTGTAGCGGGGCGGATCGTAAAACTGCGTCATGCCGCGGCTCAGGTCGTAGCTGTCGAAGTTTACATAAGGAAAAAGTTTCCAGCCTTTCTTATCCATTTGCTGGTACAGTGCCGGCTCAAACGATTGGCGCAGCCAGCTGCCGAGTGGTTCGCCCAGCTTATTGTACTGGCTGGTAAGTAGGGTAAATACATGCTGAAAATCGGCGCCGTCACTTACGTGATTGTCTATCAGTATATCAGGTTGTACCCAATGAAAAGCTTTGGCAAACGACTGCGCATTGTAGCTGTCGGCCTTGGTAAAATCCCGGTTCAGATCGAGGTTTTGTGCATTGCCCCGAAAGCCATATTCCAGCGGACCGTTTTGATTGGCCCGGCTGTAGCTGCCTCGGTTGATGCTGCCACCAATATTGTACACCGGTACAATGGCCAATACTACATTATCAGGCAAAGTTGTTTTTTTAGTGATGACATCCCTCACCAGCATGAGGCTGGCATCAATGCCATCTGGTTCGCCGGGGTGAATGCCATTGTTTACCATAATCACCACTTTTTGCTGCTTGCGCCAGCTGGCGGGGTCGGCACTGCCGTCTTTGCTCACTAACACCAGGTGCAGGGGATAGCCTGCATCGGTGGTGCCCATTGTTTTCACAGATACCATCGGGCTTTGTTTGTCGAGCTGCTGATACAGAGCAATGGTTTCGAAGTAGGTGGCACTTTCTGTGCCATTGCTTATTTCAAAAGGCGTGGTTTGGCAAAACAAGGAAATGGAAATGAACAAGAAGCTCAACGAGAAAATGAATCGCATAAAAATGATTGAATGGGTATTTGACGGTGAACATGCCGCAGCCCATTGAGGGGGGTAGGTACAAAGCAAAAAATCCCGACCGGACATCCGATCGGGACAAATATGATTAAAAATCTATCAGCAATTAAGCAGCCGCAGGAGCTTTGGCAGCATTGATGTGCTTGGCCAGCTTGCTCTTCAGGTTTGCAGCTTTGTTCTTATGGATTACACCACGCTTAGCCAGTTTGTCAATCATGCTTGCTACAGTAGGAAGATTTTCTTCTTTTGCAGCAGCATCAGTGAGTGAACGGAGGTCACGGATAGCGTTACGGGTTGTTTTGCCATAGTAACGATTGCGTTCGCGGCGCTTTGAAGCCTGACGTACATCCTTTTTGGTTGCCTTATGATTAGCCATGTGTTCTAAAATTGGGACGCAAAAGTAGGGATAGCTGCTACACCAGCCAAACAAAATCTCTCTTTTTTTCTGTTTTCACCCTCAATCTTTTAAAAAAGGCCAAGAAATGGCGTCTCTGTCCGAACATTTCCCTTGTTTTTTAGGTTGCCTTTCACAAGGGATGGCGTCTGCTTTTGGCCTACTTTTGCCATCCTTTTCAGAAGCAATACTACAGGCAATGCCTGCATAAACTATTCATCAGTAGCATCCAATGAAAGATTTTTCTTACATCACGAGCCAGCATCCACAATTTATTGAAAACCAGTACAACGATTTTGTTGCCAATCCTGGCAGTGTGGATCCCGAACTCAGGAAGTTTTTTGAAGGCTTTGATTTTGCCATGAGTTCCCGCAATGCCGGCAAAACAGCTCCTGCTAGCAACAATGGTTCATCTGCAGATTGGAAACGGGAGATCATGGCCTACCGCATGATTTTGGGATATCGCAACAAAGGGCATCTGCTGGCCAGAACCAACCCCATCCGCGACCGTATTAATCGTGGGGCCAATATCGAACTGTCTTTCTACGGCTTTTCCGAAGCCGACTTGGAAACAACTTTTCAGGCTGGCCAGTTTATTGGCCTCGGCGCCACTTCGCTGCGCAATATTTACAACCACCTCGAAAAATGCTACGCCAACCACGTAGGCTGGGAGTTTAAATACATCAGTGATCAGAAAAAAGTAGATTGGCTTACCAATGAAATTGAAATTGCTTTTCATCGGGAACTGCCTACGCCTCAAAAGCGCCGCATTCTCGAAAAGCTAAACCAAGCCGTGCTGTTCGAAAAGTTTTTGCATACCAAATACATTGGACAAAAACGCTTTAGCCTCGAAGGTGGCGAAACAAGTATAGCTGCCCTAGACCAAATTATTACAACAGCCGCCGACCATGGTGTGGATGAAGTAGTGATTGGTATGGCGCACCGCGGACGCCTGAATGTGCTGGCCAACATCATGGGCAAAACCTATGAGCAAATTTTTAGTGAGTTTGAAGGCACAGCAATACCCGATACCACCATGGGTAGCGGCGATGTGAAATACCACCTTGGTTTTGGTAGCCAGCCTACCACGGCCAATGGCAAAACCATCAACCTGAAACTGGCACCCAACCCCAGCCACCTTGAAGCGGTAAACCCTGTGGTGGAAGGTTTTTGCCGGGCCAAGGCCGACGCCGTGTACAACAGCCAGTACGACCATGTGCTGCCCATTTTAATACATGGCGATGCCAGCATTGCCGGCCAGGGTATAGTGTACGAAGTGTTGCAAATGAGCAAGCTCGATGGTTACGAAACAGGTGGCACCATTCACTTTGTTATCAATAACCAAATTGGATTTACGACGGACTTTACTGATGCCCGAAGCAGTGATTACTGTACATCGCTGGCTGCAGCTGTGCAGGCACCGGTTTTTCATGTAAATGGCGATGATGCCGAAGCCGTGGTAAAAGCGGTAGACATTGCTACCCGCTATCGTCAGGAGTTTAACTGTGATGTATTTGTAGACATGGTGTGCTACCGCCGCCATGGCCACAACGAAGGCGATGATCCGAAGTTTACTCAGCCGGGCCTGTATGCCAAAATTGATAAGCACCCCAACCCACGGGAGGTGTATACGCAGTACCTGTTGCAAACAGGTGATACCGAAGCACAGGCACTGGCTAAGGATATGGAGAAAAAGTTTTGGAACGATTTGCAGGAGCGATTAGATAACATAAAGCAAAATCCGTTGCCTTACACTTACCAAAAGCCGGAAGAGTGGTGGAGAGAGTTGCACAAAGCAACGGAGGCCGATTTTGAGCAAAGCCCTGAAACAGCCATCAGCAGGGAATTACTTCAATCGTTGTTTACAAAAATCATGAACCTGCCAGAGGGTTTCAAAGCCATTAAGAAAGTTGAAAAATTACTGGCTGATAAAACAAAGCTTTTTGATACTGAGCAAAAAATAGATTGGGCCACCGGCGAATTGCTGGCCTATGCAAGCATTTGCCAGCAGGGCTACGACGTAAGAATGAGTGGGCAGGATGTACGCAGAGGAACATTCAGCCACCGGCATGCCGTATTGCGTGACGAGCAAACGGATGCTTATTACAATCGCCTGGAACACATCAGCGACAATCAGGGAAAGTTCCGTATTTACAACTCGCTGCTGAGTGAGTATGCCGTGTTGGGTTTTGAATATGGATATGCTATGGCAAACCCTCATGCATTGGTGCTGTGGGAAGCACAGTTTGGCGACTTTGTAAATGGAGCTCAAACCATGATTGATCAGTTCATTAGCGGCGCAGAGCAAAAATGGCATCGTATGAACGGCGTTACATTGCTGCTGCCGCATGGCTACGAAGGTCAGGGCCCCGAGCACAGCAGTGCCCGGATGGAGCGTTTCCTGCAAGCTTGTGCCGAGTACAATATGGTAGTAACCAACATTACCACAGCCGCCAATTTATTCCATGCATTGCGCCGCCAAATTACCTGGTCGTTCCGCAAGCCGCTGGTAAACTTTAGCCCTAAGGCCAACCTGCGTTACCCCGGCACTTACAGCCATGTTGATGCATTTACACAAGGTGGTTTTCAGGAAGTGATAGATGATGCATTCATCAGCAATGCTACTGATGTGAAAAAGGTATTGTTCTGCAGCGGTAAAATCTATTTTGAACTGTTGGAGAAACAACAGGCTGAAGGCCGTAACGATGTAGCCGTTGTTCGCCTCGAACAGATTTACCCGCTGCCACACAAGCAACTCGATGCGTTGCATAAAAAGTATAAGAATGCTACCTGGTACTGGGTGCAGGAAGAGCCAATGAACATGGGTGCCGCCAGCTTTTTAAAGATGAATTTGCATCACATCAACTTTGGTATCATTAGCCGCAAAGCCAGTGCTGCCACTGCCACCGGCTATGGAAAAGTACATGCCAAAGAGCAATCAGAAATCATCGAAAAAGCATTTAGCATTTAAATGAATGCTACACTGAAATAAAAAAAGCTGGCGAATCATCGTCAGCTTTTTTGTTGTACATGTATTGATTTTTTATACGCCAAATTGCCGCAGGTGATGATCGAGGTGTTTGTAAAACATATTGTTCCATTCTTGTGCGGTAAGTACGCCAAAGGAATGCGATGACCGCCCTTCAAAAGCATGGCGACCCATTTGCTGCACCAGTTTGATGTAATTGATGATTTTACTTTTTTCTACCTGAAAATCTTGCTCTGCTGCCACTTTAAAATCAGGGGCTGTACCGCTGTTTTTCTTGAAAGGCTTTTCGCCCACCACTGTGTTTTTCAGGAATAACCGCAGCATGAATTTGATGAACGCCGGCGTGGGTTTGTACTTGCTGGGCTCAAACACATACTCGTAAGAAACATTGCAATGCGCCAGCATTTGTGCCACGTTCATACTACCCCAAATGGGTTTCATGTCGGGCTGTAATTGTTCAATGCGTTGTATCAAAGCATTGCTCACCGTGGCATCGAAAATATCGGGGAGTGGCATGGCGTATTTTTTTGACAAGGTAAGGGAAACGGCCGGGGCCAAATATGTTGTATGTCATTCATCCAATGCGATGGTTGAATTGAATCAGCTTGTTTGCTAAAAACAAAAGCGGCATCCTGTTGGAATGCCGCTTTGCTGCAGGATAAAAAATTAAACGACCGATTCATTGTTGGTCTGCACCAACAATGGCGATTTATTCCCATTCAATAGTAGCCGGGGGCTTGCTGCTGATGATATGAGTCTAGAATTGCACGTTAATTCTAGACTCATATTTATTTTCTGTTGTCGGACTATTTACTGTGATATTACTAAATTCTTACCAGGTGTCAGCACAAGCGTTACACCTGCATCCAATTGTAAACTTTTTACCTGCACATTCGAATTGATATTGATACTCTTTGGAACTCCAGAAGGGTTACTAATGAAGACCATTTTGTTGGCACTCGGCACCTCATTTTGACTCCAATTGGCAGGGGTTTCCCATGCATTGCTTGCGCCACCTATCCAGCTATTGGGCATATTGAGCTGCTGTTCAATTTTGCACCTATCGCTCAACTTCCAGATTACTCTAATCTGGCTATATGATGCGGCGATATTGAAATTAAAACTACCATCTTGCCGAATAGCTGCACTTGTGAGTATTTCGTTGCTTTCATTTCTTACTTCAAGTGAAAAATTGTAAGCCGAACCGTATCTGCACAGGTAATCGGAACTTACTTTTCCTGCAACGGAATGTATAGTAGGGCTATTGGGCAGTACCTGAATGGTGTCGAATGCAATGTCACAAGGCATCACATAAGTTGGCGATGAATAGGTACAAATACTGCTGTCTATGTTTTCACCGGGCCAGGATAAATAGTCTCCACTGTATAACTGAAATCTTACTGTATCGCCGGGTTTTAAGCCATTCAGTTGGTTATTGGTATAAGTAGTGTCGGGATGATAATTACTACCAACAGTAAAGACATGCTGAGTCATGTCTCTTACCCCGTTGATGATGCGGTATGTTCGGGGCCATGTTGCGCAAAATGTACCTCTGATTTTTGCAGACGCATTCCCAAAATTCGGATCGCAGGGATTCAGATTGAAGGAAAGATTTTGAAAGGTAACATCGCAGCCCGGTGACAAAATTTGCGGCGATCCTGTTTTTCTGCAAATCAATTCTGTCAGTTCGAATTTTCCGTTAATGAATTCTCTTTTGTATTGGTCAATTTTTATGTCGTATAAGCCAGGTCCTAAATTAGGAATGTTGATAGATGATGCACCAAATCCAACCTGCGCAAAGGAGTAAATAACGACACCGCTAAGGTTTTTTATTTCTATGATAAAGTAATCGTTTGTGAAGTTGGTTGGCAAGTTTGAAATAAGTATCGAGCCATTATTCGCTCCTTCACAACTAACATCGGTCTTTGTCACATTCACTGGAAGCAAGAAGCAAGATTGACCGTTTAGAGGTGTGACAAAAAGTAATACTACAATGCAATGGGCAAGGGTAATAAATCTCATAAAGGGTTTATAAATGAGATTTAAAAATAAGAAAATGAATTAATTAAAAAGCTACCCTCTGCTTTTGCAAAAGGGTAGCTTTTTAATCAAAGTCTGGTAAGAAAATAACTACTTAGAATTTGTTCTGCCAGTTGATTTCTAGTTCTGTTTTTATTCCCATTCAATAGTAGCCGGCGGCTTACTACTGATGTCGTATACCACCCTGTTAATGCCTTTTACATTGTTGATGATTTCATTGCTGATATGCGCCAGAAACTCATAGGGCAAGTGTGCCCAGTCTGCCGTCATACCGTCTACACTGGTTACAGCCCTGAGGGCCACGGTAAATTCATAGGTACGTTCATCGCCCATTACACCCACACTTTTTACAGGTAGTAAAATGGTACCTGCCTGCCATACTTTATCATACAGCCCGTGTTGCTTCAATCCGTTGATATAAATGGCATCAGCGTTTTGCAGCAATGTCACTTTCTCTTCGGTTACTTCGCCCAAAATGCGAATGGCCAAACCAGGACCAGGGAAGGGATGACGGAACAGCAAATCATGCGGTATACCCAGCTCTACACCTACACGGCGTACTTCATCTTTAAACAAAAAGCGGAGCGGTTCCACCAAATCCAGCTTCATGGTATCGGGCAGGCCGCCTACGTTGTGATGGCTCTTGATAGTTTGACTGGGGCCGTGTACGCTTACACTTTCAATCACATCGGGGTAAATGGTACCCTGACCTAAAAAGCTGATGTCGGTGAGTTTGTGTGCCTCCTGATCAAACACTTCAATAAAAGTGTTGCCAATGATTTTGCGTTTTTCTTCGGGGTCGGTTTTGCCAGCCAGTTTAGTGTAAAAATGCTCCCGTGCATCTACACCCTTCACATTCAGGTCGAGCACTTTGTAGGTTTCTATCACCTGTGCAAATTCATCTTTGCGCAACACACCGTTGTCTACAAAAATGCCGAAGAGGTTTTTGCCCACGGCCTTGCTGATGAGCACTGCCGCCACGGTAGAATCTACACCACCGCTCAGCGCCATAATCACTTTTTTATCGCCAATCTGTTGTTTCAGGTTGGCCACCGTTTCGCTGATGAAGTGAGCCGGTGTCCAATCGCCGCTGCATCCGCAGGTGTTGTACAAAAAGTTTTTGATGAGTGTTTTACCCTCGGTGCTGTGGTATACTTCTGGGTGAAATTGAAAGCCGTAGAGAGGGAAGTCCGAAAGCTCTGAATTTTCTTTCTGACTTTCCGACTTTCCGACTTGCTGACTTTTTCTAAACGCCGCCACCGGAATGCTATCTGTTATGGCCAAAATTTCAAAACCCTCGGGCAGTTCTTTAATGCTGTCGCTGTGGCTCATCCATACCTGGCTGCGGTCGCTGATGCCGGCCAGCAGGCTATCGTCTTGTTGCTTCACCATGTAAGCACGACCGTATTCCCGCTTGTCGCTTTTTTCTACCCGGCCACCGTACAGTTTGGCGGTAAGCTGTGCACCGTAGCACACACCCAACACGGGCAGTTGGGCATTCATGGCAGCTACATCTACCACTGGCGCTTTTTCGTCGTTTACACTAAATGGGCTGCCACTCAAAATGATGCCTTTAAGGCCAGCTTCATAATTTACTGGCTTGTGGTACGGTTGAATTTCGCAATACACGTTGGCTTCCCGCACAGCACGGGCAATGAGTTGGGTGTATTGGCTGCCAAAATCGAGGATGAGAATTTTTTCGGTCATGATGGGCGCAAAGATAACGGCCATGAGGCAGCATTGAGACACGCCCCGCAAGGCTCGGGAAAATTTAGATAGGGCAGGGGAAAACCGGGCATGTCGTCTTATCCATCGTCAAAAGCCATTGGTATAATACCATTCAACAAAAGATGCCAACCGTCTGCCCATTCAAGTTTGGCACTTTGGCATCAAATCAGAAATTTTGTTAATGAAATCTAAAGAGATGAAAAAGCAATACTTCCTATATATCCTGCTGGCATTGCTGCCGGTATTAAGCAGTTGTCATTTTTGGATGGATACTGTAACCGGCAATGGACATGTAACCACCGAAAAAAGATCGGTGGCTGGTTTTACAAAGCTATCCTTTGAAGGACCATTTGAGGTCGAGGTAATTCCCGGCGAAGACTTTGCGGTTTCTATTGAAGCAGAAGAAAATCTGCTGCAGTACATCAATATTGATAAGGATGGTAGCAGGCTCGAAGTGAAAGTAATGAATGGTGTCAATTTGCGTACCCGAAAAGATATTCAAATACGGGTGAGCCTGCCTAAGGTTGAAAGCATTGCTTTTGCAGGCAGTGGTAATGTGAAGGTGAAAGGCACCATCAGAGACATAAAAAAACTGGAATTGTCAGTAGCAGGTAGTGGCGATATTGTAGCAGCACTCGATTGCCCGGAAGTAGAGGCTGATATTGCTGGCGCAGGCAGCATCACCCTCAGTGGCACCACCCGCAAACTCAAACTGGATGTAGCCGGAGCCGGCGATTGCAAATGCGAAAAACTATTGGCAGAAGAAGTGAACATCAGCATTGCGGGTAGTGGCAATGCATGGGTATACGCCAGCATAAAACTGGATGTAAGCGTAGCCGGCAGCGGCGATATTTACTACCGTGGCAATCCTTCCATCAAGCAAAGCATTGCGGGTAGTGGCGATATCAAAAAGATGGAAGAATAAACGACATCAATCTACAACCGTTACCAGTATGCTAATGTCGCGGTTGCGGCCTTTGTCATCGGTGCAAGAAATTTTTACCTGCCCCGCTTCGGGGGCAAAAAAAACAGCTTCGCCGGGCAAGGCGGCTTTGTAAAAACGATTGTTGATGTACCAGTAAACCCTTGCTACATCAGCCTCTGCCTGGCAGCGCAGCATAATGGGTTCGGGCTGCGATTTTTCAATGAAATACTCTGCTCTGTTGTCGGGCGATACAATGCTGGGCCCGTTGCCGCTAAATACCCGCTGGCACTGCGGATTGTGCGGCGGTATTCTTTCATATGCTATTTGCCTTTGGTCGAAATAGGCTTGCAATTCTGGTGCTGCTTCCTTGTACCATTTCTTTTTAAAACCATTGGCGGGAACACAATTCACACAGTAGCTTATTCTCTCATCGGCCGATATCATCACTTCTTTTTCAGCATTGCACACTGCTGCTGGTGAAATGAGCGGCAGAAAAAAATCGGTGGTTACATGCTGGCAATGTTCTGCCGGAGGCAGTCCGCTGTCGGAGCAAACCATGCGGCTGTCCATGCTGGCCGGCATGCGAAACCAGTTTTTATCATTGTCGTAATCAATGCTGTTGAAAATGCGAAACAACAAAGGCGTGGCAATGCTGGCGCCACTGAGTTCGGGAATGCCTTGTCCGCTAAAATTGCCCACCCATACACCCACTGTATACTTTGTGTTGTAGCCAATGCTCCAAGCATCGCGGCGGCCATAGCTGGTGCCGGTTTTCCAGGCTATGCGGGGCAGGGCGCCGGTGGCTTGCCAGTGTACCGGAAAATCGGGACGTTCGATATTGCTGAGTATTTCGTGCAGCATGTAGCTGGCACCACTGCTGAGGATGCGGCTTGGCTTCTTGCTGCTGTCTTGTATATGGTAGCGTGGTGCATAATACAAACCCTCAGTCGCAAAGGCGCTAAACAAACCGGTGAGTTCTTCCAGCGTGGTGCCACAACCACCCAATATCATGCTCAGTCCGAGTTTTTTTTCGTCTTTGGCTATCTGATTGAAACGGGCTTTTACCAATGCAGCAACCATTTTTTCTTTGCCCAACCGGTGCAGCATTTTTACGGCAGGTATGTTCAGCGAATGCGACAACGCATATTCCATACTCACTGCACCATTGAATTGCTGATCATAGTTTTCGGGGACGTAGCCACCAAAGTTGCTGGCAACATCGTTGATGCGCATTTTAGGTGTCAGCATGCCTGCATCAATACAAAGTCCGTAGAGTAGTGGTTTGAGGGTGCTGCCCGGCTGGCGAACGGCTGCAGCACCATTTACCTGACCACCATCAATGGTGTCTGTAAAATCAGCTGAGCCAACATAGGCTTCAACTGCATGGGTTTGATTGTTTATGATGACTACAGCTGCATGATGAATGTTGTAAATCCGCAATGGCCTAACATAATCTGCCACCAGCTTTTCTGTTTTTAGTTGCAGCTCACTGTTGATGGTAGATTGTACCATGGCCTGTCTGCTGTTGCGCAACCGCTGCGATAAGTGTGGTGCCATGCGGGGTACAGGTAGCCGGGTAGCCGTGAGCGGTTCTGCTATGGCATCAGCAATATCGTTGTGGGGGTACAAACCATCTTTTTCAAACTGCTGCAGCCAGCGGTTGCGTTCGCTTACAATCAATGCATTGTTGCGCCCCATCCGTAAGCTGGTGGGCCGGTTAGGAATGATGCTCAGTGCCGTTATTTCTGCCAAACTCAGGTGGTCAGGGTTTTTGTTGAAGTACAACCACGATGCCGATTTGATGCCTTCAATATTGCCACCCATTGGCACCAGATTGAGGTACAGCTGCAAAATTTCTGCTTTGCTGTACCGCCATTCCAGTTGCAATGCCCGGATGGTTTCTATGGCTTTGCTCCACAGATTGCGGGGCCTTGGTTCGAGCAGGCGTACCACCTGCATGGTAATGGTGGATGCACCGGAGGTAACACGACCACGCAATACATTATTTACGATAGCACGACCAACGGCTACGGGATTAATGCCCGGGTGATAATAAAACCAGCGATCTTCTTTGTGTACAATGGTTTGTTGCAGCAAGGGCGAAATTTCGTGCAACTCTGTTTTCATGCGCCACTTTTCATCGGGGGTGAGGTAGGCATGAATCACCTGGCCTTTGTTGTCGGTAATGATAGTGCTGTAGGCAGGCAAATCGGGTGGTGGAAACAGTACAATGATGCTCATGAACAATAAAAACAAAGCTGCTATCCAGCGAAGCATTTTCCAACCACGCCGCAGCCATGCCGGTAATGCTGCTGCATCGGCTTTGGCAGAAAAAAAGGAAGAGAAAAAACGATGCAGCATATAAAAGTGACAGGTTGCTGAAATGCTGTTTAAAAGTAGGGCTTCATGCTATGCTTTGCATACATGCTCGGCAATTAATGAATGATTAACGATTGCAGACTTGTGTGTGCATCTTTTTCCGTTGTACTTTCAAAATGGCAATGCACCGCTACATTCTGCGGCAAGCTTGCCTTCACATGACCAACCTCGTTGGCAGTTTTGCTGCCCTTGCTACACATTTATCAACTGCCTTGCTGCAGTGCCGTTTTTACCCACGGCTTTGTGCTATATTTCCCTACGCTACACAACCAATTATTGTATGAACAGGTTTTCTGCTGCCAGCCTGCGCTGGATGATGGCGCTGCTTTTTGTATCTGCTGCTATTTGGAGTTGCAACCGAAATGCAGTGAGTTTGAGCTACACCAATGCCCGTGATGAAGTACCACAGTTGGGCAACCTCACATTTCGGTTTTCGGCGCCATTGGCTACCGATAGTATGCTCAACCAATGGGACAGTACCGAGTATGTCAGTTTTTCTCCCAAAATCAGGGGCCGCTTCCGTTGGGAAAGCCGCGACCAGCTGGTGTTTTCACCCGCAGAACCCTTGCCGCCGGCCAGCAGTTTTACGGCCAGCCTCAATAAGGTATTGCTGAAGCGAACCGATTTTACCAGCATCGAAGAAGACGATGAACTGACCTTTAAAACGGCAGATTTAAAACTGGAAAACACCCATGCATTTTGGACCTTGCCCGATGGTGCTGCCGCTGCTATTCCGCAAATTGATTTGTACTTCAACTACAATGTTGATCCCAAAGCATTGATGGATAAACTGACCGCGGAGTTGGATGGCAATAATGTAGAAGTAGAACTCATAACCGTTAGCAACGAATCGAAAGTGAGTGTACGGCTGCGCAATGTAAAACCGGAAGACAAAGATTTGGCATTGCAACTCAGCATTGCTAAAGGCCTGGTGCCCGATAAAGGCAAAAACGGTACGGCGAAAGAAGAAAAGATAGAAGCGGTATTGCCATCGCCATTTGTATTGAGTATAAACGATGTAACGGCTGAGCATGATGGTGTGCAGGGAAGCATCTTGATTAAAACCAGTCAGCAGTTGGTGGCGGGCCAGTTTGCTTCTTTCATAGAGCTATCGCCAACGGCTGCTTATAGCTCCCAACTTACCGAAGATGGATTGCTCATTACCAGTGAGCAGTTTAGTGTAGACAATAGCTACACGCTGACTTTTAAGAAAGGCCTGCGAGGAAAAGTAGGCGGGGTGCTGAAAGAAAACTACAGCACCAGCGTGGCGTTTGGCAGCCTCGAACCTTCGCTGAGTTTTGCTAGTAGCAAAGCTGTTTATTTAGGAAAGAATGGCGCAAAGAATATTGAAGTACGCATTGCCAATGTGCCCAAGATAAAAGTGATTGTTTCGAAAGTGTACGAAAGCAATTTGCTGATGGCGCATCGCTATGGCTATTATCCCAAAGAGCAAAGGGGCAATGAAGACGAAGAAGATTATTATTATTACGAAGAAGATGGCGATGCAGTACTCGGCGATGTGGTGTATGAGTCTGTCATAGATACAAGGTCGTTGCCAAAGTACGGCAGTGGTCGCTTGTTTCAATTCAACCTCACCGATAAACTGTCTGATGTAAAAGGCATTTACCATGTAAAAATTCGTTCTACCGAAGATTACTGGATTAGTGATAGCCGTTTTGTGGCGTTGAGTGATGTGGGCCTCATAGCCAAGCAGGGCGTTGATAAAATGCTGGTATTTGCCAATAGCATACAAACCGCCAAAGCCATGAGTGGCGTAGCTGTAAGTGTGTACGGCGCCAACAATCAATTGTTGGGTACTGCCAATACCAATGCCGATGGCGTGGCCGAAGTGCCTTTTGCCCGGCAAGAATTCAGCGGCTTTAAACCGGCGATGGTCATTGCCAAAACCGGTGATGATTTCAACTACCTGCCATTTCACAACACGGCCGTGAATACTTCCCGTTTTGAAGTAGGGGGCAAACGCATCAACAGCACCGGCCTCGATGCATTTGTATATCCTGAAAGAGATATTTATCGCCCCGGCGAAAAAATGAATGCGGCGGTGGTACTGCGAGACCGCAACTGGAAAAGTCCGGGAACTATTCCCATCAAAATGAAAGTGCTGATGCCGAATGGCAAAGAGCTCACCAGCCTGCGCAAAAACCTGAATGCACAAGGTGGGGCAGAAGTGAATGTGCCACTCAGTGCATCGGCCATTACTGGCACTTATGTGTTGGAAGTGTACAACGGCAACGATGTGTTGCTGGCCAGCAAAAATCTGAAAGTAGAAACCTTTATGCCTGATAGAATAAAGGTGAATGCTAATTTGGATAAGGAATCAGCGATGCCCGGACAATCCATTCAATTGAACCTGCAGGCCAGCAACTATTTTGGCCCGCCGGCAGCTGGCAGAAAATATGAATGCGAAATACAGGTAAAACAAAAGCACATTGCACCTGCCAAATACAACAAGTTCGACTTCGACCTCAGCAACGAACGCACCATTTTTGATAAGGTATTGCGGGAAGGATTAACCAACGAGCAAGGCATTGCCAATACTGCTTTTGATGTGCCTGCTATGTATGCCAACCTTGGTGTGTTGGAAGCCAGTTTTTTCAGTACTGTTTTCGATGAAACCGGGCGGCCGGTAAACCGTGTGTCGAGGGCCACCATTTACACTCAACCTGTGCTGTTTGGTTTGGGCAATACCGGCTGGAATTATTTTCCGTTACGGCAAAACATCAATTTTCCGGTGATTGCCATCAACAGCAAAGAGCAGGTGATGAATGCCACTGCACAAATACAAGTGATTAAGCATGAGTACCGCACGGTGTTGTCGAAGAGCGGCTCCTACTTCCGCTACGAATCGCAAAAGGAAAGTAAAGTGATAGCATCACGCACCATGCAAGTGAGTGGTGAGCAATCAGTATTTCCATTTACACCTGCTACACCGGGTGAGTATGAAATACGCATAGCTGCACCCGGCGTAAGCAACTACGTTAGTCAGCGGTTTTACAGCTATGGTGCATGGGGCAATGCCGATGCTGCGTTTGAAGTAAACCGCGAAGGCAACGTAGATATTTCGTTGGATAAAAACAGCTACAACAATGGCGAAACCGTAAAGGCTTTATTTAAAACGCCATTTAACGGCCGCATGTTGGTGACGGTTGAAACAGATAAAGTAGTGAGCTATCAGTATGTTGATGTCAACAATAGAAATGCCAGCCTCAACCTCAAAATTGATGACCAGTATTTGCCGAATGCCTACATCAGTGCGACGTTGTTTAAGCCACATACGGTAACCGATATGCCGTTGACGGTGGCGCATGGTTACGCCAACATCAAAGTGGAAGACAAGAGCAAACGCATGACGGTAAGTATTGATGCGAAAAAAGAAACACGAAGTCGAACGCATCAAAAAGTAACCGTGAAAGCAGCACCCAACAGCATGGTAACACTGGCTGCTGTTGACAATGGTGTGCTGGCCGTTTCCAATTTCAAAACACCCGATCCGTTTGCACATTTTTTTGCTACCAGAGCCTTGAGTGTAAATGGGTATGATTTGTATCCGTTGCTGTTTCCGGAGCTGCGCCGCACCATCAGCAGCAGTGGTGGCGATGCTGACTTGCAATTGAGCCAGCGCCAAAACCCCATGCCCGACAAACGGGTGAAGTTGGTGAGCTTCTGGAGTGGTATTCGCCAAACCGGCAGCAATGGAGAAGCCACTTTCGAATTTGATATTCCACAGTTTAGTGGAGAAGTGCGATTGATGGCGGTGGCTTGCAAAGACAACCAGTTTGGTGCTGCAGAAAGCAAAATGATAGTGGCCGATCCGCTGGTGGTAAGCACGGCATTACCCCGGTTTATGAGTCCCGGTGATACGGTGCTGGTTCCTGTTACCATTACCAACACTACCAACAAATTGGCCAGCATCAATGCAAGGTTGTTAACTTCAGCCGGAGTACAAGTTGCAGGCAGCAATACAGCCACTACGAGTATTGAAGGCAAACGGGAAGGTCGTGTGTTGTTTAAATTGTTTGCACCACCAACTATTGGTACAGCCAATATCAAAGTAGAAGTGAAGGGATTGGGCGAAACTTTCTTAGATGAAACCGACATCAGTATTCGTCCGGCTTCTACTTTGCAAAAGCTGAATGGTGCACAAACCATTCCTGCCAACACTGCACAAGTGTTGCGTATGAATACATTGGATTTTATTCCACAGAGTTTGAACTATACACTGACGGTGAGTCGAAATCCTTTACTGGAATTGGGCGGACAGTTGCAATACCTCGTTCAATATCCATACGGGTGTACAGAGCAAGCTGTGTCGGTGGCATTTCCGCAACTGTACTTTACCGACTTGTCGGATATGGTGCATGCACAAAAAGGTTTTCAGAAAAGCGCTACAGAAAATGTTGCGGAAGCCATTCGGAAAATAAAAATGCGCCAGCTGTACAACGGCGGCGTTACACTGTGGGATAATGAAAGTCAGGAAAGTTGGTGGACAACTGCATACGCCGCTCATTTTTTAGTAGAAGCAAAAAAAGCCGGCTACGAAGGAGACAGAAGCTTGCTGGAAACCATGCTCAATTATCTCAACAATAAGTTGCGCAACAAAGAGTTGGTGGCTTATTTCTACAACCGCAATTTGCAAAAGAAAATTGCGCCCAAAGAAGTAGCGTACAGCTTGTACGTTTTGTCATTGGCAGGAAGACCTGCCGTGGCCGCTATGAACTATTACAAAACCAATCAAAAAGATTTAGCGTTGGATAGCCGCTATTTATTGTCGGCGGCATACACGCTGGCTGGCGATAAGGCTTCCGCTAAAGCATTGCTACCCGGAAGCTTTTCCGGAGAAGAAGCAGTAGCCAGCACTGGCGGCAGTTTTTACAGTGATATACGTGATGAAGCCGTGGCGCTGAATGCATTGATTGATGCAGAGCCAACCAACACGCAAGTGGGTGTAATGGCCCGTCATGTAGCAGCCAAACTCAAAGGCCGCAGCTGGTACACTACGCAGGAATGTGCGTTTGGCTTTGTGGCCTTGGGTAAAATAGCCCGTAAATCTGGCGCTACTAACGCAACTGCAGTAGTGACCGTAGGCGGTAAGCAAGTAGGTATGATGAGTGGTGCTCCATTGCAACTCACCAAGGCGCAATTGAATGGCACCAATATTCAAATCAACACCAAGGGCAGTGGCAATATTTATGCGTGGTGGCAAACACAAGGCATCAGTGCCAGTGGTGCTTACAAAGAGGAAGACAGTTACTTGAAAGTGCGTCGTAGTTTTTACGACCGTTTTGGCAGGCCGGTGAGTGGCAACAGCTTCAAACAAAACGATTTGATTGTGGTGAAACTAACGTTGGAAAAAACGTACAGCGGCACTATTGACAACGTTGTGTTGACAGATATTTTGCCTGCCGGTTTCGAAATTGAAAACAGTCGCATTAAAGAATTGCCAGGCAACGAGTGGATTAAAGATGCCAGCAATCCGCTGCATACCGACATTCGTGACGACCGTATTCATTTCTTTACCAACCTCAACGGCCGCCAAACATTTTACTACACCGTAAGAGCGGTATCTCCGGGCACATTTACCATTGGCCCCGCCAGTGCCGATGCCATGTACAACGGTGACTACCATTCCTATCACAGTGGCGGCACCATCAAAATTGTGCAGTAAGCTGTTGAGTGTCCATTATTGATATTGATTAATAGAATATTTTAGCCACGGCGAACAAAGCCAACCTGACTATGGAAGAAATGTTTGAGAACAGAACGGATTTGAGCAAACTCAGCGAAGCAGTATCACAGATGCGGGGTGCTATCGGCAGGGTAGTTGTGGGGCAAACCGAAATGGTTGACCTCATGATTGCCGGTTTGCTGTGCGATGGACACCTGCTGATTGAAGGCGTGCCAGGTGTGGCGAAAACGTTATCGGCCAAGTTGCTGTCCCGCAGCATTGCAGTGCCATTCAGTCGCCTGCAGTTTACTCCCGACCTGATGCCGAGTGATGTGTTGGGTACTTCGGTTTTCAATCCGCAAAACATGCAGTTTCAGTTTAAGCCCGGCCCTGTGTTTTCAAATATTGTACTGATTGATGAAATCAACCGTGCCCCGGCTAAAACGCAATCGGCGTTGTTTGAGGTGATGGAAGAAAGGCAAGTAACAGTAGATGGACAAACCTATCCCATGCAAGAGCCATTTATTGTAGTGGCTACGCAAAACCCTGTGGAGCAAGAAGGTACTTATCGTTTGCCCGAAGCGCAACTTGACCGTTTCTTGTTTAAAATAAATGTGGGCTATCCTACGGTGCAGGAAGAAGTGCAGATTTTGCAACAGCAACAACACCAAAGTGCTGCTGAATTGTTGCAAGAAGTTCAACCCGTGTTGAACGCCGGCGATATCGCTTACTTCCGTTTGCTGGTACGACAAATGGTGGTGCAGCCTAAGTTGCTGGAGTTTATTGCCAGCATTATTGCCAGCACCCGCAACAATCCTTCTTTGTATCTCGGCGCATCGCCCCGTGCTTCATTGGCCATTTTAAAAGCCGCTAAAGCCATGGCAGCAATACGTGCCCGTGACTTTGTATTGCCAGAAGATATTTTGGGCATCGTGCCGCATGTGTTGCGGCATCGCATCATCCTTTCACCAGAAAAAGAAATGGAAGGCTTTACCGCAGATGATATGGTACAGCAGTTGTTGGAGAAAGTGGAAGTGCCGAGGTAACATCAGTTAACGAGTTGATTGGTTGATTAGTTAACTGGTTAATTTGAGATTAGGGAAAGAGATTCATTCTTGATAAAAACGCTTCTGATGTGGAGGCGTTTTTTTATGCAGTTATTCTTTTACGCAGTGCTATTAAACCGAGCAACGGCCCAATGGCCAGTAGCATGTACACAAATGGCAGTGGTAATTTACCCGAAAAAAAGTGAATACATTGAATGCTCACAATGGTGATGGCAAAGCCGATGCTGTTGACAATGGTGAGTGCCGAACCTTTTGATTGTGCTGGTGCATGCTTTGCTACCAGTGATGAAAACAACGGCGAATCAGCAATCACAAACAAGCCCCATAACCATAGAAAAATCAGTAATGCAATTGTTGAAGGTTGTTGCAACAGCAGCGGAGAAACTAAGCAGCAGCAACAGGAAAGTAACAATGCCTTGCGGGCAATGTTGGCAGTGCCAAATGATTGAGATAAGTATCCTGCCACTACACAAGCCAATCCGCCAGAAGCAATAATCACAAATGCTAACAGCGGTATATCTATCTTGCTTTGCGGATGAGTGCTGTTGTAATACTGCAACATCACTGGTACAAAAGCCCAAAATGCATACAGCTCCCACATATGGCCAAAATAGCCGAGTGCTGCCTGCCGGAAATGCGGTTGGCGAAAGCCTGCTGCAAAAGCACCGAACGAAAATTGTTGCGGCTTACTGCGGTGCGGTCCATCGGGTACCAACAGCCACATGCCTACTCCGCCAATGATGGCAAGGGTAGTGGTACAATACAATACATATCGCCATGGAACGCCTTGCAACATGTTGCTAAGTAAATGCGGAAAAGCTGTGCCCACAACTAATGCACCCACCAAAAAGCCCAACGATTTTCCCAAGCCCTGCTGAAAATAATCGGCAGCTATTTTCATGCCTACAGGATAAATGCCTGCGAGAAAAAAGCCGGTGAAAAATCGAAACAACAATACATGCATGGGGTGCAAATCTGTAATGCTCATGCCTAAGTTGAACATTCCTGCACATACTGCACTCAGCATAAAAACTGTGGAGGGCGAAAAGCGGTCGGCAATAGCCAGTATGGCAAACAGCAATGTACCCGTAATGAAACCCAATTGTACACTGCTGGTAAGGTGTGCTACAAAATCAGCATCGAGGTGTAGCTCTTGGCTAAGGGGGCGCATCACTGCATTGCCTGCAAACCATAAGGATGTACAGAGAAATTGTGCCAGCACAATCACTGGCAAAATGTATTTCGGTGGCTCTTGTACAGTCATGGACAATGCTGACCTCTGAACGATAAATATTTCTTACTGCCGATGCAAACACAGGATAAACATGGTGGTGTAAACTAAAGGCTGAAAAAGAATAATACTGCTAAAAAAACACAGATAAAAATTGACTTAGGCGGGCTGTTAGTTGGTCATAAAATCAATGGTTCTATAATCATTCGCCGCCATTGTATATTGAGAAATTATCCGCCAACAATCCACTTCATCATCAATCCGCTGAGGTAGGCGCCGTAGGTGCCGAGGGCATAACCCAATACTGCCAGTAACACGCCTACCGGTGCAAGTGATGGTGCAAAAGCCGAAGCCACAATAGGAGCACTGGCAGCCCCACCAACATTGGCCTGGCTACCTACTGCCACAAAGAAGAAAGGTGCTTTTATCAGTTTTGCCACCACCAGCATAATCAGTACGTGAAAAGCCATCCACAGTATTCCCACGCCAAACAGTAATGGGTTGTCGAAAATAGCCAGCACATCCATTTTCATGCCTACGCTAGCTACCAGCACATATAACAATAGTGTGCCCACTTTTGATGCTCCCACACCTTCCAGGTTTTTGGCTGAAGTAAGCGACAGTAACAAGCCTCCGGTAGTAGCCAGTACAATAATCCAGAAATAAACAGAGGTTAAGCTAAACTCTTCTAAGAAAGGCGCATGCTCTTTTATAGCGGGTGCAATCCAGTCGGCCAGCAAATGGCTCAATCCCATTACCCCAAAACCAATAGCACAAATAATCATCAGATTGCCTGTGCTGGGGATTTTTGCATTGTTGGATTGATAGTTGGCCAGTTTTGTTTGTAGTGCAGTAATGGCACTGGCATCTGCTTTGAGTTTAGCGTCCAGCTTTTTTGAAATACCAGCACCGTACAATAAAAATGCCATCCAGATATTCGCCACAATCACATCCATAGTTATCATGGCGCTGAATAATTTATCGCTGGCTCCAAACACTTCTTTCATAGCCGTTTGGTTGGCACTGCCCCCAATCCAACTACCTGCTATGGTGCTTAATCCTCGCCATACCGCATCGGGGCCTTCACCTCCAACCGTTTCTGGAGATACAACACTAAAAACTGCTACCGCAAGTGGCCCGCCCAATACAATACCTACAGTGCCGGCTAAAAACATAATCAATGCTTTGCCGCCTAATCTTTTTAAAGCAGGAAAATCAATGCTGATGGTGAGTAGTACCAGACTCACAGGCAAAATATACCGGCTGATAATGGGGTATAACTTGCTTTCTTCGCCATCAATCAAACCAAAGCTGTTATACAACGATGGAATGAAATAGCAAAGCAATACGCTGGGTACTACCTTATAAAATTTCTGCCAAAAAGCGTTGTTAGATGAAGAGGTATAAAACACTAAACCAAGGGTGCTCATAAGCAAACCCAATACCACGGCATCGTTTTGAATGAGGGCGATATACTGCATGCAGCATAATTACTGGTTTTGCCGGTAATGACCAATTTTCAAGTTTTTATCAAGCCTTCAATCAGCCAATCATCAGAACTTAAAATTCCAGGTAACACTGGGTATGATGGGAAACAACGATACCTGGTAGGCTTTTACCTGTTGAGTACCTTGCTGCGGGTCGCCTTCCTGATCGAAGTAAATAAAGTAGGGGTTGAGCCTGCTGTACAAATTGTAAATGCTGAAGACCCAGTTGCTCTTAAACTTCTTCTGGCTGTTGGGTTTGGGCGTATACGTAGCACTCACATCGGCCCGATGGTAAGAAGGTAACCTGTATGCATTGATGCGACTGAATTCTTGTGTGAGAATACCGCCCACTACATAAAACCTTTCGGGAAAAGTGGCCGCATTGCCGGTGCCATACACAAACACGCCGCCAATTTTCCATTTGGGGTTGAGGTTGTAGTTGAGCACCACACTCATATCGTGGCGGCGGTCATATTTTGCCGGATATTTTATACCTGCATTCAGGCTATCAAATTGCCGCCATGTCCAGCTAAGGGTGTAGCCCACCCAACCGGTAAGACGGCCGCGGGTTTTGTTCACAAACAATTCTACGCCGTAGCTCCATCCTTTACCAAATGTAAAATCTTCTTCCGGGTCGTTGAGTGATGGGGTAAATCCTTCCTTGTATTCAATTTGATTCAACATGTTTTTATAATATACTTCTATCGAAGTTTCAAACATGTTGTTCTTGAAATTCTGGAAATAGCCCGCAGCATATTGCCAGCCGTCTTGCGGCCGAACACGGTAGGTGCTGGGCACCCACAAATCGGTTGGCAGGGTAGTGCCGCTGTTTGTAGCCAGGTGTATGTATTGCAGGTTGCGGGTTACCGCTGCTTTAATGCTGCTATTGGCACCCGTGGTATAACGCAGCGTAAAACGAGGCTCTAATCCACCATAGTTTTTCACTGTTTTTCCTTTGCCAAAAAAGGTACTGTCAAGTGGGTTGCCCTGCGCATCTTTATTATACAAAAAGTACGGGCCAACCTGATTGAAGCCGCTCAAACGCATGCCGGCACCGAGTTTCAGCTTGCTGGTTACTTCCCAGTCGTCTTGTATGTAAAAGGCATATTCACGGGCAAATTTTTTGCCTGTATTATCGGGGTTGAACACGGTAGCCCCTTGGCTGCCACTTACCTGGTTGGGTAAAAAAGTATGGTACGTGTATTGTGCGCCAAACTTCACTTTGTGTTCGGGCAATGGATAATAATCGAAATCAATTTTTGCATTCAGGTCTTGTATGCCGCTGCTTAGTGTAATACGGAAATCATTTTGCAGGGCATCAAATTTGAATTTGTAATCGTTGTACACCAGTGTAGTGTTGGCAAAAATCTTTTTGCTGAAAATGTGGTTCCAACGAACGGTAGCCGTACTGTTTCCCCAGGGAATATCGGTATTGAAAGCCCTCTCCTTATTGCGGAATGTAAATACATCTCTGCCGAAATAACCACTCAAATACAAACGGTCTTTTGCCCCCAGCCGAAAGTTCATTTTGGTATTAAGGTCGTAGAAATAATAACCGCTGCCATACAGGTTGGCATCCTTGCTGATGAATGGTTTTACCAATGCATCAATATAAGTCCGTCTGCCTGCTACAATAAAAGATGACTTACCTTTTTCTATAGGGCCTTGTGCAGAAAAGCGGGAAGCAATATTGCCCACGCCACCTTCAAATTCATACTCCCGGTTGTTGCCATCCTTCATAGTTACATCTACCACGCTGCTCAGCCTGCCACCATATTGCGCCGGCATGCCTCCTTTTATAAGACTTACGTTTTTGATGGCATCACCATTAAAAATGGAAAAGAAACCAAACAGGTGACCGGTGTTGTACACTACAGCATCATCCAGCACAATCAGGTTTTGATCGGCACCACCACCACGTACATAGAATCCGGCATTGCCTTCGCCGGCATTGCGAACGCCGGGCAGTAGTTGCAAGGCTTTCAGCACATCTACCTCACCCAAAAAAGCGGGGATTTGTTTAATGCGTTCAATACTCAAATCAACTTTACCCATTTGGGCTGTTTGCACGTTGTTCTCTTTTTTTCGGCCCACCACCGTTACCTGAGTATTGGCATACGAGGCAGGCACCAGTAAAATGTCTTGCTGCACATCTTTGCTGCTGTTGATGGGAAAGCTTTTGGGTTCGTAGCCTACAAATGAAGCTTGTAGCTCGGTAGCCCCGGCGGTAATGGTCAGCGAATAAAAGCCATATGCGTTGCTCGATACGCCACGGCTGGCTCCTTTCAGGTAAATATTGGCCCCCTGCAGGCTTTCGCCCGTCAGCGAGTCTTTCACAAATCCACTAATGGTAATGCGCTGCGCCTTTCCAAAAACGCTGAGGCTTACAAAGAAGGTAATCAGTAAGAATCGGTATGTGCAAAGCTGGCAATTGGCCAGCCAGTAAAGCTTATTTTTCATGGTGTGGGTACATAACAGCAAAAAGCCCGCTGCTGTTTACTGTACAAAATTTACAGAGTCGCGGTTTTCACCACAGTCCAGCATGTCGTCGCCAAAATAGGGGTTGCGAATGGCGGGTTGCTGGCTCAGCCAGTTGGCACCGGCATTGTCGAAAGCCATGGGGCAATGCTGCTGATACACTTTGCCGCCTTTGTATTGTACGGTGCGGAGCATATCAAAAAACTGATCGCTGATGGTTTGCAACGAACGGTATTTTTTTGTCCAGTCGCTGCTGGCGGCAATGGCTGTTGCTTCTGTGGCAATGCCCTGCTGAATGCCCGCTGCCAATGCAATCAGTTGGCTGTCGGCCTTCAGCTCCTGCATGGCTATGGCTTGCATACTGGCGGCAAATGAGCCTGCCCGTAGGTTTACTGCACCGCTGTCTTTTTGTACAAATGCTTCTGTAAGCTGATAGTATTCGCCCAATGCCCGCTGCACCGATACCGAAAATGAATCGGACACGGCACTTACCTGCAAAGGCGCAGGCGCTGTTGTAGCTTCATCATCGCTATGGCGAAAACCAAAATAATAGGTGAGTCCGCCACCAATAATAACTAGCGCCAACAACATCAATATCTTACGAGGCATGTTCAAATGTTTGTACAAATGTAATTGTAAGCCGCCTTGGGCAAGCGTTGGTTTTTGCCCACGGCCCGCTATTGGCCAACCCTTACTTTTGCGCCATGCTCGCAGGTTTTAATAATGTCACTTTTGAATTTGGCGCCAGGGTTATTGTTTCGGATGCTACCTGGCATATACAGCCCAACGAACGTATTGGATTGATTGGCTACAACGGCACCGGTAAATCTACTTTGCTGCGCTTGCTGGTGGGCGAATACACCTGCTCGGCAGGTACGGTAGAAAGAGGAAAGAATGTGCAGATTGGTTTTTTGCACCAGGATTTGCTGAGTACCGAAATTGAAAAGCCGGTGCTTGAAGTAGCGATGGATGCTTTTACAGAAGCCCGCCGTCTGGAAGCCGAACTCAAGCAACTGGAAAAGCAACTGGAGACCGATCATAGCAATGAAGACCTGCTGCACAAGTATGCCGATATGCTGCACGACTTTGAACTGGCAGGCGGCTATACCATGCAGCACCAAAGCGAAGAGGTACTGCACGGCCTGGGTTTTGAAACCGACCAGTTTGAAAAACCATTCAATCAGTTTAGCGGTGGCTGGCGGATGCGGGTGTTGCTGGCCAAGCTCATTTTGCAAAAGCCCGAAATTCTGTTGCTCGACGAACCGACCAACCACCTTGACCTGCCCAGTATTGAATGGCTGGAAAAATACCTGCAGCATTACCCCGGCAGCGTGGTCATTGTAAGCCACGACAAATACTTTATGAACCGCATGGTAAATAAAGTAGTGGAGCTATACCAGCAGCAACTGCACATGTACACAGGCAATTTCGATTTTTATGAAAAAGAAAAAGCCGAACGCATTGCCCAGCAAAAAAGAGCTTTCGAAAATCAGCAGGATTACATACGCCAGCAGGAACGTTTTATAGAACGCTTTAAAGCCAAGGCCAGCAAGGCCGCACAGGCACAAAGTGTGGCCAAGCGCCTCGATAAACTCGACCGAATAGAAGATGTAGAAATAGAACGCCCCAACATTCGCATCAACTTTATGGTGGGTCAGCAGCCCGGCCGCACCATTTGTACCCTCAAGCATGTGAGCAAGGCTTATGGCGATGTAGAAATTTTGCGTAATACCAGTGCCGAAATTTTCAGGGGCGATAAAGTAGCCCTGATTGGTGCCAACGGCAAGGGTAAATCTACCTTGCTGCGCATCATAGCCGGTACCGAAAAAATTGAAGGGGAACGCATTTGGGGCCACAATGTGCAGGAGGCTTTTTATGCCCAGCACCAGCTGGAATCGCTGAATGTAAACCACACCGTGCTGGAAGAAATGACGACCAGCCGTGCCGGCAAAACTGAACTGGAATACCGGGCACTCTTGGGTTGTTTTCTTTTTAGCGGCGATGATACCGATAAAAAAATCAAGGTATTGAGCGGGGGCGAAAAAGCCAGGGTAGCTTTGGCCAAAACCATTGTGAGCAAGGCCAACTTTCTGATGCTCGATGAACCGACCAACCACCTGGACATGCACAGCGTGGAGCTGCTCATTGAAGCCCTCAATAAATACGAAGGCAGCCTTATCATCGTTAGCCACGACCGTTATTTTATTTCCCGAACGGCCAATGTGTTTTGGGAAATCATCAACCACGAAATCCGTGAGTTCAGGGGTAGCTACGAGGAATATTTAGAGTGGAAAGAAAAGTTGCTGCAACAGGAAGCGGCTGCCAAACAAGAGCAGCTGGCACCAGAACCCGTAGTTGTAAAAGCCGCACAGCCCAAGCCACAACCGGTAAACCGGGAGCTGCAAAAAGAATATCAGAAGCAGCACAAAGCATTTGAAAAGCAAGAGCAACAGCTGCAGCAGCTCCAGGCAAAAATGCAGGAGGTGGAAGGGCGCATGGCTGACCCGGCAGTGTACGCCGACAAGCAACAATTTTTGCAGGCCGAAAAAGAGTATAGCACGGTAAAGCAACAGCTCGATACCGCTCAACAGCAATACGAAAAAGCTTTTGAAGCCCTGATGGAACTGGAAGAGCAGTTGAAAGGTTGATGATTACTGTAGCTTCTTAAATGTGCTAAATGAAACATCCATCAACGGATACCGTTTGGGCTCGGGCAGGTAAAAATGCCACCATTCGGTGGGCAGGGCCACAAACCCGAAATGCTCCATCACTTGCTTCAGTGTAGCCCGGTTGGCCAATACCTCGGCTGGCAGTTGCTGGTAATTGTGGTGGGCTTTCTCAGTAAAATCATCAAAACCAGTAGGCATGGGCAGTGTGTCGCCCGTTGTTAAATTGTACAAACCCAGGTCCACAGCAATACCGCGGTTGTGGCCGCTGCCATTGGCCGGGTTGGCGGCATAGCGGTCATCGGGCACTATTTTCCACATTTTTAGCGTAGCGGCATAGGGGCGGTAGCCATCGTACACCAGCAGGCCCAGCCCGCGTTTGGCCAGTGAGTCGGCTACCATTTTAAGTGGTTCGGCAGCGGCTTTGCGCAAAAAAACACCCGGCTCTTTGTACAATATCTGGCTGGTAAAGTTGTTGGTTGTGGTGTAGCGCTGGTCTGTTTTCAGGTGCGGAATAAACCCTTCCAATGAGACCATTTGCAATTGTGGGTTGCTGTCGTATTGCAGTTTCAGGTGGTTTGCCCGTAGGGTAAGGGGGAGATGATACGGGTTTCTGCGGCCCGAGCAGCCCCAAATACACGCCATAAGGCTAAAAAAAACTACTCCGGCCACAAGCCAATTGGTCATTTTTCGTGTCATATTGACGGAAATTCTGTTAAAAAACTGCTCCTTCCAAGGCCTATCTTTCCCCAAGGGTTGTCTAAAAGGGGGTAAAAGGTTTTCTTTGCACCCGAAACCGAAATAACCACACCTCCTTTCCGTTACCTGTAGGCATTATTGATATTATACAGTAATCCGCACTTTTTTAACCCAAACCCATTCTTACATCATGCAGTTGAAAAAATCATACATCAGGCAAAATGCAATACTGGCGCCACTCATGTTGGTGTTGCTGGTAATGTTTAGCCTGTCTTTGTATGCTACTAAAACCGAAAATAAAACGGCTTCGAAAGAAACCGAAGAGGTAAAAGTAGCTACAGGTACCGCCAGCTGGTACGGGCCAAACTTTCATGGCCGTAAAACGGCCACCGGCGATAAATACGACATGCACGGGCTTACATGTGCCAGCAACCGCTACCCCTTGGGTACCTGGCTGCGGGTAACGAATATCAAAACTGGTAAATCAGTGATTGTGCGTGTAAATGATCGTATGCACCCCAAAATGAAACGCATTATTGACCTTAGTAAAGGTGCCGCCAAAGAGCTGGGCATGGTAACTGCCGGCGTAGCTCAGGTTAAAGTAGAAGACCTCGGCAGGTCTTTGCCTGTAGCCTCATTGTAATACATCATTAAAATATTCATCCAAAGTGCCACTCCAAAAAGGGTGGCACTTTTGCTTTTGCCAACAAATTGATGGTAAACAGATTATGGATAAAATTTTTATAGCTGTTACTAATTCAAACCTACTTTTGTCGCACATAAATTTCCCCTTATGAGAAAACTAAGCCTTTCACTGCTGGCTTTAATGACCGTTGGTATTGCAACAGCCCAGCAAAAGGACGATGAAAAGAAGCCGGCAACCATTGCCATCCATTTTGGATTACAGGACTTTGTTACTCCGCAACGTATTCGATCATCATCGTTGCAAAGCGTTTTATCAAACAAAAGATGGGCAAAATTCAGGGAGCAGGATCCTACGTTTGGTATTTCTTACCTGAAAGGTCTAAGCCCACATTTTGATGTGTCTGCAAATTACTTTCTCGGCTGGGTTGATTATCCATTTCGCGATGCTACCCCGAGAACAGTGGCTAAGAAAGCACTCCACGAAATGGATGCCAGCCTGCATATGAAATTATTGACTGACAGGCACACACTAGTACCTTATTTGTCAGCTGGTATTGGCGGTTCTGCATATGGAGGCGGTCGTTTCGATGCATTTCTTCCATTGGGAGCTGGCCTTCAGTTAAAACTTGCACCCGGTACCTTTTTAATGACCAACTTCCAATATAGAGTACCTGTTACAGAAAGAGGTAATTTCCATTTTCTTACCACTATGGGTCTTGCCGTAAATATCGGCAAGCCTAAAGCTGCCGCTCCTGTAGTTGTAGCACCTCCGCCTCCACCACCTGCACCACCTGCACCGGTTGATACCGATGGTGATGGTGTAGCAGACAATGTAGACAAATGCCCTACAGTAAAGGGTTTGGCTAAATACCAGGGCTGCCCCATTCCTGATACCGACAAAGACGGCATTAATGATGAAGAAGACAAGTGCCCAAGTGTAGCTGGTATTGCCCGCTATCAGGGTTGCCCCATTCCCGATACCGACAAGGATGGCATCAACGATGAAGAAGACAAGTGCCCAAGCGTACCCGGTATTGCCCGTTATCAGGGTTGCCCTATACCTGATACCGATGCTGATGGTGTAAATGATGAAGAGGACAAATGCCCAACCGTTGCGGGTATTGTAGCCAACTACGGTTGCCCCGAAATCAAGTTTACTCCAGAAAACATCACTTTTGGTACTGGTTCTGCCACCCTTACTGCAAAAGGTGTAAAGGAATTGAAAGAAAATGTGTTGCCTGCCATTAAAGCTATTGGCAGCAACCCCATTCAAATTCAAGGCCATACCGATAACACTGGCAGTGCTAAAACCAACATGAGCCTGAGCAAACGCCGTGCTGATGCAGTAAAAGCCTGGTTGGTGAAAAATGGCATTCCTGCTACGCAACTGACAACAGCCGGTTTTGGTGCCGATCAACCCATAGCCGACAATAAAACCAACGCCGGTCGTTTGAAGAACCGCCGCGTAGATTTTAAGTTGGTAAAAGACTAAGACTTAACTGTTAGAATACCAAAGGCACTTCCATCGGGAGTGCCTTTGTAGTTATAGTAAGCTGGGCATTGGTGTAATCACATCCGGATGATCGTAGCCAGCCCTGTTGAGGAGTGGGTATATTGGATAACGCTGCACTAATCCTTTAGGGGCAGGTAGCAAAAGATGGAGCAATTCATCTGTTGAGCTTTCATTGCTCAGCCAAGCTGTAGCAGACTTTTGGGTAAGCAGCACCGGCATGCGATGATGAATGGGTGCAATGTCGGCATTGGCCGGACAGGTAATGATGGAAAAAGTTTGCAGGCCATTTTGCCAGGTATCCCACAAGCCTGCCATTAGCATCAGCTCATTGTCGGGCAAATGAAAGCGGTAGGGTTGACGGGCCGATTTAGCATCGATACCTACCTTCCATTCGTAGTAGCCATCTGCCAAAACCAAGCACCGCTTGTACTTGAAAATATTGAAGAACGAAGGTTTTTCTCTGATGCTTTCACTTCGGGTGTTAATCATTTTACTACCCACCTGCATATCTTTTGCCCACTTTGGCACCAGCCCCCACCGCATGTATTGAATAATGCCCGGAAACTCATTGGTAATAACCGGCATGGGTTGAGTGGGAGCGGCATTGTAGCGGGCCTGCCAGTTTTCCCACTCTACTGCAGTTGCTTGCAGCCTTTCTTCTACTTTTTCTTTTGGGGTAAACAAAGAATATCTGCCACACATGAATTATCTTTTTTTAGCAGGCGGTTCATCACATCATGTATAACTGCCGATTGTAAATCTACACGCCGACTGGCATAAAATTTCCGCATAGCACCGTTGGCAATCAATATCTTTATTCTCTTAAAAACAGATTACCCATGAAATCGAAAAATCTTTCACTCATTGTTATTCTCGGTGCGTTGCTGGTATTTGGCGGCTGCGCCTGTAGCGGTTACAACGGTTTAATAACGCAAGATGAAAACGTGAAGAAAGCATGGAACAACGTACAAAGTGATTATCAGCGCCGTGCCGACCTTATTCCGAATTTGGTGAACACCGTGAAAGGTGCTGCCAACTTTGAGCAGGAAACACTCACCAAGCTGATGGAAGCCCGTGCAAAAGCAACTTCTGTAAATGTAAATGCCGATGATTTGACGCCCGAAAAACTGGCTCAGTTTCAAGCGGCACAAACACAAATTTCATCTGGTATAGGCCGCTTGCTGGCTGTGGTAGAAAACTACCCCGACCTGAAAGCCAATCAAAATTTCCGCGACTTACAGGCACAGCTCGAAGGCACTGAAAACCGCATTAAAGTTGCCCGCAACGATTTCAACGCAGCGGTGCAGGAGTACAATGTGAAGGCCCGCAAGTTTCCGATGAATATTTTGGCCAACATGTTTGGTTTTGCAGTAAAAGAAGGCTTTAAAGCAGACCCAGGCAGCGAACGTGCCCCCGATGTAAAATTCTAAATTCATTCTGTGGCATTCTTCCGTCGTTTCTCTTCTTCTGCAGCCCGGTACATTTCGCACAGCGATAATGAACGCATCGTTGATGCCATTAGAGCAGCCGAAACACGTACCAGTGGCGAAGTGCGGGTATTTTTTGAATCCCGTTGCCGTTTCGTCAACCCCATCGACCGGGCTGCAGAAGTTTTTTTCGGTTTGCAAATGGACCATACCCATCACCGAAATGGCGTGTTGGTGTATGTAGCGTTTAAAGACCGTCAGTTTGCCATTTTTGCCGATGAAGGTATTTTCCGTGAAATGGGCACTGATTACTGGAATGCAGAGGCCGGCAAAATGCTGTCCAGCTTTGCTAAAAACGATTATGTTGAAGGAATCATTACCGTTATACACGACATTGGCGAAGCACTGCAATCCCATTTTCCTTACGACCAGAAAGGCGATAAAAACGAACTGCCCGATGATATTGTGTTTGGTAAATAATCATCAGGCAAACCTTTGGCTACTTTCATCATGAGATACTTTTTTTCCATTGTACTGATTTGCTGCATGGGCTTGTTACATGCTCAGCCCATCCCTCCGGTGCCCAACCCGCCACGGCTGGTGAATGACCTGACGGGTAAAGTGCTGCAGCCCGATCAGATAGCGCACCTGGAACAAAAACTGGTGGCTTATGATGATTCTACATCTGTGCAAGTAGCCGTGGTGATTGTAAACTCACTCGGTGGCTACGAACCGGTAGACTTTGCTACCGAGCTTGGCCGCCAATGGAAAGTGGGCAATAAAAAAACGAATAACGGGGTTGTATTGCTGATTAGTGTAGAAGAAGGCAACCGTAAAGTTTTCATTGCGCCTGGCTACGGTTTGGAAGGGGCTCTGCCTGATATTACCTGCAAGCAAATTGTAGAAAACGAAATCATCCCCAACTTTAAGCAAGACAATTACTATCGGGGTATTGATGAGGCTACAGATGCTATTATAAAAGCTACCAAAGGCGAATACAAAGCCCCTGCCGGCTACAAGAAAAAAGGCAAGGGTGGCGGTAGCAGTGCTGTCGTTTTCGTCATCATTTTCATTGTAGTCATTTTTATACTCAGCTCACGTGGCGGTGGCGGTGGTGGCATGGCCAGCCGTCGTGGCTACCACGATGGCATTCCTCCTATTTTCTGGTTCCCGGGTGGCGGCGGCGGTGGTCGCTCCGGCGGCGGTGGCTGGAGTGGCGGCGGCGGCGGTGGCTTCGGCGGTTTTGGTGGTGGCAGCTTTGGTGGCGGTGGCGCCGGTGGTAGTTGGTAACAACTGCATGCAGGCTGTTCGTATCTTTCGCCTCCATTGATACGTTCATAAATGAAACTTTTTTACACTATTTTCTTTGCCATATTTCTTTTTGCAACAGCATGCCAGCGGCCCACTGTTAAGTTGGCTGATGAAGTAACGTACATTACATTGCTGCAAACTGACAGTGGTAAGTACCAAACCCCTTCGTTGGTAAAAAGTGCCGATGGCACTGTGTACCTGAGCTATCAATGGCAACAGGGCGATAGTGCAGCCTTACATTTTTCTTCTTTACAAAACAATGGATGGACTACACCTGCGCTGATTGCAGCAGGCAAATATTGGTTTGTCAATTGGGCCGATTACCCCACCTTGGCCTTGGCCGATAGTGGCCGCATGTTGGCCAGCTATCTGGTAAAAAGTGATACCGGAAAATTTACCTACGATATTCATTTGGCCAGCAGTGCCGATGCAGGCAAAAACTGGCATCATGCAGGTTTGCTGCATGATGATGGCATACATGCCGAGCATGGATTTGTGAGTTTACTGCCTTATCAAAAAGGTTTTTTTGCTTGCTGGCTCGATGGCCGCAATGCAACTGCCGGCCACGAAATGCCGGCTGCTCATGAAGGGCATGCAGGTGCTATGAGTTTGCGGGCTGCTACGCTTGGCTTTGATGGCCATGTGCAACAAGAGTGGGAACTGGACAGCCGCACTTGTGATTGTTGCCAAACCACGGCTGCCATTACCAATGATGGACCTGTAGTTATCTACCGCGACAGATCAGAGAGGGAAGTACGTGACATGAGTGTGGTACAATGGATGAACAACAACTGGTCTGAACCTAAAAACGTGTTGCAGCAAAATTGGGTAATGCCCGGATGCCCGGTAAATGGGCCACGCATGGTAGCCAACGGTCAACGGATTGCTGCCGTTTTGTTTTCATCGCCTAACGATTCATCAAATGTGCAGGTTGTTTTTTCAGCAGATGCTGGCAAAACATTTACCAAGGGCATTCGTATAGATGAGGGAAACACGATAGGTAGAGTAGATATCGATTGGATAAATGAAAACACCGTTGTGGTAAGCTGGATGGACAATGAAAAGTTGCAGCTTCGTACAGTGAGTACTTCTGGCGAAATGAGTGCCGTAAAAACTGTAGCAGTTACTTCTGGCAAAAGAGCCGGCGGTTTTCCGCAGCTTTGTTACAGCAATGGTTTTGTGTACCTCGCATGGACGGATGTAGAAACACAGCGAATCAAAACAGCCCGCATTGCAGTGCATCGTTCTTATTCATTACAACCCTAAGCTGCGCAGGAGTTCATCGGGTATAATCGTGCCTCTTTGTGTAGCGGGGTCTACCAGTATCCAAGTGGTTTTAACCTGGGCAATGGTTTTGCCGGTTTCGTTGTGCTGAAACACTACAATGCGGTCGCTGGCTTTGCCATTGGCTGAGTACACCCATGTATAAGCTATGATAGCATCGTCGATAGTGCAGGGCCGTAAATAATCTATTTCGTGACGACGGACCACCCACCAATATTGTTGTCTTTGCGCTGGAGTGGTCAGCGTATCCCAATGTGCGGTCGCTACATCCTGCACCCATCGCAAATACACGGTATTGTTGACGTGATTCAATATGTCAATATCTGCTTTATTGACATGAATAGGTACCTGAAAGGCATGTAAAGGAATAGTAAACATGTAGCAAAATTGGCCATAATCTTTTGTATTGAAAAGCAGGTTATAGTCCAGCTTTCTCTTGCAGGTATTTCAGCTGATCTTTCAGCACATTGTTATCCGGGTCTACTAATAACGCTGTTTGTCTTTGCGCAATCATCCACCGCAAGGTGGCAGCAATATTTGTTTGTAAGCCCATGTAATCAATACGCAACATTTTATATGCTTCAATAGCGGAGCCAGTTGCTTTTTTGAAATCGTTGAGGTTTTTTAGCTGGTTGGCAAAGTACAGCATCCCATTGGTACTCATGAGCCTGTCAAACATCGGTAGCTTGCGGTAATCGGCCAGCACTGTTGTAAAATCGGATACATCTTTTTTCAGGTACTCAATTATTTTCAGCGATGCTTCCAGTCTTCCCTTTGCATCTTTTTCTACTTGTGGTGCAAGTGCTATGGCTTTAGAGGCATTTTTGCGGGCCAAACTTTCTAGTGCAGCACCAGCTACACTATAGCTGCTATCAGTAAGGGCCTTCACAAATAGGTTTTCGTGGTCTGCCTGTGTACTCATGCTCAGCACATCTATGGCCAATGCTCTTGTAGGCAAATCGGGTTCTGATACTACCATTTTCTCTATCAGTGCATGTGCTGTTGCAAGTACAGGCATGCTTCCTCTTTTCATGAGACGCAACAAAGCTTTGCGTGTACCAGCGTATGGGTCTTGCAGCAGCTTTTCAGCAATAGCTGCGTAAGCAGGTTCTGCTTTCCAGTTTTTAGCCAAAAAGTTCAATGCTTCCGTTTTATCCAAATGGTTTTTGCCAAGTGTACTTTGGGCAATCCACATGGCATCATCCTGATTGTTGTCTTTCTCCCAAAGCATTAGCTTTTGCGGGTCAACATTCACCCACACTGGCTTTGTGCTGTATGCAATACGGATGGTATCTACGGCTTGTTTGCCAATCCAAAAAGTAGCACGTTCTGCTTCGTTATTGTTGTTGTAAACATCTATCTCTACAGGGAAATAAAACAGCTTGTCTTTTTGCTTTTGTTCTACAATTACGTTGAGCTGATTGGCCGAATCGATGAACTGATAATGAATGCCCACTTTGGGATGCCCGTTGCCGAAAAACCACTGATCGAAAAACCAGTTGAGGTCTTTGCCACTCACTTCTTCCATGGCCAGGCGCAGCTGATGCGCTTCTGCATTTTTAAATTTGTTGGTAGTGAGGTACACATTCAGGCCTTTGAAAAATGCACTATCGCCCAGGTATTGACGCAGCATGTTCAAAATGCGACCACCTTTCTGATAGCTAACTCCATCAAACATATCTTCTTTATCGGCGTATTGAAAGCGAACCAAATGCTTGCTGCTGTTTGTTGGCTGAGCCAGATAGCTTTCCATCGCTTCCTGGTTGTATTCCAATGCACGGTCTTTGCCATAGCGATGTTCCATCCATAAGTATTCGCTGTAATCAGCAAGGCTTTCATTTACGGTGAGGTTGCTCCAGCTTTCGGCAGTTACAAGGTTGCCAAACCATTGGTGAAACAACTCATGTGCTACTACAATTTCCCAGCTATTGCCATCTTTTAATTGTCTAGCATTTTGATATGCTCCGGCACCGTGCAAGGTGGATGTTGTATTTTCCATTGCACCACTCACATAGTCTTGTCCTACCATTTGCGCATACTTAGCCCATGGATATTCTACACCCAGCAACTGGCTGAAAAACTGCATCATAGCTGGTGTTTCACCAAAGATGCCCTTTGCCACGGACGCATATTTAGGCTCTACATAATAATCTACAGCCAGGTTTTTATACTTGTCTTTAATAATGGCAAAATCGCCTACACCCATAAAAAATAAATAGGGCGAATGGGGCAAATCCATCTTCCAGGTATCGCTTCTTGTACCGTCATTATTTTTAATTTGTTTTACCAGTAAGCCATTGCTCAGCGTTACAAATTTTGCTGGCACGGTCATGGTAATTTCCTGTGTGGTTTTTTGATTTGTTTTGTCAATCGTTGGGCACCACACACTGGTAGCTTCCGTTTCGCCCTGTGTCCAAATTTGAATGGGCTTTGTACTGTCTTTGCCAACGGGGTTGATGAAATACAAACCCTTGGCATCAGTAATAGCCAGGCTGCCTTTTACTTTTACTTCATTGGGCCTTGCCGTGTATTCTATGTAAATGTTTACTTGTTCATTACGCTTGTATGCTTTATCAAGTGTAATGTGTAGCTGCAAACTATCGGGGTAGCTGTACTGGAGTGGCAGCATATTGTTGCCTTTTACCAACGCCACTTTATGGATGAACATGCCTTTTGCATCTAACTGTAGCATGGCCGACGGATAAAAGTGCGGTTGCAGGGTGAGCCACGCCTTGCCGGGCATGCGTTGTTTTTCATAATCAAACCGAACGTCGAGCCGGGTATGTTGCAGGTTCCAAATTTTTTCGGGTGTTGCTCTGTAGTTAGGCTGTGCCGAAATTGGCACAATAGCCACAGTTTTGTTATTGGTGCCGGCTTGTTGTGCCCGGCCGCTTATGCTGGCTGCAAGCAGCAGTCCGCATATGGCAAGTTTGAACATGGACAAGAAATTGTGGCGCAAAAATACCCTTGGCCACTACGTATAATTGTTAATATTTATCCGCATTCAACCCACAAAAGGGCCGAATTATTGTAGGTTTGCTTTACCACTTTAGAACAATGAAAACATTGAAACGCTACCTGTTGATTGCATGTTTGCTTACCAGCACTTTACCTGCGCTGGCACAGCAAAAGCATTTTGTATATCTGCAAACAGAAGACCTGACGCCATTTTACATTCAAATGAATGGAAAAACGGTGTCGTCAACAGCTGCAGGTTATCTGCTGTTGGGCAAGTTGACTGATAGCATCTACATGGTAAAGTTGGGTGTGCTGGGCAGCGGCGATGTGCAGGAATATGGCATACGTGTGCAGGGCCGCGATGCAGGATACGTTATTAAAAAAAGTGCAGAAACAGGTTGGAGTATCACAGACATTAATACCAATGCCATGCAAATGAGCATGGAATGGAGTGCTGCAATTGCAGCAGAAAATGCCCGTAAAAAAGCGATGGAAGAAGCCGAGCTGCAGCGCATAAAAGATAACACGGCCAATGCCCGGCAAGCTGCACACGATGCTACGCTTGCTTTGGAAAAGCAACGCAAAGAAGATAGCATACAAGTCGCAGATGATGCGGCTGCTGCACAAAAAGCAGTTGCAGCAACAAATACTGTACAAACCATTTCAAACCCGCCAGCAGTAGTAGTGCCCACTACACCAGTACCACAAAAACCAACAGAAGAAAAGCCGATTGTTGTAGCAGAAAAAAAAGCACTCAATTCTGCAGATAGTCTGGCACAGGTAATTGCACAAAAAGAAAAAGAGTTGAAAGATTTGCAGGCTGCATTGCAAGCTGCAAATGAGGCTAAAGCACCCCCCCCTGCTGCCAATAATGTAGTAGAGAAGCCTGTAGCAAAAGCCACCGTAGCAACACCAGTAACCAACAACCAAACGACAGAAAAAAAGCCGGCCATGCTCGATATGGAATTTTCCATGAAAGCAGATTCGGGTGCGGCGCCAAAAGTTTTGCCTGAAGTAAAAGATACTGCGGAAGTGGCGGTTGTTGCTGTAGATACAATAGCAGCAGCCAAAGTAGAACCCGTAGCAAAACCTGCTTTGGATACACTAACTAAAGTTGCAGTTGTGACAGAACAGGCAGCGAAGGACTCTGTAGCGAAACCAGTTTTGGTTGAACCTGATGTTCCAAAAGAAAAAATAGTGGCAAATGCACCTGCACCTGCTCCAACAGCGGATAGCGTTGTGGCTGCCAGTCCAACTGTTGTAAAGCGTACTCCTTGTGTTGAAATTCTTTCCCGAAGTGATGTAGAAGCGGCCATGGCTGCCAATGGAAAGCTGAGCAACGCTGATGAAATAGCTACAGCGTATGCCACTTTATTCAAAGACAAATGTGTAACCACCACGAATCTCAAAAAGATTTGTAACAGCCTGGCCAGTGATGTAAGCCGTTACAAAGTGCTCGAAGCTGCATATCCCTACACGGTAGATTATTATGCATTTGGCGAGTTAGCAGGGCTGATAAAAGACAATTATTACAGTAGCAAATTCAAATCGCTGATTCAGCAGTAATGCCCATGCGTTATTTTTTCGAAGTAGCGTATAAAGGCACGAACTACGCCGGTTTTCAGGTGCAGGATAATGCGCCAACCATTCAGTGGGCTTTAGAAAAAGTGTTGCGTACCTTTTACAAACAGCCCATTGATTTAACTGGTTCATCCCGCACTGATGCAGGGGTACATGCGCTGCAAAATTATTTTCAGGCAGATATAGTGGAGCCGTTGTTTCAAGAGGCACATGTGTACAACCTTAATGCCATGCTGCCGCCCGACATTGTACTGAAACGCATTGTTCAAGTTCCCGACGATTTGCATTGTCGTTTTCATGCGACGCATCGGGTGTATCATTATTTTATTTATCAGCAAAAAAATCCATTTCTCAACGATAGGGCATGGTTTTATCCCTACCCGGTTGATTTGGATGTGCTGAATAACGCAGCTGCATTGCTGATGACGTATGAAGACTTTACCAGCTTCAGCAAACGCAATACACAAACCAAAACCATGAATTGCCGCCTGAGCGAAAGCCGCTGGGAACAAACGGCAGAAGGCTACCGCTACACGGTAAAAGGCAATCGCTTTTTGCGGGGCATGGTGCGTGGGCTGGTAGGCACTATGTTGCAGGCTGGCCGTGGCAAAATTTCACTGGCTGAATTCGAGGCCATCATTCAGGCCAAAGATTGCACCAAGGCAGACTTTACAACGCCGGCACATGGCCTGTTTTTGGTAGAGGTTGGCCTGTCCGTCTGATGGCTTTCGAAAGTTTTATTTGCCGTGTTTTTCCAGTTGGTTCAGCAGGGCCCGCATGTCTTTAAACAGCGGCGCTTCCAGCGAAACAGCAGTGCCATCTACATCGGTAAATTGTAGAGTATGTGCATGCAGTCCTAAGCGGTTGAGGATGGGCTGCTCTTCTTCATCATGCTTGCTGAGCTTCACTTTGCGTTTGAAGTCGCTGAGAAAAACACCACGTCCATCGTTGTACAAAGGGTCGGCTACAATGGGATGGCCCATGTATTTGGCATGAACCCGTATCTGGTGGGTACGGCCCGTTTCAATATCAAAAGTCAGCAGGCTGAATTTGCCGAACGACTGCAGCAATGTGTAGTGCGTGATAGCATGTTTACCCTTGGCATGCGTAACCATGGTGCCGTTTTTGGCAGGGTGCTCCGCAATGGCTGCATCTATAGTTCCATTCTCTTTGGCAGGTTTGCCCATTACTATGCCCAAATAGTTTTTGGTGACTTCCCGGTTTTCAAATGCCTGCGACAAATGCTTGTGGGCTATTTCATTTTTGGCAAAAATGATGAGGCCGCTGGTGTCGCGGTCGATGCGGTGTACTACAAAAACCTGTGGGTAGCGGCTTTCGAGCCAGCTGCGAACAGACGGAATTTCGTGTTGGTGACGGTCTTGAATGCTGAGCAGCCCCGATGGTTTGTTGACGGCTACCCAGTTGTCTGTTTCGGCTATAATGCTTGGTTGGTACACGTGTTGCATGCTGCAAAGAAAACTGAATTTGCCGGATGCTGTATCAAAAGCGAAAGGCAGCTTTGCAGCCGCCTTTCAAGAAACACCAAACCAAATCTAACCTATGCTTTGCCTTGCAAAATGCGGTTCCAGTACAGCCAGGGCAGTACAAATTTTTTGAGCAGCCACATGGTCCAGCGTGGCTTGGCCTGGTCGAAGGGGACCGTCATTTTGGGGCGGTTGTTGTAGTCGAATTCTGCCAGCATGAGCTTGCCATACTCCGTAGGAATGGGGCAGGCAGAGTAACCATCGTAACTGCTGGTTGCTTTTTCGCCTTTCATAAATGCAAGAATGTGATCGACCATTACAGGTGCCTGCTTGCGTATGGCTGCACCCGTTCTTGATGCGGGTGCATTACAAGCATCGCCACAGCTAAACACATTAGGATAGCGAACGTGCTGGAAATTATTTTTGTCGACTTCTACCCAACCCAATGGCGATGCAGGGTCGGCCAGCGGACTTGTTTTGACAAAATCGGGAGCACTTTGTGGCGGTACTACATGCAGCATGTGGTAGTGTAACGTTTGCTTATTTATGTTGCCTTGCTCGTCAGTGCTTTCGTAATAGAGTGTTTGCGAAGCAGCATCTATTTTAGTAATGGTTTGTTTGAGGTGAACTTTTACTCCATATTCCTCAATTTTTTCTTCCAGTGTTTTCAAATATTCCGGCACACTGAACATGATGGTGCCGCCCGATACAAAGTGTACATCACATTTATCGAGAATGCCTTTTTTGCGCCAGTAGTCGCAAGCCAGCCACATAATTTTGTGCGGGGCACCACCACATTTTATGGGGGTGGGAGGGTTGGTAAACACCACGGTGCCGCCCTTGAAATTTTCAATCAGCTCCCATGTGTATGGTGCTGTTTTAAAACTGTAATTGCTCGTCACATTGTTTTTACCCAGTGTTTCAGCCAGGCCGTCTATCTTTTTCCAGTCGAGTTGAATACCCGGTACCACAATTAAAATATCGTAAGAATACTGAGCACCACTTGTACAAGTAACTGTGTTGTGTTCCGGGTCGAATGACGCGGCGCCATCTTTAATCCATGTGGCATTTTTAGGTATATAATCTGCTTCGTTTTTTACAGTATCGTTGATGTTGAATGTACCGGCACCCACCAGTGTGTACGCTGGTTGGTAATAATGTTTGTCACTTGGCTCAATAATACCAATATCGAGTTTGCTATTTTTCAGCAGCAATTTACTTGATACAGACAGGCCGGCATTGCCACCTCCGACTACTAAAATCTGATGATGTTTCATACTACATTTCATTTTTGAACAGTAGCCTGTTCAGGTGAAAGATTCGGTTGGTTTTTGGTAGTGCTAAACTATTACTGATTTGCGGCCCTGTGCAGGACTATAGTCACTCTGCGGCGCTTCTTTTACTGACTTTCGTCATGTGAATGCTGCCAAACAATCGCCACACTTTTTTGGACATTTGAAAATGTACTGTTTTCTTTTTTCAACATAACTACGATGCATAAAAAAGCCGCACTTGTGCAGTGCGGCTGTTAAGCAATGAGCATTAATGGTTTTATTAATGTGGCAGTTTTTCTCGGAAGCGGCCATACACCCAAGTGCCGGCAATAGCACTTAGCAATGTTACAATTACTGCTGTGGCACCTGTGCCAATTTGTGCATACAAAGGGCCGGGGCATGCACCAGTAATAGCCCATCCAAGACCAAACATCAGTCCACCATAAATCTGGCCTTTGTTGAAAGTTTTATCTGTGAAAGAAATGGTTTCGCCAGCCAGTGTTTTAATTTTGAATTTCTTGATGATGAAAACACTAATCATACCCACCACAATGGCACTGCCAATTACACCATACATGTGAAAGCTTTCGAGCCGGAACATTTCCTGTATGCGAAACCAGGAAACGATTTCTGCTTTTACAAATACAATACCAAATAAAATACCTATAACGGCATACTTCATATTAGAACTCAAAGGAGCATCTAACTCACTTTTATTTACGCAAACAGCATTTTGCGAACGTACTTCAAAATCGGTATTGCCGATAGGTTGCTGTTGATTATGTTGAGCCATATATTTTTCAGTTTTCAATTGAAGGATAAATGATTAAAGTGCCAGTATATAGGGCAAAATAAGGTGGGTCATAATGAAGCCGCCAATCATAAAACAACAGGTGGCTACTAATGAAGGCCATTGCAAAGTGCTTATACCCATGATAGCGTGGCCCGATGTGCAACCGCCAGCATAGCGGGTACCAAAACCTACCATAAAGCCACCTACAACCATCATAATAATGCCACGAGGCGTAGCCAGTGCTGGCCAGCTAAATAAATCGCTGGGCACAATGTGGCTGGTGTCGGTGATGTTGTATTTGGCCATATCAGCAGCCAAATCGGGATGAATGACGATTGGCTCAGGATTGGCCAATAACTGCGCAGCAATAATGCCACCTACCAACACGCCAAATACAAAAAAGAGATTCCATACTTCTTTCTTCCAATCGTATTGGAAAAATGGAATTTTTGCAGGAATACAAGCAGCACACATGTGGCGCAGCGAAGATGAAATACCGAAACTTTTGTTGCCAATAAGCAGCAATGCAGGTACCGTTAATCCGATAAGCGGGCCAGCCACATACCAGGGCCAGGGCTTTGTGATAAATTCTAACATATTTGGTAATTGATTTGGTTACAGAATTGAATTTTTATTGAAGTTGGTTGCTAAAAATGATAATTCAGCATCAGGTTCAGATTGGTCATGTTTACTTTATTTACTATCCACTTTGTATTGCTGTTGTTGCTCAATCTGTTCCATTTGTAGGCATACAAAAGTTCTCCATACAATCCTTTTAAAAATCCATTGAACTCATGCTGTACACTCAGGTTGAGCTGGCCATAAGATGGCATGCCATACTTGTTGTGTAAATAATCTGTGGGGTGTGGAAGTTGATACAAGCCAATGCCTGCATCAAGCACGGTGCGTACCTTGGGTAGTTTGTAAGTGTTTTTCAGCATCCAGGCAGTTACATCACCTAGGCCTTCATTTCTCTCCCGCTGCAGAAAGGTAAAGAAAGGTTCCCGCCCCCACTCACGGGGCATTAAAAAGCGGCCACCTTTTCCGATACGTGTAAAATTGAGGCTGCTTTGCAAGCGACCTTTTGTAATACCCAGTCTTGCACTGAAAGCGCCAACATTTTGCCCAGGCACAAAGTACGTTTTGCTAACGTCTGCATTGCCGCCATTGTTCACCGCACTTTGGAATGTGTATTGTGCTGCAGCCAGCCAACTGATGGTCTTTTTTTTCCATTCAACATCTGCTTGCAGCAGCGTTGTTTGAAAAATATTTTCTACCAAATGATTGTTCACTTGCATGGAGAGCCATTTGTTTGCATTCCATGCAGCACTGGTGTACAATATGCCTTTGCTATTGAGGTTGTGGTGGTAGTCAGATCGTTGTCCGTTTGTTTGTACCCCCGATGGATAAATGCCCATTGTTTCATCCACATCATACCAGCGAAAAGTGCTTCGGGGGGCAATGCGGTTGAGCCAACCTGCTTCCAGTGTAAGTTGTTTTTGATTTGGTTGCCACACCGTCCACAAGCCACTCACTTCTGTAGGCCTCATCCTGCCATCCTGAGGGTTTATAAAAGCTGTTTTCACAATCTGCTTTCCATAAGTTACGGTTAGTCCTTTGTGGGCGTAGGTTATATTGAGCTCTTCGAGCCGGTCGAGGTTAGCTTTGTTTTCCGGATGTTCAATGTCGAATAAGCCTATTTCGTAGCGGTTTACTGCACCCGTTGCAGCATCTGTTTCAGTTAGATTTGTGCTGGCTACATTTTGAATAAAATAACCACTCAGTGTAACCTGAAAGCCATGAAAGGGCGCTGTTTGATAGCGTATGCCGGCACCAATGGCCAATGCATAGTAGTCTGGCGCTTGGTGCTGGTTAATGGTGGCCATGCTAAACTGACGAATATGCCCACTAAGCAAGCCGCCTTTGAATGCATGCCACAAACTACTGCTATCGAAATCGCTACGGGGTTTAATTTTCCATACAGGATTGGCATACGGTTCGTGTTGGGCAATAGCATTGCCACTCCACAGCCATCCTGCTGTGGTTAGTATAATAACGGTATGTCTAAAAAAATTATTGAATGACTTCACCTTTCCAACCTTGAATGCCATTTTTTAATTGCAATACCTGTTTAAAGCCTGCTGCTTTCATCAGGCTGGCAGCTTTGTCTGACCGCTTGGCACTACGGCAGTAGAGCAAGTAGGTTTTATTGCTATCGAGTGTGGGCAATGCCTGCTGAAATGCGCCAGCGTTAAAATCATACAATACCGCATTGGGTAAATGCCCCGCAGCATATTCTTCTGGTGTGCGTACATCTAACAGCACAATGCCTGGCTGCTGCATTTGTTTTTGAAAAGCATTGCTGCGCAGCATTTTATTGCCGGCAGAGCTTGTAACGGCACAGCCTGCCAACAAAAGGAAAACAGGCAACGCCCAGAACCAATTTGTTTTTTTATGCTGAAGTACACCCATGTTACAAGTATTTACGCAGTGTTTGCTTAAGGTTGCCTGCGGGCACTACACCACTTTGGCGCCATAATATCTGGCCCTGCTTAAATATGATAAGCGTTGGTACGCCCATCACCTGATAAGCTTGTGCAGCCTGCGGATTTTTGTCTACATCTATCTTTAGAATAGTGACACTGTCTTGCAGTTCTTCCTTTACTTGCTTCAGTATAGGGGCCATCATTTTGCAAGGGCCGCACCATTCGGCCATAAAATCTACCAGTACTGGCTTGTCACTATTAATGATTTCCTGAAAAGTTGCCATTTGATATTTATTTAGCTGACAGTAGAATTTTTCGGCTGATCTTTTTTAAACATGCCAAACAGTACAGCACCCATTACAGCAAAATATACCGTGCTATTGAGGGGTTTGCTGGTGATGGCACAAGTGCCACTGGCGCAACCAATAAAATGATAATACGCATAGCCGCCAATTGCGCCAACTATGGCACCTGCTATGTACAGCTTATTGTTATTTACCCACTTCTTCATACGTAATTTCCTCCATTGGTTTTGTGTTTTGTTGCGTTTGCTTTTGCGGTGGTACACCACATGCACCCGATGCGCAACCCATATCTAATATGGCTAATACTGCCAGTAGTACCCCAAAAAATACAAACCAATATTCACGAAACTGAATGGACTGCACAATGACCATGATGCCTAATGCTAATCTGATAAATCGAATAAAATTCCAGTTCGTTGTTGCTCGTTGCCACATATACTTTTACTTTTTTACGTAATGCTGAAATGAAGTCCAGGCGCCACCGTTGTAGGTTTCTACACCTTGCCTGCGCAGCATGTTTTTGGCCATTCCGCTGCGGCTGCCACTTCTGCACACTGTAATGATGGGCTTTTTCTTTTTGCTTAATTCAGCCACTTTGCCAGAGAGTATTTGTAATGGTATATTGATGGATTGTTTGATGTGCCCCATCCTGTATTCTTCGGGCGTTCTTACATCAATGACGATTGCGCCTGCTGCCACCAAAGCTGCAAAGTCAGGCCTTTCGCCGGCACCAAATATTTTCTTTAAAAACTTTATCATAGCAAGTAGACTAATTCAGGTTTGGTATTGTAACAAAAGGCTTCCGTAATTTTTTCGATTGGAAGCCTTTTGTTTTTTAAGTTTTCGTTGTGCTTACAACGACTTTTTGGCGAGGTAAAAATCAACCATTTCGTAGTCGCTGTTTACACGGGCTTCGTAGTCAGCCAAATTTTTAGGTGGTGGTACTATCACTTTTTCACCGGGCTCCCAGTTGAGCGGAAGCGCCACTTTGTTCTTATCCGAAGTTTGCAATGCCAGCAATGATCGTTTTATCTCGTGCATATTGCGGCCTACACTTAGCGGATAATACATAATGAGGCGGATGATTCCATTGGGGTCGATGAAGAAAACCGCCCTTACTGCAGCAGTTTCGCTTTCGTTTGGCTGTAGCATTCCGTATAATTTAGAAATGCTCATGTCTAAATCGGCAATGATGGGAAACTTAAAATAGACGCCTGTGTTTCTTTTTACATTATCAACCCATGCAATATGCGAGTGAATGCTATCAATACTCAGCCCTAACAGTTTTGTATTGTGCTCTGCAAAAAAGCCATCCATTTCTTGTGCAAAGCCACTCATTTCTGTAGTACACACCGGTGTAAAGTCGGCAGGGTGCGAAAAGAAAATGATCCAGCTGTCTTTGTTATATTCCGATAACTTCAACGGTCCTGTTGTAGTTGTCGTCATAAAATCGGGAGCCTTGTCGCCTATGCGGGGCATGCTGTATACTTGTTGATTATCCATGGTTTAATATTTACCTTGTTGATGGAAATTACAGCAGTGTGCTTGGGCACACGTAAGCTGAAAATTCGAATTTGCCGGTGGCTTTAATTGCTTCCAATCCACTTTCTACGTTGATGAGATTGTCGTAACCCCGTGCACGGAGGATAGAAGCAAAAATCATAGAGCGGTAGCCGCCAGCACAATGGAGATAGTAGGTTTTATTCTTGTCTACCATCAGCATACTGTCGTTGATGTAGTCGAGTGGGGCATTTTCAGCACCAATAATATGTTCACTCTGGTATTCGCTGGCTTTGCGTACATCCAAAATGTTTACAGGGCCTTCGGCTACAATTGCCGCAAGTTCTTCTGCAGTAATGTCTTTGATTTGATCACATTCTTTACCTGCTGCTTTCCATGCTTCAAATCCGCCTTCGAGGTAGCCAATGGTAAAGTCGTATCCCACACGTGCCAGTCTGGTGATGACTTCTTCTTCACGGCCTTTGTCGGTAATCAGCAATATTTCTTGTTTGATGTCAGGAATCATGGCACCAACCCAAGGGGCAAAGTTGCCATCAATACCTATGTTGATAGAATTGGGCACAAAGCCTTTTGCAAATACTTGCTGATCTCTTGTGTCGAGCAGCAAAGCACCTGTTTCGTTGGCTGCTGCTTCAAATGCTGCAGGGCTAAGGGCGTGTTGTCCACGCTCCAGCACAGCATCAATACTGTCATACCCTTGAATGTTCATCATTACATTCAGCGGGAAGTAAGCAGGTGGCGGCATTAGGCCATCAGTTACTGCTTTTATAAATTCTTCACGGGTCATGGGCTGCAATGCGTAGTTCGTTGCTTTTTGATGACCGAGTGTGTCCGTAGTTTCTTTGCTCATGTTTTTGCCGCAGGCACTACCCGCACCATGTGCAGGATATACAATGATATCATCAGCCAAAGGCAGAATTTTATTGCGCAAAGAATCGTACAGATGCGAAGCCAGTTTGTCTTGCGTCAGATCGGCTACTACTTTTTGTGCCAGATCGGGGCGGCCAACATCGCCAATAAACAATGTGTCGCCGGTGAAAATGCCTACGTCTTTTCCGTGTTCATCGGTCAGCAAGAAGCAGCTGCTTTCCATAGTATGGCCGGGTGTATGCAATACGGTAAACGTGAGTTTGCCTACTTGAAACTGCTGACCATCGGTAGCCGTGATTGCATCAAAGCCGGGCTTGGCTGTGGGGCCGTAAATAATGGAGGCACCGGTTTTTTGACTCAGGTCTATGTGGCCGCTTACAAAGTCGGCATGAAAATGGGTTTCGAAAACGAACTTGATTTTGGCACCATCTTTTTCGGCACGGTCTATATAAGGCTGTACTTCACGTAGCGGGTCTATTACCACAGCTTCGCCTTCGCTTTCAATATAGTAGGCTCCTTGTGCCAGGCAGCCGGTGTAAATCTGTTCAATTTTCATGATGACATTTTTTTGAGGTTGATTTGTCAAAATTGAAGGTTCGGCAAGGCTGATACAGTGACTTATATCACTGGTAAAAATCTGTTAGCAAAGCATTTGGTTTTTATTGAACTAAAATGGGGTTTGCACATAAAAAAACACCGCATGGGCGGTGTGTTGAATAATAATAAGCTATCGGTGTTTAGCTTAAGAACAACTTATAAATCCAATATTTCTATGTTGTACCTGTTCAGTTTTACTTTGCCTCGTTCGGCCATTTTTTTCAATAGCCGCGAAATCACTTCTCTACTAGAGTTGAGCTCTTGTGCAATTTCCTGATGGGTAATGGGAATGATTTTACTGCCCAGCGTTTTATAATGTCGTTTCAGGTAAAACTCCAGTCGCTCATCCATATTGCGAAAGGCAACGCTATCGAGTGTTTGCAGCAATTCTTCAAACCTGTCGCGGTAGGTTTTTACCACAAAATGATACCAGCTTTTGTACTGGTTCATCCAGGCATCCATTTTTTCCAGCGGCACCATGATGATTTCGCTGTCTTGCACCGTTTTGGCAGCAATATTGCTGGTCTCCTGGCCTACCATGCAAGTCATGCTGAGGGCACAGCCATCTCCTGGCTTCAGGTAATACATAAAAAATTCGTTGCCTTCGCCATCTTCGCGGTACACTTTCACCAGCCCATCAAGCACCAGCATGGTGCTGCGGATAAACTGGCCGGGGCGTATCAGCTCTGTACCTGCCGGAATCTGCCTGAATTTGGCATCCAACTCCATTTGCTCCGTCAGTGCTGTTTCAAACCCCGGAAATTTCTTTTGAATACTTTCTGCAAAAACCATGATGTTACAATTGAGTGTGGGCCAAAAATGGCCGGTTGAATTTATGAGGAGGCTAATGTACTTTGTTTTTTGCGTTCGCCTATTTGCTGTCGCCACATGGCGTAGTACAAGCCTTTTTCATTCAACAGTTCTTCGTGTGAGCCGGTTTCTACAATTTCACCTTGCTCCAGCACAAAAATTCTGTCGGCATGCATAATGGTGCTCAGGCGGTGTGCAATCAAAATGGTGATTTGATTACCCGTGCTGCTGATGTCTTTAATGGTATTGGTAATTTCTTCTTCGGTAATAGAATCGAGGGCAGAAGTGGCTTCATCAAAAATGAGTAGTTGTGGTTTGCGCAGCAATGCACGGGCTATGCTAAGGCGTTGTTTTTCGCCACCACTTATTTTAATGCCGCCTTCACCAATAATGCTGTGAATGCCATTGTCGGCCTTGGCCAGAATGCTGTGGCTGGCGCTTTGCTGCAAGGCTTTCAGCATATCCTCATCGCTGGCGCTGGGCGATACAAACTGGAGGTTTTCTTTTATACTGCCGGCAAACAATTGGGTGTCTTGCGTTACAAAACCTATCTGGGTGCGCAGTTCATCAAAGTCAATCTGGTCGCCTTCTACATTGTTGTATAAAATATGGCCTTGCTCGGGTCGGTACAAACCCACCAGCAGTTTTACCAATGTAGATTTACCTGAGCCGCTCGGGCCTACAAAGGCAATGGTTTCGCCCTTGCCTGCCGTAAAACTAATGCCCTGCAATGCATGCTGTGCAGCAGTATTGTGTTTGAAAAAAACGTTGCGGTATTCCAGCTTTTCAATAGCGCCCAAATGCTGTGGTGCAGCGGGTTGGGGTTCTGGTTGTTTCTGCATCAGGTTATGAAAATTTTGCAAGCTGGCTTCTGCTTCGCGGTAGGCAATAATAATGTTGCCGATTTCTTGCAACGGACCAAATATGAAGAAGCTGTAAAACGTAAGGGTAAGTACTTCGCCGGGTTGCAGTTTGTTGTTGAACACCAAAAACAACAGGGTAAACATGATGACCTGCCGCAGAAAATTCACAAACGTACCTTGTATAAAACTCAGCATCCGAATGCTTTTTACTTTGCGCAGCTCCAGCCCCAATATTTTGTAAGTGTTTTTATTGAGGCGTTGTATTTCCTGATCGGTAAGGCCAAGGCTTTTTACCAGTTCAATATTGCGCAGGCTTTCGGTGGTACTGCCTGCCAATGAGGTGGTTTCTTTTACAATGTTTTTTTGAATGCTTTTGATGCGTTTGCTGAGGGCACTGGTAAGCCAGCTCAGCAGCAGCACACCTACCAGGTACACGGGTACAATGCTCCAGTGTTTGTTAAACGCAAATACTGAAACAAAAACAATACCCACCAATATGCCAAACACCACATTGATGGCCAGGCTGATAAACTTTTCCGTATCGGTTCGCACCTTGGTGAGGATGCTGAGGGTTTCGCCACTGCGTTGGTCTTCAAACTCCTGAAAGGGCAGGCGCATGCTGTGTCGCAGGCCTTCGGTAAAAATGCTGGCGCCAAACTTTTGAATCACCACGCTGCTGAAATAATCCTGAAAGGCTTTGGCAATGCGGCTTACCATGGCCACACCAATGAGTATGCCGAGGTAGCCCATTACGCCTTTAAAAAACTCCGCCGACTTGCCGGCATTTCTAAAGCTTTCGGCTTTGATGATGTATTCATCAAACAGCTTACCAAAAAACAAGGGGTCGAGCAGCGAAAAAGTTTGATTGACTGCCGCCAGCAGCAGCGATATAAATACCATGCCTCTGTAGGGGCGCAGGTAGTGCCAGAGTATTTTCATGAAAAGGAGCTTCTAAATATTGTGCAGTATTGCTGGTACAATGTATCAATTATAGTGCAAGGGATGAACTGCGCCGAAATGTCATTGTTGTTGGCGATGTGTTTTCTTGCGGTTCATTACATCTGCTATCAGCTGGTGCAGTTGCAGCAGGTCGGTGGCGGTAAAGTCGTTGCTCTGTTGAGCCTTGCGTATCAGGCGGGTAGTTTCGGTAGCCTCGGCTATGGGCATGCCTGTTTTTTGATGCAGAATATAGGCCCATTCATTTTGCATAGCCAGTGGAGGCATGTAGTAATTGCTGCGCAAATAATCGGTAAAATGAGTTGCCATTTTCCGGCCCACATTGGCATGGTCTTGCCGGTTGAAGTACAGCTGTGCAATGGTTTGTATAAACGATACCGTGGTATTGGTATTGGGGCTCACAACAGGAATCATTTTTTGCTTGCGGCGCAAATTGCTGAGTACCCAAATGGCGGCCAACACCAGCAATATCCAAAACGACCAACGTAGCGGCGGTATAGCCATCAGTGCCTGAAACACAGAATAATCCTCGGGTTGACGGTTTATGTTGCGCTGAAAAAACAAGTCGCGATGGATAAGATTAGGGTAGGCGGGCAGGTAAGAAAGCAGGGCTTTGAAATAGCCGAAATTTTGCTGTGATAGCAAAAAGTAATTGCTGAGGGCACGGGCATTGGTGGCCAAAATAAGCTGCCCTTCGCCCACAGTGTAGCGGGCTATGTGGGGTTGGCCGCCATTGTTTCGGCCCAGCCATTGCAAGCTATCGGTAGCGGTGCTATCTACAGTAAGCCTTGCCATGAGTGGATAATAATAATATTGGTATGACAGCATGGCATGAGCACTGCTGTCGGCAATGCTCACTTTGGTGTCGAGCATTTGCAAACGCAAAAACCGGGAGAGGTTTTCGGCTTCGTCTATCAGTTTGCAATGGAATTGCTTCTCAAAAGCCTCGCTTAATTCGTCTGTCACCACCAGCAGGGTGTTTCCACGGGCTACAAACCGCTGCATGTCGGCAGCTTCCTTATCAAAGGCCCTCACCGTGGGGGCAATAATCACATATACATGATTGCTTGTTTCCGACTGGTCTAAAAAATCATCGTACCACTGATTGAATGGTTTTGATACTGCTTCTATGCGGCTGGTACCAAAAATGGTATCCATCATAAAGCTGGCCACGTGGCCGCCAAAAGGTTTTTTATCTGCCGCACCCAGTGTGTAGCGTTCATCTACAAACCGGCCACTGGGCTTGTTGCTGCAACTGTACAGCAGCAGTATTAAACCCGCCAGCAAAACTGAAAAGCGCTTCGTTACAGCCATCTTGCCTCCAGTTGTTTGTGTGTTTGCAAAATGCGGTTGAACTGTTGTTCGCTGGGGGTAAACTCTCCGTACCACACATATTCAAATTGCAGCATCATGGTGGCCAGCAATTCTTTGAGTTCGGGCTGTTGTATTTCGGCCAGGTATTGCTGGTTGGTTTTGCGGGCTATGCGTTGTATCAGGCCTTGCTCATCCAGCCGGGCCAGTGCATCAATAAATAAATAACGTACAGCCGAGCGGTAGTCTTTTTGCTGAATGGCCTGTGCTGCTAAAGCAGCTGCACCTTGCACCATCAGTGGGTCTTCGGGTACATTTTTTTGGTCGGCAGCTTTCTTTTTATCAAATGGCTTAAATATGCCTGCGTGGTCTGTCCATAATTTATAGAGCAAAAACAACAGGCCTACAATGCTGAGCACCCACAGCAAAGGACGTATCCATTCCAGCGACAATTCTCTGCCATCGTCTGCTACTTTTTTGTCTTCGGGTTCCAGTTTTTGGTGGCGCAGCAAACTGTCAATATATGCCATGTATTCATAGTCGGGCTGCTGCCGCAATTGTCGCAGGTCTTCTTTGCCAAACACCAAGTCGGCAGGTGCAGAGAGGCTGGGCTCGTCTTCCGAAGTTTCGTAGGTGTTGGTAAAAACAGTATCCTCAGCTACATACTCTTCAACCATGCCCGTATCTACCTCTGTGGGCGGGGCTACCTGAGCAGTGCTGTTGTAAAACAGCAGCATCAATACACATGCGATACAAACGCTGATTATTCGGGCCATTGCAGCGTTTGAGTTTTGGGTGTAGATGCAGCTGCAGCTTTTTGGTGCTTTTTGCCCACCTGAATAGGGTGCCACACAAAGTACCATGCAACAAGTGCTACAGATGCCGCTAATATGCCAATGCCTGCCCACAGCGGCATGCCGCCAGCTTTTTGATTGCTAAAGGTGTTGCTCATGAGGTAAGTAACATAGCTTTCGAGCAGCGCTGCTACCAGTAAAAACGGAATTAATGCCAGTGCAATTTTTAATGCATCTTTTACCCCTTTTTTAAAAGATTGAAAGCGGCTGTAGGTGCCCGGAAAAAGGATACTGCTGCCAACAATAAGGCCTGCAGCACCAGAAATAATAATGCTCGAAATTTCGATGGTGCCATGAATCCAAATCACCATGATGCTTTTCCAGCCGAGGCCTTGAGCAAAAAAGAGGTATTCAAATGAGCCCACCAGCAAACCATTTTTAAAAAGAATGTACAAGCTGCCAATGCCAAAGAAAATACCAAACACAACGGTACGCAGTGCCACCTGAATGTTATTGAACGCAATGCGTATGAACATCGTGAATTTGTCTTCATCGCGGTACACACCAAAGGGGTCGCCTTTGGCAATGTTTTCCTGCGTCATTTGTACGTAGTCTTCACCCAAAATGGCTTTTACAAAAAAGTCGTCTTGCGAAGAAGAAACGATAGCCATGAGTACACACAGCATAAAAAAAATAAACGTAAATAAAAACACACCATGGTGCCTGCGAATGAGCAGCGGAAGTTCGGTGGTCCAAAACGTTATGAGCCGGGTAAATTTCTCTTTCTTGTTCTGGTAAATGTTTTGGTAAATACCTACGGCAATGCTGTTAATCCACCGGGTTACTTTGCTCTGTGGGTAAAAGGTTCGGCTGTAAGCCAAATCGTCCAGCAGGGTAATAAACCGTTCGGCTTGTTCATCCGGATCGGTGGTTTGCTCCTGCTGATAGCGAATCCATTTATCTCTGTTGCGCTTTATAAAAAGTGCTTCCCTCATGTAATTTTTTAAACGATGTCAAATTAATGCAATCGTCGCATTCAGAATGCGGTTAATTTGCTTTCATGTCTCAGGTATCTGTTTCTACGCCTTTTAATATTTACCTCGAATTTGAGATTGCACCTTTTACAAGGCGCATGTTGGCGTGGCTTATAGATACCACACTACTCATGCTGTATGCCCGTGGCATGAAGTTTTTTTTAGACCAGGTGATGTATGGTTCTAAAGAAGTAAGCATTGGCGTGGATATAGTGCTGGTTTCGTTGCCCATGCTGCTCTACCATTTTATCATGGAAACCGTAAGCCAGGGCCAAAGCCTTGGAAAAAAGCTGATGGGCATCCGCGTCATCAGTATTGAAGGCGGTGAGCCAAGGCTGGGCCAGTACCTCATGCGTTGGTTGTTTCGGTTGTGGGAGTGGCCTATGTTTTTCGGCTATCTCGCCATGGGTTCGTATTGGTTTTTGGTGCAGGTGGTACTTACCGGTGTGTGTGGTTTGGTAGTGGTGGTGATAGTAGCGGTGAGTTCGAAAAGCCAACGCCTCGGCGATTTGGCTGCAGGTACCACGGTGGTAGATTTACGCTACAAATATTCTTTGGCTGATACCCTGTTTATGGAAATTACAACCAACAACTATGTGGTAAAATATCCGGAAGTGATGCGCCTCAGTGATAGGGATATCAATGCCATCAGATCGGTGATTGCCTACACGCAAAAAAATAACAAGTACGAAACAGCCCACCGGGTGGCCGGTAAAGTAAAGGAAGTCCTGAACATCCAAACTGACTTGGAGGTACTGGACTTCCTTGAAAAATTGCTGAGTGATTATAATTATCTGGCTACCAAAGACAAGGCCTGATTATGCCAGTGAGGCAAACATCAGCCCGCCAATAAACGCCAGTACATACAGCCCCAACACTACAATGGTAATAATGCCGAAGTAACGGTATACAGCTTTCAGATTGGCAAACGCTTCTGTTACCAAATCTTGCTGTTGATTGTACAAGCCAGCGGGCATATGCTTTGCAAATTGTACCATTTTATAAGATGGGTAAAAGTACAATGCAGCAATAATGATGTAGAAAATGCCAAGGAAACTGCCCGATACGCCCAAGTCATCGAAAGCACTAGACAAACCAGCCCCGACAAACACTATAAAAAAGCCTACCAGCAAGAGCAAAGCTGCGAGAATGTAACCAAGAATGCCAAAGAACTTGCTCCATTTGGCAATTTCAATGAGATAGCTTTTCGATGTTTCATCTATCTGAACATCAAACAGTGGAGATTGATTTTCTGTCATGTGCGGTGTAGATTTTTGTACAATATAAATGAATGCCCGTTACAAATTTCAAACCGGATAAAAATGTATGGCGAATGCTGGCAAAAGCTTTGTGAGTGCCTACTTATTGCAAAAAACGATGGCTGAGTACCTTGCCCATTTGCATGGCTTTGTCTTCAACCTGTGTTTTAAACAACCAAGAGCTAACTGCCAAAACGATTGCCACAAATACAACACCTGCTATGGTTTGCCCATCATTAAAAAAAACATGAACCGCCACCTGTATAATGGGCCAGTGAAGCATATACACTGTGAATGAATAGTCGTGTTTTTTCAGCAAGCCATCTGCCCGTTGTAATACATGGCAAAACGCCAGTAAAATAAATGGGAATGCAACAGGTGTTTCTGCAATATCATAGCCCCACAAGCAGTTTTTTAGAAACCAGAGCCAGCCTATAGCAATAATCCATTTTCGGCACTGCTGATGCCAGCCGTAATGGTACAACAACATGCCGCTGATGAAAAAATACAACTGCCCCGGCAACTGATAACTCATCACGGGATGCGATTGATGCAGCAGCAAACGATAAGCGACAGAAAGTGCCCACAGCAGCCACAACCAAACTATTCGTTTGGGCTTTGCCAACAAAAACAGCAATGGAAATGCGGCGTAAAAGCACATCTCAATTTTCAATGTCCATAGAGAGCCATTTACCACTGCAGAACCGTTATTTTCAAAAACACCAGGTAGCGATTGTTGCAAAAAATTGAGCAGTGACGCATTGGCCAACACATACTTTCCGGTGGTACCATTCAGGTATTGCGACAGCGGCAGTACACTTACGGCAAACAGCAATACCACCTGCAATGCCACGAGCACCCATACGGGCAGCATTATGCGAAAGAATCGCTGGATGTAAAAGGCTTTCCAACCATGGATATGTGCTTGCAGCTTGCCATAGCTGTGCATCATGGCAAATCCAGAAAGCACAAAAAAACAAGACACAGCAAAGTCGGCATCAAACAAAAACTTGTTGCGGTACAAACCTGTAAGCGATCCCAAGTGGCTGGCCACCACTATCAGCGATAGCAGCAGCCTGGCAGGGGTGCCCCCCAATAAATACGCAGCTTTGTTATCCATGCTTTGCAATAATAACAAACCGGCAACCAATGGCCGCCGGTTTGAAATATGAAGTTTAAACCTATCGATTAGTAGGCACGTGCAAACAGTACCCGCTTGCTGCTGGGCTTGCCGGTGAGTATGCAAGTGCCGGCTTCTTCTTTTGCATCTAAAGGAATACAACGAATAGTGGCCTTGGCGAGGTCTTTAATTTTTTCTTCTGTGTCGGCAGTGCCATCCCAATGCGCTGATACAAAGCCGCCCTTGCCATCCAAAATGCTCACAAACTCATCCCAGTTATTGGCTTCGGTGGTATGCGCTGCCCTGAAATTTTTGGCTTTTTCAAACAGGTGCAGCTGAATTTCATCCAGCAATGTTTTGATGTAAAATGCAATGCCATCGAGGTTCACGGTCATTTTTTCTTTGGTATCGCGGCGGGCAATTTCGGCTACGCCGTTGGCCAAATCACGGGCACCAATGGCCATGCGAACGGGTACACCCTGCAGTTCGTATTCTGCAAACTTCCAACCCGGGCGGGTATGTTCGCTGTCGTCATACTTTACCGAAATGCCGAGGTCTTTCAGTTGGCTGATGATTGGCTTGAGGGTATCGGTAATGGCGGCCAGTTGTTCGTCACCTTTATAAATAGGTACAATAACCACTTGCAGCGGTGCAATTTTTGGAGGAAGTACCAAACCCTGATTATCGCTGTGGGCCATTACAAGGGCACCAATCAAACGGGTACTTACGCCCCAGCTGGTAGCCCATACATATTCCAGCTTGTTGTTGCTGTCACTAAATTTCACATCAAAAGCTTTGGCAAAATTTTGCCCCAGAAAGTGCGAAGTGCCGGCTTGCAAAGCTTTGCCATCCTGCATCAATGCTTCAATACACAAGGTATCAACGGCACCGGCGAAGCGTTCACTTTCCGATTTCACGCCTTTCACTACGGGCAATGCCATGTAGTTTTCTACAAAATCCGCATACACTTCCAGCATTTTTGCGGCTTCTTCACGGGCCTCTTGTTCAGTGGCATGCGCAGTATGCCCTTCTTGCCACAGGAACTCGGCGGTACGCAAAAACAGTCGGGTACGCATTTCCCATCGCACCACGTTGGCCCATTGGTTTACCAAAATGGGCAGGTCGCGGTAGCTCTGTATCCAACCTTTGTAGGTATTCCAAATAATGGCTTCGCTGGTAGGACGTACGACCAGCTCTTCTTCCAGCCTGGCTTCGGGGTCTACCATCAGCTTGCCGGGGTTGGCCGGGTCGTTTTTGAGGCGATAATGCGTAACCACCGCACATTCTTTGGCAAAACCCTCTGCGTTTTTTTCTTCTGCTTCAAACAGGCTTTTGGGTACAAACAGCGGAAAGTAAGCGTTTACGTGACCGGTATCTTTAAACATTTTGTCGAGTACATCCCGCATGTTTTCCCACAAGCGGTAGCCATAGGGTTTGATAACCATACAGCCACGAACGGCGCTGTAATCGGCCAAACCCGACCGCAATACGAGGTCGTTGTACCATTGCGAATAGTCTTGCTCCATGGGAGTGATCACCTTGCTCATAATATTGTTTGCTGGTAAAAAATGAATGATTTAATGTGCCTGGCTATTACAGCTTACAGGGCGGCGAAATTAAGCATTTGGAATTAGGTAAGCCTTAACACTAAAAGCCTGATTTATTGTGTCTTTCAAGAAAACATTAGCATTTGGGAGCCATGGAAACAAATAACTTAGCTACGGAAACCATTTGTAGATGCTGAATGCGATTAACCCGTTTTTTTGCACGAAGTAATTAGAACCAAGTTTTTGTACCATTCAGCGTCTGATATTTGACACCATTAAAGCCTGTATCAATGAGACACATCATTTATCCCCTGCTCGCCGCCACTGTTTTGCTGGCCAGTTGTTCGGCTGCTTTTAAAACCGCCGAAACTCCCGATGACGTTTATTATTCCTACGGGCCAACGCAGGCTGCCCGCCAGGAAAGGGTAGAAGATGATGAATATGTAAGCTATTGGCAAAATGCCGACGACCGTTACCTGCGCATGAAAGTGCAGGACCGCAGCCGTTGGAGCAGCATAGACGATGTAAATTATTGGTACGGATATAATAATCCCAACACTATGTTCAACCCGTCATGGAGTTTCAATTCCTGGAACAGTTGGAATAACTCGTCATGGATGTTGAACTACGGTACTGGCTGGAATACATGGAATAATCCTTTTGTTTTCAACAGCATGTACAACAGTTGGAATAACCCATGGTGCTGGAACCGCCCAGTGGTAATCATCAATAAAAATCCGATTGGTGTGGTTGCACAAACTCCTCGTCCTGGCTTTAACAGAGGTGGATATAACAATAGTGTATTTACCCGCGGTGGCAATGAAGGATTTAACCGTACCGGTGGCAAGCCATCTTCACAACAGCAAGCTGGTTATGGTACCCGTGAACTTTTCCGTACCATTTTTAGTACGCCATCCAGTGGTGGTAGCAACAGCAACTCCGGTAGCAGCTGGTCTCGCCCCACCCGTACTTTCGAACCTTCTTCCAGCAGCAGCAGCTCCGGTAGCAGCCGTACTTCGGGTGGTGGTTCATCATCATCATCTTCTTCTTCATCATCATCGTCATCGTCCGGTGGTAGCCGTGGTGGCCGTGGTGGAAACTAATGAAAGTTCAACCTCTTTCAACAGCACTTTACAAACCTTATCTAGAATTATTCTATTGAATAGCCGCCGACTTTTTCCATGTCAATTTGCGGCCTGCTAATCTTGTATCTGTATGAGAAGAAAATTACTGTTGGCCTCCGCTGCAATCATGGCTTTGCAATTGGTGGCAAATGCTCAGGTTCCGGAAGATGTGCTACGCTATGCCTACCCGCTAATGGGAGGCACAGCCCGCAACCAGGCCATTGGTGGCGCCATGGGTTCGCTGGGTGGCGATATTACCGCGGCACACATTAATCCCGCTGGCATTGGTATGTACAAAAACAAAGAATTCGTACTGTCTCCCAACTTTAGTTTTCTCAATAACAAATTCAATTTTCGCGGCGACCAAACCAAGTCGAATGATAATGGTGTAGGCTATGGTACATCAGGTTTTGTATGGGGCCAAAACAACAACCAGTACAGGCGCTCCAGCAGTTCGGCCATTTCATTCTCCATCAATCAAACGGCCAATTACAACAACCGGATGCAGTACAAAGGCTTCAACAATTTTAGCAGTTGGAGTGAGCAGTACGTAGAAGAATTGGCTAATAACAGGGCCAATATTAATCAGGCAGAAAACAATTACATATTCGGATCTTCTTTGGCTTTTTGGACATATCTGGTGGATACAGTGTCCGACGCAAATAATAATGTGGTAGGCTACCAAAGTGTAGTGCCATTACCCGGGCCAAACGGCGGGCCAGAGGGCGTAATACAAAACAACCTGATTGAAACCCGTGGCGGTGCTCACGAAATTGCTTTGGCCTTTGCCAACAACTTTAAGGACAAACTACATTTTGGTGTGTCGTTTAATGTGCCGTTTTTCACCTATCAAAAAGATCAAACCTACCGCGAAGAAGATGCCAGCGGCAATACCAACAACGATTTCTCCTACTTCGAATACAAAGAAAATTACCGCACAACTGGCTTGGGATTTAATGCCAAGCTTGGCATGATCTTTCGGCCGGTAGAAAAATGGCGGCTCGGTTTGGCCTTGCATACTCCCACCTTTAGCAGCATGACTGACCGCATAAGTTCTTCGCTTACTGCCAATACAGAAAACTACACAGTGTACCCTCAGCCGGTTACTAAAACCAGCGATGAACTAAAAGGCAATAGCAATGCAGGCAACTACCGCTACAACATGACTTCTCCTTACCGTTTGCTGGGTTCTGTTTCTTTTGTCATAAATGAAGTGAAAGAAGTAAAACAACAAAAAGGTTTTGTAACGGCCGATGTGGAATATGTAAACTACCGGGGTACACGCTACCATGCTGATGACGCTACAAACGTTGATGATGTTCGCTACTACGACGAACTCAATAATACCATCAAAAATCGGTACAAAGGCGCCATGAACCTTCGCCTTGGTGGTGAGCTTAAATTCAAGACCGTTATGACACGTCTTGGTTTTGCTTACATGGGCAGCCCTTACGCTACCAAAGAATTAAAGGGCAGTCGCATGTTGCTAAGTGGAGGTTTGGGCTACCGCAACAAGGGCATGTTTGTTGACCTTACGTATGTGCATGCACTCATCAATTACAGCCACGTACCATACTGGCTGGCCGATAAAGCCAACGTAGTAGCCGATGGCAGAAACAGCCGCGGCAACATAGTATTAACGTTTGGATTTAAGTTTATGTAAGCCTCGATTGTATCAACGAAATCATATCAGGCAGTTGCTGTGGATGAAACCATTGCACTGCCTGATTTTTTTTGAACCAGGTCATTTGCCGCTTGGCGTATTGGCGGGTATGTGTGGCTATCAATTCTGCTGCTTCAGTTATACTACATCGGCCATGTATGGCATCAAACAATTCCTGATAACCCACAGTTTGTAAGGCTTGCAACTGTTCGTAGGGGAGCAGCTGCTTTACTTCTGCTAACAAACCTTCCTGCATCATTTGTTCTACCCGTAGCTGTATGCGTTGGTTGAGCAGCGGTCGTTCCATTTCCAAACCAATGATGAGGGTATCAAACGGGCGTGCATTGCTGCTGCGTTGCTGAAACTGTTTGATGGATTTTCCACTGGCTCGAATCACTTCCAAAGCCCGCAGCATGCGGTGTGGGTTTTGCATTTCGCCACTGGCGGCAAACAAAGGATCTTCTTGCTGTAAGGTTTGCTGTAACCATTCCATGCCGTTTGCCTCATAGTCTTCTCTTATTTGCTCCCGAATGTTTGCCGGAATATCAGGCATAGCATCCAGCCCATCAGTGAGTGCTTTCAGGTACAAACCCGTACCACCCACAGCTATCACTACTTTGTATTGCTGAAAAAGAGTACTGAGTTTTTTTAGTGCCCATTGCTCATACTGTGCGGCATCCACCGGATCGTGTATGCTGTGGCTGGCAATGAAATGATGCGGCACTGCTGCCAACTCTTCATCGGAAGGCCGGGCGACACCAATGTTCATTTCCCGATAGCATTGACGGCTATCAAAGGAGATGATTTCTGTATGAAAATGCTGGGCTAATGCAATGGCCACTGCTGTTTTGCCAACGGCTGTGGGGCCGGCTACGGCTACCAGTAAGTGCTGCTGACCGGCCATGCGTACAAATGATTAATAGTCTTCGCCGCTACTGATGTCGTCGGTAAAAGTTTCTTCGTCGCTGCTGGTAGTGTCGCTGTCGCCTTCTTCGCCAAAGCCTTCTTCGTTGCCCTGCAGGTCGTATTTCTCTTCCATTTCGGCAAACTTGGGGCCGAGTAAACCACGGGTGCCATACTGCATTGGACCTACGCCTTCTTTGCGGCTAATTGAAGGGTACGCAATCTTGCTGCTTTCTTCTTTCGACACATTGATGAGCTCTACCAGAAACACCCAGTTCTTATTGAAATCGTACACATAAATAAACTTCTGATTGGTATCGCGGATTTCAGAAGCGATCGTTGTTTCTTCCATCAGCAGGGGGGGCGCCTGATAGGTTTTGTCGTATTTCTCCAGCGAAATTTCGCGGCCTCGTAACCAGTTGTCGTTGCTGCGATAGAATGTAGCCTGATGCTTGTTGTCGAATTCGTAGGCCTGAAGAATGGTCTTGTGCAAATCGATGAAATACTGTGTATGCTTGATCACAATATCGCGGTAAATGCTTTCGTCTTCTTCGAGATACACCCTGAATTTCAATACTGCCATGGCTACAATGATTGACCCTGGAGGGCCTGCGTTTTGATGTGCGGCAAAGAAAATACTTTTTACCGAACAGGGGTTAGGTTTAATTGTTGGGCCTGCTCCAACATGAGTGCTGTAGCGGCTTCGAGTGTATTGGGGATGATACCGTCGAGGATGGCATCTTTAATCGCATTTTTGATAATGCCCACTTCGCGGCTGGGACCAATGCCAAAATATTGCATGATGGTTTCGCCATCAATGGGTGGCTGCCAGTTGCGGATGCGGTCATTCTCTTCTACTTCTACGCATCGCTGCCGTACCATTTCAAAATTGCTGAGGTAGCGTTTTACCTTCTGTTTGTTTTTCGAAGTAATGTCTGCTTCGCAAAGCGTCATGAGGTCGTCGAAGTGTTCGCCAGCATCAAACAACAGTCGGCGGATGGCGCTATCCGTAATGTTTTCTTTAGTCAGCGAAATGGGCCGCAGATGAAGCTCTACCAGCAGCTTCACGTATTTCATTTTTTCGTTGAGCGGCAGTTTCAGCTGCGCAAAAATTTTGGGCACCATGCGGCCGCCCACTACTTCGTGCCCGTGAAATGTCCAGCCGTGGCCTTCTTCAAACCGCTTGGTGGCAGGTTTGCCTATGTCGTGCAAAATGGCCGCCCAGCGCAACCACAGGTCACGTGTGTTTTCGCTGATGTTGTCGAGCACTTGCAGGGTATGGTAAAAATTGTCTTTGTGCCCGTGCCCGTCGAGGTATTGAGCTCCGGCCAGCGCCACCATCTGCGGAAAAATGAGTTTGAGCAAACCCGTATCATACAGCAGTTTAAAACCTACCGAAGGCTTGCTGCTGAGGATGATTTTATTGAGTTCATCAACAATCCGTTCTTTCGACACAATGCTGATGCGGTGGGCATCAGTTTTGATGGCCGCCAGCGTGGTTTCGTGAATGGTAAACTGTAGCTGACTGGCAAAGCGGATGGCCCGCATCATGCGCAGCGGATCGTCGCTGAAGGTTTGGATGGGGTCCTGCGGGGTGATGATGCTTTTTTCCTGCAGGTGTTGAATGCCGCCAAAAGGATCAACCAGTGTGCCGTAGTCTTTAGCGTTTAGGCTGATGGCCAGCGCATTGATGGTAAAGTCGCGGCGCAATTGGTCGTCTTCAATAGTGCCGGCCTCCACGGCTGGTTTTCGGCTGTCGCGGTTGTAGCTTTCTTTGCGGGCCCCTACAAACTCAATGTCGAAATCGGCAATGCGGATATGCGCAGTACCAAAGTTTTTGAAGAAGCTGACATGTGGGCGGGGCTTAAACAAATCGGCCACAGCATGTGCCAGGGCAATACCATCGCCGGTGCATACAATATCTGCGTCTTTGGTGGGGCGTTGCAATATTTTATCCCGAACAAACCCACCAATCACCCAGGCCTGAATACCAAGATGCTGTGCCCGGGAGGAAATTTTTTCGAAAATGCTGGCTTCGTACGCTTGTAAAGGAATGTGCATGCGCCGCAAAAATAACGGTATTGAGGTGGATGGATGATGGGCCACGGGTAAAAATGGGACGCGGATTGGAAGGATGAAAACAGTTTTTCGCGGATGATGTTGCTGTCGCAGGCCTCCCGGCCTGTGACGATGCGTTACTAATGCTCAATACTAATTCAGCTTTAAAGTATGGCAGCAAATACAGCGATAAGATGGGACGCAGATTTGAAGGATTGAAACGGATTTTCACGGATTATTTGCTGCTTCAAAACATTCAAATCGCATGCTCCGTAAGTATATTTCCCTACTGAAAAAAACTTAAAAATACAACCCATGCACCCGCATTTTGCCATTGCTGAGTACCAGCGTAGGAGCGGGGAGTTTAAAGGCATTGAGGCAGAAAAAAACGCTTTTCAACAATTTGCTGCGGGTGCGGATGCGGGTGAAATCGATATCAGGAGCCAGGTAAATCTCACGTACTCTTTGTACATCGTTGCGGGTGATGGTGCTGCTGCCATCGGTCCAGGTATTGCTGAAGCCGCCCAGCATGCCGCCGGCGCCATAGCCTACGGCAATGTTGAGCCACGGCGGCAGGTTGCTCTGTTTGAAAAACGATTTCAGGTTGGCGCTGAGCCAGTAGGTTTGTCCGTTGTAATCTTTGAGCATGCGTTCGGGCAGGCTGCTGCCAAACAGATTGTTGGCCCGCTGCTCCAGCATGCCTTGTGAGTAGTTCATTTTGTGAAACGAAAACTTGAAACTGATGCGCTGTTCGGCCCATGCCAGCTCTTGGCCAATGAGCAGGCCACTGCCCACGGTATTGGCGGCAATATCGCTCCAGCTCCAGCCCCATTCGGCACTATGGGCATCCAGCACTTCTATCACGGTTTGAAAGGCAAACCCACTCATGCCGCCCAGCCAAATTTGTTGGTTGCGGTTGAGGCCCGCCCATTTCCAGCTGGCCATGCTGGCACGGCTAAGCTGGTAGGCACTCCAGGCGTGGCCCACTTTGTCTACCTGCTGCCATTCCTTGCTATCGTTGAAGGTTTGGAAACTCGTTTTGGGGTAGTCTTTGTACCAGGCTTGGTTGAGCAAAAGCAACGAACCGCCATAAATGCCTGCATGCAACCCTGCAACGGTATACACTCTTTTTGTATTGGGCAATGCCACGTATGCGGCGGAATCGGGTACACGGGTGTAAATGGTATCGAGGCTGGCATGACGAATGACTTCCAGCGGCAGGCTATCGGTGCGGGTTTGGGCACTGCTGCCCATGCTGAACAGGCAAAGCAGCAGGAACGCTGAGTAGCGGTATGCAGCAGAAGTGAGTGACACAACTTGGTTCAATAGTAGCAGGGGTGCTGGTAAACAAAAAGACATTAGCAAACTTACGGTGCTGCCATTTATAGAGATGAGCAAGGTTTGTGAAATGGAAGTAATTTCCGAATATCTTAGCCGCTCTTTGGAAGGAGGCAACTGCAGGCAGCATCCACCTTTCGGAGGACATATTCAAACCACAAACAACGATTTATGGACGCAGCAATTAAAGCCAAAGTAGACAGCTGGCTGGCGGGCAATTTTGACGCAGACACCAAGGCCTACATTACCGATGCACTGGCCAACAACCCCGATGATTTGGTAGAAGGATTTTATAAAAACCTGGAGTTTGGTACAGGCGGCCTTCGTGGCGTAATGGGCATTGGTACCAACCGTATGAATAAATACACGGTGGGCATGGCCACTCAAGGCTATGCCAACTACCTGAAGCAAAGTTTTGGCGATGGCATCAGCGTTGCCATTGCACACGATAGCCGCAACAACAGCCGCTTTTTTGCTAAAACAGTGGCCAATGTGATGGGCGCCAACGGTATTAAAGTGTACCTGTTTGAAAGCCTGCGGCCCACACCGGAGCTGAGCTTTGCTATTCGCCACCTCGGCTGCAAGGGCGGCGTAGTATGCACGGCCAGCCACAACCCCAAAGAGTACAACGGCTACAAAGCCTATTGGGAAGATGGTGCACAACTGGTGCCACCACACGATAAAAACGTGATTACCGAGGTAGATAAAATTCTTTCCGTTGACGATGTGAAATGGACTGGCGGCGAAGCCAACATCACTTTGATAGGTGAGGAGTTGGATGCGGCTTACACCGAAATGGTGAAGAGCCTGAGCATTTACCCCGATGCCTGCGAACGCCAGCACGATTTGAAGATTGTGTACACCAGCATTCATGGCAGTGGCATTCAGTTGGTGCCCCGGGTGCTCAAGCGTTTTGGATTTACCAACGTAACTGTGGTAGAAGAACAAGCTACTCCCGACGGCAATTTTCCAACCGTGCACAGCCCCAACCCCGAAGAGAAAGATGCCATGAGCATTGGTCTGGACAAGGCCAGGCAAATTGATGCCGACATTCTGCTGGGTACCGACCCCGATGCCGACCGTGTGGGCATTGGCATTAAAGACACCGACGGCAACTGGGTGCTGATGAATGGCAACCAAACAGCGGTGCTGGCTTTCAACTACATGATTGAAGCCCGCAAAGCCAAAGGCATTGCACAGCCCAACGACATGGTGATCAAAACCATTGTAACCACCGACATGATCAACCGCATTGCAGAGCAGAGCGGTGTGGCTTGCTACGATGTATTGACCGGCTTTAAATACATCAGCGAAATGATTCGGGAAAAGACCGGCAAAGAAAACTATATCGTTGGTGGCGAAGAAAGCTATGGCCTGATGATTGGCGATCAGATTCGGGACAAGGACGCGGTGAGTGCCGTGGCCCTGCTCTGCGAAATGGCCGCTTATGAAAAAGACAAAGGCCGCAGCCTGTTTGAAAAACTGGTAGACCTGTATGTACAATACGGTTGCTATCAGGAGCACCTCATTTCCATTACCAAAAAAGGCATGAATGGCCAGAAAGAAATTGCGGAAATGATGGAAAGCTACCGCAACAATCCGCCTGCACAACTGGGCGGTGTAGCTGTGGCGCAACTGCTCGATTACCAGCTGCAGCAAGGCACCAACCTGACTGCCGGCGATACCTTCCCCATTGCACTCACCAAGAGCAACGTGCTGCAATTTGTGCTGGCTGATGGTAGCAAGGTAAGTGCCCGCCCCAGTGGCACTGAGCCCAAAATCAAGTTTTACTTTAGTGTAAATGCCCCGCTGGACAATGCTGCCAATTACAAAACGGTACAAGCCGGTTTGATGGCCCGTATTGAAGCGATTATCAAGGATATGAATTTGTAAAAGTTGTTGAACAACAATAGTAGGTGCCGGTGAGAGCAGTTGCCATCACCGGCTTTTTTATAGCCCGAAACGGCCAATGGCTTTCTTTCAACAACCGTGGGAAATGAGTGTTGCGAAGAGCGGCACAGATTAATCGGAATGCTGCATCTTGCGGGTTGTATCTTTATGAGCACAAGCATTTTATCATTGCATACCGACGATTACAGAACCAAAGGGCTGCGCAAACAACTCATTGATAGTTTGGCGGAAAAAGGCATCAGCGATCCGCTGGTACTGGAAGCCATGCGCAATATTCCTCGGCATTTCTTTTTAGACCCGGCATTGGATAAAATTGCCTACGAAGACCGGGCTTTTCCCATTGGCGAAGGGCAAACCATCAGCCAGCCGTACACCGTGGCATACCAGAGTGAACTGCTCAATATTACACCCGGCGAACGGGTATTAGAGATTGGTACAGGTAGTGCTTATCAGGCATCGGTATTGGCCGAAATGGGTGCCGAAGTATTCACCATTGAACGGCAGCAAAAGCTGTACGATAAAGTACAGAAGTCGTATCCGTTTGCGGAGCGGCATCGTAAGCTGTACTTTTTTTATGGTGATGGATTTAAGGGTTTACCCGAGTATGCCCCTTTCGATAAAGTATTGGTAACAGCAGCTGCCCCCTTTGTACCGCAAGCCCTGCTCGATCAGCTAAAGCCTGAAGGCATGCTGGTGATTCCGGTAGACGAAGGCGAAGCCCAACGCATGAAGCGCATCATTAAAAAAGCCGACGGTCGCTTGATAGAAGAGCTGTACGATGTGTTTCGGTTTGTGCCCATGCTGAAAGGGAAGAATGAGCAGCCTCCAAAAAAATAAACATGCAACAACTGACGAAATGGATAAAACGCAAGCTGCGCAGACCAGTGCGGGAATGGCAGATAGCCAAGAGCTATCGGCAACCATTGCCAGCAGCAATGCCTGAGCGTTATAAACCATGTGTGGTGCATGTAATGAACAATCAATTGAAGCATGGTGGATTGCTGGATAGAATTAAAGGCAGTATTTCTGCTTTTCAGATTGCACAGCAACTGGGATATGATTTCAAAATTTATGTAGACAACAATAGCTTCGATTTATTCAAATATCTGACGCCGAAGGATGCTTCACTTGTTTGCAGTTCAGCAGCATTGTACTTGAATACAAAGCTCTCAAAACCTTTGTACCTGAATGACGTACAACTAACTTCAGCCACAAAGTTGTTGCAGCAGTTTCGTGGAAAGTACAGGCAGTTTCATGTGTATGGCAATCAGGATTATACCAGTTTGTTACAACCGGACCTGTCCAAAGAAGATTACGGCAAATATTGGTCGAGCCTGTTTCAACAGTTGTTTCACTTCAGCGATTTTTTGGTGGCGCATGCTGCCGCAAAACTGCCCAAGAATGAACTGCCACTTGTAGGGGTGCATTCTAGATTCATGGGTTTGCTGGGCGATTTCCAAGATGTAAACAAAGCAACTATCGATACGGCTTCACAAAAAAAGCTGCTGGAAAAATGCATTGCATCAGTAAGGCAGATTGCCATGGAGAATACCGACTGCAACATTTTAGCAGTGTCTGACTCTGCCCGCTTTCTACAAGCTGTTCAGCAGGATGCAACCATTCACCACTATGTGACCAGATTGCTGATTGATGCGGACAATATTGGTCACATTGATGTGAACCATGCGGATGATGTGTTGTGCAAAGCTTTTACCGATTTTTACCTCTTGTGCCAGTGCAGGCAAATACACCAACTGCTTTTGGGCGACATGTACCACAGTCAGTTTTCGAGGTATGCTGCCTATGTGGGTGGCGCTACATTATTGGCGGTACAAGAGTAGCACTCTACAAGTTTTCTTTCAACAGTTTTGTGGTGCGTATACCCAGTGCTTCAATTTTAGTACTATCAAAAATGGTATCGCCGCTTTCGATAAGGGCAGCTTGTGCAGGCCATTCGGCAAACGCAACAGTGCTGCCATATTTTTTAGCGACCAACTCTGCTACTTCCAACAACGAGTACGTTTCACCACCAAGATTGTAGATTTCACCATCTGTTTCATCCATCGTTGCTGCCTGCAGCATGGCAGTTACAATATCCAGCATGTGCGAAAAAGTACGTTTCAGTTGTCCATCGCCATACAATGAAATGGGTTGTCCTTTTGCTGCCATTGATTCAAAAAAACCAATGGTACCATATGAAGACGTAGCATCGGTAAGATTGCCATAAGGAATACACAACCTGAAAACGGTATAATGAATGCCCCATGCTTTTTTGAATGCTGCCAGATAATGTTCGCAGGCAATTTTGTTGACAGCATAGGGCGTTAACGGCAACAGTTCGTCGGTCTCTTTGAGCGGCGTATTGGCGATGCCTTTGTACACCAAACGGGTAGAAGGAAAGACAATTCTGCCTTTGGCTTGTTGTTGCTGGTATTGACGAATGAAGTGCAGCAATCCAAGCTCGTTGATACGGAGATAGGTATCTGCCTGTTCAAATCCATTCCAGGTGCCAGTAAGACCGGAAAAGAAAAAAATGAGTTCAAATGTTGCGAGGTCAATTTGTGCTATACTGCTGGCGTCAGCCACATCTATGCTGTAATAATCGAAGCCATTTTGAAAACCTGAAGGCTGAATATCTGCACCAGTTATCGTCCAGCCTTGCTGTTGCAAATACCAGCACATGTTTCGGCCTAGGTAGCCATTGCAGCCAAATACCATTGCTTTTTTCATGAGTGTTGATTTGCTTTTTCAAACACTGCAGTGATGAGTGCAGATTGTGCTTCTATCTGGGCAAATTGCCAATCGGGTTGCTCAAGTATGCTGCGGTAAAACTGCTGCAATAATTTTTGAAAATGATTGTCGGCAGGCAATTGCAGACTGGTAATACCATCGGGTTTTTCAATCTCCACGGTTGGTGCAAAACCAGGTGCTGCAGTAAAGGCCCGCTTCATTACTATTTTACCCGTGGTGCCCCACAGCTCAATATTATTTTGGTAAAAATGGTTGAAGCCAAAGCTTAACTGAGCACAAATGCCTTGTTCATTTTGCAGCAATACATGGTCGTTGAAATCTACTTCATGGCCATCGTTGTTGAGTACCGCACCCACTACCTGTAGTTGCTTTCCTAAAAACAACTGTGCTGCCAGCAAGGTGTAAGCGCCGGCATCGAGCAAAGCTCCACCACCCAATTCTTTTTTATACCGAATATTATCCGTGGCATCAAACATGGGAAAACCAAAGCTGCTGCGTACTGCCTGCAACTGGCCGATGGTTCCATGGGCCAGTTCATTTTGTACATAGGTCATTTGTGAATGAAACGGAAACATGAAGTTTTCAAAAACACAAAGACTTTTTTCTTTTGCCAGTGCCAGTATTGCTTTCGTATCATCAATGTTGCTGGTGAAAGATTTTTCTACCAGTACATGCTTGCCGGCTTGCAGCGCCTTCATGAGCCATTCGGTATGTATGCCAATGGGTAGTGGCATGTACACTACTTCAATATCTGTGCGTTGCAACAGTGCTTCATAGCTGCCTACAGCATCGCAATTGAATTGTTGCGCATACGCTTCTGCCTTGCTGAGGGAGCGGCTGGCAATGGCTTTCAGCTCAAACAAGCCTGAGTTTTTCAACTCTTTAATAAATGATCTTTTAGCGAAGGCTGAGCAGCCTAATACGCCAATGGGTAAAATACGACTCATGGTAAAATCAGATAAAGCCAATGGTAGATAATAGGCTTCGGGCCTGTATGTTCAAGTAGTTGTTGAATTTGATAAATGTTTGCAACTGATGCAAGGTCATCCAGGTAAAGTTTTCTGGTAGCGACAAAGCAGCAGCATTGGGAACATGCACCATCAGGTTGCGGTTTTGCTCTTGGTAAAAGCGACCACCTTCTTCAGATTGTTTGGCATCGTACCAAATGTTTTCTGGTGCAGCATTTAGTACCACATCCAAAAATGGCACAGTGTATTCAGGATTGCGGTAGTCGCCGGTAATGGTTTGTACAGTAGGTGCCAGTTCGAGGATGTCGAAATTGCCACACTCCAGTTTGGCCTGCACCAAAAAGTGTAACACGCCGTGTATTTCAGTAATCACGAAAGCAATCAATCCTTCATTGATGGGTTGTACCAATGGTTGGCTCCAGCTGGACACTTCCCGGTTGCTGATGGCCACTTTGGTTGCAATCACTTTAAAAAAACGTCCCGATTCATGTTTGATTTCGCTGTCTGTAATCATCCAGCCTTTTACGCTGTGCAATGGAATTTGCCTGATGCGTAATTCGTATTGACACTTGAGTTGAGTAATCCATGCAATCAATTCATCGAAGGAGTACAGCGCAATGTTTTTCTCAAAAAATGATTTGAAAAATAAAGTGCCTTTGGTTCCTTCCGGCAAGCCACTCATGCCAAACTCGCTGAACAGTTTGTAGCCAATGCATGAGATAACAGTCCGGGTGTCCATGTTCACCACATTGCTGTGGCGCATCAGCAATTTAATTTGGGCGAGTGTCAACCACACAAAGTCTTCCTGCACTGTAATCTCTTCATCCACTTTTACAATCAGGTTGCGGTTTCTTTTTTGCAAAAAACGAGCTCCTTGTTCTGATTGAAGTTGGTCGAATAGTACGTTGGCAGGGCTTGCATTTTTGAAATGCTCCAGATAGGCAGGTTGCTTGCCGCCATGCACTTGCGTGTAGTTGCTTTTGGTGGCTTGCAGGGTTGGCGAAAGCTGCACGTTATTGATATTGCCCGGCTCAATTTTTGCCTGCAACAAAAAATAGAGAACCCCATCAAACTCTTTTACCAAAATGCCGAGGTAGCCAATTTCGGGCTGATTGATGATGGGCTGCTGCCACGATGGTACCAGCCCCCAGTTGGTTTGCACATCAATACCATCAATGGAAAAGAAACGACCTGATACATGCCGGAGGCTTGACTTGTCTTCATCAAACTGCCAGCCTTGTAATTGGTTGAAAGCAATTTGTTCTACCGTAACCGTTACCTCATTATTGCGTTGTTGTAACCAGGCCACTACTTCTGATGTGGAGATGAAAGGATTGCTCTCGGTAAAGGCCGACCGGAGTAATTGAATCGAAACGTCGTGTTGTAAAACAGCAAAACTGTTGGTAAAACCCATGAGTGCAAGTTTGAATAAAGCTATGGATGCTGCGCAAATGTTACTTTGAAAATGACATCCGTGCGGCAGTCAAATATAGTTGCGGCAGTTGCATCATTTTCCTTTCTTTTTTAAAAACACATCGTAATGGGTAAGTACGTTGTAATAACGGGTCGATTGCGGCTCGTTGCCAGCTACATCAACCGTTTCATGAAAAATACAGGAGAGTACAGATTGGTCGTACCGGTGGTTTAGCCTTGAGCATCCGTCCGGGGCTATTATTTGCTGATCCAGTGCCAGGCGCATCCATTTTTCCACCATGCTCATAGCAAGCGGACTGCTGAAAGAAAACGACCAGTAGCAACCATTGAGTACCGTTTTATTTACCAACTTATGTTGGTCAAAATGTTGCACTGTTGCCGGGTGAGTCCAATCCAACACTTTGCCAGATGTATAGGGGAAATAATAACCGTATTTGTGCAGGTAGAAACGGGCTACAGTGAATTTTCCAATCACAAAATTCCTGGCATCGAGGTAAGTAATGTCGCACTGCAGGCTATGCAAGGCATCGTGTACCAACGCCACCTTCCAGGCATAGCTGCCGTACGGAAATAATTGAAGGTTGAAATGTGCGGGGTATTTACTGAAGTCAAAATATTTGACAGTTACTTGCGGAATTTGTTCCAGCATTTTGATTTGTGCTGCGTCCAGTCCGATATCATAAATTAAAATGGGTTCGGTTTCGTACCGGCGTATGGATAATACCAAACGATGTAACGACTCAAAATACGGAGCACTGGCTGCGGTTACAAAAACATGTTTAGTAGTACTGGAGGGAGTAAGAATTTTTTTGAAGATAAATGACAGGTTGAATAACCTGCACCTGAGTTTTCTTATGAGTAAAGATTGTTTGAGTTGCTTCATGTAAGGAACGCATTCATTTTGCGCAAGGTAATATTAATGCATGGTGTACATCCGGGGAAGTTGAATGGCTAATGATGTAACCCGGTATCTTTGAACGGTTAGCTCAAGTCCATGATTCAGGTATTCTGCACCGCACCAACTATTTCTTCTGCCGGCAAATATTATCTATTTCCGTTGTTAGAGCCGTTTTTACAACCAGCCACCATTGCTACAGATGTAGCTAAAACGGTGAATCCGCAGTGGAAAAAGCATTATGCCATTACAGCAGATGCTGCTACTGCCGATGTTTTTATTTTACCCATGGATATTGCCTGGTATTTACACACGGGGCAGCGACAGTTAGTAGAGGAATTCATTGCAACAGCCAAGCAATGGCAAAAGCCTTGCTGGATATTTTCTGGCGGCGATTATGGCATTACGTGGCCCGATCAGTATGTGCAAATCTTGCGCCTGTCTGGTACGAGGTCGGGCAACAAAGGCAACCAGTTTGTGATGCCGCCGTTTATGCCAGACCCTCTCTGCTACGCCGTTGAAAGTGATATCAAACTATTGGATTTACCTTCAAAACCTACCGTAGGTTTTTGTGGGCAGGCAAATGGAAGCCAGTTGGCCCGGTTAAAGGATTACGTACGTGCTGCTGTAAAATGGATAAAGCAACTGCAAGGAAATTATCTATACGATTTGCAGCCATTTACTTCAACCACTTATCAACGGTATCAGGTATTGCAAACATTACAACAGGAGCAGTTGGTAAATGCCAACTTTTTATTGTTTGACCAATACAAAGGAGGTGCGAGTAGTGAGGAGCAACAAGTACAATCCCGACTCCGATATTATCAAAACATCAGCAATAATGCCTACACACTTTGCATCAGAGGAGCTGGTAATTTTTCTGTACGGTTTTATGATTGTTTGGCCAGTGGCAGAATTCCTGTGTTGATTGATACCGACAGTATGCTGCCATTGGAAAACTTGATTGATTGGAATGCGCATATACTTAAGGTGCCAGCACATAAAATGACTGAAGCTGCCCGGCTATTAATTGCTTTTCATCAGTCTTTTTCATTGGCTCAATGGCCGCAGTTACAATTGGCCAATAGACAACTTTGGCAAGAGAAGCTAACCTATGACGGCTTCTTTGCGCATTTTCATTTGTTGCCACCCAATCAAAGCTTTGCCCATTTGTATGCATAAAAAAAGCCTCTCTTTCGAGAGGCCCCGGGGACATGTTTCTGAAGCAAACCCCAAATAAGTTTATTTTTTGGTAGGACGTTATTGCATGTTCATTCCTTCGCTCATGCCTTCCATTTCGCCCTTCATGTTTTTACGCTTGAAGAGGCTGGCGTCCATTTTGCCAAAACGCCAGTTGAACTGCAGGCGCAAAATTTGCGGGTCGCGGCGGCGGGTAAGGTTTTGCACAAAAAAGGCGCTGCTGGTAGTGGCATCATAAATACGGGTACGGAAAATGTCATTCATGCTGAGGGTAAGTGAGCCAGCGTAGCCCTGTCCGTTTTTGTTTTTAATAATGTCGCGGCGAATGCTGAAATCGGCACCATAGTTCGGGTTTACAAAACCGTTACTACCAGCGGCCTGGCTGCCGCCGCCCATGGGGCCACCACCCATAAATCCACGGCCTCCGCCTACGGGCAGTACCGTTTTACTTTGGTATTCGGCATTCATTTGCAACGTCCACTGGTTGCTTTTGCCAATGCGTTGGGTCAGCGTTATTTTACCAAAAAAGCTGGCCTGGCTGTTGTTCAGGTTCTGCTGAATGTTTTCGCTGTTGATGCTGGCGTTGTAAAAATTCAGGTTGGTAGTAGTTTCAAATTTCTTGGTGAATTTGTTGGTACTTGTTATTTCTAAACCGTAAGTCTGAGAGTTGTTTGCATTAATCCAGGTGTTGTAAATGGCACTGTCTTTACTTACCTGATTCAGGTCTTTGTACTGAAAGCGGGTAAGTAAGCCTGTGGTGTACTTGTAGTAAGTACTTACCAGCAAAGTGTGGTTGTTGTTGAACTGCTGGCTAAAGTTTGCCTCAAGGCTGTTGGTAAATTCGGGCGACAAATTAGCATTACCCACACTCAGGTTCAGCGGGTCGGTAAAGTCGATAAAGGGCATCAACTGGAAAAAGCTTGGTCTGTTGATACGGCGGGTATAGTTCATCTGAATGTCGCTTCTTTCGGTAAGCTTGTAGCTCAGGAAGGCAGAAGGAAAAAGCGAAATCGGGAACTTAACATTGAAGCCAGAATCAAGCGATACCAGCTTGCCATCATAGTTGCTGCTTTCTGCACGAAGGCCAAGGTTGTAGCCCAGCTTTCCTTCTTTGCCTACTTTGCCGGTAAAGGTTACATAGCCTGCAAACACACGGTCGGTAAATTCATAGTCGTTGCTAACCGCTGGCAGCAATACAAATCCGTTGGTATTGTAGTTAAAAATGAAGTTGTTGTTATCAGCACTGAAGTTGCGTAGCTGTGCACGAAGGCCCGATTCAAATTTTACATTGTTCGACAGCTTATTCGTGTAGTCTGTTTGTGCCACTATAAAGGTGCTGGTAGTACCGCTTTCTGTACGCTGCAGGGCAGGGTTGCCTTTGGGGTTGCTGTTGGCATCCAGCAGCTGATTATCAAACAGCGATGCACCGTCGCTTTTCATGCTATTGAAGTTTACATCGGCCGTCCACTCGTGGCCGGGTTTGGCAAACAGGTGTTTGAAACTCAATGAGCTACCTATGTTGCGGAAGTTACGGTCGCTTTCGGTTAGGCGGCGGGTGGTAGAGCTGGTAGGCGGCGCATACAATGTATCGTATTTAATGTAGTTCGACTCTTCGCTATCGAAACTGCCATTTACAATGTTTGTAGAAAGGGTAAGGGTGTTTCTGTTATCAATAAAAAAATCGGCACCGGCACGGCCGAAAGCAAAAAAGCCACGGTTGCTGCTGTTTACATCTTGTGCAATGGCATAGGCAGGCAGGTTACCCGTTGGTGCGTAATCGGTAGCAATATCGCTCCAGCCAAGGCTTTTGCGCATGCTAAAGTTGCCCGAAGCAAACAGGTTTACCTTTTGCTGGCGAACGTTGATATCGCCACCAAGGTTTGGCCTGAAACGGCTGTCTATGCCTGCTCTTACCGAACCATTGTAACCGCTTTTTTTGTTCTTTTTCAATACCACATTTATAATGGCTGCAGTACCACCCGAAGCATCATACTTTGCCGATGGGTTGGTAATCAGTTCTACACTTTGAATATCATCCGCAGGTATTTGGTCCAACGAAAGGGTAGTAGGTCGGCCATCAATAAACAATGTAGGCGAAGCATTACGAACAGATACATTACCATCAATATCCACGTTTACCGATGGAATCTGACGCATAATGTCAATAGCAGAGGAGCCAGAAGCAGACAGGCTTTTATCTACGTTGAATATTTTACGATCGATGCCCATTTGCATCATGGGGCGGTTGGCGGTTACGGTTACGTTTTCCAGCATTTTGGCATCGGGCTTCAGCATAAAATTGCCGAGGTCTTTATCGGCCATGCTGGCCATTTGGCTCATATCGCCACCAAATGCTTTGCGCAGCACTTCCATCATGTTGGGCTGTGCAGCGGGCTTGCCATCGGCTGCCGGCTGGTTCATACTGGCAAATGCCTGCATCAGCTTTTGCTGCACTTCGGCAGAAAGGAAGGATACTTTTTGCTCCAGTGTAACATAGCCAATAGCCGAAATGCGGATGCGGTAATCGCCCATAATGGGTACATTTTCCAACGAAAAATCGCCGTTGGCAGGTGTGAGCATACCACTAATAATGGTGTCTTTCCGTTGCTTTTTTACCATATCAAACTTGCTGCTGACCAGCTGTACCGATACGGCATCGAGTGGTTTTCCACTGGTGCTGTCGAGTATTTTGCCATACAAGCGGCCAGTTTGGCCGGCACCCATACTCATGCCGCCGGTACCCATGCGGGCACCACCAGGCTGGGCTACAGCCATGCTTACGGTGAAAAGAAAGGAAACAAAGAAGAGTGTAAATGAACGTTTCATAAAATGGAAGCTGATTCCGGTTAATTGTTCTGAAAAGGTAATTGTCATGCTTTTGTCATACTGTGGAAGCATTGTATGACAAAAATGTGACAGGAAGGTTTGACGGCACACGCCCGTTAACCCCTCGATACAAGTGTTAAGAAATGGATAAATGGAGATTAGGCTGTAAAAACGGTGATAGCCACCTGCAGCAAACCGATGAGAAAACCCAGCACACCGCCGAGTATTTCTACAAAACGAAACTCCTTGGCCATGATTTGCATCAAAATAGACTCCAGTTTGTCTGAAGAAAAACCGGCTACTTTTTCTGTTACTATTTTTTCAAGGTCCAGCTGCTGCTTTAGTTCGCCGGCGTATTCTTTCATTAGCGATGGAAAAAGCGTGGTGAGCTCTTCCATAAACACCGTTTTGAGTTTGGTGATGGTTTTATCGCCAATAAACATGCTGATCATGGGCATTTCGGCCGATAGCTTTTCCCGGAGAAAATGATCTACATGGCTTTCAATCATGGGGCGGAGCTTGTCCAGATTTTCGGGGCTGCTGATGGTATTGGCAATTTCATCAAACGAGAGTAGCTCCTCACTTACCAGTTTGCCCAGCTTTTGAGCAAACTGTATTTGTCTTTTTGGAAAAATGCCCTGTATGGTGATACCCAGTATTTTTTTGGGCTGCCGCGGATGAAACAGCATTTTAATAGCTACCCAGTTAGTAAACCAACCAATAAAGGCAGAAATAACCGGTATCAGTAACAGCCAAATATTCATGGATAGTGCATTTACAAACAAAACCTCCTGACAAGCAGGAGGTTTGTGTTGATGTTGAAAGAGGGAGAATGATGGGTCTCGAACCCACGGCCTTCAGTGCCACAAACTGACGCTCTAACCTACTGAGCTACACTCTCCGTTTTTTCGGAGCGCAAAAATAGGGAAATCAGGTTTGCAGAAAAAAAATGGGCACACATTTTTTGAACGGGATAGAACTGACGGTACTTTTTTTCCCATTCAAAGGGTTGGTAAAAAAGCTTTCGGGGTTTGTTAATTTCAACTATCGGCGGCATATCATTGTAGTTTATTGCTAGGTTTGAAACTCATGCAGAAAATAGGACAATTTATGATGAATAAAAGAGTGTGGCCTTTTTTGGTGCCGGCTATTGCATTGTTGGTTTTTATTGGTGCCAAAAGCTGGGGCAATGGCAAAACCAGTGAGCCGGGTGGTAAGTATGAAAAAATTCTCACCATTGTGGGTGATTATCTGGAGCAGGCCCATTTTAGCCCCAAGCGCCTCGACGATAATTTTTCAAAAGCGGTTTTCAAAACCTACCTCAACAGCATTGATCCTGACAGAACCATTTTGCTGCAAAGCGATATAAAGGAGCTGGCGAAATACGAACTCAGCATCGACGATGAATTAAAGTCGGGCAAAATGGAGTTTATACCGGCCGTTGATGCCATTTTCAACAAGCGGTTGGCCGAGTCGATGGGTATTTATAAGTCGGTGCTAAACAAACCTTTCGATTTTATGGTAAAGGAGAGTGTGCAACTCGATATGGAAGATGCACCCTTTGCTACCAACGATGCGCAGCGCCGCGAAAACTGGCGCAAACGCTTGAAGTATATGACGCTGGAGCGATACGCTGATGCTCTTGAAAACCGTGAAAAAAACAAAGGCCTAAAAGAATTCGTTGTAAAAGAAGACACTACACTGGAGCGGGAAAGCCGCGAAAGAGTGCTGAAAATTTGGGACCGCACTTACGACCGGTTAAAAAACAAATTCACCCTCGACGAAAAATTCAATCAATACATCAACACGATTGCGGAAACCATGGATCCGCATACCCAGTTTTTTCCACCTATCGAAAAAAGAGCATTTGACGAAGCCATGAGTGGCGAGTTTTTTGGAATAGGTGCCCAACTGAGTGAGCAAGACGGTGCTATAAAAATTGTAAGCGTTGTTACCGGTAGCCCCGCCTGGAAGAGTGGCGAAATACAGGTAAATGATGTGATATTGAAAGTAGCTCAGGGTGCTGCCGAACCAGTTGATATCACTGGCTTTGAAACCACCGACGCCGTTAAACTGATTCGTGGTCAAAAGGGTACGGAAGTTCGACTGACTATGAAAAAAACGGATGGTTCGGTTAAAGTGGTATCGCTTATTCGTGACCGCATTGTGCAGGAAGAAACCTTTGCCCGCAGTGCTATTGTAAAAGGCACCAATAAAATCGGGTACATATTTCTGCCTGAGTTTTATGCCAATTTTGATGACCCCAACGGAGCCCGCTGTGCCCGTGACGTGGCCAATGAAATAAAGAAACTGAAGGAAGAAAACGTAGATGGTATTGTGATGGACCTGCGCTACAACGGTGGTGGTAGCCTGCAAGATGTGATTCAAATGGTGGGCCTGTTTATAGAAGATGGTCCCGTGGTTCAGGTTAAAGACAGAGACGGCGATGCCAGCGTGTACCGCGATAAAGACAAAGGCATATTGTACAATGGTCCGTTGGCGGTAATGATTAATGAGTTCAGCGCATCGGCATCCGAAATTTTTGCAGCTGCTATTCAGGATTATGGCCGTGGTATTGTGGTGGGCACCCCCAGCTATGGCAAGGGTACAGTGCAGCGCAATGTAGGCCTCGACCGCAACACTGGGTTCTTTATGCCGGCATCTGAGTTGGGTACTTTAAAGCTCACATTGCAAAAGTTTTATCGCATTAATGGCGGTTCTACACAGTTGAATGGCGTAACGCCAGACATTATTATGCCCGATAATTTTGAGTTTACCAAATCACGGGAAAAACATAGCCCCAATGCCCTTGCTTACGATGAAATTCCCCGTGCCGCCTACACCAACTGGCCCGCCGGTGTAGATATAGCCCAGGTTAAAACAACTTACCAGGAAAAGCTGTTGGAAAACGAAGCCTTCCGCCTGATACGTACCAATGCAGAGTGGCTGAGTAAGGTAAACGAAGAGTCGGTGAGCCTGTACCTGCCAGAGTACCAGCAGTTGCAAAAGCAAATACGCACCACTGTAAAACAAAACGAGAGCCTCCAAACCCTGGAGCAGCCCATGGATGTAGCCTTCATGACGGCCGATCAGGAGCGTATCAACAAAATGGACAAAGACAAAAGCGAACGCTTTATGCTCTGGCTCAAGGGTTTGAAAACCGACCGCTACCTGTTTGAAACATCTCGGGTAATGGATGATATGATTATGAAAGGCAAAACAGCCGCCAAATAATTTGGAGCAGCTGGTTAATCAAAGAAACGCTGCCATTTATCATACACTAAAATCCCACAACAGAACAGCAAGAAAATTGCTAAAAGTTTGATAATCAATCGGGGGCCACTCACACAGGTGGCCCCCGATAGTTTATCCACGGTACTCGATCCACTCTTGGCTAAGAATGTTTTTTAGATACATTTGCACACATTTCAGCAAGCATTACATGACACAAATTTCACGACACCCTGATAAATTTTTTCTGCTGATCTTCAGCCTTGTATTCATCGCTATTGCAAATACAAGCTGCAAAACAAGCAACATTAATGTGTTAGGCACATATCTCGATACAACCCGTACAGTTGAATTAAGCAAGTATCCGTTTTCTTATGCCGAGCCAGTTATCAAAAAGTTTGATTTAGTAAGGGTAAAATTTGCCGGTAGCAGTAAAGAAGTAATGGAATTGCTGAACGGTAATGCTGGTATACAGTTAGAAACAGTAACCAAAACTCCAGAGGGAAGTGAGCAAATTGGCCAACAGGTGGACCCGCAGGGTTTTTTAAGTTATCCTTTAATCGGAAAAGTTAAAGCGGAAGGTCTTACCAAAGAACAACTCCGATTGAAATTGCTGGAGTTGGTAGCGCCAATACTAAAGGAAGCCTACATCATGGTAGACTTACCCAAAAGAGGAGTGAGTATGTTGGGTGAAGTAAAATCGCCTGCTTCAGTTTTACTGATCCGCGAACGAACCAATCTGCTGGAAGCTTTGACACAGGTAGGTTCTGTTACAGAATTTGCTGATTTGGCAAACGTAAAGGTATACAGAGAAAACCCTGATGGGTCGAGGCTTTTAGGACACCTTAACCTAACTGATACTTCTTTTCTTTCGTCCCCGTTTTTTTATCCCTTGCCAGACGACGTGGTATATGTACCGGCAGTAAAGCAAAAAAATGTGAAGTACTTTGGCCAAACTTATGCACCTCTGGCAACCATCATTTTGGCTATTTCCACGTTGTTAATCACCGTTTTGAAGTAATAGAACGAAAGAACACATCCGCACTACCTTATGGCAAAACAATCCCAGATAGCACAGGCCAAAATAGACTTAGGAAATCAGGAATCAAGCAAGTTTGATGTATTGAAATTGGCTGCAAAAGCCGTATCCATACTTCCGTGGTACATCATCTCTGTCATTTTGTGCTTGTTGGCAGCATACGTTTATTTAGAATTTGCCACACCAGTATACAACGCCTATTCTGTAGTAATGATTAGAGACAGAAGGGTAGCTGGCGAAGAGCAAAAGTTGCTAAGCTCATTGAATTTGGGCCCTACTGACCGTAGCATTGAAAACGAACAAGACGTGCTAAAGTCATTAACCCTTATGACAAGGGTAGTAGACTCTCTCAATTTGGATCTGCAGTTTTTTGTGGAAGGAAGGATCCGGAAAATTACTCTGTATGGAAAAACAAGCCCTTTTATTGTAGAATACTACAAGCCTGGCAATCATGAAGAGGAAGCGGTTTTTTTGGGAGAAAAGAAAATTAAGGTAAACAACGAGGGGTATGCAATAGAAGGAGAAGGTGGTAACTTCGTAAGTTTTCGATACCACGATACGGTTTCGTTTGAAGGCCACAGGTTGAGTTTAAGAAAAAATCCGGGCTACAGGGTAAACCCTAACAACACAGTATTCATTTCTTTCCTTGAAAGAACTTCAATGGCCGATGGTTTGCGGAATGCTCTTCAAATGGCACCCACACACGAGTTTGGTGGGGTATTGGAGCTGTCAATGAATGATATCATTGCCCAAAGAGCACAAGATATTCTGAACGTGTTGGTGATTAAATATATTCAGGCTGGGCTGGAAGATAAAAACACACAGGGTAGAAATTCAATACGGTTTCTCAATGAGCGTTTAGCACTTATAGGTGAGGAATTGAATGGTGCTAAAAATAAAGTGGCAGAGTTCAGGTCCAAAAACTTAATCAGCGCAGATGCATCCGATAACATTAAAGAAATAATATCCCGCTCATCTGGTTTAATGCAAGCGGAGGCTGCAGTAAATACCGAACTAGAGGTTGTCAATGGGGTGTACAATTACATTGCCAATATTAAAAACTTGTTCGAACTGGTTCCTTCATCGGTAGGTATTCCAGATGCCTCTTTTGTGGAGCTGATTTCAAATCACAACGGACTTATCAGAGAACGTATCTCAAAGTTGCAGGTAGGAACAGCACAGGATCCTTTTGTAAAGTCAATCGAATCTTCCATCATGGCTTCGAGGGATAATTTGCTAACCAACTTGAAAAATTATAAGCAAGCCATTCAAACCCGCTTGAATGCAGCCCGGAAGTCGATGATGGCAAATGAATCCGAAGCTGCTAATCTTCCATTAAAAGAGCTGCAACTCTTTAATCTGGAAAAGGAAGCAAGGGTTAAAGACGAAATCACCAACTTCCTGCTACAAAAACGAGAAGAAGCAGAACTAAGCGTTGCATCAAACACCAGTGATGCACGGGTACTTGATCCTGCACTCAATCAGGGTCAGGTTAAGCCAGTGCGTTCTCAAATTATTCTGTTCTCCATACTCATCGGATTAATTGTACCGACAATACTGCTCATCATTTTTGAAATTTTCAATAATACCATTGGCGACCGGGCAGAAATTGAAGCTGCAACAAGTGTACCTATCATTGGCGAAATCGTTTACAAACAGTCAGATGACCCGCTGGTGGTAACACCTAAAAGCCGTTCAGCTATTTCAGAGCAGTTCAGGCTTGTTCGAACAAACCTAAAGTATTTGTCTGTAGACAGCCCAATTAAATGTGTAACGTCTACTTCGTTTATGAGTGGTGAGGGTAAGTCCTTTTTCTCTATCAATTTGGCCGCAGCGGTGTCATTGGTAAAAGAGAGAGTACTCTTAATTGAACTAGACTTACGTAAGCCAAGGGTGAGCCGGTATTTGGGCTTCGATAACAAAGTTGGTTTAAGTAATTACCTGATTGGTTCTGAAACAGACCTGAGCAAGGCCATATTAAAAGTGCCCGGGTACAATAACTTTGATATGCTGCCATCGGGCCCTACACCCCCTAATCCATCCGAACTTATTTTAAGCAAGAAGATGGAAGAAGCGATGGAATGGATTCAGGCTAATTATGATTTCGTCATCATCGATACTTCTCCCATAGGTCTTGTTACTGATGCATTGCTATTAGACAAATTTTCAGACTTCACGTTCTTTATCATTCGTCATAAATACACTTACCGTTCTACACTCTCCTTCATCGAAAAGATTTATGAAGAGCAGAAGTTTAAGAACTTAGGCATCGTTGTTAACGGCATTAAAACCGGCGCTGGCGAAAACTATGGCTACGGTTATGGCTATGGCTATGGCTACGGCTACGGTTATGGTTATGGTCACTATGGAAATAGTAAAAACAGTTCTGGGTATTATATGGAAGAAGAACGGAAGAAAGGATTGCTAGCCAGAATACTCGGAATATTCGGTTTATAAAATATAATCAGGTCCGCAAAATAGTAGCAATTAATTTAACTGTGTATCGGTGTATTACTGATAGATGGATGCGGTATTGCGAATAACAAATCTGTGATGTAAAGTATTATGGAGCAGTCTGCGTCAAAATCATCCATGCAGGTATTGTTCGGCGCATTCGTAGGAAAGATTATCAATTATCTTTCTCTGTTGCTCGTCACACCAGTATTGGGCCCCGAAGGATTTGGCCAACTGCTGGTGGTCGGTATTATACTAGCCATTTTTACAGTTGTTATAGACGTAGGTTTTGAAAACTACTACATCGTTCGGGTGAAACTAAATGGACCCGATCAATCCTCTCCGGAAGAAATTGCACTCATTGAAAACATTGTTTTCAAAATAAGACTGTATTCAAATCTGGTGTTGTTTACTCTGCAGGTGGGTATTTCTTACTTGGGGAAAGGACATCTGTTTGATGCACCCATTGATATTTACCTGCGTATTCTTTCCCTCAATTATCTCATTGCCATATTTGGGAAAATCAATGAAGTACGATTGAAAAAGCGCTTGATGTTTGGTGTTATTACAAATGCCAAAGTATCTGGCGATATTGTTGGGGCTATTGCAAAAGTAGGTTTGGTGTATGCCGGCATGGGACTGGTAGGTTGGGCTACAGGTCTTATCGTTGCCAACTTTATCAGCACTATTTTTCTTACGCTTTCTGGTCATTATAAACCCAAGTTGGTAGCCATTCCTGATAAATGGAAAAAAGAAGTGTTTTGGTTTGCCAAGCATTCTTGGTTCAATGGCTTAGGAGGCTATCTGTACAATCAGGTAAGTAGTATTATCATTAAAAGTTTTTTCCCGCTGCATCAGGTGGGGTTGGTTTACTTCAGCTACAGTAATAGCATAGAAATACAGTCTGGTATCTTGTCATCACAAATGAATGTGCTGCTTCCTTACTATGCAAATTTTCAACATGACCCTAAAAGGGTGAGAGCCGGTATCAATAAGTATATAGAAGGCGCATTGCTGGTAATGGGCTTTCCCATTATAATAGGCATGGTTTTCTCCTATGAAATTTTGACAATTGCTTTTGGTGATCAGTGGATTGAAGCAGCTCCTATATTTTCACTCTATTGCATTTATGCACTTGTTCGAATTATATTCTCCCCCGCATTAAGTATTCTTACCGCACTTCGCAAAATGAAAGAAAGCACCATCATTACTTATTTCAGCTTTGCGGTGGTAAGTCTTTCATTACTCGCTGTTTCATATTTCTTAAATGAAATATTCTGGTATGCTTTCGTGTTTGTATTTGCTTCTTTATTGGTGGAAGGATTGAAAGCATTATGGGGTTTGTCTTTTCTTAAAATTCAACTGTTGGAAATATTACAGGACTGTAAAAAAACGCTGACTATTTTAGCGATCGTTCTTCTGTCAGCTGTTGCCATCAAATTTTCAGGGTTTGTAGTATCTGTAGTTACACTGGTGGCAGTGGTGGTTGTATTGGGTTTGCTTTTTTTAGCAGCTACCTGGAAGTACAATAAAGTGGCGCTTACTGTGATAACAGATAAGCTGCCAATGCTAAAGCAGAAGTTCCGTATTAAGCGGTAATAAATTTTAGGTGGCATTTTGTACCGCCTTCCACCATGCAGCACATTTATTGGCCATAAATATTTCTGTTGACTCCATCGATTCTTTTGTAGCACCAGCAATATGAGGAGTAACGATTACTTTGAAACCTTCATTTGCTGCCTTTATAAGGGGATTGTTTTTTAAAAGTGCTGTATCGAGATATTCTGTACTTAGAACATCCGTTGCGATGCCGGCTATTTGGTGCGTTTTTATGGCAGCAGCTATTGCCTCCTCATTCCATACATTTGCCCGTGATGTATTTATCCAAAGTGCATTGGGCTTGCTCAGTTCAATTAAAGGTGCCGAAATGAAACCGGTGTTTCCTTCTGCTGGAATATGAATGGAAATGATATCTGATTGACGAATCAGCATTTCTACTGATTGTTGCATGATAGCATTGTCAATTGTTTCCTCCGCAGTGTCGTAAGCCAACACATTCATGCCGAAAGCTTGTGCAAACCTGGCTACTTGTTTCCCAACTCTGCCCGCACCAATAATGCCGATGGTTTTGCCTTGCAGATTATGCCCAATAAAAAGGTTACGGTTCCATTGTCCTTGTTGCGTGGTATGATTACTGGCAGTAACCGTATTTCTGCTGAGTGCCAGCAACAAACTCCATGTAAACTCCGCTGTAGAAGGGATGCTACTCAAATATGCTTGCTCATTTTTTAGGGATAATATGCTGATGTGTTTAGCCTCATAAGCGGCCATGTCAATATGTGTGAGGCCTGTTGTCGGGGTTACAATACATCTTAAACGAGGTAGCTGTTGCAACAATGCGGCACTCCAATATATTCCCAGCCGAACCACAACAATCTCCACATCCTTTAAATCAGCAGTTGAAGATTCCATTTGCTCGATATTGTTGAGAAGCGAGACTTCGCCAAATGATTCATACATCGCTATGGCTTCGCTGGAGTAATTGCCGGGCTCTGTAATTAAAATACGTGGTTTCAATACTACAAATTAAGTGCATTAAAGATAGCATGGAAGACAGGGAAATGAATCAGGAAACTTGATTGTAGCAGTAATTCAATTCGTAATTACATTGCAGGTATGAAGGTGGTTATGTATCATTATGTAAAACCGGCAGCCAACGCTCCTTCAGCGTTGCATTGGGTAACGCTGGAGCATTTCAGGCATCAATTGGATAGCATGTCGTCCACCGGAAATATCATCCACCCCAAAGAGTTGCTAAACAAAGATTTTGAACCTCGTCCAAACGACTTTCTGTTGACTTTTGATGATGCATTGTCAGATCATTATCACTTTGTTTTTCCCGAATTGACGAAGCGAAATGTAAGTGCACTTTTTTTTGTGAACGGTCTACAGTATAAGCAAAAACGATTATTGAATGTACACCGCTTACACTACTTATTGCATCATCATTTTTCCGATCAATTGCTGACGGCATTTTCCGAAACAATTGATTTTTTCAAGGGAGATGTTCAGTTGGCTGCAACGTTCGGCAATGAACTTTATGCCAATATGGAGGAGCGAGACTCACTTGTAGCAGCAATCAAAAAACTCATCAATTTTCATGTAGACCCCATTTTGCAGAATGAGATTGCAGGCGATCTGTTTGGTCGGTTTGCGGGTAATGAAAACGAGCCGATGATTGTCCGTGAATGGTATTTGTCCGAACAACAGATTGCAGCAATGGCTGCTTCCAATATGGTGTTCGGGGCACATGGTTTTTCTCATTATGTGTTGAGTAATTTTTCAGCTGCAGAGCAGGAGAGTGATATATTGAAATCGGTCCATTTTGTAGCAGAAGCAACGAATCAGCCAGTGTCATTCTTTTGTTACCCGTATGGCTATGCTTCTTCTTTTAATGACACAACAATTGCTTGTTTGAAGAATGCCGGTATTCAATTTGCATTCAGTGTAGAACATCAAGAGGTTGACAAACTAACGTTGTTGAATAGACCGTATGGAATTACACGGTTCGATTGTACCCAATTTTAGCAGCATACAATTACACAACATGTTTACTGTTCATCAGGCAACGCTGCACGACTTCACTAGATTGCAAACATTCTACGCCAGCTATTATCCGGCAGGGCATCCATTGTTTAATGAAGCGTTTTGGCGGTGGATGTATTTGCATGAACCCTATGGCATTTGTTTAATTGCGCAAAATGAGGATGGCGAAATTGTAGGGCATCTCGGTTGTGTACAGGGCGGTGGCAGAACATGGCTGGTAAATATTCTCATTAATAAAAAGTATTCAGGCTTTGGCATGATTGAAATGCTTTTTAATGCTGCCAGAAAACGTGGACCTTTGACCGTAGCTGTAGCAAACGAAGCGGGAGCCGGGTTGCTCCGCAAAAAGGGTTGGACGGAAGCTGAGCCATTGCAAAGATTGATTTGGATTCATCCTTCTCTCCGGCATCAACAAATTGACGATCACTTTTTCAAACCTTACATTATGGATGTTGATTTACCAAAGCCAGCAGGTCATTTTTGGAAGCAACCTCATCTTCATGGCATTCAGTTGGCAGACGGATCGACTGCTGTGCTGGCTGCAAAAACCAGTGGCTTAAGATTGATCGATGTTGTGGATATGCAAACTGTTATCGATTGGGCTATAGCAAATAAAATACGCTGGATGGATTGGGTGGGGAGCAGTCATGATTCTCTTGTGCAGAAGTTGGCCAAGCAAGATTTTACGAACATAACTTCATTTCCGTGGTTTCTCGATCCGGTTGATTTCAATCGTAGCATTCAGTTAAATCTCTTTTCGGAAGAGCCATTGCCGGCAGACTTTTTATTTCACCGAACCTATGCCGATATGACGCGGATAGGCAAAATCATTGCCGCTCAAAGCTGATGTAATTCTATCCACCGGGGAGCCAACACTTCTGCCAGTAAAAAGTCTTTTTCTTTATCAATGTTTACATGCCAGTCCGATGGCATGATGTAAGCAATCTTCTTGGCTGGCATCACTGTTTTTTCTGCAAAAAGAGCCGCTTTTCGAATGGCATAAAAACAACCGTTTCGAATGTATAGTGGCGCAAGCTGCTGCCGATTACCGGTTTCATTTTGTGCAAGAAAATGCTGCATGTCGTGTTGCTCATTTAGCCAATACATGCGTGATGGGTGATGGTCTCCGACTGGCACTACACTGATGACACCATCCTTTTCCGGATGATCAATGAGTAATTGAATGACAGCATCTGCATCGGCACCGGTTCTGAAAGGCGCTGTTGGTTGCAGCAGTAAAATGATATCAAAGGATATTCCTGTTCTGGTTTCGGCATATGCAACAGTCGATTGAATGACAGGTAAAATCGGAGCCTCATCTGTGGCCAATGCAGCTTCTCTCATTTGTACGTGTACAGCATACGGTTGGGCAATGGCTGCAATTGCTTCACTGTCTGTATTGACAACGGTGCAGGTAATTTTTTTGCTGGCAAGACTGGTTTCAATGGCATAACCAATGAGCGGCTTGTGGTGCAATAACCTGCTGTTTTTTCCAGGCACACCCTTCGATCCGCCCCTTGCGGGCACAATGGCCAGTACATTGGGTGTAGGCATAAGCTTGGTTTTAGTAGGCAATTGTTTTATGATGTACCAGTGGTGCTGATGCCAGCAGTGCTGCCATTTTTTTTCCTGCATGACCATCGCCATATATATAGGCAGGCTCTGGCCGTTCAGCAGTAAAGCATGATTTTATAGCAGTTAAAATAGATGTTTCATTATAATCAACATCAATCACATTGGCGCCTCTTTCCCGTCTGAATTGCCGGCTGCCAATGTTGATGACCGGTGTGCCCAAAAAAGAACATTCTCTGATGCCAACGCTGCTATTACCAACCAAACATTTGGCATGATGTAACAAGCGAATGAAATCTTCAGGCTCCATATTTTTGAAAAAATGAACGTGCTCTAATTTATGCACTTCTCTGTAGGAACGAATGCCTGTAGATGTACCATCGGCGCCGGCATCCACATTTGGCCAAAACCAAAAAACGGTACAGTCCAGTTGGGCAATGGCTTTGAGTGTTTCTTCAATGTGTTGGCGACTGGCTTCATATTCATTGGTAACAGGATGTTGCATTACTACCACATAGCCATTGCTATAATCAGGCGTGGCACCAACGCCACCATATCTTGCATAAATATCAGTTGGTGGTGTGGTGTGGGCAATTGCCGCCGCCGCTATGTCAATAGAGGGACAGCCAGTATTGAAAACAGCAGCGGGATTTTCGCCCAATTTTAGCACTCTTTCTCTGGCTTCTTCAGAAGCAACAAAATGAATGTCTGCCAGTTTGGTATTGGCGTGCCGCACTTTTTCATCAATGTTGCCGCTTACTTCGCCACCCTGAATATGCACCAGTGGTATGTTTTGATAGGCTGCAGCAATGCTTACAGCCAGCGTTTCAAATCTGTCGGCTATGCACACTACTGCATCGGGCTGCAGATTGTCAAATACAGTGGCCAGTTCCATTACTGCGAGTCCGGTTGTTTTCGCCATGGAGGTTTTGTTCTCACCCTCGAGCACCATATACACACGGGCATTAATGGTGAATCCATCCTTTTCAATTACTTGAACTGCATTGCCATATCGGTTGAGCAAGGCAGAACCCGCTACTACAAGTTGCAGTTCCAAGTCGGGGTGTTCAACAATGGCGCTAAGTGCTGTTTTGATCCGGCTATAGCTTGGCCTTGCAGTAATAACAACGCATATTTTTCTCGGCAAATTCATAGTGTAAATGTAGGGCTGTATCAACTTGAATGGTCAACATCATCCAGTTGTAAAAAATCACCCGCAGATTTGTTTTGCAGTAATTTTTTGCCCACTATGTTTTGATATTGGTTTGCTGCAACACCCATTCCAGCAGGTTTTTTGGTTTCTAAATCATTTATCGAAAGCAGGCTGCCTTTTTCCAAGGTTTTATTAATGGCAAGGCTACGGCCAAACATTTTTTTTACTTCCTCAAAAGCTGAAGCATCTTCTTTGAGGGTACTTGTTTGCAGGCCTTCATTTACCTGTTGTACCGACTTGGCCAGCCATGCTATTTCATCAATCGTTAAAGAAGAAGTTGCATCGGGACCAAACATGCGTTTGTCAAAAACGGCATGAAACTCTAATAGATCAGCACCGAGAGCTGCTGCTGCAATACAAGCCGCAGGAGTTCCGCTATGATCACTGTAACCAACAGGAATCTGGTATCTGTTTTTCATTTCTTGGATGTACGACAGCCCCCACAATGCAGCCGGTGTAGGGTAGGCTGTTGTGCACTGCAACAGCGAAACATCGGCGTGTCTTTCTTGCAAAAATGAAACCGCGGTGTCTATTTCTTGCCAACTGCTCATGCCGCTGGACAGAAGTATCGGTTTTTGCGTTTGTGCAATCAGCTCTAACAGCAATAAATTATTGATATCGCCAGAGCCAATTTTAAAACGGGAAACTTGTAAGGATGCTAATAGTTCAACCGCGGCAACAGAAAACGGAGTGGCTAAAAATTCCATCCCTTTTTCTTCGGTATGTTGTTTTAGTTCTTTCCACTGCGATAAGCTGAATTCCATCCGCTTCCAGTAATCGTACCTGCTGGCATCCTGCTTTGAAAAAGCTACACGGAAGGGTTCGTGTACACTACTTTCTGCAGCAGCAATATGTACCTGAAACTTCACAGCATGCACACCCGTGTTAGCAAGGGCATCTATGTAGCTGTGTGCTATTCCAATGCTTCCGTCATGGGCTTGTGCAATTTCAGCAATCAGGTATGGCATGGTTCATTATTTTAAAATGAGGAGTACAGTGGTTCTAAAAGCTAATTTATGGTGTAACCGTTGTAGAATTGGCTTGTAGAAAAGCAGCGATTTTCTCTGCACTGTTGGCAATATCGTTTGTAACCCGCTTCTTCCATTCCAATCGGTCTTTGGCTACATCGTTAGCAGCTTGCAAGCATTGTGCAATAGCTTTTGTCCATTGCGATACATCGTCAATGAAAAGTGCTGCATCAATACCGTTCATGGTTTTAAAATGATTTTGTTGGTAGCCGTAAGTGATATCAAAATCGGGACACTTGGGGTGGTTGTACCGAATGTACATTGCTGGTTTATTGGCATGCGCAAAATCAATACCCATTGTTGAGCCCACGTTGATGACAGCACTTGCATGGTCCGTCAGTTGTTGCAGCATGGCACCATCTTCAATGGTTGGATAATTCGACTCCCAATCACGATTGCCCAACCGTTGCCATATTGGGGGGGCCATCACAGCAATGCCCGGATATTTGCTGGCGACAGCATCCAACCGCTTGCTGTGATCATTGGGAGATGGCCGTACCAGAATGATGGGTCTTAGTGATTCATCCATGGCAGCAACTGCTGCACAAATATCTTCCAGATATAAATGATCACTGGGAAAGCTGGGCTCATTGCCAGAAAAGCAAATGGCTTTTCTCTCTTTGGGAAAGCCTAACGAATGGGCAAATGTTTCGTATGAACATTCATTTGTTTTCTGGTAGTAATAGTCAAACTGTGGCGTACCTGTCACATGTACTTGATGAGATTCAATAGAAGGATACAAATGCAAGAGTTCCTGCTGCATATAATTGCTCCACACCAGGTAGTGGTTGGCTTTGTAATTGATACGACTCTTGGGCAGATTGTCCCACGAAAAAATAACAGTCGATGTATTGATGCCGAGTTTATTTGCAGCGGTCATTACATAGCCAGCTTCAATAGAACGTTGGTGCGTACAAAGAATATGCGCCGGCATGTATTGTTGCAGCAACGCCATTGCATTTTTGCCGGATTTGCTTTGCAGCATACTGGCAAAAAGTTGTTGCTCGAGTACCCTGTGTAATAAGGGAAATGCCGCAAGTATTTTCGCCGCCCGGTCCAGCAGTTTCAATGTTCTTTTTTTTCTACCTTTTTGTGTGTACCAAAAAAGCCAGTTGGCACCTATAGATGGATTGTTGAGTTTTTTACTGTTGATGTGCAGCTGAGCAAACATTAGCAGCCTTCTCCAGATGTCGTGTTTTCTGCTTTCCTGCAATTCAGGCAGTGCAATAAAGGTGAATCTTCCCGGATGTTTTGCTTCTATCCAATTCAATATTTCCTGCGGCAGATTGTGCATCAGCAATAGCCGATGATTGGGCAACAACGCAGGAAGTTCGCTATACAGATAATTGCGTACGCCAATGCCATCGGGTACTAAAAAAGCAATGGTTGAAGAGGTAGCTGCTTCCGTACTCATGGCATTTATGCTTTTGAATGTTGCATTTGCTGCAGCAGGAGCGAAGTGTTAATCCACTGCCAAATGTAAAAGCTATTATCGCTATACCCCAATAAATACTGCTGCCAGGTTTGCAATGTACTTTCAGCATTCATCCAACCGGGGTTGCCACTATAACAAAGCCATTGTATATGGGCATCAGCCCATTCTCGGAGTTCATTTTTTAGCCATTCTCTTTGTGGTGTTTGCACCGGGCGTTTTGGCGCCAGTGTAAGTGTATCACCCAACCAATGTTGGGCCAGCTTCCTTAGTTGCCATTTGGTAAGTCCGTTGTTTACTTTGTCTGCATCTTGTAATGCAAATGCCATTTCTACCAGGCGATAGTCGAGCAGCGGCTCTCGAAGCTCTATACTATGTTGCATACTTGCTCTGTCATTAAAGCGTAGCGCCCGGGGGAGTTTTGTATAAAACAGATCACGGTATTGCATGTTTAAAACCCGGTTGAAAAAGGGGGTAGGAATTGCTTCAGCATTGGCAGCATTTACAAATTCATCGTTCAGGCAGTGGCGTTGTGTAGCCAATTGCTTGGTGCCTTGTACCAAAGCATTGCTGTTATTCCAATAATAATCATAACCAGCCCAGGCTTCATCTACACCTTGTCCGTCGAGCAGCACAGGAATATTTCTTTCTTTAGCTGCTTTAAATATCTGTGCGTATGCAATGGTAGGAATACCACCAAATGGTTCATCTTGTTGAGTGGCCATTTGAGTGGCCGATTGCATTACATCATTGGGTGTTAGTAAAATTTTATGGTGCTGAATGCCGGGCATTGTTTGTAACAACGGCTCTACCCAAGGCAGCTCATCGTAAGCGGCATGATTGCTGTAAAATGTAAACGCATGAAGTTGGTTGCGGTCAAGTTGTTGTTGGTGTATGGCAGCCAACAGCAAGGATGAATCCAAACCGCCACTTACTGCTACGCCCACAGGTACATCTGCTCTAAATCGAAGCGCAATAGCATCTTGCAAGAGTTGGCTGTAAGCATTTGCGTCAAAAGATTGTTGGGTGGTGCGAACAGCAGTTTCAAATTTGTACCAACGTGTTGTAGTAAAAGAGTTGCTGGGCAAATGAAAACGACCGGCATAACCACCAGGTAGTTGTGCAATGGGATTCCAAAATGTTTCGGAAGGCATTCCGTAAGTGCCATTGGCCAAATAGCCAGCCCACACTTTGTCATTGGGGCTAATGACAAGGCCCATGCTTTTGAACGCTTTTATTTCTGATGCAAATACAAACTCTTTGCCCTGATGAGTGTAGTAAAAAGGTTTTACACCAAATCTGTCTCTGCATACAAACAGCGTTTGTCCTGAGGTATCCCAAATGGCTATTGAGAACATGCCATTGAGCTGCGGGTAAATGGCATCGCCATAGCGAACAAACAATTCCAGTAAAACTTCCGAATCGCTTTTGGAAACGAGCCGGGTATCACTCAAATACTGCTGTGCCAGCTCCAGGTAATTGTAAATTTCTCCATTATATACCATTACATAGCGGCCACATTTGCTATGCATGGGTTGGTTGCCTAAATCGCTGAGGTCAATGATGGAAAGCCTTCTGTGGCCAAGCCATACTTCACCTTGTTGCCAATTGCCGGCAGCATTGGGGCCGCGGTGTTGCAAAGCATGAAGTGTTGCTGCCGTCACCTCGGCGTTTACTTCTTTACCAATTATGCCTGCAATGCCACACATGCCGAGAATAAGAATTAAACGGTTTGTTGTTCCAGTAATCTTACGATTGATTCTTCTGCAGTAAGGTAAAGCTCGTTGGTAATTACATGCAGGTATTTTTTTCTGCCAGTAGCAATGCTGTCCGGTGCTGTCAATGCTTTTTCTATGGTAGAAAGTAAAGCATCTTCATGCTCCACATACGCTACAGCATCTATGTCTTTCATTACTTTAAAATGGTCTTCATCATGCGTGATATTGTACACAGGCATGCCTTTGTCTCTTGCTTCTTTTGGATGGTAGGATAAATACAAACAAGGTTTGTTTTGCGTAGCGGCATCCAATGCCATGGTGGAAGCGACGTTTATGACTACAGCGCAATGCTGCACAAGGCCTACAATGTTTTCAATGTCGGCTTGTGTAGGCACCGCACTTCCCCAACCTGTACCATTGTTCAACCAAACAGGATCCATTTTTTTAATCCAACTGTATTTGTCGAAAACCCAATCATAGCGGTCTGTAAAATCGGCAGGTGTTCTTCTGAATATTAACGCAGGACGTTTGTCTTCAGGAATAGAGAGGATAGCTTCAGCGCAGTCTCTTAAGAGGTAAGGGTCGTAAGGTGATGTTTTATGATCAGATCCTGTAAATAAAATCAGCGGCCGGTTAACTGGCAATGCCCACTTTTCACAAAAGGAATCTCTGTTGCTACGGTAGTCATCATTGAAGTAAAAACTAAACTGCGGTGTACCGGTGATGAATAATTTTTCTTTCGAAATTTCCGGATAGAAAAGTTGCATCTGATCCAACATGTACTGGCTCCAAAGCATGTACACATCCGAAGGCGTAAAGAGCCTTGCTTTTGCCACATTGTCCCATGAGTAAATCACACAGGTTCGTTTAATGCCTAACCTTCTTGCAGCCTCGTACATGGGAATGTTTACCATGGGCCGTTGGTGCAAACTTATAATCGTGTCTACTTTATAATTGGTAAGTATTTGAGTTTGCGCTGTCACATCAATCATAGATAATCTGGCGGTGTACCATTTCTCCATGGCTTCGATGGAAGAATAAGATTTGGCCGAAACTGAACCGATGAAGGATGCCAGATTATTGATAAGCTTTCTTTTCCAACTGCTGGCATTGGGTGCAGCTGTAAGTATGGTTGGATTGTTGAGTTTTTGCGCAAAGTATTTCAGGCGGGCAAATGTGATGGCATCTCTCAGTAATCTGTTGGTGGTGGATTCATTGTATGCAGGCAGTGTTACCAGACTGGCCTTAGCACCCAGCGGTTCTACTATACTATTCAGCAGCCCTTCATCAAACTGGCTTGATATAAAAACAATTCGATTGGCAGGGTTTTGTAAAAACAATTTGGGAATACGGGTATACAAATAATTCTTAATGCCTACTCCATCCGGAATGATGATGCCTAAAACCATAAATATTTCTCTTTTTCTGCCGGGTTACAAAGGTGTTTATTGTACAAAAGCTTGCCTGGAAAGGGGCAAAGAAACAAAAAGGCCACCATTTGGAGTCGGTGGCCTTTTGCTGTATGTAAAACGAGTTACTTAAAAACTATCCAACATGGTTTTTCTGGCCATGGGGTCTTGCAACGCAATGGTAGGATCTGTGTAGAAAGAATCGTCGCGGAAGTGTGTGGTACTTACTTCTTCAAAAATGCAGCCTTCAGTAGAAGTAAATGCATGACGCATGCCTCTTTCAATCAGCAGAATATCGCCCTTCTTCAGGTGGCGGTCCAACCCATCAATGGTGGCTACCAGGCTACCCGACAAAATATGGAAGGTCTCTTCTTTGCGTTTGTGGTACTGCTCAGGATGTACCTGACCGGGGAATACCACAATGATTTTTTTGCAATACTCACGGTTCACCAGGTTTACAATCAGACAGCCGGTTTCGTGAAATGTTTCCAGACCAAAGTGGTGACTGAGTTCTACAGTCATTGTGTCGCTCAGTACTACGCCGGCTTCCATCATCATGCTTTTCGCAGTATGAATGATTTCACGGATTTTATGGTACGTATCGCGGTTGCAGGTTTCAAACAAACCCTCGTTTGCTGCGTAATCCTTGCTGGCGGTATAGGTGGCACGATAGGCTCCAAACTCGCCACTGGTGAGCTGGCCTTCCGCACATGGCATGGCAAAATAAATGTCGTCGGCAGAAATGGTTTCGCCTTTGCTGATGGGTCTTTTGGCAAACACGCCACGCTTCAGCGACAGCAGTGAACTGGCTTCCGATTCCGTAATGTTTTTTTCGTGACTGCCAAGAATTTCACGGGTGGTTTTAGCAGCTGCAATCCAGTTGTCTACCTGCTCAGGGTTCATGCTGTAATTGTTCAGCGTAATGGTGTCGGTTGGCACACCTACGTGACGTTCATAAATGCAGGCACCTTTAGCAATAGCCACTTTTATTACGTCCAGATTGTCGGGGTCTTCGTGGCCGCTGTAGCCAATGGTTACACCGGGATAGCGCTTAATCAACTTTTCGATGAAATGCAGGTTGAGCGTTTGGTTGGGGCTTGGATAAATGCCCACGCAATGCAGCACAGCAAACTCAGTACCCGCATGGGTTAAAAACGAAACGAGGTTGTCTATCTGTACAGGTGTAAGGCCACCGGTAGAAGTAATAACAGGCTTGCCTGCTTTGCTGATTTTTTCCAGCAAAGGCCAATCGTCGGCACTGCAAGAGGCGATTTTGATAATCTCAATGTCGTGCTCTACTATCAGGTCAACACTTCTTTCATCAAACGGTGTACATACAGCGGTAAGACCGTTGGATTTAATGGCTTTTACCAATTCCAAAAACTGTGCATCGTTGAGCTCAGTGCTCAAAAAACGGCTGATGTGTTTGGCCTTAGTGTCGTTGCGAAAATCAGGATGAATAAAGCTGTCGAGGTGACGATACTGCAACTTAACGGCAGCATTGATCTGATATTTTTTGGCAATAGCACCCATGGCTTCAATAATCTTGATGCCATGCTCCACCGAACCTTGGTGGTTGTTTGCCATTTCAAAAATAAACAGGTCATTAAAGTTTGCCATGCTATGGAGTTTTTAAAATTTCAGAAATTCTACAGGGCTAAGCAGCCGGTCATCTACATAATAATCGGCAAAGGGTTTGCCCATTTTCAGTTCATGGTATTTTACACCCCAGCGTTCCATTTGGCTCCGGGTGGTTTCATGCCAGTCGATGCCGGTTTTGGAACCTCTTGCGGTAAACAATACAATGGTGTGTCCGGCATCGTACAGTTCATTCACTTTTTTTATGAATTCAGGATTGCCTTCTGCCAGGCTGTAATCGTTTTTCGGACTTAAAAAAGCAATGACACCGTCAATATCTACCACAAATGTTTTGGCACCATCTTCTTGCCCATGTGCTGCAATATTTTCCAATTGGTGATAATGGTCGATGTCTACAAAATCGGGCATTTCGTAGCCAAGTATATTTTGCCCGGTCATTGAGTTTTTATGCAAAATGGTATTGGTGCGGGCAATATCAATGTTGGCGTTTTGGAGGTATGCTTTGGGTAAAGATTGACGCGGCAGATTATAGGCTTCCGGAAAACGCTCGTCTTCAACCACGGGCTTCATTTTTCCGTCGGCATCTTTAAACCACATTTTAAAAACCGGTTCCGGATTTTCAACCACCGAACGAATAGCATCGGCCTCGGGGTGCTCCAGCAGCAGGTTAATCATTGCGTCAATATCAGCAGCATTTCTTACCGGGCAGGTAGGGCGCAGGTGTACCACCAAATCTGGCGTGTATTGTTCGTGTTCGGCCAGCCAGTGTAAAGCATGTTGAAACACTTCTAAATCGGTACTGTTGTCTTGGGCCAAAGCTGCAGGGCGTAAAAAAGGTACTTCGGCGCCTGCTGTTTTAGCCAGCTCGGCGTAGTAAGCATCATCGGTAGACACAATTACCCGGGTGATAAGTTTCGATTGCCGGGCATGCTCAATGGAATACACCAGCATGGGTTTGCCCTTCAGCGATTGAATGTTTTTGTGTGGAATGGATTTTGAACCACTTCTGGCCGGGATAATGGCAAGTATTTCTGCTTGTGCTGACAATTGCATGTTGGGAAATGGGTGAAGGGACACGCATATTGCATCCTCGCTCCTTTAAAATTTGAGCAAATTAAAGGAGATTTTCGCCAAGCATGACAGGGCAGGAAGGTTTCTTACTCCCCACGCCCCGTCCAAAAGTGGATATTTTGTTGAATAATTTGGCTGATGGAAAATGAAGAAAGGGCTGTTTGTCTTGCTGCACGTCGTATTTCATCGCTTTCAGACGGATGAAGAATCAACCAGTCGACCGCCGCTGCTATAGACGATGGATCATGTGGGTTGCACAACAACCCATTTTGTTTGTCGGAAATGATCTCAGCAGCCGGACCAGTATTGCCACCCACCAGTATTTGGCCGCAAGACATTACTTCCAGCCAGGCCACAGGCATGGCTTCCATATGGCTGGGGTACACGCAGCAAAGTGCTTCGTTGATGATTGCCGGTAGCTGTGCATTGGCTACAATGCCATGAAAATATACCTTACTAATGCCCTGATCTGCTATCATATCCTCCAGCAGTTTTTTGTAGCTGCCGGCATCGGGTGTTTTGGTATCGCTGCCATAGCAATGCAGGCTAAGCCAAGGATGTTTTTTTTGTAAAAAGCCAAACGCTGCTATCAATTGCCGGATGCCCTTTTTTTCTGCCAGCCAACCTACAAATACCAGTTTGGTACGGTTGGTTTCGGGAGGGGAGGCTGGCAAAAAACGATTGCTGTCGACGGGATTGAAAATAACCGTGCAGGGGATATGTGCAGGAATAAAAGGCCTTGTTTGTGCCAGAACAAAGCGGCTTACGCCGGCGATGGCATCAGCTTTGGCAAAGGATCTTTTTTCTTGCCAGGCCTGCCACCATTTGATGCGTTGGTGCAGCTGTTGGCTAAAAAAAAGGTGTCCTCCATGCAGCCGGATGACATAGCGAACACCTTCAATTTTTTGTAAAAAACACAACCCCGACTCTGGCACTTCAACCACATCAATGGGGTGCTCACGGTGCAGCTCTTGCAAAAAATGATTTTGAGACCGGGCGATGCGCCAAAAATTAAAAGCCACAGATTGATGCGGATGAATACGGTATAAGCCAAAAGGCGTTCGTTGTTCCCAGCCCTGCACATTGGCCGAAAACGATAATATGGTTACCCGGTGACCAAGTGCTGTTAGCTCCCGGGCCATAACCTGCAAAAGCACACTTATGCCGCCTACGGGCTGCTGCTGATGCGGAAACTCACCAATAAAACAGATGTGCATGCTTGCGAAGCTAAGCAAGTGCATGAATATTCAACTGCTAATTGGAGCAACAGCAATAAAAGCATAAAAATGTAATTATCAACCTTTTGGGCAAGTTATTCCCCTCGGTTTCTACCCAATAGGGTTTATTGCTATTTTTGGCGCCTACCCAAAAAAGCCTTTCAAAACATGCCAGACAAATCCCGATTTGTATAAAGTCTGGCAGTTTAAAAAAGCAGCAACCAACCATATCAATGACTGACAACAAACAGCACTACAACCGTAATTTTTATCAGGGCCAGTCCAATGGCTCATACATTTCTGCCAAAGCGGTAATAAAAGAATTGCTCACCATTGTTCAACCCAAATCTGTAGTAGATGTGGGCTGTGGCGTGGGCACCTGGTTGGCTGCGTTCAAAGAGTCGTCGCCAGAGGTTACAATACAAGGCTTTGATGGTGATTATGTAAACAAAGAGGCGCTATGGATTGCCCCCGAATTTTTTACACCGGCCAACCTGGAACAACCTTTGGTTACCAACAAACGGTACGATTTGGCCATGTCGCTTGAAGTAGCTGAACACTTGCAAAACAGCAGCTCGGCCACCTTCGTTGCATCACTTGTAAGCCTCTCGGATGTGATTCTTTTTTCAGCGGCTATTCCATGGCAGGGAGGCACCAATCACATCAATGAGCAGCGGCCGGAATTTTGGGCCAATCTGTTTGCTCAGCATGGTTATGTGTGTGCCGATATCATTCGCCAAAGAATCTGGAACGATGAAAGCATTCGTTGGCCCTATCGGCAAAATGCGTTGTTTTTTGTAAAAGCAACCGAGTTGGAAAAGTATCCTTTATTGGCAGCAGGCGCTATTAAAACAGACGCAACATTTTTGTACCGGGTTCACGAAAGAGCATTTCACGAACGAAGCCAAAAAGCCATTTTTCTGAGCAATAACTGGAGCATCATTCGCTACAAACTGTTTCGCATGAAACTGAGTGTGCAACAACTCCTTGGGAAAAAGAAAAAGTAATGGCAGCAAACCGGCTGTTGACAAAGATTCTGTCATGACACCCAAAAAAATTGTTATGCTGTATGCCACCCGGCAGGTTTCCACTCAGGCTACACAATCTGTACCAAGGGTAGTGGCATATCTATACGAAGCATTATTGGCCAGTTCATTTGAGGTGTTTTTGATTACAAGGCCTGGCCAAGAAAATTTTACTACAGATAAAAATCGGTTGCAAATTCCGCATGCCGGCAAATGGAAGCAGCGTTTGTACAAGCTGCTTCGCTTGCACAAAAAAGTGAAGGCTGTAGATGAAACGCTGTTTTATCAGCAAGCCATTCAACAGCTTAATGCACGTGGGCTACACGATGCCATCATGATAACACCAAATACACTTGGTGCCGCAATGCTCGCCAATGCATTTTCGGCCCAGCAGGTTTTTTTCTGGTGTCACAATTTCCCAAAACAGGCTGACGTCTCTCTTTTTTTACAAGCAGTAAGTAAGCCCTTGCATGTAGTGGTACCAACACAGGCTTTGTATCAATTCATCTGGAACCGGCTGCAAGAAAATACACTGCCCTTTTCCTTGCATATCATTCCCAATCATATCAATGCCGAAACTGTTGTGGCAAATGATATTGTGCAGGCACAGGAAAGGTTTACCATTTTTCATGGCGGAGGAACCGCACTCAATAAGGGGTTGCAATTGCTGCTCAACGCTGTAGCTTCTATTGGGGAGCAATGGAAGTATAAAATGGAACTGCGCTATGTGGGCAGCCATCGTCGTGAGTATACGTTGAACGGTGTTCGGGTGGTTGAACTACCCCGTATGAAGCAGCCTGAACTATTGGCAGAAATCGGCAAAGCCGATGTTGGAATTATGAGCAGTGTATGGTTTGAAAATGCGCCGGTACTCTTGCAAGAATATTTACAAGGAGGAACCATTCCTATTGTAAGTAAAAGTGGCGGCATGCCAGATTTGGTAGCAGGTTATCATGCCGCTGTTGTAGCCAACCCCAATGAGTTGCAAGCATGGAAATCACAGATTGAATTCTTTGCGGCAATGCCTGCAGCTGAAAGAATGAATATGCGAAAGCAAAATCAGCAACGCTTTGCAGCACAATATGCAGGGTATAACGAAACGGTAACACAGCAATGGCATGCAGCACTCGCATCCATTGTTATTGAAAATTCTTAATCAAGTTGCATTATCTGTTATGAACAATACATTTCAAGATTTAGTGGTTTCAGAACCCAAGATTGCTGTAGTTGGTCTTGGCTACGTTGGCCTGCCCCTGGCAGTTGAATTCGGTAAAAAATTTCCAACCGTTGGTTTTGATATTGCCGTTGCCCGGATAGAAGAGTTAAGAGCTGGCCACGACAGAACCCTTGAGGTAGAAGCCGAACAATTAGCAGCAAGTTCACAGCTCAGCTTTAGCTGCGAATGGCAAGACTTGGAAAGCTGCAACACATTTATTGTAACTGTACCTACGCCGGTTGACAAGTATAACCGCCCCGATCTTACACCGCTGATTAAAGCCAGCGAAACGGTTGGGAAAGTTTTGCGTAAAGGCGATGTTGTTATATATGAAAGCACCGTGTATCCCGGTGTAACTGAAGAGGAATGCGTACCCATTTTGGAAAAGGTATCCGGACTCACTTTCAATAAAGATTTTTTTGCCGGGTACAGCCCCGAACGCATCAATCCGGGTGATAAGAAACACACGGTTACCAAAATCAGAAAGGTTACATCGGGCTCTACTCCTGAAATAGCCAAATATGTAAATGAACTCTATGCTTCTGTAATTGAGGCGGGCACTTATTTGGCACCAAGCATTAAAGTGGCAGAGGCAGCCAAGGTGATTGAAAATGCCCAACGGGACATCAATATTGCCTTTGTAAATGAGCTGGCTAAAATCTTTAACCTGTTGGGGCTTGATACCACAGAAGTGTTGGAAGCGGCGGGTACCAAATGGAATTTCCTGCCATTCAAACCTGGCTTGGTTGGGGGGCACTGTATTGGTGTTGACCCATACTACCTGGCACAAAAAGCACAAGAGCATGGCTACAACCCCGAAATCATTTTGGCTGGTCGCCGGCTCAACGACGGCATGGGGCAATATGTAGCTACTGAAGTCGTAAAAAAACTGATAGACAAAGATCACCTGATAAAGGGAGCCAACGTGTTGATATTGGGTATTACGTTCAAAGAAAATTGCCCGGATGTACGCAATACCAAAGTGGTGGATGTGTATGAAGGCCTGGCAGCGTTTGGACTGAATACAGTGGTGTACGATCCTTGGGCCGACCCTGCTGAAGTGCAGCATGAATACGGCATTGCTGTAACGAACACGCTGCCACAAGGCCCGTTTAATGCCATCATTTTAGCGGTTGCTCATGCCGAATTTGCAGGGCTCAATCTCGATGTTTTGAAAGGAGAAAATTGCATTGTGTACGACATTAAATCGTTTTTACCCAAGACTGCTGTGAACGCCAGGTTGTAACATTTCTAATCGTCAACTTCATGAAAATTTTAATAACAGGCGGCGCAGGATTTATTGGCAGCAATTTGTGTGGGGCTTTATTGCAACATCCTGCTGTAACGCTGGTTAGGGTGTTCGATAATTTTGCGACTGGCTATCGGGAGAATCTGCAGCCATTTTTGCAGCATCCAAAGTTCGAATTGCTGGAGGGCGACATTCGCCATGCTGCAGATTGTGCGGCAGCAGTAGAAGGCATCGATGCTATTTCACATCAGGCTGCACTGGGTTCTGTGCCTCGTTCCATTGCCGATCCTGTTACTTCGCATGATGTAAACCTCAACGGATTTGTGAACATGCTGCAGGCTGCTAACAAAGCCGGTATCCGTCGTATGGTGTATGCATCTTCATCTTCTGTATATGGCGATTTGCCCGATAGCCCCAAGGTAGAAACAAGAGTGGGCAAAGTCCTGTCTCCTTATGCGGCTACCAAATATGCCAATGAAATTTATGCGCAGGCATGGAGCAAAAGTTATGGCATGCAGTTGGTTGGTTTCCGGTACTTCAATGTATTTGGACCGAACCAAAGTTTTAACGGACCATATGCCGCCGTTATTCCATTGTTCATAAGAGCGGCACTCACCAATACTTCGCCCACCATCAATGGCGATGGAAATATCACCCGTGATTTTACCCCGGTCAAAAATGTGGTGCAAGCCAATATCAACAGCTTGCTATTAGAAAGAACGGAAGGCTTTCATGAAGTATTAAACATTGCTTGTGGCAAAACCACAACGCTCAATGATTTATGGCAAAAAATTTGTCGTATTACCGGAGCTACAGTAGCTGTTACACACGGCCCCAACCGGCCCGGCGATATCATGCAAAGCCTTGCAGATGTGAGCAAAGCCAAACAAACCATTGGGTACACACCCGATGATGATTTGGATGGGCAACTGGCTGAGGCCATTGAGTGGTACCGTTCTATTTTGTAACCGATTGATGAAGCGGGCAAGGCCCAAAAACTGCAGTAGCATGCACATTTGTTTTGTAGGCGAAATAGCCACCCCCACTTTTAAAACCGGCGGCATTGGCACATTTGTGGCCAACCTGAGTGCCGAGTTGGTAAAGCAGGGACATGAGGTGAGCATTGTTTCGTTTCGCAAACAGCAGGCTTCTCTCGAACATGAAACATTAGACGGTTTCAGCATCTACTGGGTTAATACCAACCAGTGGGGCAAGCTGCGGTTGATTAAAGTAAAGCTTGACACCAACAAAGTATTGCGCCAAATACACGCCCGTTCTCCGCTACACATTGTAGAAGCACCAGAGTATGGATTGTTTGCCTTGCAGAAAATACCGGGTGTGCAATACGTGGTTCGATTAAACGGTGGCCATGTTTTTTTTGCGAAAAGCACAACCGATACGCCACCCCGCAGGCGAAAAGCTTTTGTAGAAAAGAGATCGTTGAAAAATGCAGATGCTATCATTGGTGTAAGCAAGTATGTACTTACACAAACACAAAGCTATTATCCGTTTATACAGGCTTTGCCCAGTGCCATTATTCCCAATCCCATTTTGGTCAACAGGTTTGATCCATCCAAATTTGAAGGGGAGCAACAAGACGGATTCATTTTATTCTTTGGTTCGCTTACCGAAAAAAAAGGCGTACGCCAGCTCATTGAAGCCATGCCTTTGGTAAATGAAAACGTGAAAAATGCAGCCTTGCATATTTACGGTCGTGATATACCCATGCGGCCAAGTGGCGATAGCTACAAAGCATTGCTGGAAACATTGCTGGCAAAGTTAAAATTGCAAAATGTATACATACACGAAGCGTTGCCCAACAATGAAATGCCGGCTTTATTGGCCAAAGCATCAGTGATTGTGTTGCCATCGCACATGGAAGCGATGCCGCTGGCCTGGTTGGAAGCATTGGCCATGCAACGTCCGTTTATAGGGAGCCAGCTGGGCCCCGGTCCTGAAGTAATTACGCCTCACCAAAACGGGTTGCTCTGCGATCCTCACCAACCCTCAGATATAGCGGAAAAAATCACCTACATGTTGTTGCATCCTCAGGAAGCAGCAAGTATGGCCAGTGCGGGAAGAACGATGGTGGTAAATGAATACAATGCTGCCACGCTTGTCCAGAAAAATGTGTTGTTTTATCAATCCCTCATTGGTCGTTAAATCCATTCATACCACATGCGTTTCCTGATCATATCCGGCGCTTATCACTACAAAAAAAACGGTCTGTTTTATGCCTATGGCCCGTATGTACGTGAAATGAATATCTGGATTTCGCAGGTAGACGAAGTGGTGGTAATGTGCGAATTGCACGATGGAGAGCCAGCAGGCATGGACATTCCTTATGAGCATTCCAAACCCATTAAAGTGGTGGGGCACAAAGGATTTGAATTTACATCTGCCAAAGCAAGTATTCGTTCAGTAGCCTTGTTGCCACTGCTTATTTTTCGAATGATCCGCGAAATGTGGCTGGCCGATCATATCCATTTTCGTGGGCCCGCCTCCATTGCACTCATTGCCACGTTTGTTCAAATGCTTTTTCCTTGGAAAAAGAAAACGATGAAATATGCCGGCAACTGGGACTGGCATTTTCCGGCCCCTTTTTCATACAAACTACAAAAACGAATTCCGAACAACACCTGGCTAACGCATAATATACAAGTGCTGGTGTATGGCAGCTGGCCGTACAGGTCAAAAAACATCCTGCCGTTTTTTACGGCTACTTATCGGGAGCAGGAAAAAATACCTGTAACAAAAGACTGGAATGCGCCCCCTGTGTTTATGTTTAGCGGTGTGCTCGAAGAACACAAGCAGCCACTGGTAGCGTATCAATTATTTAAAACCATTGCAACGGCAGTGCCAGGTGCCCGAATGGTATTTTGTGGCGGCGGCTATTTACAACCTGCCATTGAGCAAATGGCCGCAGCAGATGGATTGGCGGCTCAGGTGCAGTGTACCGGCAGCATTCCGAAAGATGAGATGAAACGGCATTATCAGTCGGCTCATTTTTTATTGTTTCAATCCAAATCGGAAGGATGGCCCAAAGCAGTGGCAGAAAGCATGTTTTGGGGTGCCATTCCTGTTACCAGAGAAGTATCCATCGTTCCGGAAATGCTGGGCCAGGGCGAACGGGGCATTTTGACAAAACCCAACGATGCTGTTGCTGCTATGGCGGAGCGGGTGCTTGCTTTATGGAACGACAAAGCAGCGTGCCAGCACATGAGTACATTGTGCATGGAATGGAGCCGCCAGTTTACGTTGGATAAGTTTGAAGCCGATTTAAAAAAGCTGATTTGATATCAGTCTTCCAATATCAATTTGTGTAATTGCTGTAGTTGCTGCGGTTGGGTAAATGATTGGGTAAAATGCTGCCGGGCCTCTTGGCGAATGCGTTCATATTTTTCGCTTTCTGCTACAAAGAGATGGCATGCTTTGGCAAAAGCGGCTTGCCAATACTCCACCGAATTTCCATCCACCAGTATGCCCGTTTCTCCATCCGTTACTATTTCGGGTATGCCGCCAATATTGCTGGCAATAACAGGAGTACCCAGCATCATGGCTTCAATATTCACCATCCCAAAAGCTTCAGACAAAGTGGAGCATACCACAAAATGGGCATGTTGAAAATGTGCATCAATCTGATGATACGGCAGGAGCCCCACAAATTGAGTACATGGTTGTTGGGCTGCCAGTTGTTGCACCTGTTCTTCTTGCAGGCCACTCCCGGCAATCTCTAGCATTGCGTCTATACCTGTGTTTGCTACAAAAGTTTGAAACGCCTCAATAACTGTCAACATGTTTTTGCCCGGATCGAGACGGGTAGGCGCAAAAAAGCGGATAGGCCCCTCTGTTGGTTTTGGGTCTAACAAATCTTGTCCGCGGTCGGCAAGGCTGTTGTAAATAATATGACATCGCTTGGCGGGAAATTGAAAATGCACTTGCAGATCGCTGGCAGCATGCCGGCTAACGCAAACCATGTGGCCATAGCAAACCAGAAACATTTTTTTACGCCACTTTTTGAGGCTTGTTTTCCAGTTGCTCTCGGCGTTGTCGATTACGGTAGAGGCATACATGCTGTGGTAGTAGCCAATTCGCTTGGGTACCCTCAAAAGCCAGGCTGCCAGCCCGGCGATGTTCAATGCGGCTGCCTGTGCCAACAGAACATCGCATTTGTGCCGGCGGATCCATATGGCGATAAAGCGGAATGCTTGCCAGCCAACCGGTCTTTCACCCGGCCATGTTACTATTGTGAGGTTGGGAATAGCAGCCATCTCTTCGGGTATGGCGTGGCTGATAAACAATACCTGATGCCCTTCTCTTGCCAATTGTTGCGCCAATGCCACAGAGTTGGCAGCATACGAAAAGCTGTTGTAGTTGTGGCAAATGATAATGTGGCGAACGGCTGACATGGCGGATGCTTCATTGGTTGGTTGGAGTTGCAGCATTTTTTGGCATCGCCTAACCAATTGTGGCGAAAATAGCCATCTGCAGCAAAATCTGACCATGAACCTCGGGAGCAAACAGGTATACTACTTTACAAATAGTGATACCCACAAACATGGCATAACCTGTACATTTGCGCTAAACCAATCAACAGCAGTATTTTAATCAGCCACTCATGTTAGCATTACTCCGAAAAGAAGAACTCAGAGTTTTTTGGTTATTTTTTCATGTGGCTTTAGGTTATGCCTCTGTATATTCCAGATGGCCGTTGATTGTCTGGTATTACATCCTATTCTTTTCTACCATCCTTTCTTTCTTCTACAGCAAAAAGCAAAATTCGATTAAGATCGTTTATCTGCTTGGATATTCATTAGGAGTAGAAGTTTTGGGCCGGGCTTTAAAAGCATACCCCTACATCCCCGACCAAATGGGTAAGTATTTGGGTGTGGTGCTGTTTGCATTTGGACTTGCGCTAGGTGGCCCCATCAAACGGGTGTCGCTTTATGGCGTGGGCATGCTGCTGTTGTCGGCACCAGCATTGGCATTGGCGCCATACGAAAACGTAAAGCCTATTATCCTAAACTATTTTGGACCGTTGGCTTTGTTTTTGGGTGTAATTTTTTGTAGCCGTCAAATTCTCACCTTCAAAGATTTTAAAGAACTTGCGGCGGTCATCTTGTTTCCCATTATATCGCTGGCATTTTTTGCTTATTTTAATGCGGCGCAAATTGAAAAAATCGACTACGGTCTTACAGCAAACAACGAAGCTGCAGGTGGTGGTTTTACCAACCAGGTGTCAACACTCTTTGGTTTGGGTATCGCCCTCATTGCGTTGATGTACATCACCAAGCAACAAATTTTCAAGTACCGGGTTTTAGACATGTCTGTAATGGGGTTGCTTATGGTTCGGGGTTTGCTTACGTTTTCGAGAGGTGGAATGGTGACAGCTGTATTTGCCATTTTCTTGGTCATGATTTTTCCTAAAGCAAAGGCCGCCTGGCAGGATAGTGAAATCAGGCTGCGTTCATTTTCTCCCGCCAGTATTTTCCTCACTTTTACGGTGGTGGCAGCCAGCTTTATCATTATTAATATTTACACAAATAACTATCTGTTGTACCGTTACCAGGGACGAACTGAGAGAAGTTTGAAAACCGGATTTAATAAAACTGCAGACATTGATCAGCTATCATCCGGACGATATAGAATCATGATCTCTGATTTGCGTATGTTTTTAGATTATCCTGCGCTTGGTGTTGGTGTAGGTTATTCCAAAATACAACGTGTGAATTATGGCGCCGGCGAAGGGATGAACCCGCACCTAGAATTTTCCCGATTGCTTGCAGAGCATGGTTCGCTTGGCCTTGCATTGGTGGTCATGATTTTTATTTATCCCTTTTATAAAGTGTGGCATGACCCCAATAATTATCGACGATCAATCATGCTCCTTTTTCTTATCATTGCACTTGCTTCTACTTTTCACAGCGCCATGCGTACCATGATTACGCCGCTGCTGTTTGCGTTTGCCTTCATACAATATGTACCTACCGATTTCGATTGGCGCCCATTGGTTGGAAAGCAACGCAAACAAAAACATTTAAAACCCCTGCACCTCAGGGCTAATAAAGGGCTTGCAAATTCTTTGAAAGCAGCTCCTGAAACGCAAGAGGCATAGCCTTTTCATTTGTGCTGAAAACTGTATGCAAAATGGCAGCACCCGGATTTGTTTTGTTGGAAGCGAGCATTGCTGCTGAACAACCCGATGGCATCGGGTTTAATAAAGCAGACAGCATTTACAGGAGCACTTATATTTTTCCTCAATCAGGAATTGGCACCATTTATTGGAATGGCTTTAGCTGCCAGAACAATGAAGCAAGAAAAGAGTTGTTGGAAAAATTAGCACATACATTAGCGTTAGCAGATGCAAACTCATTGCTTTCCGAGATGGCTGCGCTTCAACATGCTGGCGGCGAGTTTGCCTGCTGGATAGAAACACCCGAATCCAATCTTTTTTTCAATGATATACAGGGAAGATTACCCGTGTATGCCTGCCGGCAAAACGGCCGGTTATTCATGGGCAGAAATCTGACAACACTTCGCCAACAAATTTCTCTGACGCCCAACCCCGTTGGCATTGCACAAACCTTATGGGCAGGCTATGCATTGGGTAGCACCAGCATGTATAAAGAATTGGAAGTAGTGCCGCCCGGAAGTATTTGGCTGATAGAAAAACAAACAGGTAAGCATCAGGTATTAAACCAAATAATAGCCAATTACAGCGCCCGTAATACAGCGCCGATGCAGGTACAGGCCAAAGCATTGGCCGAACAATTTTTGTCCGTTTGCCAGCAGATGGCGGCTGCTCATCCACATTGGCATGTGTCGCTGTCGGGTGGGCAAGATGCAAGGGCCGTGCTGGCGGGTTTTGTAAAAGCAACGCCAGATTTGTCTGCATCTTCTTTTACTATGGGCCAAGGTTTTGCAGATGCCATGATAGCGGAGCAGTTGGCTGCACAGTACCGTGTACCGTGGCAGGCATTTACAGTAGCTCCCACCACCGAAGATGATTGGCTGATACATGCCAAAGCGGGTTTCAATTACGCTGGCATGGCGTTCATCAAACCGTATCTCGAACAGGTTGCTGCGGCCTATCCGCAACACATCATGCTTACGGGAGATGGCGGCGATAAAATGTTGCCTTACCTCGGCGAACCAACAGCTCCGACATCGTTGGATGATTTAGTGGAAAAGCTATTGGTACGACATACCATTGTGCCAGCGGCGTTGGCGGCAAAGGCGGCCGGACTGCACCGCGATGAATTGGCACAGTCGGTGTATGAATGCGTGGCGGCGTATTCCGAGCACAGCATGAACGACCGCAGCATACATTTTGTACTGAGCGAAAGGGCCCGCCGGGCCTACTTTGAAGGCGAAGACCGCAACCGGTTATTCATGTGGAGTACCACGCCGTTTTATCATCCTGTATTTGTGCAAATGGCCATGCAAGTGCCCGATGAGTATAAAAAGCGATACCGCTTCTATCATGCATTTATGCAGGAGTTGGATGCATCCTTACAAACCATACCCGATGCTAATGGCTATCGGTTGGGCAGTGTTGGATTTGCTGCGCAAAAGTGGTTGCAAGAGCAATTCAGGAGTGGTCCGGTTTGGTTGAAAAATGCGTTGCGGCAAATCAATGCGCTTCGTAATGGAAACAACAGCGCCACCAATACACTGAAAATCGATTTGCCATCAGCACTCAGTTTTATGCCTGATACTGCTGTGCAGCAAATTTGGCAAACGAGTGAAGAAGCCGCCTGGCATTTGCGTACCATTGCAAAAGTGTTTCGCTAATGCAGGTACTCATATTACTCACCGGAAAAGTATATGCCCCCAACGAACTGCCGGCAGATAGACAGTTGCCTGGCAAAGATTTGCTGGGGCAAACGCATGTGTTTGACCGGCTGGAATTTGTCAATAACCTGCAGACGATTGCGGCTTTGCAGCATGCTTTGGGCAATAATAGCCATATAGAAATACGGCATATTGTACAACGCCAAAATATCTGGCTGCTGAAAAAGCAGGCCAATGCATTGCAACAATTTATACAACAACAAAACATTGATATCGTACACCAGTTTTGGGGTGGCCCCGCTGCGTGGATGATGAGCAAGGCCACGGGCAAAACACCCTATGTTTTGTCATTGTTGGGCAGCGATTTGATGGGCACTTACAATACAGCAGGCAAATCATCTTGGAAAGGCTGGCTGCTGCAATGGACCAGCCGGTTGGCGGCCATTCGGGCTAACGCAGTGGTATTGATGTCGGCAAAAATGAAGAGCCGTTTATCGCCGGCTTTGTACAATAAAACGCATGTCATCCCCGAAGGTATTGATGATAGTTTGTTTTCCCCCATGCCTATGCAGGAAGCCAAACGCCTGTTGGGTTGGGATGAAGCAAAACAATACATCCTTTTTTTCGACAATGGCAACCGGGTAAAGAATGCGCCATTTGCTGAAGAAGTACTGCAAGCAGTGCAACAACAATTTCCAACTGTAGAAATGCTGCGGGTGCAACAGGTACCTCACCAGCAGCTGCCATTGTATTATAATGCGGCACATTTGTTACTGCTGCCTTCTTTGCACGAAGGGTCGAATAATTCGTTGAAAGAAGCACTGGCTTGCAACTGCCCGGTAGTAGCTTCAGCAGTAGGCGATGCGGAAGAAAGGCTGGCAGGCGTAACGCATAGTGTTGCTATCAAAGGCTTCGATGTAAAAGATTTTGTAGCTGCCATAGCGACTATCTTGCAAGCCAATGAACGCAGCAATGGCCGGCAATGTATAGAACCAGTAACGCATGCTTTCATTGGCCATCAGCTCAACAATTTGTATGCGCAACTAACACAACAACGCACTGTTTCATGATTGGCATTGTAAACTACGATATGGGCAATATTGGTTCAATCGTCAACATGATTGAATACTTGCAGGGTAGTTGTATGCTGGTGAGCGACGCTGCAGCAATGCAAGCTTGTGACAAGTTGATTTTGCCCGGCGTTGGTGCTTATGATACAGCTATAAAGCAACTCCGGCAAAAGGATTTGCTGGCTCCGTTGCAGGCATTTGCTATAGAGCATCGCAAGCCTGTGCTGGGCGTTTGCCTCGGCATGCAGCTCATGTGTGCCGGCAGCGAGGAAGGCCAACTGCAGGGCTTAGGTTGGTTTGATACCGTGGTTACAAAATTTCAATTCAGTGATAAAAAAATGCGGGTGCCGCACATGGGTTGGAATCATATTCAATTTGCACAACCCGGCTTTTCATTGTTCAATAATCTGTCCGCAGAAGACAATCGATTTTACTTTGTACACTCGTATGCTGTGCAACAAACAAATGCGCCGTTTGTAGCGGGCATCACACATTATGGAGCTGATTTTACCAGCGTTGTAGCGCAGCATCACCTCATGGGTTTTCAATGTCATCCCGAAAAGAGTCATCGTTTTGGGATGCAGGTGTATCAAAACTTCATCAACCTGTAAGCATGCTGCAAACAAGAGTAATACCGGTACTATTGTTGGGTAAAATGGGGATGGTAAAAACCATTCGATTCAAGCAGCCACGCTATGTGGGCGATGTAGTGAATGCCGTCCGATTATTCAACGATAAAGAAGTAGACGAACTGGTGGTGCTCGATATTGAAGCCACAGCTAAAAAAAGAATTCAGTTTGAGTTGATAGAACAATTGGCCAGCGAAGTCTTCATGCCATTAACCTATGGTGGCGGCATTACTTCGGTGGAAGATGTAGCGCAGCTATTGCGGTTGGGCGTAGAAAAAGTGGTGTTGAATGCGGCCCTGTTTACACATCCAGAACTGCTCTCTCAAATTGCAAAACGCTTCGGTGCTTCTACGGTGATTGCTTCGGTTGATTTCAAGAAAAATATATGGGGCAAATGGCAGGTGTACAGCCACAATGGCCAACGGGCTACGGGCATACATCCGCTAGACTTTTGCCAACAATGTGAAGCCCAAGGCGCCGGAGAATTGCTGCTCCACAGCATTGGTACCGATGGGATGATGCAAGGTTATCCGGTGGAAATAATGCAACATTTGGCGTCATCAGTCAGCATTCCTGTAATTGCTTGTGGCGGTGCTGGCAGCTTGCAGCACATGCAGCAATTGGCTGTGCAGTCGGGCATGCAGGCATTTGCCGCAGGTTCTATGTTTATTTACTACGGGCCGCACAAAGCCGTGCTCATCAACTATCCCGATGCAGCCACGCTACGCCGTACATTTGACCAATAGCATGGCCTATCAAATTTGCAGCAAAACAGTAATGGACAACATCGCCGATCCGGATATCCGGTTCGATGCGGATGGCGTATGCAATTACTACCATGCATTTACACAAAAACTAAAAATACGGGTGCCCGAACCGGAGCTGGCCAAACAACAATTGGAGAAGCTTGTCTCATCCATTAAAAACGCCGGCAAGGGAAAACAATACGATTGCATCATTGGGGTGAGTGGTGGCGTGGATAGCACCTACGTGGCCTGGTTGGTAAAAGAACTGGGGCTGCGGCCGTTGGCAGTGCATCTCGACAATGGCTGGAACAGTGAACTGGCAGTAAAAAACATTGAACGACTGCTGCAGCATTTACAAATAGACTTGTATACCGAAGTGCTCGATTGGGAAACCTTTCGAGATTTGCAATGGTCGTTTTTGCAAGCATCAACACCCGATGCCGAAATTCCCACCGACCATATCATTTTCGCTACCCTATACAAAGTGGCCGCCAGGTTTGGTGTGCAATACATTTTATCCGGCATGAATTTTCGCAGCGAGGGCATGTTGCCCCCCAGCTGGGCAAGGGGCCATTTGGATTGGAAATACATTCGTTCGGTGCAACAGCAATTTGGCAGTAAGTCCATCCGGCATTTGCCGCATTTATCCGTAGCTCGTTTTTTGTATTACAACCTGGTGCTAGGCATTAAAAATGTGGGCATCCTCAATTATGTGCCCTTTCGCAAAGACGAGGCGATGGCCATTATTCAGGAAAAACTGGGCTACCGGCCCTACGAAGGCAAGCATCACGAATCGATTTATACTCGTTTTTTTCAGTCGTACATCTTGCCCAAAAAGTTTGGGATTGATAAGCGAAAAGCTCACCTCAGCTGCCTCATGATGAGTACGGGTGAAGTGAGCAGGGAAGAGGCGTTGGCCACGTTGCAGCAACCGCAGCAACCGGAGCTGCAAAACCACCGCGACCGGCTGTTTGTGATTAAAAAACTGGGCATTACTGAGGCGCAATTCGATGCCATGATGGCCGCCCCGGTCAAGTCGATTTTGGATTATCCCAACCATTACCAATTGGAGCAATGGTTCCGGCAAAAGCTCAATGTATTAAGAGCCAAAGGCTGGTTGCCCAATTAGCGTAATATTGCAACCAAATTGCCCATTCAATTTCCATGGTTGTAGCACACATTATTGATAGTCTTGACACAGGAGGTGCCGAAGTAGTAGCGGTGAATATGGCCAACGCTTTGAGCCGGGTGGAGGGAGTGACGGCGCATTTGGTGGTTACCCGCCATGCTGACGGCGATTTGCGACAGCGGATAGCACCCGGAGTACAATTGCTGGTACTTAATAAAAAAGGTCCGCTGGATATCAAAGCATTGTTTCGGCTACGCAAATATTTTATCCGTAATAATGTAGATGTGGTTCATGCGCATTCCACTTCGTTTTTATACCCTGCTATCCTCGAGCCATTTTCCAATTTCATGTTGATTTGGCACGACCACTATGGATTACCCGTTCGGCCCGATGGCAAACGTAACTATCCGTACAAAATGTTTTCTCCGTTATTCGATTATGTGTTTTGTGTATCTCAGCAGTTGGTAGAGAATGCACAAAAACACTTGCATGTAAATCCGCATCACATACAGTTATTGTACAACTTTTCGGTACCGTTACAGGTTACGCCTGCGCAGCAGGTAGCCAAGCCGAAGGATAAAAAAGTAATTGTAATGAGTGCCAATTTGCGGCCGCAAAAAGATCATGGAAATTTAATTGCTGCTGTACAATTGCTGGTGCAAAAGTTGCCGGATATAGTAGTGTATTGCATTGGTGCTGGCAAAGACGAAGCTTACAAAGATTCGCTAAAAGCGAAAATTGAAGCAGCTGGTTTGCAAAATACTTTATTCTTGATGGGAGCTCAGCCCAATCCCTTCGCCTATTACAATATAGCAGATCTTGCTGTGCTGAGTTCATCCAGTGAAGGGCTGCCATTAACGCTTATTGAATACGGGTTTGCTGGTTGTGCGGTTGTATGTACCGATGTGGGGCAGAGTGCCGCTGTGGTAAACAGGGAGAGTGGATGGATAGTACCTGCTGCTCATCCGCAGGAGTTGGCCGATAATATGTTGTATGCATTAACGCATCCTGATGAAGCGGCTAATAAAGCAACTCGTTTGCAAAAGCATGTACACAAGTTTTTTTCGGAAGAAGCTGCTATTGAAGTAGTGTTGAAAGTATACAACGCTATTGTAAAAACCTGACCTTATAAAGTAGAAGCAAGCAAATGACGGGTAAAAGAAAAATATTGTTTTTGGGAGAAGTCTATCGGGCTGATGCACAAACGTGGATCAATGGCCTGAAAGAGTTTGGCGATTTCGACATAGTAAGTTATGAATTGAAAGGAGAGGGCGGCGGCTGGAAAAAAATCTTTCGCTTTTTGGAGTTCTTATTCATTGGCCCTTTGCAGGTGCGGAGAAAAATAAGGCAAGAAAAACCAGACATGGTGATTGCAGAACGTACCACCAGCTATGGATATCTTGCTGCTGTTAGTGGTGTGCATCCTATAGCCGTGGCACAGCAAGGTGTTACCGATTTGTTTCCTGTTGGTTCTATCATGATTCCTATAAAAAAGCGGTTGCAACGCAAAGCATTTACCAATGTCGATGTGCTGCATGCATGGGGGCCTGTGATGGCAGAACACATGCAACGAGTAGGAACGGATATGCAAAAAGTGATGGTGATGCCGAAGGGTATTGATTTGCGCAAGTTTCAGTTCACCACAATCGCACAAAAGCAACAGCAGCCCGTGCGGGTTATTGTTACCAGAAGTCTTACATGGGTGTACTGCCACAAAGTTATTTTTGATGCAGCGGCCAGCATCAAAAAAGCAGGGATACAACTGGAATGGCTCATCGTTGGCGATGGCGTGTTGCGACAGGAATTAGAAGCGTATGTAACCGATTTGGGTTTACAGCAAGACGTGAAATTTCTGGGCCGCATTCACAACCATGATTTGCCTGCTTATTTGGCCAGCAGCACCTTTTATGTGAGCATGCCCATGACCGAAGGAGTGAGTGCTTCCCTGTTTGAAGCCATGGCCGCAGGCTGTTATCCGCTAGTAACAGATTTGCCTGGCAACAGGTATTGGGTTCGCAATGGTGATAACGGTCAACTGATTCCTGTAAACGACAGTGCTGCATTAGCTGAAAAAATTATTACCCTCTATCATCAACCCGAAGTATTATCAAAGGCAGTGAATGATAACCGTGATTTTATTGAATCGTATGCTAATTACGAAGTGAATATGAAAAAGATAGCGGACAAGTATCATCAATTAATTGACCAGTATTCGGAAAAGTAAGTTCAAGCACATGAAAGATTTCCTACGCCATATTTACTATTTGCTTTGCCGGTATGTATTCATATTGCTACCAGATAAGCATTTCCATATTCTTACCACTTACCTCACTTTCAAAAGATTTAATGCTCCATTTTACGACATGAATCTGGAGCAGCCACTTTCTTTCAACGAGAAGCTCAATTACCTGAAGATGCATCACCAAAACCCTTTGGGTACATTGGTGGCGGATAAGGTAGCAGTGCGGGAATATGTAAAGGAAAAAATAGGTGAGCAATATCTGATACCCGTGTTGGGCGTGTACAATACAGCAGCCGAAATTCCTTTTGAGCAATTGCCAGAAAAGTTTGTGTTGAAAACAAATCATGGCTCTGGATGGAATGTGGTGTGCACCAATAAGCAAACGTTAGATATTGCACTGACACGCAAAAAATTCAACCGCTGGTTAGGTTACAATGCTTTTTACCTCAGCCGTGAGTATCAGTATAAAAACATTCCCCCGGCCATTTTGTGTGAGTCTTTTCTGCGGTTCAATATTGAGGATTATAAGTTTTTCTGTTTCAACGGAGAGCCTGCTTTTGTACAAATTGATATTGGCCGCTTCACCAATCACGAAAGAGCTTATTACGATACTAACTGGCAGAAACTTGATTTTAGTATTTGTTATGCCATTGCCAAAGAAGAGGTGCCCAAGCCAGCACAGCTCAACGAAATGCTGGAAGTGGTAAGAAAACTCAGCAAAGATTTTTTGTTTGCCAGGGTGGATTTGTACTTACACGATGACCGCATTTTCTTTGGCGAAATTACCATGTTCCCCGAGGGGGGCCATGGACCTTTCTTAAACAATGCAGACGATTATAAAGTAGGCGAATTACTTCAGCTTCCTTCATTGTAAATAATAGCACCTTACTATGCATTCAGAAAAACTGCGAATCATCTATTTCTACCAATACTTCGGCACTACTAAGGGTGGATGGAGTACACGTGTGTATGAGATGTGTCGCCGCTGGGTAGATGAGGGGCATGAAGTAACCGTCATTACATCGCCATATGATAAAAGCGATATTGAAGCGTTTAAAGGGTGGCGGCAGCATTTTGCCATTGATGGTATTGACGTCATTGTACTCAATGTGCCACAGTCCAATAAGGAAAGTACACTAAAGCGGATTGTTCGGTTTTTGCAATACATCGTGCTTGCTGTTTATTATGTTTTTCGGTTGCGTTACGATGTGGCTGTCGCTTCTTCGGGGCCTATCACCGTTGGTTTTTTAGGGTTGGTGGCCAAAAAAATACGGCGCAAAAAATTTGTATTTGAGGTGCGGGATATGTGGCCCGAAGGATCGGTGCAGCTTGGGGTGTTGAAGAATAAATTGCTCATCAGGCTATCGTATTGGTTTGAGCATTTGTGCTATAAAAATGCCCATCTTATTGTGGCCTGTTCCGAAGGCATGAAAGCGGATATCTACAACCGTTTTCAATACAGCAATATTGTGGTGGTGCCCAATGCCTGTGATACCCAGTTCTTTGCTCCTTTTGCAAACGCACCCAAGCCTGCCGCATACAGCAACAAGCGTTTAATTGTGTATGCAGGTTCATTGGGTGTAATGGATCATTGCATGCAAATAATGGAAGCCGCAAGATTGCTCGATACTAAAAAGTATCCGGATGTAGTGTTTTTAATTATAGGTGATGGTATTGAGCGAAGTATGATGGAAGCCTATAAAAAGGAACATCAACTTGAGCACGTTATTTTTTTAGGACTCATACCTAAAACTGAACTTGCTCCGCTGCTTACACATGCAGTTTGCTCCGTAGTTTGTTTTAAAAATGTGCCTGTACTCAATACTGTATCACCCAATAAAATGTTTGATGCATTTGCTGCGGGTGTTCCCATTGTTCAAACTACACAAGGTTGGATAAAGGAAATGTTGGAAGAGCACAAGGCTGGCATTACCGTGTTGCCCGATGCGCCGGAGGATATGATAGCGGCGATGTGCATTTATTTGGATGATGAACAGCGCCGAAATAATGACGCCAACAATGCAAGAGTATTGGCTGCCGGAGTATTTAGCAGAGATAAGTGTGCAACCGATATGCTTCAAGCGATAAAGGAGGCATATAAAAACACATGGGCAAAAAGAATGGCTGTGCAGTTGGGAGAGAAGCAGCTACGCAGCAATGAACCTTCGAAAGTAAAATTTGTGGTAGACTGGTATACACCATCTAGCCATGCTACATCACTGCGAATGAAGCCTTGGGTTGATGCGCTGAATGATGCTGGAAAATTCAGCATTACGATTCACACAGACAAAGGTTCAAAAGGGCAGGCCGGTGTTATACCAAACTTTTTCAGTACACCTGATAACCGGACAAAACCTTATGTGCGGTTTATGCAGGAACTCTTGTTGGGAACCGAGTTGTTTCTTAAAGTATTAGTGGCCCCAAGACAGATAGTAATCATTTCGAGCCCTCCATTTATTGTATCGTGTATGGTGGCACTCGGGTGCTTTTTTTCTCGCAAGCCCTATGTTTTTGATGTAAGAGATATCTACCCTTTGGTATATGCCAATTCTGGTTTTATTAGTAGAAACGGATGGGTATTTAAGCTGTTGTTTAGGGTTAGTAAATACTGCTATAACAATTCCTTGTTTACGAGTACGGTTACGCCGTTATTAGTTGGCTACATTCAAAATACAGGCAAGAAGGCTGATGTGCAATTGATTAAAAATGGTTTCAATGGCAAGCTTTTCATTCCAGTCGCTGATAAGGAAGAAAAATTCACGTTGGCATTCCATGGCAACATTGGACAATTTCAGAATCCAGAGCTATTGGTGGAAGTTGTAAGAGAGCTGAACAATAGAGGAGAAACCTTCCACTGTATTGCAATAGGCTCCGGCTCGAAGGAGCAAGTATTTAAGAAAGCCGGCCTCAATAATCTTGAATTCAAAGGAAGGTTGAATAATGAAGAACTTGCTAAGATCATTCAAAAAGCCCATGTGGGTTTGTCTTTCAGAACCGATGATGAAATTAGTGCAAGATCCATACCTGTAAGGGTAAGCGAATACATAGGTGTAGGTATTCCAACAGTGCTCACACCTAAAAGTGAAGGTGGTGAATTGCTCGATACTTATCAGGTGGGTAAAGCATTCGACAATGATGAAGTGTCGGCTATTTGTGATTTTATTCAGCAGTTGAAATACAATCATGATTTGTATCAGTTTTATAAAAACAATGCCATCCGCATACGTAGTAATTTTAGCAGAGAGGCAGGTGCTGAATTGTTTGTTCGTAAAATGAAGCAGTGTTTGAAGGTTGAAGAAACCGTAAAGCACACTTCATTGTAAATTTTTGTACTATGGCTTATACCATGCATCAATCTGGCGTGAGAGATGTTCAACTCGGAGAAAATGTAACCATCATTGCTCCGGTCAATTTGTATGATTGTGTGATAGGCAGCCACAGCTTTATAGGGCCCTTCACCGAAGTGCAACGGGGCGTTGTGGTGGGCATTCATTGCAAAGTGCAAAGCCACAGTTTTATATGTGAAGGAGTTACTATTGGGCATCATTGCTTTATTGGTCACGGGGTCATGTTTGTAAATGATTTGTTTACTGACGGAAAGCCTGCAGGAGGCGATCAATCCAAATGGAAAACAACCATGATAGAAGATCATGTAAGCATTGGTAGTAATGCTACCATACTGCCGGTGCGTATTTGCAGCCATACCGTTATTGGAGCAGGCAGTGTGGTTACAAAAGATATTACTGAACCGGGTGTATATGCCGGTAATCCAGCCGTATTGCTTCGTTCTTTATAAATTGTTACCGGTATGAATCATGTTTTAATCACCGGAGCATCCGGATTTTTAGGCAAGTATATCGTAGATGTATTTACGCAGCAAAACTGGCATGTGTCAACCTTAGGCCGCCACCGTTCCAGCTCTATAGAATGCGACCTCGCCGTTAGTGTGCCAGACCTTAGTAATATCAATGCCAATTTGGTAGTACATGCCATGGGCAAGGCCCACATGGTGCCTTCAACCGATGCAGAAGCACAAGCTTTCTTTGATGTCAACCTGAAGGGCACGAAAAGGCTTTGTAGTGCATTGGAAAATGCTGCTTCATTGCCTCAGGAATTTGTATTTATAAGCACAGTAGCCGTTTATGGAAGAGATGAGGGAACAGACATTAATGAAGACCATCCATTGCTAGGTAAAACGCCTTATGCGTTGAGTAAAATACAAGCAGAGCAATGGTTACAGCAATGGTGCGACCACAAAAATATTCGATTGAGTATGCTGCGATTGCCATTGGTAGCAGGTCGAAATGCTCCCGGTAATTTGGGTGCAATGGTGAACGGCATTCGCACTGGTCGTTACTTTAATATATCAGAAGGCAAAGCCCGTAAAAGTGTAGTACTTGCTGAAGATGTGGCCAACTGGATACCTAAGATTGCGGCTGTTGGTGGCGTGTATAATCTTACTGACGGTTTTCATCCCAGCTTTGCAGAACTCGCTACCGTTATAGCGAAACAGTTGCATTGCAATCCGCCGGGCAATCTTCCTTCTTGGGTGGCATTGCCTGCTGCATTCGCCGGTAATTTTTTAGGCAGCCGGGCACCTATTAATTGCGATAAGCTTCGCAAAATTACAGCCACACTCACTTTTAATGATGCTAAAGCAAAAGCCGCATTTGGCTGGTTGCCGAAGCCAGTGCTGGAATCGACACTTGTATAAACCGATTCTTAAAAAAATGATTGCATGAGTGAATTGCTGATAGAAAATCTGTTGTTGTTGCTGGTGCTATGCCTGGTGGCTGCGGCCTATCTGCGTATGGCCGATAAACTGAATATCATTGACAAACCCAACCAGCGTAGTAGTCACACACGTATTACAGTTCGGGGTGGTGGGGTTATTTTTCCTGTCAGTTTATTGTTGTATTCAGTTATTCATGGTTTTCCATACTTGTTTTTTATAGCAGGGCTCACCCTAATTGCTGTTATTAGTTTTGCCGATGATTTAAAACATCAATCCCGCAAACTCCGGCTGGCCGTGCATTTTGCAGCTGTATCGTTGCTGTTGTTTCAGGTAAATGAAATGAGTTTGCCATATTGGTTGTTGCCCATCCTTTTTGTGCTAAGTATTGGGGTAATCAATGCCTATAATTTCATGGATGGCATCAATGGTATCACCAGCGGGTATGCTATCATCATGTTGCTGACCCTTATTTTCTTACATCAGGAGGTTTCGTTTATAGATGTACAATACCTGTATGCTTTACTTACAGGAGCATTGGTATTTGCATACATGAACTTTCGTAAAAAAGCATTGTGCTTTGTCGGCGATGTGGGCAGTGTCAGCATGGCTTTCTCTCTTATTTTTCCGGTGATGCTGCTCATTTTTACCACAGGAAATCCGTTGTTTATTTTGCTGTTTGGAGTGTATGGTGTAGACACCGTACTAACCATCGTACACCGATTGATGAAGCGGGAAAATATTTTTGAAGCTCACCGCCAGCATTTATTTCAATACCTGGCCAATGAGGCCCAATGGCCGCATGTGGCAGTTTCAGCGCTGTACATGAGCATTCAATTGCTCCTGAATGCCGGTATTTATTTTGTATGGAAAAATGGAGATGCAACCACGCAATGCTGGTTTGCTATCACATCTATGCTGCTGCTTGGTGCGGTACACACATTGGTGAAGTTCAGCATCATTCGCCGTCAAAAAATGTTGCTTAAAGGGCAATAATCCTTCTGGGTTTGGCAGGCTTGAATTGCAGGCTATCCATCTTCAAAACAGGTGCCAAAGGCTTAACCAAAGGTTTCTTTGGGGCAATAATCAGGTCTTCGTTTTCATTAAGTGATACAGAAAGGTCTGGTGTTTCAAACACTGTATATCCTTCTTGTTGTTTGACAGCAGGATAAGTCGCTTTTTTCAATGAAGCTACTGCAAGGTGCTGCTCCAATACCTTGGCTTGTTCCAACGCTTCAATGGAGTGTTTGTTTTCGAGCAACACAGTTTTCAACCATTGTTTCCACTTGTTCAACTGTGCCAGTTCTTGCTGTGCAGCTTTGGCTTGTTGCTGCACAGCCTCTTTTCTGGCCATTTCGTGTTGTAGCACGGCTTCTCTGTGCGCTAATTCCGCTCCCAACGCTTCCAGCTCTGCCACCTGTTGGTTGGCATGCGCTACATCAGCAGGCAAATCGGGTAAAAGGTCTGCTACAATTGCTTCATGATTATTATTGGCCACGGCAAACATGGGAATAGTTGCTGGTTCTTCATGCGTGTCGGCAATCGCTGCAAATGTTGCAGGCGTTTCTTCAATGGTAGTGTATTCTGATAATGGTTTAGCAGCTGTGTTTTTCAGTGGTGCTGCCTTATTGCCAAACATCCAGTCAAATGCCATTTGTACATACTTCAGTTCTATTACGGCTTCTTTGTGTTGAGCCAATTGCTCACTGTTACTTTTTGCCACTTGCCTGTTTTCAATCGTTGCAATACTGATGATAGCGATTACCAAAAGCAATGAAATACTGCGACCAATGTATTGGCTGTAGGCAAGTCCACCCACTGTTTGTATACCTGCCAAGCGGCAAATGCGTTGATACAACGAACCATGTTTTTTGTTGGCCAATCCCATGGCCATGGCAGGCTGCAAACTGGCTTTGCCTATGTTGAGCAGTGCTTGTGCATACAGCTGTTTATCGTAGTTGAATTGCAGCACCCAGTCATCGCAACTGTATTCTCTTTCTGCATACGCAATCTTCAACAATTGTTTGGCAAATGGATTGAAGAATAAGAAGCTGTCGGCTATTTGCAAACCAATATTGATGAGGTAATCGTACCGCTTGATGTGTGCCAGTTCATGTATCAAAATAGCTTCTACCTGTGCTGGTGTAAGTTGGTTTACGATGGCTACCGGCAGCAAAATTACCGGCTTTAAAAAGCCAACGGTCATGGGACTGCTAATGTGGTTGCTTAACCAAACTTTTACTGGTTGTTGTATGTGCAGCCATTGTGCTTTTTCTTGTACAAAAAGCCGGATGTCTACTGCAGGTTTTTGCAAGTTGTGCTGGCGCATATAGCTGATGTTGTGCCAGCCCATAGCCAGGCGCAATAGCATGCCCACACTTACTATACAATAGGCTGCGGCCAATATGGGTATGAGTTGTATGCGTACAATTTGGAGTGCAGTTTGCAGCCATGTTTGTGCAGCCATAGGCAATGTCCAAACATCTTGATACGTAGCAGTGCGTGTAAATATGACTAAGAAAAAAGAGGCCAATACTATGCCATTGGCAACAACTGCTAAAGTGAATTTGCTGCTTGCCGATAGTTTCCAAATGCGGGTGATGGCCAGATAAGCCAGCAAGAGCAAGGCGGCAATCCAAATGCTGTGCAGCATGCCGTTGCCAATGGCGTACAAATAAGTATTGATTTGGTTGGTGAGCATAGTGGTGCGTTCGTTACAGGTGGTTACTTCATGCTGTCCAGCAGGCGTTGTATTTCGTCCAGTTCTTCTTTAGAGGGTTTGGCTGTGCCCAGTGCCCTCATTACCAGTTGGCTGGCCGAGCCTTCAAACAAGGTATTCATCATTTTACCCACTATTTGCTGCTGCGTTTTTTCCTTGCTTACATTGGGTTGGTATATGTGCGTTTTACTGCTGTCGTCGCGGGTTACCAGGCCTTTGTCGTGCATAATCTGCAACAGCTTCAGGGTGGTGGTATAGCCGGCATCTTTTACGGCAGCCAGCTCTTCGTGCACTTCACGTACGGTGGCGTTGCCCCGCTGCCACAGCACTTGCAAAATCTCCAGTTCGCTTTCTGTGGGTTTATTGCTCAGTTGCTTTGCCATAAGTAATGATACTTCTGAAAATGAAAGAAAGTACAATTATACGACAAGCTTCGTAAATAAATGGTTAAAGGCTTTTGTGCCGGATGAATGGCGGCAATACTGATTTAAATAAGCACTTTTCGATTGGCAATGGTGAGTTCGCCTTTTTCTTCCATGGCCTTCATGGTGCGGATGACGGTTTCTACCCGCAGGCCTGTCATATCGGCTATTTCTTGCCGGGTAAGGTTTACCTGCATTTGCTCTTGCTCGGGGCAGCCACAGTGTTTTTTGTATTGCTTCAGCAGGCTGAGTATGCGGTGCTCGGGGCCATAGCTGGTCAGGTCTTTCATGTTGTTCGACTTGGCCATCAGGCGGTTGGCCAGCAGCTGCGTAAAGCTGATGTGCACTTCCGGATTTTCTTTGAGCAGCATGATAAAATTGTCTTTCGACAGGCGCAACAGGGTGGCATTTTCCATGGCCATTGCCGATGCCGGATAGGTTTTGCCTGCTATCACTGGGGGCTCTCCAAAACTTTCACCGGAGCTAAAAAAGCCCTGAATGAATTCCTTGCCGCCTTCGGTGTCATTATACATTTTAACCTTACCCGCTTCTATTACATAAAAAAAAATGGCTTGCTGTCCTTCCCGAAAAATAAGTTCGCCCTTTTTTACCTGTTTGTAGGCAGCACCATAGCTCAGTAGCATTTCTATGCTTAGTATGGGTCCATTGCCTGCCGCAGCCGATTGAAGGAAAAACATAGGTCAGTATGAATTGCTGAGTAACAAAGGTGGGCAATTCCGGAGTATGAAAGTTTGCCGGATGTTGGAGTGGCATTTGCACTTGTTTGGTAGCCGCTTATGAGATAAAGGCACCATTATGATTGCAATCATAATGGCCCGGAAATGCCCATTTTACTTTTGAAAACAAAACGAAATCTACATGAAAAAATCATTTGTACTATTTGCCGCTGCCACTGCTGTTGTATTGTTGGTGGCATGTGGCGGTGGCAGTAGCGAGCCTGCTGCAACTACTACCGGCGAAACTGCTGCACCTAAAAGTATGGTAGCAGATGCTTCTTCTTACGACCCCAAGCGTGGCGAAGGAAAGTTTAGTGAAGAAAACACGAAGCTGGGTGCGTTGGATGCTGCTTTGGCTACCAAAGGCAAAGCGATTGCCGAAACAAAATGTCTGTCTTGCCACAAAACTACCGATGAAAGATTGGTGGGCCCCGGTTGGAAAGGGATTACTACCCGCAAAGCTCCATACTGGATTCTCAACTTCATTACCAATCCCGATCCTATGATTGACAAGGATCCCGAAGTGCAGGCTCAACTGGAACTCTGTCTGGTGCGTATGCCCAATCAGAACCTTACCGAAGATGATGCTAAGCAGATTCTGGAGTTCATGCGCCAAAACGATGGTGCCAAATAAGCGAACGACTTTAATCCCCCTCCAATATGGAAACAACAACCAAGTATTTCAAACTCCCATTGCTGGCAACGGCAATGCTGGCGCTGGGTTTTCAGGCATGTAAACCCAAAAATGCAGGCAGTGCCGTAGGTGGCGATGCCGCTGCAAAAGCTTATGTAGCACCAGGTAAGCACGATGAGTTTTACAATTTCGTTTCGGGTGGCTTTAGTGGCCAAATGAGTGTGTACGGTTTGCCCAGTGGCCGACTTATGCGGGTTATTCCTGTTTTCTCTGTTGATCCAGAAAAGGGTTGGGGCTACAGCGAAGAAACCAAGCCTATGCTCAACACGTCTCACGGATTTGTACCTTGGGATGATTTGCACCACGTAGAAATGAGCCAAACCAATGGTGAAATTGATGGCAAGTGGGTGTTTGGAAATGCAAACAACACGCCTCGCCTGGCCCGTATTGATTTGAAAACATTCAAGACGGCTGAAATCATTGAACTGCCCAACAGCGGCGGCAACCACAGCTCACCTTTTGGTACCGAAAACTCTGAATACATTGTGGCTGGTACCCGCTTTAGCGTTCCTCCTGACGATGTAAATGGTGATGTGCCCATCAATAGTTACAAGCAAAACTTTAAAGGCCACATCAGCTTTGTAAGTGTAAACAAAGAGAATGGCGAAATGGACATCGCTTTTCAGCTGAAAACACCCGGTGTAAACTTTGACCTGGCCCGTGCCGGTAAAGCCAAATCGCATGGCTGGTTCTTCTTCAGCTGCTACAACACAGAGCAAGCCAACACTTTGCTGGAGGTAAATGCTTCGCAGCGGGATAAGGATTTCATTTTGGCTGTAAACTGGAAAAAAGCCGAAGAGTACCTGAAAGCTGGCAAGGGTAAAAAAGTAAAAGTGAAGTATGCTCACAACAAGTGGGATGAAGCCACTCATACTGCCAAGTCAGAAATTAAAACTGAAGTAACAGTGTTGGACGTAGCTGAGTTGAAAGACATCTGCTATTTCATTCCTTGTCCTAAGTCGCCACACGGTTGTGATGTAGACCCAACCGGCGAATACATTGTAGGTAGCGGCAAACTGGCTGCGTTAATTCCTGTGTTTAGTTTTGATAAACTTCAAAAAGCCATTGCCGACAAGGCTTATGATGGCGAATACGAAGGCATTCCTGTAGTGAAATATGAAGCGGCTTTGCATGGGGAAGTGCAGAAGCCTGGCCTGGGACCATTGCATACCGAGTTTGATGGTAAAGGCAATGCCTACACATCATTCTTCGTTTCTTCTGAAGTAGTGAAGTGGAACATCAAGGACCTGAAAGTGGTAGACCGTGTGCCTACTTACTATTCTGTTGGTCACTTGTGTATCCCCGGTGGCAATACTCGCAAACCAAATCCCAAATACCTGATTGCTTACAACAAAATCACCAAAGACCGCTACCTGCCAACAGGTCCAGAGTTGGCGCAGAGTGCACAGTTGTACGATATCAGTGGCGAAAAAATGCAAATGATTCTTGACTTTCCTACCATTGGTGAGCCACACTATGCACAAGCTGCATCAGCGGATATTATAAAGAATAACGGGCAATTAAAAATTTACAAAATTGCCGACAACAAACACCCTTATGCCGCTAAAGGTGAAGGAGAAGCAAAAGTGGTTCGGGAAGGAAATAAAGTACATGTGTACATGACTTCCATCCGTTCACACTTTGCACCAGATAATATTGAAGGTGTAAGGTTGGGTGATGAAGTTTACTTCCACGTAACCAACCTGGAGCAAGACTGGGATGTGCCACACGGCTTTGCTGTAAAAGGTGCCGCCAATGCAGAATTGCTGATTATGCCTGGCGAAACAACCACCCTGAAATGGGTGCCAGACAGAGTAGGTATGTTCCCCATGTACTGTACCGATTTCTGTAGTGCATTGCACCAGGAAATGCAAGGATACATAAGGGTTTCACCAGCAGGAAGCAATGTGCCACTTACGTATAGCGTAGGCACCAACAAGCCTGCCGAAACGAAGAAGTAACCTGATAAGTGCGTTGATTTTTTAAAAGGGAACAGGCATTTATCAACTGTGCCTGTTCCCTTTATTTTTAAAAAATGTGATATGAAAAAGACTGGTATTAGTCCGTTGTCGAGAGTATTAAGTGCTTTGGCAGGAATAGCGTTGGTCATTTCTTTGTTCGTGCCCATGTGGCGTATCGAACTCGATGCACCTCAATACCCCGAAGGGTTGGCGTTGCAAATTTTTCCGCATAAACTGGGTGGCGATGTAGACATTATCAATGGCCTTAACCACTATATAGGTATGCAAACCTTGCATGCTGAAAACTTTGTAGAGTTTACAGTTTTGCCGTACATCATTGCCGCCTTTGCATTAGCCGCATTGTTAGCTGCAGCTATTGGTAAACGAAAGTTGTTGCAAATTGTATTTTTTGCCTTTGTAATTTTTGGTGTGGTTGCTATGATTGACTTTTGGCGTTGGGAATACGACTATGGTCACAACCTCGATCCCAATGCAGCCATCATTGTGCCGGGCATGGCTTATCAGCCTCCGTTGATTGGCTTTAAGCAGCTGCTTAATTTTGGGGCTTTTTCTATACCCGATACAGGTGGATGGTTGTTTATTGTAGCTGGTGCAATGTTGTTAGTAGCTGTGCTTAAAGAAGCGGGTGTACTTAATCGTTTCTTAAATAAAAAGCTGGCAGGTGCTACAATGTTGTTGCTGTTGTTGCAAAGCTGTAGCAGCAATGAGCCTGAAGCTATTGCCTACAACCGCGATAATTGCAGTCACTGCAAAATGACGATTACAGATCCTCGTTTTGCAGCAGAAGTAAAAACTACCAAAGGCAGGGTGTATAAGTTTGATGATATTACCTGTATGACTGCCTATTTACGTGAGCATAACGAAGTAGCTTTTTCCGGCTTGTGGGTCAGTAATTTTAACGGACATCAAGAACTCATTGATGCTAAAACAGCCTATTACATTCAAGATGAATCCTTCAATAGCCCCATGCGTGGCAACACAGCTGCATTTGTAAGCAAAGAAGCTGCAGGTGCCATAGCAACTAAATTGCAGGCGGCAGTTACCATTTGGGATAGTGTGAGTAAAAGTGAGTAATGAAAAAAAACGGCTGCATCTTTTTGTGTGTTTTGCTGGCTTGCCAATTGCAGGCTGCCACCATTAGGGTGGGGAAGCAGCATGCCATCAACAGCATTAAAGCTGCCATTAAGCAAAGCCGTGCCGGCGATACTATTTTGGTAGCAGCAGGTTTGTACAAAGAAGGAAATATAGTGGTCAACAAACGCCTGGTGTTGTTGGGCGAAAACTTTCCTGAATTAGATGGTCAGCATAAATACGAGGTGTTGACGATAACTGCTGACAGTACCATTGTAAAAGGTTTTCGGGTGCAACACTCGGGGCATGCATCGCTTGATGATCCGGGGGGCATTAAAATTCTGGAAGCCAATTATGTGGTGATTGAAGGGAATGTATTGTACGATAATTTCTTTGGTGTGTATGTACAGTACGGTAAACATTGCCTCATAAAAAACAATACCCTTGTTGCCTTTGGCAAAGAAGAACAACAGATTGGCAATGGAGTGCATTGCTGGAAAAGCGATAGCCTGCAAATTATTGGCAATAATATTTCCGGACACCGCGATGGTATCTACTTTGAATTTGTGACAGCTTCTGTTATCTGGCGCAATGTTTCTGCCGGCAATATTCGTTACGGCTTGCATTTTATGTTTTCCAACAACGACAGTTATTTCACCAATACATTTAAAAACAATGGTGCCGGCGTGGCGGTCATGTACAGCAAGCAGGTAACCATGATGAACAACAACTTTGAGCAAAACTGGGGTGATGCGGCGTATGGATTGCTGCTCAAAGAAATTTCAGACAGTTATATTTCGGGCAATCAGTTTCGGCAAAATACTTCTGGCATTTGGATGGAGGGTACCAGCCGGATAAAAATGGAACGCAATGCGTTTGTACAAAATGGTTGGGCTATGCAAGTGCAAGCCAGTTGTATGGACAACCTCATTACTGATAATAATTTTATAGCCAACACATTTGATATGGGAACCAATGGCGATGTGGTGCTCAACACAGTAGCCAGCAACTATTGGGATAAATGTGAAGGGTACGATTTAGATAGAAATGGATTTTCCGATGTGCCTTTCAGGCCATTAAGCATGTTCAGTGTGGTTGTCGAAAAAAATCCCTCTGCCATGCTGCTGTTTCGCAGTTTTCTGGTAAGCCTCCTCGATCGTTCAGAAAAGATTTTTCCCAGCCTTACCCCCGAACAGTTTATAGATAAAAGCCCGAGAATGAAACCGCTGCCATTATGATACGTGTAGAAGCTGTAAGCAAAAAATTTGGAAAACTGCAGGTGTTGCAAAAGGTGGATTTGACCTGTAACAGCGGCGAGTGTATTGCACTTATTGGGCCCAATGGTTGTGGTAAAACCACTCTCATCAAATCCATACTCAACATGGTAATTCCGGATAGTGGCCGCATATTGGTGAATGGCAAAGACATCTCCGGCGATTTTTTATATCGCTCAGATATTGGCTATATGCCGCAGATTGGCCGCTACCCCGAAAACATGAATGTGGGCCAGGTGATTGAAACCATTCAAACATTGCGTGGAGCAGATAAGTCGGTGGATACTGATTTGTACGAAGCCTATAAAATGCAACAGCTATTAGGCAAACGCATGAACACTTTGAGTGGTGGTACCCGGCAAAAAGTAAGTGCAGTGTTGGCATTCATGTTCAATCCGGGCATCCTCATTTTAGATGAGCCAACAGCAGGGCTCGATCCTTTGGCTGCAGAAATTTTGAAAGAAAAAATCATGGCCGAAATGCAACGCAAAAAGCTGGTGATGATTACCTCGCATTTGCTGAGTGAGTTGGAAGATATTGTATCTGAAGTAGTATTTATGCAAGATGGATCGGTGGCATTTCACAAATCGAATGCAGCACTGAAAGCAGATACGGGTAAAGACAGTATTGCCAAAGCGATTTCTCACATTTTACGGGAGCAGGCATCATGAAGAAGATTATACGATTTGTATTGACAGATATTTTACGCAACCGAATTGTGATTGCCTATGCTGTGCTTATGGCCGTGTTGTCGTGGACGGTTTTTAATATGGAAGACACCGGCAGTAAAGGTGTACTCACATTGCTCAATATTGTGTTGCTGGTAGTGCCACTGGTGTCTGTGTTGTTTTCTACCATTTACATTTACAACAGTGCTGAGTTTATTGAGCTGTTGCTGAGCCAGCCTGTAAAGCGGCCGCAAATTTGGTTGAGTTTGTTTGGCGGTTTGTCTATCAGTTTCATCATTGCCTTTGCGGTGGCAGTTGGCTTGCCGCTCTTTTTATTTGCCGATTTTCATCAGGCTGTAATACTGTTTGCTACAGGCTGTTTGTTGTCTGCCATATTTGTAGCCCTTGCATTTTTAGCCGCCATTATGAGCCGTGATAAAGCCAAAGGCGTTGGGGTGTCTATTTTGTTGTGGTTGTATTTCGCTTTATTGTTCGATGGACTGGTGCTATTCCTGATGTTTCAGTTTGCTGACTATCCTATAGAAAAACCAATGGTGCTGTTAAGTGCTACAAGTCCCTTGGATTTGGCCCGCATTCTCAACCTCATGCAGATTGATGCTTCGGCCATGATGGGCTACACCGGCGCTATTTTCAAAAACTATTTTGGCAGCGGATGGGGTGTTGTATTATCCTTTGGTTTACTCCTTGCCTGGGCATTGGTGCCTTTCTGGATTTCGTTACGCATTTTCAAACGTAAAGACCTTTGATGCTTATGTTACACACTGCCAACAACCGGACAGACATTACCAACCGGCAAGATATTGAGCGGTTGGTCAATCAGTTTTATGATGCCGTAAAAGCAGATGCGACCATCGGTTATTTTTTTACAGAAGCCGTGGCTGTCAACTGGGAAAAGCATTTGCCCATCATGTATGCTTTTTGGGAAAATGTACTCTTTCATACAGGCGGCTATTCGGGCAATCCCATGGAGCGACACAAACAATTGCATCATCAGTCGGCCATGGAGCCAGCGCATTTTGAGCAATGGTTGTATTTATTTTCGCAAACCGTAGATCGGTTATTTGCCGGTGATAATGCAGAGACCATCAAACAGCGGGCTACCAGTATTGCTACCGTGATGCAATTGAAAATATTGCATCATCAATAAGCAATTGTTATACATTCTTTTTTACAAGAGAGCAACAAAAAAGGGCACGGTTTAATTACCGGTGCCCTTTGTTCTATCACAATCCAACCGATCATTATTTTGCTGGCGGCAGCAGCACATCATTAATTACGTGAATTACGCCGTTGCTGGCTGTAATGGTGGCTACAATCTCTTTGCCATTTACAAATGCCTTGTCGCCCTGCTTGGTAATTTTTACTTTACCACCAAATACCATGTCGTATTCCAATCCGTCCTGCAGCAATGCACCATTAAGTACGCCTACGTATGTATGATACCCTAAAATGTTTTCGAGGTCGCCTTTCTTTTCGGGCTTCAGCAAATCTTCAACAGTGCCTTTGGGCAGCTTATCAAACGCCGCATTGGTGGGGGCAAAAACAGTAAACGGTCCGGCGTTGCTCAGCGCATCTACCAGTCCCGCCGCTTTTACGGCAGTTACCAATGTGCTGTGGTCTTTGCTGCTCACCGCCACTTGCACTACGTTGGGGTTCGATACATCATCCTGTACACCTGATTGCCCGGTAGTGGGTGAAGTTGCTGCGGTTTCCGTAGTAGCCGCAGCATTCTCGGTAGCAGGTGAAGTGCAGGCGTACACTGCCACCGCCATCAGCAGTGCAGGTATTACAAATTTTCTTTTCATATTGGTTTGGTTTTACTACCAAATGTATTCAGCACCTCAGGCGGCCGTTATGATTGCAATCATAAGTATTGCTGCGTTGCAGATGATTTTTGGCATTGCATAACAACGAGCCAAACAATGGCGCAAAGCATCAGGAGGCTGGCAAGGAGCAGCAATTCTTTTGTAAATGGAATGGCAATATATTGGAGCGATGCAATGCCCTGGATACCCAGCGTTAATTCATTGATGCCAATGCCTGCCAGCAAAAGCAGCAATGCTTTGGGTACCATTTTGTGCTGGCAGAGTAACTGCTTGCCATACAAATAAGTCATCAGAAAAAGGGAAATGATAGCCAGCAATACAAGGTGCAGATACGCCACCACAATGGGTCTGAACCCGAATGCCAACTTGCTGACTGCCGGTATAACGGACGCTAATTGAAGCAACAGTTTTATGCTCACGGCAATGCTTATACAAATGAGCAGCAGCTTCAGCATTTTTTGGGCTGGCAGTTGTGGTAATAAACGATACTTATGTACATGAATCAATATCAAACCCCAGCCGGCCACTTGTGCAATGCTGGCTATAATTACCAGCAGGTACAGTGGCAGTGGTATGTGCATCCACAACACACTGAGCCCAAATGCAGGCAGGCAGCTCCACACCAGCAAATGCCTTGCTAGTGCTGGTATGGGCGGAATGGTTGTAAGGTCGGTGAGCCACCAGCTAAACAAAGCCATGCCCCCAAAAAAGAACCAACCATTGTATTGAAAATGCAGGTACCAATACACTGCAGCCAGATAATTGTGTTGCGTTATCTGATGTGTGGCCATCATGTAAGACAATGCAGCTGTACCAACTGTTGACAGCAGTCCAAACCATAGCGCTGCTCTTAGCCAGCCAAAGGCCGGATGTGGCGTAGCAAGGCGCATCCAACGAAATAGGTAAACTGCTGCCCACAAAAACACAACGATAGACAAAGTGGAGCAACTGATAGACACCGCCCCATAACCTTGCATTGCAAAGGCAATGAGCATACCGGCGGCACATATCCAATTATACAGCAATATTCTGCGCATTTTTCTTTGGTCAGCTTCCGGTTGGCCAGGCCACACACGGGTGGCTATCAGTAAGAGTAACGTTTGCGTTATCCATCCGGCAAATGCAAAATGGGAGTGGGCATGCTGCAGTTGTTTTTGATCGAGCCACGGAAATGACCAGCCAATTTTAATACGCATCATTACACCCACCAATGCCACCAATGCAAAACTGATTAATGAGAGTTTTACCCATTTTAAAACATCTGTGCCGTGTTGCACATTATGAGGTTGAATAGATTGCGACCGACTTGCCATAGTACACCAAAATAGGTGGGCAAATTAGCTGGCTTTTGCGGGCACTAATATGCGTATGGTCATAAGTGCTACACCTGGGTGTTGGAAGTTTTTTTCTTCTTTCTGCAGGCATCGCTACAGTACTTCACTTCGTCCCAAACCTTTTCCCATTTTTTGCGCCAGGTAAATGGACGGCCGCAGGTAAGGCAGGTTTTCTGAGGCAAAAATGATTTTTTATGAGAACTGGGCATGGTGTTGTACTTGTGCTTAATGTAAATAGGTAAAGTGGCAGCGGATAGCAATATTGTTCATTGGCAGTGGCCATTTATCGAAATATCGACCATTTTACGAATGACCTGAATATAAACAGGGGAGTTTGCTTTTAGTTGTTACATAAAGTTTCTACATTGATAAAGTAATAAACAGACGCACCTGTTATTGCACTTCAAAAGGTTTCCACTCTTTATCCAACACTAATTCACCAACATGAAAAAAGTACCCTTTGCAATCGTAATGCTGATTGTATGCAACCTTGGTAAATCTCAAAATGTAGGCATTGGCACCAACACTCCCGCAGCAAGGCTTGATGTAAAAACCACCAGTAGCTACGTGGCTCAGTTTAATGGCGCAGCCCCTATGTACATGGGCATCTTCGAAAATGATGTATACCGTGGCTACTGGGGCTCTTATTCGGGAGCAGAAACCGATGTGGACTTTGGCACCGGTACTGGCAATAGTGCCGGCAAATTGCACCTGGCCATACAGGCTAACCCAAGATTAACTATTGGAGCCGATGGTAAGGTAGGAATTGGTACTACTTCACCAGCGCATTTGCTGCACATCAACGGCGGCGACTTATTTGTACAGAGCAGCAGCGGTCTCATTCGCTTTGGCTACAATGGAGCCAACGAATGGCAGATGGCTACCACGGGTGCTGGAGCGGATCTACGTTGGTATACCACTACCGATGGTGGTACCACCATTACGCCGCGGCATTACTTTAGTCAAAACGGTAACATGGGCATTGGTGGTTTTTCTGGTCCTGGCGTACCCTTGGGCAGGGTAGATGTAATTGGTGCAGGTACTACCAGCAGTACCAATACGCTGATGCTACGCAATAGTCTTGGAGATACGCTGTTGAGAATGCGGGATGATGGCAGAATGGGTATTGGCTATAACGGTACCAGCTATGGAAGAACGCTGAATATGGGTGGCACTGGCATCAACTTTTATACAGCCAATGAAGCTGCTTTTGGCGGTGCTGTTTTTCCTACTGATACTTCGTTGGTGATATGGAGCAATAGTGCTTCCAATAACTACCTCGTGTTGCAACCCAGCTGGGGCAACACCGGCATTGGTACTTATACGCCTAACGCAAAATTTCATGTCAATGGCTCACAGCTGATTGGCAATAATTCATCCCGTATTGCTACGGGTTATCAATTGAGTGTAGATGGAAGAATAATGGCAGAAGAGGTAACTGTACAAAACAGCACCACCTGGCCCGATTATGTGTTTGATGAAGCGTACAAACTCATGCCCCTTGCAGAAGTTGAGCAAAATATTTTAAAGAACAAACATTTGCCCAACATACCCTCGGCTGCAGAAGTAAAACAAAATGGTATTGTATTGGGAGAGATGAACCGAAAGCTCATGGAAAAAGTGGAAGAGCTCACACTCTATATCATTGAACTGAATAAGAAAAACGAAGTGCTTGCACAAAAAGTGCAGGCATTAGAAAGCAAAGCTTTCCATCAACAGTAATGCTGAACAGGCTTTTTTCTTTATCAGTTAATGCACAAACATGACACGAACAATCAAACACCTGTTGCTCTGCATCTGTCTCTGTACAATGATGGGCTCCGCTGCTATGGCACAAGCCACCAACATCGACGAGATACTCAGAGACCCCAGCAATAATTACTACACAATAGTAGCAAAAGCGGAGGCTTTTTTTGCAGCCAATGGAACGGTGGGTACCGGCTACAAAGAATACAAACGCTGGCAGTTCATGGTAAAAAATAATATTTCGGAAGATGGCACTTTGCCCGATATGGTAAAGAATAACCAGAGAGCTCTCGACCAATATAAAGCCAGCCAATTACTCAAAGGAGCTGTAACGCCCCTGGCAGCATCTTCCAACTGGATTGCGTTGGGGCAACCCAACCCCAGTTATCCGGCTGGATACGCTCAAAACGGGGTAGGCCGCACCAGCAGTCTCGATTTTAAAGGCAATGATATTTGGGTGAGCACACCCGGAGGCGGTATGTGGTTTGGCGATTTTGTAAGTGGCACCACTTACAACTGGAGTCCTCAAACAGATGGCATACCAAACCTTGCCGTGCAGGATATTGAAATTGCACCTTCCAATACCAACGTCATGTATGCCCTTACCGGTGCGGTGGGTTCGGCCTCGGGGTATCGTAGTACCGGCGTTATCAAATCTACTGATGCTGGCAGTACATGGCAATTGACAGGCCTCAACTTTTCAGAAAGCGGTAGCACAAAGGGGTACAAGCTATTGGTACATCCCAGCAATTCAGGTATTGTATGGGCTTGTACCGATGCAGGCCTTTACAGAACCGGCAATGGTGGCACCAGTTGGGAATTGGTTACATACTATACCACCGTTGGCGGTACGCAAACCAATCTTTCTACCAATGCATACGATATTGTATTTCAGCCCGGCAGTACTACTACCTTGTATGCCACCAGCAACGGCCCGTACTTTTATAAAAGCACCGATGGCGGCCTCACCTTTTTAAGGGTAGACAGGGTAGGTGCCGGACTACCCACATCTGGTGGCAGAGCTCAAATTGGTGTTACGGCTGCCAACAGTTCCTACATCTATCTGCTGTATGGCAATGGCACTTCTTATCAGGGCTTGTACCGGAGTACCAATGGCGGTACCAGTTTTGCGCTGCGCAGCAGTGCCCCCAATGTTTTGGGCAGTCAGGCCTGGCGCAATATTGCCATTGCTGTATCGCCCACCGATGCAGAAGACATTTATGTAGGTGGCCTTGATGTGTACAAAAGCACAACAGGTGGTGCTACCGGCGGTTGGACGCAGATTTCCGATTGGTTCACCACTGCCGCCAATCAGTTTTGCCATGCCGATATTTTCGAACTCATTTGTGATGGTACTTACCTGTGGGCTGCCACCGATGGCGGCGTTTACCGCATGACCCGCAGCACCGATAGTTGGGCCAGTCTCAACAACAACATGCAAACAGGCCAGGTGTACCGCATGGGTATTGACCCAACGGCTTCTGCTGCTTTTGTAACCGTTGGTCTCCAAGACAATGGCACCTACCGAAACACCGGGGCACAATACAAAAGCATTGGTGGGGGCGATGGTATGGAAACCATAGTAACCCCGAGTAATACAAATGTGATTTATCTGTCCTCTCAAAACGGCAACTTTTCACGAAGCGATGATGGCGGCAATACCAATACCGATATCAGAAGTGGTGCAGGTAACTGGACAACACCAGCGGTTTTAAGGCCGGGTTTTGATACCCATATTTATATCGGCTACACCAATATTGATTACAATACTACTTCTGGTAATGGCGCTTGGAGCACCATCACCACCGGATTTGCCGGCGCCATCGAATCGTTGGAGTTTGCCCCAAGTAGCAACTCAATTTTGTATGCTACAGATGGCACATCTGTTCGTCGTTTCAATTTGAGTGGAGGTGTTTGGTCGGCGGCAACTGTTATTACTGGCAACCTGCCCGCCATGAGTAACATTACCGAATTGGCCGTAGATCCCAACAATTCTTCGCATGTTCTTATTTCAGTTGGGGGTTATACAGCCACCCGAAAAGTGTATGAAACCTTCAACGCCAACGCTGCAACCCCCACCTGGAATAGTATTGTTGGGGTGCTGCCCAACGTGCCCATCAATTGTATAACCATGGACGATGATGCCAGCAATACCATTTATGTTGGTACAGATATAGGCGTTTTTGTAAGAAACGATGTGCTCCAAAACTGGATTATGTACAGCACCAGGCTTCCTACAACACGGGTGTACGATATTGAGATTAACCGTGCTTTGTCGCCGCACAGAGTGTATGCGGCCACGTTTGGCAGGGGTGTTTTCTATTCAGAAGTTTACACAGGTTGCGGCGCATCTATTACGCTTAGTGGCAATGTTACCGGCTTAAATTACACCGAAATGTCTACCACCATTACATCCACACAGGTGCTTACGGGCGGTGTGGGCACATCGGTAGCTTATAATGCCGGCAACAGGGTTCAATTAAATCCTGGTTTCAGTGCACGGTCAGGCACAAAATTTCAGGCTTATATACAGGGCTGTACCGGCGGTGGCAATACACCAAGGCCTTTAGAAAAAATATTGCTTGAAGAAAATGGCGATGTTGTGTACCCGGCAGCAGGCAGCATCAATCCTGCTGGGGCCGATCAGGAACTTTTGCCATCAGGAAGCATAAAGCCCGCCAGCATGTTGCCCAATAAGGGGAGTTTGAAAATACCAGCAAAAGGAACCACTAAACCACTGCCTGAAAAAAGGGCTATGCCCCAAAAGCAACACCCGCAGGGGGCAGATCAATAACTATTTTCACCAATAACAAGTGCTGCCCGCAGTGGCAGGGGAGCACTTGTTTTTTCGAAAAGGAACAGATTATCTATTTACAGTGGATGGCAGGTATATTTGAACTCCTATGTGGTATTTTGAAGTAGGCTGAAAAGAGTTTTAAATGCAAAAGAGTTGCCAAAAAAATTACCAGCACTCCTAAATGGCCCGTTGTGACAAATGAATTACCCACAGCACCAAAGCCGTTTTGGATTATTGATTGTTCGCCCTTACTTTTGCCATCCTTTTTTAAATTAGGGCATTTACACTTTGGGGGCACAAACAGCTCATTCTTAATGGTTTTCAAGATTGGCTCACCGGTTCTGCCGGCTGGGCTCTAAGTGTTTTTGCGGCTTTTGAACAGAAAAAAAACAGGTTCTAGCATATGTCTTCAACACAACTGACCAACAGGATTAACTTCGGTAAAGCCAAAAACCTCGCCGAGTCTCCTGACCTTCTGGCTATTCAGATTCAATCGTTTAAAGAGTTTTTCCAATTGGAAACAACCCCCGATAAGCGAAACAACGAAGGCCTTTTCCGGGTGTTTAAGGAAAACTTTCCGATTAGTGATACCCGTAACATTTTTGTGCTGGAATTTCTCGACTACTTTATCGATCCGCCCCGTTATTCACTCGATGAGTGTATGGAGCGTGGCCTTACCTACGCTGTGCCCCTGAAGGCTAAGCTGCGTTTGAGCTGTAACGATGAAGAGCATATCGACTTCCAGACTATCGTTCAGGATGTGTTCTTGGGCAATATCCCGTACATGACTCCCCGTGGTACATTTGTTATCAACGGTGCGGAGCGTGTAGTGGTAAGCCAGTTGCACCGTAGTCCCGGTGTATTCTTTGGCCAGAGCCTGCACCCCAACGGTACCAAAATCTACAGTGCCCGTGTAATTCCTTTCAAGGGTGCCTGGATGGAATTTGCGACCGACATCAACAACGTGATGTATGCCTACATCGACCGTAAGAAAAAGTTCCCCGTAACCACCCTGTTGCGTTCTATCGGTTTCGAAACCGATAAATCCATTCTGGAGTTGTTTGGCATGGCCGATGAAATCAACATCGATAAAAAATCTATCAAAACCCTCGTAGGTCGTAAGCTGGCTGCCCGTGTACTCCGCAGTTGGGTAGAAGACTTTGTGGATGAGGATACCGGTGAAGTAGTGAGCCTGGAGCGTAACGAAGTGTTGATGGAACGCGACAGTGTACTCGACGAAAAATCATTGGAAGAAATTCTGGAAATGGGCATCAAGAGCCTGTTTGTCCAGAAAGAAGACGTAGGTGGTGATTTTGCTATCATTTACAATACGCTGAATAAGGATACTTCGAACAGTGAACTGGAAGCCGTGCAGCACATCTACCGCCAGTTGCGTGGTAGCGATGCTCCGGACAACGAAACTGCCCGTGGTATCATCGACAAGCTGTTCTTCAGCGATAAGCGTTATGATCTCGGCGAAGTGGGTCGTTACAAAATTAACCGCAAGCTGGGCCTCAATTATCCTATTACCAAGAAGGTACTGACCAAAGAAGACATCATTTCCATCGTAAAATACCTGGTGAAACTCACCAACGGTAAGGCTGAAATTGATGACATTGACCACCTGAGCAACCGTCGTGTACGTACTGTAGGCGAGCAGTTGTATGCGCAGTTTGGTGTTGGTTTGGCCCGTATGGCCCGTACCATTCGTGAACGTATGAACGTTCGTGACAACGAAGTATTTACCCCTGTTGACCTGATCAACGCACGTACGTTGAGCTCAGTTATCAACTCATTCTTTGGTACTTCTCAGCTGTCGCAGTTCCTCGACCAAACCAACCCGCTGTCAGAGATTACGCACAAGCGTCGTATTTCTGCCCTCGGACCAGGTGGTTTGAGCCGCGAACGTGCCGGCTTCGAAGTTCGTGACGTACACTACAGCCACTACGGTCGTTTGTGTACCATCGAAACTCCGGAAGGTCCAAACATTGGTCTGATTTCTACGCTTTGCGTACACGCCAAGATCAATGACATGGGCTTTATCGAAACGCCTTACCACCCTGTACAAGAGGGTAAGGTGGACGTGAAAAAACTCAAGTTCCTGAGTGCGGAAGAAGAAGATACTGCGAAAATTGCCCAGGCCAATTCTGAACTGAAGGACGATGGCAACTTTGCAGAAGAACGTATCATCAGCCGCCAAACAGGTGACTTCCCCATTCTGGAAAAGAATGAGGTAGAATACATGGACGTTGCCCCCAACCAAATTGTAGGATTGTCTGCATCACTCATTCCGTTCCTGGAGCATGATGACGCCAACCGTGCCCTGATGGGATCAAACATGCAACGCCAGGCCGTTCCATTGCTGAAGCCAGAAGCACCCATCGTAGGTACCGGCTTCGAAGGCAAAGCAGCCCGTGACAGCCGTGTGCAAATCACTGCAGAAGGTGATGGCGTGGTAGAATTTGTGGACGCTACTGAAATCCATGTACGTTACAGCCGCAACGACGAGCAGCGTCACATCAGCTTTGATGATGACCTGAAAGTATACAAGCTCACCAAGTTCATCAAAACCAACCAGGGCACCAGCATCAACCACCGTCCGGCTGTGAAAAAAGGCCAGGCCGTAAAAGCCGGCGACTTCCTGACAGAAGGTTATGGTGTACGGGATGGCGAACTGGCCCTTGGTCGCAACCTGAAAGTGGCCTTCATGCCATGGAAAGGTTACAACTTCGAAGATGCCATTGTAATCAGCGAACGTATCGTAAGCGAAGACTTGTTTACTTCTGTACACATCGATGAATATGAACTGGAAGTTCGCGACACCAAATTGGGTGAAGAAGAACTGACACCAGATATTCCTAACGTAAGCGAAGAAGCCACCAAAGACCTCGACGAAAACGGTATCATCCGTATTGGTGCGATGGTAAAAGAAGGCGATATCCTGATTGGTAAAATCACTCCTAAAGGTGAAAGCGATCCTACTCCGGAAGAGAAACTCCTCCGTGCCATCTTCGGCGACAAAGCCGGCGATGCCAAAGACGCTTCACTGAAAGCGCCAAGCGGTACTGAAGGTGTGGTGATCAACAAGAAGCTCTTCCAGCGTACCAAAAAAGACAAGAACAGTAAGGTTCGTGAAAAAGCCGCACTGGAAAAAGTAGAGAAGATCCACGAGAAGAATGAGCAGGATATCAAAGACCTGTTGCTCGAAAAACTGCAGGTGTTGCTCGGCAACAAAACCAGCGCAGGTGTAAGCAACAACTTTGGTGAAGTGCTGATAGGCAAAGGCGTGAAGTTCAACCAAAAGAACATCAGCCAGATTGACTTCCAGAACGTAAACCCATTGGGTTGGACCGGCGATCAGCATATTGATGAACTCATTAACCAGTTGCTGCACAACTATACCATTAAGTACAACGAAGAGCTGGGCCGCTACAAGCGGGAAAAATTCAACATCAGCATTGGTGATGAATTGCCTGCAGGTGTGCTGAAACTGGCGAAAGTGTACCTCGGTGTAAAACGTAAGTTGAAAGTAGGTGATAAGATGGCGGGCCGCCACGGTAACAAGGGTATCGTAGCCAAAATCGTTCGCCACGAAGACATGCCATTCCTCGAAGATGGCACGCCTGTAGACATCGTGCTGAACCCATTGGGTGTACCTAGCCGTATGAACCTCGGTCAGATTTATGAAACTGTACTGGGTTGGGCTGGTAAGCAATTGGGCCTCCGTTTTGCCACGCCAATTTTCGATGGTGCTTCTACCGACGAAATTGCCGACTACATCACTAAGGCTGGTTTGCCCACTTTCGGCCACACGTACCTGTACGATGGTGAAACCGGCGACCGCTTTGACCAAAAAGCTACTGTAGGTGTGATCTACATGATTAAATTGCACCACATGGTGGATGATAAGATGCACGCCCGTTCTATCGGACCATACAGCTTGATTACACAGCAGCCGCTGGGTGGTAAAGCACAGTTTGGTGGTCAGCGTTTCGGTGAAATGGAAGTGTGGGCACTGGAAGCATACGGTGCTGCCAACATTCTGCAGGAATTGCTCACCATTAAGTCGGATGACATCATTGGCCGTGCCAAAACATACGAAGCGATTGTAAAAGGCGACAACATCCCTCGTCCGGGTGTGCCAGAAAGCTTCAACGTGTTGATCCACGAATTGCGTGGTCTCGGTCTCGACATGAAGTTCGATTAATCGACAGCTCTGATAACCTCAGCATACAACCGCTCCTCTTGCAGGAGCGGTTTTTTTGTTGCTGGGGGGAAAGACGGAAAGTCGGAAAGTCGGAAAGTCGGAAAGTCGGGAAAGTCGGAAAGTCCGGAGACGGATTTCTCCCCTCCTGGGAGGGGTGGCCTTCAGGCCGGGGTGGGTGGTCGGATGTAAAGTCAGGAAAGTCCGTGGTCCGTTGTCGTTATTCCGGAGTCCGTAGAAAACTGCTACCCTGAGCCTGTCGAAGGGTAGTCGGGAAGAAGGTAGTCCGGAGTCGGTAGAAGACAGCCACCCTGAGCATGTCGAAGGGGTAGTAGTCCGGAGTCGGTAGTCGGAAGTCCGAAGAAAACTGCTACCCTTAGCATGTCGAAGGGTAGTCGGGAAGAACGTAGTCGGTAGTCAGAGAGCTTCAACATCATTTACAAATGACTTCAGCATTACACACAGTGAGTGGCAGATGATGTACATACAAATGCCCCGGTTATTCGGGGCATTTGTATCAGATAGCAATAGTTGGTTTCAAGTAACTCAACATCCGCCATCACGGGGTACGGCATAGATCTGTTTCCCCAAAACAGATAAGGTATAGACCTTCCCTGCTTTTGACGGAAGCAACAACTGCCATGTTTTGCCCTTATCGGCCGATTTGAAAACGCCTTTGGGATGACCACAATAGAAGTTGCCCTCCACTTCAATAATGGAACTAATCATGGCTTCCTCGGGTAGCGGTGCATTATTGGGATGACAGGCCGAATAGGATTGATTGGCCAGCGTAAATAGATTATTGATGGGCCTTGGGGTATTCGCCGGCTGCAATGCTTCGTCAATAGGATGCCAGGTGATGCCTCCGTCGTAAGAAACCCTGATTCTTCTTGTATGTGACTGCGTACTGAACGTAATAGCGGCAAAACCACCTTTAATTTTAGCAACATCAATGCCCACACCGCCTTCGCTGATGACCCATTCCCAATGTGCACCATTATCGGTCGAACGCTTGATGCCCCGTTGGCCGGTGGCAATAATAACGCCGGCCGACTGCACCTGCTTATTGCCAGCAGTTTGCTGTGCTATTGCAGGAGGTATGGCAGTGGTTTCCTGCCAGGTGTTGCCCGCATCCGAAGAAATGAAAGCCATGCTTTCTGCATCCGTTGGGGCTTGCAGGGGCAGCAGATGCTCCTGCGGTGTAGCTACCGCACTGTGCTGTACTTTGGTAGACTCATTCGCCACCTCAATGGCCAAAGGAAGAAACAGGAGTACAAATGCAGATGAATAGATTTTCATAGTGATGAATGTATGGGTGATGGATGAAATGATGACCCGAAACTATCGGTCATTTGCGTAGCAGCAACATTTTTTGCCGTAAAAAGAGGTAAAGGATGCGTAAAACCTTGGTAAAGCCATCTGCCAGCGGCTTTATCAACTATTTTGCACACATGAAGCCACGGGTTTTTATTGCCAATGTATTCCTCCTGATGGTACTGATAACAACTGCTGTTGCATGTATCAATAAAAAAGAGCAGCTGCCAGCAAAGCATTTGGAAGTGGTACTTCGTGAAATAGGCCACCAGTTATTGCTGACGGCCAAAGATTCTACCTCCCGGGTGCTGCCGGTGAAGCAATTACATGATAATACCTACCAGCTTTCTTTTCAGCACGACTTCAGTTTTGTGTCAGATTCACTCATCAATTTGGTACAACGAACGTTTGAGCAAGACGGGGCGGCCAATCATTACATCGTGAATGTGAGAAACTGTGCCCAACAGGGAACCATTCTGGCCTTTGAAATCAACAAACAAGCCACCGATTTGACGCCCTGCCGGGGCCGCACTTTACAAGAAGCTTGCTACATCATCGAACTTGAATTTTTGCCCAGCAACACCACCCATCGCTTGTGGTGGCTGTTGTTGCTGATTCCTTTGGCCATTGGCGGCTATTATCTGAAAGGCAGGTTGCGCAAGCCAGCAGCGCCGCTGTTGGTACATGAAACCATGGACTACCTGCCGTTGGGCCGCTTTCAATTGTATACCGGTAGCCATGTACTCAGCATTGGCGACAAACAAATACCACTCTCAGAAAAAGAAACCAAAGCACTCACCCTGTTTGCGAACAACATGCACCAGGTGGTAGAAAGGGAAAGACTGATGAAAGAGATTTGGGAAGATGCCGGGCTGGTCGTCATCAGTAAAAATGTGGATGTGTTGGTGTCTAAACTGCGTAAGAAATTGGCAGATGATCCCGCCATTAGAATCATCAACATACCCGGCAAGGGCTACAAATGCACGGTAGGGTAGTCGGGAAGTCAGTAGTCGGTAGTCCGGAGAGGTAGTATCTCCCCGCCTCAAGCGGGAGGGGTAGCCTTTAGGCCGGGGTGGGCAATTCGACCTGAGACCATGCGCCACTATTTGCCTTGCGGGTGTATTTTTAACTACCAATCATTTTTTACAAAAGCACTTAGCCCCTATGATTACGATGCTCCTGCACTTGGGTCAACGTTTTTCCCGCTCTACCATATCTGTACTTTCTGTTTGCCTCTATATTGTATTTTCTATTATTAAGAGATTTGCCGATGATCAAAGGCTGATGCTGATACCTGTGTTATTCGCAATAGTCCTGGTAGCCATTGCAGGCATCAAAATATTTGCCTGCTTTAGACAGCGGGCAGCCATTACCAGTAAGCAGCACCGCTGGCTGTTGGTTTATTTGCTACTCAATACGGGCGTACTATCGCTAAGTCTTTCTTACTATTGGCAAAAGGTATAGTCGGCCGTAGAAGGATGCTGAAAGCTTTCAATGGCCACGGATGTCAATTCGTGGACGGACCTTGTATCAAATGTGAATAGGGGTTACTGCTGGTACAAGTTTGCCGCAGTTATCGGGGCTGTCGTCATTCATTGCTCGTCTGGTGTCACTTTTTCTCCATTTATCCATACGCCTTCCTCGGTTATGAGCAACTCCTGCTGGGGGTGTTCGGCCATGCCTTTGCGCAGCAGCGGAATGTAGAGCACTTCCATAAAAAAAGCCGCCAACGGGTACAAAGGCTGCAGCTCCGGATGGGTATCGAGGTAAGATTGGGAAAGGGCTTCACCCTGGTAGGTAACCGTCACCGTTACGGGAATATGCATGGGCATTGGTTGATGCATAAATGTAGGAGTGCTTTTGGGAATGTTGGTAGCGAAATTTACAGGGGTATGAGTCAGTATTCAGTAGACAGTAGTCCGTAGTCCGTAGACCGCCAGCCCCCTTCGTACCTCGTACCTCATACCTCGTATCTCGTCCCTCGTCCTTCCTCCGTACATTCACTCACACAAAAGAAAAAATCATTGATGAAGCAATTGTTTCTTACCATTTTAAGTGCCGGCTGCACACTGCTGGCAATGGCGCAAACGGAGTGGCCCCTGTACATTGGTACTTATACCGGCACGGGTAGCCACGGCATTTATGTGGCCAAGGTAGATGCCCGAACCGGCGCCATCCGGCTGGTCGATTCGCTGGCGGCCGACAACCCCTCGTACCTGGCGCTGAACAAAGCCGGCAACCGCCTCTATGCCGTTACTGAAAATGGGGGCAGCAATCCCGGAGCCGCTTCCTCTTTTATGAAAGAAGAAGGCAGTGGTAAATGGGTACCCCTCAATACCAGCCCGCAGCTTACCGGCGGCGATCATCCCTGCTATATTGCGGTAAACAAGGCGGGTACTCATGCCATAGTGGCCAACTATACCGGTGGCTCGGTATCGGTGTTTCCTATCGATTTTGTTGGGGCCTTGGACAATGTCAGCCAGCTCATTCAGCACCAGGGCAGCAGTGTGAACGCCGGCCGGCAGGAGAAGCCGCATGTACACAGCACCATTTTTTCGCCCAACGAACAATACCTCATGGTGGCCGATTTGGGTACCGATTACCTCACGGCTTATCCGTTCAACCCCAAAAAGGTGAATGAGCCGCTGGATACGGCCGGTGCCCTCCGCCTGAAGCTGTCGCCCGGTGCGGGGCCGCGGCATGTAAGTTTTCACCCGAGGCTGCCCATTGTGTATGTAATGGAAGAGCTGAGCGGCAAAGTGGCGGTGGTGCGTTTTGCACCCCAACAGCGCCAGCTACAGGTGCTGCAAACCATTCAAAGCGACCGGGTGAGTGCTCAACCCGGCAGTGCCGATATTCACCTCAGCCCCGACGGAAAGTTTCTCTACGCCAGCAACCGCATAGATGCCAACGATATTGCTGTTTTTGCGGTAGATACCCGCAGTGGCCGGTTGCGTTTTGTGCAGTCCATTAGCACGGGGGGGATCAAGCCCCGCAATTTTACACTGTCGCCCGATGGTAAATTTGTGCTGGTGGCCAATCAGCAATCGAACAACATTGTGCTGTTTCACCGCAACGCCCTTACGGGTAAGCTCACCGCCGCTAACCAATCTTTTTCGCTGCCTACACCGGTTTGTTTGGTCTTTGGCAAATAGCACTGGCGGAGTATTTGGACACTGTATGACAGGCGGTTATATTTGTAGCGATTGCTTATGGTAGATGATGTGAAAATAAAAATGGCGTTCATGGCATTTCTCCGCAGTGCCTGTGCCAATGTACCCTGACGACGGGGCGGCGAGGTTGTTATGTTACCCGCCGGTGTATGTATGGTACTTTTTTAATTCGTCCTCATTTTTAATTTCCAACATGAAGAATATTGCTGTTGTAGGCCTGGGAAAAGTAGGTTCCCTTGTGGCCACTTTGTTATCTGAAAATTTTACTGTTACCGGCATAGATCAGCGCAAGCCCGCCGATGCTATGCCTTTTTATATTGCAACCGGTAGCGTAACCGATGCGGCATTTATTAAGCAAACCCTTACGGGTAAAGATGCCGTGGTGTCTTGCCTGCCTTACTCACTCAACCTGCCCATTGCGCAGGCTGCTTTCGAGTTGGGCATCCACTATTTCGATTTAACTGAAGATGTGCCCACCACCACTGCCATTCGGGAAATGGCCAAAACCTCGAAGGGAGCCATGGTACCGCAGTGCGGATTGGCTCCGGGTTTTATTGGCATTGTTGGTGCTAATTTGTATAACCGTTTTACCAAACTGCGTGATGTAGAACTGCGGGTAGGGGCCCTGCCCAAATATCCCAACGGGCAAATGGCGTACTCCTTTACCTGGAGCCCCGCTGGTGTTATCAACGAATACATCAACGATGCAGAAGTGATTCACAACGGCGTTCGTAAAATGGTATCTTCTTTGGATGGCTTGGAAATGATCAACATCGAAGGCCGCGACTTTGAAGCGTTTACCACCAGTGGTGGCCTTGGCACCATGTGCGAAACCCTCGAAGGCAAGGTGGATACCCTCAATTATAAAACCATTCGCTATCCCGGTCACTGCCAGCTCATGAAGTTTTTCTTGTATGAACTGCTCATGAAAAACGACCGCGAATTGTCGGAAAAAATACTTACCGAAGCCAAGCCGCCGGTGCGGGAAGATGTGGTGTATGTATATGCTGTGGTAGAAGGCTGGCAGGGCGAGAACCTGGCCCGGGAAGAGTTTTACAATGCCTATCATCCCATTACGATTCAGGGTAAGGAATGGCGGGCCATTTCGTGGACAACGGCGGCATCTGTTGCGGCTGTGGTAGAAATGGTATCGAATGGTTCACTGCCGGCGCAGGGCTTCATTAAGCAGGAAGACATTCCGTTGGAGGCGTTTCTGCAAACCCGCCACGGTAGTTTGTATGCACAGTATCAGCCATAAAGAATAGCCGACCGACCACGGACGACTGACCACTGAAATAATACAACGTCCCCGACCAAGGTTGGGGACGTTTTGTTTTGCTATATGCTGTCGCAGGCTTCTCGGCCTGTGACGGGATGGTTACTCGTTCAATGAACCATCAACGCAACGTCCTGTGCCAGAAACGTTGCTGGGAATTTCTTTTAATAGCTGCTTTAGTAACGGGGATGCACTGGCCAGGAGGCCATCGCAAGGTGGAGACAGCGTCTCCGGACTACTGACTTCGGTCTTCCCAACTACCTGCCCACCATCCACTCTTTAAACACATCAAACGAAGCGGCCAAACGGGTGCTTCGTTGTGGCAGGGCAAAGAGGTGAGCGACGTTTTCCGGCACGGGTACTGCTGCTCCGCTGATCTCGGCTACCACGTCGGGGAATTTCACGGGGTGAGCCGTTTCCAGAAAGAAGCCGGGGGCGCCGTTGTGTTGCAGCTGGTATTGTTGCAACGCATACAAACCCACAGCACCATGCGGGTCGCAGAGGTAGTTGTAATCCTGCAACGCAGCGGCAATGGTATCACGGGTAGTGGCATCACTTACACTGACGGCCGTGAGGTGGTTGCGCAACCACTGCACGTCTTGGTCATACATTTCCATGATGCGGACAAAATTGCTGGGCCGGGCTACATCCATGGCATTGGAAATAGTGGCTACGGCGGTTTTATCGGGCAAAATGCCGGTGCGCAAATACTGCGGAATGGTATCGTTGCTGTTACAGGCCGCTATAAAATGCTGAATAGGCAGGCCGCTGCGCTGGGCAACCATGCCGGCGCAAATATTGCCGAAGTTTCCGCTGGGCACACTCACCACAGGGGCTTGTTCATAGGGCCATTGTTGCAGCGCAAAAAAGTAATACAACTGCTGCGGCAACCAACGGGCTACGTTGATGGAGTTGGCCGAAGTGAGTTGGTATTGCGCATTCAAATCGGTATCGGTAAAGGCTTGTTTTACGATGGCCTGGCAATCATCGAAGCTGCCGGCTACGGCTAACGCATGCACATTGCTGCCACAGGTCGTAAGCTGCAATTCCTGCACGGGGCTTACTTTTCCTTCAGGGTAAAGAATGATGACTTCAACCCCTTCCACATTGTCGAAACCATTGGCAACGGCGCCACCTGTATCGCCCGACGTAGCTACGAGCACCGTTATCTTTTTTTCGTTGCCCGCATTGAAGTGCGCCAGGCAGCGGCTCATAAACCGGGCACCCACATCTTTAAAGGCCAGCGTAGGGCCATGAAACAATTCAAACGAAAATACCTGCTCACTCAGCTGCACCAACGGAAATGGAAAGTCAACAGTTTCGGCTACAATGCGGTGCAGTACTTCATCGGGCATGCTTTGGCCCACGTAGGGTTTCATTACCCTGAAGGCCAGTTCTGTTTTGTCCCAATCGGCCAGTGGGCGTTGCTTCAGCAAGCCATGAGCCGACGGAATCATTTCGGGATAATACAACCCTTTATCGGGTGCTTGACCGGTTACGGCGGCTGTTTTAAAATCAACAGGAGCACTGGCTCTGTTGGTGCTATAGTAGTGCATAAACAGGTTATGGTTTTACTTTTACGCCATCGGCATTGATGCTGGTAACGTACGTGTGGTTGTCGATGCCAAGGCGGTTGAAAACGGACTGCATTTCTGTTGCAATGGCGTGTGCAGTTTCGGGTGTACTGCTGAGCATAAATACTGATGGACCCGAGCCGGAAATACCGCCACCCAAAGCACCGGCTGCCATGCAGCGTTGCTTCAGCTCATCAAAACCTGGTATAAGAATACTGCGAACGGGTTCAATAATGTGGTCTTCCAACGAACGGCCAATGAGGGCATGATCATTTTTCAGAATGCCGGCAACCAAACCCGCAATATTACCCCATTGCTTGATGGCGTTTTTTAATAGCACGGTTTGTTTGAGGATGGCTCTTGCGTCGGCGGTTCGCACTTCAATTTGCGGATGCACAATGCTCACAAACAAATCGGGAGCAGGCAGGGCAACCACATCCAACGGAAAGATGGAACGGATGAGCGTGATGCCACCATAAATGCACGGTGCGATGTTGTCGGCATGCTTTACTCCGCTGGCTACTTTTTCGCCAAACATGGCAAACTGTACTAACTCTTCTTTGCTGAAGCGATTGTTGAGCAGCATATTGGCACCCACTACGGCACCGGCAGCACTGGCGGCAGAAGAGCCAATGCCGCTACCGGGTTTGATGTGTTTGCGTATGGTAATATCGAAGCCAAAGGGTTCATCAATAGCGTCGAGCATGGCGAGGAGTGCCGCACCAGCTACGTTTTTTTCGGGGTCGGTGGGCAAATGATATACCGGGTCGGGCTGAATGATGATGCGTTTTTCATCAATCAATGTAATGTCGATTTCATCGCAGGGTTCGTGGAGGGCAAAGCCCAATACATCAAATCCACACACCATGTTGGCTACGGTGCCCGGCGGCAATACAGTAATTGTTTGTTGCATGCTGTTGTGTTTTAATGAATGACCCGCATAATGTCGGCAAATACGCCCGATGCGGTTACATCGGCACCGGCGCCGGCACCTTTTACCACCAAGGGTTGCTCGGGGTAGCGCTGGGTGTAATACAACACAATGTTGTCTTTGCCATACAAATGATAAAAATCGGATTCAGGAGCAATGTGGCGCAAGCCTACAGATGCTTTGCCATGCTCGAAGCTGGCCACAAATTTGAGCTTGCAACCATTGGCTTGAGCACCTTGCAACAAGCCGGCAAAATGTGCTTCGTGTTTTTCCATTTCGCTATAAAAATTGTCTACAGATCCTTCGTAACAAGAAGCGGGCAGAAATCCGTTGTTCGTGATGTCGTCCATTTCGAGTGCATAACCTGCTTCCCGTGATAAAATGAGGATTTTGCGCATTACATCGGTGCCACCCAAATCGAGGCGGGGATCGGGTTCGGTGTAGCCTTCTTCCTGCGCCTGCCGAACGACTGCTGCAAACGGGCGGCTGCCATCATAATTGTTGAACACAAAGTTGAGGGTGCCACTCAGCACGGCTTCAATTTTGTGAATCACATCTCCGCTTTTTACCAAATCGTTTAAAGTGCCAATCACCGGCAAACCCGCACCCACATTGGTTTCGAAGAGAAAGCTGGTATTGAATTCACGGGCCAGCGATTTCAGTTTTTTGTAATGGTTGAGAGCAGAAGCAGCGGCAATTTTGTTGCAGGCTACTACCGCAATGCTTTTGCGCAGCAAGGGTTCGTACATGCCCGCTACTACATCGCTGGCAGTAATGTCTACAAACACACTGTTGCGCAGGTTGCGGCTCACAATGGCTTGCACTAGTGTGTCGGGTGTTTGTGCTTCACCATTTTCTTCGAGTAAATGTTTCCAGTTGCTGAGGTCTACGCCCTTGTCGTCAAAATACATTTGGCGGCTGTTGGCTACACCCACCACACGAACTTGCATGCGCAATTGCTCTGCCAAAAAAGCTTGTTGCTGTTGCAGTTGATCGAGCAGTCGTCGGCCCACATTGCCTACGCCCACTACAAACAAGTTGAGCTGTTTTTGTACTTCTTCAAAAAACGATTCGTGTAAAACGTTCACTGCTTTTTTTACATCACGGGCAGCAATGACTGCAGAGATATTTTTTTCTGAAGAGCCCTGTGCTATGGCCCGCACATTGATACCGTTGCGGCCCAGTGCTGAAAACATTTGTCCGCTAATGCCGGGATGGCTTTTCATTTGATCGCCTACCAATGCGACAATTGACAGGTCGCTTTCTACAGCAACGGGTTCTACTTTTTTGCCGGCTATTTCTATTTCAAAAGCAGCATTCACTGCAGCACTAGCCCGTTGAATATCTGCTGCATGGATGCCCACACAAATAGAGTGTTCTGAAGAACCTTGTGTAATGAGAATGACATTGATTTTTTCGTTGGCCAATGCCTGAAACAACCGCTTCGAAAAACCGGGAATGCCAATCATGCCACTGCCTTCGAGGCTGATGAGGCTGATATTGCTGATGCTGGAAATGCCCCGGATAAAACCATTGTCGCTGTTGGTTTCGTGTTGTATCACAGTGCCGTGATCTTGTGCTGCAAAAGAGTTTTTAATCCACACCGGAATCTTCATCTGCATCGCAGGTTGAATGGTGGGTGGATAAATCACTTTGGCACCAAAGTGGGAGAGTTCCATCGCTTCTTGGTAGGAGATGGCGGGCAATGGTTTGGCATTGCTTACCCAGCGGGGATCTGCGGTCATCATGCCACTTACATCGGTCCAAATTTCGAGGGCTTCTGCCTGTAACGCTGCTGCATAAATAGCTGCAGTATAGTCGGAGCCACCGCGGCCCAATGTAGTGGTAAGGTTGTGTTCGTTGCTGGCAATAAAGCCCGGCGCTATAAACAACGCATCTTGCGACTGTGCAATGGACTGGCGAATGTTTTCATTCGTAACAGCAAACACCACGGCTGCATTGCCAAACTGGCTATCGGTTTTAATGAGTTGGCGGCTATCGAGCCAAGTATGCGCATGGCCAATGGCCTGCAAGTAACCGGAGATGATTTTGGAAGACAGTAATTCGCCAAAGCTCACGATACGGTCTTTGCTACGGGAAGACAATTCCTGCAGAGAAAATACCCCTTCGCAAATGGTTTCGAGTTCGTTGCACAATTGTTTTACCACACTCAGGCAGGCACTTTGGTTGCTCACGGGCAGCAGTTCTCTCGTGGTGTCGAGGTGTCTTTTTTCTATACCCTTAATGACTTCTGCGTAGCGTTCATCGCCGGCTTCGGCCAGTTGACCACAGGCTATGAGTTGATCCGTGATGCCGGAGAAGGCAGATACCACAACAATTTTTTGCGCAGCAGGGTGTTGTAAAAAAATATCGGTGATGAGTTTGATATTGGTACTGTTGGCCACCGAAGTGCCACCAAATTTTAAAACGTGCATGGTAGATTAAGCTGAGAAATGAATACAAAAGTTGAACGCTGCAATGGCAGCAAACGGCGAAAGCCCACGGAGGTAATATGAAAAAGTACAACCCTAACGGGTTGTGGTAGTTGTAGTGGTTGTAGTAGAGGTAAACATGCCACTAGTCGCAAAGCGAAACAGGAGTTCTAACACAGCCCACATACCGCCGGGAGTGGCGGGCTTAGCGATGGCAATCGCAACGGCCTTGTATGTGTTGTTTGAAGTCATTGTAAGAGCAAATGTAAAGGCTAATGCTATTTGTTGTTATTTGTTTTGAAAAAATCTTTCTTTTATTGATGGTGTCTAAAGAATCAACGAAACTGTTGGAAAAAGAAAAAGGCAACCTCAGTTGAGGTCGCCTTTTTCAGATGGTTGTTGTTAGTCTAGAATGCGTATACGGCGGCAATGAGGGCGTTGGCAGCCGATTTGCTGCTGTTGCTTTTGCCGTCGATGAAAATAGCTTTGCTGGCGTTTTCGATGCGGATTTCAGGAATGAGGGTAAGAGCACCGAGGCGAATGTTGGCAGAGAGGGTATTGGCAAAAATGCTGCCACCTTCAGCAGCACTGCTGAATACATTGAGCTGCTTGCTATCGTCAAACAATTCGCTGCGCAGGGTAAGGCCAAAGCTTTTGCTGAAATCGGCGTTGAAATACAAAGCCGAACCCCACCATGAACTGGCGCTACCGAACTTATCGTTTTGCTTGAGTTTGTAGCTGGCCACAGTACCGTCGTACCCAATCGAGAAGTTGTCAGAAACACCGAGGGTGGCAACTAAATCAACCTGGTTCATTTTGGTGGTATCGCTGCTTTTGCCGCCTACATAGTTCAGGTACAATTTGAGCTTGCCGTTTTTGGTGCCGGTGCTAAACTGGCCGATAAGGTATTTTGGGGAAACGCCTGTTGTACGTTGGTCGGTAGGGTTGGAAATACCAATCATAATACCGCTGCTACCAAATTTGTAATCAGCTTTTACACCGGTATGCGTAAATGGTCCGTAAGAAAACATGTAGCTCATGCTATAGTTGCGGTTGAGCTGCGGATCTACCAGTTCGTAACCAACGTGTGTGGCCCAGCTACCAGCGGTAAATGTGAGCTTGTCGCTGGCCGCATAGGTTACATATAATTGCTTGATGGCTTGTGTGATGCCATTGTCGGCATAGGCAAATTCTTTAGCCCGTGTACCAAATCCGAGGTCTGCTACCATGCCTACCTTGCCCAGTGTTTTTTCAAACTTCAGCGAAGCCATGCCCAGCTCAAAAGAGTTGTGCGAATTGGTGAAGCTGGTTTTATTGTTGGCACCGGATTTGGCGAAATCGAGTTTGTAATACACATCGGCGTAGCCGCTGATTTTTAAAGGATTTTTTTCTTCTGTTTCGGTTGAGTCGGTTTGTGCAAAAAGAGCGTTAACAGATAGACATACCAAAGTGGTAGCAACAAATTTTTGTAACATTGCAATGCATTTTTAATGTGAACGAAGGGTACAGTACAGACTATGCCAGTAGTCTGAGCACACTGTACCTTTTTCTTTTGCCTGTGCTGAAGCGGTTAGTTTGGTTATTGGAAAAAATAGAAGGCGGCCCGACTAAAGTGCCAGCAATAGCCGGGCGCCTGAGATAGACAACTTAATGGGGATTCAGAATGGGTTGTGTGCTAAAAAGAGTGTCGGTTAGAGTTGGTTTTTCAAAATATTTGCGGCGCATCATCCGCCATTAGAGTTCAGCGTAGTTTTCTTCAGCTTCTTTCATCACACCATTGCTTTGTACGAGTACATGGCCTTGCATGTATTTCTCGTTGTGCTGAGAAGCATCCAATCCCATGTCTTCGTCGGCTTCGCTTACACGCAGCGGCAATACGAGATCAATGAATTTGAAAATGAGGTAAGACATAGCGAAGCTGAAACCAACGGCCACCAGCATGCCTTTTACTTGCGTAAAGAAGAATGCAGCATTGCCATAAGCCAGGCCATCCTGACCAGCACTGTTTACAGTTACAGTGGCAAAAACGCCAGTCAGCAGCATACCTACAATACCACCCACGCCATGGCAGGGGAATACATCGAGGGTATCATCCAGCTTACTTTTTTGCTTGAAGTGTACAGCCAGGTTAGAAATGATAGCTGCCACTACGCCAATGAAAATGCTTTGCGGAACTGCTACAAAGCCAGCGCCGGGTGTAATGGCTACGAGGCCCACCACTGCGCCAATACAAAAGCCAAGTACAGAAGGCTTTTTGCCACGGAGTACATCAAAGAACATCCAGCTCAAACCTGCGGCTGCGGCAGCAGTGTTGGTAGTGGCAAAAGCAGAAACCGCCAGGCTATTGGCACCCAGAGCAGAACCTGCGTTGAAGCCAAACCAGCCAAACCACAGCAAACCTGTACCAATCAGTACGTATGGTATGTTGGCCGGGGGAACTTCTTCCTGCAACAGTTTTGATTTGCGGGGTTTCAGCACCAGTGCGCCTGCCAGGGCTGCACATCCGGCTGAAATGTGTACCACGGTACCGCCGGCAAAATCGAGCACACCCATTTTAAACAGGAAACCTTCGGGGTGCCATGTCCAGTGGGCCAATGGTGCGTATACCAGCAAGCCAAACAGGGCAATGAAAAGAATGTAAGCAGTAAAGCGGATACGCTCAGCTACGGCACCTACTACCAGACCCGGCGTAATGATGGCGAACATGAGCTGAAAGAGTGCGAAAAGTGGTTTGGGAATGGTGGGGGCCAAAGACCAAGGCTCGCCAGACATCACATCTTTAAAAAATAAATGTGTTGTGGGGTTGCCAATGAAGCCACCAATGCTGGTGCCGAAAGACAGGCTGTAGCCAACTACAATCCAGAGAATGCTAACGATACCTGCAGCCACCACGCTTTTAATCATGGTGCTGATTACGTTTTTGCGATGCACCATACCGCCGTAGAAAAAGGCGAGGCCGGGTGTCATCAGGAATACCAGGGCCGTGGCTACCAATATCCAGGTAATGTCGGCGCCTGAGTAGGCTTTTCCCTCATCGTTGAAGGTGGGAAGCGATGGAATGAACAAGGCACCAATGGACACTGCTGCCAGAATCAGGAACGGTGCAATCTGCTTAATTGTCTTTTTAGCCATGAATGTGTTTTTAAGGTGAACGGATAACTAAAATCTAATATCTTAAATAATTCATTAAATAGAATATTGTAACCATTTGATGTGAATAAAAAATATTACATATTTTATAATTTAATATGATAATTGAAAAATTATTGGCAGCAATGCCAATAATTCTCTTTTATGCTTGTATGAAGCTGAATAAAATGCTGCTTTCCTTACTTTCAAGTAAGGATGTACCCATCAGGTACTCATCTACTTTGCGGGCACATTCGCGGCCTTCGCTAATGGCCCATACTACCAGGCTCTGACCGCGGCGCATATCGCCACAGGCAAAAACCTTCTGCAAAGTAGTCTGGAAATGTTGCTCCGAAGCTTTTACATTGCCCCGCTCATCCAGTTCCAGCTCCAAATCGGCAATGACGCCATTGTGCTGTGGATGGACGAAGCCCATGGCCAGTAACACGAGGTCACAAGGGATTTCTCTCTCAGTTTCTGTCTTTTCCTGAAACTTCACCGGGCGGCCATCTAGTGCCAGTTCCCATTCCAGGTCAACAATGCGGAGGGCTTTAATGGCACCGGCTTCGTTTTTAATCACTTCTTTAGTAGCAATTGCCCAATGGCGGTTACAACCTTCATCATGACTGCTGGTGGTTTTCAGCAGCATAGGGTAAGTGGGCCATGGCATGGCATTGGTACGACTATCGGGCGGCTGTGGCAGCAATTCAAATTGCGTAACACTGGCTGCACCATGGCGATTGCTCGTACCTACGCAGTCGCTTCCGGTATCGCCACCACCAATTACCACCACATGCTTGCCGGTGGCAGTTATCTCTTCGGCCCAATTGCTTCCTTCAAAGCCACGTTCCTTCAACAATTCCACATCGGGGTTGGCTACCCGCTTGTTTTGTTGCTTCAAAAACTGCATGGCAAAATATACACCCTTGGCATCACGGCCTTTTACGGGCAGGTCGCGGGGAATGGTAGAGCCACCCGCCAACACTACGGCGTGGAATTCGCGGAGCAAATCGCCACTTGTCACATCGGTGCCTACGTTGGTATTGCATTTGAATACGACGCCTTCTTCTTCCAGCAATTTTACCCTGCGGTCTATCACCCATTTTTCCAGTTTAAAATCGGGGATGCCATAGCGCAGCAGGCCACCGGGTTTGTCGTCTCTTTCAAACACGGTTACTGAATGGCCAGCTTTGTTCAGCTGGGCGGCAGCGGCCAGTCCTGCAGGGCCAGATCCCACCACCGCAACTTTTTTACCGGTACGTACAATGGGAGCATTAGCAGTAACAAATCCTTTTTCAAAAGCAATCTCAATAATGTGCTTTTCTATTTCTTCAATGGCTACCGGAGGTTGGTTGATGCCCAATACACAGGCACTTTCGCATGGTGCAGGACAAATGCGCCCCGTAAACTCCGGAAAGTTGTTGGTGTAGCTGAGAATATCGTATGCCTCCCGCCAGTTTTTGCGGTATATGGCATCATTGAATTCAGGAATTACATTGCCCAGCGGACAGCCACTGTGGCAAAATGGTACGCCACAATTCATGCAACGGGCCGATTGTTGGTTGAGTTGCTGCTCATCAAATTTGTCTACAAATTCTCTGTAGTCATGCAGGCGGTCATTTACCGGTCGCTTGCCCGGCAATGTTCTTGTAAACTCCAGAAATCCTGTGGGTTTTCCCATATCCAATTATTTAGGATCAGTTCTTGAATGATTGATTTGGTCTTGGTGACAACGCTTTTGCAGTTATGCAGTTGGTTGTGGCACATTTGTTTTGGCTTTTGCCTGCAGTACTTTTTTGTAATCCTTCGGAAACACTTTTACAAACTGCAAAATGGCATGCTCCATATCGTTGAGTAAATACTTGGCCACATTGCTGCCTGTAAGTGTAAAGTGCTGCTGCAGTTGCGTTTTCAGCAGTTGTGCATCGGCTTCATCGCAAGGGTCGAGGTCTACCATTTCGAGGTTGCAACGACCAGGCAACAGATTGTTGGGGTCGTACACATAGGTAATGCCACCGCTCATGCCTGCTGCAAAGTTGCGGCCGGTTTCGCCGAGCACTATTACAGTGCCACCTGTCATGTATTCGCAGCCGTGGTCGCCCACGCCTTCTACTACAGCCAGTGCACCACTGTTGCGTACCGCAAAACGTTCGCCTGCCTTACCACGGATGTAAGCATGGCCGCTGGTAGCGCCATACAATGCCACGTTGCCAATAATGATATTGTCTTCGGGTACAAAGCTCGACACACGGCTGGGATAGACAGCGAGGTTTGCTCCACTCAGGCCCTTACCAAAATAGTCGTTGGCATCACCTTCCAGTTCGAGGCTCAGGCCATTGGTGCAAAAAGCACCAAAGCTCTGGCCGGCAGTGCCTTCAAACTTGAAGTGAATGGTACCATCGGGCAAACCGGCAGCGCCATACTTACGGGTGATTTCGTTCGAGAGCATGGTGCCGCATGTGCGGTCGATATTTTTGATAGGCAATGTGGCTTCCACTTTCCTGCCTTGTTCCAACGCTGGCTGGGCCAGTTGCAGTAAATGCCTGTCGAGCACCAATTGCAAACCGTGATCCTGCTTCTCGCTGTTGTGGAGCGTAGTACCATAGGCCGGCTCTTTGTACAGCATGTCTTTCAGGTTCAGGTTTTTGTATTTCCAGTGGTCAATGTTTTCACGCACCTGCAGGTAATCTACCTGGCCCACCATTTCCTCAATGGTACGGAAGCCCAGCTCGGCCATAATTTCCCGCAGTTCCTGTACTAAGAAGTGGAAGAAATTCACCACGGCATCTGCATTGCCGGTAAAGCGTTTGCGCAAATCCGGATTTTGTGTAGCTACACCAACGGGGCAGGTGTTGAGGTGACACTTGCGCATCATGATGCAGCCTTCCACCACCAGTGCAGCCGTAGCCACACCCCACTCTTCGGCACCCAGCAAAGCAGCAATAGCAATGTCGCGGCCGGTTTTCATTTGGCCATCGGCTTGTACCACTACGCGGCTGCGCAGACGGTTCTTCACCAATGTCTGGTGCGTTTCTGCCAGGCCCAGTTCCCAGGGCAAACCAGCGTGGCGGATAGAGCTCAGCGGTGATGCTCCCGTACCACCATCGTGGCCGGCAATCAACACCACATCGGCTTTGGCTTTGGTAACGCCGGCAGCAATGGTGCCAACGCCAGCCTTGCTCACCAGCTTCACACTGATGCGGGCACGGCGGTTGGCATTTTTCAAATCGAAAATCAGCTGCGCCAAATCTTCAATGCTGTAAATATCGTGGTGGGGTGGCGGTGATATCAAACCAACCCCGGGCGTTGAGTGACGCACTTTACCAATCCATTCGTCTACTTTATCGCCGGGCAGTTGGCCACCTTCGCCGGGCTTGGCGCCTTGGGCCATTTTAATCTGCAATTCGTCAGCTTCGGTAAGGTATTGGCTGGTGACGCCAAAGCGGGCAGAAGCCACCTGCTTGATGGCACTCCGCATGCTGTCGCCATTTTCCAACGGAATGTAGCGGCGTTCATCTTCGCCACCTTCACCGGTGTTGCTTTTGGCGCCAATGCGGTTCATGGCAATGGCCAAAGTAGTATGGGCTTCCCAGCTGATAGAACCAAAACTCATGGCTCCTGTAGCAAAACGCTTGAGGATCACTTCAGCTGGTTCTACTTCTTCAATTTTGAGAGAAGGACGGAGTTTTTTAAACTCCAGTAATCCACGCAGCGTGGCAGCTTTTTGTGTTTGATCGTTAACCAGCTTGCTGTATTTCTTGTACGTCGCATAATCGTTCATGCGGGTGCTGTACTGCAACAGGTGAATGGTTTGCGGATTGAACAAATGGAATTCGCCTTTACGTTTCCACTGATATACCCCACCCACAGGCAGCCGGTCATGTGGTACTTCTTTTTTGCTGAAAGCGAAGTAGTGCTTGGCCAGCGTTTCACGGGCAATTTCATCGAGACCCATGCCTTCAATACGGCTTACAGCTCCGGTAAAGAACTGATCGACCACGCTGCGGTTGATACCAATGATTTCAAAGATTTGTGCACCCTGATAAGATTGCAGGGTACTGATGCCCATTTTGCTGAACACTTTCAGCAAGCCTTCTTTTACCGCTTTGATGTAGTTTTTCTTGAGTACATCAGCATCGAGCTCCGTTTCGAGTTTGCCCGAAATTTTCATGTCGCGGATGGTGCTCAATGCGAGGTAGGGGTTGATGGCTGTGGCACCAAAACCCAACAGGCATGCGAAGTGATGCACTTCCCATACATCGCCGGCTTCAACTACAATACCAACCTTACCCCGATACCCTTTGCGGATGAGGTGGTGGTGCACAGCAGCCGTGGCCAACAGTGATGGAATAGGCGCATGATCACTATCGATAGCACGGTCGCTGAGGATGAGTACTTCGAACCCATCTTCCACGGCATCTACTGCATAACGGCAAATGCGTTCGAGTGCCCGTTTCAGTGAGCCAGGTTTTCCATCGGCCATGAAATAACACTGCAATGTTTTAGCCTGGAAAATACCGGTATCAATGGAGCGGATTTTTTCCAGCTCATGGTTCGACAAAATGGGGTGTTTCAATGCCACGGTATGGGCACTCAGCGGGTCTTCCGCCAGCAGGTTGCCGTTGTTGCCCACAAAAGTGGCCAGGCTCATCACCAATCGTTCACGAATAGGATCGATCGGCGGGTTGGTTACCTGTGCAAACAGCTGCTTGAAGTAGTACGACAAATGTTGTGGCTGGTCGCTCAACACCGCCAGCGGCGTATCGGTGCCCATAGAACCGATAGGCTCTTTTCCACCCACGGCCATGGCCGAAATGATGCAGTCCAAATCTTCAGAACTGTAGCCAAATACTTTCTGGTATTTGAAAATCTGGTCTTGTTCCAGATGGGTAAACATTACCCGTGGTTCGGGCAGTTCTTCCAAACGGATTTTGTATTTATTCAACCAGTCGCCGTAAGGCTTCAGGTTACAAATTTCATTTTTAAGTTCTTCATCGCTGATGATGCGTTCCTGCTCCATATCTACCACAAACATTTTGCCGGGTTGCAGGCGGCCACGTTCTTTAATGATGGCAGGATCAACGGGCAATGCACCCGATTCGCTGGACATGATAACACGGTCGTCGGTAGTAACGGTGTACCGTGAGGGGCGAAGACCGTTTCTATCAAGTGTGGCACCAATCATTTTGCCATCGGTAAAGGAGATAGAAGCCGGACCATCCCAGGGTTCCATCAAACAAGCGTGGTATTCGTAGAATGCTTTTTTCGCAGCATCCATCTCGTTGTTTTCATCCCATGCTTCTGGTATCAACATCATCATTACATGCGGCAAACTGCGACCAGTGTAGGTCAGCAATTCAATCATGTTGTCGAGGCAGGCACTATCGCTTTGTCCGCTGGTGACAATGGGCAGTAGCATCTCCATTTCTTCGTGGGTGAAGTAAGGAGAAGTAAAGCCCTTTTCGCTACTACGCAACCAGTTGAGGTTGCCTTGCAGGGTATTGATTTCTCCATTGTGGGCAATGAAACGGAAGGGTTGCGCCAGCTTCCAACTAGGGAAGGTGTTGGTGGCAAAACGGCTGTGCACCAGGCCAAATGCACTGGTGAGTGTTTTCTGCGACAAGTCGGGGAAATACTCCCGCACCTGATGGCTGGTGAGCTGTCCTTTGTACACCAACACACGTGATGACATAGACGCTAGGTAAAAGCCAACGGCATCTTGCTTCACTGTATTGTTGATGAGATGAGAAGCGTAGTTGCGCAGCACAAACAACTTGCGGTCGAAATCGGTTTGGTCGTTGATGTGGTCGGGGCATTTAATGAAGACCTGTTCCATTTCGGGCTCCACACTCAGGGCTGTTTCGCCAATGCCTTCGGTGTTTACCGGTACCCGGCGATACCACAGTATTTCCATACCCAACTGCTCGGCAGTTCGGTTGAACGTATCGCGGCAGGCTTCGCGGAGCGTTACATTTTTTGGAAAGAAAATAACGCCTACGCCATACTTACCAACGGCCGGAAGCATTACACCCGACTTCAATGCTTCTGCATAGAAAAATTCATGAGGAATCTGAATCATGATGCCTGCACCATCGCCGGTGTTGGCTTCACAACCACATGCACCACGGTGCTCCATGTTTTCCAAAACAGTTAGCGCATCGCTAACATGTTGGTGCGATTTTTTTCCACGAATGTGGGCTACAAAGCCGATACCACACGCATCGTGTTCAAAGGAAGGGTCGTATAACCCAACTTGCTTCTCTATCATTTTCGCCTGTTAGATTGGTTAATGAAAGGTCTTATTTGATGAATAACAGGCAAGCAATCGACTAAAAATAGGGAAATTGTCTATTCGATTGGTGGAATGTTTGAAAAAATCGAGGTTGTCGAAATTTTACTTTATACCAGGTATCCAAACATGCTGTCATCTTTGTTGATTGCTGAATAATCAATACGGAATTCATTCATTTTGATGATCAGCGTTTCATAGTCGCTTCGCTTCTGAAGTTCTATCCCTACCAGTGCAGGTCCCTGTTCTTTATTGGTTTTTTGCATGTATTCAAAGCGTGTGATGTCGTCGTTAGGGCCCAGCACATGGTTCACAAATTCTTTGAGGGCGCCTGGGCGTTGGGCAAATTGAATAAGGAAATAATGTTTCAGGCCTTCATATTGAAGTGAGCGTTCTTTGATTTCGGGCATCCTGTCAATGTCGTTATTGCTACCGCTCACTACGCATACCACATTTTTGCCTTTTATTTTCTGGCGAAAATCATCGAGTGCCGCAATTGTCAAAGCTCCTGCTGGCTCCGCAACAATTGCGTCTTCATTATAAAGGTTGAGAATGGTGGTGCACACTTTGCCTTCCGGCACCAGGTGCATAATATCAAGCACTTCCCTGCATATATCAAATGTTAGGTCACCAACGCGTTTTACAGCTGCTCCATCTACAAAACGGTCAATGGTTTCCAAGGTTATGGGCTGGTTATAGCGTATGGCTTCCTTCATAGAAGGAGCACCTTCTGGTTCAATTCCAATAATGGTTGTTGATGGGCTGAATGTTTTACAATAATAACCACAGCCGGCCGATAGCCCTCCGCCGCCTACCGGCACAAAAAGAAAATCCACATCATTCAGATCTTCCAAAATTTCCTTCCCTACAGTTCCCTGACCTTCAATAATGCGATAATCATCGAATGGTGGAATAAATGTTAGTTTGTTGGTAGCTGTATAAGCTTTGGCTGCTGTGGCGCAATCATCAAAAGTGTCGCCAGTAAGCACCACTTCAATATTGTCGCCGCCAAACATTTTCGTCTGATTTATTTTTTGCCTGGGAGTAATAACAGGCATAAACACTTTGCCTTTAACGCCCAGCTGACTGCAACTATAAGCAAAACCTTGTGCATGGTTGCCGGCACTGGCACATACAACTGCATTCGTCAGTTCAGCCGCTGTTAATTGGCTCATCATGTTGTACGCCCCACGCAGTTTGTAGGAACGTACCACCTGCAAGTCCTCCCGCTTAAGGTACACATTGGCCTGATACCTTTTGCTCAGGGTGTCGTTGTATTGTAGTGGTGTACGGCGCACCACATTTTGCAGTCGAATGGCAGCTGCATTAATGTCAATAGGATATTTATTGATGGGCATTTGCTGAGCAAAAAAATGAGTGCTGCCGGCGGAGGTGAATAATTATGTGCCGACAGACACTCATCATATGAAAAGTAATTCTGAAAGTATTAGGCTCCGGCCTGGTTTTCCGGACGCAGGCTGCGAACGGTTTTGCCTGCTTGCCACATTTCGCTTTCACGAAGTTCGGCCAGTTCGGCTTCCAACTTTTCGCGGTAGTCGGGTTGGCTGTTGCTGTCGATGCTGCGCTGGCTTTCTTTACCAGTGGCTACGCTTTGGTACAGTTCGCTGAACACAGGGTAAGAAGCATCGCGGAATTTCTTCCACCAGTCGAGGGCACCACGCTGTGCAGTGGTAGAGCAGTTGGCATACATCCAGTCCATGCCGTTTTCTGCTACCAGTGGCATCAGGCTTTGGGTCAGTTCTTCTACGGTTTCGTTGAAGGCTTCAGAAGGGCTGTGGCCATTGTCGCGGAGTACCTGGTACTGTGCCGCAAAAATGCCTTGGATAGCACCCATCAGCGTACCACGTTCGCCGGTCAAATCGCTGAAAACTTCTTTTCTGAAATCTGTTTCGAACAGGTAGCCGCTACCTACGGCAATACCCAAAGCAATCACACGGTCTTTGGCTTTGCCGGTGGCATCTTGGTAAATAGCGAAGCTGCTGTTGAGGCCACGGCCCTGCAGGAACATGCGGCGCAGTGAAGTGCCCGAACCTTTTGGTGCCACGAGGAATACATCTACATCGGCAGGAGGAATGATGCCGGTTTGCTCGTTGAACGTAATGCCAAAACCATGAGAGAAATACAACGCTTTACCAGCAGTAAGGTGCTTCTTCACGGTAGGCCACAGTTCTATTTGTGCAGCATCGCTGAGCAGGTAGCAAATGATGGTGCCACGCTCCAGTGCTTCTTCAATTTCAAACAGCGTTTCGCCGGGTACAAAGCCGTCTTTCACTGCCTTATCCCAGGTTTTTGAATTTTTGCGCTGGCCAACAATTACGTTGATGCCATTGTCGCGTTGGTTGAGTGCCTGGCCAGGACCCTGCACACCATAACCGATGACGGCGATGGTTTCATTTTTCAGCACTTCCTGTGCTTTTGCCAGTGGAAATTCTTCGCGGGTTACTACGTTTTCTTCAACGCCGCCGAAATTGAGCTTTGCCATGATATTATGTTTGTTGTTTTTGGTTTGTGTTGATACTTGGTTTGGTATAAAACAGATAGCAGTAGTGGAGTGTACTGTTATCGTATTTATGCAAAAGATTTTTACATAGAGAATACTTCCTGTTGCTTGTCGAGGTATTCGTTTTCGATGACTTCTTCACCGGGTTCGGCCTGTTCAAACTCCCGCAGTTTTTCGTGGAAGCCGGCGCTGGCTTTGATGATGGCCACTCTGGCACTGCGTACAAATTCGATGAGGCCAAAGGGTGCCAGCACTTCAATCAGCTGGTCAGTTTCTTCGCGGTGGCCAGTGGTTTCAAACACCGTGTAATCGTTGCGAATCACCACGGCACGGGCACCATACTGTCGCAGCAGCCGTTCTACTTTTGCCTTGGCCGCAATTTCACTGGTAGGTACTTTGTACAAAGCCATTTCCTGCCAAATGATTTCATCGTTGGTGTTGTAGTAAGCCTTCAATACTTCTACCTGCTTTTCTATCTGGCGCACCAGTTTTTTCACCACTTCTTCCGTTTCATGAATCACAATATTGAAACGGTGAATGCCGGGAATTTCAGAAGGCGAAGTGTTGAGACTTTCGATATTGATTTTGCGCCGCGAAAAAAGGATGGAAATGCGGGTGAGCAAACCAATATGGTTTTCGGTATATACGGTGATGGTATATTCTTCTTTGATACTGGCGCTGCCACTGTTGGGTGAGTACATAAACGCCTGTGCAAATGACTGTTTCATGTGTAGTTATTTTAAGCGGATTTCAGCAACGCCACAACCCTGCGGTACCATGGGGAATACATTGTTTTCTTTGGCCACCATTACTTCGAGCAGATAGCTGCCTTTGTGGTTGAGCATGGTTTGCAAACCGGCTTCCAGATGGCTGCGGTCCGTGATGCGCTGGCCATCGATGTAGTAACCTTTGGCCACTTGCACAAAGTCAGGACTCGTGATGTCTACAAACGAATAGCGTTTTTCCAAAAACAGCTCCTGCCACTGGCGTACCATGCCGAGGAAGTTGTTGTTGAGGATGATGATTTTCACATCGGCGCCAAACTGCATGATGGTACCCAGTTCCTGAAGGGTCATTTGAAAACCGCCATCGCCAATCACTGCTACAACGGGTCTGTTAGGCGCACCATATTTGGCACCAATGGCTGCAGGAAGTGCAAAGCCCATGGTACCCAAACCACCAGAAGTAACATTGCTGCGGGATTGATTGAACGTAGCGTAACGACAAGCCACCATTTGGTGTTGGCCCACATCCGTTACAATCACGGCGTCGCCGTTGGTGAGTCTGTTCAGCAGGTTTATCACTTCGCCCATAGTCATTTCACCAGACTTTGGATCGCATTCGTGATTGATTACCGCTTGCTTTTCTTCATCCATCATATCACGGAAGCGCTGCACCCATGCAGTGTGTTGCTTTTGCGCTACCAGGTTGGTGAGCAACGGCAATGTTTCTTTACAATCGCCCCACACAGGAACGGTTGCTTTTACATTCTTGTCAATTTCTGCAGGGTCAATATCAAGGTGAATGATTTTTGCCTGCTTGGCGTATTTATCCAAACGACCCGTAACACGATCATCGAAACGCATGCCGATGGCAATGAGCACATCGCATTCGTTGGTGAGTACATTGGGGCCGTAATTGCCATGCATGCCCAGCATACCTACGTTCAATGGATGATCGGTAGGCAACGCAGACAAACCCAGCAACGTCCATGCTGCAGGAATGCCGCTCTTTTCTACAAAGGCTTTAAACTCTGATTCGGCATTACCCAAAATAACACCCTGACCAAACAGAATGTAAGGACGTTCGGCTTCGTTGATGAGCTTGGCCGCAGCTTCTACAAACTCGTTGCGCACTTGTGGCTTGGGCCTGTAGCTGCGAATGTGCTTGCAAGGCGTATGTCCTGCAAAATCTATTTTTTGTACCTGCGCATTCTTGGTAATGTCTACCAGAACGGGGCCGGGGCGGCCGCTGGCAGCAATGTAAAATGCTTTGGCTATCACTTCCGAAATTTCGCTGGCATCTGTAACCTGATAGTTCCATTTGGTAACTGGAGCGGTGATATTGATAACGTCCGTTTCCTGAAAGGCATCGGTACCGAGCAAATGCGCAAATACCTGTCCGGTAATGCATACCACAGGCGTGCTGTCTATCATGGCATCGGCCAAACCTGTAACCAGGTTGGTGGCGCCGGGGCCGCTGGTGGCAAACACCACGCCGGTTTTGCCACTGGTGCGGGCAAAGCCCTGTGCTGCATGAATGGCGCCTTGCTCGTGGCGTACCAATATGTGTTGCAGTTGATCGTTGAAATCATACAAGGCATCATAAATGGGCATAATGGCACCACCGGGATAACCGAACACGGTGCTGGCACCTTCTGCCAGCAGTGAACGAATTACCACTTCAGAGCCCGTTATATTCATGATTGGCTGAGTTGTATTGGCTTTGGCGGGAGCTGTAGCTACTTCCATAACATAAAATTTTATTCGCTGTCGGTAACGCAACCTTCGGCTGCACTTTTTACCTGCTTGGCGTATTTATACAAAATACCTTTTGTTACATTGAGCGGACGGACAGTCCATGCAGCACGACGTTGTGCTAATTCTTCATCCGAAATTTTGAGGTTGATGCTGTTGTTGACGGCATCAATTTCAATGATGTCATCATCTTTTACCAGTGCAATATTGCCGCCTTCAAAAGCTTCGGGAGTGATGTGGCCCACCACAAATCCATGGGTGCCACCACTAAAACGACCATCGGTTATGAGGGCTACACTTTTGCCCAAACCCGCACCAATAATGGCGCCTGTTGGTTTCAGCATTTCGGGCATACCCGGTGCACCCTTGGGGCCGATGTAGCGAATGACGACGACATCGCCGGCTTTTACCTTGCCCGAAGCAATGCCATCAATGAATGCTTTCTCACCTTCGAATACACGGGCTGTGCCTTCAAAACGTTCGCCTTCTTTACCAGAAATTTTGGCCACACTACCACCAGTGGCAAGGTTGCCGTACAGTATTTGCAAATGACCGGTGGCTTTCAATGGTGTTTCCAGAGGCATAATGATTTTCTGCTCTTCGAAATTCAAATCGGGAGCAGAGGCTAAGTTTTCTGCAAGGGTTTTGCCCGTTACAGTCAGGCAATCGCCGTGCAGCAAACCCTTCGACAAGAGGTATTTCATGACGGCAGGAACGCCTCCGTATTTATGCAAATCTTCCATCAGGTACTTACCGCTTGGTTTAAAGTCGGCCAGTACGGGTACCTTATCGCTGATGGCCTGGAAATCGTCCTGCGTCAATGATACGCCAATGCTTTTCGCAATGGCAATCATGTGTAGTACCGCATTGGTACTTCCACCCAGCACCATAATCACCGTAATCGCATTTTCAAATGCTTTACGGGTCATGATATCGCTGGGCTTAATGTCTTTTTCCAACAGCACTTTAATGGCTGCAGCCATGCTGTCGCATTCTTTTTGCTTGTCTTCGCTCAGGGCCGGGTTAGAAGAGGAGTAAGGCAGGCTCATCCCCAATGCTTCAATGGCACTGGCCATAGTATTGGCCGTATACATTCCGCCGCAGGCGCCGGCACCGGGGCAGGAGTGTTTGATGATGCCTTTGAAATCACCTTCATCCAACTGGCCGGCAATTTTTTTGCCCAACGCTTCAAAAGCACTTACAATATTGAGGTCTTCGCCTTTGTAATGACCGTGTGCAATGGTACCACCGTACAACATGATGGAAGGACGGTTGAGGCGGGCCATGGCCATGACAGAACCGGGCATGTTTTTATCGCAACCCGGAATGCAGATTAACGCATCGTAGTACTGTGCACCGGCGTTGGTTTCAATGCTGTCGGCAATTACATCGCGGCTAACAAGGCTGTAGCGCATGCCATCAGTTCCCATGCTACTACCGTCACTCACACCAATGGTGTAAAAACGCAAACCAAGCAAATCATCTGTTTTGTTGATGTTGTCTCTTACAGAAGTGGCGAGGTCATTGAGGTGCATATTGCATGGGTTTCCATCCCAGCCCATGGCAGCAATACCTACCTGTGCTTTGCTGAAATCCTCTTCTTTAAAACCAATGGCATAGTACATGGCCTGCGCCGCCGGTTGTGTTTCATCTTGTGTAAGCGTCTTACTGTATTTATTCAATTCGTTTGGCATGTCTGTTTTATTTTTTGCTACGCAACCACGGTTGCTTTTGTATGAATGGGTTGTGCTACTACTAACGCTTTGTACGCTTGCTGTACTTGTGCACCAAGGCTTTCGGCCCAAGGCATAGGTAGGGCAGTGTTGTCAATTTGTTGTATGCCGATGACTTCAGCAGCAGTGCCGCAGAAAAAGGCGCTGTCAGCAGTCAGTAATTCATCAGGATGAATATGTCGTTCTTCAACGTCAATGTTCAGCATTGCACAAAGCTGAAGTACGGTAGCCCGTGTAATGCCGGTAAGAATATGTCCTGCAGCAGGGGTAATCAGTTGGCCATTTTTTTCCATGAAAAAATTGGCGCCTGGTCCCTCGGCAATATTACCATTCAGGTCTTTCAGCAATGCTTCATCATAGCCTTTTGCTTTGGCATCCTGGCTGGCCAAAATGCTGTTGACATAATGACCGCAAGCCTTGGCCTGCATGTGAAAAGCCTTGGGGTTGGGCCGCTGAAATTCACTGATGTGTACCCGCAATAATTTATCGCCTAAGAAGGGTTGCATGGCCCATGCCTGGATGGTGATATTGCTTTCTTCGTTGGGGTTAAAACTCATATTGGCAGGGCCGTAAATGAGTGGTCGGATGTAGGCATCCTGCAAGTCATTTCTGCGCAGTACAGCGTAGGTCGCTTCAATCAGTTCTTCATTGCTCCACTCATAAGGAAGATTCAATGCCTGTGCCGATTTTCGTAGCCGGTCATAGTGTTCTTCCGGCTTGAAAATAGCCGTGGTACCATGGATGGTTTTGTACGAACGAATGCCTTCGAAAACGCCATAGCCATAGTGCATGGTTTGACTGTACAAATCAATACGGGCATCTTTGGCTTTTACCAAATAACCATTGTGATAAATGACTGTGTTGTCGTTATAATAGTTTGCCATAATAAAAAAAGCCCGCTTCTTTTCAGAGAAGCGGGCTGATATAAAGTGATTCAATCAGGTTTACATTCAACTGGCTCCTCTGTGCAGTACAGGTACAATAATGACCATCACCACGATAATGGTGCTGATTATGATGGTTGTATTTGCGAGCCTGTTCAACATGTTTTCATGAGGAGTTGGCTGCGAATATATACCCTTCTGCTATAGAAAAGAACTGCGGTGTGTTAGATAATGGTAGACTTGCGCAACTCAATGTTGCTTTTGTTTACCACCTCAATGGCTTTACCGTGTATGTAGTCGCAGATTAAGTCGCCTACAGTAGAGGTAAAGTAAAAATTCACAGGGTCAATGTCTTTTGTTACAAAACCGTTTTCCAGTGTCCATTGCACAGCATTGCGTACCACAGTGGCTTCGTGCTGCAACCCGAAATAATCGAGCATCATGGCAGCCGATAAGATAGCACCAATGGGGTTGGCAATGTCTTTGCCGGCTGCCTGCGGGTAAGAACCATGAACGGGTTCAAACAATGCAGTGCTATTGCCGATAGACGCTGATGGCAACAAACCAAGTGATCCCGTGAGTACACTCGCTTCGTCGCTGATGATGTCGCCAAACATGTTTTCTGTAAGGATGACATCAAACTGACCCGGGTTCAAAATCAACTGCATGGCAGCATTGTCTACAAACAAATATTCCACCGTTACTTCAGGATAACGGACGGCTATTTGCTGTATGGTTTTGCGCCACAGGCGGGAGGTTTCCAGCACGTTGGCTTTATCTACCAATGTCAGTTTTTTACGCCGTTGCATAGCCGCTTCAAAAGCCAGCCTGGCAATGCGTTCAATTTCGTGTTGTTGGTAATGGCAAGTATCAGTTGCGGCAGTACCATCTTCGCTGGTGAATTTGTCACCAAAGTAGATACCGCCGGTAAGCTCTCTGTAAATGATGAAATCAACGCCGGTTTTGGCTTTGATTTTGATGGGCGATAAATGATGTAAAGAAGGAACCGTTTGTACAGGCCGAACATTGGCATACAACTGCAATGCTTTCCGAATGCCCAGCAATCCTTGCTCGGGTCGCACCGTTGCATTGGGGTCGTTGTCAAAGCGGGGATGGCCCACGGCACCCAGCAATACAGCATCTGAGTTGAGGGCACTGGCTACTGTTTCCGTAGGCAATGCTGCACCCGTAGCATCAATAGCTTCTGCACCCAGCAAAGCACGTTCGTACACAAATTCATGGTTGTATACTTCGGCAATAGTGTCGAGCACCTTCATGGCTTGCTTCACTACTTCCGGGCCAATGCCGTCGCCGTATATGCTGGTAATTTTTTTAAACATAAATACCTGTGGTTGATGATGCTGTTGGCTTGCTTTTCTTACGTCACTTTTCTGGTCTGTTGCCATTGCTCATGGTCATCATTGGCCATTGATTGCCTGTCAGGCAGGTGAGAGAAGTGGGTGTGGAGGTCATCGTTTCTGAAGCGAACCCCTGATTATGTTGGTTGTGTCATCTTCTTTTTTAAGATACAGCTTCTCTGGCTTTGGCCAGTTCGTGCAGGTCTTCTTCCAGCACTTCTTTTTTGCGGTCTGCTACCAGCAAAAATTCTTCGTACAAAGCATCTACATCGTCGCGGTCGAACTGGTACCCCAGCTTGTGAAAACGATGCGCCAATGCACTGCGGCCGCTGCGGGCAGTGAGAATAATTTTGGATCCTTCGGCACCTACTTCTTCGGGAGCAATGATTTCGTAAGTCTGTGCATTTTTCAAGAAGCCATCCTGGTGAATGCCGGAAGAATGCGAGAAGGCATTGCTACCCACAATGGCTTTGTTGGGTTGTACAGGCATCCGCATGGTATCGCTCACCTTTTGGCTGATGCTGTTGAGCAGTTTCGGATTCACGTTGGTGTACAATCCGAGGTCGGCATGCTGGCGCAGCACCATCACTACTTCTTCCAGCGACGTATTGCCGGCTCTTTCGCCCAAGCCATTAATGGTACATTCAATTTGGCGGGCACCGGCAATGGCACCGGCAATAGAGTTGGCAGTAGCCAGTCCCAAATCGTTGTGGCAATGGCAGCTCAACACTGCTTTGTCCACGTTCGATACGTGGTCGATGAGGTATTGAATTTTTTCGCCGTATTGATGCGGCAAACAATAGCCGGTTGTATCAGGAATATTCACGGTGGTGGCACCTGCTGCAATCACTGCTTCTACCACCTGTGCCAGGTAGGCATTGTCGCTGCGGCCGGCGTCTTCGCAATAAAATTCTACATCATCGGTAAAGCGGCGGGCAAATTTGGTAGCGGCCACGGCTCTTTCCAAAATGGCTTCACGGGTGCTGTTGAACTTGTGCTTGATGTGCATATCGGAAGTGCCGATACCTGTATGAATGCGTGGCCGATGTGCACCTTTCAGCGCTGCAGCAGCCGATTCTATGTCTTTTTCTACCGAGCGGCTGAGGGCACACACGGTGGCGTTTTTAATGATGGCAGCAATTTGCTTCACCGATTCAAAATCGCCGGGAGAGGAAATGGGAAAACCTGCTTCAATAATGTCTACACCTAATGCTTCCAGTAATAATGCCAGTTCTACTTTCTCTGCTGTATTGAGTTTACATCCGGGCACTTGCTCGCCGTCGCGAAGCGTCGTGTCGAAAATAAAAACCTTATCTGCCATGCGTTGCACAATTTTCCGGGTAAAAAAATTGCAGGCTGTTTAAGTTTGTTGTTGCTTGCCTGATATTTAAACAGAAACAGCCTGCGCTGCTAAATTATCAGGTCATAAGCCGACCATTCAAACCAAAATAAGGTCCTGATTACACTGGCCAATGCCCCGGCACCGGATGCAAACCTTAGTGTAGCAAGGGTTTTGATTATAATTAGTTTACAATGCCTAACCTTCAGCGAGACGATTTATTTCAGTTGGTCAAGAGCCTGGGAAAAGGGGAGAAGCGCAATTTTAAGCTCTACATGCAGCGCAATTCGGCCTCGGCAGAGCTGAAAGTGGTGCAACTCTTCGATGCCCTCGACAAAATGGAGGAGTACGACGAAGTGAGCATGCTGAAGAAAAACAAGGCCATTGCCAAAAGCCAGCTCTCCAACCTCAAAGCCAGTTTGTACCGCCACATACTCACCAGCTTGCGCCTCATTAAGGATGCCGAAAACATCGACATGCAGCTGCATGAAATGCTCGACCATGCCCGCATTTTGTACAACAAAGGCTTGTACCTGCAAAGCCTGCATGTGCTCGACCGCCTGAAGAGCACTGCCCGTGAATACTATCAGTTTACCTATCTGGAGCAGGCCATTTTTTTTGAGAAGAAAATTGAAGCCATGTACATCACCCGCAGTATGGACATGCGGGCCGATCTGCTGGCCGATGAAAGCGATATGGTGCAGCAACGCTTACAATCGGTGAACCGATTGAGTAACCTGAGCCTGCAACTCTACAGCTGGTACATCAAGCACGGGCATGCCCGCAACAAGTCGGATCAGGAAGCAGTGATGTATTATTTCAAAAGCCATGCACCGGCCGAGCCGGAAAGCCTGCAGGGGTTTTATGAAAAATTGTATTACTACCAGAGCCAGTCCTGGTTGTCGTTTATTTTACAAGACTACCTGAAGTATTATAAGTACAGCCAACGCTGGGTGGACTTGTACCACGCCGAGCCTGCCATGATTAAGGTGGAAACCATCCAGTATATCAAGGGCATGCACAACCTGCTGAGTGCCCACTACGATTTAAAAAATGTAGACCGCTTTTATCAGGCGATTGAGCAGTTTCAACAGTTTTACAATAGCGACTGGGTACAGTCGAATGAGAATTACAAGATTCAATCATTTGTGTACCTCTACATTTCCCGCATTCACCGGCATTACCTCGAAGGCACTTTTACAGAAGGGTTGGAAGTGGTACCCGAAATCATGCTGCAGCTGGATGAGTATAGCTTGTACATCGACCGCCACCGCATATTGGTGTTTTACTACAAAATAGCCTGCCTGTATTTTGGCAGTGGCCGGTACGATGAAACGGTAGACTTCCTCAACAAAATCATTCACCTCAAAGTAGACCTGCGTATCGATCTGCAGTGTTATGCAAGATTGCTGCACCTGATTGCACATTTCGAGTTGGGCAATCATGAGTTGTTGCCATACCTCATCAAATCGGTGTATCGCTTTATGGCCAAAATGGACAATCTGAGCCATGTGGAAGAAGCCATGCTCAAGTTTTTGCGGGAATCGATGCAATTGAATGTGGCACAAATCAAACCCAAGCTGAGCAAATTGCTCGGCCAGTTGAAGCGTTACGAAAATCGAGCCTCCGAAGCCAGGGCATTTGCTTACCTCGATGTCATCAGCTGGCTCGAAAGCAAAATAGAAGGGGTACCGGTGGAAACGGTGATTCGGAGAAAATTCATCAGCATGCAGGAAAACAAGTAATGTAAATTTCTTGAAGGAGTGAAGTTAAGCTACCGTGTGTTTTGTCACCGGGGCAGGTGAGGAGACTCATCGAAAGCCGTGATGCACATCATTGAGCAGCATTTTGCGTTTGGTAATTTTACATAGTTGAAAATGAAAATGGCCGACCATGGTCTGTTGCTATGTCCAGCACTGTATTCTCCAACCAAATCCTCTTTTTATGCTCGATTTTCTCATTCAGGTAAGAGACTTCATAGCTCAACCCTGGCCCTGGTATGTAGCAGGCCCAATGCTGGCGCTGCTCATGTTCATCCTGCTCTATTTCGGTCACGAATTTGGCATCTCCGACAACTTCCGCCTCATGTGTGCGGCCGATGGTGCCGACAAGATGAACGACTTTTTCAAAATCAACTGGCAAACAGGTGAGTGGAACCTGCTGGTGGCATTGGGTGCCGTATTTGGCGGCTACATGGTGTCGCATTATTTCCTTGGCGATCAGGGCAACATTGCCCATATCAGCGATGCTACGGTGGCCAGCCTGCAAGAAATAGGAGTGAAAGTTGAACAGGGCAAAGTGCCCATGGTGCCTGATTTTATTGGTTGGGATGCGTTGCTCACCTGGCAGGGCTGGCTCATGCTGGCGGGTGGCGGTTTGTTTGTGGGCTTTGGTGCCCGCTATGCAGGTGGTTGTACATCGGGCCACGCTATTAGTGGTTTGAGTGCATTGCAACTACCATCGCTGATTGCGGTGGTGGGCTTTTTTGCCGGCGGCTTGTTGGTTACCTATTTCGTGTTACCCCTTTTGTTCCCCCTCTAAAACCGAACCGTTATGAGAATGTCTCGCTACATATTCGTAGGCATGCTGTTGGGTTTCATTTTGTACAAAAGCGAAGCCGTATCCTGGTTCCGCATTTATGAAATGTTCCGTTTTCAGAGCTTCCACATGTTTGGCATCATTGGCTCCGCTATTGTGTCCGGCATCATCATTGTACAAATCGTGAAGCGCCGCCATGTCAAAAACGTGGAAGGCAACGAAATCACCTTCAACGATAAAAACAAAACCATTTACCGCTACCTCATTGGTGGATTCATATTTGGTGTGGGTTGGGCCTTAGCAGGTGCCTGCCCGGCGCCCATGTTCATATTGCTGGGTAGTGGCAAAACCGTGTTTATTGTGTATTTGATAGCCGCTATGACGGGTACTTACCTCTATGGGGTACTGCGGCCCAAGCTGCCCCATTAACAACGACTGCCTGCTTTTGTTCACAGCCCGCTGCACAGTGGGCTGTTTTTTTGGGGAGTATAAACGCCACAAAGATTTGCCGCCTTTGTTGGTCGCCTGACCAACAAAGCAACCCTTTCGAATGGTGCCAAATTGGAAATCATCGCACCCATTTCCTGCAAATCCCGCCATTTATTCACCCTTTTTTACCCAACCAGGAGCTTTCTGCATATAATAATACAGCGGCTGCTTGTTTTTTGGGCTGCTTCGCTTACTTTTGCCAGCTCAATTGTGCAGGAGTATCTAAGTTGCAGAACGAATCCGTTGATTTATAAGCACTTGCGTCGTCTTCCGACTGCCTTAACAATAGGCCGATTCGGGGGCGATATTCTATTGTCAGTACAGTTGTAAAAAAAACGTCAGTTGTAATATGGCCATCAAAAAAGACAATCGACCCAAGTCAAACTTCACCAGCATTACCATTAGCCTGGCCAGTCCCGACTCCATACTGGAGCGCAGCCACGGCGAAGTGCTGAAGCCCGAAACCATTAACTACCGCACCTACAAGCCCGAAAGAGATGGCCTGTTCTGCGAACGCATTTTCGGCCCTGTAAAGGACTACGAATGTGCTTGCGGTAAGTACAAGCGTATTCGCTACAAAGGCATTGTGTGCGACCGTTGTGGTGTAGAAGTAACCGAAAAGAAAGTACGTCGTGAACGCATGGGCCACATCAAGCTGGTGGTGCCTGTAGTACACATCTGGTACTTCAAAAGCCTGCCCAACAAAATTGGTTACCTGCTGGGTATGAGCTCTAAAAAGCTCGAAACCATCGTGTATTACGAACGTTTCGTGGTGATTCAGCCCGGCATCCGTGCCGATAAAGGCCAGAACTATGGCGACCTGCTGACAGAAGAGGAATACCTCGATATCCTGGATGCATTGCCAAAAGACAACCAATACTTGTCTGACGACGATCCCAATAAATTCATCGCCAAAATGGGTGCCGATGCGGTTAGCGATTTGCTGAGCCGTCTCGACCTCGACCAGCTGAGCTTCGACCTGCGCAACTCTGCCGCCAACGAAACCAGCCAACAGCGCCGTGCCGACGCCCTCAAGCGTTTGAGCGTGGTAGAAGCTTTCCGCGATGCCAGCACCCGTATCACCAACCGTCCTGAGTGGATAATCATGCAGTACATTCCGGTGATTCCGCCAGAACTGCGTCCGTTGGTGCCTTTGGATGGTGGCCGTTTTGCATCATCCGACCTCAACGACCTCTATCGTCGGGTTATCATCCGTAACAACCGCTTGAAGCGTCTGTTGGAAATCAAAGCCCCTGAAGTAATCCTGCGCAACGAAAAGCGGATGCTGCAGGAAGCCATCGACAGCCTGTTCGACAACAGCCGTAAGAGCAATGCCGTAAAAGCTGAAGGTGGTCGTGCCCTCAAATCTTTGAGCGACGTGCTGAAAGGTAAGCAGGGTCGTTTCCGTCAAAACTTGCTCGGTAAGCGTGTTGACTACTCTGGTCGTTCTGTAATCGTAGTAGGCCCCGAACTGAAACTCCATGAGTGTGGTTTGCCAAAAGACATGGCAGCCGAGCTCTTCAAGCCATTTATTATCCGCAAGCTCATTGAGCGTGGTATTGTAAAAACGGTGAAGAGTGCCCGTAAACTGGTAGACCGCAAGGAAGCAGTGGTTTGGGACATTCTCGAAAATATTTTGAAAGGCCACCCTGTGATGCTGAACCGTGCCCCAACACTGCACCGTTTGTCTATCCAGGCTTTCCAGCCCAAGCTGATTGAAGGTAAAGCCATTCAACTGCACCCGCTGGTAACCTCAGCCTTCAACGCCGACTTCGACGGTGACCAGATGGCCGTGCACGTGCCTTTGAGCAATGCCGCCATTTTGGAAGCCCAGTTGCTGATGCTGAGCTCTCACAATATTTTGAACCCACAAAACGGTACACCTATTACCCTGCCTTCTCAGGACATGGTACTCGGTTTGTACTACATTTCTAAGGGTAAAAAAACAACCGATACCGAAACTGTTCGTGGTCAGGGCATGTCTTTCTACAGCCCCGAAGAAGTAATTATTGCTTACAACGAAAAACGCATTGACCTGCATGCCAATATCAAGGTGAAGGTGAATGTGCGTAGCAAAGACGGTACCCTCTCTAAAAAGCTGATTGAAACAACCGTAGGACGGGTTATTTTCAACCAGTTTGTACCAGAAGAAGTTGGTTTTGTAAACGCCGTATTAACCAAGAAAAGCCTTCGGGAAATCATTGGTGATATCGTTGAAATTACCAACGTGCCAAAAACAGCTAAGTTTCTTGACGACATCAAGCAGCTTGGTTTTCGTATGGCCTTCAAAGGTGGTTTGTCTTTCAGCATCAACGACCTCATCATACCAGATGTAAAGCATGAAATGCTCGAAAACGCCAAGGCAGAGGTAGAGGAAGTGTGGGAGAACTACAACATGGGTCTCATCACCAACAACGAACGTTACAACCAAATTATCGATATCTGGAGCCGTGTGGATACACGCATCACCGAAACGCTTATTCGTGAGCTGGCAACCGATAAGCAGGGCTTCAACTCTGTATTCATGATGCTGGATTCAGGTGCACGTGGTAGCAAGCAGCAGATCAAGCAGCTGGCTGGTATTCGTGGTCTGATGGCCAAGCCTCGTAAGAGCGGTTCTACTGGTTCAGAAATCATCGAAAACCCCATCTTGTCAAACTTTAAAGGTGGCCTGAACGTACTCGATTACTTCATTTCTACCCACGGTGCCCGTAAGGGTCTGGCGGATACGGCCCTGAAAACGGCCGATGCCGGTTACCTTACCCGTCGTCTGGTAGACGTGGCTCAGGATGTGGTGATAACTGAAGAAGATTGCGGCACCCTGCGTGGCATTGCAACCTCTGCGTTGAAAGACAACGAAGACATCATTGAACCACTGGCCGACCGTATTGCTGGTCGTACAAGTTTGCACAATGTGTACAATCCGCTGACCGATGAATTGATCATTGCTGCGGGCAGTCAGATTACCGCTGAACTGGCCAAGCAAATTGAAGATGCAGGTATTGATACAGTTGAAATCAGAAGTGTACTTACCTGCGAAAGCAAGCGTGGTGTATGCGTAAACTGCTATGGCAAAAACCTGGCTACCGGCTACACCGCTCAGCGTGGTGATGCAGTAGGTATCATTGCCGCACAGTCAATTGGTGAACCTGGTACACAGCTTACCCTCCGTACTTTCCACGTAGGTGGTGTGGCTGGTTCTGCTTCAGTAGAAAGTACCCTGAACGCCAAGTTTGACGGTATTATCCAGTTTGACGGTATCCGTACTGTAAAAGGTGAAAACAACCAGGGAGAAGACGCTACATACGTTATTGGCCGTACCGGTGAAATACGTGTAATGGACGAAACGGGTGAACGCCTTTTGAATACCCACAACATTCCTTACGGTTCTATCCTGAACGTGAAAAACGGCCAGAAGATTAAGAAGGGTGATGTGATTTGCAGCTGGGATCCGTTCAACAACGTTATCATTTCAGAAATCAACGGTACTGTTGTTTTCGATAGCATTTTGGAAGGTGTTACTTTCCGTGAAGAAGCCGATGACCAAACCGGTCACCGCGAAAAAGTGGTTATCGAATCAAAAGACCGCACCAAAATCCCGGCCATCAAAATTGAAGGCAAGGATGTAAAAATGTATAACCTGCCAGTAGGCTCACACCTGTCGGTAGAAGAAGGTAAGGAAGTACGTAGCGGCCAGGTATTGGCTAAGATTCCTCGTATCCTTAGCAAACTGCGTGATATCACCGGTGGTCTGCCACGTGTAACGGAACTGTTTGAAGCCCGTAACCCAAGCAGCCCTGCCATTGTAAGTGAAATTGATGGTGTAGTAACCTTTGGTAGCATTAAGCGTGGTAACCGCGAAATCATCGTGGAAGCAAAAGATGGTACCGTGAAGAAGTACCTCGTACCGCTTACCCGCCAGATTTTGGCTCAGGATGGTGACTTTATTAAAGCTGGTGCACAGCTTTCTGAAGGTGCTGTTTCTCCTGCCGATATCCTGTCTATTAAAGGTCCTTTCGCCGTTCAGGAATACGTGGTAAATGAAATTCAGGAAGTTTACCGCTTACAGGGTGTAAAAATCAACGATAAACACATCGAAGTAATCGTTCGTCAGATGATGAAGAAGGTAGAAATCATGGACGCTGGTGATACCCGCTTCCTTGAGGAGGACCTTGAAGACCGCTTCGACTTTATTGAAGAGAACGACCGCATTTACGACAAGAAAGTGGTGGTAGACCCTGGTGACAGCACCAAGTTCCGTCCGGGCCAAATCATTAGCCTGCGTGACCTCCGCGAAGAAAACAGCATCTTGCGTCGTGCAGACCAAAAGCTGATGGAAGTGCGTGATGCAAAACCAGCTACCGCCAAGCCGGTATTGTTGGGTATTACCAAGGCTTCACTGGGTGTACAAAGCTGGATCTCAGCTGCCTCATTCCAGGAAACAACCAAGGTACTGAGCACAGCCGCCATTCACGGCAAGCGTGACGATATGTTAGGTTTGAAAGAAAACGTAATTACTGGTCACCCAATACCTGCTGGTTCTGGTCTTCGTGAGTTCGACAACCTGATTGTGGGAAGCAAAGATGAGTATGAAGTACTCGCCACTACCCGTCAGGTAATGAGCTTCGACGACGAAGAATAAGCTAAACATAGTAACAGATACAAACAAAAAAGCAGGATTTACTCCTGCTTTTTTGTTGCGACAAATGGTGTACAACCAGTTGAATACGAATAGAACGTGGACAGTTAATGCTAGAAGACCTATAGTTCGTTTCTGTCCGGCAAATCTCAACGAAGTCCAGAAAAGGTTGAACATCATTTTGGGCCAAACCTTGCTGGCCGGGGTTGGATTTAAATGGAGAGCAGTCCTAATACTATAACTGCTGCCAGTAATCCAATGATGACATAGGGACGCCAATCGTTGGCTTCCATGGTGTCATTCTGGTCGGAGTAGTGTACATGATTTTCCATACGCGGGGGTTATTATGTTAAACAATCAGGGGTTTTCGCAACAAGAAATGCACACAAAATCGATTCACTTTCCAACGAAAAGTTAAACATTTTTCATGATATATCCTAAGACTTTTTTGAAGCAATTGACAATCTGTTCGTTATGTTTACAAGTGTTGAAACACTGATGTAGCAAGCCTTTCGGCCAAGTTGGCGTTTAAGCAAGCAGTTGTATTTTGATGCTTAAACATCGAGATTTTATCGTACCATTTTGTAGTAGTTGGAAAGGGTAAATAGTTTCAACATTAAGTCATCACTCTTGTTATATCTATCTATGCAAATTTTTTACACTACACGCACCAGCACTCTATTGTTAGCCCTGCTTTTGCTGATGGCTTGCGAGAAGGCCGTGGATATTATTCCTACTACTCTCGATCAGGTAGTAGTAGTGGAGGGCAGCATAGAAAACAATCAGCCGCCGGTAGTAGTGCTTACCCGTTCGCTGGCATTTTTTGAGCAGCTTTCTGCGCAGGACTTTGCCAATTCATTTGTTCGCAATGCCAATGTGTTTGTAAGCGATGGCACCCAGCGTGTACGGCTAACCGAATATCGTCGCCAGGTAGGCAATGCCAACTTTTACTTTTACAGTATAGATAGTACTAATCCTGCACAGTTCATGATTGGCCGTTTGAATACCAGCTACAAGCTGGACATTGAAGCAGAAGGAAAAAAGTACACTGCCAGCACCAGCATCCCCAATATTAGCCGTAAGGTAGATTCACTGTGGTGGCAAAAAGCCCCGGGAAATGGAGACTCTTCATTCGCAGTGGTTTTTTCGAGGGTAACCGACCCGAAAGGCTTTGGCAATTACATCCGGTATTTTACCAGTGTCAACGATTCGGCCTTTTTGCCCGGCTCCAACTCAGTGTTCGACGATAAGTTTGTAGATGGTACCACTTACGATATTCAGGTGTTCAGAGGGTTCAACAGGAATGTGGAGTTTGATCCTGAAACTTTCGGCTTTTTTAAAAGGGGCGAAAGGGTAAAAGTGAAGATGAGCAACATAGACAAAGCCACCTATGACTATTGGAGAACCTGAGAGCAAAATCAAAGCAACGTGGGCAATCCATTTGGGGTACCTGTAAAAGTGTTGAGCAATCTGTCAGCTGGAGCAACGGGCATTTTTGCCGGCTATGCATCGCAAATTACCAGCATCAACATTCCTCAGTAAGAAGGCTTATGGCAAGTTGTCCCCAACGTGCCTTCTGTTACATTATTTTGTACGTCATTACGCAACTTTGCTGTCCCTTTTTCAAGCATTGTAAATAAGGATGATTATGGAAATAAAAGAACATGCCCACTGCCTGATTATTGGTAGTGGACCGGCTGGCTATACTGCCGCCATTTATGCCGCCCGTGCCGGCCTCAATCCCGTTTTGTATCAGGGCATTCAGCCCGGTGGACAGCTCACCATTACCACTGAGGTAGAAAACTACCCCGGCTATGCCGATGGTGTGCAGGGCCCCGAAATGATGCAGATTTTTGAAAAGCAGGCTACCCGTATGGGAGCTGATATCCGCTACGGTATTGTAACCAAAGTCGATTTCAGCGAACGGCCATTTAAAGTAGAAATAGACGAAGAAAAATGGATGAGTGCCGATGCGGTCATCATCTCAACCGGAGCTTCTGCCAAGTGGTTGGGCATTCCCAGCGAAGAACGCCTCAATGGCCATGGCGTAAGTGCCTGCGCCGTGTGTGATGGTTTCTTTTTCCGCGGCAAAGAAGTAGCCATAGTTGGTGCCGGCGATACGGCTTGCGAAGAAGCGTTGTACCTGAGCAAAATTTGCAGCAAAGTGCATATGATTGTACGCAAGGGCGAAGATGGTATGCGGGCCAGCAAAGTGATGCAGGACCGTGTAAAAAATACCGAAAACATTCAGGTGTATTGGAACAGCGTAACCGATGAAATTTTGGGTGACCAAAAAGTAACCGGTGTTCGCATCAACAACACCGCTACGGGCCAAATGCAGGAAGTGCCCATCAGTGCCTTCTTCGTAGCCATTGGTCACAAACCCAATAGCGATATTTTCAAAGGCTGGCTGGATATGGATGAAACCGGATACATTCTTACTGTGCCCGGTACGTCTAAAACCAATATTGAAGGCGTGTTTGCCGCTGGCGACGTACAAGATAAAAACTACCGCCAGGCTGTAACAGCTGCAGGCAGTGGTTGCATGGCAGCCCTCGATGCAGAACGCTATCTGGGTGCTCTCGGCCATTAATCGAAAGCATCCCTTACTTTGCATCCCGCACAACGATTGAAACTGTTGTGCGGGATTTTTTTATGATGACCATTCACTTACAGCAACTGAAGTTTTTTGCGCATCACGGCGTGTATAAAGAAGAGCAGATATTAGGCAACGACTTTGTGGTAGATGTAATCCTGCATTTTATGCCAGCGGCTTTTCCTGTAAAAGAGTTGCAGCAAACGCTGAACTATGAGCAGGTATTTGCCATTGTGCAGCAGCACATGAACATTCCTACGCCATTGCTGGAAACAGTGGTGGGCAATATTGTTGCACAAATACAACAACAGTTTCCGCAGGTGAAAGCGGGCATGGTGAGCATTGCCAAAATGAAACCGCCTGTAAAAGGTTGGGAAGGCAATGTGGTGGTTTCTTTCAACTGGTAGCCCAAGGATATTGAGGATGCCTTAACAACAAAACAGCTTATTGCCCTGTTTCTTTATGTTCTAAAATGAAGGCTATGCACATTCGGATGGTTTCAATATTGGTCATGCTTATCACTGCTGTTGCAGCAGTGGCTCAGGATCCTGCTTCGTTGATGGAAGAAGGCCGTAAGCTGGAGCAGAAACTTAAAGATGAAGAAGCCATTGAAAAATACAAGCAGGCCATTTTTATACAGCCATCCAATATTAAAGGCGTGGTAAAATGCGCTGAACTCAGTGCCTCTATTGGCAGCAGAAAAGAAACACCGGAACAGAAAACTGTTTTTTACCAGCAGGCAAAAAAGTTTGCAGATGCGGCATTGAAACTCGATTCAAACAACGCGGAAGCCAGTTACATGATGGCGGTGGTGTTGGGCAAGCTTACTGAAGTTGAAAAGAAAACAGACAACATAGTCGGCTATGTAAAAGGCATTCGTTTTTATGCAGACAAAGCGGTAAAGCTAAACCCGCAAATGGGTAAAGCATGGCATGTACTGGGCCGCTGGCATTTGGAAGTATTGAATTTGAATGCGGTAAAAAAAGCAGCACTCAAAGTAATTTATGGTGGAGTGGGAGAAGCCGATATTGAAAAGGCCATTCAGTACATGGAAAAATGTAAAACACTGGAACCTTACTACTGTCTCAACTTTCTCGATTTGGCCCGTGCTTACGAATACGACCGCAAGTACGAAAAATCAATTGGCCTGTTGGAACAACTTTCAAAACTACCCACCCGCCGTCAGGAAGACGTAACCGCCAAAGCACAAGGCGCAGTGCTACTGCAGAAATTGCAGTAAGCAGAGGCCAGAATGCCGAAGGCAAAAGGCAAAAGGCATAAAGCAGAAGGCAGAAGGTCGGACTCTCCGAGCCTCTGTGCGAACCCTTCTCCTAAATCTCTTTCTTCTTCCAGCGTCCTGATATCATATAGCCAAAGGCCATTGCAAAAGTGCTAATCCAGTAAATCCATTCGCTGCCCCAACCCCAGGTGATGGGCAGTTTCCATACATGCAGCACCAGCGTTACATACACTACATACAATATGAGGGTGACGATTTCGATGCCGAGGTTAACCGTGGTATTGCCGGTGCCGGTAATGGCATTGAGCCAAACCGTTCCAAACGACATGAAGAGCAGCGCCAAACTAACGATGCGCAATACGGGCAACCCGTAATGAATGAACGCTTCATCTTGCCCGAACACTGATAAAAACTCCACCGGAAAAAGATTGACCAACAAACAGGGCACTGCAACAAACGCCGTGCTCAACCATGTGATGCGCCACACCAATGGCAGTACTTCTTCTTTTTTATGCTGACCAATAATATTGCTGACCATAGTATTGCTGGTGGCAGCAAATGCCCATGCAAAACAGCCAAACAAGCCAAACACATTGCGCATGGTATTGCTGATGGCTAAGTCACGGGTACCATAGTGTTCTATCAAAATGTAGAAATACTCCCAGCTGGTAATGCTGATACCAAACTGCAAAATCAATGGTGCTGATTGTACCAATATGAGTTTACTGTTCGTCGCATCGAAATACCAGTGTTTGTGCAACTGAAATTTTTTGCCAATGCCTTTGCCATAAATAATAAGAAACACTACCAGCAACCCCATGGCTTCTGCAATAATAGAAGCATAGGCGGCTCCGTTGAAACCAATTTTCGGCAAGCCGAGTTTACCGTAAATCAATCCATAATCGAGCACAATATTGGTGAGTGTTTCTGCCAGTGTACCAATCACCAAAAACTGACTGTTGTTGGTGCCAACCAGCAAGGCGTTGCGCATTTGGTACAGGTACAAAAAGGGCAAACCCCACATGCGTATTTGCAAAAATGAAACTGCCATGTCGTACTTCTGCGGATCGCTTAAGGCGTAGCGTAACAGCAAGGGCGTTACACTATAGTTGAGGGCAATGGCCAATGCCGCAAACAGCAGGGCAATGAAAACTCCCTGGCTAAACAGCTTACCGATTTCTTCAATGCGGTTTTCGCCGGCCCTGCGGGAAATGAGTGCCTGCAAGCCATTGTTGAGCCCATGCCCAACAACTGCAAAAATGAGGTAGTACACACCCGTAATACCTGCTACCGCCAATGGCAATTCTCCCAAGCCCCCAAGAAAAATATTGTTGGTGACGAAGTTGATTTGCGGCACCAGCATGGATGCAGCAATGGGCATCGCAATGGCTAAAATTTGCTTGCGACTGGTGTTGAGCTGTAAAGAATGCGAAGGGCTGCTGGCAGACATAAGGCCGTAAAGAAAACATTGTTTATGGAAATGATACGACGGAAAAAAACAGCCGGCTGTGGAGTGCAGCCGGCTGAGTGATGTTCGTTCGTTTTACTTATTTGAACTGCGGACTCACCACCAACTCTTTGCTTCCTGCTGTGTAGGTATAAAATCCTTCACCCGATTTGGCTCCCAGTTTTCCTGCGGTTACCATATTCACCAACAGCGGACAAGGTGCATATTTTGGTTGGCCAAAACCATCGTGCAAAACCTGCAAAATGCTCAGGCACACATCGAGGCCAATAAAGTCGGCGAGTTGCAACGGCCCCATAGGATGCGCCATGCCCAGCTTCATAATCGTATCGATAGATTCTACGCCAGCCACGCCTTCGTACAAAGTATAAATGGCTTCGTTAATCATCGGCATCAAGATGCGGTTGGCCACAAAGCCGGGATAATCGTTGGCCACTGCAGGCACTTTTCCCAATGCCTTACTCAGCTCCACAATTTGTGTGGTTACTGATGCTTCGGTAGCATAGCCGTTGATAATTTCTACCAGCTTCATTACCGGCACGGGGTTCATAAAGTGCATGCCAATGACTTTGGCAGGGCGGCCGGTAGCAGCGGCAATTTTTGTAATGGAAATGGAAGACGTGTTGCTGGCCAAAATGCAATGTGCCGGTGCAGCAGCATCTATTTCTTTAAAAACGGACAACTTGAGGTGGGTATTTTCTGTAGCAGCTTCTACCACCAAATCAGCGTTGGCTACACCAGTGGCAATGCTGGTATGCGAGGCGATGCGACCAAGGGTGGCTGTTTTATCGGCTTCGGAGAGTAACCCTTTGGCAACCTGACGGGCGAGATTTTTGCCAATGGTGGCCAATCCCTTTTGCAAAGCAGCTTCACTCACATCTATCAGTTGCACATCGTATCCATGCTGGGCAAACACATGGGCAATGCCATTTCCCATGGTGCCGGCGCCAATTACGGCAATCGTTTTAAATGACATCAGGCAAGATTTTTGGCCACAAAAGTAGCGGAACTACGGCCTTGAAACACAGAGAAGAGCAGCAGTCCGCTTTTTGCAACACTTAAGAAATGGCGTAGTCGAAAATCACCTCTTCATCACTTGGTTGGCGGTAAGCAGATAAACGATTCCTTACTCCGCAAACCCTTGCAGTCATTTACCTTACTTTTGCGGAGTTCTTACATCATTTGAGGAAAAACGATTGTTATGTCTGTAGTTGATTTGGTCATGCCGAAACTGGGCGAAAGCATTATGGAAGCCACCATTTTAAAGTGGCTCAAAAAGCCCGGCGACAATATTGCTCAAGATGAGCCCGTGCTCGAAATAGCCACCGATAAAGTAGACAGCGAAGTGCCTAGTACAGCTGCCGGCGTATTGGCCGAAGTACTGTATAAAGAAAATGACGTAGTACCTATTGGTGCAGTGATTGCCCGCATTCAAACTGCTGCTGGCACTGTAGCCGCAGCTGCTCCTGTTGCAGCACCTGCAGCCGCTCCATCGCCAGCACCATCTGCCATTGAAGAGAATCCGTATCAGCCAACAACACTGCCCGAAGACATGCGGCCTGCGACAGTGCATCAGGCGGGTAGCCCACGTTTTTATTCTCCTTTGGTACTGAAAATTGCACAAGAAGAAGGTATCAGCATGGCGGAGTTGGAAACCATTCCCGGTACTGGATTGGATGGTCGGGTGAGCAAAAAAGATATGATGGCTTACCTGCAAAACAGAGGTAAAGCAGCTGCACCTCCTACATATCAGGCCCCGGCTGTGGCGGCTCCTGCAAGCAATGCCGTGGCTACTACAACTCCGGCACCATCGCCGGTAAGCTATGGTGGCAATGTTGAAATCATTGAAATGGATCGGATGCGCAAGGTAATTGCCAAGCACATGACCGATAGCAAGCATACCAGTGCTCACGTAACCAGCTTTGCCGAATGCGATGTAACGAACATGGTACTGTGGCGTGAAAAAGTGAAGAAAGAATTTGAAAAACGGGAAGGTGCTAAAATCACTTTTACGCCACTCTTCATAGAGGCCGTTGTAAAAAGCCTGAAGAAATATCCCATGCTCAACAGCAGTGTGGATGGCGATAAAATCATTATCAAAAAAGACATCAATCTGGGTATGGCAACGGCCTTACCTACGGGCAATTTGATTGTGCCTGTAATTAAGGGTGCCGATCAGTTGAATCTCGTTGGTCTTACCAAGCAGGTAAATGGCTTGGCAGATGCAGCCCGCAATGGTAAACTCAAACCCGACGATACGATGGGCGGTACGTTTACCCTTACCAATGTGGGTACGTTTGGCAGCATTATGGGTACGCCTATCATCAACCAGCCGCAGGTAGCAATTATGGCTGTAGGTGCTATTAAAAAACGTCCGGTGGTGATAGAAACCGCACAAGGCGACAGTATTGCCATCCGCCACATGATGTACATCAGCCTGAGCTACGATCACCGCATTATTGATGGTGCGTTGGGAAGCACTTTCCTTAATGCCGTAGCCCGTGAACTGGAAGCATTCGACATCAATCGGAATTTTTAATGTGAAAATTTGCAAATGTGCTAATTAGCTAATTGCAAGGATTCAATGAATGATAACAAACAGTCCCGACATGTATTTGTCGGGACTGTTTGATGCTGCAAACTATATGCTTCACATTAGCACATTTTCAAATTAGCCAATTAGCTTATTGATTTACCCCGCCCAACCTTCTCTATCTAAACTGCGGTATTGAATAGCTTCTGCTACATGTTCTGGTCGTATGTCTTCGCTGCCAGCCAGGTCTGCTATGGTGCGGCTCACTTTTAAAATGCGGTCGTAAGCACGGGCACTCAGGTTCAGTTTTTCCATAGCAATCTTCAGCAAATTGGCGCTGATATTGTTCAACGCACAATGCTGGTGCAGCAACGTGGTATTGATTTGCGCATTGCAATAAATGCCTTCGTTTTCTTTGTAGCGTTCCGATTGTATGTCTCTTGCCTTCATGACACGTTCACGTATTTGTGCACTGTTTTCTGCCGTGCTGGCGGCGGAGAGTTCGCTGAATGGAACGGGTGTTACTTCTACATGCAAATCGATACGGTCGAGCAGTGGCCCGCTGATTTTATTGAGGTATTTCTGCACGGCTCCCGGCGGGCAGCTACATTCTTTTTCGGGGTGGTTGTAATAGCCGCAAGGGCAGGGGTTCATGCTGGCCACCAGCATAAACGAAGCCGGAAAATCCAGCGCCACTTTTGCCCGGCTAATGGTTACCCGGCGTTCTTCCATTGGTTGCCGCATTACTTCCAATGCGGAGCGTTTGAACTCGGGCAGTTCATCCAAAAACAACACGCCGTTGTGGGCCAGGGATATTTCGCCCGGCTGCGGATTGCCACCGCCGCCCACCAAGGCTGCATCACTCACCGTGTGGTGCGGACTGCGAAATGGTCGTTTGCTAATCAGTGTGGCGTTTTCTGGAAGCTTGCCCGCCACGCTGTGAATTTTGGTGGTTTCCAAAGCCTCTTGCAACGTGAGTGGCGGCAGTATCGTAGGCAAGCGTTTGGCCAGCATGGTTTTGCCTGCACCGGGTGGGCCAATCAAGATGGCATTGTGCCCGCCAGCTGCAGCTATCTCCAAGGCCCGCTTGATGTTTTCCTGTCCTTTTACATCGGTAAAATCAACATCGAAATGGTATTGTGAATGGTAAAATTCATCTCGTGTATCTACCACCGTGGCGGGGATAGTGTTCACACCTTCAAGCAAGTCCACCACTTCGTTGATGTGCTGTACTCCGTACACTTCCACGTTATTGACAATAGCCGCTTCCCGGGCATTTTGCTTCGGCACTATCAAACCTTTGTAAGCTTCTTTTCTGGCTTGTATGGCCATGGGCAATGCACCTTTGATGGGGCGAACTTCTCCATCCAAACTCAGCTCACCCATGATGATGTAATCTTTGAAAGCATCGCTGTTTTGCAACTGTTCGGTAGCACCCAGCAAACCAATGGCCATGGGCAAATCGAAAGCGGTGCCACTCTTGCGGATATCGGCCGGTGCCATATTTACCACCACACGGGTGCGGGGCATTTTGTACCCGTTGCTTTTAATGGCGCTTTCCACCCGCTGCATGCTTTCTTTTACGGCATTGTCGGGCAGGCCCACAATAATTGAGCCGGGGTTACCCTGATTGTTCACATCCACTTCGAGCACAATGGTAACGGCGTGTACACCCATTACAGCGCTGCCATAGGTTTTTACTAGCATGCACTAAAAATAACGAAAGCCAGTTATGCAAACGTTGCGTGGTTTTACGGTTTTTTTTGGTGGAAAGACTTACAACCGCTCAATCATCTCTACCACCCCGGCCCTTTTGAGAATGAGGTAGCCGAGGCGGTCGTTGCTGATGCCTTCTTTGAGTTGGTAGCTGAACTTTAATTCTTCGTCCGTTACCTGTGTTTCGAAATAGCGGAAAGCAATATTGGGATAGGGGCGTAGTTCATCACCAATTTCGTACAAGTGAGTGCTTAGTACAAACAAAGAGTTCTTGATTTTGAGCAGGCCTTTGATAACGGTAGTACTGCAACGCATGGCATCCTGCACGTTGGTGCCCTTGAACAATTCATCAATCAGCACCAGCCATTTGCTGTTATCGTTGATGCGGGTAATCGTGTTTTTGATGCGTTGCACTTCATTGAAGAAATAGCTTTCGCCTTTTACAATATTGTCACTCACCTGAATATTGCTGAGGATGCCATCGAATATCGACAACTGCATTTGTGTAGCAGGAACGGCCATACCAATATGTGCCAAGTAAGCCGCCACACCTACCGCTTTGATGAAAGTACTTTTGCCCGCCATGTTGGCACCGGTCAGGAAAATGAAATTCGTTTCCTGATTTAATTCCAAATCATAAGCGGTAGGATGTTCGAGCAAAATATGACGCAATCCTTTCGCAGTAATAGAAGGTGCCGGAGCTGGTTGAATATCAGGAAAAGTGAGTTGATGAACCTGTATGGCTTTGGCCAGAGAGAGATAGGCTTCCAGCCGGCCATGCATATCAATCAAATCATTGATTTGGTTTTTGAAATGATACAACAGGTAGTAGCCATAATGCAAATGTTGCGCAGCACTCAGTTGTTGTTTGTTTGTTACAGCAATAAGTGCTTTGATTTCTTCACGGGCCATCATGAGTTGGATGCGGCTGAGCATGCCACTCAACAGGGCTGGTGTTTTTTGTGCATCAAACATGCCAATGAACTGCTGCATGCCTTGCAAAAAATCAATGGCATGACCAACCGAGTAGCGGATGATGGCATAGTCGGGACCGTGAATGAGTTTGTACAACAAAGCATTGGCCGCATTGGTGGGGAAAGGAATTTTATCAATCTGTGATTGATAAAATTTATCGAGCACCATGATGGTACCATTGGTGATACCGCTGGGCCATTTGTCCTGGTTTTGCAGCATCAGTTTCAGCAGGTCCTGTGTTTCCTGAATCGGCTTCACATCACTAAAAGGATGATTGAGCAAATAAGCTAACCATTGTGCCCCGCCGGAGGTTTGCGTAAAGTTGAGGGTGTTGTACACCGATTGCTCTTCTTCAGCATGAAAAATGGCAAGGTCTCGCAGCGATGTCTGATCAATATTCATAAGCAGGGTAGGTAAGCAGCCAACAAGTTAACGGTTAAAGCGCAGTCGCATACCCAACTGAGATGCATTGAGCTCACCATTTGCATACGCCAAGTGGCCATTTACAAAAGTGTGGCTAATGCTGGCAGGCAATGTTTCACCTTCTAGTGGACTCCAGCCACATTTGTACAAAATATTTTCCTTGCTTACGGTGGTGCTTTGCTGCAAGTTTACCAATACCAAATCGGCATGATAGCCTTCGCGGATATAACCCCGCTGATCAATGTCGAACATATCGGCCACATTGTGGCTCATTTTCTGCACCACTTTTTCGATGCTGATGCGGCCTTCCTGCACATACTTCATCATCATGAGCACAGAGTGTTGTACCAGTGGCAGGCCTGCATGTGCATGAGCATAGGGTGGTTCTTTTTCGCTGAGCAAATGAGGCGCATGGTCGGTGGCAATTACATCCAGGCGATCATCGTTCAAGGCTTCCCACAACGCCGCTTTGTTGTCGGCAGATTTGATGGCCGGGTTGCATTTAATTTGATAGCCGAGGCGGTCATAATCGTCGGCAGTAAAGTGGAGGTGATGCACACATACTTCGCTGGTGATGCGCTTTTCGCTGAGGGGCAGCATATTGGTAAACAGCTGCAACTCACGGGCCGTGCTGATGTGTAAAATGTGCAGTCGGGTGTTGTGTTTTTTGGCTAATTGTATGGCAGAAAAACTACTTTCAAAACAAGCTTCCACATCACGGATAACAGGGTGATGCTGTGGCGTCAGATCCACAGCTTGCAAAGCATCCAGGTTGCGTTTGATGACTTTTTCATCTTCGCAATGCGTGGCAATTAATACTTCTGCTTCTCTGAAAATTTTGTCGAGTGTCAGGTAGTTGTCTACCAGCATGTTGCCGGTAGAAGCCCCCATGAATATTTTGATGCCGCACACATCTTTTTTGCGGTTGTTGGTTTTCAGTACTTCATCGGCATTGCTGTTGCTGGTGCCCATGAAAAAAGAATAATTGGCCAGCGATGATTGTGCTGCAATCTGGTATTTGTCTTCCAGTAGTTCATGTGTCAATGCATTGGGCACGGTGTTGGGCATTTCCATAAAACTGGTAACACCACCGGCTACCGCTGCACGGCTTTCAGTAAAAATATTGGCCTTGTGGGTGAGGCCGGGTTCCCGAAAATGCACCTGGTCATCAATGGCACCTGGGAGCAAGTGTAAACCTTCGGCATTTATTTCTACCACTGCTTCTGTACAATTGATTTGTGGAGCAATTTTCTCAATACGGCCGTTTTTTATTAACAGGTCTGAGCAAAATGTGCGGCCTTCGTTGACAATGCTGGCGTTTTTGATGAGGTAATTTTGCATACTTTGTTTATTCATTCATTCTAATACATCTGCATGCAAAATAGGAATTCCCTGCTTGTTGCTGTACTTCTGTTGGCAACATTGTATGCTTCTGCACAAACCACGTATTTCCCGTTGTGGTCGAAAGAAAACTGGACACTTGAAAGACTGGAAATAAAACTGCAGCGCAACAACGATTTGAACCTGAGTACGGTGAAGCCGCTGATGCGGGGTACCTATGTTCGGGTAGCGGATTCTATCCGTGTACAACTGGATGCACAAGCCGCAGGTTTTAGTGCCGTTGATTTGTACAACCTCAACCGGCTGCAAGCCAATAGCAGTGAGTATTCTGCTTATCCTTCCACTGCATGGAAGAGTAAGAAGCCTTTGGGTAAAGGCTTTTTTGAAACACCCGGCAATATGCTGGAGGTAAATCAGAAAGGTTTTTACATGAGCATTAATCCTGCTATTAGTGTGCAGCAAAGCATGGAAAAAGATTACGATGGATCCATTCACTTTCGGGCGTTTGGTGCCAGTGGTCGTGGATTGATTGGCAATAAGGTGGCGTTTCATTTTCAGGCCACGGCCAACAATGAAAATGGCCCGATACAGTTTCGTCGTTTTGTGGCTACCAACAACGCTGTGCCTGGTGCAGGCCGCTACAATGTAGCCAGCGGCAACAATGCTTACAGCTATTTCGATTTTCGGGGCAGCCTAGCTACCAACGTAACGAAATACATCAATGTACAGCTGGGCTATGATAGAAATTTCATTGGCAATGGTTACCGTAGTTTAATGCTGAGTGACTTCAGCGGACAATCGTTGTTTGTAAAACTGAATACCCGCATATGGAAGCTCAACTATACCAACCTGTTCATGCAATTGTCGCCTACTCCGTTTGAGGCCAGCAACGACCGCATGAATAAAAAGTATGCCGCCATGCACCACCTGAGTTTGAATGCTACCAAGTGGTTGAATATTGGCTTTTTTGAATCTATCATTTTTGGCCGGCCCAACCGGTATGACTTTGCCTACATGCTGCCCGTTATTTTTTACCGCAGCATAGAGCAGCAAAATGGTAGTCCCGATAATGCCAACATTGGTTTCGACTTTAAAGCCAACGTGGCTAAGAAAGCACAACTCTACGGACAGTTAATGCTGGATGAATTTGTAAAAGATGAAGTGATTGGCAACAAACGCAACTGGTGGGGCAATAAGCAGGGCTTTCAGCTGGGGGCCAAATATGTAGATGCGTTTGGCATCAACAATTTGGATGTGCAGGCAGAAATGAACCAGGTGCGGCCGTTCGTGTATCAGTTCAGAGATACGACAGGATCGTATGCGCATTACAATCAACCGCTGGCGCATCCGATGGGTGCGAACCTGCGGGAGTTCATAGGTATCATTCGTTATCAACCTACCAACAAGCTGTACTTTTTTGCCAGGGTAAATTATTGGAAGCAAGGCCTGGATAGTGCCAGTTACAACTTTGGCTACAATCCAAATACGTTATACAGTTCTACCGGGCAGGGTGGGTTGCGTTTGCGCAGCGATAATTATCCCTTGTTTACCGGCATGCCGGCCACAGGTTTGAATGCTGCCATCACCGCCAGCTATGAGCTGAAAGAAAACCTGTTTGTGGAAGCACAGGCGCAATACCGCAGCTACAAAGAAACCAACAAAGACAAACTGAACACTACGCTGCTCACCATTGGATTGCGTTGGAATATGTTTAGAAAAGATTACGATTATTAACGCCGTTGAAACCACTGCATATGTTGCGAAATATTTGGGCTGCATTATTGATTCTGATAACGACCAACGCAGTTGCGCAAACTACTTACGTGCCATTGTGGGCAAAAGAGGGTTGGCTGCTCGACCGTATGGAAATAAAGGCCGGCACCAACAATGCCCTTAACCTGAGCACGGTAAAACCATACATGCGAAAGGCCTATGTGGCAGTGGCCGATTCTGTACGGCAGTTGCTGCTGCAAAATCAAAATCCCTGGCAGCTGTCTTCGGTGGATCAATACAATCTAGACCGTTTTCAGGCTAACAACAGTGAGTATAGCCGCTATACCACTGCCGATATGCCTTCATGGAAAAGCAAACAACCGTTCTTAGGTTTTTTGTGGCCCACCAAAAGCAGCATGATTGAGGTAAACAACAAGGATTTTTACCTGTCCATCAATCCTGCTATCAACCAACAGCAGAGCGTTGAAACCGATTTTGATAAGCGGGTGTTTGTAAACAGCAAGGGCGTAATAGCCCGTGGCTTGATTGCCCAAAAAATCGGCTTTCATTTTTTCCTGACAGACAATCAGGAGCAGGGCCCATGGCAGTTTCGTCGCTTTGTAGATACGATGGGAGCCGTGCCCGGTGCCGGTTATTGGAAGCTTTTTAAAAGCACCCGGGGGGTAGATTATTTTGATGCCCGTGGTAGTGTAAGCTGGAATGTGAGCCGTTACATCAACATGCAGTTTGGCTACGACCAACAGTTTATTGGCAGCGGCTACCGCAGTTTGTTTCTCAGCAATGTTGCACCGCCTTCATTGTTCCTGAAATTCAATACACGCATCGGCAAATTCAATTACACCAATCTTTTTTCAGAAGTCTTTCCCGCACAGCAATTGCGCACCGACCGCTTGTACGACCGCAAGTACATGGCCACACATCACCTCAGCGTAAATGTGCTTCCGTGGTTGAATGTGGGTTTGTTTGAAAGCATGGTGTTTGGTGAAAAAAATACTTTCAAAGCATCGTATTTACAACCGGTTATTTTGCTCAACACTTTGGTGGGCAGAAAAGATGGCGAGAACAATGCCAACGTGGGCCTTGACTTCAAAGCCAATGTGCTGAAAAAAGTACAGGTGTATGGCCAGTATTTGTTTGACAACCTGGATGGCAGCGACGGCAAAACCGGCAGCGACTGGTGGGGCAACCGCCATGCTTTTCAATTGGGCGGCAAATATGTAGATGTATTGGGCATCAGCAATCTCGACTTGCAATTGGAGTACAATCAAATCCGTCCATTTACGTATAGCGGCAGCGACAGTGTAACAGCGTACAGCAACTATCGTCAGCCGCTGGCGCATCCTACGGGTGCCAATCTTCGTGAAGTGGTGGGCATTGTTCGCTATCAACCGCTGCGCAAATTGTACCTGCAGGCAAGGGCTAGCTACTGGCAGCAAGGCCTCGATAGTGCCGGTTATAGCTTTGGCAGCAATGTAAACAGGTTAAACACATTGAGCACAGCAGGTGGTAGCCGTTTGCGGGAGGGCAACTATCCCATTCTGAGTGGCATTGGCAGCAAAGGCGTACTTGGTTCTTTCACCGCATCTTATGAGTTGAAAGAAAATTTGTTTCTCGATGCCAACCTGATGTACCGCATTTTTGATACCGATGTACAAGCCAAACAAACCACAACTGTTGCCGGTATTGGTATCCGCTGGAATATGTTTAGGAGAGAATATGATTATTGATGAAGGCGGAAGGCAAAAGTCAAATTAGAAGAAGAATTTGCAGTTAGCAATTGGCAATTTGCAAGGGAGGAAGTAGAATAAAATATTTTTAACCTCACTTCTCAGTGAGCCTCTGATTTACCTCTCATACCTCTGTGGTAAATCAATCAGACTTACTTCAGCTTAAACGAATCTAATATTTTACCTGCTTTTTCTTTGTAAGCATTGTATTGGCTTTGCTCAGCAGTAAACGTCAATACATACGTGTAGTCGGCTGTGCTGATGTAACGTTGTTCAAATTGAAGATCAAAGCCGTTCATACTGGTAGTGTACATGAGCTTATGGTATTGCTGTCCGTTTTTCTGAGTAATGGTTTTATTTTCTGTAATAGCCATAGTGCCAAAATACTGTTTCAGTTGCTCAATTGACAAGCGTACATATTCTTCCAACGTTACATCCACACCATTGGTCGGCTCCATCACCACATTCATGTTTTCGCCAAACTTGTCGGTTTCTGATTGCAACGGAAAGAAAGCGATAAAGTCTGCCATAGAGGTGCCGGCAGTATCTACACGCATGTTTTTGTCTACAGCAATGCTATAGGTTGACCGCTTGATGGTGGTTGTTTCCTGGGCTGCAACAACTGCCGTTACGCTGCACAGCAGCAAAGCCATCCAAAATTTCATAGGAAAAAAATTGAGCAATGAATTATTGCTCCAAATGTATGGTGAAGAAAACCATGCGGGAACGCAATTGATCAAACACGCTGGAATATTTCAGCGCAGCATCTCTTGCATGAATATTGCTCAGGCCGTTGCTGAATTTTATTTCCGGAGAAACTGTTACAAAGGGCAGGTAAAAATTGAAGCCGATGCCTATTTCAGCACCAAAATCATTCTTCTTTAGTTTCACCAAATCATCCGCATTTCTGGTTTTGGCATTGCTGGCCAAATCAATATCGTATTTCACACCAGCCAGCACATACACTTTAAAATTGTTGATGCGGTCGGAGTTGAACTTGAGGTGAAATGGAAACGTGGCGATGTTGCTTTGAATGATTTTGGTTTGTACCGGTTCTTCAAACAACTGGCGGCTGCCTAATGTGTACGTAAAGGAGCGGTCGAGGCCGAGAATGAGGCCGGGATTGGCACGTACTTCAAAACGTTTGCTGAGGCGGGCTGTCGCTATCAAACGCAGTGAGTAGCCCGGACTGCGGTTGGGTTCGGCTGTCAGGATGCTGTCGTTTTGCAAAAATGTGTCGTGCTTGCTGGGGTGCAGGTACGAAGAAGCGTACCCGAGACTCAGGCCAAAATAAAACGGATCATTCTCCCGTTCGAGCCGGTGCAGGGTTTTCAAATTTTGTGCCTGCACAGTACTCAGGGCTAGTAAGCCGGCTACAACAATCAGGACTTGCTTCCGCAATAAATAGTACATATTCCTACGCTCAGCGGTTTTTTGTAAGTGCTTACATAACCGCATTTTTTCATGATCTCTACAAATTGGTTGCCTTCGGGAAATGCCTGAATGCTATCATTCAGGTATTTGTAAGCGGCTTTGTTGCCGGCAATGAAACCACCTGCACCGGGTGCTACTGTTTTGGTGTACAGGTTGTACAATCCTTTCACACCGGGCAAGCTGGGCTTACTAAATTCGAGTATCACCACTTTGCCGCCCGGCTTCAGCACCCGCAGCATTTCACTGAGGCCTTTTTCCAAATGGGCAAAATTGCGTACCCCGAACGCTACCGTAATGGCATCAAACGATGCATCAGGAAAATTTATTGCCTCGCTGTCGCCATTGAACAGCTGTATGCTGTTGCTCAACTGGCGGTCAGCAATTTTTTTACGACCCAATTCAAGCATGCCATCACTAATGTCGATGCCGGTAACCTGCTGCAAACTGGGCAACATGTTTTTGGCCATCAGCGCCACATCGGCAGTGCCCGTGGCTACATCCAGCAGGGTAGCAGGTAGCAGGCCAGCCAATTGTTTGATGGCTTTTTTGCGCCAGCCGACATCAATACCTGCACTCAAAAAGCGGTTGAGAAAATCGTAGCGGTGAGCAATTTGGTTGAACATATCTGCTACCTGCTCTTTCTTGCTGCCTTCTTTGCCTTCAAATGGTTTTATACTATCGTGTTCGTACATAGCTGTTTTGTTGTTGCGTTCCTATGCTCCTTAATGAGCAGTTTTCAGTCCCCCATTCCCTAATTAACTAATTAACCAATCAACTAATCACCCAATTAACCAATCCACTTCCTCACGGCACCCCAATGTATTTATGTGTTTGTAAACTCAGCTGCCACTGCGGATGCTGCTGAATGTACTCAACAATCAGCGGCGTCATTTCGTTGCGTTTTTCCCATTCGGGTTGCAAATACAATTTGCAATGCGCAGGCACCAAGGCGGCGTGTTTTTCGGCCCAGTCAAAATCGGTTTTATTAAACACCACCACTTTCAGTTCGTGGGCTGCGGCCAGTATTTCGGGCAGGGGCGCTTTAAACTTTTTGGGCGACACACATATCCAGTCGAGCTGGCCGCTGAGTGGCGATGAGCCAGAGGTTTCGATGTTGATGCTGAAGCCGGCTTCATGCAAAGCCGCGGTTAGTGCATCGAGGTTGTGCATGAGCGGTTCGCCGCCGGTAATCACCGCCATGCGTCCGGGAAAGGAAGCGGCAGCACTTACAATGTCGGTTATGGATTGTTGTGGATGTTTGCTGGCATCCCAGCTGTCTTTTACATCGCACCATACGCAGCCCACATCGCAGCCACCCAGGCGAATAAAATAGGCTGCCTTGCCGGTATGGTAGCCTTCGCCCTGCAGGGTGTAAAAGGCTTCCATTACGGGAAGTGTAGCGTTATTGTTGAGGATTGTTTGGTTCAAATTATTTGCTTTGAAAACCTTGCATTTTTTGTGCAATGAAATTGCTTATTGCATGAATTGTGCAATAAATATTAACGACGATCGGCGGCAGCCAGTGTGTTCATCATGAGGGCACCAATGGTCATGAGGCCTACGCCACCGGGTACCGGTGTAATCCAGCTGCTCTTGGGGGCCACGCTGTCAAAGTCCACATCGCCTTTAATGGCAAAGCCTTTCTTTTTGCTGGCATCTGGCACACGGGTAATGCCTACGTCGATGATGACTGCACCTTCTTTCACCATATCACCGGTGAGGAAGCCGGGCCTGCCCAGCGCTGCCACAATGATGTCGGCCTGCAAAGTCAGTTCTTTCAGATTGGCAGTTTTGCTGTGACAAACAGAAACAGTGCAGTTGCCATAAGGATGCTGGCTGCTCAGCAAAATGCTCATGGGGCGACCCACAATATTGCTGCGGCCAATGACAACGGCATGCTTGCCGCTGGTAGGAATGTTGTATTGCTCCAACATGAGCATGATGCCATAAGGTGTGGCTGGAATAAAACTTTCCAGGCCTTGCACCAGCCGGCCTACACTCACGGGGTGAAATCCGTCAACATCTTTATTGGGGTGGATGGTTTCAATCACTTTGGCTTCGGAAATATGCTTGGGCAGTGGCAGTTGTACCAAAATGCCATCCACATCATCGTTGGCATTCATGGCTTCAATTTGCGCCAGCAAAGCTGCTTCGGTTGTGTCGCTGTCCATACGAATAAGCGTTGAAGCAAAGCCCAACTCTTCGCAGGTTTTTACCTTGCTGGCTACGTAGGTTTCGCTGGCACCATCGGTACCTACCAATATGGCTGCCAAATGCGGTGCTTTTTTGCCCTGTTGCAGCCTGTCGGCTACCAATGATTTTACTTTTTCTTTGATAGCAGCCGAGGCTACTTTTCCATCCAATAATTGCATGGCGCAAAGATAAGGAACTGCCTGCGGCCTTTGGAAAATGGGCGGCCGATTACATTTTGGCAATCATGTAACCATTTAGTCCAGCATTTTTGGGAAATGAATACAAGGAGTAATCTATACCGAAATAGTTCCGGTGATAAATAGTTGTGAACGATAACGGTCAGGTATTGCCGAAGTGCAGGGAATAGAATTCCGTCCGCCCCGGCTAACTGATGCTGAGTAAAGATAAAAAAGATGATGATATATTCTACAGCTAAATAGATATGGTCAAGCTGGATATGCAGATGCACAATGAACAGAAAGATGAGACACAGCTACCGTCAGCCTGCATTTTGGCAATACCATTGTTGTACGCATACCCTTCTTGTCTGTTGTACAGTGTCAACCGAATGTTTCTTGTCAGCCGAATTAAAAGACTGTTGCCTGTGCGTTGGGCAAGGCAGGTTGTTTGGGCAGGTTGGCTTTGTGTGTCGCCTCGTGTGCCTGCCCAAAGTACCTGACTTGCCGCGTTGGCTAATAGGAGAATGTCAACCCTGCACCAAAACCCATGTCGCTGTCATAATGTGTCCGCAAGGAAAAGTTGCGATTAAAAATATAATTCAGTCCAGCCATATACTCTTTGTCGGTATTAACCATGAAAGCAAAGCGAAGCCGTTTTGTTACGGGAATGTCTTCTCTCATTAATTGCAAACGAACTATACCATCAGTGAATATCTCTGTCTGAAAACGAACTAACATAGGCAAAGTATAGTTTACTCCCAAACTTAACACTGCCCTGTTGTCTTTTGTGTTGGTCTGTCCAAAGAGATTTTTTTCTTGTTCGTCAATTCCCATTTTTCTGTAACGCCAGTCAAATCCAACAAACGGCATAAGCCATTGCATTTTTCCCAAGTACCTTCCAATATGTGTTTCTGTTTCATATCCGTGCATGTCGTGATAACCCAAACGCCATTCGCTGCCAATGCTCCAACGGGTATTTTGCAACATCATTTCTCCGTCATTACCATTTGTTGCAAAATCATTTTGAGACATGAAGTGCATTTTTCTGTCGTCTGCAAATAATTTGCGTTGTGCCAGTTTAGGATTTGGTATTAAAGGATTGGCTGCTTGATTTTCGTAAGTAAAAACTCTGCCCATACCACTCATCATGTGATATAAAATATGGCAATGAAAAAACCAATCACCTTCTACATTGGCGTTAAATTCTAAAGTGTCGGTTTCCATTGGCATAATGTCCACAATATTTTTAAGTGGTGCATTGTCGCCCTGCCCGTTTAACAAACGAAAGTCGTGTCCGTGCAAGTGCATGGGGTGCCGCATCATTGAATTATTATAAATAACGATACGAATATTTTCACCTTTTTTAATTAAAATTTTATCTGCTTCGCTTACTACCTTGTTGTCTAAACTCCAAACATAGCGGTTCATATTTCCTGTAAGTGTAAATTTTAATTCCTTTACTGGTGCATCTTTTGGAAGGGCTGTATTGATTGGAGATCTAAGCATAGCATAATTCAGCGTAACAATATCTGCCAAAGCATTGGCATTATAGCGGTTTGGGTCTTTGTCATCTTGCTTTGGTTTAGCATCTCCAGTAATTTCAGGATACATTACTACATTCATATCCATTTGATTCAGGCTCATGTTCATACCCATATCATCCAAATCGCCATTCATTTTCATCATGTCGTTCATCATCTTCATCCCTTCAAAATATTTCAGTCTTGGTTGCGGTGAAACCAATTGTTTAATGCCATTGCCGATATAATAAGATGCTGAATTTGTACGGTCTTCGGTTGTTGCTAAAAATTCAAAGGCTGTATTTTCTGCTGGGATTGTTACCACCACATCGTAAGTTTCAGAAACGGCAATAATCAACCTGTCCACTTCAACAGGTTCTACATCGTTGCCATCATTAGCAACAACAGTAATTTTTCCACCAGCATAAGTAAGCCAGAAGTATGATGATGCTCCACCATTTGAAATACGAAGCCTGACTTTATCACCGCCTTTCAATTGCTTCCCTTCAATTCTTGTAAGGTCTGTACTGGGTTTACCATTCATTAAAATTTTATCGTAGTACACGTCGCTTACATCCATTGCCAACATTCGTTTCCATTCATTTTTTAGTTTGGTTTTAAAATGCCCTACTTTAATGGCTTCTCCATAACTCTGAACTGCATTTTTTTTCAATGCCGGGTAATCGTTTGCATTGTGCAACATTCTATGAATGTTTTCAGGTTTTATGTTTGTCCATTCGCTTAACAGTATGGGAACGGTTGGCAAATCATCAATGCCTTTTCTAAAAGTTGGGTCATTTGTTTTTTTGAGCATTACAAAATTTCCATACATGCCTATTTGTTCTTGCAAACCTGAATGGCTATGATACCAGTGTGTACCGTTTTGAATAATTGGAAACCTGTAAATATGTGTAGTATGAGGCTTGATGGGCATTTGTGTCAGGTTAGGTACACCATCTTCTTTGTTAGGCAAAAACAAGCCGTGCCAGTGCAAAGATGTTTCTTCATTCATTTCATTATGTACATAAATTTCTGCTGTATCGCCTTCGGTAAATGTAAGTGTGGGCATAGGAATTTGCCCGTTTACTGCAATTGCTCTTTTTGCTTTTCCTGTAAAATTTATAATAGTGTCTTTTACATACAAGTCGTACCGAACTATTTTTTGAGCAAATAAATTTGATATGAGTAATGTAAAAAGTATTGCTAACGGCAACACTTTTTTACAAAGAGTTTTTTGTATAGCCATTTCAAAAATTTCATTTGTGTGAGATTAAATAGGGCATGACTGTTTTTTGCAATCATGCCCTTTGTTATTATTGCTTAATAGTTTCAACTGTTTTGCCGCAAGTAAGCATTTGAGAACCGTAGTAAGGATTCTTTACTCCGCTTTCTTTACTTAACCAGTTTGCTCCTTTGCCATCGTTTGCCATTGGGCAAAACTGGTAATAAACAGTTTCCGCTGGTTTTGCAACTTTAATTAACTCATACATATTTTTTGAAAGGCTCATAAAATGGTCTCTCTGGTGTGATATGTCCTTTGTTCCGTTTATATGTTCTGCATCTTCTTTCAGGTCGTTTAACACTTTCATCCAAACGGTGTGAACATTCATTGGCAACTTGTCCATTTTTACTGCATTGATAGCAGTTTCCAAATCTTTAGCTTTTGCTGATGCTGTATTGCCATCTGTTTTTACCAACGCATCTTTCAAAGCAAAGTAAGTGTCAAAAACTACCGTTAACTGGTTTGTTTCCTGTGAGGTATTGTTCATGCCGTCATGCTGGTGGCTGCCATGATTTTGCATAGGCTTTGTTGTGTCCTTTGCTGGTTGTGTTACAATCGCCACTTGCTTTTTTTCTCTGTCGTATTTGCAGCAGCCTGGTAATTTATCGTAAGCTGCATCAGGTGCAAGAAAACTTTGATTGTCATAACCTGCCAGGGCTATGTTTTTTAAAACTGCATCCAAAGTTGTTTTCTTACTGTCGTAAGTGATAGATGCCATCTTGGTTTCTTCGTTCCAGTCGGCTTTTGAAATTTTCTTTTTGTTGGCGGCTTTTTCAATAGTGGTTTCACACATTCCGCAATTGCCATAAACTTTTACGGTTTCAGTTTTGGCATTATTTATTTGAGATTGGCAAGCTGTGGTTGATAATAAAACAACTGCTGCCAGTAATATGATTGATTTCATTTCTTTTGAGTTTTAATTATTGATTTATGAGATGCACATTGAGCCGATGCACTTTTATAGTGTCGGCACACAAAAACTAACAGTAAATCAAATCAGAAAAACGCAATGAAGAATGTAAAGCCGTTCTCTTGGGATTTTAGGCGGAGCATTAGATACAGGAAAAGCCAGTGATGTTGGTGTTACTTTAAAGCTAAAGTCCGCAACGGGAGTAATTAATGCAGGAACATCTAAAAACTGAATGTATTGTGCTGTTGCACTTTTTTGATGTTCGGTTTTAAGTTTTACTTGTTTGTGTTCGTCTTTGCAGCAACCTCCTTTCTTTTCCTTCATGCCACATTTGCCACATTCCTTTTCTTTTTCACCATGCCACAAACTCCAACCAACAAAATCGTTCATGCAATAGTGCATATGAATAGTTGCCCCCATGGTTGCAGAACCATAGATTAAGAGAAGCAATATGACAACTATTTTTTTCACCGTAGCAAAGATAGTTTTTTAAAATGTACTGGTTTATAGCATGGTTATCAGCATTATTCCACTCATGGCAATCATTAAGGCATCTTCAATAATTGTTACCGTACTCATTGGCAGATTAAATACTGCACCCAAACAGGCACATTGTATTTTTCTTTTGTTTAATACACTCTGTAAAACCCCAATTATACTGATTGTCATTACAACAAACGTAACAATATTCGTAGCGAAAGGTTGAAAGTTGGTAGCATACGCAATACCCAATCCCAATTCTATAAAGGCATAAATAAAACCCCATGCTTTTATTTTCTTTGCTACAATATCATACATGCTGTAGCTTTCAGCAAAACCTTTCAGGTCAAGCATTTTAAAGAAGGAAAAAGTAAGAAAGAAACCTGCCATAAAAATATTCATGGCTTGCATCCAATGAAATGTACTGTGTTTTATTCCTGCAATAATTGAAATGGTGGTTATGTAGCCAAAAATTATTAGGATTGGTTTGTATGTAGCAAACCAGCTTTTTGCTTGTTCCGCTGTTTCATTGTGTTCTGCGGCTGTAATTGAATATTTTTTATCCAACGCATTTTGAAATGTGGAAAGAGCAATATGTTTTTCCATTGTAATGGTTGCTGATTGTTTTTCTTTTGAAACTTCCACTTCGGTAACATTAGGCAACATCAATAAACTGCTTTTTACTTTTGCTTCGCAACTGCTGCAAGTCATGCCTGTAACTTTATAAGTATGTGTCACTGTTAATTTGTTTGACACAAAGGTAATTTGAGTGTTTGGGGTAGCTGTTGTGGAATTTTGTATTAGAGTTGTAAGATTTACAGTTCTTCTATGTTTTTACGTTTGTGTTCTTTCAACGATTTAAAATGACTTGGTGTAAAACCTGTTATTTTTTTAAACTGGTTTGATAAATAAGCAACACTACTGTAGCCCAATTGGTCTGCAATTTCAGATAAACTTAGTTCGTCATAAACTATCAATTCTTTTACTCTTTCTATGCGTTGGGCAATGAAATATTTTTCAATGGTTGTTCCTTCTACTTCTGAAAACAAGTTGCTTAAATAGTTATAGTCTTGGTGTATTTGTGAAGTGATGAACTCTGAAAGGTTTGTCTTTAAGTTATGGTCTGAATGGTGTACCAATGTTACAATGGCAGTTTTTATTTTTTCAATTGTCTGGCTTTTTTTGTTGTCAATGAGTTCAAAGCCTAATGATTTTAAAGATGTGTCCAACTGTGATAATTGGTCTTTTGATAAGTCGCCTTCAATTTCTACTTCGCCTAAATTGACAGATAAGGGGCGAAGCCCCTTATTTTCCAATTGGGCTTTCACTACCATTTTGCATCTGCTGCAAACCATGTTCTTTATGTATAGTTTCATATTGTCTGTCCACCGTGTGGTGATTGCAAATTTATTAAAAGCTTGCGGTAATCTGTCGCACTAAAGACTGTTTGCCGTGTGTTGGCAATTGCAGCTCTTTTGCAAGGTTGGATTTGTGCGGTGGGTTTTGTGTGCCTTGCAAATGTGCTGCAATGTGCGGTCGCCCATGAGAGACTTTGAACTAAATGTCCTGTCGCTTGAAGGTGAACGGAATGCTGTTTTAGGGTTGCGTACAACACAGAGGGAGGCGTTGGCTGGGCAATCCCGATTGCTATCGGGATTCTTTGTACGCAAGCTCCCATTCCGCTTGCCTTTCTTTTTTTCAAGAAAAAGAAAGTAACAATGCTTGAAAAAGAACCATCAAGTGTTATGTATGAACTGAAGCATAAGAAAAACTTTGCACAGATAAGTTTATGCTACATGACGTTAATACCTATTTTCACGGGTAAACAACTGTGTGTGAGATTTTTTTTCGCCCTGTTCCTGCTAACCCTGGGAAATTTTGTACATGCTCAATCCATTGCCCTGCCGGCCTCGGCCCGGTATTTGGGCGTATTTGCCTACAGCGATAAGCAGGCCGATATCTTTTCGACCCGGGTGAACCCCGCAGCTTTGGCAGCGCTGCCACAATCGTCGGCGGGGGCGTATGCAGAGCGGCGTTTTATGCTGCAAGAATTGAATCTGTTCAATGGCGCTGTAGGACTCAACACCGGCTCCGGCAATTTTGGGGTGCATGCTTCCTACTTTGGCTTTGCGCAGCAAAACCAATCGCAGCTGTCGCTGAGCTATGGCAGAAGAATTACCAAGTCGGTGGATATCGGTGCCTCATTTCACTACCTGCAACTCAGCCAATCAGGCATCTATGGCAATGCCAATGCCCTCACCGGTAGTGTGGGCATGCTGTTTCACCTTGCCAACCGGGTACATATTGGGGTGAATGCCTACAACCCCATACGAGCAGCGTGGAGCAAAGACGAACAAGAACGTATCCCTAGCCGCTACAGCATGGGTGCCGGTATTGATGTGTCGGATAAATTGTTTACCGGTGTAGAAATCATCAAAGAAGAAAACCAACCGGTGGATGTGCAGGCGGCTATTCATTATGCATTTCTTCCTCAGTTTTTTGTGCGGGGTGGGGTAGCTACGCAAACGTCCAACTACTTTGCAGCAGTCGGTTTTCAGTTGCCTGCTTTTCGCATTGATATTTCAGGCAGCTATCATCAGCAGTTGGGCTGGAGCCCCGGTATTTTATTGCTGGCAAAATTTGGTAAAAACAAATCGGCCGAAAGCGCCATCAATCCGTAAGCGTTATAGTGTATGAAACGTTGCTGGTTGCTCATAGTAGGTTGTATGCTGCTCTTGCATGTGCAGGCACAGGTAGTGCAACAAACTACGGTGGAGCAACAGTTGGAAAACCTGGCCGAAGCTGATGAAACGGAAACGGAAGACGATTCTTACCTGCAACAAATTCAGCAATACAGCCGTAACCCGCTCAACATGAATACGGCCCAGGAAGCCGACTTGCAGGTATTCCGTTTTTTGAGTGAATTGCAGATACAAACCTTTTTGCAATACCGCCGGCTCAATGGCTTGTTGCTGAGTGTGTATGAACTGCAATCCGTGCCCGGTTGGGATTTGGAAACCATTGCCCGCATCCGGCCATACATCAGCGTTGGCCCGGCAGAAAACTTATTGCAAAACTTTCGCAAACGCTTCACGGAAGGCAATCATTATATCTTGTTTCGGGTGGGGCAAACCTTGGAAAAGAGCAAAGGATTTTTACCAAAAGACACAATGCCGCCAACGTATTTGGGTAGCCAGCAGCGGCTGTTGTTTCGCTACAAATACGTGTACAAAAACCAATTGCAATATGGCATATTGGGAGAGAAGGATCCCGGCGAACAATTCTTTAAAGGAGCTCAGAAAAACGGTTTCGATTTTTACAGCATGCACTTGTTTGTACGCAATGTGGGTGTGGTAAAACAACTGGCCTTGGGCGATTTTACAGTTAACCTTGGGCAGGGTTTGTTAGTCTATCAATCCTTGGCTTTTCGCAAGAGTGTGGATGTAATGAACATCAAACGGCAGGCAGAAACTTTCAGGCCGTACAACAGCCCCGGCGAAGTCAATTTTATGCGGGGTGCCGCCATCACCGTGGGTAAAGAAAAACTGCAGCTGAGTGTGTTTGCTTCCCGCCGAAAAGTATCGGCCAATGCCGTGGTGGACTCTGTCAATTTTGAAGATTACATCAGCAGTATTTTGACCAGCGGCTTTCACAGAACAGACAACGAAGTGAATGATCGCAACAACATCACGCAAACAGCTACGGGCGGACGATTGCAATACAAAAACAAACAGCTCATGTTGGCGGCCAATGGCATCCATTACCAGCTGAGCAAGCCCTTGCAAAAACAGGACGAACCTTATAATCAGTTTGCTTTTGGTGGCGATAAACTCACCGGCCTGAGTGCAGAGTTTGCCTACACCTGGCGCAATGTGCATGCCTTTGGCGAGTACGCCATGAACCCCGGTGGTGGCAAGGCTTACGTGGCTGGGTTACTCACCAGTGTAGATCCTCGCTTAGACCTGTCGTTGCAAGTGCGCAACATTGATCGTAATTATCACAGTTTGTACGCCAATGCCTTTACCGAAAGCACCACGCCAATCAATGAACGGGGGATGTTTTTGGGTGCATCGTTGCGGCCGCTGCGCACCATTCGCATAGATGCGTATGCTGATTTGTACAGTTTTCCCTGGCTGAAGTTTCGGGTAGACCGGCCCTCGAAAGGGAAGGATTACGTGGTACAGTTTACCTGGAAGCCAAATAAACAAGTTGAAGTCTACACCCGCTACCGCAGCGAAACCAAAGCCATTAACTATAGCAATACCAATTTACCCTCGGCACTCACTCAAGATGTGGCCCGCCAAAACTGGCGTACCCATGCTGTGCTGAAAGTTTCGCCGGCAGTAACGCTGCGGGCCCGAACTGAAATGGTGTGGTACGACCGAAAAGGGGCACAAGCCGAAGAAGGTTTTCTGGTGTTTGCCGACATGCTGTACAAGCCCATGATGCAACCGCTGTCGCTCAACTTTCGGTTGCAATATTTTGAAACCGACGATTACAACAGCCGCTTGTATGCTTTTGAAAATGATGTGCTGTATAGTTTTTCCATTCCGCCCTTTTACGACAAAGGCTACAGGGGCTATTTCAACATCAACTACGATATCAGCAAATCGGTAACGGCCTGGTTTCGACTGGCCCGCACCTGGTACACCGATCGAACCACGGTGGGTAGTGGTAACGATGAAATTTTGGGCAACCACAAAACAGATGTCCGCTTTCAAGTGTTGATCACTTTGTAATTGTATCACTTCACATCTGCAGCTATACCTTAGGTTTGCAGCATAAACGAATACCATGAGCAACGAGAATCCCAATCAACTGAACATAGAAATTACAGAAGAAATAGCTGAAGGTCAGTATGCCAATCTGGCCATCATTACCCATAGCCATGCAGAGTTTGTGATCGACTTTGTAAATGTGATGCCCGGCACGCCAAAGAGCAAGGTAAAAAGCCGCATCATTATGACGCCGCAGCATGCCAAGCGTTTTATGAAAGCACTGGCAGAAAACATCAGCCGCTTTGAAGATGCCAACGGCGATATTCAAGACCTGGAGCAAATAGAAGTGCCCATGAACTTTGGTGGTCCCGCTGCCCAAGCATAAGTCACTAGCAGCTTTTGGCCCTCAGCTTTCCGCCTTTAGCCTTCATATCATATCCCCCGAATCAGCAAAGCTGTAATAACCTTGATCGCTAACGATGATGTGGTCAATCACTTCCATGTCAATCAGTCGGGCGGCCTGCTTTATTTTATCAGTCAACTTACGGTCGGCTTCGCTGGGCCGCAGGTTGCCACTGGGATGGTTGTGCGATAAAATGAGGTGAGAAGCCTGCAATTCCAAAGCCCGTTTGAAGATGATTTTTGGATCGGCAATGGTGCCGGTCACGCCGCCGGTACTCACCACTTCGGTAGCCAGCACCCGGTTGGCCTTGTTGAGGTACACCACAATAAACGATTCTCTCGATTCGTGCTGTAGGCGTTTGCGCAGATACACCGCAATGTCTTTGCTGGAGCGAAGTACCGGCAGTTGGTTCAATGCCTCTTCTTCCAATAAAATACCCAACTGAAGTGCAGCTTTAATGGCCACGGCTTTGGCAGGCCCTACGCCTTTTACTTTCTGTAAATCTTTCAGGCTCATTTTGGCCAGGCTGCTCAGGCTATTGCCACCTTGTTGCAGTAGCTCCCGGGCCAGGTCGATGGCGCTTTTGCTGCGGGTGCCATTGTTGATGAGGATGGCCAACAGCTCTGTGGCGCTGAGTGCATCGGCACCACGGGCAAGCATTTTTTCACGGGGTTTGTCGTCGGCCGCCCACTGTTTGATGGGTGTGTGTGGTTTGTTGAAATTTTCCATATCGTTATATCAGGATGCCTATACGATGCACTTATCTTCGCAGCCGTTAGTATTTCTCTTCCATCTTTTTCAAGGATAATAAATTTACCTACGTTATGAGCCTTCAGGCACGAATTTTTTCAGGTACTGGTTCGAAGTACTTAGCTGAAAAAATAGCCAAAAATTTCGGCATTGAATTAGGAGCCGTGAATGCAACACGGTTTAGCGATGGCGAAATTGGCATCGAATTTTTAGAAAGCATCCGTGGCGATTATGTGTTTTTGGTGCAGGGCACTTATGCCCCCGCCGACAACCTGCTGGAGCTGTTGCTGATGATTGATGCGGCCCGCCGTGCATCGGCTTACAAAGTAATTGCAGTGATTCCTTACTACGGATATGCCCGGCAAGACAGGAAAGACCGGCCACGGGTAGCCATTGGCAGTAAGCTGGTAGCCAACATGATTACCGCTGCTGGTGCCGACAGGGTCATTACCATGGATCTGCACGCCCCGCAAATTCAGGGTTACTTTGATATTCCGGTGGATCATCTCGATTCTTCTGCGGTGTTCATTCCTTACATTGAAAAACTGGGATTGCAGAACCTCACATTTGCGGCGCCAGACGTAGGCAGCACCAACCGTGTACGGGAAGTGGCCAGCTATTTCAACGCCGAAATGGTGATATGTGACAAGCACCGCAAACGGGCCAATGAAATTGCCAGCATGACGGTGATTGGCGATGTAATGGACAAAGACATTATTTTGATTGATGACATCTGCGACACCGGTGGTACCTTGGCAAAAGCAGCGGCATTACTCAAAGAAAAAGGGGCTAAGTCTGTACGTGCATTTTGTACCCATCCCGTGTTGAGTGGCAATGCTTTCAGCAACATCGCCAACAGTGTAATGGAAGAGTTGATTGTGTGCGATACCATTCCATTAAAAGAAGGCGCACCAGAAAAAATTAAAGCCATTAGTGTGGCCGATTTGTTTGCGGTAGCCATTCGCAATGCCTTTGAAAACAAGAGCATTCACAGCTTGTTTGTGCACAGCCACAGAAAGTAATTGTTGTAGTAGAATAATCATGCAAGCGTCGTGCCTTTTGGTGCGACGCTTGTTGTTTGCAGCAAGCATTGGGGTAGGGCCCAAATAAGAAAAACCTCCCCGGAGGGAGGCTTTCTTTTGATCTGAAAAACCCTATTGGACACTAATTTGTGTCGACATTTTTTGTAAGCCATCGGTGTACAACAACCGGTATAAACCAGCATGCAATAAGCCGCTGTTTAAGCTGGTTTGTACTGCTTCGGCAGGCACCGGATATTGCAACAGCATTTTGCCTTCCAAAGTATAAATAGTAATAACGGCTTTCGATTTTGCTACGGGGTGCTGTACAATGATGCCGGAACCAGCGGTAACAGGATTAGGCCAAACATTGAAACCACCAGAAATGTTGGCTTGCAAGCGAACCATTTTGCTATAGCGAACACTACCGTCTTTATCTTCTATCCGGAGGCGATAAAAATTATTACCTGTCAATGGTTTTGCATCCTCCACCTGATAATTATTGTAGAGCTGATTGCCTGTGGCTGCAAGTGTTTGTAGTGGTGTGAACACTTGTCCATTATTGCTTCTTTCTACAATGTAGCGGCCGGTGTTATTTTCCTGAGCGGTTGTCCACGCCAGTACGTGAGCACGGCTGGTTTTGCTGGCTGTGAAAGAAAGTAGATCAACCGGCAGAAACATGCCAACCGGTGCCATAGCTACACCACGAAATGCCTGATTGGCACTGGCAGTAACCAGTAGATTGATAGTAGGAGCTCCAATGGAAGCGTTATATCCGGAAGCATCTGTAAGGCTCACTAACTCGCCGCCACCACTACTTCCTGTACCACCTTTTCTTGTAGCGTATATGGTAATGCTGTTATCAACACTATTTTTAACACCTGTAATGCCACGGTAATCATCTGCGTCTACTCCAATGGTTCCATTTGCCACCCAGTTGCCACCAACCAGCGAAAACTTCTGAAGTCCAATGGCATCATCTGCCACGTACAACACATCGGGACCAGCAACAGATGCGTTGAGATCGAAGAAAACAAACTGATAAGGACTACCTGTAGTGGTAGCATAACCGGGAAGATTGGCAATTGAATTACCAGTGCTTGCTGGAAGACCAGTTCCAACCTGGGCAACTCTGTAAGGGAGCGATGCACTTTGAGCACTGATAAACAAATTCCCATCTGCAATTGCAATTCCTCTGGTATTAGTAACAATGGTGCTAACTTGAGTAGAGGTTGTAGAGCCAAGAGCAAAATAACGTACACCACCGGCCCCACCTGAAGCCCAAAAGCTTGTGCCGTCTGTCGTAACAACACTTCTGGGAGAAGCGCCTGTTGAATAATCCGTTAATGCAGTTGTAAGATTGATATTTTTCGAGGCATCAATTCTGGCAATTGATCTATTAACAGTAGCTGATGTGGTAGAACTCAATGCGCCAATTTGACCTAAGGTGCGGTCATAACCGGCAAGAGTGAGATAGTGACCATCTGTAGAACGCATAAGCATTCCTTCACTTGCACCAGTGCCACCCAAAATCAAAATTTTGTTAGGAGCCGAAGCCGTAGTTGGAATAAGTGTTTGAGAAACAAAAGTACCAGCAGGTGTATACTCATCTAAAAAAACAGGTGACCCGGTATTGCTTAATGCATCAAGCCCGGTACCCACCCTAACTAGTATCACATTGCCTTCAACATAATTTTGACTACTACCCGTGGCAGCTGCTAATAAAAGGCTGGATAATAGGAGAGCAGTAAGTCTCATTTAAGGAAGGCCGTTTTAGGAATTGTAAAAGTGTGAAAAACCTGCAATGCCCAACGTTAAACATATTCACATATAATCACAATTTGTGGTATAACCTTCGTTTTCAAGTGAATATGATTGGCTGTATGCAAAATGGCAATGCCTGTACAAATTAGTACAGGCATTTGAAAGTTGCAAGAAAGTGAGGGTTTGTTTTCAATAAGTTTTCAGTATTAATGACGGCGGCAATTGGCTATTGTTTGTGTAGAATTGGTGCTGCTACAAATGGAAGCACCGCACCACTTCCACAAGGCCCGGTTACAGCCTTGAGGTATACACCTCCTGTGGCACTAAAACCCGGTGTAAATACCACCCGGTTGCCTGCTTTAAACGTAACCATCGTATTTACCCCTCCAATAATGGTGGCAGCTGTATTGGTTTGGTTGCTACTTTCAAAATGGTATTGCCCCCCATTCATAATCATATTTACAGCTTGTGTATTTGGGCAGGGTTGGTATAAATCTCCACTCCACAATCCGCGGCCGTAGGTAGCAGCAACAAGCCTGCCCAGTGTATGATCTACCTGCAAGTCTGTAATGGGTACACGTGGAAGATTGTTGCTAAACGGTGCCCAACCACCAAGGTTGATATTATAATAATACACCCCGATTTCTGATCCTACATACAACGCAGGTGTATTGTCATTGGCTGCATTAGCGTATGCAATACTGTACATGGGCACATTGGGCAAACCATTGCTTACGTTTACCCATGTTATACCAGTATTAAAACTCCTGAACACTTTGCCATTGGGCGTATAGCCAGACAATGCAATGCTGATATCCTGCTTATTTGCAGGGTTTACTGCTAATGCGGCGATGTTGGTACCCGCTGTAGTGGGCCAAAAAATTTCTGTCCAGTTGGCGGTGCTGTTTTGCAACGGATTATTGTTTACCCATATTCTACTACCATTACTCATGTATAAACTGGCGGTTGCTCCACCATCATTGCTGGCGATGGCCATGCTGGGTGCAAGGCCTGTTGCTGCAGGCATGGCAATCGGCCCAATGTTATATACAGTTTCGCCATTGTTTACCAAAACCAGAATGCCATTGTTGCTGTACATGTATATCGTTTCAGGGTTGAGCGTCATTACCGGAACAAGAATAGATTGTGGCGGATGCTGCACAATCGGTGTTATCCACGGATAAACAGTTATGCTCCCATAGTTCGGGATATTGGGTACAGTATAAAAAGTTTCTCCACCATCGGCTGATCTGCGCAGTAAGCCATTTTGCTGGCAAGCGTATATCACATTTGCATTAATGCTGCTTATCAGGTTGTCCATACCATCGCCACCCAGCACAAATTTCCACGCTGGGTTGGCGGAGGAGTTGTATCGGAAATGACCATTGTCCTGTGTGCCTATCAGGTGTTTGCCCGCAACACCTACAGTGCCGCTGTACCTATAAATTTCAGTAATTACCAACCCATTGCTTTTGCTGGTAAAAGAAGCACCGCCATTTGTACTGGTATAAATGCCCCCATCATTGCACAACCACAAATCACCGGTAAGTGGATGACGTTTCAAATCATGTTGATCTGCATGAATATTGGTATTTGTAATTTGAGTAAGTGTTGAACCTCCGTTCGTGCTTCTTGCCAATGCAACACTCCCCACAAAAACATCATCGGCATTAGTTGGATTTACATACAGTGTATTTGCGTAAAATCCAATGTCCATGCTGCCAAGGTTCATCAATGCAACATTGGATGCAAGGCTGGTGGCTACCGCACTAAATGTTTCGTTAGTGTTGGCCCTGTAAAAAAGTCCGACAAAGATGTTATTGTTTCCCGATTGGCTACCCGGACCTGCCAGTACGTACACAGCATTAGGCCGGTTGGCCGATACGCCAATTTCCATTCTGTTCACGGCTGCTGTTGTAACCCGAGATGCAGTTCTTACGCCTGCTGTAAAATCATAGCTGTGTAGTTGGTTGTCTCCAAGCCGGGTGATGTAAAGTACATTAGCATCATCTGGTTTAAATTCGATGTCATTCGTATTGCTAAAAAGTCCGGTTGGTAAAAAGCGCCAGCTTTGTGCACCATTTGTTGTTTCAAAAATGCCATTGTTCATTGCTGCCAACAATCTGTTTGGATCGTTAGGATGTATCAATAATTTGTAACCACCACTACCAGAGTCGGGTATGGCATCTGTTATGCCCTTATTGGCCAGCTGCCATGTATTGCCCCCGTCAGTGCTTTTAATACAACCAAACCCTTTGTGCAAATACACGTTGGCCGAAAGTCCTTCACCTGTGAGTGCATATATAGTATTGTTGTTGGGCCACGGGGCCACCACAATATCTGAAATGCCCAATGCAGGTAGCGTGGCTGTTACATTGTACCAAAGTGCTCCGCCATTTGTAGTTTTCCAAATGCCACCACCCGCTGCACCGGCATACATCACCTGACTGTTCACGGGGTCGAAGGCAATACAATTCACCCGTCCTTGCAATGCTGTACCATTTTCTCCGCCAGCATTGGTATGGCCAATGCTTTGCCAGTTGCCATTGTACGATTGTTGGGTAAGCGCTGATTGCTTTGCTTCTACAGTAAGGGCTTCAATGTTTTTTTGTAAATAATTATCGAATTTACCCGAGGTAGTTTGGTGATGTGCAGCAAACCACTCCCATCGTTTCCATTGTTTGTATCCTGCTCTGTTGCCAGCAGTTGCAGTGTCGTAATATTGATTGATGCGCTTAGCAATGCTGGTAAAAGATGAATCACTACGAACATTGTATTGTTGCAATGCTTTATCAAAACCTTGTGTCATTGCCTCGGATACTACAACGCTAAAGCAAAAAAGTAGAAGCAGATTTTTCATATAAGAATGATTTTACTGCGGTTGTTTTTCTAACTGTGTAATGCGTTCATGCAGTTGTATGATGTATAAGCTGAGTTCCTCAATTTTCTCCATCATTTTGCTTTGAACTGCACTCACCGATAATCCTTTTGCAGCAATGTGTGTAGCGGTGGGTATACCAGGCAAGTGCTTGAAATGTTGCACATGTTTTTTCAATGTATCAATTGCCATGAGTGGGTAGCCTGTTTCAAACACATAATCTGCCCAGTTATTATTTTCAATCACTAGTTCTCTTGCCCTGATGTTGCCGTTCACACTAAGCTTGGAGTCTGGTGCTGTTGTGCCAATACCAACGTTGCCATTCGGTAGCAGTGTCATTTGAGCCCATTGGCTATTAGTAAAAAAATGAAGTGGAGCGGGCACATTGGTTGCAACAGTACCGGCTGTACCAATGTAGCAGCCTTCGCTGTTTGGGCTTCTGCCAGCACCACCCAAAAAACTTTGCAGGTTGTAAGTATTGGTGCCCACGGTCCAGCCACGTTCATTACTGTTGATTTTTATTTCCAGCTTGGCATAAATTGGGTTATAGTTAGTGCCAATGCCAATATTTCCACCAAATGGATTGAGTACAAACGAACGGGCATAGTCACTTACAGTTCCATCATCTAAGCGACGCACATAAGCTTGCAATTGTTGTCCATCCATCAGTACATGATTGGCTTCAATGCCTACAGGAAAATTTTCGAGATTATGACTGGCAACTGTAAATGAACCGCCCTGAAAAAAGTATCCGCCTTGCTGTCCCGGCAAAAAGTTTAATCCATAATTCGTGCCTACAAATCCATCGCCCTGTACACTCAATTTATAAAAGGGATACATGGTACCAATACCAACATTGCCGCTATTGTTGTTGTAAATACTACTGTTTCCGTTCGATAGCCAACTGTTGCTGCCACCGCTACCGGTTACACCACTTTGGCTGCGTACCACCCATCGTTGTGCAGCGCCATCGTATTGAAGATTTATACTGGCATTATTTGGAATAGCAAGTGCACCGCCAGTGCCGGTGATGATTCGTTCGGATGATTCGGCAGTGGTACTTTCGTTAGCAACCGTCATCGTAAATCCGCTTCGGTTAAAAAGCGTAAGTACTTTGCCATCGGGCGAAAAACTTATGCCAGAAATGGTAAAAGTTGCCGTTGGCCCGCTAATACGAAAGTTGGAAAAAGGATTGGATCCAACATCAACGGCAGTATTATTTCCGTTTGTTAAGATTAAGTCAGCGCTTCTTAAAATCAAGTCGCCGTTGATGTCGAGTTTTGCTTCGGCGGTTTGATGACCTATGCCAATATTTTGCGTCCAAACTGCATTGCAGTAGCAAATAGCTAAAAGCAAAGCGCCCCATTTTATGTTTTTATATGGTTTCATTTTTTTTACTGAATTTTTTCGTACACAATGGTTCCTTGTCCCTCTGTTCCTTCCCATATCATTTTATTGCCGGATATGCGAATGCTGTATGATTGGCCAACCCTGAACCCTGATGAAGACAGCATTAATACATTGCCTTTGAGCCGCCATTTTGTTTGCGCATACAATTTTTGTTGCATCACTACATATTTCTCCTTACAATCTGTACCGCTACATTCTAATCGAAAGTTGCCGGCATCATCAAATGCATGCGTCAGCCGGGCGGCCACCGGGTATAATTGCAGTACCGATTTATAACTGTCTATTTTTTCACCGGCATATTCTATGTTATGAGAAAGTTTTTTCCATCTGCCCACCGGGTTTTGGGTAAATGCTTTTGGTAAAAGCAATACACTGATAAGCACCGTAATAGTGTACCTGATAAGTAGCATACATATAATATTGTGATGGTGAATGAATGGTCTATCTCCATGCTGTGGGCCACTGCATAAGCTTGTCGAGGCTTTGGTAGGGCGATAGTTCGATGGCTGCATTAGAACAATTACCGGCAGCACCAATACTACAGGTTTCTTTAATTTTAAAATACCGCCAGTTTGTATAGTCTATAAACAAATGAGTGTAGTTAGTGCCGCCCGAATGGTAGCTGACAACATTGTCCACGGTTTTCCAATCGTAAGCACTAGTACCAGGTATTACATTGGTTATGTTATCAATAAACTGTGGCGGATCTTCATTGCGGGTGCCGTTGTTTTGGCTGGGCACTACACAAATGCCTTTTTTGAAAAAGAAGAGGATTTCTTTTTTTAGATAGCCTCCGGTTGCATTCGGAATTTTGATATATGCGTAAGCATTCACCTGCTGGCCATTGCCAGCCTGTTGTACAAATGCAGGCCGGAAGAGCAATGATTTTTTTGTGCTGACTGTTCTTCTGCCAGCTCCGGGCCCCGTAAGTTGAACCCGCACACTATCGAGGAAAATAAAGTCGGTTAGCCATAATCCACTGCTGCCAGATTGTATATTGGCCGGCCAGTTGTTGGCCAAACTATCGATTGGAAAAGGCCCGCCAATAATTTCAAAGGCATCGGAAACAACATCTTTTACCTTGGCTTTGAAGTATCGTTTTTCACTGTTGGTCGCACTACCCAAATCCATAAAGTAGAAATACTCAGATACATACGGATCCGCCTCTAATTCTCTTAAAATAACTTTGCCGTTGTGCTTTTCAGCGGCGCTGGCGGGCTTGTCAATACCCTTCTTTTGGCAGGCTGAAAGTAACAGTAGCACAGTCAAAGAGGGCCACCAGAAAGCAGGTATGCTTTGTTTTATTTTGCGAATGAAACAAGGACTATTTTTTTTCATGAGGCGGGTATTTGTAGCGAACCTAATAGCTGCCCGATACCAACGCCAACAGAAATATACAAACAACGTTTTTACTCTACCAACTACAGTTTAGTTATCTTTCGCATACAAAAAAACACACATGAGTACCGGCGCACCCATTACCTGCATTGTGGTAGATGATGATGACATCGACCGCCTCACTACACAATCTTTTTTACAAGCACATCCTGTGTTGCAGTGTGTAGGTGCTTACGCTTCGGCAGCCGCTCTGCTGAAGGCCGGCCAATCTTTACCAGACGTATTGTTTCTAGATGTAGATATGCCGGGCATGAATGGACTAGACCTAAGGCGTAAACTGATAGACGTTCCGGCTTGCATTTTCATTACCGCCTACCCAGATTATGCCGTAGAAAGTTTTGAGCTGGATGCATTGGATTACATGGTAAAGCCGCTACGGCACGACCGATTTGCCAGCACTGTGCAGCGCATCGAATCTTTTATACAGGTAAGGCGAAAAGCTGAATTATACAGCCATAGCTTAGGAGGTGAAATCATTTTTATAAAAGAAGGAATTACGCAGATAAAACTGCAACTGCATGACATCCTATATCTGGAGGCGCTGAAAGATTATACCCGCATTGTTACTGTGTACAGTAAGCACATGGTGCTGGCAAACATTGGCTCACTGCTACAGCAAGTTGCATTTAAGTCTTTTGTAAGAATACATAAAAGCTATGCCGTGCAGCAGCATTGCATCAGCCGCTATACAGCAACTACCGTAGAAATAGGCGGACAGGCTTTGCCATTGGGGCGAGTGTATAAATTGGCACTTCAGCAAATAGTAAGCAAATGAAAAGAGCAATACTGTTGATTGGTATTTTGTTGCTATTGATTAACCGCCCTGCGACTGCACAAATAGACAAGCGTTTGCAACCTTTGCAATCGGCATTGCAAACCGCAGCCAACGATACAGCAAGAGTTCGTTTGTGCAATCAATACTTCAACGAATGGGTGGTGCAAGACAACAGTGTGGCATACCAGGTAGCACTGCAAGGTGCTGCCATTGCCCGTCGTATGCAGTGGCCAAAAGCCATTGCTGTTTTTCAGGGAAATATAGGCACCGTAAAAAGTAATGCCGGCGATTATGATTCTTGCATGTATTATTTTAAGCAGGCATTTGCGGTACACACTGCAAATAAAGATGCCTTCAATGCAGCAAGCATGCTCAACAATATGGGTAGCGCCGCATCCAATTTGAAGTCTGATTATTCAACAGCGGCAGGCTATTATTTCAGGGCCTTACACATAGCCGATTCTGCAGGGTTGCAAGAACTCAGCGTTATTTGCAATACAAACATTGCAAATACTTATTTTTTACAAGAAAACTTTTCAAAAGCATTGGCCTATGCGCAGCGGGCCGACAGTGTAGCACAGCAAGTACAATATGTATCCACTGGTGAAATTGAAAAGCTGATGGGTAATATTTATTTTAAGTTGAACAACAGGGCTGCTGCAAAAAAACACATGGAGCAGGCACTTGAAATTTTTGTAGCTACAGAAAACCGCATGGGGGAAGCTAGTATGCTCGGGAATTTGACAATGCTGACCGATAGCAATTTTCATTACATCATCGCCATGCGCAGCAAGGCAGCAGCATTGTGGAAAGACGTAAATCCTTTTTATCTTGAAGCCCTCATTAATATGGGCAACCTGGGGATAGCTTATGCCGATTCTGCCTACAAACGAAGCTACCTTACCGGTGCCCGAAACGATGCATCGCAAAATGAATTGCTGCAGCAGGCAGCAGTATGGTTAACCCAATCAATAGAGCTCTCTGAGCAAGTTGGCGAACTGGACAGCCGTTCCATCTTTATTGGCAAACTCGCAGAGGTTTCAGCCTTGCGAAAAGATTGGGAAAAAGCCTATTTGTATTACCGGAAGTATCGTGAAATTCAGGATACTGTTTTTTCGCAGGCATCCAAAAATGCCATTGCTGCTGCCGAAAGTCAAAGGCTTCTAGAACGAAAAGAAAGCGAAGTAAAACTGGCTCAATTGACTATTGGCCAACAACGCAAAACGGCAGTTGGTTTAGGCGTAGGAGTGTTGCTACTGGCGGTAATCGGGCTATTGCTGCTCAGGCAAAACAGACTAAAGCAAAAAGCCAATAAACAATTAAAAGATTTAAACGTAGCATTAGCGGAAGCCAACGATGTTAAAACCACTTTCTTCAGTATCCTCAGCCACGATTTGCGTGGGCCGGTGGCACGTGTGGCCAACCTGTTGCATTTGCAAAACCAGCATCCGGAGTTGCTGCCTGCCGGAGCCAGCCAGCAAGTGGCTAAAAGTGTAGATGACTTATTGGAAACAATGGACGATGTTTTGCTTTGGAGTAAGGGGCAAATGCAGCAATTCGTTCCTGTTATTGAATCCATTTCGATGCAAACCTTTTTGCAAAAACTAAGTGAGCCGTACCGGCAAATGCCCGGCATACATTTTAGTATGGCAGTAGCCAATCATCTGACGGCAAATACCGATATACATTTTTTGGCAAGCATCATTCAAAACATTACCAACAATGCGGTGAAAGCCTTGGCAAATACAACACAGCCAACAATTGTATGGCAAGCCTATTTACAACAAGGACAGGTCGTAATTCGCATTAGTGATAACGGTCCCGGTATTGCTGATGCCGATGCTGCTGCATTGCAGCAACAAGCACCGGTAAAGAGCGGTAAGTCCGGCCTTGGTTTTCATATCATTCGTGATATGGCTGCAGCCATTGGCAGTACAATAGACATCAGCGCCAACCCAACAGGCGGCACTGCTATTACCATTTACTTATAAGTATTGTTGCTGCTTTTTATTGGTACGTCTCGCTGTAATTGAACACTACTTGTTTACCGCAGCATTCAGTTCTACCAATTGATACAGTAAATCTTCCAGCAAATCGAGCCGCAGCATATTGGCGCCGTCGCTTTTGGCCACGGCAGGGTTGGGATGCGTTTCGATAAACAAACCATTGGCACCCGTAGCAATAGCCGCTTTGGCTACTGTACCAATCAGTTGAGGATTGCCTCCTGTAACGCCGCTGGTTTGGTTGGGTTGCTGCAGGCTGTGCGTACAATCCATTATCACGGGGGTGCCGTGTTCTTTCATCCAGGGAATATTGCGGTAGTCTACCACCAAATCCTGATAACCAAAAGTGGTACCTCTTTCGGTGAGCATGATATTGTTATTTCCCGCCTGACGGATTTTCTCCACAGCAAACTTCATAGATGGGCCGCTAAGGAATTGCCCTTTTTTCACATTTACAATTTTGGCGGTGTCGGCGGCGGCCAACAGCAAATCTGTCTGACGGCACAAGAAAGCAGGTATTTGTAAAATGTCTATGTATTTGGCTGCTTCGGCACATTCATCATGGGCATGTACATCGCTGGTGGTGGGCAGCTGAAATTTGTCACCCACTTTTTTTATGAGGCGCAAGCCTACTTCATCTCCCAAGCCGGTAAAACTGCTGGCACTCGTACGGTTGGCCTTGCGGTAGCTGGCTTTAAACACGTAAGGTATTTCCAGTTTTTTGCAAATGCCACTCACGGTTTCGGCCACTTCCATTACCAGGTCTTCACTTTCTACCACGCAGGGGCCGGCTATCAAAAAGAAATTTTTGGGATTGTAGGATTGCTGTGCAAACAGCTGCTGCAAAAATTTTTCCATGTGGCAAAGATAAGCGGCCACTCCATGAAAGCTACCGAAGATGCAGACGGTGGAAAATGCATTTACATTCCATTCACTTTTGTTTGCAACGGCCATGCCCCGAAGGCACTACTTTTGCCCGCAATCATTTATTCACCTATAGCTTGCCTGCTATGTCGAAAGAAAAAATTTTAGTGATAGGGGCCTCTGGCCAAATTGGGGTTGAACTCACGTTGGCCCTGCGTAATATATATGGGAATGCCAACGTAATAGCCAGCGATTTGCGGGAGCAAAACCCACTACTGGAAGGCACCGGCCCATATGTGGCGCTGGATGTAATGAACAAAGAAATGCTGCATGTGCAGGTGATTCGCCAGGGCATTACACAGATTTATTTGCTGGCGGCGATCCTGAGTGCTACCGGCGAAAAAAATCCCGGACTGGCCTGGCATTTAAACATGCAGGGCCTGCTCAATGTGCTCGACATTGCACGGGAAGAAAAATTGCACAAAGTGTACTGGCCTTCTTCCATCGCCGTGTTTGGCCCTACATCGCCCCGGCAAAACTGCCCGCAGCAAACCATTATAGAACCAACCACAGTGTATGGCATCAGCAAGTATGCCGGCGAGTTTTGGTGCGATTATTATTTCCAGCGTTATGGTGTAGATGTGCGTAGCATCCGCTATCCCGGCCTCATCAGTTACAAGAGTGCTCCGGGCGGTGGTACCACCGATTATGCCGTAGAAATTTTTCATGAAGCTCTAGAGCACAAGCATTACGATTGCTTTTTGAAAGAAGATACTTATCTGCCCATGATGTACATGCCCGACGCCATCAGAGGTACTATTGAACTCATGGAAGCACCGGCAGAAAAAATCAATGTGCGGCATTCGTACAACCTGAGCGGCATGAGTTTTTCACCCAAAGAAATCGGTGCTGAAGTTGCCAAACACATTGATGGTTTTACCATGTCGTACAAGCCCGACTATCGCCAAACCATTGCAGATAGCTGGCCACAAAGTATTGATGATTCAGTGGCCACCAGAGATTGGGGCTGGAAGCCTGAATTCGATTTAGCAGCCATGACAGCAGACATGTTTGCCAACTTGAAAAAGTAACGACCACAGATTAACGTAGTAATAAGTATAGGCACTGCAGCAATGTGGTGCCTATATTAATTTATGCTCGTAGGCATACTTCACCAAGCCAATCACACTGTTGGTTTGGGTTTTGCGGAAGATGTTTTTGCGGTGCGTTTCTACGGTGCGTTCAGAAATAAAGAGGGCTTCGGCAATTTCTTTGTTGCCCATTTCTTTTTCTATCAAGCGTACAATTTCTATTTCCCGTTGGGTGAGCTGTGCTTCTTCTGTTTCCTTTTTTATGTGGCTTTGTTTCTCCAGTTCTTTCAGCACTTCCTCGCTGAAATAAATGCCGCCGGCTGCAATTTTCAGAATGGCTTTTTGCAATTCTTCTTTGCCAATATTCTTGAGCACATAGCCATTGATGTCGGCATCGTTGATCATTTCATCTACAATGTCGCCCTGGCCACTCATGCTTAGCGCCAGTATTTTCATGTGCGGAAAACGGGCCCGCACCTGCTTGCTCAATTGCTGGCCGGTCATGCCGGGCATCATTACATCGGTCAGTAAAATATCGGGTTGCAATTGGGCCATGGCTGCCACGGCTTCGGTAGGCGTGGTGGTGTAGCCTACAATATTGAAGTCATCAACACCGGTGAGCAACGAACGCAAACCGTCGATGACAATCTGGTGATCGTCTACAATGAATATGTTGATTGGCTTCCCCATTTTTCGCATGGCAATGTATTTTATTTTTCGACACCAGCCTGAGGTACAAAAATGGTAACAGCGGTTCCATGTCCGGGGCGGCTGTCCCATTCTACTTCACCTTTTAAATACGCCACCCGGCTACGAATGTTTTTGAGGCCAATGCCTTCGCTTTGCTGGCTGGCATCAAAGCCGCGGCCATTGTCTTCAATGGTAATGCTCAGCCCGTCATTGTCGTTGATGAGGGAGAGATCGAGCTGGTTGGCACCACTGTGTTTAATGACGTTGTTGATGCACTCTTGCACCACCCGGTACACCATCGATTCGGTGTTGGCATCCAGCCGTTCGTTCAGGCCTTCGGCATGTAGGGCTACTTTCAAAATGCGGTTGTCAATTTTGTCAACAAACTCTCTCACAGCAGCAGCTAATCCTTTTTTCAGCAAGGCGTTCGGCATCATGTTGTGGCTTACGCTGCGTACTTCTTTACAGCTTTCATCTACAAGACTAATGATACGGTCGAAGCGGGCACGGGCATCTGCATCTTGTTGCAGCAAATCATTTTCAAAAGCACTCAGGTTCATGCGGGCAGCACTCATCATTTGGCCCACACCATCGTGCAGTTCGGTAGCAATGCGTTTGCGTTCGTTTTCTTCTGCTTCCATCACGGCTTTGGTTGCCAGCTCCTGTTGACGCATTACTTCAGCCTGCAATTGCTGTTCTTTTTTCAGCTTAAATCTGCGGTAGTAACTATAGGCAAGTAAAGAACCCAACACCAATACTGCAGCAGCAATGGCAATCATCCAGTTTTTGCGGCTGAGTTCATATTGTTGCTCAGTTATCTGTTGCTCTTTGCGTAGGGTTTGATATTGCGTTTCCATTTCGCTAAAACGGGCATTCATGTCGGTTACTTTCAGCGAATCCATCAGTTGAATGCGGGTTCTTTCCGAAGCCAAAGCTTGTTTCCATTTGCCCTGTCCTTCATAGGCCATCGCCAATGCTTCATACAAACGCATTTTTTCTGTGAGTGAACTTTCCAACGTATCCGCTGCTTGCAAAGCCTCTGTGAGCAAGGCTTCTGCTTGGGTATGCTGGCCCAGCCCGTGCAATATGCGGCCACACACATTGGCCGAAATGGCCTGCGAACGAATATCGCCCAACTGCTTGCGGATGTCGTATGCTTCTTCGGCGTAGGGTTTGGCTGTTGCGTATTCTTTTTTGTAGAGATAACAAATACCGAGGTTGTTGAGGGCACTCGCCAGATACTCCCAGCTATTGGTAGCACGGGTGTATTCTTCTGCTTTTATGAGGTAAGGAATAGCGGTGTCGAACTGCGACAGCAATACATAAGCGTTACCCACATTTACATAGCTGGCACCCATGCCCGGCACATCGTTTATTTTCTCCCGAATGGCCAGTGCCCTGCGGTGATAATCCAATGCACTTTCAACATTGCCTACATGGTTGTTGGCACTGCCCACATTGTTGAGAGCGGTGGCAATGCCATAATCGTCTTTCAGTTTTTCATACAATGCCAATGCTTTCAATCCTGCATCCAATGCCGAATCGTAATGGGCTTCTTTGTTGTACACGATGCCCATTTTCAAATGCAAGCCTGCCAGGCCTTTATCGTCTTTCAGTTGGGTACGAATGGCCATGCTCTGCCGAAACAATTGCTTGGCCAGCGTCATGTTTTGCAGGTCGAGTTGAATAATGCCGAGGTCGTTGTAGGCCTGTGCTTCGCCTTTTGGAAACTTGATTTGTTTGGCCAATGCCACGGCTTTTTCGCCATATGCAATGGCGGCTTGTTTATCGCTGGCACGGTACAGCCAGGTGAGCTCGTTGTAACTCATGCACAAAGTAGAATCTTGTTGCTTGGGCAGTAGTTTCAGTATGCTGTCGATAGCTGCTTGCTGGGCACGGCCGCTTTGGTACAACAGGGCCGACAGCAGCAGGAGGAATGTTGTTTTTCTCATACGGTTCTTTCTGTTGGTGGGTAGAAGTGTGCCAATGTTACAGCATTTTATCATGCTTAAAGTCCGACTAATGTTTCGTGTATTGTTTGTGGAAAGATGCAGCAGCCACAGTGTTTGCACACGCAATAAAAAAAGCAGCGCTGTTGAACACTGCTTTTATATCGCTGCTAACAGTTGGCTCAATACAACATGCGGGCACGGATGGTGTGCTTCACTTCTTTCAGCAATGAAAAAGCTTGCTTGCTCAGCTTCTTGTCTACATCGAGCACCACATAACCAATGTGTTCATTGGTGCTGAGGTACTGCCCCAAAATGTTGATGTGGGCCTTGCTCAATGCGGTGTTGATTTCGCTGAGTACACCCGGCACATTTTTATGAATGTGCAAAATGCGGTGGGCACCTTCGAGCATGGGCAGGCTGAGGGCAGGTACGGTATGGCTGCCATAGGTGATGCCTTTTTCGAGATAGCCGAGGAGTTTGGCACTCACATCTACACCAATGTTTTCTTGTGCTTCGAGGGTGCTGCCGCCAATGTGTGGAGTGAGCAACACATTGCTGAGGCCCTGCAGCGGCGAAGCAAATTGTTCGCCGTTCTTTTCGGGCTCTACCGGAAATACATCAATAGCGGCACCCGAGAGGTCGCCGGCTTTCAGCGCAGCAGCCAGTGCATCCAGATCTACAACTTCGCCACGGGCATAGTTGATGAGGATGCTGCCTTTTTTCATTTGCTTAATTACCTGCTTGCTGATGAGGTTTTTGGTGCTGTTGGTTTCCGGCACATGCAGGCTTACGATATCTGCCTTACTCACCACTTCTTTCAGGCTTTTGCAAGCCACGGCATTGCCCAGCGGCAGTTTGGTGAGCACATCATAAAAAATCACTTTCAGGCCCATGGCTTCGGCCAGCACACTTACCTGGCTGCCAATATTGCCATAGCCCACCAGGCCAATGGTTTTGCCCCGCAGTTCAAAACTTCCGGTGGCATCTTTTTGCCAAATGCCGGCATGGGCTGCATTGTTTTTATCGGGGATGCGGCGAATGAGCATGATGGCGGCACCAATCACCAATTCGGCCACACTGCGGGTGTTGCTGTAGGGGGCATTAAAAACCGACACGCCCTGCTGTGTAGCAGCAGTCAAATCAATTTGATTGACGCCAATACAAAACGCACCAATGGCCTGCAGCTTGGGTGCATTTTCGAGCACTTTTCGGGTCACCCTTGTTTTGCTGCGAATGCCCAGCAAATGCACATCTTTCAGTTCTTTGATGAGGGCTTCTTCGTCGAGGGCACCGGCCACTTTTTTGATGCTGGCGTAGCCATGCTGATGGATATTGGCGATGGCCGTTTCACTGATATTTTCTAAGAGGAGAATCTTGATTTTCTCTTTGGGATAGCTGGTTGTTTTGTCGCTCATGATGCTCAAAAATAACGAACCCTGCCGATTGGCCCAACCTGCACTTACTGAGTGGCGGTGGAAGGGGGAAAACTTGGTGGAGGAGGTATGTTGTTGCCAGCACTGTCTCTTGAAAAGAACGTTGCGTTTTGGAGATGGGGGATGGAATGGCGTTTGGGCTATGTTATATGCAACGTACTCTGCTGGAGACGTTTCTGGGAAAGAGTTATAGATTGAAGGTGGCGATAACTTTTTGCAGGCCCAGTTTCAAAGGAGGTAAATCTTTGCTGATGATTTGCCAAATCAGGTTGTTGTCAACGCCAAATTATTCATGTACCAAAATATGTCTCAGCCCTATGATTTGTCGCCATGGAATGTCTGGAAAAGCATCTATTGTTTCAGCTGTAAGGTAATTGGCCGCTTCGCCAATAATTTCCATTTGTTTGATGCATGCAAAACGCATCATGGAGTTTTCAATAAACGTAGGGAAGTTTGTCTGAAAAGTGTAATGCTCAATTTCGGCGATAGCGTCAAGCATGTGTTGTATCCTTTGCTTATCGCCCTGTTTACCTTTCATAAATCAGTTCTTTATCTGCATTGATGAAAGGGAGAATGTGTTTTGAAATGCCGTTGCTAGAAACTAAATCTACTTTTTTATGCAGCTTTTCTTCCAGTTCCAGTTGCATGTTTACAAAGCCAAGGCCAATATGCTCAGCGTAGTCCAGCTCCACTAAAATGTCTACATCACTTTCGGGCAGCGCTTCACCCCTCGAGGAGGAACCAAACAGAAATGCTTTCAGTACCGGCTTGTCCTGAAAGTATTTTTTGATGGTTTCTATTTCTGCTGCTGAAAGATTCATGGATTAAAGATAAGATTTTAAAAGCAAGAGACTTGGCAAGCTATGGCAAATGAAAGCATGTAGTTAGCTGTCTATGCTATACTGATTTCAAGGCTGTGAGGACTTCAATTTGTGGCTGCATTGGGTTGCGTTCATCCACCCACCAACAGCTGTGTAAAAAAAGCAAGCCAAAATTGCCCCGGCCAATTGGTCGTTTCCGCCTCAACCAACATTTTTGCAGGCATGAAGCGTGTAAGAATAATGGGGGTGATGCTGCTGTGCATGTTGCTGGCTACCTTTTGGAGCTGCAACAACAACAGCATGGGCAATCCGCTGCCACGGGTATCGGAGCGAAAGCTGGACACGACTGAAATCAATCAATACCAGGCTGCACTGGCTCATTTTTTCGATTCTATTTTGCTGCGCAACGAACGTTTTTCGGGGGGCATTCTGGTGGCCAAAAACGGACAGATTCTATACGAACACTATACCGGCTACGCCGATCAGGATAAAACCGACAGCATAGATATGGATACCCGTTTTCATGTGGCATCCACCTCTAAAACCTTTACCAGTATTGCCCTCATGCAGCAGGTACAGGCCGGCCGGGTAAAGCTCGACGACTCCTTGCAGGTATATTTTCCGCTTTTTCCGTACAAGGGCATAACGGTACGCAACCTGCTCAACCACAGCAGCGGTTTGCCCAACTATGCCAATCTTTTTCCGCAGTACAAATGGGACCCCAAGCGGGTTGCCAGCAATACCGATGTGTTGTATTTGTTTTATGCCAACCGCCCCGGGCTGGAGTTTACGCCCGGCAGCCGCTTTAGGTATTGCAATACCAACTTTGCGCTGCTGGCACTGATTGTAGAAAAAGCCAGCGGGCAGTTCTTTCCCAAATATGTGCAGGATTCCATTTTTGCCAAGGCGGGCATGCAGCACAGCTATGTGCTCAGCTATCAAAACCCTGGCGATTACCTCACCAGTTGGGATGCCGCAGGCAGGCCTTACCCGTTCAACTTTTTGGATGCCATTTATGGCGATAAAAACGTGTACACCAACTGCCGCGATTTGCTGAAATACGACAGTGCCATCCGCCACGAAGTGCTGCTGTCGAAGGCATGGCTCGATAGTGCGTGGACACCTAGCTACACCGATAAAAAATACAACGACCCAATTGAGCAGTATGGCTTGGGCTGGCGCCTCAAAATTTTCAACGACAGCCTGAAGATTCCGTACCACAACGGTTGGTGGCATGGCAACAATGCCGTGTTTCAACGGGTGATAGCCGATACGGCGGTGATTATTGTAACGGGCAACCGCTTTACCAACCGCATTTATTCTTCTTCGAGGGCCGCCAATGTTTTCCGGCCGTACTTCTATACCAGTACCGATGAAGAAGAAGTGGAGCAGGGCCAGTCGGGCACCAAAAAACAGGTGGTGCCTGCCCGCAAAACTGCCGTAACTTCAAAGCGCCGCAGCGGTAAAAAACGCTGATACGGCACCCCGGCATGATACCCATTTACAGTGCCAACGAAATCAAACAATGGGATGCCTTTAGCATCCAACACGAACCCATTGCCTCCATCGATTTGATGGAAAGGGCTTCGCAAACTTTTACCCAACGATTTGTAGCGCAGTTTTCGCCGGAGCAGCCCGTGTATGTGCTGGCCGGCAAGGGCAACAATGGTGGCGATGGGCTTGCCATTGCCCGCATGCTGCGCCAGCATGGTTTTGATGTGCAGGTCATTATGCCATCGGTGCATCCGCTGTCGCATGATTGCGCCTTGAATTACCAGCGCTGGCTGGATTTGGGTGGTACTGTTCTTCAGATTGATGAAACCAACTTTCAGTTTCCCAACATTCCTGCAGAAGCTATTTTGATTGATGCCTTATTTGGCACGGGACTCAGCCGGTTGCTCACAGGCTGGATGGCCGCTATTGTAGCACATATCAACAGCCTGCCCAATACGGTGGTGGCGGTAGATGTGCCTTCGGGTTTGTGGTGCGATGGACTCACCGATGGCGGAGCAGTTATCGAAGCTGATTATTGTTTTACGTTTCAATGTATCAAGCTTGCCTTTATGCTGCCGGAAAATGCCGGCTATGTGGGCGAATGGGAAGTGCTGGACATTGGGCTGCATCCGGGTTTTGTGCAGCAGCAGCCACCCAAAGCCGGTTTTGTTACGCATCCTTTGGAAGTGTTGCAACCGATACAATACGATCGGTTTACCCACAAGGGTACCCGTGGCCATGCATTGCTGGGTGCGGGCAGTGCCGCTATGATGGGGGCTGCAGTAATGGCTACACATGCAGCTTTGCGCAGCGGTGCCGGCCTGATAACCGTGGCTACCGAAGCCAGTGCCTGGCCGTTGATTCAACAAACAAATCCTGAAGCCATTTGTGCAGCGAAAGGCGCTTTGGCCAATGAAAGTTTTCAGTTGCAACGGCGCATCAAGGCCATTGGGGTAGGATCAGGTTGGGTAGCCGATGAAGAACACATTCAACTGCTGGCATGGCTGCTCGAAAACAGCTCTGTGCCTTTGCTGATAGATGCTACTGCTTTGTCGTTGCTGGCAGATATGTTGCCCATTTTGGAGCTGGCGGCTTTGCGCATTCCCATTGTGCTCACTCCGCATGTGGGTGAGTTCGACCGGTTGTTTGGCTACAGTGGCAACCATGCGTTGCGCTTAGAAAAAGCCATACACATGGCGAAACATTATCGCTTGTGCATTGTGCTGAAAGGAGCTTACACCCGCATTGTATTGCCCGACGGGCATGTGTATTTCAACAGCACGGGCAACCATGGCATGGCCAAAGCAGGCAGCGGCGATGTATTGGCCGGACTCATGACGGGCTTACTGGCGCAAGGTTATGCCGTGCAAGATGCGGCGATACTGGCGGTATGGCTGCATGGCAGTGCTGGTGATGCGGCTGCAAAAGCAATGGGCACAGAAGCCATGACGGCGATGGATATTGCAAAACATTTGCCGCAGGCATGGCAGCATTTGAATTACACCCGATGATGATCGGCCCGCCAGTTCACAATCATTTTCTTGATATCGTTGCTGCGGAGCTTTTCGGCTACGGCTTTTTGCACCAGTGCCGGAAACTCGGCATCGCTGGCAAAACGCAACGCAATGATCTGGCCCAGCCGAAGCTGTGCAGGCAAAGGCTTACCGGTGAGGATATAATGACGGAAATTTTCTTCGGCACGAATGGCTCTGTCTTGGGCCTTGAGGGCAAACACACGGGCAAACCAAAACAAACCCGCCAGCGCCAGCGATACAAAAAAGGCAAAGATGGCTTCTACATTTCGCTCCTGCGGATTGAGTAATTTTTCTACCAACACCACAGAAGAAATAACGATGCAGCAAAGAATGATGAGCGACAACACATAGTGGTAGCCGGGTACCATTTGGCGGTGGTTTTTATAATCTTGATTTTCCATAGTTCTGAGTTAGCAATGTTCGGGTGGCAATTTAGGGTGAAAGCGTTATTTGTATTGTGTAATTACATCGAGCAATTGCCACATTTGTTGTACCACGGTGTTTGCATTGCCGCTGTAGTTGTTTACCAGCAGGGCAAAACAATATTCCTTGCCATTTTTATCGCTGATGTAGCCTGTGTATCCTTTGGCGCCACCAATGGTGCCGCTCTTCATTTTGATGTTGTGAATGAGCGGGAAGCCTTCGTAATAGGCCGCAAACCAGGGTTGCTTTTTAGCGTATTGCAACACGGATACCAGTGAATTGGCAGTTACCCGGTTTTGTGGCGAGAGACCACTGCCATCTTTTACCCGCAGGGCATTGCGGTCGATGCCTTTGCCTGCCCAAAAGTTGCGGATCCATTCGGCGCCGGCATCGGTATCGCCAGGTTTGCCGGCATTTACGGCCAAGGTTTTCAGCAATGCTTCGCCATACAAGTTGATGCTTTTTTGCAAAAACCAATACGCAATGCTATCGAGCCCCACCGATTGAAAGCTGGTGAGTGTCTGCGTTGCCGCAGGTATTTTCCATTGCTTGGCGGCATACAATCTTGCGGGCCGCACATCGCCGTCTATTTGAATGCCATTGCGCTGCAGGTAATCGGCCAAGGCTTGCAATAGTGCCGTTTCGCCATCGCTGATGGCCCCGCTGATGGTGAAGGTTTGGTTGGTTTTGCCCAAGGTTCCGCTGATGTAGGCTTTGGGGCTGTAGGGCGATGCGTAGATAATGCTGTTGTCGCCGGTGCCGGGCTGGCTGAGGGTTACATAACTGTCAATTTCGTCGTAGCCACTGGCGGGTGCGGTGCGTTTCAGCGGCAGGCGGTCGCCCACATTGCCGGTGGCGCTAAAGCTGGCATCAAACTGGTTTTCGTGATAGTTGAGGGCCCAGCTGCCGGCGCCATAGTAGTTACCAATGTCATCATAAATCCAGCCACCGGGAATGGGTTGTGTGCTGAATTGCATGTTGCTGCCAATGATGTGGCCGCTGATGCGTTGAATGCCTTTTTGCTGAAGGGCTTGCAGGGTTTGAAAAAAGAAAGCAGTATCAGGTACCGATTTGTAGCGCCAGCTGGCGAGGGTGGGATCGCCGCTGCCTTGCACCAGTAAATCGCCTTTCCAAATATTGCCATTGGCGCTGCCACTCAGGCTTACATTGGTGCTGTACCTAAAATTGCTACCCAGCTGGTCAAATGCTGCTGCTGCCGTTACAATTTTTTGACAGCTGGCAGGTGCCAGGCCGGCATTGCCCAGGTTGGAAAAAATCGTTTTGCCCTCGGCATTGGTTACTGTAAAACCAACCAATGCATATTGCATATTATCACTTTTGGTAAAGCGGTTGTATGCCTGTTGCAGTTGTGCGGTAAGAGCGGTTGATTGTGCCTGCATTTGCAGCACCATCAGCAGGCATGCAAGTGTTGGTATTATAGTAGTAGGTATTTTCTTCATAAAGAAAAGAGAGGTTTAGCGTACTTAGCCTACAAATGTGCAGTGAAACTTGACAGGAGCGGTGCCGTTGTATAAAATGTCGAAATCTTATAAAGTGTAGTGGACTGCGAATCTTCGGGTACCATCAATGGACTAAATTTGTGTTGACACCGAAGATCATTGTTTGTGTTAGTAGAATGTCGTAAAATGTGCTGGTAATTAACTCAAACTTCTTTTAATAAGCTTGCCCTAATTTTTTTTACATGTTAAGAATCATCATTGCCGACGACCACAACATTGTGCGTCGTGGAATTAAGGAAATATTGAAGGAAGAATATCCGTCTGCACATGTAGAAGAAGTAGGCGATGCCGAAGATTTGATTAAACATGTAATGAAAGACGAGTGGGATGTGGTACTTACAGATATATCAATGCCCGGCCGTAGCGGGTTGGATGCGCTGACGCAAATTCGGCAAATGTATCCCAAGCTGCCTGTGGTAGTGCTCAGTGTATATCCGGCAGATCAATACGGCATACGGGCATTAAAAGCAGGAGCATCTGGCTATCTTACTAAAGACAGTGCCCCGGATGAATTAGTAAAAGCCATTCGTACTGTGTTGCTGGGAAAAAAATACATTACGCCATTGCTGGCAGAAAAGCTGGCATCGGTGTTTGATACCGAAGCCGATAAACCATTGCACGAATACCTGAGCGATAGAGAATATGAAGTATTTAAATTGCTGGCCATGGGTAAGGCTGTGTCCGACATTGCACAAACCATGAATCTGGGGGTTACTACCATCAGTACTTATCGGTCCCGTATTTTGGTAAAAATGAATATGAAAACGAACGCCGATCTTACATTGTACGCAGTGGAAAACAAATTGATCTGATTGGTCGGTCATTATAAGCTACAAGCGAAGCCTCACAAGGGTTTCGCTTTTTTTATATATGTAAACCACAGTTGGAGCTTTGCCACTATGTAGCTCCGTTACTACAATGCCAGCTTGTGCTGCTGCTACGTTTATTTCGTTTGAATTGCTATTGCTCTCTACTTGTCATTCACGTCACTTTGTATAGAAGCAAATGAGTAAAAGCTAACTTTTGTTACTTGTTTGTTTCCTGTAATTCGGATTTTTTTCTAGGGTTTAGGGTATTATAATCTTCCCCCTGTTCGCAGGGGGATTTTTCTTTCCAGTACAATGGATTGAGTGAGGCTGCTTGTAGTAAAAAATCTACAAGGCAATGCTGTTCAATAACGACACATCATTTTGTGGTTGTTCTATTTCCGGCGGAACCAGAAAGTGTTCTCTTTGTATTGTTTTCAGCGGGAAACAAACTCCACTCATTGACGGGTGAAAACCAAACAAAAACTTAACCGCAGTGCTTCTTGCCTGCATCGTTATAAAGATTTTCTTTCCAAGGGTTTAAGGGTATTAAACACGCCCTCCTGTTCTCAGGAGGGCTCCTTTTTTTAAGGCATTTATCCATTTCGTTGGTAATGATTACTACTACATACTACTGTTCATCCTTACTACATCATTTCCCTTGCTGGTTCTATTTCGGGGGGCCTGCAACCTGCTCATCTTTGTATGGTCTACGGAGAGGAAAACAACCGCACTGATTGACAAGTTCTTTTTCGACACCAAGTCATAATTGTATGGCACTTCCGGAAGCTGTAACAAGGCTGGATGCAGTTTTCGAAAGTGCATACATCGTTATAAAGATTTTCTTTCCAAGGGTTTAAGGGTATTAAACATGCCCTCCTGTTCTCAGGAGGGCTCCTTTTTTTATATCCCCCTTTACTATACAACTGTACGAGTTTCTACTACATATCTGCATCAACCGTTGCTACAATATTTGCCATGTTGGTTCTATTTTTCTGCAGTATTGTGTTGTAGATCTTTATATGGTAAAAGAAAATGTTCTTTGAAGGTAGAAAAACGGATGGCTGCAGTTTTTACTGTGCTCATGAACGTGAAATTCTTTTGATCTGAATTTTTAGGACACTCGAGATAATGATGATGATGCGACAAGTAGCCTGGCTGGTTGTATGCTGGATACAAACAGCCGGTTATAAAAACTTCAGCACTCGGACTAACCGCCAAGAAACCGAATCCATTTTCTACCTTCTTTTTGTTGTACTTACTAACTTATTTTCATACGTGAGATATTTTGGGTTAGCCCGGCTTCGGCCGGGTTTTTTTATTCCATACTAAGCCTCGGGTGGCACTACTTTGTATATACTACAAACAGGCAATCTGTCAATTTTCTACGACAATTATTCCACATCCCGTTCTATGTTGCAGCCCGCCTAAAGCTGCCATCTTTGTGTAACAAAAAGCAACTGAGTTCTTTGATTATTACTGAAAGTTTTTTCTACAAAACATGACTTGCAGGCAACGGCTGCAAAAGGGGTGAAAACACATAATAGCCGTTTTCTACAAGTCATCAATGATTGAGTATTGGATATGCGGGCTGGACGCATTCCCTTACACCAAAGGCTTACCGAAATACAATCTGCCGTCACATAGTAAAAGCAACAGTATTTAACAAAAACACAGTTCAATTTGAATGGCTTACTAACCATTTTTTTAGGAGTTTGTTTCAGAAACTTAGGGGTCCAATGCTTAAGACATCTTAGGGTTTAGCTTCAGAAAAGGCCAGCACATTTTACAGTGTGCTGGCCTTTTTGCATTCATTCATTTGCCCTTAACGAAACAGTTTGGAAGCAGCCAAATGAGCTATCTTGCCCACCCTTTCTTTTTCAAGATTTATTTCATACACATGACTACTGTTTTTGCCACCATTATTACCATTGGCGATGAGCTGCTCATAGGCCAGGTGGTAGATACCAATAGTGCCTGGATGGCACAACAATTAAATGAAACCGGCATTTTGGTGAAAAAACGCATTAGTGTGGGCGACAATGCCGCCGACATTATAGATGCATTGAACAAAGCCGCTGCCTCTTCATCCATTGTGCTCATTACAGGCGGACTTGGCCCCACTGCCGACGATATTACCAAGCCTGTGCTCTGCAAATACTTCGGTACGGAGTTGGTAATGAACGAAGCTGCTTTGCAAAACATACAAACGATTTTTGCCAAGCTCAACCGGCCTCTTACCGAACGCAACATTAAGCAGGCAGAAGTGCCGGCCAGCTGTACGGTATTGCAAAATGCCCGTGGCACAGCACCCGGCATGTGGTTTGAGCAAAACGACATTGTATTTGTGAGCATGCCTGGTGTACCGCATGAAATGAAAGGCATGATGACCAACGATGTGTTGCCCCGGTTGGCACAGCACATGCAACTGCCCGCTGTTTTGCACCGCACTTTGCTTACGGCAGGTATCGGTGAAAGCTTTTTGGCCGATTTGATCGAAGCATGGGAAGTGAAACTACCCGCCAATATTAAACTGGCTTACCTGCCCAATTATGGTATGGTGCGGCTTCGCCTTACCGCCACCGGTCCAGAAAAAATGATGTTGGAAAAAGCCCTTGATGAGCAGTTTACGCAACTACAATTGTTGGTAAAAGAATACATGGTAACCGACCGCGACGAACCTTTGGAACTGGTATGTGCCCGCTTGCTGAAAGCACATACCAAAGTGCTGGTAACGGCAGAAAGTTGCACTGGCGGATACATTTCGCACCTCATTACCAGCCATGCCGGTTCTTCCGATTATTATGCGGGTAGCATTGTGAGCTACAGCTATTACTTAAAGCAGCAATTGCTGGGAGTGAAGCCCAATACCTTGAAACAACAAGGTGCTGTAAGCGAAGCCGTGGTAACAGAAATGGCATTGGGGGCACTTCAAAATACCGAAGCCGATTACGCCATTGCTGTGAGTGGCATTATGGGACCGGGTGGCGCTACGCCCGATAAACCTGTGGGCACCGTGTGGATGGCTGTGGCAGGCCCCAACGGCGTTGATACGCAGCTGATGCAGTTCCGCTTCGATCGACGCCGCAATATTGAACTCACCGCTACCTATGCGTTGAACATGCTACGCAAAAGGCTGGTACTGGATTTGGGGGAATGAGGATTGAGGAATTAGTATTTAGGCATTAGGAGTGCTATGGTAAGCGTCACCAATTACATCCAGGCAAAAAGTTGATTGTAAGCAGGCAATGCTTTTACAAAAAAAGCCACGCAGTTGGCTGCATGGCTATGTTGTACTAAATCTCGGTTATTTCTTCTTTTTAAAATCGCCCCGCTTCCAGGCTTTGATGAACTGACTCCAGGCAAAGGGGTTGAAAATGTTTTGCGGTGGTAGCTGCCCTGTGTAGTAAGAGGCATTGGCCCGCTGCCGCAACGTGTAGTTGATGGCTTCGCGGCCATCATTGGGCAGGCTGGCCATTAGGGCTGCCCGTTTTTGCTCTTCCAGGTTTTGGCGGGCTACTTCATATTCATCGGCCGGTATGTCGGTATTTACAAAATCACGTTCAAATTGGGGGCGGGTAGGCCTTGGGCGAATAACTGTACCGGGCAAATAATTGGTATCGCTGGTGAGCAGTTGAATAATGCTGTACTCAGAACCCTGCAGGTTTTTCGGAATGTTGACCTGCTTCGATTTAAAACCAATAAAGCTGAACTCAATTACATCGCCTTTCAATACAGCAATGCTGAATACACCCTGATAGTTGGTAATGGTACCGCGGCCCTTGCCTTTTACCGAAACACTTACGCCGTCGAGGCCACGCAGGCTGTCAGCGGTCATTACCACACCGTACAGTTGCACCACACTGTCTTCAACTTCCTGAGCAAACAATTTGGCCGGTGCACTCAGCACCAGCAGGCAAACAAACGTATATGTAAAAAATCTCTTCATGTATTCATTCCGGATGAAGCGAAAATACCTGAATTGGTAACAAGGTTCTTCAACAAAGTAAACCGGTGCAGGTTTAAATTTGCGCCATCAATTTTGCTTTAACAAAAACTTGGAGAATGACGGAGCAGGACATTTTAAAGGCGCTGAGTAACGTGCAGGAGCCCGATTTGGGCAAAGATCTGGTAACGTTGAACATGGTAAAAGACATAGTGATTGATGGCAACAACGTATCGTTTACGATTGTGCTCACAACGCCTGCCTGCCCCATGAAAGATATGATGGCTACCGCCAGTACCAATGCGGTAAAATTTCTGGTAAATAAGGAAGCCAATGTGAAAGTAAACTTCACGTCGAACACAACCACTGCCCGTGGCGATGGCCAAAACCAACTGCCGGGTGTGAAAAACATTATTGCTGTAGTAAGCGGCAAGGGTGGCGTGGGTAAGAGCACCGTATCGGCCAACCTGGCGCTGGCACTGGCTGCCGGTGGTGCCAAAGTGGGCCTCATGGATGCCGATATTTACGGTCCTTCTGTACCCATTATGTTTGGTGTGCGTGGCGAACGCCCTATGATGAAAGATGCCGGCAATGGTAAAGCGGTAATTGTCCCGCTGGAAAAATTCGGCATCAAACTCATGAGCATTGGTTTGCTGGTAGATGACAAGAATGCCGTGGTATGGCGTGGCCCCATGGCCAGCAGTGCCATCCGCCAATTCATCACCGATGTGGAGTGGGGCGAACTCGATTACCTCGTGATTGATATGCCTCCCGGTACCGGCGATATTCACCTAACCATGGTACAAACCGTACCCGTAACCGGCGTTGTGGTGGTAACCACGCCACAGGCGGTAGCACTGGCCGATGCCAAAAAAGGCATTGCCATGTTTGGTCAGGCGCAAATTAAAGTGCCCATTATTGGTTTGGTAGAAAACATGGCCTGGTTTACACCTGCCGAACTGCCCAACAACAAATACTATCTTTTCGGCAAAGAAGGCGGCAAGAACCTCGCCGAAGAATACGACCTGCCTTTCCTCGGTCATATTCCGCTGGTACAAAGCATCCGCGAAGGTGGCGATGCCGGTGTGCCGGCACTGGTGGGCGATGATCCCATCAGCAAACAAGCCTTTATGGAATTTGCCAGCAAAGCAGTACGCAACATTGCCATGCGCAATGCCAACATGGCGCCAACCGCCGTGGTACAAATGGTGGAGTAAACAATCAATTTTAGTTCTTTCTAATTCAGATTTCAAAGCGAGGCAGCAGTGCTTCGCTTTGTTTTTTACCAAACCATTCATCTGTGGGTAAATGCGAATCTTTCAATCCCAGATCTGCTAATTTTCTGCAGCAACCCTTCGAAGCAGCCCTTTACATTTGCCGAAATTTTTTCCGCATGACCAGACAGCAATTGGTAGAACAAATTTTTACGAAGCAAACCTATCTCTGTGTGGGCCTCGATACCGACGATACCAAACTGCCTGCTCACCTCAAAGGCAAGCCCAATGCGGTACTCGACTTCAACAAAGCCATCATTGATGCTACCTTGGCGCATTGCGTGTCGTACAAAATCAACACCGCTTTTTACGAAGCCATGGGTGCCCGTGGTTGGGAAATTATGCAGGAAACTTTTGCCTACATCCCCAACACGCACCTCACCATTGCCGATGCCAAGCGGGGCGATATCGGCAATACATCGCACCAATATGCCCGTGCTTTTTTTGAGCACATGAATGTGGATGCCATCACTGTGGCACCTTACATGGGCGAAGACAGTGTGCGGCCATTTCTGGAATACGATGGCAAGTGGACCATTGTGCTGGGCCTCACCAGCAACAAAGGCAGCGAAAACTTTCAACGATTGAAGTTGGCGCCTAACAAAGAAGAACTACCGTTGGTGCCATCAGTTATAAGTGGCGACCGCAGTGAATTGCTGTTTGAAAAAGTATTGGAAACAGTGTCCACCTGGGGCACACCCGGCAACCTGATGTTTGTAGCCGGTGCCACACAGGCACATGAATTTGAACACTTGCGCAGCATTGTACCGCAGCAGTTTTTGCTGGTGCCCGGTGTGGGTGCACAGGGAGGTAGTCTTCGGGATGTATCGAAGTATGGCATGCATAACGAATGCGGATTGCTGGTGAATGCCAGCCGGGCCGTTATCTATGCATCATCCGGCGAAGACTTTGCCATAGCCGCCCAGCAAATTGCACAAGAATACCACGAAGAAATGAAGCAGTATTTGCCTCAACAGGGCTAATAGGGATAGCTGGGCATGTATGGATTTTTGGGACGCGGATTTTTTGGGATGAAACGGATGTTCACGGATTTTTCTATCACCTACCAACCACCAACCACCAACTACCATCTCCTAGTGCATTCTGTCGCCCCTCACATCCAAACTCAACATCACATCGGCTTCGTATTGCAACCATTCTTCCCAGCGCTGCCATACTTTTTCTTCGGGGAGGTATTGTCGGGCCAAATCGATGAAAGTGCGGTAGTGGCCGGCTTCGCTTTCCATAAACCGGCGGTAAAACTGGCTCAGGTATTCATCATCCAATCCTTCGCTCAGGCGTTTGAAACGTTCGCAGCTACGGGCTTCTATCAGTGCACAAATGAGTAGTTTGTCCAGCAGGCGGTCTTCCTCTTTGCCGCCTTTTTTTTCAAAAGCCAGCAAGGCATTTACATAATCATCTTTGCGCTGCTTGCCCAGTTGCAAACCCCGTTTGCGTATTTCGTGCAGCACCAATCGAAAGTGCCCCCATTCTTCGGTAACGATGGGAGAGAGTTCATCTACCAAATCATCTTTATCGCTGTAGCGTTGTATGAGGCTCATGCAACTGATGGCGGCTTTTTGTTCGCAATAGGCATGGTCGGTCAGTATTTCTTCCAGCGAAATTTCAGCCAGGTTTACCCAGCGTGGATCGGTGGGCAATTGCAAGCCCAAAATGTTCTTTTGATACGCACTATTGTCACTCATGCCGCAAAAATAATTGACAATCGGATTGTTGTTTTGAACAGCCGCCAGCCTGCCCATCAAGTTGGCTGTTTTGTCCTTATTTTCACCACCTTCAAACCAAGGTTGCTATGAGGATACTGCCCTTTACCATTTGTGCCATACTCACCACCGGCCTGGTGGTAGCGCTAAACTCCAAACTGGGAACCGTACCGCCACTGGGCAAAATGCTGAGCCCTTCGCATGGCCTGTGGCAAAATGCCGAAGCGGCCGATGCCGACTTTAGCCTCGACATTCAATCGCCTTACTTAAAAGCACCGGTAGAAGTGTATCTCGATGATCGGTTGGTGCCGCATGTTTTTGCCCAAAACGATCCCGATGCCTATTTCGCACAGGGTTATTTACACGCCAAGTTTCGGTTGTGGCAAATGCAGTTTCAGGTGTTGGCTGCCGGTGGCCGATTGTGCGAAGTGCTGGGCGAAAAAGTGGGCGACAACAGTGTGCTCGAAAAACACGACCGCAAGTTTAGAAGAATGGGCATGATGCTGGCTGCCGAAAATTCGGTGAAAGCCATGAATGAAGTGCCCGAAGACAAAGCCGCTATGGAAGCGTATGCTGCTGGTGTCAATCATTACATTCATCAATTATCGCCGGCGCAATATCCCATTGAATTCAAGCTGCTCGATTATGCGCCTGAAGAATGGACGCCCTTTCATTCTGCGTTGTTTTTGAAATACATGAGCTACGATTTGGCCAGCGACCTCGATGATTTTGCCATGACCAACCTGCGGGATCATTTGGGTAAAGAAATGTTTGGCAAAGCTTTTCCTGCACAAGCCGATTCACTGGATCCCATTTCTCCCAAAGGCACGGTGTACAATGTGCAAACGCCACTGCCGGTGAAGCCTGCCAATGTTGATTCTTTGGAAACGGCCGAACCTACGGGCATTGCGTATGAAGTAGATAAACCAGACCCCGACAATGGCAGCAACAACTGGGTAGTAGGTGGCAGCCGCACTGCCAGTGGTCGCCCTATTTTGTGTAATGATCCGCACCTTGGCTTAAATCTGCCTTCGTTATGGTTCGAAATTCAGCTGGTAACGCCGGAGTACAATACCTATGGTGTAAGCTTTCCCGGTGCACCTTCCGTAGTGATTGGTTTCAACGACAGCATTGCCTGGGGTGTAACCAACGCCATGCGGGATGTGATGGACTTTTACGAAGTGAAGTTTCGCGACAGCAGCATGAATGAATACCTGTACAACGGCGAATGGGTAAAAACGGAATGGAGAACAGAAACCATTCGCATTCGTGGCAAGGCTGATTATATTGATAAAATTCCGTTGACCGTTTGGGGCCCCGTGATGTATGATGGCACATTCCAAAGCGAATTGAAAAATGGTAAAGCCTACGCCATCCGCTGGAAAGCCATCGACAATAGTTTGGAGCTCGGTGCTTTCAAAGGCCTCAACAGAGCCAAGAATTATGAAGATTATCTGGCAGCCATCCGGCTGTTTAAATGCCCCGGACAAAACTTTGTGTTTGCCAGCAAAACCGACACCATTGCGTGGTGGCAGCAAGCCAAGTTTCCGGCCAAGTGGCGTGGCCAGGGCGATTTTGTGATGCCAGGTTGGGATTCTACTTTCCGCTGGCAGGGCATCATTGCCGATGATGACAATGTGCACATGAAAAATCCTCCCCGTGGGTTTGTAAGCAGCGCCAACCAATTGCCTGCAGACTCTGCGTATCCTTTCTACCTCGGTGGTGTGCATGATGTGTACCGTGGTGTTATCATCAACCGTTTGTTGTCTGCCAAAACCGGTGTAACGGTGGATAGCATGAAGCAAATGCAAACAGATAACTACAACATTTTTGCTGAAATGGCCAGAACGGTGCTGCTGAACAATGTGCAGGAGAACGAGCTGAGCAGTGCGGCTAAATTGTTGCTGGATGATTACCGTCGCTGGAACATGCGGGCCGATGCCGGTGAAAAAGGCATGACCATTTTTTATACCTGGTGGAACAATTTTGCAGATACTGTTTGGACGGATAACATTACCCGGAAAGACGGTTTGCCCGTTCCTTTTCCGCATGACAATACCTTGCTGGAAGGCATCATCAGAGATTCGGCGTTTGTATTTGTCGACAACATCAATACGCCTGCGATAGAAACACTACCGCAAATGCTGACCGCTGCGTTGAATAAAACAGCCGAAGATTTAAAAACCGCCAAAGACCTAAGCTGGTCGGCTTTTAGAAATGTTCGTATCAGTCATTTGTTATCGGGTTTGCCGGGCTTCAGCCGCATGCATTTGCCCATTGGTGGTGGTGCTAAAATCATCAACGCTACCAAAGAAACACATGGCCCCAGCTGGCGGGTGATTGTACACATGACCGATAAAACCGAAGCCTGGGGTGTGTATCCCGGCGGCCAGAGCGGCAACCCCGGCAGCAAGTACTACGACCAGTTTGTAGACCAGTGGGCCAAAGGAGGATACAACGCACTTTGGTTGATGACAGCCAACGACAAGCAGTCGCCCAAGGCCAAATGGAAAATCACCTTCAGCAAATCTTGATTGTTCTAAAACACGACTCATGAAATTCATTGCCACTTTTATATTGACGATTATGCTGGGCTACGTTGTATATGTACTCAACGATGTATTGCCCTGGTGGACTGTAGCTGTAGCCGCTTTTATTGCAGCAGCCATTGTGCCACTCAAACCCTGGGCCAGTTTTTTGGCAGGCTTTTTGGGTGTCGCATTGTTGTGGTGGGTATTGGCAGCGGTTATCGATAATGCCAATGCTGGTGTAATGGCCATGCGTATGGCAGAAGTGTTGCCACTGGAAGGCAATAAAATGTTGCTCATCATCATTACCGGCGTAGTGGGAGGTTTGGTAGGAGGCCTGGCAGCATTAACAGGTTCGTTTACCAGAAAAAAAACCGCTTAAAGTATTTCACAATTCTTTGCCATGTGCAGCCGTTAATTTGCCAGCTATGAATTTGCTGCACACCAAAACCACCCGCTATTTTTTAGTTGTTCTGTTTGTCGTTGGTATTTGCTTCACCGTTTCGGCGCAAGCAACACTACAAGGTAAAATCACCAACCAGTTTGGTGCTCCTTTGCCCTATGCCTCTGTGTATGTAAAAGGCAATACCAAAGGCACGGTGGCCAATACCGAAGGCCGCTATGTACTAGACTTGAAACCCGGTGAATACAGCATCGTTTGTGCTTACGTGGGCTATCAACGGTCGGAGAAAAAAATCACCATTAAGTCAGGGAATAACGAGCTTGACTTTCAGCTGAATTTTCAGCAAACAGAACTGGGCGATGTAGTGGTAAAAGCCAATGCAGAAGATCCCGCCTATGAAATCATTCGCAATACCATCAAAAAGCGTAAAGACTATTTGAATGAAGTAAAGCAATGGCAAACCCGTGTGTACATGAAAGGCTTGATTCGCACCTATGCCATGCCCAACAGTATTTTGGGCGTAAAGCTCAAACCCAACCGCGACGTGATAGACAGCGCCGGTAAAGGCATTGTATATTTCAGTGAATCATTGACGCAATATTATCGCCGCCTGCCCAAGGAGTACAAAGAAGAAGTGATATCTGCCAAAGTGAGTGGCAACAGCAATGGCTTTGGTTTCAATAGCCCGAAAGATGTAGAAGTGAATTTGTATGAAAACAACATACAGATTGAAGGACTCAACAACCGTGGGTTTGTGTCGCCCATCAGCGACAATGCATTACACTTTTACCGTTACAAATACGAGGGCTCTTATTTTGAAGATGGTAAAGAAGTACTGCGGGTAAAAGTGATGCCCAAACGCAAGTACGAACCTTTGTTTGCCGGCGGTTTTATTGAAATTATGGATGGTAGCTGGCGATTGCACGGCGTTAATTTGGGGCTCAACAAAGAGTCACAAATTGAACTAGTGGACAGCCTGCTTATTCGGCAACAATTCTTTCCGGTGAATGGCAAGGTATGGATGCCACAAAACACAGAGATTGATGCCACGTTCGGCATCTTCGGCATCAGGGCCGGTGCCAGTTTTGTAGCCGTGTATAGCGATTACGATTTGCAAACAGATATCAGCCATGTGTTTGATAACCGCGTCATCAAAAGCATTGACACGGCTGCCAATAAAAAGTCGGTGCAGTTTTGGGACAGCATTCGCCCCACACCACTCACGGGAGAAGAGCGGCAAGATTATCTACGCAAAGACACGTTGGAGCAAAAGTTGAAAGACCCGAAATACCTCGACTCACTCGATGCTGAACGCAACAAGTTTGGTGTAGGCAAGTTGCTGCTGCGGGGGCAAAGTTTTATCAGCCGGAAAAACAAAACTGTGTTCGACATTCCGGCAGTAGCGTTGGGTATCCAATACAACACGGTGGAGCAGTGGGCGTATCAAATTGAGCCCTCTTTCCGTAAGTGGGGCGATACCGGTGCGTACAGTATCAATGCACGGTTACGCTATGGTTTTGGCAATCAGCATTTCAACGCCAGTGCCAGCATTACCAAGCAAATTGGCAAGCAATACAAAAAGCGATGGAATGTATCAGTAGCTGGTGGTAAAAATGTATATCAATTCAATCCATCGTCACCGATACAAGGGCTTAACAACAGTGTAGCCACACTCTTGTACACGGCCAATTACATGAAGATTTATGAGAAAGCATTTGGAGAAATCGCTGGCAGTAAAACCTTGAACAACGGCATGCGGTTAACCCTCCGCATGAGCTACGAAGACCGGATGCCTTTGCAAAATACAGACACTACATACAAGTGGAAGCAATACCGCGACCGCCGCTTTACCAGCAACTATCCCGAAGAGCTGCCGGCAGGGTTTTTCGACAGGCATCAGGCATTGCTCACCACGGTGTCATTGCGTTGGCAGCCGGGTGTAAAATTTGTAGAATACCCCAAACGTCGTTTTGTGGTGCCGAGTGAGCAACCGGTGTTTAACCTGACTCTAACCAAGGGGTGGAAGAATCTCTTTGGCTCCGATGTTGATTTTGGCAAATGGCTGCTGAGTGTGGAAGACGACCTCAACATGAAGCTCGGCGGTACAGTAAAATACTTTGCTGAAGTAGGCGGTTTCATCAACAACAGCAATGTGCAGCTGCCCGATTGGCGCCATTTCAACGGTAACCAAACCATTGTGGCCAGTCCATTTGTCCGAAGCTTTCAACTGGCCCCCTATTACGCCAATAGTACACGGGATAAATTTTTTGCCACTGCTCATGTGGAGTGGCATCTAAACGGTTTGCTCACCAATAAAATCCCCTTGTTCCGCCGGCTCAACTGGAATCTGGTAACCGGTAGCAACGCCTTTTTGGTGGATGCCAGCCGCAATTACATGGAAATTTTTGTAGGACTGGAAAACATCTTTAAAACCCTGCGGGTAGATGTGGTGGCTGGCTACGATGGCTTCAATAAAAAGCCCACCACTGGTATTGTCTTAGGGTTTAATGGATTATTTACAGGACAATAACAGGTCCTTCATCGATTGCACACAAGGTAAAACGGGGAGGTGATGCTCCCCGTTTTATATTTGCCGCATATTTAATTCATATGGCACTGATCAAGTCGATTTCAGGAATCAGAGGAACGATAGGAGGAAAACCGGGCGAAGGTTTGTCGCCGGTAGATGTGGTAAAGTTTGCAGCAGCATACGGTACCTGGCTCTTGCAGCAGGGTAGCAGTAACAAAGTAGTGATTGGAAGAGATGGCCGCATTAGCGGACCCTTGGTGCATGGCCTGGTGGTAAACACCCTTAACGCACTGGGTATTGATGTAATTGATCTCGGACTGACCACTACGCCCACTGTAGAAATGGCAGTGCCTATGGAAGGCGCTGCCGGTGGCATCATTTTAACTGCCAGCCACAACCCCAAAGAATGGAATGCGTTGAAACTACTGAACGAAAAAGGAGAGTTTATTTCTGGTGACGATGGAGCAGCCTTGCTGGCCATTGCAGAACAGGAATCATTTCAGTTCGTGCCTGTTACAAAGTTGGGCAGCACCCTCAGCACCGACGAATATTTACAAAAGCATATTGATGCCATTCTTGCGTACGATTTGGTAGATGTGGAAGCGATTAAAGCCCGTGGTTTCAAAGTGGTGGTAGACGCCATCAACAGCAGTGGCGCTGTGTATGTGCCAGCCTTGCTGAAAGCGCTGGGTGTAGAAGATATTGTTGTGTTGAATGGAGAAGTGAACGGACAATTTGCACATAACCCTGAGCCTTTGCCCGAACACCTCAACGAAATCAGCACCACGGTGGTAAAACAAAAAGCCGACCTCGGTATTGTGGTTGACCCCGATGTAGACCGACTTTGTTTTGTGTGCGAAGATGGCAGCATGTTTGGCGAAGAGTACACGCTGGTTGCGGTGGCCGATTACATCCTGAGCAAACGCAAAGGCAACACGGTGAGCAACATGAGCAGCACCAAGGCCTTGAAAGAATTGACACTGAAACATGGTGGCCAGTACTTTCCCAGTGCGGTGGGCGAAGTAAATGTGGTGAAGAAAATGAAAGCCGAAAATGCGGTGATTGGTGGCGAAGGCAACGGTGGCATTATTGTACCCGATTTTCACTATGGCCGGGATGCATTGATTGGTATTGCGCTTTTCCTCAGCCATTTGGCGCACAGCAAAAAGCCCATCAGTGGTTTGCGCAAAACCTATCCCGATTATTTCATCAGCAAAAACAAAATTGAACTCGACCCAACACTGAATGTGCGGGAGATTTTCGAAAAGATAAAAGACAAATACAAAGCTCATCCCATCAATACCGAAGACGGTTTGAAAATTGAATTCGACAATGATTGGGTGCATTTGCGTACCAGCAATACCGAGCCCATCATTCGCATTTACAGCGAAAGCGATTTGGAAAGCAAGGCCAACAACATTGCGCATCGCATCATTGCTGATATTAAAGAACTCATGTAATCATTTTACCAGATGATAGAAGCCACTCACCAGAGTGGCTTTTTTTGTATGGTGTATGCACTTAACTTGTTGCCGTAGTTTTTACTTAACCAAAACAGATATGAAGAAAATAGTATTGGTACTGGGCGTTGTGGTACTTGCATTGGCTGCTATAGTGGTAGTGAATACCCTTCGTTTCCCCACAGCCACGCAATCCAAATCGGAGCCACTGCCTGCCCTACCCGATAGTGCGGTGCAGCATTTTCAACAGGCGTTGCAGCTGCCCACCATTTCGTGGGGGCTCGATAAACCCATTGATACCGCTGCTTTCCGGGGTTTCAATCAGTTTTTGCAAACGGCCTATCCACGCATCAGCAGCCAGCTGAGCCGTCAGGCGTTTGGCGAGTTTTCTTACCTCTACCATTGGAAAGGCAGCGACAGCACATTGCCACCCATTGTACTCATGGGCCACTACGATGTAGTGCCGGTAGAAGCCGTGGCCGAAAAAATGTGGCGGCAAAAACCTTTCAGCGGCGCATTGGTGGGCGATACTGTGTGGGGCCGTGGTGCAGTAGATGACAAAGGCGCCGTCATTGCCATTTTAGAATCAGTTGAAAACTTGCTGCGCAATGGTTTTGTGCCCAAACGTAGTTTGTATTTATGCTTTGGTCACGATGAAGAAATTGGCGGCACCCGTGGTGCTTCCAACATTGCTGCGTGGATGAAAGCACAAAACATCAAAGCGCATTTTGTACTCGATGAAGGCGGCATGATTAAGGTAGATGAAAAGATTGCCAGTCAACCTTTAGGTGTGATTGGTATTCAGGAAAAAGGCTATGCTTCTTATAAGTTATATGTTGAAATTCCTGGCGGCCATTCTTCGCAGCCAGCTCCCGAAACTGCCATCGATATTTTAGCCAAGGCATTGGCCAAGCTCCGCGAAAAACCAACGCCTGTAAACATGCCCGAAGCCACGCAAGAATTTTTGCATGCTACCGCTACCGCCAGCAATTCGTTTGCAACCCGCATGGCGGTGGCCAATCAATGGTTGCTGGGTTCGGTACTCAGCAGTCAGCTGAGCAAAGACCGCCAAACAAGCGCCATGATTCGTACTACACTGGTACCAACTATTGTAGATGCCGGTGTAAAAGACAATGTGATTCCAACAGTGGCTACTGCTGTAGTCAACAGCCGTATTATCCCTGGTGAAACACCCGAAACAGTGAAAGAATACATCCGCAAAACCATCAACGATGATCGGGTGCAGATAAGTAGCTACGATGAAAACTGGTGGGCACCCAGCGGCAAAACCAATACCAATGGTGTGGCGTACAAAGCAGTAACGGGTTCGCTCAAAAAAGTAATCGACAATCCTGTACCAGCACCCTATTTGGTGATTGGTGCTACCGATAGCCGTTACTTCCGGCCCATCTCTTCTGAAGTCATGAATTTTTCTGCCACAACTTTTTTAGAAGGATATCATGGCATTGATGAACGCCTACCCGTTAGCGAATACCGCCGCATGATTGCCTTTATGACACACCTCATTAAAGACAGTCAATAAGCTGCTGTGTAGTGCAGTATTGTTCAACAATTCACTGCCAACCTCAACAATTCATCAATCCATTTGCAAGATGCTTTGACGTTGTTGAATATTCTTTGATACACCAAAAGGCAGGCCTGTACACCGCAGGCCTGCCTTATTTTTGCGCTTTGGCCCACAAGAAAAAATCTTGCATGAATCGTATTTATCTCGACAACGCTGCTACCACTGCACTCGACCCACAGGTACTCGAAGCCATGATGCCTTACCTCACCGAAAAGTTCGGCAATCCGTCTTCCATTTACAGCTATGGCCGCGAAAGCCGACTGGCTATAGAAAATGCCCGCAAGTCGGTGGCCAAAATTCTGGGGGCACATCCTGCCGAAATCTTTTTTACCAGTGGTGGTACCGAAGCCAGCAACACAGCCATTACCGCTGCGGTTCGTGATTTGGGTTGCACCCACATTATCACTTCTGCCATTGAGCACCATGCTACGCTGCATACTGTTGAATATTTACACAAGCAAGGCGAAGCCGCCCTCAGCTTTGTAAAACTCTTAACCGATGGCCATATTGATATGGAACATTTGGAGCAACTGCTGGCGCAAAGCGAAGACAAATGTTTGGTAACGCTCATGCATGCTAACAATGAAATTGGCAATATGCTCGACATACATGCAGTAGGAGAGTTGTGCAAATTGTATGGCGCCATTTTTCACAGCGATACAGTGCAAACCGTTGGCCATTTTCCATTCGATTTGCGCAATACCCCCGTTCATTTTATCACCGGTGGCGGGCACAAGTTTCACGGGCCAAAAGGTGTGGGCATGTTGTACATCAACGAGAATGTAAAAATTCAACCATACATACACGGCGGCAGTCAGGAACGCAACATGCGGGCCGGCACCGAAAACCTCTACGGTATAGTAGGTTTTGCCAAAGCACTCGAATTGGCCACCGCCGGTTACGATGAAGAAAGTGCTTACATCAATGCATTAAAAATGCACATGATGGAGCAGCTGCGCAAACAGGTAAAAGGCGTTCATTTCAATGGCGACCCTACCGGGCATAGCTTGTACACCGTGCTCAATGTGAGCTTTCCCAAAACCGAAAAGAGTGAGATGATTCTGTTCAATCTCGACATCAATAATATTTGCGCCAGCGGCGGTAGTGCCTGCACCAGCGGTGCCGATGCGGGTAGCCATGTCATCCGGGCCATCAACAACAATCCCAATCAGGTAGCCGTGCGGTTTAGCTTTTGCAAGCACAACACCCGCGAAGAAATTGATGCGGTGGTAGCCAAGCTGAAAGAGTTGATTTAACCCGGCCATTTTTATAGCACAAAGCCATGCACGATACATGCATGGCTTTGTTGTGTTTGGATGTTTTGGGGCTGTCAGCTGTAGTACAAATCCAGTCAGTTGTTCCTGCCCGCCTCACTACTCCTCGCTACGCTGCGGTGTAGTGTCGTTGGTCAGGCAGCCCATCAGCAGTAGTGCAGACCTCAGCCATGCACAAAACCAATCCGCTGCTCTACCGCAGCTGGCAATTGGGGCAGCTTTCTTCGTTCAATTAAAAAGCTGGTGAGCTGGGCAAAATCTTTGAAAATGTAATGCTTATCGGCGGCACCTTTCAGGTAATCTTTGCCGGTACTGCCGCCGGTGCCTATGCGGCTGCCAATCATGCGGTGTACCATATTCATGTGGCGGTAGCGCCAGCTGCTCAATTGTTCATCTAACTCCAACACTGCATTCATTACCTGAAACGGCAATTGCAACAAAGGGTAACCTCTGTATAGCATAATGAACAACGCCGCCCTGCTGGCTTTCGGCGATAAAAGCCGGTTGAGTGAAAGGCTATCTTCAAAGCCCATCACATTATCAAACACCTGCAGGTTGCCCTGCTCCGCTTCCGATAAACTTTGTACCAGCAACTGACGGTAGGCTTCCCAAAATTTTCCGGCTGGTGCCGCCATAGCATCGGTAGTTGCGGCCATGTCTTGCCACAAAGAGGCCTGCTCAAAAAAAGGAATGCGTTCCAGCCATTTATTCAGCAATTGCAGCAAGGTAGGTTTGCTTTCGGCATCTTTTACCATGGCCACATACTCGGGGCGCAATGCACTGGTGTAGTAGTGTTGTCCGTGGCGTTGCTCAAAAGGCAGGCCCAGTCTTGCTTCCAGTACTTTAAACTGCCAGCTTTGAAAGCCCGAAGCAGGCCGCAGCAAATCGCGGAAGTCCAGAAAATCCATCGGCGTCATGGTTTCCATAATATCCATTTGCTGCACCAGCACTTTCATAATCGTGTTTACCCGCTGCAGGCGATGTACAATGGTTTGCAGTTCTGGCGAGTTGTCGTTGATGGCCGGTTGCTCAAGTATGCCCGCTACCGATTCTACTTCGTGCAGTATTTGCTTAAACCACAATTCATACGCCTGATGAATGATGATGAACAGCATTTCATCATGCGCCGGATCATTACCAGGTTGATAGCTTACCGGGTGTTGGGCTTGAAGAATATGGTCGAGTGCCAGATAATCGGCATAGTACTGAGGTTGTGCAGGCATACAATCGTGTTTTTGAGGTCAATGACAGACGGCTGCAAGTAAACAAATTCGGGCCAACCAAAACCTGCTGGAAAAATAGGCTTATTGTTTTCAAATGTGTACATTTGACACATTAAAATTCAACCGTATGATTGCACGATTGCTTGGAATGCTGGCGCTTGTTGCGCTGCTGGCATCCTGTTCGGCTCCTGCTGAAAAACAAGCCGACCCCACCGCTTATACAACTGATACTACACGTGTAGATGGCCATCCTGCCTGGATTTTGCAGAGCAATATTTACGAAGTAAATGTTCGCCAGTACACGCCTGAGGGCACTTTCAATGCCTTTGCCAAACACCTCGATCGCCTGAAAGAAATGGGTGTAGAAACCCTGTGGTTTATGCCTATACAGCCCATAAGTAAAGTAGACCGCAAAGGTGAATTGGGTAGCTATTATGCAATTGCCAATTACACCGCTATCAACCCCGAGTATGGTACATTGGCCGATTGGCAGGCGCTGGTAGACAGTGCTCATGCAAAGGGTTTGAAAGTGATTATTGATTGGGTGCCCAACCATACCGGCGCCGATCATTACTGGCTCGAAAAGTATCCCGATTTTTATGAAATAGACAGCTCCACTGGCAAAGCCAAATATGCTTTCGACTGGAGTGATACCCGTTCGCTCAACTACGATAATGTAGCCCTGCAAGACAGCATGATTAATGCCATGAAGTTTTGGCTGACCACCCGTATAGATGGTTTCCGTTGCGATGTAGCAGGTGAAGTGCCAAAGCCTTTCTGGCAAAAGGCTATCACTGCTTTAAAAGCCAATAACCCAGGCATATTTATGCTGGCCGAAAGCAACGATGCATGGTTGCACGAAGCTGGTTTTGATGCCACGTATACATGGGAAGAATTCAGCACTATGAAAAAGGTGGCAAGCGGCAAAGGCCCAGCTACTTTACTCGATAGTTCGCAGGCAAAACTAGCGGCTTACCCGGCCAATGCGCTGCGTATGTATTTTACCAGCAACCATGATGAGAACAGCTGGAACCAAGCGGACTACGCCACCATGCCCGGTGCGGTGCATGCACCGTTTGCCGTGCTGACGCAAACATGGGGCCGCAGTGTACCGCTTATTTACAGCGGACAGGAAGAGCCCTTCTTAGACAGCATTCGTTTCTTCTACAAAGACACCATCACATTTGGCAAATATGAACGGGCTGCATTTTACCAAAAGCTGCTGAACCTGCGCAAAAGCAATCCGGCATTGGCTGCCAATGCCAGCATGCGCAAAGTAGATGCAGGAACGCCTGCACAATTGTATGCGTATGTACGTGAAAAAGACGGTAAGAAAGTATTGGTGGTGTTGAACCTGAGTGCAAAAGCCGCCACTGTAAAACTCACTGATGCTGCAGTGAATGCAGAAGCAGTCAATCTCTTTAGTGGCAGCAAAGAAAACCCTTCGGCAAAACAGTGGGGCATTGAGCCCTGGGGCTATGCGGTATATGTGTATGAATAGTTCGCCTCAATGGATTTATAAAAAAAAAAAGTAGTCTAACAAGCGGAGGCTGGCATCATTGCTCAGCCTCCGCTTTTTTATCAGCAGATATCAATCTTCAATTGCTACGCAAAAATTGAATTACTCCTTCAGTTAATAATGAATGGCTTATCATTCAGGACGGTGCAGGTTTGTTTATCTTATTGAAGCGGGTAATTTGGTGCATGAATTGCTAAACGGCTGTCGGCCGCTATCCTTATTGCCTTATGATATACACTTCCCATTGTAGATTACGTGTGGCTTTTGCAGCCCTGTTGATGTCTTTTTTTTCGAATGCATTATTGGCTCAGGTATTGCCCAATAAAACGGCGGTGCTACAAGCCATGGTAAAAGCCAATCAATACTTCATGCAAAAATGGCCCGATGCGGGCAAACCGATTTTTACGAATATCGAACGGCCCAGCAATATATGGACACGTGCCGTGTATTACGAAGGGCTGATGGCACTTTATAAAATAAAGCCCGACAAGGCTTACTACGACTATGCTACACAATGGGGCCAAAAGCACCAGTGGGGCCTGCGTGGTGGCATTCAAACCCGTAATGCGGATAATCAGGCTTGCGGACAAACCTATCTCGATTTGTATTTGATAGATAAGAAGCCGGAGCAGTTACAGCACATCAAAGCATCAATGGATTTGATGTTGCAAACAGACAAGCGGGATGACTGGAACTGGATTGATGCTTTGCAAATGGCCATGCCGGTATTTGTAAAACTGGGAAACATAACAGGAGATACCAGCTATGCCCGCAAAATGTACGAGATGTATGCCTACACTAAGTACCGGCATGGAGGAAATGGATTGTACAACCCTGTAGAAAAACTGTGGTGGAGGGATAAAGATTTTGTACCACCGTATAAAGAACCCAACGGTGCCAATTGCTACTGGAGCCGCGGCAACGGTTGGGTGGTAGCTGCACTGGTACGTACGCTGGATGAACTGCCTAAAACAGATCCTGCTTATCCTGAATACCTGCAGGATTACAAAGACCTGCTGACTGGCGTACTGCCTCAGCAGCGGCTGGATGGCTACTGGAATGTAAGCCTGAAAGACCATACTCATTTTGGTGGCAAAGAACTGAGCGGTACTGCACTTTTTGTGTATGGTATGGCCTATGGTATCAACAAAGGATTGATAGACAGAAAAACGTATTTGCCCGCGGTAATAAAAGCATGGAATGCCATGGCGGCCGAATGCCTGCACAAAGATGGTAAACTCGGCTACGTACAAGGCACCGGAAAGGAACCCAAAGATGGTCAGCCTGTGACCTACACCAGTACCCCCGATTTTGAAGATTACGGGTTGGGTTGCTTTTTGCTGGCAGGTACAGAAGTGTATAAATTGAAGTAATTGAAAATAATTGTCGTATTTACTATTGTAAAGCATGATGTACATCATGAAATGCCTGAAAATGCAGGGGTTATACACAAAAAATCAACTTACCGGTAACTTTTTCAGGATGCAACAGGATAGTTAAAGGGGGTGGGTGGAAGTACTTTTATGCTGCTTGTAAAAATTGTAAAAACCAAAACGATTGATTTCATAACTACTGCCAGAAAAAACGATTGCCATTACTAAGTAAATCTGCCATAGCTGAGTTGTAAATACCATATCATTTATTGCTCTGCTGCAACAACCAACTGAACTTTTTTTTCATTGACATAGACAACGGAACTGCTACACAGTAGCGGCATCTATATGCCTGTGTACATATATGAATATTTCTGTTTCCCGATAAATACCAAATGTATCATGTGTAGAAAACTCGTTACAGGTTCCCTCATAGCCATGTTACTCATTACAGGCATTACGGCTTGTAGAAAAGAGGCTTGGGATGAATATTACGGACGACCTGATACGCTGGAGTCGCCCATCTATCAGGTGCTTCAGAGCAAGGGCAATTTCACTCACCTGCTGGCCGCCATTGATAAAGCAGGATATAAAAACACCTTATCCGGCGCCGGCTACTGGACGTTGTTTGCACCTCACGATTCTGCCTTTCAGGTGTATTTCAAAGAAGCAGGTATTGCAGGTGTGGCACAGATGGATTCCATTACATGTCAAAAAATTGTGACCTATTGTCTGGTATTTAATGCATTCAAAAAAGATAGAGTGGATGATTACCAGAGCAATTCCGGATGGGTACCCAATACGACATTTAAGCGTCGCACCGCTAACTACAAAGGTATTTATGAAGGTACCAATACAGCAGGTGCTCCGGTTAAAGCTATATCCAGCAACCGCAATAATCTAGGGGGTATTTTTTGGGTAGAAGCGGATAATAACAACAAGCACCTGCCCATTTTTACAGATACGTTTTTCAACGCAAGAGCTATACCCGCAGCTGACTACAGCTATTTCTACCCTGCTGCTTCATTCAAAGGTTTTAATGTGGCAGATGGTAGTGTAGTGATGCAGGACATTCCTGCAGAAAATGGTGTGATTCATGTAATTAATAAAGTGATTACGCCACTGGCCAGTATTGATGAGTACTTATCATCAAAACCAGACTACAGTGAGTTTAAAAAATTGTTTGATAAATACCTGGTGAACTATGTGTTAAACCCGGTAATGACGCAGCGCTATAAAAACCTCACTGGCAAATCAGATGATGTATACACTAAAGTGTACAACGGTTTGCTGGCGTTTTCGCCCAACAACGAAAATTACCTGAAAGTGCAGGACAACGATGCACAGCGGGATGGGTACACCTTGTTTGTACCAAAAAATGATGTACTGCTCAATTACATTCAAAATGTTTTGCTGGAGCACTATCAAAATCTCGATCAGATACCGGTAAATATTCTGTACGATTTCATCAATGCTCACATGTGGCAATCATCTGTGTGGCCAAGTAAATTCAACAATACGTTTAGCTATTTGGGAGAACCTGCAAGGTTTAACGCCACTGCTGACATCATTGACAAGCAGATACTGAGCAACGGCTTTTTTTATGGTACCAATAAGGTGCAGGAAGCCAATGTGTTTAGCACTGTTTATTCCAAAGTGTACCTCGATCCGAACTACAGCTACATGAACCGTTTGCTGGATCAGGATTTGAAATCAACCATTACCAATCCGAACCAGCAATACGTAATGCTGATGGTAAGTAATCAGGCCTGGAACGATGCCGGCTATTTTGCCGATGCAACAGTGGATAACAATCAAAACTTTCAGTGGCGTTACATTCCTAAAAATGGAGGTGCACACGTAGTAGGTTCATCTGCACTGATACGTATGCTGCGCTTAATCAATCAACTGGTAATACCCGCACCAAGCAACAACCTGAAAACCCTTACCGGAAGCGGCGTTGCGCAATCAATTGGCGGTGAATATGTGCGTTGGGATAACAACAAATTGTATACTTCTGGCAACATGGATTCTACGGTTGTTTTTGTAGCCAATAGCAGTGCATCTAAAACGGCTTCTAATGGCGTTGTGCATTACATTGATAAGCTATTGACTTATACAGAAACTAACATTGGTTTGCACATTGCAAAGTTGGGCACACCTACATCTTCGCCGTTTAATTCTTTTTGGCGCTACCTTGATAATTCAGCCATTTACAATAAAACAACAGGCGAAATTAATGGTATTGCTGCAGGTGTTTTCTATAGCGTATTTATTCCAAATAATGCGGCTATTTTAAAAGCTGTAAATGATGGATTGCTGCCGGGTACTGGAACTGCGCCCAATAAAGTGCCCAATTATGCACCAACTGCTCCGTTAGATATTCAGAAAGTAGCGCAGTTCATCCAATACCATATACTCAACAAAAAATCGGTAGCAACTGATGGCAATGAAAGTGGCTCCTACGAAACACTGTTGCGCAGAAATAACGGAGATCCCACCACCATATTTGTGAGCAACAGTGCACCCAATGTAATGCGCCTTACGGATATGAATAATGAATACGGAAATGTGATTTTGGCCAACAGTAACTACCTCAGCAACCGTTGTGTTATTCATCTCATCGACAATTACCTGAAGTTTAATTTATAAGCCAACCGCCAAACGAATATGCATATGTGCAAGAGAATTTTGAACCTATTGCTGCCCTTGTGTTTGGCAGTTTTAGCCACCAGCACCAGCTTGGCGCAAGAGCCTGCCGCCGCACCATCCAACATGATCAAAGGGAAGGTGGTAGATGCCAAAACCAAGAAGCCCATTCAGGGTGTTTCTATTACCGAAGTAGATGCCGATGGCCGTTTTATTAAAGGCGGTGTAACTGATATTGAAGGCAACTATGTAGTAAAAGTAACGAGCCTCAAAAACAAAATCAGCATCTCTTACATCGGATATAAATCCATCACGGAAAATATTGCGGGCCGCACTACCATCAATATTTCATTGCAAGAAGGCGAGTCGGTAGATTTAGGTGAAGCAGTGGTAATTGCTACTCGCCGTTCGGATAACGGTATGGTGCCTATTGCAGAAAGAAACCTCACCACCGCAGTATCTAAAGTGAGTGCCAAAGATTTGGAAGAAATGCAGGCCGCCAGTATTGACCAGGCATTGCAGGGCCGTTTGGCTGGTGTGGATATTACAGCATCAAGCGGCGACCCTGGTGCCGCCATGAACATTCGTATCCGTGGTACATCTACCATCAATGGCTCGGGCAATCCGCTGATAGTTGTAGATGGTATGCCTTACGAAACTGAAATACCCGGCGACTTCAACTTTGGTAATGCCGATGAACAAGGCTATGCACAACTCTTGAATATTTCTCCTGCCGACATTCGTGAAATTACCGTGTTGAAAGATGCTGCGGCAACAGCCATTTGGGGCTCGAGAGCTGCCAATGGAGTACTCATTATTTCTACCAAACGGGGCAACAAAGGCAAGCCCAGCATTACCTACAATTTTAAAGGATCTATGAGTGTGTTGCCAGAACCCATTCCTATGCTGGATGGCGGACAGTACACTACACTTATCCCCGAAGCCTTTATGAACCGCAATGGTAGTACACTCAACAGCCAGGCCGTTCGTGAGTTTAACTACGATCCCAATGACCCATACTGGTATTACAATTATAGCAACAATACCAACTGGGTAAATGAAATTTCCAGAACCGGTATGCTACAAGATCATACAGTTTCTATGACGGGTGGTGGTGATAAAGCCAAATACTTTGCTTCGGTTGGGTATTTTGGGCAAACGGGTACTACCATCGGTACAGATTTGAAAAGAATCAATACCCGTATCAACCTTGATTATACGGTGTCTGATAAAATCAAATTCTTCACCAGCGTTGCTTTTACGCATACTGATCAAAACAGAAACTACCTCAGTTCCAATGAAGGTGCCATACGTAACGTGGCCTATTTGAAAATGCCGAACATGAGTGTGTTTGAATATGATGAGCTGGGTAATGTTACCCCCAACTATTTTTCGCCTGCATCCAACATTCAAGGACAGTACAGCCGTATTTACAACCCGGTAGCCATGGCCGATAAAGCAATCTTTAGTGTGCTGGGCGAACGTATTGTACCTCGTTTTCAAATTGATTACGACATTGTAAAACGTGTATTGAAAGCTACTTTCGACGTACAGTTCGATATCAATAACACGAAGAACAGCAGCTTCTTGCCACAAATAGCTACCGGCCGGCCATCTACCGAAACTGTGGTAAACCGTGCGTACGATGGCGACATTGATTTGTTTAGCGTAGCTACCAAAACGAATTTAATTTATACACCACAAATTAAAAACAGGGATCACAACGTGATAGCGTTTATGACCTTGTTGACAAACGATTTCAAATCGGTGAATCAGGAAGTGATGGTGTCTAATACACCTTCCTCATTGCTCACTGACCCAAGTGTGGGTGGCCGCACACAAAACCAGGAACTTAGGGCTGTATCTGGCATTAGCCAAACCCGCAGCATTGCTGGTGTATTGAGTGCACAATATGGTTACAAAGACAAATACCTGATAAACGTAACGGCACGTGGTGAGGGCAACTCCCGCTTCGGACCCGATTACAGATATGGCTTGTTTCCTTCAGTGTCCATCCGCTGGCGTTTGTCGGAAGAGTTTGGTTTGAAAAACTGGAAACCACTCGATGAACTCAGTCTTCGTGCCAGCTATGGCCAGAGTGGAAATGCACCACGCCGTGATTATTCTTTTTACAATACTTACAACACGTACAGCTGGAACTACCAGGGACAAAGTGGGGTAGTGCCTTCGAGCATGGAACTGCGCAATCTGCGTTGGGAAACTGTGCATGGCAGCAACGTTGGTGCTAACATCAGCTTGTTTAAAGGCCGTATTCGCAGCGATATTGAAGTATACCGCAACCGCACAGAAAACCTGTATTTCGATGGGTTACAAATAGCTTCGAGCTATGGTTTTAACAGTGTAAACATGAACGTGGGTACACTCGACAACCAGGGTTGGGAAGTAGCCGTTTGGACGCAGCCTTACAAATCGAAACAGTTTACGTTTGGTTTCGATTTCAACATCAGTCGCAACGTAAATATCATTCGTGACATCTCTGAATTTTATCCCAGCCAACGAGGCAACCTTTCAGTGAATGGGGAATACCTCCGCCTGCTGCAGGTAAACAATCCATTTGGGGCCTTCTATGGTTTCCGTTACAAGGGAGTGTATACAGATGCTGATGCTACCATAGCCCGTGGTGCAGATGGTAAGCAAATCATCGGGCCAAACGGTCAAACCGTGTACATGCGTTTCAATTATCCTTCCATTGATTATGTTTTTCAACCTGGCGATGCCATGTATGAAGACATCAACAATGATGGCAACATCAATTATATGGATGTGGTGTACCTCGGAAACAGCAACCCTACATTATCAGGTGGTTTCGGTCCTTCATTCGCATTTGGTAGCTCTCTAAAAATTTCTGCATTCTTCAACTTCCGTTACGATTATGATATTGTAAACGGCACACAAATGGTAACGACAAACATGTTCAACTTCGACAATCAGAGTACAGCTACGCTACGCCGCTGGAGAAAAGATGGTGATGTAACGGATATACCACGTGCAGTTATTAATGCAGGTTACAATTGGTTGGGCAGTAGCCGTTATGTAGAAGATGCATCTTTCGTTCGTTTCCGTACGTTGACGGTTCGTTACACTTTCAACAAGAAAGTTTTGAGCCAGTTGAAAATGAAATCACTCAGCGCATTTGTAACCGGCGAAAACCTTTTCACACTCACCAAATACAAAGGGCAAGATCCTGAAGTAAGTATGCGTGGTGCCGATCCGTTCAGGGTTGCCATTGATTATACCATGACGCCGCCTGCCCGCATTTTCACCATTGGCTTGCAAGCTGGTTTCTAATCTCGATTGTCTGGATCTTTTATCAATATTCTGCCATGAAACTTATCTTAAAATATTCGCTGCTGCTGTTGGTAGTTGTTGCTTCATCTTCTTGTAAAAAGTGGCTGGAGCTAAAACCACAGGATGGCATCATTCGTGAAGAATTCTGGAAAACGAAGGAGCAGGTAGATGCTGCTGTTACCGGTATTTACTCCAGTATGATGGGTGGTACAGTAAGCGGAAACCTTGCTGTAGAAAGAGCTTTGCCTGAGTACTTCTTTTTGTGGGGTGAAGCCCGTGCCGATATGATTGCCCCCACAGCCCGTGCTGCTGTAGAGGAAATTGATTTCACTACCATGAATGTTTTGTCACAAAACAATATTGTGAACTGGCGTTTTGTGTATCAAACCATCAACTATTGCAATACGGTAATTGAACTGGCACCTGATGTTTTAAAAGCAGACCCAACATTTACACAAGCACAATTAGACAGAGCTGTGGGGCAGGCATTGGCCATTCGGGGGCTTATGTACTTTTATCTGGTTCGCACATTTAGAGATGTACCGCTGAAACTAGATGCTACAACCAGCGATTTGAATTTGAAGCCAATGGCCAAGTCGCCAGCCGATTCGGTATTGAAACAAATAGTGGTGGATTTGCAAAAAGCGGAAACGGGCGTACCCACTACTTACGGTAATATTTCTATCGACAAAGGACGTATTACCCGCTATGCTGTCAATGCTATTCTTGCTGATGTTTACCTGTGGATGGATGACTATGCAAAGGCCGCAGCAGAATGTGATAAAGTCATCAACTCTGGTCAGTTTGGATTGGTTGCAGGCGATGCCAGCTGGTTTGAAAAACTATATGTAACCGCTGCCTCGCCTGAGCACATTTTTGCCATTCAGTTTGATGCGCAAAAGTTGAACTCTTTTTACTTTATGCATGCCACCACTCAGCGCAGGTGGACAGCTGCATCGCATTTGATGGAATCTGTTTACGGCATCGATATTACCAATACGCCACCCAAAGTTGATATTCGTGGCGATGGTAGTTCGCTTCGTGCAGGCGACCTCACTATCTGGAAATATGTTGGTGCTAACAGTAGCAACACACTGCGTAGTGCTGAGCAATCAAATGCTCCATGGACTTTTTTCAGATACGCTGACATACTGTTGATGAAAGCTGAAGCACTCAACGAGCAAAACCAACCAGAGCAAGCCTGGGAACTTACCAAACGCATTCGTGAACGTGCCAGCGCTTTCGACTTCAAAGGCCTGCCCGATAGCACCAGCAAGCAAGAAATGCAATCATTTATCTTGGAAGAACGTCAGCGGGAATTTGCATTTGAAGGCAAACGTTGGTACGATGTGTTGCGGGTAGCCAAACGGAATAACTATGAGCGGATGGACTTGCTGATGGAAATGGCTGGCATTAGTGTGCCGCCAGACAAGCAGCAATCTGCTTTTGCAAAACTGAAAGATAAGAACAGTCATTACCTGCCTATTTATTTGTACGAACTGCAAACAAATAAACTACTCGAACAGAATCCTTTCTACAAATAAGAAACGCCTGCTATGAAAAGAAACCTATTTGCATTCATTGTGTTGGCTTTTGCCGGCTTTAGCATAGTATACATGCAGGGCTGTAAAAAAGAGGAGTACACAATTGCTACTACCAACGATGTAAACATTGTAGGGTATCTGGATAAGCAGCCGGATAGTTTCTCTTTGTTTCGCCAAATACTTGACCGCACAGGTACGGCCTCTTTTTTAAATGCCTACGGTAGTTATACCTGCTTTGCGCCCACCAATAGTGGTGTGCGTAAATACCTGTCCGATATTGGCGCAGCAACTGTAGATGCGGCCAATATAGATACACTCAAAGACATGGTGCGTTTCCACCTACTGGAAGACACCATTTCTACTGGTTCTTTTACCGATGGGAAAATGCCCGTGCCTACCATGCTGGGTCAGTATTTAATTACAGGTGTGGGTACCAAAAATAATCAGTCAAGTTACTTTATCAACAGACAGGCGTTTGTGACCAGAAGCAACGTGAGGGTAGGTAATGGATTGATACATGAAATCGACAATGTACTTCGTGCTGCTAAAAACAGCATCGCCAGCCAGATAGAAGGTCGTCCTGAGTTTAGCATTTTTGTACAAGCATTGAAAGAAACAGGGTATTACAATTTGGTGAATACGGTGCAAACCGGCACCAACCGTGATTGGATTACTTTATTGGTAGAAACCAATCAGTCGCTGGCAGATAGTGGTATTCTCAGCTATGCTGCATTAAAAGCCCGCTATTCACAAACTGGAAATCCTGCAGATACGAAGGATAGTTTGAACATGTATGTACAATACCACATTTTACCCGGTTTGAAATACCTGGCTGATGTGATTTTGACAAACTCTCATCTTACGCTATTGCCACAAGAAGTAGTAAGCATTAAGCAAGATGAACAACGCATACTCATCAACGATGATATTTTTAATGGTGTGTATGAAAAAGGTTCTGAGCTGGAACGTCCTTTTGGCGACAACTCTGCATCTAATGGTGTGTGGCATCGGGTTACCGGGCATTTTGTTGCAAAGTACAGAGCTCCTCAAGCAGTGTATTGGGATGTAAGTGCATTTGATGAAATACGCAAGCTGCCACAGTTTTACAAAAAGGCCAATTACAATTTCGTAAAAGCAAATGATTTGGACAGGCCGATCAAAGACATTAACTGGGGCTACAATACTGCAGGTACAACCATGACCTATAGCTATAGCACAACATCTTCTATCACACGGAATGCACTAAATTATGATGTAAATATTTTGCCGCTCGGCCCGCCACTTCGTGCACTTTGGTGGGAGTATGTAACACCTGTAGTAGTAAAAGGCCGCTACAAGGTGTGGATTTGCTACCGTACACAAAGGCAAAGTTCATCATCACAATGTGTAAATAATATTCGCATCAATGGCGATCTCATGCAACGCCAGTTAATCTTCACAGAGTTTATACCATCTGGTACAGATGCTGAAAGAGAAGCCATTGGATGGAAGCGGTACACATCTGTGGTGGATAACAACTTTGCATCACGCCTGGTTGGTACTGTAGATATTAAAACCACCGGCCGTCAAACGCTTCGCTTTGAAGCTGTAACCGGTACTCAAAATACCAACAACCTCGATATGATTCATTTCATACCGGTAGATGACAACCAGATTCTGCCCCGTTTTGCACCCGATGGAACGCTGGTGTATCAGTAGTAGTAGTAAAACGCTTTAGCCCGTAGTACGATAAAAAAGAACAACAATGATGAAATTTCGAATATATCAATGGCTGCTGATAGCAACATTGGCTGTAACTATTGGTTGTAAAAAAGATTGGGACCAGCACAATACGGTGTCTGATGTCAATAGCGGTAAAAGTTTGAAAACGCTCATGAGTGGCATCAACAACCTGAGCAAGTTTGAACAACTGTTGGCCCAATCATCGTATGCTAATATTCTGGGCTCTTCAAAAAGCTTCACAGTATTTGCGCCTACCAATGAGGCATTAATAGCACTTGATCCAACTATCACGAATGATACCTCACGGTTAAATAAATTTCTGGCAAATCATATTGCTGATTTGCGTTTCCTTACTACCGATGCAACAGACACGCTTCGTGTATTAATGCTGAATGGTAAGTACAATAACTTCTTCGGAAAAAAAGTAGAGGAGGCTAACATTACAACAGCTGATGTGGTGGGTAGCAATGGCGTTATTCATGTGATAGACAAGATGGTGCCCAATAGACTTAATATCTGGGAAATTATTTCAACTACCAATGAAATTCCAGCGTTGCAACAAGCCTTGTTGCTCAAGCTAAATTACCAAGGGTTCGATCCTTCCAAAGCCGAGCAAACAGGTGTAGACCCCATGACAGGGTTGCCGGTATATAAGCCCGGTACAGGTATTGTTCCTCGCAACAAATACTGGGATAGAGTGTATGACTTGCGCAACGAAAAAAATCAATACACATTTTTCGCTATTGCAGATGATGCGTACACCACACAGCTCAATACGTACAAACCATTTTTTGTAACGGGCAATGCCGATAGCACTAACGACTTGGCGGGCTATACGATTGTAAAAGATTTTACTATGCCCGGTTTGTATACGCAAGCACAACTCCCAGATACTTTGCTGTCTAAGTTTGGTGTGAAGGTGCCGGTAAACAAAGCCAATATTGTAAAAACAGTAAAGGCAAGCAACGGTATCGTTTATGTACTGAGTAATTTATCCATTGCACCGGTAAATAAGTTTATGCCCATTGTACTGGAGGGCGAAAACTATTCAGGCAGCAGTCACGATCGTCGTTCCAATACCTTCTTTCGTGATCGTATTAATAGTACCACAGGCTTGCCTTACCGCGATGTATTGGTGAGTGGCCACGGGGTTGCATTATTCAATTTGCGCTATCGGTTATCCGAAATGCCTTCTATGAAATTCAAAGCATACTGGGTAGCAGTCAATGATTTTCAAACAGCTACTTTCACACAGCGCCTTGCGCCTGGTGTTGCTACTAGTACAGTATTTCCATACACAACAGTAGCTGTCAACAATCAAACTGAAGTGTTGATTGGCGAGTTTACCATTGCTAGTTTTCAGCAGGTGTACGATATCTTTTTGGTAGGGGCAAACAGTACAACTGCAGCGGCAAATCCGGTGGTGTGTGATTATATAAAACTGGTGCCATCATTATAACAGCAAGCCAACCTCGTAGAATACAATTGTGAACGTAGTTTTTAATACATAAGTGAAATGCGTAAGTTTTTAACCACCTCATTGCTGGCACTAAGTTGCTGCATGGCACAGGCTCAAAGCCAGGGCAATGCAAAAGCAGATTCCGTAAAAACGGCACCTCAGAGTGTACTGGTTACTGGTATCATAAAAGATGCTGCTACAGGCAAACCTGCCGCCGGTGTTCGGGTTTCTGTGGCTGGCTTTTCCGCCGACATTACAGACAATGATGGTAGCTTTTCAGTAAAAGTGCCCGACTTGCAGGCACAGCTAGTGGTTGCAGGAGAAGGTTATCAAACCCGCTTGGTTCCATTGAAGGGCAGAAAGAAACTTTCTGTCGATTTGCATTCCGAGTCAATAGAATCGGTGTATGAAAATATCAATATGCCGGGAGGTAATCCAATGCGCAGTGAAGTGAGTGCAGCCGCTGCACAGGTAAATACGAACGGTACATGGGATCAGCCGTTGGAAATACCTGATGCTTTGCTGCAAGGTCGTGTGTCAGGACTCAATGCTGTTCGCCGTAGCGGTGCGCCAGGTGCAGGAGCCAATTTATTTTTGCGTGGTTTCAATTCTTTGTACGGCACTAATAAGCCGTTGTTGATTGTAGACAACATGATTTATGATTACAACGATTATGGCGAATCCATCATTGCCAATAACTACACCAATCCCTTAGCGTTCATCGAAGCAAAAGACATTGCCAACGTTACAGTACTCAAAGATGCATCTTCTGTTTATGGTACCAAAGGTGCAAATGGTGCCATAATTATTACTACCAGCCGGGCCAAGCAGCAGGCTACAAAAATCGACTTTGGTATGTATGCTGGTGCTAATGCTGCTCCCACTGCTTTGCCGGTATTGAATGCTACAGAATACCGTAGCTATTTGGCAGACATGTTGCAAAGCAAAGGCTTGAGCAGTGCCGCTGTAGCAGCCATGCCTTTTATGATTGATGATAAATCGCATCCTGAATATTATGCAACACACAACAATACCAATTGGCAAAAGAAAGTGCTGCAAAACAGCATCAACCAAAACTACTTTTTGAAAGTAACAGGTGGTGATAACATTGCAACGTATGCCCTGAGCATGGGTTTTATGGATAATAAAGGCATCATAAAAGGAACTGATATGAAACGGTATAACACCCGTTTCAATGCGGAGATGAATTTTTCTCAACGCTTCTCTGGTTCGGCTAATTTGTCTTTTACTTACAATGAGCAAAACCTGAAAGATCAGGGCATTGCTAACAATACAAACCCTTTATTTCTGGCGCTTACAAAAGCACCTTTTTACACAGACCGTGAGGTAAATGCAGTGGGAGACGTTTCTCCCAACCCTGCTGATGTAGATGCTTTGGGTATTGGTAACCCAACTGCATTAATTGATTTGATGCAGGGCTACAATAAATATTATCGCTTCTATGGTTCCTTTGGTTTTAAGTATCAAATCAGTAATAAAGTATCAGCCAGTACATTGTTTGGTGTTACTTATGATAAGGTTCGGGAAAATATTTTCATACCCAGAAAAGGGGTGAAAGACGATACTACGAGCAATGCCATTTTGGAAAGTAGACTTGGGGCACAAGTAAAAAGACTATTTACATTGTATACCGACAGCCGTATTTCGTTCGATAATAAAAACACCAAAAATAACCTGAAGCTTAACCTCGGCTTGCGGTATCAAAATAATTCAGCCGAGCAAGACATTGCCCGTACGTTTAACAGTGCTACCGATGAATTGGTAAGTGTTCAAAATGGTGTAAGTCTGTTGCGCCAGGTGGGCGGTAGTGTAGGCGAGTGGAACTGGATGAATATTTATGCGAATGCTGAGTACAACTATCGTCAACGGTTTTTCTTGTCGTTGAATGCGGCTATGGATGCATCATCTCGTTTTGGCAAGCAAGCCACTGAAGGAATCATGATTAATGACATTCCATTTGCAGTAATGCCATCTGTAACAGCAGCATGGTTGTTGTCGTCAGAAAAGTTTATGGCCAATTCGGCTATTTCATTGCTGCGTTTGCGGGCCAGCTGGAGCAAAACCGGTAATGATGATATTGGTAATTATAGCAGCCGTCAAACATATACTGTGCAAAGTTTGCTGGGCATGCAAGGTTTGGTAAGAACCGGTATTGGCAATCCTGCTTTGCAATGGGAGAATGTACAACGCACCAACTTGGGTGTAGATGTAGGATTACTCAACGACAGGCTACAACTTTTTGCGGATGTATGGCAAAACAAAACCACCAAAATGCTGGTGTATGAGCAATTGCCTACTACCGCAGGCATGCGTTCGGTACTCACGAATAACGGTGCTATGCAAACCCGTGGCATTGACCTCTCTGTAAATTTCAGGGCCATAAATAAGGCACACCTGAAATGGGATATTGGCTTTAATGCAACAACCTACAAAAACAAGGTAACCACCGTGCCTGGAGGAAGTTTTGAAACAAGTTTTGCTGGTGCAGATATCATAACCAAGGAAGGCGCTGCTGCCAATCAGTTTTTTGGCTTGCAGGCAAATGGTGTGTATGCTACCGATGCTGCTGCAGCAACTGCCGGTTTGCAGAGAAGAATGGCTGATGGTTCGCTTCGTCCATTTACCGGAGGCGATGTGATATACACTGACCTGAATGCGGATAAGATTATTGATGCGAATGACCGGATTGTAATTGGCAACCCCAATGCTTCATGGATTGGTGGTTTTTCAAATCGACTTTCGTGGAAGCGTTTCACTGTAGAAGCGTTGTTTACATTCAGTGCGGGCAATGATGTGTATAATTATTTGCGTCATCAACTGGAATCGATGAATGGCACCAACAATCAGCTGCAAAGTGCCAACAACCGCTGGAAAAGCAATGGCCAAATCACCAACATGCCAAAAGCTACCTATGGCGATCCAATGGGTAATGCCGATTTCAGTAGCCGATGGATTGAAAATGGTGCTTACCTGAGATTGCGTACACTGAGTATTGCATACAATATACCTATGAGTGGTAAGGGCATGGTGAAGGATATGAACGTATATCTGAATGGTAACAACCTGCTCACATTTACGAAGTATCTCGGCTACGATCCTGAGTTTAGTGCCAACCCGAGTGTTTTTGCACAAGGTATCGACACGGGCCTTACGCCTCAGTTCGCCAGTGCTATGTTTGGCCTCAAACTTGGTTTGTAATTAATTGACAGCAAAAAAGAAATCTGAAATGAAAGCGTTTAAAATATCCTGTCATTCAATTGTACTGTTGGCTTTGCTGCTGGCAGGTGCTGTTGGTTGTAAAAAAACATTCGACAAAGAACCTCAGCAAGTACTGGATGAAGTGAACATGTACCGCGATGTATATGATGCTGATGCCGCCATTATAGGCTTGTATGGAAAGTTTGTAAGCTTGGCCGACAAATACGTTTTGTTGAATGAGTTGAGAGGTGATATGCTTAACTATACCGATAATGCAGATATGTATCTGCGTCAGCTAAGTTCGCACAATGTAACTGCCGATAATCCTTACACTAATCCACGTCCGTTTTATGAGCTCATTCTGAATTGCAACGATGTGCTGAAGAATTTTCAGCTCATGAAGAGAGATAACAAAATGAAAGAGGCAGAGTATAATCAGCGGTATAGTGATGTTGGTGCCCTTCGTTCATTTTTGTATTTACAGTTAGGTATACACTATGGTAAAGTGCCTTATGTAACCAGTGCTTTAGCTACTGTAGATGAAGTAAAAAACAAAGCAAACTTTCCTGAGCTCACGTTTGATGCGCTGATTGATAGCTTGATTCTTTTTACAGAAGCCTTGCCATTTAAAGATCCTTATCCCGCAGGTACTACGTTGAATATTACATCTGATGGATATCAGACGGCTAAATTTTACGTGAATAAAAAATGCTTGTTGGGCGATTTGTATTTGTGGAAAGGAAACTACACTGCAGCAGCTACTAAGTACCGTGAAGTGATGGAAACATCAACCAATGGTACGCAAGGTGCCCGATACTATATGCAATACAAATTGGGTTGGAATGGTAGTGCAGAAGATCACTACATCTCTTACTCAAGAGCTGGCGATGCAACTAGCCTGGTGTGGGAACCACAATGGCGACACATGTTCCAGCGTGGACAAGATAACGGATTCGATTACGAATGGATTTGGGTATTGCCTTTCGATAGTAAGTTTCAACCAGAGAATCCATTGATTAAATTATTCTCTCCGGTAGGTGGCGATTATCTGGTGAAGCCTTCCAAACAAGCCATGGATTATTGGAGCAATACTCCACAGCGTCCTATTTCTGGTCAAACTGGTTTCTTGCCTTATGATGCCCGTGGTATTTTTTCTTGGAGAGAAATTGGCGGAAAGCCTGTGGTGATGAAATACCTCTACAACTACATCAACTATGCGACCAATACAGCCGTTAACCCGTTGCAAAAAAATGGCAAATGGTTTTTATATCGGCAGACGCACTTGCATTTACGTTTTGCCGAAGCAGCCAACCGTGCTGGCAAACACAAGATTGCCTATGCATTGTTCAACTCCGGTTTTGCTGCAGCCTTTCCGCCGCCATCTGGCGTAACGGATGTTACACTATACCACAACACTTTGTGGGAACCCTATCCGTTCAACTTTGATGCCCGTAACAGTGGTGGTACCGGTGTGCCTTATTATCGTGCCGATTGGTACCGTAACCTTGGTATTCGTGGTCGTGCCAACGTACAGGATTATACGATCAACGGTACAGATAGTTTATTGCAAATAGAAGATGGCTTGATACAAGAAGCTGCTTTGGAAAACGGTTTTGAAGGAACTCGTTGGGCAGACTTGTTACGGATAGCATTACGTAGAAACGATCCTGCATTTCTGGCAGATAAAATCTATCAAAAAATGCTGAAAGATGGCACTCCGGATGCTGCTGGTACAAGAGCAAGGTTGATGGATAAAAACAACTGGTACCTTCCTTTTAAATTATAGTAGTTTTTGTTGATACAGATAAATAGGGCTATGAATGGTATAACATTCCATAGCCTTATTTTTTTAGTAACCATCATGAAAAAGATTACACTCATTGTATTTGTTGTATGCGCTGCGCTGGGCGGGTGCAAATCGTTGTATACCACTACCGCTTCTGCACCAAAGCCATTGTACAGAGACAGTTTGTATGACGGCGCTGCAGACCCTGTAATTGTTTGGAATAAGCAACAGCAAACATGGTATATGTTTTACACCAACCGAAGGGCCAATCAACCTCAGCTGGATGGCGTAACCTGGGTGCATGGCACCCGCATTGGAATAGCCACCAGTAAAGACGGTGCCAACTGGAAATACCTTGACACTGCTGATATTCAATATCGTCCGGTAGCTGATTACACGCATTGGGCACCGGAGGTGATGGAGCACAATGGTCTTTACCATATGTACCTCACTTACGTGCCGGGTGTGTTTACCGACTGGAAGCATCCCAGAGATATTGTACATCTAACGAGCACAGATTTGCGCCACTGGAAATTTGAATCGGTGGTAAAGCTGGCCAGCGAAAGAGTGATTGATGCTTGTGTAATAGCCCGGCCCGGTGGCGGATGGCGAATGTGGTACAACAATGAGCTGGATAAAAAAAGTATTTACTATGCCGACAGCGACGACTTGTATCATTGGACAGACAAAGGCAAAGCGGTGGGCGATAGAGGTGGTGAGGGCCCCAAAGTTTTTTACTGGAAAGAATATTACTGGATGCTGGTAGACAATTGGGCCGGCATGAGTTTGTACCGCAGTAAAGATGTAACACAATGGGAAAAACAACCGGAGCGAATTTTAGAACAGCCCGGTACTGGTGCAGAAGATGGAGCCATTGGTGGCCATGCAGATGTATTGGTAAATGGTGACCGTGCCTATGTGTACTACTTTATTCATCCGGGAAAAAATCATCCGACAGACGGATATGAAAAGCGAAGAAGTCTAATTCAGGTAGCCGAGTTATCGCTTACCAACGGATGGATTACTTGCGATAGAAACGCACCTGCGAAAATTCAATTATCTGTTTCAAAAAAATAATGCCATGCAAAAATTAACTCACACTTTCATGTTGTTGTTGTGTTTGCTGCTGGCAAAAAAACACCAGGCACAACGCATTGCTGAAAAGCTTGACCGTGCAGTAAGTGCCGTGCCCATGCCCGATGGAAAAGTATTTGTAAGCTGGCGCTGGATGCTGGAAGATGCAACCGTAGAAGGCTTTAACGTGTACAAAGCAACAGGCAAGGGAAAAGCGAAAAAATTGAATACCACATTGGTAACTGCTACAACAGGATTTGTAGATGAACAAGCAGACTCCACACAAACACAAAACTATTTTGTAAAAGCCGTTTCGAAAGGAAAAGAGGCTCAGGCATCTGCAGCTTTTACCTTGCCTGCAAAAGCGCAACCGTATTTCTCTATTCCGTTACAAACGCCGCAAGGCTACACCCCCAACGATGGTAGCGTCGCCGATTTGGATGGCGATGGTGTGTATGAAATTATTCTGCACCAAACAGGCCGGGCCAAAGACAACTCACAAGCGGGTATTACAGATCCGCCAATTATTCAGGCATTTAAAATGGATGGCACTTTGTTGTGGAGCATTAATCTCGGTAAAAACATTCGGGAGGGTGCACACTACACACAATTTATGGTGTACGATTTGGATGGCGATGGCAAAGCCGAAGTGACCATGAAAACTGCTGATGGCAGTATGGATGGCAAAGGCAATATCATTGGCGATTCATCAAAAGACTGGCGCAATGAACGGGGTTATATTTTAGCCGGCCCCGAATTCTTATCGGTTTTTAATGGTTTGACTGGCGAAGTAATACACACGGTTGATTATATTCCTGCAAGACATCCTTCCAACGCTCAACCAACCGAGCAAGAGTTGAAAGCTGTTTGGGGAGATGGATACGGGAATCGCATGGATCGTTTTTTGGCAGCAGTTGCTTACCTCGATGGTAAGCATCCGAGTGTGATTATGTGTCGGGGTTATTACACAAGAACAGTAATTGCTGCATGGGATTTCAGCAATAAAAAACTGCAATCTCGTTGGGTGTTTGATACTGATAACGGCATGAAAAACTTTGCCGGACAGGGCAACCACAATCTTACAGTAACCGATGTAGACAATGATGGTAAAGATGAAATTGTATATGGTGCTATGACTGTGGATGATGACGGTAAAGGTTTGTACACAACAGGCATTGGCCATGGCGATGCATTGCATGTAAGCGATCTCGATCCATCACGTCCGGGGCTGGAAGTGTTTCACATTCAGGAACGTTTTGGTGATGCCGGCGCAAATCTGCGGGATGCAAAAACGGGTGAAATTATTTGGAAGAAAGCCTCTGTAAAAGCTGGTGAAGATGGCGAAGGCCCGGGCCGTGGTTTGGCAATAGATATGGACCCTCGCTATGAAGGTGCAGAGTGTTGGGTGGCAGGTGCTGGTATCACAGGTGTGTTCGATATTAAGGGCAATAAAATTGCTGACAGAGCACCTGCTTGCAACATGGGCATGTTTTGGGATGGCGATGCCTACAGCGAAATATTGAATGGCACAAGCATCGAACGATGGGACACTGCCAGCAATAAAGCCGTCCGCATATTTGATGCTCGTCAATACAATTGCGTTAGTAACAATGGCACCAAGGCAAACCCCGTTTTAAGTGCAGATATATGGGGCGATTGGCGGGAAGAATTGATATATCGAACTGCTGACAATAATGAGCTACGCATTTTTTCAACACCCATTCCAACGCCACATAAACTCACTACATTTTTGCAAGACCGTCAGTATCGATTGAGCATTGTTTGGCAAAATGTGGCCTACAACCAACCGCCACACACCAGCTTTTCTGTGGCAGAAAAAGTAAAAGCTTTGGCTTCAAATACTACACTTGCAAATAAGTAACTGCCATTGTTAAGCGTAAGCTGAAACAGCAATCATCATCCTCAAGAAATGCGTGTTGGTGCTTTAGGAAAAGAACTACAATCGTTGCGGAAGTCATTAGACTGATGCACAACACAGCAGAATCATTTACAGAGGATTTAAAAAAGACAATATGATACAACGACGCAATTTTATCTGGAGAACAACCTTGTTGCTGGCAACGGCTATAGTACTACAAGCTTTTTGGGTACAAACAGAACGCAAGCCTGTGTTGTACATCATTGGCGACTCTACCGTTCGCAATGGAGATGGTACAGGAAAAAATAAACAGTGGGGTTGGGGTACGGTGCTGCATCCATACTTCGATACAACCCGTATTCAAATACAGAACCATGCCATTGGTGGCCGTAGCAGCCGCACATTCATGACAGAAGGCCGGTGGGATCGCATCATGAATAATTTACAACCTGGCGATTTTGTCATCATGCAGTTTGGCCACAACGATGCCGGCCCCCTGGATGATACTTCCCGTGCCCGTGGTACGATACGTGGCATTGGTGATGAAGAACAGGAGATTTACAATCCCATACGGAAAGTGCAGGAAGTGGTGCACACTTACGGTTGGTACATGCGTAAATACGTGACCGATGCTAAAGCAAAAGGCGCTACCGCTATTGTGTGCTCGCCAGTGCCACGCAACAATTGGCAGCAAGGAAAAATCCGTCGCTCCAACCAGGATTATGGTTTGTGGGCCAAACAAATTGCTGAGCAAAATGGTGCTTACTTTATTGACCTGAACGAATTGGTAGCCGCTGCTTATGAAAAGATGGATACAGCTACTGTCAATACTTTATTCTTTGGTGATCATACCCACACCAGTTTGCCGGGTGCTGAGTTGAATGCAGCCAAAGTAGCTGCTGGTATCAAAGCGTTGCCGAAGATGCCCTTGCAAGCATTTCTGAAACCATAATCACTTCAGTCATCATTTTATGAAGCGTCATCGTCATGTGTGGGTAATGATTGGTTGCTGTTTGTTGTCGCTGATGGCAGTAGCACAACCCATCAACCGGAAAGCGGTTGTCAGCAGGCACAATGTGCAGGTGTCGTCATTCGATTCATTGCAATCGCTGACGGTTGGTAATGGCGCTTTTGCTTTTACCGTGGATGCTACCGGATTGCAAACATTTCCGCAACGCTATCAAAAAGGCGTGCCACTGGGTACACAAAGCGAATGGGGCTGGCATAGTTTTTCCAACGAACAGCAATACCGGTTCGAAGAATCATTGCGGGAGTACAATTTGCATGGCAGAAAAGTGAGCTATGGTGTACAAATAAAAGAGCCCATTCGCAACAAACAAGCTGGCGATTATTTTCGGCAAAATCCACATCGGTTGCACTTAGGTCACCTGGGTTTTGAACTCATCAAAAAAGATGGCAGCATTGCCACGTCCGCAGATTTACGCAACATAAAGCAGACGCTCCACTTGTGGACAGGCATTATACACAGCAGCTTTGAATTGGAGGGTGTGCCCGTGTATGTTCAAACCATGAGTCATCAGGAAAAGGATGCCATTGCGGTGCAGGTAACTTCCGCATTGATACACCAAAAACGACTTCGTTTCATTTTGTCATTTCCTTATCCAACGGGTGAATGGGCCGATGGCGGTGCTGTTTACCAGCACAACGATAAACACCGCAGCGAGTTGATTCAAAGCAGCAATCAGCAGGCGGTTTGGCAGCATCAATTGGATAGCACCCGCTATTTTGCGCAAGCCACTTTTGCAGGCAAGGCAATAGTCAATAATACAGCACCACATCATTTTTCTATCTCACCCACCGATGGCGCCACATTTGGCATGTCGTTGGAATTTGCACAGGCATTACCCACATCAGTCTGCAAATGGCATGAAGTACAAGCTAGTAGTACCAAGGGCTGGCAGGTATTTTGGCAAAGCGGTGGTGCTGTAGATTTTGGCAATAGTAAAGATCCACGGGCATTTGAAATAGAACGTAGGGTAGTGTTGTCGCAATACCTTACCAAAGTACAGTGTGCCGGCAATTTTCCGCCACAAGAAACCGGTCTGACTTACAATAGTTGGTTTGGAAAACCACATTTGGAAATGCATTGGTGGCATGGTGTTCACTTTGCTTTGTGGGGCCGGCCTGAGTTGCTGGAAAAGAGCATGCAGTGGTACCGGACCGTGTATGATGAAGCAAAAGCCATTGCTGTTCGTCAGGGGTATGAAGGCGTACGTTGGCAGAAAATGGTTGATCATGCAGGCAATGAAAGTCCATCTTCTGTAGGCGCATTTCTCATTTGGCAACAACCACATTTTATCACGTTTGCAGAGTTGTTGTACAAAAGCAAAAATGATAAAGCCGTACTCAAACGCTATAGCGATTTGGTTTTTGCCACTGCCGATTTCATGGCCAGCTATGCGTGGTACGATAGCAGCAAGGGTCGGTATATTTTAGGCCCGGGATTAATACCTGCACAAGAACGTTTTGAAGCTGTACAAACTTTCAACCCCACCTATGAATTGCATTACTGGCATTGGGCATTGACCACGGCACAGGCATGGCGGGTTCGCTTGGGTTTGCCACGTCATACAAAATGGGATGATGTGCTCCATAAATTGTCGCCGCTGCCCGTGCAGGATAGCATTTACCTCGCTACAGAAAGTGCTCCGGATAGCTACACAAATCCACGCTATTTAACCGATCATCCGGCGGTATATGGTACACTCGGTATGTTGCCCGCCAGCAGCATGCTGAACAAAGAAACCATGCGCCGCACATTCAATCATGTTTGGAACGTATGGACATGGGACGATACCTGGGGCTGGGATTTTCCAATGGCGGCTATGACGGCTACACGACTGAACATGCCCGATAAAGCGGTAGATGCATTGCTCATGCCCATTCGTACAAATCGATACTTACCCAATGGCCACAATTATCAGGATGAAAGACTACGCTTGTACCTGCCGGGCAATGGTGGAGTACTTACGGCCGTAGCATTGATGCTGGCTGGCTTTGAGGGCAATACCGAAACTCAACCCGGCATTCCTAAAAATGCCAATTGGCAAGTAAAATGGGAAGGGTTACAGCCTTTCTTCTAAGCTATTGACGGCTAAAATCTTTTTCCAATTGCTCCACGGTAGCTTTGTGTAGGGGCGTAGTACCTGTTGCTATCACGAGCCTGTATTGCAGTTGTAAACTTTGCCCTTGTTGTAATCTGGTTGAGTATGCAGGTTTGCCGGCATCAAAACTTTTTTGCGCCAGCGAATTGATGGCAAACAAACCATAACCTCTGGCATGCCAGTATGCAGGGTAGTGTGCATTTTTGGGATGATCTATAATCACCACGCTGATAGATTGCTGCTGTACTTGTCCGTGCAGCATTACCCAATTGGCCCGCTTGCCCCATACTTCGTGGCCTGTAAATTCGGATGAAGAAAGGTAGTTGCCATTGGCGCCGGATTGTTCACCTTTCCACGGCATTTGTAATTCGCGGCGAAGCCTTATGCCAAAGGTTCCATCTTTTACATCGCCAAAGGTTACGGGCTTGAGTGCTGTAAGTTTTGTTGTCCAGTCGATGATGTAGTAGTTGGCTTGTTTGCTGAAATGCAAGGTCGTTGTATCTAATAAAATGGCTTGTTGGTGATTGTCTTTCCAACGGGCATGAAATTGCAATATGGCTGCTGCGCCTTTTGTTTGCGACAACAGATTATCTACCACAATGCTGCCCAGTTTCCCTTTGCGGTCGGCAGCAGGCCAGGGAGAGTTGTTCCAAAAGTCGCTGCCATTTACATCTTCATAGGTAAACCACACACCTACCTGATGCGGATGGTCTGTAGTATCGTTTGGCAAGGGCATCAACGGATAGCCACGGCTGATGAGTACTTGGTTTGGTGCAAATATGCGATGCAGATAGGGGCGACGCAATGTATCATCGAACCAAAACTGCGCTACACTATCGCGGCCAAACTGAATATTGTAACGTTTGTTGTTGGCATGTTGCTGTATGCTGAACGTTTGTGCATGGCTTGCACAGCAACTGATGCTCAACAATGCAGTGGCAATTATTTTGGCAACCATATATTGAAATTAGTGATCCATTGATGTGATTTGGTGCTGCGTATGCCAAACAGCCCGTACCGCAACGGTTGTGCATCGGTATAGCTGAACCACAATTGATCATTCACCCACAATTGTGTAAGCGGTGGTTGTACAAGCAACGTACAATGATACACGGTGTTGGGTTGTAGCAGGTAGTTGGGTTGTGTATATTCTTGCAACAGTAAGCGGTTACCACTGCCATCGTATTTTCTGAAACGGGTAGTGCTGTTGTAATTGCCGCCAATGCCGGCGTAATACAACCGCCAACGGTCGTAGCCTTCCAGTTTACCACTGGGGTTGGCTGTATCGGTTGGTGTGGCTTGCCAAAACAGATTCACATCACTGAGGCGATAGTTGGCACCGGATGTATCTGAAGGAAAGCCACGGTCAAAACTGATGATGTAAGAGTGGGGCAATGATTTTTTTAACCATAGCGTTACACCATCTGCACAGTCGAGCCACAGCGTATCCTGCTGCGTAAATACACGATTGTGACTATTGCGTAGTATGTCTGCCTGCCACAGGTTGCTGTCTAAGCTATTGCCAAAAGATATGGCTGCTACAAGTTTGCCTTTTGCCGGCTGTGCTGCAGCGGTTAGTGCAACTGTAATACTTGCCAGCAGTATAACCATGAAGCGCCACAGCATAGTTGAACAACTTACAGCGATTGGCGCAGGGTGAGGTAAAACGGATTGTGTACATGCTGGCGGTTGTGATTTAAAATCATTTGCGCAGCGGTTTCGCCCATCTTCTGAAAATCGGTTGAAATGGTCGTGATGCCATTAAGAATGATTTTCTTCAACGGCGTTTCGTTGTATGAAATCACACCCACTTCTTTGCCCAGCTTTAGTTTCTTTTCCATAATGCGTTCGATGAGTGTCACCAAATCATTTTCCATGAGGTTAATGAACACATCACCTTTTTCTATAGCTTCTTCTTCTATATGGTGTACTACTTTGTAGTTAAATGCATACTGCCGGCAAAACATCGTAAAGCCACGGATAATTTCTCTCGGGTGATAAGAATCTTCCGGAAAAATGAGCTTGATAGTTTGGTATTTTTCCAACTGTGGCAAGGCCTGCTCCAGTGTGGCTTGCAGGTCTTTATCAAATTGTTCGTACACGGCACCGTAGTCGCCGGTAAAACCGGGCAGCAACTTGTCCATTAAAATGAGTTTGTCTTTGGGCAACACACTCAGCACTTCAGCCGTATTGTCTTCGCCATCGGTATAGTGGGGCACTATTACAAAATGGGTATAATCTTCTTTGCGGTTGTAAATGAGTTTTTTGAACAGCGAAAAATCATTGTTGTAGATGTACAGATCAATCAATGCTTTTGCTGGCAATGATTGGCTGAAGGCATCGTAAATAATTTTCTTATGAAAACTCAACTTGTTGAAGAGCAGAAAAATCTTCAACTCCTGGTCTACTTCTGTACACTTAATAAAATAGCCTTTGCCAGGTACAGAGCCCAGCACTCCGAGTGCCTTTAAATGTTTGTAGCCTTTTTCGGCTGTGTCTCTCGATATCTCGAATTCAAAACTCAACTCGTTGATCGAAGGCAGCGGGTCGTCTTTTTTAATCTTGCCTTCATTGATGGCATTAATGATACAATTGGCCAGCTGCAAATACTTGGGCGTAGCAGAATAGTAATCAAAATGCAGGTACTGATAAATGACCGGTTTTTTCATAGGCGGTACATGAATAGAATCGTTAATGGGCAACTTAAATGCGAAGCGTAAAGGTAGGCAAAGCCAGCCTACCGAAAAGAATGGAACTACGCAAACGCTATCATGACAGTGCATGATAGGCCATTTTGTACAAGTGTTTATTTTGACATCAGATTGATTGATTGGCCATTTGTAAAAAAGCGATTGTTCTCATGCAGGTTTTTCTAGGTGTTTTATTTCATTTTTTAGGCGGCTTTGCGTCGGGTAGTTTTTACATACCGTTTAAGCGGGTGAAAGGCTGGGCGTGGGAGAGTTTCTGGATTGTTGGCGGCTTGTTTAGCTGGCTCATTGTGCCACCTATTGCTGCGTATTTAACCATTCCAGATTTTTCAGACATCATTGCACAGGCCGATAGTTCGGTGCTGGGCTATACCTATTTCTTTGGCATACTCTGGGGCATTGGCGGCCTTACCTATGGTTTGGGTGTTCGCTACCTTGGAGTGTCGTTGGGAAGCAGCGTTATCCTTGGTTTGTGTATGGTTTTTGGTTCGCTCATTCCTTCCATTTACTACGACCTGTTTCCTGCCGAAGGCAAAGACACATTCAGTATGATGCTTGCAGAAAGTTGGGGACAAACCGTGTTGGCGGGTTTGCTGCTTTGTGTGATTGGTATCATTGTAAGTGGCAAGGCCGGTACCATGAAAGAAAAACAACTACAGGCCGAAGCTACCGACCCGCATGGCATGGAAGTAAAAACGGAATACAAGTTTGGCCTTGGCATGTTTGTGGCCATTGTATCTGGTGTGCTCAGTGCCTGTTTCAATTTTGGTATTGAAGCAGGAAAGCCCATGGCCGATGTAGCCAACGCAGCATGGAAAGCCGCCAACCCCAACGAAACCGGAAACTTTCTCTACCTCAACAACGTGATTTACGTAGTGCTGCTGTGGGGCGGACTCACCACCAATTTTATTTGGTGCATGGCCCTCAATGCCCGCAACAAAACTTTTGGCAACTACACCGATACCAAAACACCATTGCTGCGCAATTTTCTTTTTTCAGCATTGGCAGGTACCACTTGGTTTTTACAATTTTTCTTTTATGGCATGGGCGAAAGCAAAATGGGCAACGGTGCCAGCTCATGGATTTTGCACATGGCCTTCATCATCCTCATTGCCAATACATGGGGCTTGGTGCTGAAAGAATGGAAAGGCGTCAACAAAAAAACATTTGCTACAGTAATAGCCGGTATCCTCATCATCATTGCATCTGTACTGGTGGTGGGCTGGGGTAATAGCATGAAACCATAATCTAGTTTTTTCGAAACACATTGAATATGTCAACAGTTACAACTGAATTTAAACACGTAAGCTACCTGTGGGATGAAGCCAAAGCGGCCAGCATGGAAGGCGATGAAGTAGCATTACTCATTTACCGTTCCAATATGCTGGGGGCCGATTTGCGCCTCACCAACTATGGCGGTGGCAACACCTCTTGCAAGGCCATGGCCAAAGATCCTCTCACCGGTACCGAAACCGAAGTGATGTGGGTAAAGGGTAGTGGTGGCGATATTGGTACCCTCAAAAAGAGTGGTTTGGCAGCGCTGTATGTAGACCGTTTGCGCAGCCTGCAAAACATATACACTGGTTTGGAAATGGAAGATGAAATGGTCGGCCTTTTCAACCATTGCATTTACGATCTCGATAGCAAAGCGCCTTCTATTGATACACCGCTGCACGGCTTTCTGCCATTCAAGCATATCGATCACCTGCATCCCGATGCAGCCATTGCCATAGCTGCTGCAAAAGATGGAGAGCAAATCACGCAGGAATTATTTGGCGGCAGCATTGGTTGGGTACCATGGCAGCGTCCCGGTTTCGATTTGGGCTTGCAGTTGAAAGCCTGCCTCGATGCCAACCCCGGCATCCGCGGTATCATGCTGGGTTCGCATGGTTTGTTTACCTGGGGCGATACTGCTTACGAATGTTACATCAATACATTGGAAGTGGTAGAGCGTTGTGCAGAATACATTGAGTCGAAAGTAGGACAAGATGCACCTGTGTTTGGTGGTCAGAAAATCGATTCATTGCCTGCGGAAAATAGCCAACAGCAAGCCGCTGCTATTGCACCCATTCTGCGTGGCTTTTGCAGCAGCTACCAAAAAATGATTGGTCATTTTACAGATGACGAAAGAGTGTTGCAATTCATCAACAGCAACGATCTGGATCGCCTGGCACCACTTGGTACCAGTTGCCCCGACCACTTCCTGCGTACCAAAATCAGTCCGCTGGTACTGGAGCTGTCGCCCGATGCCGACCTCACAGATGTAAAAAGTATTCAAGCTCAACTGGCGCCGGCTTTTGAAGCTTACCGCAACATGTATGCAGAGTATTACAATACCTGCAAGCATGCCAATAGTCCTGCCATGCGTGACCCCAATCCGGTGGTGATTCTCTATCCCGGCGTTGGTATGTTCACTTTTAGCAAAGACAAACAAACAGCCCGTGTAGCAGCAGAGTTTTACATCAATGCCATCAACGTGATGCGTGGTGCTGAAGCCATCAGCGAATACACGTCGTTGCCCCGTCAGGAAGCTTTTGATATTGAATACTGGTTGCTCGAAGAAGCCAAGTTGCAACGCATGCCCAAGCCCAAAGCATTGAGCGGACGTGTGGCCATGGTAACCGGCAGTGGTGGTGGTATTGGTAAAGCCATTGCCAAAAAATATGCGGAAGAAGGTGCCTGCGTAGTGCTGAACGACGTGAATGCAGAACGCCTTGAAGAAACCAGCAAAGAATTTCAAAAACTGTTTGGTAAAGATGTGGTGGCTGTTACCCTGCTTGATGTAACCAATGCTGCATCTGCAGCACAAGCCATGCAAAATGCGAGCCTTGCTTTTGGTGGTGTTGACATCATTGTCAACAATGCAGGCATCAGTATTTCAAGAGCCATTGCCGACCACAGCGAAGAAGAGTTTGATCGCCTCTACGATATTTTGGTAAAAGGTCAATTCCTCGTATCCAAAGCAGCATTAGCTATCATGCGGAAGCAAGGTTTTGGTGGCGATATTGTCAACATCGTTTCGAAGAATGCGGTGGTGGCAGGCCCCAACAATGCAGGCTATGGTACTGCCAAAGCAGGTCAGGCACACCTTACACGCTTGCTGGCTGCAGAGCTGGGCGGCGATAAGATTCGGGTAAACATGGTGAACCCTGATGCCGTCATTGCGGACAGCAATATTTGGGCTGGTGGTTGGGCTGAAGGTCGTGCCAAAGCGTATGGCATTACTGTAGAAGAATTGCCTGCATACTACGCCAAGCGTACGTTGCTCAACGAAGTGATTTTGCCCGAAGACATTGCCAATGCCTGCTTTGCATTGGTGGGCGGATTGCTCAACAAAAGCACGGGCAATGCCATCAATGTAGATGGTGGGGTGGCCATGGGCTTTTACAGATAAGAACAGAACTTTTTTTCATAAGCAAGCATCGATAGTTAACCGGGCTGGCGCTTTTGCCCGGCTCCCTTTAACTACCATTTAAACCGAAGAGTGTGATGGCAAGGAGAGCATTTAAGATGCAGTTGCATCCCGGACAGGAAGCAGAGTACAAACGCAGACACGATGAGATATGGCCAGAGCTGGCCGATTTGCTCAAGCAGGTTGGTGTAAGCAACTACAGCATTTTTCTTGATACAGAAACACGCACATTGTTTGGCGTTCTCGAAGCCAGCGACCCTGCAGCACTCGATGCATTGCCACAACAAGCTATTATGCAACGTTGGTGGGCTTACATGAAAGACATCATGCAAAGCAACCCCGACAATTCTCCCGTCAGCACTCCCTTGCCGGAAGTATTTTATCTTCCCTGATGCAAGCCCTTGCGGATGCACATCAGCCAGCCCGCTGATTCGATTCATTTTTTAAAACAACTATCATGCGTATCGCCGCCAACCACATAGCACAACACAACGAAAGCCTGCAGGCAAAACATCGGGCCCGCCTGCATGCAGTATTGCAAGAAACAGATCAGGCAGAAGCCATTATACAAAAACTGATGGCGTTCAATGTGGCCATTCCCAGTTGGGCCTTGGGCACTGGCGGCACCCGCTTTGGTCGTTTTGCAGGCGCCGGCGAGCCCCGCAATCTCGAAGAAAAAATTGAAGACGTAGGATTGCTGCATGCACTCAACAACAGCAGCGGTTCTATTTCATTGCATATTCCATGGGATATTCCAAAAGATTACACCGCCATTCGTGAACTGGCTGGCAGTTTTGGTTTGTCATTCGATGCTGTCAACTCCAACACTTTTCAGGATCAGCCGGGGCAACCACTCAGCTACAAGTTTGGCTCGTTGCAGCATGTCAACAAAGCCGTTCGGGAGCAAGCCATTGCACACAATATTGATGTGATTCAACATGGTGATGCGCTGGGCTCAAAAGCACTCACGGTTTGGTTGGCCGATGGTTCCAGTTTTCCGGGGCAACTCAATTTTCGCAATGCATTTGAAAACACGCTTGAAAGCCTCGAGGTGATTTACAAAGCATTGCCTTCCGATTGGAAAATGTTTGTAGAGTACAAAGCATTTGAACCCAATTTTTACAGCAGGACGGTTGGCGATTGGGGCCAAAGCCTGCTCTACGCCAACAAGCTGGGGCCGCAAGCCTACACGCTGGTTGATTTGGGACACCATTTACCCAATGCCAACATTGAACAAATTGTATCGCTGTTGTTGATGGAAGGCAAACTGGCCGGTTTCCATTTCAACGATTCGAAATATGGTGATGATGACCTGACAGTGGGCAGCATCAATCCGTATCAGTTATTCCTCATTTTTAAAGAACTGGTAGAAGGCATGGATGCCCGGGGCATGAACCACGCCACCGATTTAGGATGGATGATTGATGCCAGCCACAACCTGAAAGATCCGCTGGAAGATTTGCTGCAAAGTGTGGAAGCCATTATGCTGGCATATGCGCAGGCTTTGCTGGTAGATGCTGCTGCACTGAAAGTAGCACAGCTCAACAACGACGTAACGCAGGCACAGGAAATTTTGCAACAAGCCTATCGTACCGATGTGCGGCCGCTGGTAGCAGAAGCTCGTTTGCGGGCAGGTGCCGCATTGCAACCTTTGCAGCTGTATAGAAATGCAGGCGTACGGAAAGCATTGGTAGACGAACGTGGCAGCAACACAGTTGCTACCGGTTTGTAAGTTTTTGAATGAAGCCTTTCTTCAACAAGGCCGTGTACAATGAATCGACAACCTGTTATAGCAATACTGGACGTTGGTAAAACCAACAAAAAACTTTTTCTGATAGATGAAGGCTACAACATTGTAGCCGAGTATGCGCAACAGCTGGCAGAAGTAACCGACGAGGATGGTTTTCCTTGCGATGATTTGCCCAAGCTCCAGCAATTGCTGGGCGATTTTTTGCAGCAAATTATTCAGCTGACCGATTACGAGGTAAAAGCGGTGAACGTGTCGGCATACGGTGCCAGTTTTGTATACATCAATGCTGCTGGAGAGCCGGTCTTTCCGCTGTACAACTACCTGAAGCCATACAATCCTGTTTTGCAGCAACAATTTTACAATAGCTATGGTGGCGAAGTGGCTTTTTCCCGTTCGGCTGCATCACCTGTGTTGGGCAACCTCAATTCAGGCATGCAATTGTACCGGTTGAAATACGAACAGCCCGATCGGTTTGCACAAGTGCAATATGCGTTGCATTTACCTCAATACCTGGCGTATGCCATCAGCAAAGTGCCGGTGTCGGAAATGACCAGCATTGGCTGCCATACCAACCTGTGGAATTTTGATACTCAAACCTATCAGCAATGGGTGGCACAGGAAGGGATGCTTGAGAAATTGCCCGCTATCGTACCATCTGATGCCGTGTATACCTGTGATGTGCATTCGCATACCCTTGTTTGTGGCGTTGGTTTGCACGATAGTTCTGCCGCATTGATTCCTTACCTGGCTTGTGAGCAAGAACCATTTGTATTGTTGTCTACCGGCACTTGGTGTATTGCATTGAATCCCTTTAACGCATCACCGCTGACCGATGAGCAATTGCAGCATGATTGTTTGTGCTACCTCAGCTATCAGGGTAAGCCTGTAAAAGCCTCCCGCCTTTTTGCAGGGCATTTTCATGAGCAGGAAGCCAAACGCATTGCTGCTCATTTTGGCGAAGCCGATGATTTTTACAAACACATCAATGCTGACGACCATTTGCTGGAAGCATTACGCCAACGCATAGCACCAGCAAGCAATGACGTACTCAATAATGTAAGTGTTGCTGCATTTGCTCACCGGGAATTATCCTTGTTTGCTACTGCAACCGAAGCCTATCATCAATTGATGCTCGATATGGTAGCACAGCAAGTGCATGCACTACAATTTGTGTTGCGAGGCAGTGAGCCGGTTAGCAAATTGTTTGTTGATGGTGGCTTTAGCAACAATCCGCTGTTCATGCAGTTGTTGGCTAAAGCTTATCCGCAGGTGCAAGTGTATGCTTCGCAGGTGGCACAAGCTTCTGCCATTGGTGCGGCACTGGCCATTCACACACATTGGAACACACAACCCATTCCACACAATTTGTTGAAACTGACACATTATGACCACTGATTTTTTACCATAATTCTGCATGCTGCTATGTGTATCGTCGGCAGCATAGCAGCCTGTATCATCTTCATGCCGGCAACTCTTTTTTAATATGGACAACATTTTAAATACCAGCTGGCAACACCCCCGTGAACAAGTCGCCATGGTCATCAGCCGCATTTACCGCCGCGGATTGACAACAACTTCTGGTGGCAATATTTCGGTGATAGATGAGCAGGGTGATATTTGGGTAACGCCGTCCGGCATAGATAAAGGCTCGCTGACCATTGATGACATTGTGTGTGTAAAAGTGGATGGCAGCATTATTGGCCGTCACAAACCTTCTTCCGAATTTCCTTTTCATAAAGCTATTTACGAGGCAAGGCCCGATGTAAAAGCCATTATACATGCACATCCGCCGGCATTGGTGTCGTTTAGTATTGTGCGGCAAATTCCCAATACCAACATCATTTTGCAAGCCAGAAAAGTGTGTGGTCCTATTGGCTACGCCGATTACCGCCTGCCCGGAAGTGCGGCGTTGGGCGATGTGATTGCAGACGAATTCAAGAAAGGATTTTCCGCAGTGATAATGGAAAACCATGGCACCGTAGTAGGGGGCAGCGATTTGGCAGATGCCTTCCTGCGTTTTGAAACACTGGAGTTTAGTGCCCGCACCATTTTGTATGCCAGCATGGTGGGTACACCCAATTTTTTAACCAACGAGCAAATCAATGATTTTGATGACCATTTGGTGCAGCTCCCGGTGATGGAAAAAGCCGAACATCCGAGTGATGAACGGGCTATCCGTCATCAAATCTGCAACATTGTACGCAGGGCTTGCACACAAGGCCTCATGACGAGTTCTTACGGTACGGTTTCCGTTCGCTGGCGGGGCAATGATTTTTTGATTACACCAACCGACGTGCCTCGTTGGGATTTGCAAGCCAGCGATGTGGTACAAATAAAAGACGGTTGCGCCGAGCCGGGCAAAGTAGCCAGTCGCAGTGCGCTCATGCACCAAAAAATTTACGCAACACATCCGCACATCAACAGCATCATTCACACACAGTCTACGTACCTCATGGCATTTGCCAGCAGCAAAGCCAACTTCAATGTGCGGACGATTCCTGAAAGCTGGATTTTTTTGCAGGATGTACATAAGATTCCATTTGGACAACAATTTGGTGAATCAGAAGCCATCATAGGTCAGTTGTCAAAATCATGTCCGGCATTGCTGATTGAGAACGACTGCATATTGGTGACGGGCGACAAATTGCTGCAAACATTCGATTATCTTGAAGTAGCAGAGTTTAGTGCCAAGAGTTTGGTGCTGGCTGCATCGTTGGGAGAAATGGTACCCATTAGCGATGAACAGGTAGAAGATTTACGAAAAGCATTTATAAAAGAATAGCATATGCGGGTGGCCTTGTTTGTGCCTTGTTATGTAGATCAGTTTTATCCGCAGGTAGCTATCGCCACCATGCAGGTGTTAGAGAAATTGGGTTGTACTGTTGAGTTTCCGCCGAACCAAACCTGCTGCGGACAACCCATGGCCAACTCTGGTTTTGAAGACCAGCAAGCGGGCTGCAACCGGGTAATAGTGGATGCATTTCGTGGCTACGATTACATTGTTGGTCCGTCGGGTAGTTGCGTGTTGCACATCAAACAGCACTTGAACCATGAAGATGAAACAACTGCTGCACAAATACGCAGTCGTGTGTATGAGTTCACCGAGTTTTTAACGGATGTACTGAAGGTAAAAACCATTGACGCCAGATTTCCGCACAGGGTAGGTTTGCATCAAAGCTGCCATGGGCAACGCGGTTTGCATTTGTCGCAAATGAGTGAGTTGGTAGCGGAACCATTTTCAAAGCCAGAGCAACTCCTGCACATGGTAGAAGGATTGCAATTGGCCAGGCTTGACCGCAAAGATGAATGCTGTGGTTTTGGCGGTACCTTTTGTGTATTTGAAGAATCGGTGAGTGCCAAAATGGGCAAAGACAGAGTGGCCGATCATGAGCGGCAAGGTGTAGAAGTGATTACCGGTGCAGACATGAGTTGCCTCATGCATTTGGAAGGCATTTTGAAACGACAGCAAAGCCCCATTAAAGTGATGCACATTGCAGAAATATTGAATGGTGCCTGAGTAAAATTGAATAACTATTCATGAGTGTACATCCAAATAAAGCTTCACAACCGCATGCTGAATTGGCCCAACAATTCAACAAGGATGAAGATCGTGTAAACTGGCACGATGAAACCCTGTGGTGGATTCGGCAAAAGCGGGATAAGGCTGCGTGGTCTGTACCTGAGTGGGAATGGTTGCGCCAAACAGCTTCCGACATCAAAGCACATGTACTGAGCAATATGCACGACCTGCTGACGCAGTTTGAAGCACAGGCATTGGCCAATGGCGCCAGTGTGCACTGGGCTGCTGATGCTGCAGAGCACAATGCCATTGTGCACCGCATTTTGCAGGAAAACAAAGTGCAGCAAATTGTAAAAAGCAAAAGCATGCTCACCGAAGAGTGTGGGCTGAATGAATACCTGCATGAGCATGGCATTGATGTGGTAGATACCGATTTGGGCGAACGCATTGTGCAATTGGCCGGCGAAACACCCAGCCATATTGTGTTACCTTGCATTCACTGGAAAAAAGAAGAAATCGGTGAATTGTTTCATCAGCATTTGCACACACCAAAAGGCAATGCTGATCCGCAATACCTCACTGGTGCAGCCCGTATTCATTTACGTGAAAAATTTCTGACCCGTAATGTGGCCATCACCGGTGTCAATTTTGCCATAGCGGAAACCGGCGAAGTGGTAGTGTGTACCAATGAAGGCAACGCCGACATGGGAACCCATTTAGCTGATGTACACATCGCTTGCATGGGCATCGAAAAACTGATTCCGCAGCGGCAGCACCTCGGCGTATTTACCCGCTTGCTGGCCCGCAGTGCTACCGGGCAGCCCATTACAACCTACACCAGTCATTTTCGCAAACCCGCACCCGGCAGGCAGTTGCACATAGTGCTGGTAGATAACGGCAGGAGCCGTCAGTTGGGGAGAGAAGCATTTCGCAATTCACTGAAATGCATTCGTTGCGGTGCGTGTATGAATACATGCCCGGTGTATCGGCGCAGTGGTGGTCATAGTTACAAGTATGCCATCAGTGGTCCCATCGGTTCTATACTGGCGCCCAATCTCGATATGCGTAAACATGCCGATTTGCCTTTTGCAAGTACCCTGTGCGGCTCTTGCACAAATGTATGTCCGGTAAAAATTGATATTCACGAACAGTTGTATCAATGGCGACAGGAATTGTACAAAGAAGGACTTGCCCCGAAAGGCAAAGCAGTGTCGATGAAAATGGCCGGATGGTTGCTGGGTAAGCCTGCGTTGTACCGCCTTGCGGGCAAAGCTGCCAGAACCGTGCTGCGCCTGTCGCCGTTTGTGGTGAAAAACAGTTTGAACCCATGGTACAAACAGCGGGAAATGCCTGCGCCGCCAAAGCAATCGTTTAGTGAGTGGTACGCCAAAAACAAGAAAGCCTGATGTCATCCAGATCAAAAATATTAGCACAAGTAAAAGCCAATCAACCGGCCACTGTTGCATTGCCCGATTTGGAATTGCCTGCACATGCCGCACAGTGGGATGCGCTGCAAAAGTTTGTCGAAACCTTGTCGGGCATTGGTGGGCGTGTCATCCGCATTTTACCTGGCGAAGATGCAACGGCTACCATATTGCAGGCATTTGATGACAACAGCAATATTCTCAATGTATCGGCTACTGTACAAGGTTTTCAGGCTTTGCCTGATGCAGCGTTTGAAGAACCAGCAATGTTGCAAAATGTGGACATTGCCCTGATGGATGCTGCATTTGGCGTAGCCGAAAATGGCGCTGTGTGGGTAATGGAAGCACAATACAAGCTTCGTGCTCTGCCTTTTATTTGTCAGCATTTGGCGGTGTTGCTGCCACTGCAGTCGTTGCTACCCAACATGCATGCTGCCTATCAACAAGTACAAGCCATGGGGCAGTACGATTTTGGTGTTTTCATTGCCGGACCATCCAAAACTGCCGATATCGAACAGTCGCTGGTGTTGGGTGCTCATGGCCCCAAAACCATGACCGTTTTTTTATTACCATAATCGGTTTTTTCAGGACGCAACAGGACGATTGACCACTGCTGTTCCGTATTTTGTTTGCGCAATAATTGCTTCACCAAATAAGTAGTTATTGCGCAACTGTTTTTTGTGCTTGAAAAGCCACACACAACATTGCAGCAAAACCGATTTTTCAATAACGATTGAATGAAGCCTATGAAATCATTGGGAAAAATGAGCATGCTGGCAGCAGCATGTATTTGCACTACTGCAGGTAGCCTGCAAGCACAGTATGTAAAAACCGGCGGCAGCGATGCTACTTCGCCATTGCACTTGTTGAAGCCCGATTATCCGGTGCCATACGAAACGCCTTCTCAGCAAAAAATTAAAGCGGTTGCCGATAAAGTATTTGCCTATCTCGATGCTACCACGCCGTATGCATTGCTCGATAAGCGAACAGGTCAGGTTACTACCGATTTGTCGAAGCCTGATACGAATATTGTGCTGCAAACCGGTGATTACCGGCTTACCAGTTATGAATGGGGTGTTACCTATTCGGCCATGTTGCGGATGAGTGAAGCCAGCGGCGATAAAAAGTATGCAGACTATACACACAACAGGGTACAGTTTCTGGCTAAAGTGGCGCCCTACTTTAGCCAGATGAGCAAAGCGTTTCCGCAATACCGCAATCCGCTCAAGCAGGTACTGGAGCCACATGCATTGGATGATGCCGGTGCTGTGTGTGCCGCCATGATTAAGTCGGCCAATGGCAATTTGCAAACGCCCATGCGGCCCTTAATTGATCGCTACATGGATTTTATCAGCAATAAAGAATTTCGGTTGGCAGATAAAACCCTGGCCCGCAACAGGCCATTGCCCAACAGCATTTGGCTCGATGACTTATACATGAGTGTACCAGCATTGGCACAAATGGGCAAGTTCACAGGTAATAACGCATATTACGATGATGCAGTGCGCCAGATATTGCAGTTTAGTGAACGTATGTTTAATACGGGCAAAGGATTATACATGCACGGATGGATTCAGGGCATGGAGCCACATCCACAGTTTCACTGGGGGCGTGCCAATGGCTGGGCCCTCATGGCTATGAGTGAGTTGCTGGATGTATTGCCAGCTACACATCCCGGCTATGCCAAGGTATTGAAGCAGTTTCAACAACATGCTGCTGGCCTGGCAGCGTATCAGTCGGGTAGTGGTTTCTGGCATCAGTTGCTCGACCGCAGCGACTCTTATCTTGAAACATCGGCTACTGCTATTTATGCCTATTGCATGGCGCATGGCATCAACAAAGGATGGCTTGATGCAAAGGCGTTTGGTCCTGCTGTACTGCTGGCATGGAATGCCGTTAGCACCAAGGTAAACGACAAGGGACAAGTAGAAGGTACATGTGTGGGTACAGGCATGGGTTTCGAACCTGCGTTCTATTATCATCGTCCTGTAAATGTGTTTGCAGCGCATGGCTATGGTCCGGTTTTGCTGGCCTGTGCTGAAGTAATGATTTTGACACAGCAAAAGCATTTCAAACTAAACGACAGTGCACTCATGTTTACAGAACAGTAGTGAACAGCGTTGAAAATAATCTCATGAAAAAAGTTGGACGATATTGGTTGTTGTTGTTGATACTGTCTTTTTGCAGCAGCCATATTTCGGCACAAACCTTGCGCTTCGATTTTGGTAATGGAAAAGCCGCGAAAGGATTTACTGCAGTTACAGCCAATGCGATGTATAGCGATGCTGCAGGTTTCGGCTTTGAGCCTGGCGCTGTTATTACAGCCGTACTGCGAAAAGGAAAAGATCAAAGAACCAATGATTTTGTAACCGCCAATAAGCCTTTCTTTTTTAGTGTACGCTTGCCTGAAGGCAACTATCGGGTGAAACTGTGGTTGGGCGATGTAGCAGGCACTTCTTCCACTATTGTTCGTGCCGAATGCCGCAGAGCAGTATTGCCGCAAGTCATCACCAATACAAAGGAAGTGAAAGAAGTATCCTTTCTGGTGCATGTGCGTGATACTATGATTGCAGGCACGAATACGCAGGTAAAAATCAAAGCCCGGGAAAGAGAATACTGGCATTGGGATAACAAACTGACGCTGGAGATAAATGATAGCTTACCCAAACTGTGTGCTTTGGAAATAACGCCGGTTCACAATGTACCCGTTATTTTTTTGGCTGGCAATTCTACAGTAGTCGATCAGGCATCTGAACCTTACGCAGCTTGGGGGCAAATGATACCGCAGCTATTTCAATCTGATAAAGTTGTGGTGGCGAATTATGCAGAGTCGGGCGAAGCACTGAACAGTTTTTTGAGTGCAAAGCGGTTGGAAAAAATACTGAGTCTCATGAAGCCCGGCGACTATTTGTTCATAGAGTTTGCCCACAACGATCAAAAGCAAAAAGGTGCTGGTATTGGCCCATGGGAAAGCTATACCAAGCTGCTGCACCAATACATTGAGAGTTGTCGTCAAAAAGGGGGGCATCCGGTGTTGGTGACTTCTATGCACCGCCGCAACTTTGACAGCAGCGGGCATGTCATCAACACTCTGGGCGATTATCCAGCGGCCATGCGTAAAGTAGCGGCCGATTTGAAAGTGCCATTGATTGATCTCAACAACATGAGTGCTCAACTCTACGAAGCATGGGGCCCAAAAGCTTCGGAAAAAGGATTTGTAATTTATCCGGCCAACAGCTTTCCCGGTCAGGAAAAAGCCTTGCTCGACAACACGCATTTTAACCCGTATGGCGCTTACGAAATTGCCCGCTGTATTGCGCAGGGTATGAGAGATATTCAATTGCCATTGGCGCAGTATCTCTTGCCGGCATTACCCGCATACAATCCTTCGCAGCCAGATAAAGCAGCGCAATTTTATTGGCCACTGAGCCCGGTGATTGCCAAGGCAAAGCCCGATGGTAACTAACGCATGTTTATGATGAAAAATAAGATTCTTATTCTCTTTTGTGCCGTTGTTTTTCAGTTAAGTGTTTCAGCACAATCACTGCAGTGGCCAGTGAGTACTGCTGAAACCAAACCGTGGACACGCTGGTGGTGGCAGGGTAGTGCAGTAAATAAAACTGACATTAGCCGCCTGTTGGAAATGTACAGCGATGCGGGATTGGGCGGTGTAGAAATTACGCCCATCTACGGAGTAAAAGGCGAAGAAGCCAACTTCATTCAGTACCTCTCTGCACAATGGGTAGACATGCTGCAACATACTTTGCAACAGGCTACCGCCAATGGCATGCAGGTGGACATGGCCACAGGAACGGGCTGGCCTTTTGGCGGTCCGTGGATTAGCTACGAGCATGCTTGCAAGCAAGTCATCAGTAAAAATTGGACTCTGCAAAAAGGCAACACCATACCTGATAAAATTGTGGCCACACAACAACCTTTTATCAAGGGCACAAGTACTACGCCGCCAAAATTGGAAGCCGTAAAAGATCCTGTAGAGAGTAACATTAATCTGCAACAGTTAGCCATCGATCAGGTGAAGTTTGCAAAGCCTTTGCCTTTGATTACATTGATGGCTTATCCCGCAAATGCTTCACCCATTGACATCACCGCTTTGGTAAAAGCAGATGGCAGCATTGACTGGGTAGCGCCAACCGATGATTGCAAAGTGTATGCGTTGTTTTTGGGCTGGCATGGCAAGCTGGTAGAAAGAGCCGCACCCGGTGGCGAAGGCAATGCCATCGATCATTTTAGCAAACCTGCTATCGATACGTATTTCAGCAAATTTGATGCAGCCTTTGCGGGTAAAGACATCAGTGCTTTGCGGGGTTTTTTCAACGACTCCTATGAGGTAGATGATGCCCGTGGTCAGGCCAATTGGACGCCACGTTTACTCGATGAATTTGCACGGCGCAAAGGGTATAGGTTGGAAAATTATTTGCCCGCTTTATTTGGTAAGGCAGACGCCAACAGCAATGCAAGAGTGTTGTTTGATTACCGCGAAGTGATTGCCGAATTAATCTTGGAAAACTTTACACAACCTTGGGCAGCATGGGCCAAAAAGAATGGCGCCATCGTACGAAATCAAAGTCATGGATCGCCGGGCAATACCATGGATTTGTATGCAGCAGTTGATATTCCAGAAACAGAAGGGACGGAGTTGTTACGCTTTAAGTTTGCTACTTCTACAGCGCATGTGGCCGGAAAAAAATTAGCAGCAGCCGAAGCGGCTACCTGGCTCGATGATCATTTTGTAAGCACATTGGGTGGCGTCAAAAAAGCCATTGATCAATACTTTATCGGTGGTGTCAATCACATTGTATATCATGGCACCAACTACTCGCCGGCTAGTGCTGGTTGGCCAGGCTGGATGTTTTATGCCGCGGTACATTTCAATCAAAACAATCCTTTTTGGCAGCAGTTTCCGGCCTTGAATAAATATGTAGAACGCAGCCAATCATTTTTGCAGGCAGGCAGCATTGATAATGATGTGTTGGTATATTATCCTTTTGCAGATGCGCAAATGGAACATGGCCGCGACTTACTAAAACATTACGATGCTATGCGGCCCGAATTCAATGGCACCCGCTTTGCCCACATCAGCGAATGGATGCAGGCAAAAGGCTACGGATTCGATTTTATTTCGGACAAGCAATTGAAACAGGTGAGTGTACGCAATGGGGTGTTGCATACTGGGGGCACTTCATATAAAACAATTTTGCTTCCGGGCAATCAATACATTCCGTTGGCTAGCATGCAACAGCTGTTGCAACTGGTAGCCCAAGGTGCAAAACTACTGGTGTATCATGCCATGCCCAACGATGTGCCTGGCTTAGCCAACTATGATGCGAATGCCGCAGCGTTGAAACAATTATTGTCTGGTATTCAATGGAATGAAAATGGTGCAGTAAAAACAGCGCAGCATGGCAACGGCAGCATAAGCATGAGTGCTAATGAGCAGCAATTGCTGGATGCAGCGGGCTTTCAGCGGGAAGCCTTGGTAGATATGGGTTTGCAGTTTATCCGCCGCAACTACAATGGTAGCAAAGTGTATTTCATTTGCAATGCCAAAGACAGTGCTGTTGATGCCTGGGTTCCGTTGAATGTGGTTGCTGCAGCTGTCGGTATTTATAACCCCATGACGGGCGAAACGGGTTTGGCACAAACAAAACGAAATAGTAACGGGCAGTTATTGGTGCATGTGCAATTGCCCGCTGCAGGTTCACTCATTGTACAAGTGGGTGCTGTAAATGCGGCAACAAAATATCCGTTGTATCAGACAATTGCTAAGCCCGTCGCTATTGGCAAAACATGGGCTGTCGGTTTCGATGATCGTTTTCCCAATGCACCGGCAGCTACTACTGTTTCATCACTAACATCTTGGAGTGAATGGGGTAATGCGTTTACCTATTACAGTGGGGTGGCTACTTATCGCAGCAGTTTTGCACGGCCTGCAGGCAATGCCAAGTGGTACCGCCTCAATTTGGGCAAAGTAGGCGAGAGTGCCAACGTGTGGATCAATGGTAAAAAAGCTGGCACTGTGTTGGGTCCTGATTATACATTGATAGTGGATGCAGCTTGGTTGAAGCCAACCAACAGCATACAAATTGAAGTGAGCAACAGCATGGCCAACCAAATGATTTTACTGGAGAAAAACGGAGAGCCTTGGAAGAAATTTTATAACACCAATTTTCCTGCGAAGCTGGCGGAGAATCGTGGTGCCGATGGATTGTTTACGCCCATCAAATGGACGCCCAAACCTTCTGGCCTGCTGAGTGAAGTAACCCTGACTGCCTTGCAGAAATTATAAATGAACATGTGTATGAAACGGTATGTATTGGCTGGATTGTTGTTGCAACTCATTATTTGTTGTAGCAATGTAATTGCGCAAAAAACAGAAGTGCGTTACCTCTCGGGAACAGATAATGAGCACACTGTACAATGGGATTTTTTATGCACCAAAGGCCGTAATAGCGGTAAGTGGACAACCATTCCTGTGCCATCGCATTGGGAGCAGCATGGCTTTGGTGGCTATGATTATGGCCGTGATTATGTGACCTATGGTAAAAACTTTCGCTTTCATGATGAACAGGGACAATACAAGCATCGCTTCAAAGTACCCGACAGCTGGAAAGGCAAAGATATTTTCATTGTATTCGAAGGATCGATGACAGACACCGAAGTAAAGATCAATGATAAGTTGGCTGGTCCGGTTCATCAAGGTGCCTTCTATCAATTCAAATACAATATTGCTGATAAACTCTTGTGGGGCAAGGAAAACTTGCTGGAAGTAACCGTGAGTAAAATGAGTGCCGATGCCAGTGTAAACAACGCTGAACGCTTGGCCGACTACTGGATATTAGGCGGCATTTTTCGTCCGGTGTATTTGATGGCTTTGCCTGCTTCGCATATTACACGTACTTCTATTGATGCAAAAGCAGATGGCAGTTTTGCAGCACAAGTTTTTTTGCAAAAACCGGTACAGACTTCGCAACTTAAAGCCAGCATATTCGATAGCAAAGGAAAGCTGGTATCAAGTTTTCAGCAGTCAGTTTCAGGCAAAGACTCTGTGTTGGTTTTGCGCCATCAGCTGGCAGGCATACAAACATGGAATGCGGAAACACCCAACTTGTACAAGTTGCAATTAGAGTGGGTACAAGGCTCCAAAAAGCTACACAGCATTACACAGAAATTCGGTTTCAGAACCATTGAGATTCGTAAAGGGGAAGGCATTTTTATCAATGGCACGCAGGTAAAAATGAAAGGAGTGAACAGGCATGTGTGGTGGCCCGAAACAGGCCGAGCTGTAAATGCAAAAATTGATTTAATGGATGTGCAGCTGATGAAGCAAATGAACATGAATGCTGTTCGTTGTTCGCATTACCCACCCGATCAATCTTTTCTGGATATCTGCGATTCATTGGGCTTGTATGTGTTGGATGAGTTGGCCGGCTGGCAAAAGGCATACAGTACCAAAGCCGGTGCACCCCTGGTAAAAGAAATGGTGGAAAGGGATGCCAATCATCCGAGCATCATCATCTGGAGCAATGGCAATGAAGGTGGGCACAACAAAGAATTGGATGATGATTATGGTATGTATGATTTTAGTAAACGTCCGGTGATACATGCACATCATCGCCCCGGCAATGAGTTCAATGGCATTGATTGTAATCATTACGAAGATTATTACAGCAGCAAGAAAATACTGGAAGACGAACCACACATTTACATGCCAACTGAATTTTTGCACAGTCAGGATGATGGTGGTGGCGGTGCTGCTTTGTACGACTTTTGGGAGCTGCATTGGAAAGCGAAAAAAAGTGCCGGTGGATTTTTGTGGGCATTGGTAGATGAAGGATTGGTAAGAACCGACATGAACAACCTCATAGATGTAAATGGCGTGAATGCACCGGATGGCGTGTTGGGGCCGCATCGGGAAAAGGAGGGTAGTTTTTTTGCCATCCGTGATATTTTTTCACCTGTAAAAATCAGCTGGCCCGATTTGCTGCCTGCCAGTTTCGACGGAACAGTGGCTCTTGAAAACCGGTATCATTATAGCAACCTCAATAGTTGTGTATTCAAATGGCAATTGTTGAATTATACCAAGCCATACAGCGGGCAAAAAGGTGCCAGTGTGTTGAAAAAAGGTACAGTTGCATCACCTGATATTGCTCCGTTGAAAACTGGCAATTTGTCGCTGACACTACCCACTGATTGGCGCAACTACGATGCGTTGGAATTGATTGTTGTTGACCAGCACGGAGCAGAAGTGATTCGTGATATCCGGCGCATAAAAAACAATCAGGCCTTGTTGACTGCGGCCATTAGCCGTATCGGAAAAGACAGCGTCACAATTGCAGACAACGATACATTGATTACGCTGAAATCAGGCCCGGTAAGTATTGCCATCAATAAATCTACCGGATTGCTTGAAAAAGTGGCTAATGCAGACCGTGGCCCATTGTCGTTTGCCAATGGCCCTGTGCTGGTAGGTGGTGATGCCAAAGTGCAGTCGGTTGTTGCCGGTAAGCAAGGGGCCAATGCGGTAATAACGATTACGTATACGGGCACTATGCAACAAGCCGTGTGGACCATGCAGCCCGGTGGTTGGGTGAAGCTGGAATACCAATATGCACCCGTAGGAACGCAACAATTTGCAGGCATTAGCTTCAGCTATCCTGAAAACTTTATGCTGGGTGCCCGCTGGTTGGGCAACGGGCCTTACAGGGTTTGGAAAAACAGAATGTTGGGCGGTCGGTTTAATGTACATGAGAACATGAACAACAATACCATGACCGGCAGTTATCCATGGAATTTTCCAGAGTTTAAAGGTTATTATGCCAACATTGCCTGGATGGAAATGAATACGGTGGAAGGTAAATTTTTAATGGCCAGTGAAGATGATAGTTTGTTTGTCCGGCTGTTTAATTTCTACGGATTGAGTGGTCCTAAACCACATCCGGTGCTACCTTCTGGCGATATTTCGTGGCTTGATGCAATACCGCCCGTTGGTACCAAGTTAGCGTTGGGTTTAAACACCAATACAAAAGTGTTAGGTCCGCAAAGTGAACCCAAGGTATTCGATGGCAAACCTATCAAACATACATTGTGGTTTTATTTTGGCCTGCCTTCGCCCGAAGATCAGCGGCAGCAGTTCACCATGCCTTCAGTAAATGATTTGTTGTAATGAAACGGCGGTTTTCATTTTTCTTATTGCTCTTTTGCTTTGCCTGTATGCATGTTTCAATTGCTCAGGATAGTGTGTACCTCTTTGCTTATTTCAACAACAATGGCAAAGACGGTCTTCACTTGGCATATAGCGAAGATGGCTATACCTACAAGGCTATCAAAAACGATAAATCATTGCTGCGACCTGTGTTGAGCAAAGACAGCCTGATGCGTGACCCATGCATTATTCAAGGCGTAGATGGCCGCTTTCACATGGTGTGGACAGTGAGTTGGAATGACCGCGGCATTGGTTATGCGTCCTCATCAGATCTTATTCATTGGAGTGAGCAGCAATACATTCCCGTGATGGCGCATGAAGACAGTGCACTTAACTGCTGGGCTCCAGAAATAACGTATGATGCTAAAAAGCAACAGTACATTATTTATTGGGCTACCACTATTCCGGGTCGTTTTGCTGCAGGTAGTCAGTCTGGGGACGGACGCTACAATCACCGCATGTATTATGTGAGCACAAAAGATTTTCGCAGCTTTAGCCAAGCCCGGTTGTTGTATGATTATGATTTCAGTGTGATTGATGCCAGCATTTTTCGGGTAGGAAATCGCTACGCTATGCTGTTGAAAGATGAAACCAAAGCACCGCCTCAAAAAAATCTGAGGATTGCATTTAGTAAGCATGCACACAAAGGTTTCAGCAAACCTTCTGCACCTATTACGGGTAGGTATTGGGCAGAAGGCCCTACGGTTGCTAAAGTAGGAGACCTGTGGGTGGTTTACTTTGATAAATACACCAGCCATACCTACGGTGCGGTTGCTTCCAAAGACCTCATTCATTGGGAAGACATTTCAGACAAAGTGCATTTTCCAAAGGGTATCAGGCATGGTACGGTGTTGCGCATCAGCAGGGCAACGCTGCTGCCATTGCTGGCTTTGTAAATGATTATTGTTTTTACATTCTTCAGCTTTCCATGCTGATTGAAGGAGATTTTAACTTGGGTAAATCATAACATGTGTTGAGTAATGTCATGTAGTGGTCTGTTGCAAGCCTTTACTTTTCGGGTGAAAAAAGTACGAATCATGCAACAACAACAGCATACATCGCATCCCGATCCTACAGCACTGGGTTTATTTGGTTTGGCCATGGTTACACTGGTAGCTTCTTCACAAAAACTGGGGCTTACACAAGGCACATCCATGGTATTGCCATGGGCTGTTTTTTTGGGTGCCATGGTGCAGTTGGTAGCGGGTGTATATGATTTTAAAAAAGGCAATGCATTTGGTGGCACTGCATTCATCGCTTATGGATTTTTCTGGCTGGCGGTGGGTATGTCGTGGCTCATTAGTATGGGCGCATTAGGCGATGCATTGAAAACCGCTGCAGACTCCCGTCAGTTGGGCGTCGCTTTCATTGGGTATCTCATTTTTACCCTGTACATGACCATTGGCGCTACACAAACCAACACTGTGTTGTTCGCCATCTTTGCTTTGATTGATTTGCTTTTTATTGGGCTGAGCATTTCTGTGTTGTCTACCAATGAAGCATTGAAAGAAGCGGCACATCAATTGGCTGCGTATGCTGAATTACTCATCAGCCTTGCATCCTTTTATTTGTCTGCAGCCTACATTTTCAAAGCGCAGTTCGGAAAAACCTTGTTGCCTATTGGAGGCAAATTGTTTGCATCCAAGACCATAGCATAAAATGTTGAAGTAAAATGTATACCGCCTGTTCAGTCAGGGGCAAAAGAAAAGGCACTTCTTCACTGAAGTGCCTTGACTAGGGTTGTGCCCAGAACAGGAATCGAACCTGCACTCCCTTGCGAGAACCAGATTTTGAGTCTAGCGCGTCTACCAATTCCGCCATCTGGGCAGCTTGTTTCGCAACGGGTTGCAATATTACAGCGTTTAGCTATTCAGCCAACAATCGGTCCAAATATTTTTTTTGATAATACCAGGTCTTTACCCCATGCAAATCCTTTTCGCTTAATGAAGCGGTATTTTCATTGGCCAAAATGCCAGCGATGGGAGCTTTAATTTCCGCTTGTAATTCATCCACCCGGGCTCTAATACTGGCGGCATCGGCTCCATCCATGCGCATTTCATTTAGCTCCATAACCTCCATTAAAAAGGCTGGGGGCAGCGTAAACTTTTCTTCTTCCTCCAGCATGCCATGCAATTGCAGCACATATTTCACAGTGGCATCTTCTGTTTGAAATGTCTTCCAGGCCTGGTTAATGAGCGACGACATTTCCATGGCTTTATCCTGCGCTTCGACAGACTCCTGACCAAAAAAATCGGGGTGGTATTGCTTTTGTAAACGCACATAGATACGGGTAAGCGCAGCTTTATTCACAGTAAAAGAAACCGGGATATCAAACAATTCAAAATAGTTCATGAGTGGTTACAATTTCAGGTAGTAAGGTTTCAATAGTTGTACAAATGCGGGGTCGTATTGTTCTTGATTGCCGGCAATGCTGATTGTTTCAAATGTTGAATGAGCATTTTGTTCTTGACTAAAAATGGCCATGGTTCTGAACAAGTCATGCGTGGGAGTTTGCCGCACATCGCAACCATGCACAACTGTGAGGTGAAGTTCTGCGGCTAAAGTGAGCATCGCTTGCTTTCGGTAAAATGGCAGCAGCACTGCAAATTGCCCATTTGCAGCCAACAACGATTTTGCTTTCAGGAATAATTCTTCCAGTAGCAAAGCATCGGAATGATGGGCAATGTTTTTGGCATCAAAAAAGGAGCTGAGTTGCAGCTCATGAAAAGGCGGATTGCTGATGATAAAATCGGCTTTCGGTTCGGCAGGCATCCAGCGGATGTCTTGTTGTAGCACTGCAATTTGAGCAGCAAATGGCGACGCTGCTACATTTTCGCTGGCTTGTGCTACAGCATCGCCTTCAATATCTACTGCAGTAATACGCAGGTTGTTTTTTGCTTGTGCCAGCATCAGGCTTAGCAAGCCAGTACCGGTTCCTAAATCGTATGCTGTTGTAGCATTAGTAGCCTGTACCTGTGCCGCCACCCATGCCCCAAACAAGCAGGCATCGGTGGTCACTTTCATGGCGCACTTGTCCTGATGGATGGTGAATTGTTTGAATTGAAACCAGGTGTTTGGCATAAATACACAATTGTTACCAACTGGCTCTTGCCGATGGCGATGCATCTAAACTACTGAATTGCCCGTCGAGAAATTTATAGTAAGCCGCAATGGCAATCATACCTGCATTGTCGGTGCAGTATTCAAAAGCTGGCATATACGTGTTCCAGTGAAAACGTTCGCCCGTTGCTTGTAAGGCTTTACGCAGGCCGCTGTTGGCGCTTACACCACCTGCCACACATATTTCTTTGATGCCCGTTTCTTTCGCTGCCTTCATCAGCTTCTTTATCAGAATTTGAATGATGCTTTGCTGAACAGACGCACAGATATTGGCCAGTTCTTGCTGTACAAAATCAGGGTTCTCTTTCTGTGCTTTTTGCAAAAAATAAAGAATGGATGTTTTCAATCCACTGAAGCTGAAATCAAGTCCTTGTATTTGAGGTTCGGCAAATTTGTAGATGGCTTGTCCTTGCTGTGCATACTTGTCAATCAGCGGGCCGCCGGGGTAGGGCAGGCCAATGAGTTTGGCACTTTTATCGAAGGCTTCGCCAGCGGCATCGTCCAGTGTTTCACCAATCACGGTCATTTGCAAAGGGCTGTCGCAACGTACAATTTGGGTGTGGCCACCGCTCACAGTAAGGCACAAAAAAGGAAACGAAGGACGGCGGTTGCCAATGAGATTGGCCAGCACGTGTGCCTGCATGTGGTGCACTGCAATAAGTGGTTTATCCAGCGCCAATGCAAGGCTTTTAGCAAAACCACTGCCCACCAGCAACGCACCAATAAGGCCCGGCGCTTGGGTGTATGCAATGGCATCAACACTTTGTAAATCGCATTGTGCCGCTTGCAAAGCCTGCTGCACTACAGGCACAATGTTTTGCATGTGTGCCCTGCTGGCCAGCTCGGGTACCACTCCGCCGTATTGCTGATGCACCGTTTGGGTGGCAATGATGTTGGATAAAATGTCACCATTGCGGCAAACAGCAGCAGAGGTTTCATCGCAGGATGATTCGATAGCGAGTATGGTAGCAGAAGCCGTGAATGTGCCCATGTGTTATGGCACAAAAGTATCTAAATGTGCCAATGGAATATCGCAATCATCAATTCCAACTTCCTTCTTCCGTAATTCTTACTTCGTACCTCGTCCTTTCTACTTACTTCTAATAGCTACTACCGGATCGAGCCGGGCTGCATTCCAGGCAGGAATGATACCTGCCAGTAAACCCACGCCAATGCTGATACCCATGGCCAGTGCCACTATGCCTGCGGAAATAAATACTTTAAACGGCAGGGCCGCACTTAGTGCCAGCGTAATAAGAAACACCAGCAGTAAACCAATGAACCCACCAATGATGCAGAGGAACGAAGACTCTAACAAGAACTCTGTCATGATGTAGGCTTTTTGGGCACCTACGGCTTTCTTCAATCCTATTTGTGAGGTTCGTTCTTTCACCGTTACAAACATGATATTGGCGATCCCAAACAAACCTACAATAAGGCTGAAACCTCCAATAACCAAGCCGCCAATATTGAGGTTGGTAAACAATGCATCTAGGCTTTGGCTACTGGCTGTTACATCGTTCAGGGCAAAGTTGTCGTCTTCGGTAGGGCGCAGTTTGCGTACACTGCGCATAATGCCTTTCAGCTCATCTTTGAGCACATCCACCGCTACACCTTCTTTGCCTTTTACGAGCAAAAAACGGCCGGCATTTCTTTCATCAACCACCTGGCGGCAAAAATTGAAAGGCACGATAATAATGTTGTCGAAATCCCATGCACCCACCATGCTTTGGCCGGCCTTTTTCATTACGCCAACAATGGTGGCGGTACGGCCGGCAATGGTCACCTGTTTGCCCACGGCTTTTTGGGGCTCGTCAAACAGCTTCACAGCATTTTCGTAGCCCATTACAATTACCGGAGAGCCATTGGCAAATTCGCTGGAAGAGAGGTAGCGGCCATCACCGAGTTTTATTTCTTGAATGCGGTTAAACTCTTCAGTAGCGCCATACCAGCTCACATTCGTCAGCAGGTTGTCTTTGTATTCTACATTGCTGCTATTGAAGAGCATAAACGCCACCGCATCGGCATACTGGCTGCGGGTTTTTATGGGGCGCATTTCTTCAAACTTGGGCTCGGGGCGTTTTACATATTTCCACCACGGATAATCGCCGCCGCCGCCCCAGGGCCACTTTTGTACGTATACAGTGTTGGTGCCAAGGTCTTTCAAACCGTCCTTAATATTTTGCTTCAGGCTTTGTACCGTGGCCAGTACACCAATGATGCAAAAGATGCCGATGGTGACACCAAACAGGGAAAGAAAAGTCCGCATTTTATTGGTGCGAAGTTCTTCGATGGCCATTTTAAGGCTGTTCCATACAATGTTTACCACTTTGCGCATAGGTCAAATGTAGCGGCATTCAGCCCTTTGTATCCGCTATTTATATGAACGGCTTGTGGACTCATGCAGCGGATAAAAAAACAGCTTCCGATGAGGGAAGCTGTTTTGTAAAAGCAGTTATGTGAAGATTAGTCTTTGTTGTACCGGCCGCCGCCAATGCATATGCCGAGTTTTACACCGAGGTAATTATTCTTGAGGCTGAAATCGGTTTTGCCCACCAGATTGTATTCTACACCCAGGCGAAAATGGCCTGCTTCGAAACCTGCCCGAAACATGCCACCAAAATTGTTGTCGGTGAGCACATCGGCATCGGTGGTAGTGGTAGAGCTGGACACATACGCACCAGCAACAGAATACAAACCCGTACCTGCGCCAATGAATGGCCGGAATCCGCGGTTGCTCAGGTAAAAGTCGCCGGTAATGAGGTAAGAGCCGTTTACCTGCACATCGCCTTCAAACTGGTCTCCGTTTACCACTACGCCCCGGGCCATGGCGGCGCCTTCCAGGCGAAGGCCCAGTGCAAATTGATCTACGATGGCATATTTGGGTTCTATCACAAACAAGGCACCGCCTCTGCTACCTGTGCCACTGCCCATGGGCAATGCGTAGCCAAGGCTTACGTCAACTTTAAAAGGTTTGAATACCCGGCCAGATTCTTCTTCTTGTGCCATTGCAGCGCTGCCCAACATCAGGCCAGCTGAAAGCAACATCAGTTGCAAAGTTTTCTTCATGATAAAAGGATTAGCGTTGAGGTGGTAAAGATAGGGGCGCAACGGTTGTTCAATTGCAGTAAAAAATACATGTGATTCTATTAAACAACGGAGAACCTCTTTTAAGACAAGTTGTTGAGTTGAAATGTATAACGTTGAAAATCCTGATTTATGTCATGCTTCAACGTTTGCATAAAAAAGAAAGGGTATAAACTTCGTAAACGGGCCGATTTTATCGGCGGGCAATGAAGATACATCCCTACTTTTGCGGCGCCTTGCAACATTGCAAGTATTGCCGAACTACAAGCTTACGATATGACCTGGAAACAAGCGTTTACTTCTTCGATTGGCAAGAAACTCGTGATGGGACTCACGGGACTTTTCCTGATTGTTTTTTTGATTGTACACGTAGGTATCAACGCCTGCATTTTTGCCGACCTTAATGTGCCCGTGTGGCCTTTCGACCCCAGTGATGACGGCGCTATTTTCAACAAGGCAGCGCATTTTATGGGCAGCACCATTTTAATCCGCATACTCGAAGTGGGATTGTTTGCCGGTATCATTCTGCACATTGTGCAGGGCCTGATGCTGGAAGCCAGCAACCGCAGCAAGCGGAAACAGGGCTACGCAGTACAGTTGGGTGGCCGCGGCAGCAAATGGTACAGCCGTGCCATGGGTTTGCTGGGTACCCTCATCATGATTTTCCTGATTTTGCACCTGGCTCATTTTTGGGTAAAGGCCCGCATTACCGGAAGCGACGACATGCCCGAAGTAGAAGGCATGCACAACATGTTTAACCTGATGAAAGTAACCTTTAGTGAACTGTGGGTAGTGATTGTATATGTGCTGGCTTGTATTTCGCTGGCGTATCACCTGCAGCATGGTTTCCAGAGTGCTTTCCGCACATTGGGTGTACACAACAACAAGTGGATGACGATTGTACAAAGCATTGGTGTGGGTTACTCCATTCTGGTGCCGTTGTTGTTTGCCCTCATGCCCATTGCCATGTATTTGGGTTGGGTAGGCTAATGCCGGGATGTGCAATGCTGTTGAAGTGAGTGACACAACCGGAGCTACATAGTAGCACAACTGCTGGTTTCAAAAAAGAATAGAAACAATTTAGAACACAAATCATTTATACGAACGATATGCTGAACGCAAAAATTCCTGCCGGACCGCTCGACAAAAAGTGGACATCGTATAAAAGCACTTGTAAGCTGGTAAACCCGGCTAACAAACGCAAACTGGAAATTGTAGTGGTAGGTACCGGCCTGGCTGGTGCCAGTGCTGCTGCTGCCCTTGGCGAACTGGGCTACAAAGTGAAGGCTTTCTGCTTTCAGGATAGCCCCCGCCGTGCCCACAGTATTGCGGCACAGGGTGGTATCAACGCTGCCAAAAACTACCAAAACGATGGCGACAGTGTGTACCGCTTGTTTTACGATACCATTAAGGGTGGCGACTACCGTGCCCGTGAAGGCAATGTGCATCGCCTGGCCGAAGTGAGTGGTGCCATCATTGACCAGTGCGTGGCGCAGGGTGTGCCTTTTGCCCGTGAATATGGCGGCTTGCTGAGCAACCGTTCGTTTGGTGGTACACAGGTACAACGTACGTTTTATGCAGCCGGCCAAACGGGTCAGCAGTTGTTGCTGGGTGCCTACAGTGCGTTGGAACGCCAGGTAGCACTGGGTAATGTAACTATGTACAACCGCCACGAAATGCTGGATGTGGTTGTGGTAGACGGCAAAGCCCGTGGTATCATTGCCCGTGACCTGGTGAGTGGCAAACTGGAACGCCACTTTGGCCATGCCGTACTGCTGTGCAGCGGTGGCTATGGCAACGTATTTTATTTGAGCACAAACGCCATGGGCAGCAACGTAACTGCCGCCTGGAAAGCGCATAAAAAAGGTGCCTTCTTTGGCAATCCCTGCTTTACACAAATTCACCCCACTTGTATTCCTGTAAGTGGCGACCACCAGAGCAAACTCACCCTGATGAGTGAATCGCTCCGCAACGACGGTCGTATCTGGGTGCCCAAAAAGCAAAACGATACCCGCAAGGCTTCCGATATTCCTGAAGAGGAGCGTGACTACTACCTGGAGCGTCGCTATCCTGCTTTTGGTAACCTGGTACCACGTGATGTGGCCAGCCGTGCTGCCAAAGAGCGTTGCGATGCCGGCTATGGTGTAGGTAGCAGCAAGCAGGCGGTGTACCTCGATTATGCCGATGCCATTAAGCGCTACGGTAAAATTGAAGCTGGTAAAAAAGGTCTCGACCATGCCAGCGAAGCCGAAATTATTGCCCTCGGTAAAGAAGTGGTGAAAGAGAAATACGGTAACCTCTTCGATATGTATGAAAAGATTACCGGTGAAAACCCTTACGAAACACCAATGCGCATTTACCCCGCGGTACACTACACCATGGGTGGCCTGTGGGTAGACTACGAACTGATGACCAACGTGCCCGGTTTGTATGCTTTGGGTGAAGCCAACTTTAGCGACCACGGTGCCAACCGCCTCGGTGCATCGGCGCTGATGCAGGGCCTGGCCGATGGTTACTTCGTAATTCCTTACACTTTGGGCAACTACCTGGCTGACGATATTCATACCAAGCCGCTGCCCGAAGATCATCCGGCATTTGTGGAAGCTGAGAAAGCCGTAGCCGATCGCATTCAACAACTGATGAGTATCAAGGGAACCAAAACTGTGGAAAGCTTCCACAAGCGTTTGGGTAAAATCATGTGGGACAAGTGCGGTATGGCTCGTAACGCTGAGGGATTGAAGCAAGCGATTGCAGAAATTCAACAGCTGAAAAAAGAATTCTGGAGCGATGTAAAAATCCCCGGTGAAATCAACGAGCTGAACCCTGAACTGGACAAGGCCAACCGTGTAGCCGACTTTATAGAGCTGGGTGAACTGATGTGTATTGATGCACTCAACCGCAACGAAAGCTGTGGTGGTCACTTCCGCGAAGAAAGCCAGACCCCAGAAGGTGAAGCACAACGCGACGATGCCAACTACATGTACGTAGCCGCCTGGGAATACAAAGGAGACCACCAGTGGGAACTGCACAAAGAAGTGCTGGACTACGAAGTGGTTAAACCAAGCCAAAGAAGCTACAAGTAAACAATTTGGAAATGTGGTAAAGAGCTAATTCAAAATGCTCGAAGCAACATTTTCAAATTTTCAAATCTTCAAATTGTCACATTCATTGTTAGCTTATGGAACATTATAATATGAATCTCAACCTGAAAGTATGGCGTCAAAAGAATGCGCAAACTCAGGGTGGTTTTGAAACATATCAGGTAAAAAACATTTCTTCAGAAATGAGCTTTCTGGAAATGATTGATGTGCTCAACGAAGAGTTGATTGCTGAGGGCAAAGACCCGATTGCATTCGACCACGATTGCCGCGAAGGCATCTGTGGTATGTGCTCTTTGTACATCGATGGTCGTCCGCACGGCCCTTGGGAGCAAAACACTACCTGCCAGCTGCACATGCGTGCCTACAAAGATGGCGACACCATCACCATTGAGCCCTGGAGAGCCGGTGCTTTCCCGGTGCTGAAGGATTTGATGGTAGACCGTAGCGCATTCGACCGCATTATTCAGGCTGGTGGTTTCATTAGCGTAAACACCGGTAATGCTGTGGATGCCAACGCACTGCCCATTGAAAAAGATAAAGCTGACGCATCATTTGCCGCAGCAGCTTGTATTGGTTGTGGTGCTTGTGTAGCTGCTTGTAAAAACAGTTCTGCTATGCTGTTTACTTCTGCCAAAGTAACGCAACTCGCATTGCTGCCACAGGGTGCTCCCGAACGTAAATCACGTGCCCTCAACATGATTGCACAAATGGATAAGGAAGGCTTTGGTGCATGTACCAATACCGGTGCCTGCGAAGCTGTTTGCCCCAAAGGCATCAGCCTCACCAACATTGCCCGCCTCAATCAGGAGTATCTCGGCGCAGCGTTGACTGTTAACTAATCGAAGAAATAACGCACTGCGATTATAAGGCTTTCATCATTTGGATGGCACAACCGAAATGGCCCGTTTGGCCCATCGGTCCATCCAGATAATGGAAGCCATTTTTTTCGTACATAGGTATAGCCCGGTTAAGCTCTGGCATGGTTTCGAGATACATGTGCGTATAGCCGAGCTCTTTCGCTTTTGCAAAACAGGTATGCAGCAATCGCTGGCCTAATCCGAGTCCACGGGCATTGGCATGCAAATACATTTTTACTAACTCGCAGGTGCCTTCTGGCAAACCTTTGGTGGGAAAGATACCGGCGCCACCCAATAGTTGTTCGTTGTGTGTGGCAATGAAATACCATGAGCCCGGCGTTGATTGAAACAGTTCATACAAGTGATCAGTCTCTTTATCGTAATACACCGTGCCCGGATGGTTGGCACCAAACTCTTCCAATGAAGTACGAATGATGCGGGCAATGGCAGCATTGTCTGCAGGGGCTATGTCGCGGATGATGACGTCTGATAATTGCATGCTCAAAAATACATGTGTCGGCCCATTCATTCAGCTACGATAAAGTACCTTCATGGCTCATTTACTATCATGCCAACCACCGATCAGATACTGCTTCAAATATTACCGGCTACTCAGTTTTCTACCAGGCTCATCGATCGCATTTCTTATGCTTCTGATGCCGGGTTTTATCAGCTCATTCCGCAGGCAGTATTGTTTCCGGCAACGGTGGAAGATGTACAACATATTTTCGAATTGGCACAGCAGCAATTGGTGCCCGTTGTGTTTCGGGCAGGTGGCACCAGCCTCAGCGGACAGGCTATTACGGATGGTTGGCTGGTCGACATCAGCAAGCATTGGCGGGGGATACAGGTGCATGCTTCCAAACAAGCAGTAACTGTACAGCCGGGCATCACCGGAGGTATGGTGAATCATTACCTGAAAAAGCACAGCCAAAAAATTGGTCCCGATCCGGCGAGTATCAATGCGGCTATGATGGGCGGCATCATCAGCAACAATGCATCGGGTATGTGCTGTGGTGTAAAGGATAATTCTTATCACACCATCGAGCACGTTCATTTTGTATTGCCCGATGGACAGCGATACCATACCGCAGATGCCAGCGATTATGAAAGGTTTCAGCAAGAGCAATCAACACTTGCTACAACACTTACCGAACTACGGCAGCAAATACTGAACAATGATGCATTGCTGCAGCGTATCCGGCACAAGTATCTCACAAAGAATACCGTTGGTTATTCACTCAATGCCTTGGTAGATTATGAGCATCCGCTCGACATATTTGCGCACCTGTTGGTGGGTGGTGAAGGCACACTGGCATTCATTGCAGAAGCAACGCTACGTACCATTGCTGATAAGCCCTACAAGGCAGCAGCCATGCTATATTTTCCCAATTTGTACGAAGCATGCTCGGCTATTGTACCCCTGAAAGAAACCGGCGCCGAAGCGTTGGAACTCATGGACAGGGCTTCGCTGAAATCAGTAGAACACTTACCTGGATTACCCGATTTTTTTACCCAGTTACCAGATGGTGCGGCAGCCTTACTCTGCGAGTATCAAACTGAGGATGCAGCTGCATTGGAAGGCTTGCTGGCTAATGCCAATATGGTATTGCAACAGTTGCCATTACTGCATCCCGCAGCATTTACCACACAAGAAAAAGAACGCAATTTTTACTGGAAGCTGCGCAAAGGTATGTTCCCGAGTGTGGGGGCTGTAAGGCAGCGTGGCACCACGGTTATTCTCGAAGACATCACTTTCCCAGTGGCTAAACTGGCCGATGGATTGGTGGATGTACAACAGTTGTTTACAAAGTATGGCTATCACAATGCCATCATTTTCGGTCATGCAAAAGATGGCAATATTCACTTTGTGATTACACAACTCCTCGATACCGAAAGCGAAGTAAAACGCTATGATGCGTTTATGCGGGAAGTAGTTTCGCTGGTGGTCAATAAATACGATGGCGCATTAAAAGGCGAACATGGCACGGGCCGCAATATGGCACCTTTTATTGAAGCAGAGTGGGGTGGCGAAGCATATCGCATCATGCAGCAAATCAAACATGCTGCCGATCCAAAAGGGTTACTCAATCCCGGTGTTATTATCAATGCCAGTAAGCAGGCACATATCGAACACCTGAAAGATTTGCCACAGGTAGAACAGGAAGTAGACAAATGCATTGAGTGTGGTTTTTGCGAAGTAAACTGCCCCAGCCGCGATGTAACCATGACGCCACGCCGACGCATTGTAGCCCGCAGGGCTTTACAGCGGTTGCAACATCAAGACCAACAACAATTACTGAAAGAGCTGCAGTCATCTTTTCAGTACGATGGTTTGGATACCTGCGCCACGGATGGTTTGTGTGCTACCGATTGTCCGGTGGATATCAATACCGGTGAGCTGGTGAAACGCTTGCGGCATGAGCAGCATGGTCGCATGGGCAATGCCATCGCCGGTTGGATGGCTCGTCATTTCGGATTCGTTGCTACATCGGCACGGTTTATTATTGCTGCTCTTTCATTGTTGGATAAAGTGAAATTGGTCAGTGGTATCAGTCGTGGTATACGGAAAATCATTCCCATAATGCCCGTGTGGATGCATGGCTTGAAAGCCGCCAAACGATTACCGAAAGCGAATCCGGCGCAACCCGATGCGGTGTATTTTTCTTCCTGCATCAACCGGGTGATGGCGCATGGCGATGAACCAAAATCTTTGCAGCAATCGATGCTCGATGTATGCCGGCAGGCTGGTGTACAGTTGTTGATGCCGGAAGGGTTAAGCAGTCAATGTTGCGGTCAGCCCTTTAGCAGCAAGGGGTACGTAGGAGCCAGTCAGCAATTGTTGCAAGAGGCGGTAACTGCTTTGTGGCAATGGACTGATAAAGGACGGCTTCCTGTTGTGTGTGATTTCTCTTCATGCACCTATACGTTTTTGCAAAACGGCAAGCACTTGCCCGAACCGTATTTACAACAGTGGCGACAGCTACAAATGCTGGATAGTGTGGCTTTTTTGCAACAGACGGTTTTGCCCAAGCTACAGCTCAATCCCAAGCAAGAACCCGTAGTGCTGCATCCAGCCTGTGCAGTTACCAAGTTGGGATTGAATGATGCATTCGTGCAATTGGCCAAAGCCTGTGCGCCAAAAGCGGAAGTGCCTGCCGGTGCGGGCTGCTGCGGCATGGCCGGCGACCGTGGTTTTCTGGTGCCCGAATTAGTAGAAGGCGCCACCGCACAAGAACTCAAATCCGCTGCGCAAATACAAAGCCGTGAAGGCTATTCATCTTCTACCACCTGTGAACTGGCTTTGTCGCACCACAGCGATATCGATTACAAGCACATCGTGTATTTGCTGGATGAGGTGAAGGAGTAGGGAACGAGTTTACGAGTTCACAAGTTCCAGAGTTCAAAAGTTGGTAGGTTGGAAAGTTGCTAGGTTGAAAACACGTATTTCCTGTATTCAAATCAGAAATCAGAAATCGTACATCAGCAATCCATTTTAGTATTTCAGCTTTCGCAGCTTTGGGGCTTTTACCCAGCTTACGCCCACTACCAGCAGTGTCATACAACCGCCGAAAATAACGGAGGTAACAGTGCCCATCAATCGGGCTGCAATGCCGCTTTCAAACTGGCCCAACTCATTACTGCTGTTGATGAACATACTGTTGACAGAACTAACTCTGCCCCGCATATCATCGGGTACATAGAGTTGCAAAATAGTACTCCGGATGACCACACTAATGCCATCAAACACACCACTGATGAGCAAAATGAAAAACGATAACCAGTAGTTTCGGCTAAGGGCAAAAGCAATCATGCAGAGACCAAAACCTGCCACACACATCAGCATAATGCGGCCCTGATTTTTGGTGAGCGGCATACGGGCCATTACAAACAACACCATTACGGTACCCATGCCCTGTGCGGCTTTCAGCAATCCCATGCCCGTAGCATCTACATGTAAAATATCTTTGGCAAATACGGGCAGCATAGCCACGGCACCACCAAACAACACAGCAAACATATCTACACTTAAAGCACTCAATACTTCTTTGGTTTTCCACACATAACGCAAGCCGTCTTTCACACTTTCCCAGGTACGTTGTTGCATATTGCTGTGCTGTGCCGGCAGGTTCGGTAGTTTGCTTACCAATGCAGCAGCCAGTATGAGCAACGAAACAGAAATGGCAAACATGAACGTAAGGCTGATTTGTGCAATCAGTAATCCTGCTATCACTGGCCCGCCAACTGCAGCCATGGTCCATGCAGTGCTGCTGAGCGTAACGGCTTTGGGTAAATCAGCTTTATCATTGATCAGTTGTGCTACAATGCTGTGAAAAGTTGGGCCTGTAAAAGCACGAAATACACCCGTGAAAAATACGAGTACATAAATACAAACAGCGGTAGCTTGTACACCCAGCGATGACGAAACCCATTGGCTCGATACAATACCCAATCCAATGCTGGCGGTGAGGTAGAGCAGCATGCCCCGCAGCAGCATGTTGCGTTTGTCACTGATGTCGATGACATGACCGGCATACAAGGCTAGACTGATGGCAGGCACCACTTCGCTCAGGCCCAGCAAACCCTGCGACAATACATCTCGGGTAAGTTCGTACAGGTACCATGCAATGCCGGTATTCACCATTTGCATGGCAAAAATGAACGCAAAACGGGCGACCAAAAATGTACGGAGTTGCGGATACTTGTTGAGTAACGGACCTTTCAGCATAAGCCCTGCAAAAATAGGGGTTGATACCCGCCGGCATGCTGCAAGTTTGAGCAAGGAAATTAATACACTTATGGGCCCGGCAGTAGTGCTACTATGAAGCTTCGTTGCGTCGCACACTTCATCGTCCTGTTCTTTACTAAGCTTCAATACAGCACATCCACATCAGGCATAAATAGGGTGCCACAAATTCGCAGATTAATACTGAAAAATGCAATCTGTGAATCTGTGGCTATTTTTCTTTCGTTAGAATTATCTGTGATAATCCGTTTCAGCCTGAAAATCCGCGTCCCATAAAATCGTTTCTTTGAATCACTATGTCTACAAGCAATTTTTCACCAGTCGACTGGTGTCAGCATACCAATATTTACGAGGTCAACGTGCGGCAATACACTGCCGAAGGAACCTTTGCTGCTTTTGGCCAACACCTGCCAAGGCTTGCTGCTATGGGAGTAGAAACACTTTGGTTCATGCCCATTACACCCATTGGTGTACCCAAGCGGTTGGGCACATTGGGCAGTTACTACGCATGCAGCAGTTATGTGCAAACCAACCCCGAGTTTGGTACCATTGATGATTTCAAAACATTGGTCCATCAGGCGCATGCATTGGGCATGAAAGTGATTATCGATTGGGTGGCCAACCACACTGGCTACGGCCATGAGTGGATGGATGGCCGCAGACGAGATTATTACGACCTCAGCCCGAGTGGCAATTTTCAGGAGCGTAACGGTTGGGAAGATGTAGCCGACCTCGACTATGGCAACAACGACATGCGCCGCGAAATGATGGAGAGCATGCAGTTTTGGGTGAAAACTTGTGACATCGATGGCTTTCGCTGCGATATGGCGCATTTGGTGCCACTCGATTTTTGGCTCGAAGCCCGCCATCATTGCGATGCGGTAAAACCGCTGTTTTGGTTGGCCGAAACAGAAAACGAAGCCTATCATGCGGCATTCGATGCCAGCTATGCATGGGAGTGGATGCATACCACCGAAAAGTTTTTTACATCCACACAAACCAACACCATACTCGATGCGGTGCTGAGTAAATACGAGGACCGTTATCCCAAGCTATCTTTCAAAATGTTCTTCACCAGCAACCACGATGAAAACAGCTGGAACGGAACCGAGTGGGAAAAGTATGGTGCAGCCGCATTGCCATTGTTTGTGCTTGGTGCTACGTGGTCAGGCATTCCGCTCATTTACTCCGGACAGGAATTGCCGAGTACCAAACGCTTGTCTTTTTTTGATAAGGATGAAATTGCCTGGACCAACGAACTACAGTTTGCATCATTTTACACTGCATTGCTACAACTGCGCAAACGCAACAAAGCCGCTGGTGGACCCAATGGATCGGGTGCTACTTTTCGATTGCCGGTAAGCAACGAAAGAGTGTTTTGTTTTTTGCGCCAGCACCACAACCAGCAGGTATTGGTGCTGCTCAATTTTACCAATGAAACACAATCGTTTTACATGAATGACGAACGTATTGCTGAAGGCATAAAAGAAATTTTTACGCAACAATTGTTGCCAAAAGATAGAAAGATTGTATTGCCACCATTCGGTTATCAGGTGTATGAAAAGTGATGCATAATGCAATGGCTATAAGTCGCCAATAATTTTCATTCGTGGTATCCGTGACCATCTCATTTAATTCCTGTTATAACCATTCGTGTGTATGAAAAAACTCTCCATGGATGAACTCGGTCGTTTGTCGGCCGATGAGTTTAAAGAAGTGCCGAAACTACCGCTGGTGGTGGTGCTGGATAATGTGCGGAGCATGCACAATGTGGGTAGCGTTTTTCGTACGGCCGATGCTTTTTTAATTGAGCAAATCATCCTCTGCGGGTACACGCCGCAGCCGCCTCACCGCGACATCCACAAAACAGCATTGGGGGCAACAGAGACGGTTGCATGGGAATACGCTGCGGATACTGTAACCGCTGTGGAAGCGTTGAAAACCCGTGGCTTTCAAGTGCTGGCGGTGGAGCAAACCAGTCAGTCCAAACTATTGTCGGCGGTGGAGTGGGAGGGCAAGCAACCACTTGCAGTGGTGCTGGGCAACGAAGTGGAAGGCGTAGACCAAGCAGTGATAGATGCCTGCCACGGCGCCATTGAAATACCGCAGGCTGGCACCAAACATTCGCTCAACATCAGCGTGGCAGCCGGCATTGTGTTGTACGAATTATTTACCAAGGGGTACAAACAAGCATGAAGCTTCAACTGTTTTCGTTTTCAACAAATGAGCAGCAACAGCCCGCAATTGTGGTAAAAAATGCAACTTGCAGGCCTGCGCTGCAACGCCTGTTTACACTATGACGACCATCAAGAATTACCTCTCGTTAGTAAAGTTTTCGCATACCATCTTCGCCATGCCCTTTGCGTTGATTGGTTTTTTTCTGGCTGTTTTGCAACCAAAGTATTTTACTTGGAATATAAATAATACTATTGGCAGGGGCAATGATGCAACCAATTTCGACTTTTGGGGAAATCATTTTTTCAAATTCATGCTCGTCATCATCTGCATGGTCACAGCCCGCAGTGCAGCCATGGCGTTCAACCGCTATCTCGATCGAAACTTTGATGCCCAAAACCCACGTACCGCCATCCGCGAAATACCGGCGGGTATTATTGGCGCCAGCAGTGCCCTGCGTTTTACCGTCCTCAATTGCCTGTTGTTTATTGCTGCCACTTACTTCATCAATCCCATTTGTTTTTACCTGAGTCCGGTGGCATTGTTTGTGATTTTGTTTTACAGCTATACCAAACGGTTCACAGCTTTATGTCACCTCGTGTTGGGGCTTGGGTTGAGTTTGGCACCCATTGGTGCTTATCTGGCGGTAACGGGTGCATTTGCCGTGTTGCCGGTGTTGTTTTCGTTCACCGTGTTGTTTTGGGTAAGCGGTTTCGACATCATTTTTGCTTTGCAGGATGAAGCCTTCGACCGCAGCCAGGGGCTGCACAGCATACCTGCTGCTTTGGGTACTGCCAAGGCGTTGCGGGTAAGTGAACTGCTGCACCTGTTGAGTGCTGCCTGTGTAATTGCGGCCGGTTTTTATGGGTCATTTGGTTGGTTGTATTGGGTGGGTACAGCAGGCTTTTGTGGCATGCTCATTTACCAACACAGCATCGTGAAGCCCAGCGACCTCTGCCGCGTCAACATCGCTTTCATGACGGCCAACGGCATTGCCAGCGTGGTGTTTGCGGTGTTTGTGATAGCGGATTTATTGCTTTAAACACGGATTGGAACGAATGATTACGAATTACACGAATGGTTTTATTAGGATGAAGTCGGAGAATCACGAATGACACGAAATTCTTTATTGGATATAAGTTTAATGGTGATTAATTGATCTACTGGATTCAATCCGTGTCATCAGTGTCAATTAGCCGAATTAGTGTTTACAGAATTACCCGTTGATGTCGCAATGACTTTTCACCGAAATTGATAATCATACCAAGTCGAAGCCCACTTGCTTTCAGATAATTGACAGTTTGAAAAGTAAATGCTTCATGCACTGCTGCAGTGGCTTTTATCTCCAGAATAATGCGATCAAACACTACAAAATCGGCTACGTAGTGATGACGCAACACCACATTTTTATACACTACCTCAAAACGTTTTTCTCTTTGAAATGAAATGCCTTCTGCCTGTAACTCTAATTCCAACGCATCTTTGTACACGGCTTCTTTAAAACCAAAACCAAGTAACCGGTGAATTTCCATGCATTTGCCAATGATTAAATAGGATTCATCTTTGTACAATAATTCAGTCATGTGTGGTGTAAGGCTTTTAAAAGTGTAAGTGTTGTTGCGTACCCTAAAATAATTCGTGTAATTCGTAATATTCGCATCATTCGGGTTGATTCCTTTCGTGCAATCAGTCCAATTTGTTTAATTCGTGTATATGGCTCGAATCATGGCCCTCGATTATGGTAAAAAACGCACCGGTGTCGCCGTTACAGATCCGTTGCAGATTATTGCCAGTGGCCTCACTACTGTCGATTCGCATGGGCTGCGGCCATGGCTCAAAACCTATTTTGCTACCGAAGCAGTGGAGCGGGTAATTATCGGGCTGCCACTGTCGCTGGATGGTGAAGCTACCGATGGTACCAAGCCCGTGAAAGACTTTATCCGCCTCTTTAAAAAAGACCATCCCACCATCCCCATTGAAACGGTGGATGAACGCTACACCAGCAAAATGGCGGCGCAAGCCCTCATTGACACCGGGGTGAAAAAAAAGGACCGCCGCGAAAAAGGCCGTATTGATGAAATGGCCGCCACCCTCATGCTACAGGAATACTTGCAGCAAAAAGGCTAATTTTGGCGCATGACAAGGATTGTAATTACAGCAAAGGATACAAAAGCTACCCTTGAAGAAAAGCTCAAAAAGGTGGATGCAACAAAAGGGAAAAAACCATTTGATGCGAAGAAGTATGCTGGAAAAATCAAGGGTTATGGTGATCCGATGGTTTTTCAGAAAACACTGAGAAATGAATGGGATTAGACTTTTGTTGGATACAAACGCAGTTATCTATTTGTTACAAGGAAACAAAAACGTAACAGATTTGGTCAATAATGCCAGTATTTACGTTTCGGCAATAACAGTCACTGAACTCCTATCGAAGCAGTTAAAAACAACAGAAGAAAAGTTAATAAATCTTTTTATCGAGGATGTTTACGTAGTTCATACAAATGATTTCATCGTTCGTGAGGGAGCATCTTTACGTCGAAAGGAAAAAATCAAAACACCCGATGCCTTGGTAGCTGCAACTGCATTATTCGTAGAAGCACCTTTAGTATCAGCAGATAAAATTTTCAAAAAAGTAGAAGGGCTTTCCTTCATCGAACTGACCATTTAACCATTATGATTCTTCCAATTGTAGCGTACGGATCGCCCATTTTGCGCCGGGTAGCGGTAGATATCACGCCGGATTATCCCAATCTTACTCAACTCATCGCCGATATGTGGGAAACCATGTATGCCAGCAATGGCGTGGGTTTGGCCGCTCCTCAAATCAACCGCTGCATTCGCATTTTTACCGTCGATAGTGAGCAAATCATCGAAAACCTCGACGAGGAAGAACGTCAGGAGTATGAAGGGGATGAAGGCATCAAAGAAACGTTTATCAATGCACACATAGTAGCGTTTGCCGGCGATGAATGGCCGTACAACGAAGGTTGCCTCAGCATTCCGAAAGTGCGGGAAGATGTGATGCGCCCCGAAACCGTGACTATTGAATATGTGAATGAAAAGTTTGAGCCCCAGCGCAAAACTTTCAGTGGTATTACCGCACGGGTTATCCAACACGAATACGACCACATTGAAGGCAAGTTGTTCATTGATTACCTGTCGCCGCTGAAAAGAAAACTGCTCAAAGGCAAACTACTTGATATTTCCAACGGCAAAGTGCGGATGGACTACCGCATGACTTATCCGAAGTCGTAAGCCCAATCTCCGTAAAAGTCAACCGGCACAACGTTTTCAAAACATTGTGCCGGTTTTTTATTAAATGAGTTGACTGTTATCCTATTAGCAATAAACCACAAACTACAAACCACCAACTAATCTTCAACTTTTCCTTTCGTTTGAAAATACTTCCGCCATTTTTCAATCACGGCAGTCATATCGGGTGGAATTGGTGCTTCAAAGAATAGGCGTTCGTTGGTAACGGGATGCACAAAGCCCAGGGTTTTGGCATGCAGTGCCTGGCGGGGGCAGAGGGCAAAACAATTTTCTACAAACTGTTTGTACTTGGTGTAAATGGTGCCCTTCAAAATGCGGTCGCCACCGTAGTGATCGTCGGCAAAAAGCGTATGGCCAATGTGTTTCATGTGTACCCTTATCTGGTGGGTACGGCCGGTTTCCAGCACACATTCCACCAGCGTTACGTAGTGAAACCTTTCCAGCACATTGTAATGCGTAATGGCATGCTTGCCATATTCACCCTCCGGAAAAGCCTCAAACTGCTTGCGGTAGCGGGGGCTTCGGCCTACGTGGGCTTCAATGGTGCCGCTCTCTTCTTCCACATCGCCCCACACCAGCGCCACGTATTTGCGGTCGATGGTATGGTTGAAAAATTGCTTGGCGAGGTGTTGCAGAGCACGGTCGGTTTTGGCCAGCAACAGCAAGCCGCTGGTGTTCTTGTCAATGCGGTGTACCAAACCAAAGCGGGGCAGGTTAAACTCTGTCAGTTCCGGGTTTTGCTGCATCAGGTAATGCGCCACACCATTCACTAACGTACCGTTGGGGTTGCCGCTACCTGGGTGCACCACCATGCCGGCGGGCTTGTTGATGAGCAACACATCATCATCTTCAAACACAATGTTGAGGTCCATTGGTTCGGGAATGATGTCGTTGCTGTCGGGGTGGTCTTCGCTAAATACAATCACCTCATGGCCGGCCTTCACTTTAAAGTTGGGCTTCACCATTTGGCCATCCACGGTTATCAATCCGGCATGCAGGGCCTGCTGAATTTTATTGCGGGTAGCGCCTTCAATGCGGTTCATCAAAAACTTATCGATGCGCAAGGGCTCCTGGCCTTTGTCGGCTTTTACCACCAGTCTTTTATAGAGTTCATCACTCTCGGTGCCCTCGTCGGGCAGTTGCAATTCTTCGTCGAGCATGGTTGCTGTTGCAGGAAATTTTTGTCTAAGAAGCTGTTTAGATTTCATTACTGGAAATACCCATCGGGTAATTTTTGAGCGAAACAAGCGGATTTTGCAGCCGTAGCGGGTAGCCTACGGCGAAAAATCCAACGCAGTTGCAGCCAAAAAGACCCATGGGAATGACAGTGTATGGAGTTTAAACAGCTTCAGAGGGCAGGTTCCTTATTTTCGCAAAGTAAATGGGTACACAACAAATAGTTTGGTGGAAAGATTTGGGGCTGCAACGCTACAAGCCCGTGTGGGACGAACAGGAGCGGCTGATGCAACTGGCAACCGACATTAAGCGGGCCGAATTTGAACAGCCAGCAGCAGAGCGAAGTACGCAACATCATTTGCTGTTGGTGGAGCATCCGCCCGTGTATACCTTGGGCAAAAGCGGCCATATCGAAAACATCCTCATTTCCGAAGCAGAGATGGCAGCGCAGGATATTGATTATTTCAAAATCAACCGTGGCGGCGATATTACTTTTCACGGGCCGCAGCAGCTGGTAGGTTATCCCATTCTCGATTTAGAAAAAATGTATACCGATATTGGCCGGTATCTGCGCAACCTCGAAGAAGTCATCATCAAAACCATTGCACATTATGGTTTGAAGGGCGAACGTTCGGCCGGCGAAACCGGTGTGTGGCTCGATCCGGACAAGCCCGGCCATGAACGCAAAATTTGCGCCATGGGCGTACGTTGCAGCCGTTGGATTACCATGCACGGTTGGGCACTCAACGTGAATACCGACCTCACTTATTTCGATAATATCATTCCCTGCGGCATTGTGGGCAAGCAGGTTACTTCCATTGCCAAAGAGCTGGGCCATGCAATAGATTTTGAAGAAAGCAAGCAAGTATTGCTCAATAAATTTGCAGAAGTGTTTGAGGTAGAACTGCGACCTATGGGCTAAAATCTCTGGCAAGGAAAATGCGATTTCGCTCCTTGATTTTTCCATTTTCCAGTAGCTCAAATTTGTACCAGCCACCGTGGTAAAAATTCGTTTTATCCAAAATAAGGAAAGGTTCTTTCAAGGCTTTTAATTCCAACACCAGCGTTTCATCTTCTTCCATAAACTTGATGTCGTAGCGCTTGATAGCTGCATCCGGCAGTTTAATTACGATGTAACCATCACGGTCGGTAAATACAAACTCACTGGTCCGTTGCAAAAACGGCGGCACATAAATACCCAGTAAAATCGTGTCGTCTGTCAATTGAAACAAAGTGTCTTTCGTTTTTTTCATGATGCTGTCGCGAAAACGAAAGAACTCCGCTGTAATCAGGGTGGTGTACAATGTATCTTTTACCTTAATGTAAAACGGCTTGTCGGGCGGAATCACTTCTTCCTCATCTTCTTTCTTATTGCCTTTCTGCAGTTTTTTTACCAGCTCTTCATCCAGCTGGTCCCTTTTGTTATCCACCACCACCACGCTATCTTTTTTACCGTTGTTGGTATTGCTGCTGGCGCTGTCTCTGGGTACAATGAGGGGAGCTGTGGGGCGCATGCTTTTGGTGAAAAAATAAGCACCACCTTCCATTACATAAAACACCCGGTAGTAGTATTTGATGCCGGGAATAATTTTATCGCTGTAGCCATTTACCGGCAACTCAGGACTGGTAGAAGAATACACCGTAGTGAACTTTTTGGTGCTGTCGTAACTGCGCTGCACCGCCAGCTGTATAAGGTTGGGATAAAGATTGCGCCAGCTCACCACCACACGGCCACCGCCCCGGTCTTCTACTGAAAATTTGGGCAAAGTATCCTGTGCCATGGCTGCAGTTGCAGCCAGCATCCATCCGGTAAACAATACAAGTCGGCTAATCCATTTCATGCTATCACAAGGCGCTAAGGCGTGGCAAATATAACGCTGCTACCCACCTGTAGATTGCAAGCTTAATAACGGGTGTGAACGATTGCCCTGCAAGCCACCGGTATGAATGAGCAGTATTTTTTGTGGTGAACTGTATGCCGTCTGCGCATAATGCCGTTGCATGGCATGCAGTAGTTTGCCTGTGTACATGATGTCTGTAGCGAGGCCTGTGTTGGATTGCCATTGCAGCATGCAGTCAATGGTTGCATCGCTGCAGCGGCCAAACCGGTCGTTGGGTAAATGATGAAGCTGTAATTGTTTTTGATGTGTTGCAGCAGTTGTAAGCAGCAATGCATCCACCGTTGCATCTTGTATGCCGGGGTTTACCGCATGTAAATGCGTAAAGGGCATGGAGGATTGCAAAATACCTGCTGCAGTTGTGCCTGTGCCAGTGGCACACCACACAGCATCTACAGCAAAGTCAGTCAGTTGATTAAAATAATCTTGTACGCCTTTTACACCGGGATGCCCATCGCCACCCATGGGTATGTACAATCGTTGTTGTACATCGGCCATCGCCTGCCAGTGTGCATCGTTGTAAAATTCGCTGCGGTGTGCATAGATGATGTTGCCGCCCCATTGCTGCACATCATCCAGCATAGCAGAGCGGGTATGCGCTGCTGCTTTTATAATGGCTGTAAAAGGCAGTTGATGTAAGTGGCACCAGGCCGCAGTGGCATGCACATGATTGCTCCATGCACCGCCTTTGCTGATGATACCATTTCTCACCAGCGAAGGATTGGTTTGCAACCAACCATACAACTTCAACCATTTGTTGCCCGATACCTGCGGATGCAATGTGTCGAGGCGCAATGCATACACTTCAATACCAACATCCAACGGATGCCCCTGCAATTGCTGCGGCGAAAGGAGTGGAGGGGCTGACCATTGGTTTTGCAACATAGGGATGACTTATCTTCGCAAAGTTTAATAAATCAACCCCATGCAAAAACCAACACTCGTAATTCTGGCCGCAGGTATGGCCAGCCGTTACGGCAAAATGAAACAGATTGAAGGCTTTGGTCCGAATAAAGAAACCATCATGGATTATTCGATTTTCGATGCCATCCGTGCAGGCTTCGAAAAAGTAGTATTCATCATCCGCGAAGAATTTGAAGAAACATTCAAATCCATCATGGAGCCCAAGCTGGCCGGCAAAATAAAAACGGCGTATGTGTATCAGCACCTCACCGATTTTGTACCTGCCGATGCTGCCGTTTCACCAGAACGTACCAAGCCTTGGGGTACAGCACATGCAGTGCTTTGCGCCAAAGATGAAGTGAAAGAAAACTTTGTGGTAATTAATGCCGACGATTTTTATGGCGAAGATGGTTTCCGCAAAGCCTATGAATTTTGTACCACAGCTTGCAGCGATACCAACTACGGCATTATTGGTTATACCTTATCAAAAACGCTGAGCAAAAACGGTAGTGTGAGCCGTGGTGTGTGCAAGGCCGATGCCAATGGCAAACTGGTGAGCATCAACGAACGCACCAAAATTTACTGGAAAGGAGAGCAGGTGTTTTTTGAAGAAAACGGACAGGAGTTTGAAGAAGATCCGGCATCACCTGTGAGCATGAATTTCTGGTGTTTTTCACCCGGTGTGTTTGCGTTGTCAGAAAGCTTGTTCAGCCAGTTCATCAAAGAACGGGGCATGGAACCCAAGGCAGAATTTTTCATTCCTATTGTAGCTGATCATTTCATCAACACTGGTAAGGGTACCATTCAAATTGTAGGCACCGATGCAGAGTGGTTTGGTGTTACCTATCCCGAAGATGCACCAACCGTAGAAGCCAGCATTAGTGCATTGGTGAATGCAGGTGCGTATCCTCCGGCTTTGTGGAGTTAAATCATCTGGTTTAGTATCAAAATCAAAAGCCTTCACATGTGAAGGCTTTTGATTTTTGCACTCACAATATATTCACCTCTCTCTCTAGTTCGATTCCGAATTTTTGCTGAATGTCGTCGATGATTTGCTGAGAAAGTTGATAGATATCTGCACCACTGGCGCCGCCATAATTCACCAATACCAAGGCCTGCTTGCTGTGTACGCCGCATTGTCCTTGTCGGTGGCCTTTCCAGCCCGCTTGTTCAATCAGCCAACCAGCGGGTACTTTGGTGTGGCCTTCGCCAGCCGCATAGCCGGGTATGGTTGCAAAAGTTTGTTGCAGCTGTTGGTAATGCGCAGTTTCAATCACCGGATTTTTAAAGAAGCTGCCGGCGTTGCCCAACACCGCCGGGTCGGGCAGTTTTGACTGGCGTATGCGGATAACGGCTTCACTCACCTCACGTATGCCGGGGTTGTGCACACCCATCTGCTCCAGCTCGGCAGCAATGGCACCATAGCTGGTGTGTAGTGTTACTTTTTTGTTGAGCCGAAATATCACCGACACAATGGCGAGTTGCTGCTTGTATTGTTTTTTGAAAATACTTTCTCTGTAGCCAAAGGCACAATCGGCAGCGGCAAAATGCAACAGGCATTTGTCTTGTAAATGCCAGGCTGTTACTTCATGCAGTACATCTTTTATTTCCACACCATACGCTCCAATGTTTTGAATGGGCGATGCACCTACATTGCCGGGTATCAAGGATAAATTTTCGATGCCTGCATAGTTATGTGCAATGCAATACTGCACAAATGCATGCCAGTTCTCTCCGGCATTGGCTTGTACATAGTAGTGCTCATCATCTTCCTCCAACAATTGAATGCCTTTGATTTGATTGTGCAAAACCAAACCATCAAAGGGTTTTGTAAACAGCATGTTGCTACCACCACCGAGTATCAATGTTTGAGCGTAGCCCGTAGCCGCTGCTTGTAATTCTTGCAAGGAATCAAGTGAATCAAAAGCCGCAAAGCCTTTCACCAAAGCAGGCACGCCAAAGCTGGTGAGTGGTTGCAGGTTATAGTTGGTTTGTATCGTCATGCTACGAGCTTATTGCTTAATTCATCATTCCTACTGCGGATCTACATCAATCGACACCCGTACTCTTTTAAAAGCTTCCTGATGTTGCATTTCTACAATAGCTGTTTTGATGTCTGCTTTTGCTTGTTCTAAAAACGCCGCATTGCGGGGGAGCTTCAGCAACAGTTCGGTAATGTATTCGTTGCGGATGCGGTTGATGGGTGGCTCGGCTGGTCCGCTGATGTACTTGTCGTATTTGGTGCGCAACCATGCACCCAATGCATCGCAGGCCATCCATGAAGTGGTTTGATCTTTGTGCTTGCATTGCAGCATAATGAGCCTGCTGAATGGCGGATAAAAAAACAATTGCCGCTGCGCTACTTCGTATTGGTAAAAAGCAGGGAAGTCGTGCTGTTGTAAAAACGGAATGATGGGGTTGGCGGTGTCGAACAATTGTACCACCACTTTTCCTTTTTCACCTTTTCTGCCGGCACGTCCACTTACTTGTTCTATCAGTTGGAAAGCCCGCTCCGCTGCTCTGAAATCTGCAAACCGCATAATGCCATCTGCATCGGGAATGCACACCAAACCTACGTGGTCAAAGTCGAGGCCTTTTACCACCATTTGTGTGCCGGCCAGTATTTGTATGCGTTGGTCTTCAAACTGTCGGATGAGGTTTTCATGACTGTGTTTGCCCCGCACACTGTCAGTATCCATACGGGCCACAACCGCCTGCTCAAAGGTTTGATCGAGCAATTCTTCCAGTTGTTCTGTGCCAAAGTTTTTCTGCCGAAAATCCTGACTGCCGCAAGCACCACAGGTTTTCGCCAATGGATAAGTAGTGCCGCAATAATGGCAATGCAATTTTTGTGTGCTCTTGTGGTAGGTGAGTGACACATCGCATTGATCGCATTTGGGTATCCAACCACAGGTGCCGCACAATTGGTAGGGTGCATAACCACGACGATTTTGAAACACAATCACCTGCTTATTTTGCTGCAAGGTTTGGTTGATGCGTTCTTTCATCGCCTCCGTTAAAATCACTTTTTGTTTACGACTTTCCGGCACCTGTTTCAGGTCGATGATTTCTATATCGGGCAATTGCAAATCGCCGTATCGTTCGGTGAGTGTTACGAGACCGTATTTATGCTGTAAGCAATTGTGATAGCTTTCCAGCGAAGGGGTGGCGCTGCCGAGCAATACTTTGGCATTGCAAACGGAGGCATAAAAAATAGCAGCATCTCTTGCATGGTAGCGTGGTGGTGGATCGTATTGTTTGAAAGAACTGTCGTGCTCTTCATCCACTACCATCAATTTGAGATTGCAAAAGGGCAAGAACAACGCCGACCGTGCACCCAATACTACCTGTATTTCGCCCGACTTTACTTTGTTCCACAATTCCAGTCGTTCGTTGGCATTGAACTTAGAATGGTAAATGCCTACAAATCCACCGAGGTGCTGGCGCAGTTTGCGAACAATTTGAGAAGTCAATGCAATTTCCGGCAACAGGTACAAACATTGCTCACCCCGTTGTATGGCTTCTGCCATCAGCTGAATGTACAATTGTGTTTTACCACTGCCCGTTACACCATGTAGTAAAGTCACAGCATGTTGTTGCATGCTGTCTTTTAGTTGCTGCAGCGCTGTTTGTTGTGCTGCAGAAAATTGAATGTCTACATTCAACGCTTTGGCTACCTGTGGCAGGCGGTCTACGCTTCGTTTTTCCAATTGCAACACACCCTTGCTTACCAGCCCATCTAACACCGAAGGGGTGACACCAGATTTTTTCAGCAATGCAGGTTTCGTTACCTGTCCTTCGGTGCGGTCGTAGTGCAAAAAGGAGAGGAGTAAATCCAATTGCTTGGGTGCTTTCTGCCATTCGTTGATGAGCTTTTCCAATGCCGCTTCGTTGCGGTACACAGGCGCCAGTAACACGTAGGTTTCTGTTTTTTCCTTGTAGGTTTCCTGAATGGATTCCCACACCGTGGCTATGCCTTTTTCCACTAATTTTTTTACAACGGGATACACATTGTTGCTATCGAGCAAAGACTGTATTTCGCCTAGGTTGAGTTGTTGTTTTATTTCCAATGCCTCGGTGAGGATGTATTCTTTATCACTCAATTCTTGAATGGCCACTGTGTGTCCGTCGTTGTATTGAATAACGCTTTCGCTGCTGAGTTTGAGATGCGCTGGCAAGGCCGCCATCATCACTTCGCCTTCGGTGCTGCAGTAGTATTGTGCTATCCATTCCCACAGGCGCAATTGCTCGGGCATTACTACGGGAGCTTCATCTAATACTTCTAGAATGGGTTTGGTTTCATACAGGCCAGGCACATCGGTGTGCAGGCGTTTGATGATGCCCGCATAACGTTTGCTTTTTCCTACCTGTACTATCACACGGCTGCCTTGCTGCACCCGGTTGTTCCATTCGGCGGGTATGCTCCAGGTAAGAATTTTGGGTAAATAAATGGGCACAATCACATCGGCAAACAGCGAAGGTTTTTCTTGCTGAAATAAAAGCTGGTTGCTATGGTTACCGTTTTTGTGCATCCCGATTGTTGTAGTCAATAATAATGGATTCCATCAAATCATACACCCGTTTTTTTAGCAGGGGCAGGTCTTGCATGGTTAGTCCTTCAGTAGGTACTTCTTTTAAAATTACGGCTCTGCTTTTACCCGGCCGTAAGCGCCAGATAGACGCATAGTGCATCCTCGTTTTAGCATCCAGAAACACAATGGGTTTGATGGCAGTATTGGTTTCGATGGCAATACGAAAGGCGCCATCATAAAACGATTTGAGCGGCGCCCCTGTTTCATTAAACGTGCCTTCTGGAAAAATAAAGATGGAGCGGTTGTGTGCCAGCACTTCTTTGAGCATGGCTACACTACGGGCACGGCGTTCGGGGCTGCTGCGGTCTACCAATACAACTGCTAATCGATATAAAATACCAAACACCGGAATTTTCGCCATTTCATATTTGCCCAACACCCGAATGTTGGTATGGCGCAATGCTTGAAAAATCAACGGAATATCGAGGTAAGAAATATGGTTGGCTACAAACACAAAATGGCGTTTGCGGTCGAGTGGTTCTTCCCAAATATTTACATGCCAAATGCCTATAAGTGCAAACCACAAATGACTCCAAATACGGGAGAGATGAATAACGAGATTGCCGCCCAACGGTTGGCCAAGCAGCATGGCAATGATGATACCCGGCGTTACAAGAAACAGGCCTCCAGCAAACACCGCGAAGGCGTAAATGCAATAGGGAATCCAGAAAATGCTGAGCAACTTTTGCATAGCTATCATTACACTACCGTCATGGAATGGGCAACGGCTTTGGCCGCAAACATAGGCTTTACACGGCTCCACAGCAATTTGAAAAATTCACTGTACCGGTAATTATCGAGGGCTTGTGTATGGCTCCAGCGACTGATGGTAAAAAATACATGCGGCTCCTGATGGTCTTGGTATGCATTCAACTCGAGGCAGCCTTCAAATGCTGCAATGTGTTGTTTGTGTTCTTGAAATATTTGGCGAAACTCTTCGATGTGTTGTGGCATCAACGTGAGTTTTACCACACGGGTTAATGGTTGCATAGCGTAAAAATACAAAGGAAGAAGTACGAGGTACGAAGGGTGGCGTACACTTAATCTACAAAACGGATACGGACTGTTTGGTAAAACAGTCGTGAATTCATGAACTGATCGCTGGCATTTGCTGTAAAAGCCTGCAGACCAAACAAACCGGCGGCATTGCCCTTGTTCACTGCTATTTCCAGATAGCCGGCAGTATTGAAGAAAGCCAGTTTATCGCCTTCGGGCACACTGCCATAATGCTCAGAAATAGTGGTGATGCGGTCATCGTTTTTGAAACTGATTTCGAAGCGGCGGCCGCGGCCTACTTTGTCGAAATCGGATTTCATAACATTCACCACCACATTTTCAAAGCGATCTACAAAAATGATGCGGCTTTCAATGTAATCGTCGTACAGCAAAGGTTGTACGGCACTACGGGTTACAATTTGCTCTGGTTCTTCGCCCAGCAGGTGCAGCGATGTGCCATTGTCAACGGCTTGAATGGCGGCACCAATGGCATTCATCCAGGCCATACTGTTAGCAATATTTGCTGCATCAATGGGTAATACTATGCATTCGTAAGGGCCTTCATCCAAAATCATGGGAAGCAAGCCATTGTCGGCACAGGCAAAAAAATGTCCGTTTTGAAAAGCAATCAAACAGCGGGGCGATGGCGAGTGAAACAAATTCACCAACACAATATGCCAGCTGTACATGGGAAAATGCGGATAGGCACTGCGTACAAAGTAGGCCGCTTCGTTGTAGTTGAACGGCGTGATATTGTGCGAAATATCTGCTATTTGCCAAGCGGGGTTGTTTTGCCACAGCCTGCCTTTAATGGCGCCGGTTATATAGTCTTTGTAACCGATATCGGATGTTAGCGTAAGTATTGGCACAATGAATGCAGCAGTTCGTTTGGTGTATAATGGGTGCGGATAAAAGCGGCTGCAATGTCAGTACTGCTGGGCATATTTCAAAATGCAAACAGCAAGGTGAGTTTACTTCACCAAAACATTGTCTTTATAGAAAAATTTACGGACAAGTTTATCGGCCAGTGCCGGAAAAAACTTGTTCATAAATACAGTTTGTTTTCCCTGGAATGTCATCACCAGGGTACGTTTTCTTTTGGCAATGGCATTCATGATATGGACCGCACATTCTTCCGAAGTCATCATGGCTTTTTCATCCATGGGGCTTTCGCCCTGTGCCTTTGCATCTTTGTTGAGTGCCGCATTGCGAATGTTGCTGCTGGTAAAGCCGGGGCACACCCACATTACATTCACGCCACTCTCCAACAGTTCGGTACGCAAGGCTTCCATCCAACCTTGCAGGGCCCACTTGCTGGCGCTGTAGCCACTGCGGCCGGGCAGGCCACGGTAGCCGGCAATGGAACTTACGCCAATGATGTCGCCTTTTTGCTGCTGTATGTAGGGCAGGGCATACTTGGTGCAATACACCACGCCCCAAAAATTAATGTCCATCACTTTGCGGATGGTATCCAGCGAAGCTTCGTGAAACTCGGCCCGCATGCTGATGCCCGCATTGTTGACCAAAATATCAACGGTCGAAAAGTTGCGGATAACGGCGTTGATGAAATTGCGGCAATCGGTTTCGTTGCTTACATCGGCCACCATGGTAAACAACTTACTGCCAGGGTTTTGTACTTGCAGTTGGTACAGTTTATCACTGTTGCGGCTGCAGGTAGCCACATTGGCGCCTGCTTTCAGCAATTCTTCTACCATGGCACGGCCAATGCCGTCGCTGCCACCTGTTACTACAACTGTCTTGTTTTGAAAATATGCGGGGTTGTGTACCAATATTGCCATAGTGTATGCAAAGTTGGTCAATCGGAGAGGCGGTGTTGTTAATGAATTTGCAAACAGCCTGTTGATAAAGGGAAAATATTTTTTTTGGTTGCAATGGAGTCGACTCCTATTTTTGCACTCCCAAAAACGGAATACGCACAGCGAATTCTGTTACTGGAACGGGAGATCTGGTAGCTCAGTTGGTAGAGCAATACACTTTTAATGTATGGGCCCTGGGTTCGAGTCCCAGCCGGATCACGAAGAAAGTCCTCGCAGCAATGCGGGGACTTTTTATTTGGTCAAGTTTTCAGGAAATAGTTTTCCGCAGGTAGAATAAATAATCAGAGCTTAATCGATAACTCAACTTTTCCGCCGAGGCCTATCTCTTGAAGCTATTTTTCTTTTCCCAGGCTTTGTTTCAACTTGAAGTGCGGTCACTATAAATTCTTCGTAGCCAGCCTCTAAAGAATCCCTTTTTGGGGTGGCAGGCTTTCCAAAATGCCTGTTTTTGATTTGCTCCAAAGTCGTGATGTTTTTATTTGACCGCATAAAATTCTTCTTTGCTGAGTAAAATTACTTCGCTATTCAAACACTTCGTCTTTATCCAAGAAGCCGAATTCTTCTATTTGAGGTAAAATCTTGTTTGCAAGTTCTTCATTGGCTTTGCTCAATGCTTTCAATTCGTAGGTTGCTATATTATGCTCGGTTAAGCAACGTCTGATCTGGTACCATCCGGCATCCCATGTTTCAATTTTCCATTTGTTGGTGGCCATTTGGTTCAGGTTTGAGTAGAACAGTTGGTACACAATTTTTGCCTGCTCAATCACTTGTTTAGCTTCTGCTGACAGCTCATTTTTAGAAAGCCATTCTGCCACAAAACGATTTTGGTCGTTTACAAGTTGAAGTTTAAAGTCCGGGTCTTTAATTTCCCAATGTTTGATTAGTTCAATTTTAAAGGGGTAGAAATTGTTTTTAACATGATATATCTTGTCTAAGTATAGCACATTTCTTAAAGCCGATGTTTGATTCGAATTTGAAAACAAACTCCAAACGATACAGTCATTATAAAACTCGTTTGAGGGTTCAGTATGTGGTACTAAAAATTGATTTCGATCATTGAGCCAGGTTGGTTTCGGGATTTTCCTAACTGCATGGAGTGTCAACGCTTTTTCAAAATTCTCTTTTATAACTGTAAATGCACCAGCACTAACACTTGGGGATGAAAGAATTGAAACGTATTTAGCATTCTGAAAATCATTGCCTTTACTACAAATAGAAGCTAAAAAATCAGGTCTTGCTCTATGTCTTGTATCTGTGTTTCCATCCTTAACAGTAATACCGTTACTCAATGCAGGGAGAATGAAATCATTTGAATTTTGTGGTCTCGGAAACCAATTATTTAAAACGTCTTTTTTCTTGATTAACTGTAAATGTTTTACTCCAATAGTCGCCCCTTCACTATTGGCGATGTCAATTTCAACTGATCTCTTCTTGCCTGACTCAGATAAATTCCAAATCATAAATGAAATTGGAAAGTCACCAGTCACTCCATGAAAACATTTAGAGTGAAATAAAAAGCCTTTCTCAAACTTAAAATTAAAATGCCTATCTCTATATTCAACACTATCAGGGGCATTTAAATATTTCAAAGTCGAAAACATGCCTAAATAAGACTTCTTGGGTAATTCCTTAACTATTCTAAACATGAATTGAGCAAAGAGTTCACGTTTAGCATGGCCTGCATCAACTTTATCCATTGCAGATTCAACTTTTGTTTTGCTTACACCTTTTTTTGAACTACCGTCTGATTTTGCATCTTGAGCAGTAGCAAATGGCGGATTGATGTAAACAATCCATGTAATATTGGGGTCAGCTAATTCATCTTTTAGCTTTTTGGGGAGCTTCCAGTTAGGCTCAAACGGCAAATTACCTTTGTTAAACACGTATTCAACATCATCATTCAGGTAGTCATATTGAAAGCAGGTAGCATTGGGAAATACTTTTTTCAAATGGTCTGCTTCACTGCCGTGCAAGGTAGACATGTATAAATACTTGTATGCTTCTGCGGGCAGGTGGTATTCGAGATTACCGGTTCCGGCAGCCATATCCCATATTCTGAACTTGCCTGATTTATACCAGTTTTTACCCAACACCTCGTTCCAATAATGAACAGCTTTTTTACCGAAATGTAACGGGGTGTAAAATTCACCTTCAAATCTTCTTTGGCTTTCATCGGTAAGTCGGTCCAGTTTTGCATGAATACCATTGATGGTTTCAGCATTTTCTACATAATCATAAACACTCCAAAAATAATCGTAGTCCTTCATCAGGACTTTTTGTGTTTTAGAGTTTTTGTCTTCGAAAGTGAAAACCACCCGGCTGTTATCCTTATCAATAATGACTTTGTCTCGTTGAATATTAGCCAGAAAGTAAAATGAAGGCTTGTATCCATTCACGATGTAAGGTCCAATGACTGATTTCCAGTGGTCAAAAACTGCTTCAAAGTTTTCTTCGTTGATTACTTTCTTATCGCCAAAGTCAAATATCAGTTGCGGATTCAGTGCATTGTCAAGGTTCTTTTTAAAAGCATCCAGCTCCTGCCTTTTCGTAATAGCGTAAATATGAATCTTTCCTGTCTCGGGTTCTTTTACTAAGTGGTCAATCAGTTTTGGGTCGGGTTTACTGGCAGGCCTTTCCCAATCATAGGCATCACTTGTGTAGTATGTGCTCCATTTTCTTGTTTCGGTAAGTGTTGCTTCGTTCTTATCGGCAAGGCAAATGAAAAAAGGAATGGCTTTGCTAATTTGAACGTATTTGAGCCTACGGATGTAGTAAAGCGATTGAGCCAGTATGGTCGCAAGAGCTTTAAGATTATGGAAGTTCTTATCGGCCTTAAATTCAAAAAGAACCTGCGGAGTGTATAAGTCATTTCTGCTGGAAGTGTTGTATTTGATATTGAAGAAATTGGCATAAATGCCTCTTACTTCATCTTCCTGTGTGGATCTCTCTAGCTGATTTTTAAACTCTTCGAATTTCATTTCTCTTATTTGAGTTTGTTTCACTTCGATAAAAATAGGCCTTTGGCATTACTTGTTTGTTCTGAGTAAAAAAATGGGTTTCACCAAAACAAAACAACCCGTAACCATCACAGCTACGGGTTGTTGGTAAAAGAAAGCAGCAAGATTATTTACCCGCTTTCTTCACGTATTTCTCCAGCCAGCTGTATTGCTCCCACAGCAGGTGCAGCAGGTTTTCTTCGGCAGCGTAGCCATGGCTTTCATATGGCAGGCTTACAAAACGTACTGTACCGCCGTGGCCTTTGATGGCATTGTACAAACGTTCGCTGTTGATGGGGAAGGTGCCGGGGTTGTTGTCGGCATCGCCATGCACCAACAGAATGGCATCTTTAATTTTATCGGCATAGCTAAACGGACTCATTTTGTAATACAAGTCGGGTGCCTGCCAGTAAGTGCGTTCTTCATTTTGGAAACCAAACGGCGTCAACGTACGCATATAAGCTCCACTGCGGGCAATACCGGCCTTAAACAGGCGGCTGTGGGCCATCAGGTTGGCCGTCATAAAGGCGCCATAGCTGTGGCCACCCACTGCTGCACGGCTGGTATCGCCAAAGCCCAAATCGTGTGCTGCTTTCAGGCCTGCTTCAGCATTCCAAATGAGTTGCTCTACAAAGTTGTCGTTGGGTTGCTTGTCGCCTTCGCCCACAATCGGAAACTCCGACTCATCCATTACCGCATAGCCTTGTGTAGCATAAAAAATGGGTGAGCCCCAGTTGAGGCGTGTAAAGGTGTATTTGCTACCTCGTACCTGTGCAGCATCGCTGGCGCTTTTAAACTCACGTGGGTAAGCCCACATCACAATGGGCAAACGGCCATCTTTCTTTGCATCATAACCGGCAGGCAGGTAAACAGTTGCTGTAAGGTCGATACCATCTACACGTTTGTAAGTGATTTTTTGCTTGCTAATCTGTCGCAAGGCAGGCTGAGGATCGGGGAAGCTAGTCAACGCTTTTACGGTATTGGCCTTGATGTCACGCATGAAATAATTGGGTGCTTCTGTCGGGCTTTGACGGCTGGTAATTACCCATCCTTTTTCAGCATCCAAAACATCAGTTACGCTTTCGTAGTAGCCTTTTTCGCAGCGCCAAACGATGTTGTTCTTTTTGCTGGCCAAATCGAAAATGGCATAGAAAGGCAAATCGCCATCAGGAGATGCGCCGGCACCAATCATGGGAATGCCAGTGCCATTGTTCACCGTTTGCAGCACATTGCGGCCATACTGATTGCGATGTAATACGGGAGAACCCGGATCGCTGTAGCGGTCGTTGGTGCTGCGGTCGAAGAGTACTTCTTTAGCACCGGTGCTTGGGTTGAGCATCGACAATTTTGCCCGCTGCTTGCCTTGCAGACCTTCATTCAACAAGGCCATGTTGGCATCGCCCCACACCATGCCGCGGTAACGCATTTCAGTTTTGGTGAGTTCTTTTTCGGCGCCGGTAAATGGAGCACTCAACATGTATACTGCATCATGAAAGGGTACATTGTTTTTCATGATACCGCCATCGAGTGGCTTGGCCCAATACACAGTGGCTGGCTCATCGGCCCGCCAGTTGTGGCCACGGGTAATGTCTTGCACGTTGTCGAAACCTGTGGGTGAACTTTCTGCCGACGGCAATTCGGCCAGCACTTTCACGGTTGCACCTTTACGATCGGTTATTTTCATGGTGCTGGGAAAACCATTTACCTGCACCAGATAGCTGAATGGCTTTTTGATGGTTTCGATGAGGTAATATTTTTTGTCGGGGCTTACTGAGGCACGGCTGTAAATGGCCGGAGTGCCAATGGCTGTTTCTAAACCGCCTTTGTTTTCTACCAACTGACTGGTGGCATAAAATTCAAACAGTTGCTCGTCGTAAGGATTCTTGATCAAATCCTGATAGGTACGGCTGGGAGCGGCTTTGCCGAGGTTTTGCTGTACCACAGGACCCTTGGGTGCTAATGGCTTTGGTGGTGCCTGCGAAGCTGGTTTCAATGCCACGTAGTACAACAAAGTAGCATCGTCTACATAGCTGTAGTCGCCCAGTACCAGGTTCAGGCTCTTCTTGTTTACTTTTTTGGCTACGCCGGTTTTGATATCTGCCTCGTACAAATCAATGGTGTTGGCGGTGGTATGGCTGAAGGCAAATTTTGTCTGCGAAGGATTCCAAACGGGGCTGCCAGCTTTCAGGTTGGCGGGCAGGCCAGTTACCTGCATTTCTTTGCCGGTGGCTACGGTTTTGATTTTAAAATTGGTGATGTAGGTGCTGCGGCTGGGGCCAAAATTATTTGGGTTGAGGCGCATGCCTGCAATGCGGAGTTCGGGCTGTGCCAGTTCTTCAATTTTGGGGTAAGAGCTACGTTCACTGAGCAGCATGTACGTGCCTTTGTCGTCGATGATGACAGAAGGCGTGCCGGCTGCCAGCAAAATATCGGCAATGGCTTGAGGTGGTCGCTGATACTGAATGTCGTCTTGTGCCATGCCCTGCAGCGAAAAGGCGAAGAGCAGGAGGCCAAGGAATTTCTTTTTCGTCATCATGCTTTATTGTGTTTTGAGAAAGATAGGACGATGTTTTGGGTTTTGTCCGACTGTTGCGTTTTTTCAACGCAAAGGCGCAAAGCCGGTAAGATTTTGAGAGAAGAATGTTTCGGGTTTTTAGTTGGTGGTTTGCAGGTTCGGGTTTGGTTGATGGGAGCTGTTGAGTTCTTTCTTTCCTCCGTTTCTCAGTGGTACCGATGTAAGCATGCTTTTGAGTTGCTGTCATAAAAAATGGAACTGAGCATTCACTCAGTTCCATTAAAATCTTTGTGTCTTAGCTACTTGGCGTTGAAAGAAAAATCATCCATTTACCCAGGCTTCCCTTTCTTCCGGATTAAATTTCCAGGGGGCAAAGTTGTTTTCAATATTACCAAACATGGCATTCCACTCGCCGGGGCTGTTGCTCTCGTCGAGGATGAGGTAGCGGCGTTGTTTCAAAATAATATCCAGCGGAGAAATGCTTACAGGGCACTCTTCCACACAGGCATTGCAAGTGGTACAGGCCCGCAGTTCCTCCACCGTAATGTAATCATGCAACAAGCTTTTACCATCGTCTACCCATTGGCCATTGTTGGCCGCCAGCACTTTGCTTACTGCTTCGGCACGGTCACGGGTTTTCATCATGATAGCCCGGGGGCTGAGTACTTTTCCGGTGCTGTTGGCCGGGCAGGCGGTACTACAACGGCCACATTCGGTGCAGCTGTAAGCATCCAGCAAATTCTTCCAGCTGAGGTCAAAAATATCTTTGGCACCAAACTGATTGGGCGGCGCCTCGGGCAGTTGACTGAGCACAGGATGTGTAGCAATATCCTGCCCCATGGCCAGTGCCACTTCCTTCTGAATCTCTGGCATGTTCTGCATTTTGCCATAGGTTTCGGGGCGGGCAAACCACGCATTGGGAAAGGCAAACAAAATGTGCAAATGCTTGCTGTACGGCAAGTAGTTCAGGAAGGCCAGAATGCCGATGATGTGCAACCACCACGCTGTTCTTTCAATGCCTGCCAGTGTTGCGTTGGACAAGCCGCTTAACAAAGGGGAGATGTACTGACTAATGGCAAACGGGCCAACTGCATGTTCAGCATACGGCGCCACGTTGTTGGCAATCAGTACGCCTTCGGTGGCATTCATGAGCAAGAACAACGACATCAATACAATCTCCGTGAAGAGAATGTAATTAGCATCGCTGCGGGGCCAGCCATTCAAATCATTGCTGATAAAACGACGTAGTTTCAGCACGTTTCTACGCACCAAAAACACTACGCAAAAAACGAGTACGGCAAAGGCCAGTATTTCAAAAGCATTGATGAGAAAACTGTAAAAACTGCCCAGCATGGGAGCAAACAAACGATGGGTGCCCAACACACCATCCAGCACTATTTCCAATACCTCAATATTGATGATAACGAAACCCGCATACAGCACAAAGTGCATGATGGCCACCAGCGGATTTTTGAACATCTTTTTTTGGCCCAGCGCCAGCAATAATAAGTTGCTCATCCGCTTGTTGCGGTCGGTTTCAATGGTCTCGTCCTTACCCATTAAAATGACCTTACGGATACGCCCAATGTTGCGGGAAAACAACCAAACAGCTGCGGCAACAACACTTACAAACAACGCCTGAGCCAGATATTGCATACAAATAAGTTTAGCAAGCACAATAAATCGATGGCACTAAATTAAGTGCCCTGCTGCTATATTGTTTGTTTTGTGGTTAATTTGCCACAAAGCGTTTACAAAGTGGTTAAAAATTACATACTGGATAAGGCAGGCATCGACTTGCGGTTGCAGCGGATGGCCTTGGAAATAGCCGAGCAAAATATGGATGAGCAACGCATTGTAATTGCCAGTATTTTGCCCAATGGCGCCATCATGAGCGACATTATCAAAAAAGAGTTGGCTAAATATTTCGATGGTGTTATTGAAGAACTGACCATTGATCTGGATAAACGTCATCCCGGTGAAATATCGCTGAGCAATCAGCCCGATTTGAATGGTGCTGTACTGCTGTTGCTCGACGATGTGGCCAATAGCGGCAAAACGCTCACCTATGCTTTGAAGCCATTTTTAGAGCATCATCCCAATAAAATTCAGACTGCAGTTCTGGTAGCACGTACCCATCGTAAGTTTCCGATACAGCCTGATATTGTTGGGTTCAGCCTGGCCACTACGCTGCAAGATTATATTGATGTAGAAGTGGCGGATGGTGTAATGACCGGTGCATGGATTGCGTAAATCAATAACAAACAAAAAAGCGGCCAATACTTATGTGTTGGCCGCTTTTTTTAAATACACTACCTGCTATTTCAATAGCGCCTTTATGGCATCGGTATTGTATTCTTCCTTGCCTGAAATCTCTTTTACCAGTTGTCCGTTCTCATCAAAGAAAAAGCTGGCCGGAATGCCGGGAACATTCAGCAAATCGGGGAGGTCGCCAGCAGGCATGTAACTATGTGCAAACAGGTTTTTGCCTTGCATAAACTTGATGGCATCAGCTGCGTCTTCATCAAGCGATAATAAGATAATGGCTGCTTTACTGGTGTCGATAGATGCGGCAAGCTGTTCAATGCCTGGCATTTCTTCCCGGCATGGTCCGCACCACGATGCCCACAAATTGAGCAATATTTTTTTTCCTTTAAATGAAGCCAGCGAAACGGTTTTGCCACTGAGCGTTTTCATGCTTAGTTCGGGCAATGTTTTACTATTTTCAGCAGGAGCAATTGCTGTTGCAGCAGGCTTATTTTGACAGGCCATTACCCCTGCTGATAGTAGCAAAACGAGTGCAAAAGCAGAGAAGAGAATACGTTGCATAATGAACATTGAGATGGTTCAAAAATAAGGAAGCACCCACTGGCATTGTGTTAAATGCCGGTGAGTGCCCGTTGTTTCAAATAATAATTAAGCTGATTTGCGTACCAGTATATTAATGACATCTTCTACACTACCACCATTGTAAATATTGGCTACGCCTAATTGTTTCAGGTAGCTCACTACCTGGCCGCTGCGGTTGCCGCTCCGGCAAAAGAACACAATGTTTCTTTGACCAATACCTTCAATGCTTTTCCATTGTGCAGGTATTTGATCCATGGGAATGTTGATACTGCCTTCAGCTTTGTACATGTTGAATTCCATTGCTGTTCGTACATCTACAAACAGTGTGTCGGGGAGTTGAACAATTTGTTGGTATTGCATATTCGTTGTTTTTCATTGGTGATGATTGTACAAAATTGCATAGGGTCGTCAGGCCTATGTATGACTCAAGTTACACAAGCATCTTTGGCAATTTGTGCTACTGTTACATGCTACTGTTACAAAAGAAAGACCTCCGCATAGCGAAGGCCAATCTTGTCATTAAGCAGCACACTTTTACTCACTCACCAGTGTATTGCCATTAGCTGTCCATTCATTAATGCCACCCATATAGCTGGCAATATTTTTATAACCGGCTTTCGCCAAAACCGAATATGCAATAGCTGTTCTGTCGCCACCCTGGCAATGCAGTATTACAGGTGATTCTGTAGGAATTTTATCCATGTTTTTTTCAATGGTTCCTACAAAAACGTTTGCGGCGTTTTTAATGTGGCCAGCTTTGTATTCTGCCACACCACGCAGGTCAATGATGCGTGTGTCGCTATTGTCTGCCATTTTTTCTTTCACTACATTTTCGTCTACCAGTGCTGCTGTTTCCAGTTTGCCACCGGCAGCTTCCCATGTTTTTGTAGAGGGAATAAAGCCCAGGATATTATCCAGACCAATCCGCATCAACTTTCTGGTAAGATCATCGAGTTGCTCAGGGTCTGCCAACAGGATAAAAGATTCATCATAATTGAGGAACCAGCCAGCCCATGTAGCAAATGCGTTGTTGCCCTGAATATTGAGTGTGCCGGGAATGTAGCCAGCGGCAAAGTCCATTTTCAAACGGGTGTCAATTACTTTAATGCCTTGCTTCATAGCAGCCATCAGTTCTTCGGTATTCAGCTGCTTCAGTTTTGGAACGCTTGTGAGCAAGGGGCGGTCCACTTTATTCAGCTTTTTCATCATAGCAAAGTACTTGGGCGGCTCGGGCTGGTCTGCCAGCAAAAAGTTGATGAACCCGGCTTCATCCTGCTGAAAACGGAATGCCCAGTTACGTACTTTTTCATAACCCACAGTAGAGCTGGGCACTGCGCCCAAAGCCTTTCCACAGGCCGAACCGGCACCATGGCCGGGCCATACTTGTATGTAGTCTGCCAGTGCGGTAAACTTCTGAATAGATTCAAACATTTGGTGTGCACCTTTGTCCTGAGTGCCAACCAAACCTGCGGCTTTTTCCAGTAAGTCGGGGCGGCCAATATCACCTACAAATACAAAGTCACCTGTAAAAATCATCACAGGCTCTTCGCTGGCCGACACATCTGTCAGCAAAAAGCTGATGCTTTCAGGAGTGTGCCCGGGTGTATGCAGCACTTCAATTTTCAGGTTGCCCACTTTTACAATGTCGCCATGCTTCAATGCGTTGTGTGCAAATTCATATTCCCAACCGGGGCCGCCTTCGCCACTCAAATACATTTCTGCACCAGTAAGAGCAGCCAATTCACGTGAGCCCGCCAAGAAGTCGGCATGTATATGTGTTTCGAAGATGTGGGTGATCTTCATATTGTTTTGCACAGCTATCTCGAGGTAGGTGTCTACATCTCTTTTGGGGTCAATAACTGCGGCTACACCTGCTTTTTGACAGCCGATAAAATAGCTGGCTTGTGCAAGCGTTTTGTCGTACACGTGTTGAAAAAACATATGGATTAAATTGATTGGTTACAAAAATGATGGTGTAATGGATAAACTTGTAATGATGGAGTATCACTATTAGTGAGCCGATGGAACAGAGAGGAAAAGCTCTTTGATAATGATGTAAATACCCATTACCAACACAAACCAGCCGAAGCCTTTTTTTAAACTTGCTGCAGAAACTTTTTTACTCAGCAAATTGCCTACAAAAATACCTGCTATGGCCAGAGCTGTAACGGTAAGCAAAAGGGGCCAGTCCATGACTGTTTTACCCAAGTCGCCGGTAAAACCGAGTAAAGACTTTGCTGCAATAATGAGGAGTGAAGTGCCCACCGCTTGTTTCATGGGGAGCTTGCTGAGCAGCACCAATGCTGGAATAATTAAGAAACCACCGCCGGCACCTACCAGTCCGGTAAGCACACCTACTATGGCACCTTCCAGCAAAATCAATGGGTAGTTGAATACTTGTTTTTCTTCAGGACAATCAACGCATTTTTTCTTTTCTCTAATCATAGAGATGGAGGCAAACACCATCAGGATGGCGAAAAGCATCATCATTAGTAAAGGCTTCGTCACAATGAAATCACCTATGGTAAACACTTCATTGGGTAGGGCAGGTACTATAAAAGCACGGGTGGCATACACAGCTGCTATAGATGGGATACCAAAAATGAGTGCTGTTTTCAGGTTTACTTCTCCGGCTTTATATTTTGGGAAAGCACCAACCAAACTTGTAGCTCCTACAATAAATAATGAGTAAGCTGTGGCAGCTACAGGGTTTACACCAAACAAGTACACCAATACAGGAACCGTGAGTATAGAACCACCTCCGCCAATTAAGCCTAATGAAATACCAATGACCAGCGATGCGAGATAACCTGCTACTTCCATGAATTCGATTTAGAATACAAAATTGTCTGGTTGTTATTAGTTCTTCTGTGATTGTAATCACTCAAGATAGAATGTAAAAATGAGCTGAGTACTTTTTAGCATTTACGTTCATTTTCGCAGCCATTCAAAAGAGTTCCGATGAATACTTATCCATCCGTTCTTTTCCATTTTTTTCATCAGGCGGCTGATGACTTCGCGGCTTGAGTTGAGATCGTTGGCTATTTCCTGGTGCGTCAGTTTTACATGGTTGCCAAATTGTTTTACTTGTTTCAGCAAATAAAATTCAAGGCGTTCATCCATATTTCTGAAAGCAATTTCATTTACTGTTTGCAATAAATCATTATAACGTGAACGGTATGTTTTGATAACAAAGTAGTGCCAGCTCTTGTATTGCCCTAACCATTTTTCCATGTATTGTAACGGCACCGAAAGTACTACTACATCCGTGAGAGCTTTTGCCATGGCTTCGCTTTTTTCATGACCAAAATTGCATACCATACTCAAGGCACAAGCCTGCCCGGGCTCTAAGTGGTACACAAAAAACTCATCGCCTTCGTCGTCATCCTGATACAGTTTTACAACACCCTCAATCACCATCATGGTTGATCGGATGGGGTGCCCTTTTTTCAAAATCACAGACCCGGCTGCAAAGCTTCTTACGTTGCCATATTGCAACAGTTCTTCATACAGCCCGTCTTCAAGATTGGGGAATAATTTGCGTAGCGTCAGCTCGTCGGGCATAGTATTGTATCGTTGAAGTAATGATTCGTTAAGTACAAATAAAAATTGTTGCCAACCGGGGTTAAGTGATAATAGTCACCACCGGATTTTAGAGTTGGCTGACCGGCTCCTGATAGGCTGATCTTGGTAAGTCTGTGTTTAAGAGTGCCTGAATGCCGCCGGTTATATTGAGTACGTTGCCAAACCCACCGGCAGCCAAAATGCTGGCAGCAGTGGCCGAACGGTTGCCCGAACTGCAGAGTAAATGAATCGTATTGTCCGGGTTCAATGTTTTGCTCCACTTATAAATTTCGCCAAGTGGAAAGTGCTTACTGCCAATGATGTGCTGACTATTGTACTCGCAAGTTTTTCTGACATCCATTAAGCAAATGCCTTGCTGCTGGTGATAATTATTTTCAAAATCATATGCTTCTATATGTAGCAACGCCGCAACAGGTTTTTCTGCCTTAATCCATGCTTCAATACCGCCCTGCAAGTAGCCAATGGTATTGTTGTAACCAATGTTTACCAAACGGGAAATGACAGCTTGTTCTGTGCCTTCATCAAGTACCAACAATATCGGTTGCTGAAGGTCTGTTATCAATGCACCTGTCAGTTTTGAAAACTGATCGTCGAGGGCAATATAAACAGCACCAGGAATGAATGCAGTTGAGAACGCCGATACGGCTCGGGTGTCAATAATTAGTGCAGCATTTTCTTCTCTTGCTTTTTCAAATGCATTTACAGTAAGTGGGTGAAGTCCGTTGCACATCATTTCTTCCTGCGTAGTGGTACAGGCACTTTGATTGAGCAACACATTAAAAGGGTAGTAGGCAGGCGGAACAGGCAAGCCCTCTGTAGCAATTGCAATAAACCTATCCCTTTGCAACTGCGGATTCAAAGCATAATTCACTTTCTTCTGGTGGCCAATTGTATCCACAGGGCTATTGCCAATATTTTTTCCACAGTCGCTGCCTGCACCATGTGCCGGGTAAATCATGATATCGTCTGACAGGGGTAAAATTTTATTGCGTAACGAATCGTATAGTAATCCTGCTAAAAATTCAGGTGTAATTTCAGATTTCAATTGTTGCACAATATCCGGGCGGCCAATTTCTCCCACAAACAAGGTATCGCCTGTAAAAATGGCAATATCTTTTCCGGAGGCGTTACTTACCAGAAACGAAGTTGATTCTAATGAGTGGCCCGGGGTATGCAGCACTTTGATAGTTGACTCACCAACATGTAGCAGGTCATTATCTTTTGCAATATGTGCCCGGTAAAGCGGCTTTGCCGTAGGGCCAAACACGATTGTGGCACCGGTTCTGGCTGCCAGTTCCTGATGACCGCTAATGAAATCAGCATGAAAATGGGTCATCAATACATATTTCAAACGGATATTTGTAGCCGCCAGTTTTTCAAGATAGGGCGAAATAGCCCGCATCGGGTCTATCACTACAGCCTCTCCGGCATCGTACAAAAAGTATCCATTTTCAGAAAGCGCTTCGTTCCGAACTGTTTCTATGTGCATGCGGCTGTAATTTTCACCTAAACGAGATTCATCAAGGCCTTACAAAAGTCAGAACAGTAGCGGCGGGCTACTGTGACACATATCACTGGCACCTACCTGTTTTGCAAAACGAATGAACCAAGGTTTTCCACATTTCTTCTGAAAAATTTCAATGTTTAAACTTTGAAGTCTATTGAGAAATTAAGCTGTTTAAGTATTTCCTATAAGACGGTAAACAAAAAACAACAATTATGCACAGCAGTACAATGCATTATCAATGTTTTAACATTGAAGTTTGTTCATTAATATCAATAACCAAACATAGGAGAGAGATAGAAATAACTGGTATTCAATACTCCTGAGTTAATACGCTAAGCTATTTCTTGCTGATTAGTCATAAATAATTCTTCACTTCTCTGCATGGGCATCAACCAATCGGTTGCGATCCTTGTTATTCACAAAAAGCATTTATGGGCGTACTACAGCAAATCGGTGAGTATTTGTATTTGAAGAAAAAAGATCCAAACAAGCCTACTACTCAGTGGACAAAATACATGCACGGCATCAACAGAATTTCCATTTTGCTGTTTTTGTTGGCCTTGGTTATTCTGGCCGTTAAGCTAATCGTCAAGAAAGGTTAGGCAAGCAGCAGCTTCGAAATATGGCCGGCTGCTGTAGCCGACGCATCACCTCCGGCTGCCAGCAACGCAAAAAGCTCCTCATAGTCCTTCTTTATACGATGAATATTGGATTTGTCGTTCAGAATAGCATCCAGCTCTTTCGAAATGGCTTCCACATTCATGTCGTGCTGAATCAATTCGGTTACCACAGGTTTATCCATAATGAGATTTACCAACGAAATGTATTTGATGGTAATGAGTCGCTTGGCAATGGCGTAGCTGATGGGGCTGCCTTTATAACATACCACTTGTGGAACCCCAAACAAAGCCGTTTCCAGTGTAGCAGTTCCACTGGTTACTAAGGCTGCAGTGGCGGTTTTTAATAGCTCATAAGTAAGGCCGCCCACACAGCTCACATTAGGATAGCGACTAACGAATTGCTGATAAAAACTTTCATCGGTGCCCGGCGCCATAGCCACAATAAATTGATATTGCGGAAAACGCTTGGATACTTCCAGCATCACCGGCAGTTTTACATTTATTTCTTGTTTGCGGCTGCCGGGCAATACTGCAACAATTTGTTTTTCAGAAAATGAGGCAATACATGGCTGAAACTCCTGAATAGTTTGCACCAATGGATGTCCAACGTACTCTACGTGCCATTGCCATTTGTTTTTATAATAGTCTTTTTCAAAAGGCAGTATCACCATCATCAAATCGATGCACTGTTTCATCATTTTTACCCGGTTTTCCTTCCATGCCCATACCTGTGGCGAAATGTAATAGGCCACTTTGTAACCGAGTGGTTTTGCCCATTTGGCTATGCGCAAATTAAAGCCCGGATAGTCAACCAATACAATTACATCCGGCTTGAAGGCTGCAATATCTTTTTTGCAAAAAGACAGGTTGTTGAGAATGGTACGTAGGTTCATGAGCACTTCTGCAAAACCCATGAAAGCCAGCTGGCGGTAGTGTTTCACCAAGGTTGCACCGGCCGCTTCCATTTTATCGCCACCCCAGCAGCGAATGTCTGCCTGCTTATCCTGCAGGTGAATTTGCTTAATGAGATTGCTTCCGTGCAAATCGCCGGAAGCCTCGCCGGCTATGATGTAATACTTCATGCGTAAAGGCTGAAATGAAATGAACTCAGGCGAAAAATTTGATCATTAAAGAAACTACAGCGTACACTACACTAATAGCGAAAACGCCTTTGGCTGTTTTATCGCGGTGCGTGTTGATGTATGCAGTAAATAGGCCAACATTCAACAACAAGCACACTACTGTAAGGCTCGACAATAAGCGTTTTTCAGAGGTCAGGTATTCAAGAAAAGTGCTGAATTCGTTAGGATAAATTTTCCAATAATAATAGATAACAACCCCTGCAAATGGTAGAAAAAATCCAAGTATCAAACCGAGCTTGAAGTTGTCTTTCGTCAGCATGTTCATGACCACTTTTCCTCCAGTTGCTGTTTCATTTTGTAATTGGTAAAGTCGATGGCGATGGGTACAACGCTAACGTAGTTATGTTCGAGTGCCCATACGTCTGTGTCATCGCCTTCATCCATGTTTACAAACTCGCCGGTAAGCCAGTAGTATTTGCGCCCATGCGGGTCGGTACGTTCGTCAAAATCTTCCTGGTATTTGGCATAAGCCTGACGACAAATTTTAATACCTGCCAGTAATTCCATGCTGACTTTAGGAATATTGACGTTGAGTAGTAAATGATTGTCCTGTTTTTCGGCCAGCAGTTTCATCACTATTGAACGTACAACTTCTCTGGCTGCAGAAAAATCGGCTTCCATGCTGTAATCCATCAGGCTGAAGCCTACCGAAGGGATGCCTTCGATGGCTGCTTCCATGGCAGCACTCATGGTACCACTGTAGATGACATTAATGGCATGATTGGCACCATGGTTGATACCGCTCAAACACAAATCGGGCTTGCGGTGAATGAGTTTGTCAACGGCCAGCTTCACACAGTCGGCTGGGGTGCCGCTTACCTGCCAGGCTTCAATGCCGCCAAAAAGGTCGAGCTGGTTCATGCGCAGCGGGTGACCAATGGTAATGGCATGGCCCATACCGCTTTGAGGTTTATCGGGTGCTACTACTACAATTTGTCCCAAATCTTTTACTGCTTCCACCAGATTCCGGATACCGGGAGCCGTAATGCCGTCGTCGTTGGTTATCAGAATGATAGGTCGTTCGTTTGTCATAATGTAAATGCTGGCGTAAAAGTAAACCCGGTGCCAATGCCGCAGTGGCAAAAGGCTATTTATCTTTTGCAAAAAAGAGGAGCTAAATATTTTGGCTTTGCAAAAATATTTAGTAATATTGCCAAAACAAGTAGCAATGAGTTTCGCCGGAAAAAACTTCAAGTACCTTCGCAAATTGCGTGGATGGACACAAGAAGACTTTGCCAATATAGTGGGCATTAAGCGATCGTTGGTAGGTGCCTACGAAGAGGAGCGGGCCGAGCCCCGCCTCGAAGTGGTAGAAACTGTGTGCAGCATTTTTAAGCTATCGCTGGAAGATGTGTTGCTGAAGGAACTGGCCGATGAAGGAGAGTCATACATGGCCAAACGCCGCAAGCTGAAAATGGGTGCTGAGCGTTCCAATATTCAGTTTGTACCAGTAAAGGCCGCGGCTGGTTACCTGGCTGGATACAACGATCCTGAATTTGTTGATGAGCTCAACACATTTACACTACCTATGCTGGGCCCCGGCGAATACCGTGCTTTTGAAATCATTGGCGATTCTATGTTGCCTACGCCCAGTGGCAGTGTAATTGTGGGAGAGAAGGTTGAAAATCTGGAATATGTAAAATCCAACCAGGCATATATTGTAGTGAGCCGTACGGATGGAATCGTTTACAAACGGATACAAAAAGAGCCAAAGTTGGAAACAACACTCACTCTGGTAAGCGACAATCCTCAATACCCGCCTTACACCGTTAAGTCGGAAGACATTGCAGAAGTATGGCAGGCCCAAATGATTCTGAGTCGCCCTATGGAAAAACCCGTGTGGGATGTAAATCAGCTGGCTAGCGTAGTGAATACGTTGCAAGAGCAGGTAAACTCACTCAAATCAAACCGATCTTAGTATTATTTCAATGGGTGAGTAAGTAAAAAAAGCTGCCTCCTTTTGGGGGGCAGCTTTGCTTTTTGATACAAATGCGATTATAAAATCAGCATCGCATCACCATAGGTGAAGAAGCGATACTTGTCTTTGATGGCTTTTTTGTATGCCTCCATTACCAAATCATAACCGGCAAAAGAGCAGGCCATAATAAGCAGGCTCGTTTTGGGCAGGTGGAAGTTGGTTACCAATGAATCGGCAATATTGAAATCGTATGGCGGATGAATGAACATATTCGTCCAGCCTTCAGATGGTTTCAACAATTTTTCGGCAGTAAAAGATGTTTCCAATCCACGCATGGTAGTAGTGCCAATAGAGCAGATGCGGTGGCCCTCGGTTTTAGCTTTGTTTACAATGCGGCAAGCTGTTTCATCTATACGATAGTATTCAGCATCCATTTTGTGTTTGCTCAGGTCTTCTACTTCTATGGGGCGGAAAGTGCCGAGGCCGGTGTGCAGCGTTACTTCTGCAAAACGGACCCCTTTAATTTCGCAACGCTTAATCAATTCGCGGCTGAAATGCAGGCCGGCCGTAGGAGCAGCTACCGCACCTTCGTATTTGGCATATACAGTTTGGTAGCGTTCTTTATCTGTTTCATCGGGTTTACGCTTGATGTACTTAGGCAATGGTGTTTCGCCCAAAAAGTCAAGCATTTTGCGGAAAGCTTCTTCGGTATCATCCCACAAAAACTTGATGGTACGGCCACGGCTGGTGGTGTTGTCAATTACTTCGGCTACCAGTTCGTCATTGTCGCCAAAGTACAATTTGTTACCCACACGAATCTTTCTCGCGGGATCAACAATTACATCCCACAGGCGGTTAGGGCGATTCAGTTCACGCAGCAAAAACACTTCAATTTTTGCACCGGTTTTTTCCTTTCTGCCATACATTCTTGCGGGAAAAACCTTGGTGTTGTTTACTACAAATACATCCTTGTCGTTGAAAAAATCCATGATTTCGTAGAAATGATGGTCTCTCATTTCACCGGTCTTACGATCAATAACCATGAGGCGGCTGTCTTCGCGGCGCTTCAATGGGCTTTGTGCAATGAGGTTCAGCGGAAGGTCGAACTTAAACTGCGAAAGTTTCATACAGGAAAAATGCTTTAAAGTCAATAAAACTGATAACCTACAAGCACCTGTACGACTACGATACAAGATGGACATACTTCTGTGCGAAGCATGTGGAAGGGACACATCCAATTGGCCTTACGGCGCCAGTTGGTTATCAAATATTCCAATAATCTGCCATTATTGGGTTGGCAAAGGTAATAAGAAGCCGAACTAAAAAAGCCAGCCGCCAGAAATTTGCGCCTGTTAAAAAACAAACGCCTCATTATTTAGATGAGGCGTTGATGATTTAAAATTTCAGATGCCTAACTGTGAGGCCGTTATTCTGTAGTTGCTTCAGCGACTCTATACCAATTTTAATATGTTGGTCTACAAATTTGCTGGTCACATTTTTATCGCTGGCTTCAGTTTTTACACCCTCTGGTACCATGGGGCTATCGCTTACCAGCAGTAATGCGCCGGTTGGTATTTTGTTGTAAAAGCCTACGGTGAAAATGGTGGCCGTTTCCATGTCGATGGCATAGGCCCTTACTTTCTGCAGGTATTCTTTAAACTCATCATCGTGCTCCCACACCCGGCGGTTGGTGGTGTAGCAAGTACCTGTCCAGTAGTCTACACCCATATCGCGGATGGTGGTGGACACGGCTTTTTGCAAAGCAAACGCAGGGAGTGCAGGCACCTCGGGCGGGAAGTAGTCGTTGGAAGTACCTTCACCACGAATGGCAGCAATGGGTAAAATCAGGTCGCCAATTTTGTTGCGCTTTTTGAGGCCCCCACATTTGCCCAAAAAAAGTACCGCTTTTGGCTCTATGGCCGATAGCAAATCCATAATGGTAGCAGCACCTGGGCTGCCCATACCAAAGTTGATAATGGTAATGTTGTCGGCAGTGGCACATTGCATGGGCCTGTCTTTACCAATTACTGCTACATTGTGCCATTGGGCAAAGAGATCTACATAATTACTAAAATTGGTGAGCAGAATATATTCACCAAATTGTTCGAGAGATTGGCCGGTATAGCGTGGCAGCCAGTTGTTTACTATATCTGTTTTTGTCTTCATATCAACTTGAGCTACAGCGTTTCATCACTGCAGGATAATTGATAAAGGTAATCAATACTTTTGGCTGATGATACAAATCAACTTTCCTGAGCCAGCGTTTCGATTGAGAGAGACGGATGGGATGAGGGAAATATTTGATCCGCTGCGCAAAAGATGGTTGGTACTTACGCCTGAAGAATGGGTGCGCCAAAACCTGTTGCAATGGCTGGTACAAGTGCAACAAATTCCTGCGGCCTTAATTGCATTGGAAAAAATGATTGTGGTTGCTGACAGAAAGCGTCGCTTCGATGTTGTGGTATATGACCGCCAACACGCACCCTGGCTGCTGATTGAATGCAAGGCGCCTGACATTTTATTGAACGATAAAGTATTGCAGCAGGCACTCAGCTACCTCAGCAAAGTGCCGGCGCAACTGCTCATAATTTCGAATGGGCAACAACATTTGTGCTGGCAGCGGCAGGAGGGAACCCTGCAATTGATAGACCAGCTTCCTCCATTATCATAAAAAAAGCGACTGTTAAGAAACAGTCGCTTTTTGCATCAATCGATATGCCTTGTATTATGGGAAAATTCCAAGTTCTGAATAGCTTGTTGCAACCTTGTTGATAGCTACAACGTATGCAGCACTACGCATGTCCGGAATCTCCGGATTTTTGTGCCAGCACTCGATGATTTCACGGGTGGCTTGCACCATGGTTTCTTCGAGGCCGCTATGAACCAGATCTACTTCATCGGGGCCGTGCATGATGGCTTTTCTTTCGGCTTCGGCCATGTTTTTACCCGACAGTTCTTCCATTTGGTTGAGGATGCGGGCATTCATGTTTTCGGTGAAGCGTTTTTCCATGCGACCATACCGAACGTGGCTCAGGTTTTTCAACCATTCGAAGTAGGAAACCGTTACACCACCTGCGTTCAGGTACATATCAGGTACGCATACAATTCCTTTTTTAGCAAATACTTCATCTGCTTCCGGCGTACAGGGGCCGTTGGCTGCTTCTCCAATGATTTTGGCTTTGATGCGGTCTGCATTTTCACCATTTATCACGTTTTCCAATGCAGCAGGAATGAGGATATCGCAAGGTAGTTCCAGCGCTTCTTTGCTATTGGTAATGTTTGTAGCTCCGGGGAAGTTGAGAATGCTGCCGGTTGCTTTGCGGTGTTGGAATACTTCTTCTTCGTTCAGGCCGTTCTCATTGTAGATTGCGCCTTCGTATTCTGCAATGGCAATTACTTTGCAACCCCCTTTTTCACGGAAAAATTTGGCACTATGGTAGCCCACGTTGCCGAGGCCTTGCACCACTACTGTTTTGCCTTCGAGTCCTAATGGCAAACCAATTTTATTCATTACTTCAGGCATGCTGCACACTTCACGTACACCAAAGAATACACCGAGACCCGTGGCTTCTTTACGACCACGTACGCCGCCTTGTGAAATAGGCTTACCCGTTACACAACCATAGCCATCAATTTCGCCTGGCTTCAGAGTAGTGTAGGTGTCTACAATCCAAGCCATTTCACGTTCGCCGGTGCCATAGTCAGGAGCGGGAACATCAATACCGGGGCCAATGAAGTTTTTCTTCACCAGTTCAGAGGTGTAACGGCGGGTGATTTTTTCCAGCTCGTAAGCACTATGCTTACGAGGGTCAATTTTGATACCACCTTTACCACCACCAAAAGGTACGTTCACAATGGCGCATTTGTAGGTCATCAATGCAGCCAGTGCCATTACTTCATCTTGGTTTACTTCGGTTGAAAAACGGATACCTCCTTTGCAAGGAGCCTTGTGGTGGCTGTGTTGTACACGGTATGCTTCAATCACTTCAATGTGACCATCATCCATTTTTACAGGGTATCGCATACGCAGCACTGAGTTACATGCTTTGATTTGTTCGAGAATACCCGGATCCCATTTGGTGAATTTGGCAGCTTTGTCGAAGCTAGTGCCTACACTTTCAAAAAAACTGTACTCGGCAGACATAAAATGTTTTTTGGTTTAACAATCGTTATTTCTATAGCAAGCAGTCCATGCATGGCCGCATGGATATTTAAGCAACAAGGAAATCAGGCACTGTGTTCTTTTTCCAATGCCTTTACTTTTTTCTCTAGGCGAATGAGGTACAATACAATACCTGCCAACACGGTGGTAAGTACTGCTACCACTACGTAAATCTTACCGTTGCTGCGCATGGTATCTGCCATTTCTACCGGCTGATTTTCAGCAGGAACTTGTGCAAACATTACCAGTGAAGCAACAAAAAAAGCGAGGAACAGCGAGGCTGTTTTGATATACTTAGCCATTGAGAATGTTTCTGTCTTTAATAAGTTGAATGCGGATGTACAACTGCGATATCCAAACGCCCAGCAACGTCCAGCCCAACATGGCAGGCCAGAAAATAATGCGCATCATAGGGTCGATATCATTCTGGTTGATGGCCGGGTTGCCTTCGCCGCCGGGGTGCAGGCTTTCGTACATTCTGGGTATGATAAAAAGGGTAGGAAAGAGCATGGTGTATGCAAAAATGTTGTACACTGCACTTACCCGTGCTCGTTTATCAATGTCATCAATAGAAGAACGTAAAATGAAATAAGCTGCGTAAATGAGCAAGGCAATAGCCGCCAAAATTTGCTTGATATCGTTGCTCCACGGCTGGCCCCAGGTGTAGTTGGCCCAAATGGCGCCGGTTACAATACCCAACACGCCAAACAGCATACCCGTGCTGGCAAAACGGCTACCCTTTATATCGTGCGACAATTTGGAATGACGCAGGTATACAATGGAATACACTACAGACACCGACATTAAAATCATCATGCCAAACCACATGGGTACGTGGTAGTACAAATTGCGGATACTTTCATTGACAATGGGCCGTGCAGGAACAGGCAGCAAAAGGCCAGCCACAAAGGCGTACAACAAGCAGGCTACCGACAGTATTTTCCACCAGGATTTCTTCATGAATTGGGATGTCGTATTTGATGTTCGACATCGTTTGTGGTGTGCAAAAATAGGATGAAAGGGGGCTTCAGTTTGTATTAAAGTTATCCCAAACCAACGCTGGAATGTGCATGGGTTGCCAGGCGTAAAAAGTTGGGCAAAATAGTATCGTGAGTATATAAAATTTTATCAGGGTCACTCAGGTGATCAATCATATCTTGCAATTTAGCCTCGCCATGATTTTCAATCACGGTTTTCTTTTTGTCTTCCCGCAATAAATACATGGTCATACCAATGGCATCGGCTTCCGGATGAAACTGTGTGCCGAAGAAATAAGGCGAAAAGCGAATGGCCATCACGGCTCTTTCCAAAGCTACATGCGGCCGGGCTTTTTCTATACATAATAATGATGCACCCATATCGCGGAGTCGTTGGTGGTTGGGTTCAATCACCTGAAAATCGCGGCTGTCTACAGCGTAGAATGGCTCTTTTAAACCAGCAAAAACGGGTTCTGCTTCGGCTGTATTAATCATGTGAACAGGAAATACACCAAATGAAGTGGATCTTCTTTTGCAAACATTGCCCACTCTATAGTGCCGGCATGCCAGCTGAAAGCTGTGGCAAATAAAAAACACATGTTTCTTGTGCACATTGGCCGGGTTGGCATTCCATTGTTCAATTTGTTGGAGCCAGCTAAAGTAGGCGGCTTCCCACTCGCTGCCTTCCGATTCGAGAGGGCTACCCGGCCCACCACTGCTGATGAAAATATCGAAGCTGGTATCGGGCACTTCCAGTTTGCGGCGAACGTCAAACTCGGTAATGGTAATATCCAGCCCATGATGGTCGGCAAAACTGTTGACTATTTCACGAATGCCCCGCATGCCCTGGTTTTCGAAACCTTCATACAAATCGAGAATTGCCAGTTTTACCATGCTAAACCTTTCAATTAGGAAAGCGGCAAAAGTAGGTATCCCGCATTTAGTTCATGCAGGTAGGTAATAAACAACAAGTGCACATCGGCAAATAATTTGTAGTTGAATGAGTAAGAATGAACCAGTGAGTTCCTGAAAATTATTTAGATACCAATTCTCTTTATTCTGTCTATTGTTTAAGCAACCTCATAGGACAATAGTTTGGGAATAAATCTGTTAACAAAATTTTTACAATTACATAACCAAGGGTTATATTGCAATCCTAACCAATTTCTTGTTCAACCAAAAACAAAACAGTATGAGAAAAATGCTACTACTTGTAGTGGCTCTGGTCAGCTCATGGGCCATAGCTATTGCACAAAAGGTAGAGGTAGCTGGTAAGGTTACCGACAAAAACGGTGCTCCTGTAGCGGGAGCCACTATTACCGAAAAAGGAACCAGAAACGCCACAATGGCGGAAGGTGACGGTTCATTTAAACTGACCGTAGCGCCAACCGCTAAACTGGTTATTTCTGCCACAGGTTTTCAAAGCATTGAACTGGCCGCCAACGTAAATCTTTCTGTACAGCTGTCAGCAGCTGAGAGCAACCTGAGCGAAGTAGTAGTCACCGCCCTCGGTGTAAAAAGGGAGAAAAAAGCCCTCGGTTAAGCGGTGCAGGAAGTAAAAGGTGAAAACCTGACCATTGCCAAATCACTGGACGTAAGCACCAGCCTGGCTGGTAAAGTTGCCGGTGTGCAACTGGTTGGTTCTCCCAGCTCTACGTTCGACAATGCCGACATCCTTATTCGTGGTGTAACTGGCCTTGGACCTCAAGCCCCCATTTTTGTGGTAGATGGTACCATTACCAACCAGAGTGCCGTAATTATGGACAACGTTGAAAACGTAAGCGTACTGAAAGGACCTGCAGCCACAGCGCTGTATGGCCAGCGTGCCGCCAACGGAGCCGTTGTTATTACTACTAAAAAAGGTACCCGTAAAAAAACAAGCAGCGTAGAAGTAAACCTCGGTGTGACTTTTGAAAATCTGGCACTCGTTCCACCTTATCAAAACGAATATGCCGGCGGTTATTCTTCTTCTTATACCAACATCAACTCTTTGGGCGCCGGTTATCTGGATGCTCAGGGTTATTACATTTTCAAGTATCGTCCATCTGTACACCCTGCTTCTTGGGCATCTTTCGATGGCCAGCGTATGCTGGAATATGGTGCTGATGAAAGCTGGGGTCCAAAGATTGACGGCAACCTGTACCGCCCATACTACAGCTGGTATCCTGGCGATGAGTTTGGCAAAATGGTGCCCATGACACCTCAACCAAACAACATCAAAAACTTCTTCCGTACGGGTACTAACCTCAACAACTCTATCGCCTTTACCTCTGGTAGCGAATCGCATAACATCCGCATGACCTACGGCAACCAAAGCCGCAGTCTCATCATCCCCAATGCCAACCGTGAGCAGCATCAGCTGGGTATCAACAGTTCTTTTGATGTAGGTAAGTACCTCACCATTTCATCAGATGTAACTTATACCACCAACTACACCAAGGGCAAGCCACTCGAAGGCTATCGCCTGGATGGGTTGAACGTGACGCAAAACTTTAACCAATGGTTTCAACGCCAGTTGGATATCGAAAAAATGAAGACCTACCGCCAGCCCGATGGAAACCTGAACAGCTGGAACATAGGCGACCCCAACAGTACCGGCGATTATGCTTCTTACAGCAAACCGCAGTATTGGGACAACCCATATTTTGTATTGGAAGAAAACTATGGCACACAGCGCCAGAGCCGTTTGATTGGTAACGTGGGTTTGAATATCAAAATCAACAACCACTTCAACATTCAGTCATATGTACGGATGAACCAATACAGCAACGAAAACGATCAGCGTGTTGCTTCCGGTGGTTTAAATCTTGATGGATATTCCATTGCACAAAACCAATACCGCGAAATGAACTACGAAACCAACCTGATGTACAAAAACAAGTTTGGTGAGTTTTCTGTAGATGGTTTGCTCGGTGGCAACGTTCGTAAAAACTATTACAGTCAGTTGAGCGAAGCCACTACCGGTGGTTTAAGCTCTCCTAACTATTTTAATATTGCAGCTTCAGTTGGTCGTCCCGACATTAGCCGTGGTTACGAAAAGAAGATTGTGAACAGTGTGTATGGTAAGGCATCAGTAGGTTGGAGAGACATGATTTTTGTGGAAGGAACACTCCGCAACGACTGGTCTTCTGCACTGCCTGCCGAAAGCAATTCTTACCTCTATCCATCTTTGAGCAGCAGCTTCATCTTTACCGAACTGCTGAAAACAAGCTGGTTGAGCTTTGGTAAGCTCCGTGCTTCTTATGCTTCTGTTGGTTCTGATTTGGATGCGCATTCACTGGATATCGCTATCAGCAACGGTTCATTTTATGGTGCTAACCCTTCTGTATCTATTGGCAACCAGTTTCGTGGTGGCGGCATTCGCCCGGCACTTACCAAGGCCTGGGAAACCGGTATCGAACTGCGTTTCTTCAAGCGGATTGGCTTGGATGTAACCTTGTATGAAAACAACAACACCGACCAGATTTTGCCTGTAGACGTTTCACCTTCCAGTGGTTTCTCAACTGCACAAATCAATGCGGGTAATATTGTAAGCCGTGGTGTGGAAGTAGCTATCAATGGTACTCCAGTACAGTCTAAAAACTTTACGTGGGAAGTAAGCCTCAACTGGGCCCGCAACCGCAACGAAGTAAAAGAACTGGCTCCCGGCATCAATACTTATCTGTATGCTACCAACCGCTACGATACCCGCCTCGAACACCGTGTTGGTGGTGAGTGGGGTAGCTACTATGGTCGTAAGTGGAGAACTGATGAAAAAACAGGTCAGACACTCATCGACCAAACTGGTCAGCCATTGTATGATATCAACGTAAAAATTGGTAATGTACTGCCCGATTGGACTGGTGGTATGTTCAACTCTTTCCGCTACAAAGCATTTGATCTTACTTTCTCTATCGACTTCCAGAAGGGCGGCTTGTTCTACTCAGAAACACGCAACTTCAACACTGGTGCTGGCTTGAGCCAAGAAACAGTAGGTGTAAATGACAAAGGTTTCGACTGGCGTGATTATCCCGGTTCCTACACTGCCGCAGGCGGCAACGCAGGCAATGGTGGTATCCGTATCCCCGGTGTATTTGCCAATGGTCCATTGGTAGGCCAGCCAAACAACCGCTACATCAGTGCCCGTGCTTACTGGTACACCGCCCGTCAGCGTCAGGGTAGCGAGGTTTTGCTGGATGGCTCTTATGTGAAGCTCCGCGAAATCCGCTTTGGTTATACCATTCCTTCGAGCCTGTTGAAAAAAGTAAAAATTGCTAAGTCGGCCAACATTGGTTTGATAGTGCAAAACGCCTGGTTGATTTGGGCTACTACCAAGCAATACGGCATCGATCCTTCAGAATTGGAAGTGTTCTACCGCGAAGGTGGACAGCTCTCTGCCAGCCGTCAAATTGGTGGCAACCTGCGTATCACTTTCTAATCAACACTCTTTTGAAGCATTTAAAACAGAAAAGAAATGAAAAAACTACTAATACTTTTTGCAGCGGCTACCAGCCTGTACAGCTGCAACAAGTTTGATGATACCAACATTTCACCGGCTTTGCTTACGCAGGCTTCCACCAAAGCACTGCTTACCAATGCGCAACGCTCCATGAGTGATTTGGTGTTGGGCAATACAGCCGCTTCCCGCCTGGGTGCACTGTACGTGCAGCATTTGTCGGAAGGGCCATACCCCGGTTCATCATTGTACAGCGATAGAAACCTCACGTTTACTGCATGGTACACCGGTCCGTTGTACGATTTGCAAACGATCATCAACTACAACAATGAAGGTTTGGCAGCTGCCAATGGCAACGGTTCTAAAAACAACCAGATAGCGGTAGCCCGTATTATGAAGGCTTACTACTATTTGCTGATGACCGATAAGTGGGGCGATATTCCATACAGCCAGGCATTGCAAGGTAATAAGGCCTATTCACCCGTGTACGATAAGCAGCAGGACATTTACACCGCTCTTTTTAAAGAGCTGACAGAAGCCGTTGCACAAATCAATACAGGTGAGTCGAGTGTAGTAGGCGATGTATTGCTCAATGGCGACATGAATGCATGGAAGCGTTTTGCCAACACCATTCGTATGACGATGGCACTGCGCCTTACAAAGGCCGATGTAACCAAGGGTAAAGCGGAATATGCAGCAGCAGTAGCCGCAGGTGTGCTTACCAGCAATGCTCAAAATATTGCCTACAAATTCATTGCCGGCGATCCAAACAACTACAACCCCTGGTACAACAACTATTCTATCAGCAATCGTAATGACTATGCTATTTCTAAAACGCTGACAGATTACATGGAACCAAAAGCCGACCCACGGTTGAAAATCTATGGCGAATCGCTGAGTGGCGGTGTGGTAAAAGGTTTAGCCTACGGTCGTAACGTAGCAGTAAATATTCCTGCAGCATATAGCCGCATTGGTGATGCTTTCCGCAGTCAGTCTTCTGCTATGCCGGTGTTCAACTACGCACAGGTGCTGTTTATGCAAGCAGAAGCTGCCAAACTCGGTTGGGCTGCCGGTGGCGAAGCTGAGGCAGAAGCTAAATACAAAGCTGCCATCAAAGCTTCATGGGAGCAATATGGTGTGTTTAATCAGGCGGCATACGATACCTACGTGGCGCTGCCAGGTGTTGCATACGTAGCAGCTGATGGCCACAAGCAAATCATTACCGAAAAATGGGTACACTTGTACCTGAACAGCTGGGAGTCATGGAACGACTGGCGCCGTACGGGTTTCCCTGTGCTTACACCTGCTGTTGATGCAGTAGATTCTCGTGGTATTCCTTTGCGTTTGGGTTATCCTCCAACAGAGTCTGCGCTGAACGGCGATAACTACAAAGCGGCTGTTACTGCCATTGGTGGTACAGACGATAACTATGGAAAAATGTGGTGGTTGAAATAACCGGTGCGCTTTACTAACAACATGTATGCAAAAGGCTGACTCTCCGGAGTTGGCCTTTTGTTTTTAGGCATAAAAAAAGAGTGCTATTGGAGCACTCTTTTTGCTATCAATACATGTTGTTATTTCAAAAAGCAGTCTTCTATAAATGTGGTTACGGCTTTTAAATCGCCGCCGTTGGCTTCGTACACAGCTATTTGGCGGTCGGCACCTGTGCCTTGCTCCAGCATACGTCGGATATAGCCTACGGCATGGCGGCTGCCCAACGGGTCGAGCACATCATCTACAAAATCGAGTAGTTCATAAATCAAAGCCCGTGTGTTTACTTCGGCTTCTTTGCCAAAGTCAATCAGCGTACCATCAATGCCATAGCGGCTGGCCCGCCATTTGTTTTCGTTGATGAGGGGGCGGGGGTAAATAATAAAGTTCATGTTTTGGCTGCGCAGTTTGTACAGCTTGGCACACAGCGCCTGAAACAAAGCAGCAATAGCAATCGTTTCATCCACGGTCATGGGTATGTCGCAAATGCGAAATTCTACCGTATTGAAGAAAGGATGCACCCGTAGGTCCCACCAAATTTTCTTGGCATTGTCAATGCAATTGGTTTTGATGAGCAGGTTTACAAACCGGTCATAGCTTTCTACATTTTCAAAATACTCTGGCAGGCCGGTGCGTGGAAACTTGTCGAACACCTTGGTGCGGTACGATTTGTAGCCGGTGCGGCGGCCTTCCCAAAAAGGAGAGTTGGTGCTGAGTGCATACACATGGGGCAAAAAGTAACGGGCACTATTGGCGATGTGCATCGCAATGTCGCGGTTTTCCATACCCACATGCACATGCAGTCCGAAAATGAGGTTGCTGCGGGCAGCGTCCTGCAATTCATCAATCAACTGGCTGTAGCGGGCATGCTCGGTTATAAGCTGCATTTGCCAGCTGCTAAAGGGGTGCGTACCGCTGGCTGCTACTGATAAACCCAATTCGCCGGCAATGGTTTTAATGGTTTTGCGCAGCGTACTAATGTCTTTGTAAGCCTCTTCTATGTTATGGCAAATGTCGGTGCCAACTTCTACCACGGCCTGGTGCATTTCGGCTTTTACTTTATCCCGAATTACTTTTTGGCCTTCGGTTACAATGCGCTGATCGTGGCTGATTAGCTCCTTGGTGCTGGGGTCAATCACCATATACTCTTCCTCAATACCCAGTGTAAATTGTTTGAAGGATAAGGCCATAGCAAGTGTAGTTGTGGATGATAAAATTCTCAGGTCTTGAAAATAGGTGACAATTGCGATATACGTTTCAATGGAGTGCCAAAAAAATCCGCCATCGTTGGTTATACGTGGCGGATGATATGAATTCAAACAAGAGGTACTTACATTAAAGCTTTGCCTGCGGCACTGTTTTTAATGTAGGCACCCCAGGTAAGGTTGTCTTGGCCGGGTACTTGTGCCAATGCTTTTTCAATGGCAAAATTGGCAGCGGTTTCTATTACCCAGTCAAAGTTTTCCTGACCTACGCTGTTGATGTCGGCATCGGGGGCGGGGTTGCAAAAATCAATAGCGTACGGCACACCATCGCGAAGCGCCAACTCAACGGTATTAAAATCGTAGCCGAGGTATTGGTTAATACGCAGTACAATGTCTTCCATCAGTTTGTAGCGTTCGGGGCTGGGGCTAAAATCGGCCACATACCGCAGGTGATGCGGGTTGCGGGGCTCGTAAGGCATAATGCGTACATGCTTACCGCCAATGCAATAGCAGCGGTAGTATTCATCAAACACTATTTCTTCTTGCAGCAGCATTACCAGCTGTTCTGTTTCGGGGTGTTTTTGGTAAAAGTCGGCCAGGCTGTCGAGGCGGTACACATTCTTCCAGCCACCGCCGGCAAAGGGTTTCATGTATGCCGGAAATCCCACATAATCAAAAATGCCCTGCCAATCCATCGGGTAGGCGAGGTTAGTAAACGATTCGTTGCTGGTATCAGTTGGGAGCTCGTAAGAGGGGAGCAACACGGTTTTAGGCACGGGCACATTTATTTGCGTAGCCAGGCAGTTGTTGAAAAACTTCTCGTCGGCACTCCACCAAAATGGGTTGTTGATAACGGCCGTGCCCCGCAGCGCAGCATTTTTAAGATAAGCCCGGTAAAAAGGTACATCCTGAGATATGCGGTCGATGATGACGGCATATTCTGTGGGTTCGCCCTGCATTACTTTGCTGATGCTTACCGGTTCGGCAGCAACGCCATTTATTTGTTTGCTGTTGATGCGTTCGATTACGCCGTAAGGAAACGAACGTTCTTTGCCAAAGAGTACGCCAATCTTTTTCATAAGTGCATGTTTGTGGTTTGGATAAGAGAGCCTTGCATCAAATATATCGGGCAAAAAGGGAAGCGGCAAAATTACCCTTCAGTTTCGGGCAGTCATTTTTCAAATGGCTCATCCGGGGCGCTTTGCAAAAACTGAATGTTCCGCCGGATGCCGGCATACTTCGACCGCTTGAGCGGCGAGTGTCGGAAAATCTCTTTGAAACCTTCTTCCGTCAGCTCTTCCCAGTCTTTGCTGCTAAAGTTGAGGATGGCCGGAATAGGAGCGAAGCCCGGCTCCTGATGCGGTTGTACAAAACGGTTCCAGGGGCACACATCCTGGCAGGTGTCGCAGCCAAACATCCAGTTGTCAAACCGGCCCTGCATGCTGTCCGGTATCAGCATTTCTTTTAGCTCAATGGTGAAGTAGGAAATGCACTTGCTGCCATCCACTACTTTGTTTGGTAAAATGGCTTGTGTGGGGCAGGCGTCAATACAGCGGGTGCAGCTGCCGCAAAAGTCTTTGGCCATAGGTGCATCGGGCTCCAGCACCAAATCGGTAATCAGCGTAGCAATAAAAAAAAATGACCCCGATTGCTTGTGAATGAGGTTGCCGTTTTTGCCAATCCAGCCGAGGCCGCTGCGTTGTGCCCAGCTGCGTTCCAGCACAGGAGCACTGTCCACAAATCCACGACCGTTAATGTTACCAAATTGTTTTTTCAGGGCTTCAAAAAAAGCATTTAACTCCGTTCTGATGATGTCATGGTAATCTTTTCCGTAAGCGTATTTACTTATTTTTAAATCACTTGTTTTCTGTTTGTGCCCGGGATAGTAATTTTTAAGCACAGTTATTACAGAACGTGCACCTGGCATCAGTTTCGTGGGATTTACCCGCAGGTCAAAATGCTTTTCCATGTAGTACATTTGCCCATGCATGCCCTGTTGCAACCACTGCTCTAGCCGCCGGGCGTCATCGTCTAATGGCATGGCGGCAGCAATACCACAGTAGTTGAAACCGAATTGATGCGCCAATTGCTTAATGATATGTTCACGTGATGGTATCAAACTTGTATAATGTCAGTTTTTTGAAAGGATAAAACTAATAATATTGCTTGCTACTGTTGTTGATAGTTTGAATATAATCCTGCTACGCAAAGTTTCGTTTTAGAAAATGGATTTGTAGATTTCATTGATAGTGACTAAAGTGGTTTCATGAAACAAAAGGTTTTATTGCTCATCATTAGTGTGGTTTGTAGTTGGAGCTTTGGGCTGGCACAAACCGGCACCACACAGGCGGAAAAGGTAGATTTTACCTTCGGGAAAATAACTCCCGAAGCCTTTGAGCTACCTGCTGATGCCATTGAAAATGATGCAGAAGCATACATACTGTGCGATAAAGGTTTCTCCTCATTTGAAGGGAACAGCAAAGGCTGGTTTACGCTCCGGTTCGAACGAAAAGTGCGAATAAAAATAAACCATGCCAATGGTGTAAGTGCCGCCGATTTTCAAATACCCTTGTACCAGAGTGGGAGTGCCGTAGAGCGGTTGACCGGTTTAAAAGCCATGGCTTTTAATATAGAAGCCGGTAAGATTGTGTCTACCGAACTGACGGCCGATCAAGTGTTTACAGATAAATACAGCAACCGGCTGCAGTACAAAAAGTTTTCGGTGCCGGGGGCAAAAGCCGGTTCGGTGGTGGATGTAACGTATGTAATTGAAAGCGACTTTTTAAACAGCCTGCAACCCTGGGCTTTTCAGGGTTCGTACCCATGCTACTGGAGCGAATACGAAGTGGCTTTTCCATTTTTCTTCAACTATGTAACCCTGGCACAGGGCTATCAGGAATTTTATCAGCGCACCAGCAGCGAAGTAAGGCAAACCTTCAATATAATGGTACCATCTGCCGATGGCGTTGGTAGCCGCAGCCAAATGGTGCGTGAAGATGCCAACGTACAATTTACCCGCTGGGTAATGAAAAATGTACCGGCACTCCGCGAAGAAAATTTTACCACCTCACTTAAAAATCACATTGCTAAAATTGAATTTCAATTGAAGCAATACCGGTTTGAGGGTTCGCCGTATCAGGATGTAATGGGCAACTGGCCTGCGGTAGTAAAAGCCTACAATGAGTCGGGGAGTTTTGGTGCCGATTTGTACAAAAACAATGGCTGGCTCGATGATGAATTAGCAAAGGTTGTTACAAAAAGCGCATCCAAACTGGACAATGCAAAAGCAATAGTCAACTACCTGCAACAAAAATATTCGTGCAATGCAGGCGGCGAATTTTTGACCAGTAACTTAAAGGCAGTTGTGAAAGCAAAGGCCGGCAATGTTGGCGATATCAATCTGTTGCTTACTGCCATGTTGCACCACATCGGCATCAAGGTGCACCCGGTAATACTTAGTACCCGTGCCAATGGCTGGTCGCATGAATTTTATCCGCTTACAGACAGGTTTAACTACGTAATAGCCAAAGCCAACATTGATGGTACTACTTACCTGTTGGATGCCACGGAGCCGGGCTTACCTTTTGGCAAGTTGCCGCCTCAATGTTACAATGGCCATGCCCGTGAAATAGCCGGCGAAGGGCCAGCGTTGTACATCAGGGCCGATTCGGCAAATGAAAGAAAAGTGACCACTTTATACATGAGCAATGATGACAATGGTAAATGGACTGGTATTGTTACGGGCAACCTCGGCGTGTTTGAAAGCCTCCGTACACGGCGGTCTGCCAAGGCCGACGGCATAGCCACCGTAGCGGCACAATGGAAAAAAAGAGCACCCGCAGATTGCAGTATGAGTGAACTGAAATTTGAGCACCTCGATAAAGCGGAACAACAAGTAAAAGTGCAGTACAATATTACTCCGGAATTAGATACAGATGCCGACTTATTGTACATCAATCCATTGATGGGAGAGCAGTACAAAGAAAATCCTTTTGCCAGTGCTACCCGCCGCTACCCGGTGGAAATGCCCAGCACCGTTGACGAAATGTTTGTAGCCAACATAGAAGTGCCGGCAGGCTATACAGTGGAAGAAATACCCAAGAGTGCAAAAATCAATTTGTTTGATGAAGATGGATTTTATGAATACATCATTCATGCAGACGCCAACCGCATCATGCTGCGCAGCAGGCTGGTGTTACGCAAAGCAGAATTTCCGGCAGAAGACTATGAAAGCCTGCGGGAGTTTTTTAGTTATGTGGTAAAAAAGCAGGCAGAGTCCATCGTATTCAGAAAAAAACCGAAGGCATAAACAAGCCATTACAGTACATGAAATATTGGAGCATACTCACACTGGCGGCACTCCTGCATACCTGTGCCATAGCACAGCAATATGCCGTGGCGCTTATTCCCGATTCGCTGCGCAAAGCTGCGAACGTGGTAAAAAGAAACGACGTGCATGAAGTAATCATAGAAAGCAAACTGCGGGCCGAATACCGCTACACCGTGGCCTACACAATTCTCAATGCGCAGGGCGATAATTATGCCACGCATTACGAACGCTACCATAAGTTTCAATCCATCAACCACATTGAAGCCCATTTGTACGATGCCTTGGGCAACAAAATAAAGTCGCTCAAAAAAAATGAAATCGACGATTTGAGTGGCATGGGTGCCGGCACCGAAATATCCGACGACAGAATAAAGTCATTTGGCTTTTACCACAAAACCTATCCTTTCACGGTAGAGTTTACTGTGTCGGTGAGTATGAAGGGCCTCATGTTTTTACCCAATTGGTATGCTATAGAAGGAGAGGGGCTTGCTGTAGAGCAAAGCAGTTTTGAAATTACTACAGCACCCGGCATTTCAGTATTGAGCAAGGTCTTTAACTATCCCGGGCAGCCCATGCAAACCAGCAACAACGGCCAGCAAAAAATAAAATGGGAAGTACGCCAGCTGTCAGCCATACAACATGAGTATGCCGCACCACCGTGGCACGAAATATCGCCGGCTGTATTTACCGCCATGAAAGATTTTCAAATGGATCAGTACCAGGGCAGCAACGAAAGCTGGGCCCGGTTTGGAAGCTTTGTATATGAGCTCATTAAAGGCCGCGATGAACTGCCCCCCTTGCTGAAAGGCAAAGTGCAGGAATTGATTGCCGGTAAAAATACTACATACGAAAAAGTAGCAGCCTTGTACCAATACATGCAGCAAAATACCCGCTACATCAGCATACAACTGGGCATAGGCGGCTGGCAACCTTTTGATGCAGCCTTTGTGTACAACAAAAAATATGGCGATTGTAAAGCACTTGCCAACTACATGCATTCCCTGCTGAAAGAGGCCAATATTCCTTCCATTTACACACTGGTAAAAGCCGGCAGGGGCAACACCCGTTTTATTGAAGACTTTCCTTCTTCTCAGTTTAACCATGTGATATTGTGTGTGCCACAGTCAACCGACAGCATTTGGCTGGAATGTACCAGCCAAACGATGCCTGCAGGATACCTCGGCGATTTTACCAATAACCGCCCGGTATTGCTGGTGAAGGAAACCGGCAGCAAACTGGTGCGTACTCCACACTACAACGAACAACAAAACCAACAGCTGCGCCATGTAAAAGCACGGCTGAGCAGTGATGGTCATTTAATCATCAATGCCAATACGATGTATACCGCCATTCAGCAAGATGATTTGCATGGCATGATACATGCCCTGACTGCCGAAAAGCAAAAAGAAGTTTTGCAACAGCGGTTTGCATTGGGCACTTACGAAATCAAAAATTTCACCTATAGCGAACGCATGAAAACATTGCCGGAGCTGGAAGAAAACATTGATATTGAGGTAAGCAACTATGCACAGGTAACCGGCAAGCGATTGATGTTTGCACCCAATGTAATGTCGAAGGGTAACTGGCGGCTCAATCAGGATTCATCTCGCAAGGCTGATATTGTATTTACATATCCTTACACCGATATAGACACTGTAACCATTGATGTGGGAGTGGGCTACAAAGTAGAAGCGCTGCCCAAAGCGGTACATTTTACCACGGCCTTTGGTAGCTATCAGTCGAGCTGCGAGTATAAAGATGGCGCTGTGTTGTACTATCGCCGTATGCAGCGCAAAGAAGGCCGTTTTCCTGCCAGCCAATGGAAAGAACTGGAGCAGTTTTTTGAAAACATCACCAAGGCCGACCGCAGCCGCATTGTGCTGGTGAAAGAAGAATGATAGGTGCTTGAAAGAATATGTGTAGTAAGCTAAGGAGACCGGCAAGCGGGTAATTTTGAATGAAGCTCCCAACCCGGCCTTTGGGCCGGCAATCTGGCTACCAACTTTGTATTAGAGAAGAGACTAACGTTTTGCGGCTTGGCGAAGGTGGCGATTTAACCACAAATGTTCATACGAAGCACACACTTCAAATTTACGAAAAACTGTCATACGAAGCACTGAACCGCCACTTTTGCCAAACCGCTGTTAGTGGCTGGGCTTCTTTGTTTTCCGTCTGTCAGCAACATTTTTTGTCCTGCTGAATTGGTGGACAAGCAACACTTCCGTAGCTACAATAAACACAGCAGTCGCCTTGTTTTGGTTTTAGAACTTGTTTGCATTTTTCACATTCGTAAAAATATTGGCAAGCGTCTGTCGGCATTGTTTCTTCTTTCTTATGTCCGCAGTTGGGGCAAGTTATTGTTGATTGTAATTTGATTTCCATTTTAATTTTCTTTTTTGTCGGTTACAGAATATCCTGTTGAGTTTATTGCTTTTTCGATTTCAGAAATATTTGTTTTTGAGTTGTCAAATTCTATGATTGCATTTCCATTTTCATATGAAGCGTTTGAACTTATTATTCCTGTCAATTTATTTACTTCGTGATTTACGTGTTCTTCGCAACTCGCACAAGTCATTCCGCTAATCGTAAATTTTACTTTTTGAATATTGGATTTGTCCACTACTATGATTTGCTTTTCTTTCTTTGGGTAGAAAATGCTTGAATAGTATGGAAAGGCAAGCATAACGATTGCAAATGCTGTTACTATTCCTAAAAACATTTTTGACTGAATGAATTTTGGTTTTTCTTCTGTCTCACAGTTGCAGTCAATTTGCTTTTTAGGTTTCAACTTTTGATACCAAGCAAAACCAAGAACCAAAATTGTCAAACCGATAAAATACGGTCTGAAAGGTTCGAGCCAAGAAAAAGTAGAAGCAAGTCCGCTTGTTCCTGCAATGAGAGCCAAGACAGGTGTAATGCAACACAATGAAGCTGCAATTGCTGTTAAAAGTCCTGCTCCGATTAGTTTGTTGTCTGTTTTCATAATGTTTCTAATATTTTGTTTTCGTCAAGTATTTTGAAAAACGGTTTCAGCATTTTTTCATACTCTTTTGTCAACGAGTAAAAAATGGTTTGTGCTTCTCGTTCGGTTTCAATAAGTTTTCTGTCTTTGAGTTTTCTCAAGTGTTGTGAAACTGCTGAAATTGTCATACCGAGAATGTCGCTTATATCACAAACACAAAGTCGTTTTTCTTCATAGAGCAGAAATAGAATTTTCAGTCTTACGTTGTTTCCTGCCAATTCAAGTCCGTTCGATAAATAGTCAAACGAGCCGTTGAGTTCTGAAACTCGGTCTTTACAGCGGTTTATTTGTTTAATGTCCGCTTGTTGTCTTATACAAGAATTGTTGTCCATAGCACAAAGGTAGTCAATTTGCTTATTTAAGCAACTACTAAAATACGAAACATCAAAAAGAACCCGATTTTGTCTGACGGGTTGTGTCGTCATAGCCTTGCCACTAACGTTTTGCAGCTTGGCGCAGGCGGGGCTTTTTAGCACTACACTTAAACCGAAGAACTGCACTTCAATTATACGAAAAATTGTCATACGAAGCACGAAACCCCCGCTTGCGCCAAACTGCTGTTACAGGTAGGCGTTCTTTATGTTTATTCGTCAAACCGTCAATATTTTCTGTCCTTTTTCGTCTATAATTATTTTTTCGTTGTCAAATGTTGTTACCAAGGCAAACCCGTTATAAAATGGTTCAATTGTCAGGTAGCGATTTTTATAAACTTCCTTCCCTTTTTTGTCAATGTGAAACCAACCGTTATTGTCTTTAGCTGTTGCAAAGTTTTTATGGAAAACTCCCAAGTCAAGAAATGATTTGTCGTTTATGAGTTTCCCTTTGTTGTCAATGTGTCTGTAAAAACCGTCTTTAGATTTTACACAAGCAATTCCGTCTTTGTAGTCGCCTGCGTAAACAAAATTGTCTGCGTAAATACGGTTTCCGTTTATGTCAATGTGAAAATATTGGTTGTCTGTATTGCGAACGGTGCAAATGTTTTCTTGAAAATTTCCTGTCCACGAAAACGAAGTTTGATAAACTCTTTCGCCTTTTTCATTAATGTGAAACCAACGATTGCCGTCAATTACAGAAGCACGATTACAATAAAAACCAAAAGTTCGTGAGTAGCGATTTCTGTAAAGTTCGTTTCCGTTTACGTCAATGTGATAAGCACCCGAATTATCTAAAACAGGAGCAAGTGCTGGCGAATGAAATTTTAAAACTTCAATAAATGTTTTTCCGAAAATTGGTTTTCCGTCAAATAAAAAATGCGTGTTGTCTGCTGATACTTTAATTTCTTGCCAATTCATTGTTCCTAAATGTCAGTCCTGTTAAATAGTTTATCCAATTATCTTTTGTGTAAACTTTCTTGTTTATGCTGAAATGATAAAACGCAATTAACATATCGTGAGTGATGAAAATTGTCATTCCGTTTTGTGTTGAGTTTTCGTTTATGAAATTCGTAATTCTAAAATTTAACTCGTCAATGTTCGGAATGCCTGGAATTTTTTCGCCTTGCATAAATCGTTTATACATTTCGTCAAAACCGTGTTGAAGAAAAAATTTCCCTGCAATTTTTTCGTCTGAAATATGAAGTCCGGGCGCACCCAACGAAGTTGTTTCAATTATTTCTATTGAATTTCCATAACCTTTGGTTATGTATTCAGCCGTCTGAACACAACGACCAACAGGACTTGTGAAAATTCTATTGATTTTTCTTTCAGATAATATTTCGCCAAACCTTTGTGCGTTTTGTTTTCCTTTTTCGTTCAATAAAATTTCATTTCCGAAAGAACCTTGCGGAATGTCATCTCTGTCAGCGTGGCGAAGCAAAAGCGATATTTTTTCGTTTTCCTTCATTTAGTTTGGTTTACGCATATTGCAGGTTTTACACAAATCAATTGTCTTGTAATTCTTTACAAGGTTTTGGTAATTGTCGTTTTGCAACACTTCTTCAATGCTTGTGTTTTCAATGTTTCCAAAGTGTCCAAGAGTTTTTCGCATTTCGTCAGGTGCACAACAAGGCGAAATATTTCCTGTCGCTGAAATCCAAAGTTCCTTTTCTAAAAACGGACATTCGTAGCTGTCGGGAATTTCTTTGTTTTCGTTTTTCTGTAATGGAATAATGTTTTCCAAAATCACTTTTTCGCCATTTGGCTTGCGGAATTTTTCTTGTGCTTCGTTCGCTTGTTTTACATACTCATTCCATTGCAAAATACTTTCGGGCGTTGCTTTCATTGATAAATGTTTGATTTCATCAAAATGCGCCCAAAGTTGATGTCCCTTTACTCTGTCCACACCAAGTTGTGAAGCCAATTTTACGATGTCTGCCAATTCGTGCATATTGTTTTGCATAAACGTAAGTTGAAACGTTACACGGCAGTAATAACCTGTGTTTGCAAAGTGTTCATCACGAATACGGATAAACTCTTTCACGTTTGCAACTGCTTGTTCAAAGTCAATTCCTTTCATTACTTCTTGCGAAGTTTCGGTAGTTGCACCGTTCCAACTTATTTTTACGTCCGTTGTAATTGGAACAATTAGTTTCGCCCATTCGGTAACGGTTTTCTCTGTTGTTCTCGGAAATGTTCCGTTAGTTGTCAAATTCATCTTGATGTTGTATTTGTAACACAACTCAATAAAGTGGGCAAAATGCTTGTAGATTAGCGGCTCGCCCATTGTGGACGGTATCATTTCCATAACACCGATTTTTTTTGCTTGCTCAAAAATTGGTTCTAACCATTCTTTCGGCATTCTGCGATGTTTACCGTTTAGTTTTTCTTTGATGTAAGTTGAAAACGGACTGTGTTCTTCGCACATTGTGCAACTCAAATTACAATCTTCAGGATTTGTGTCAAGCGTAACACGCCAAAGTTTGTAAATGAATTTGCTATAAATGTTTTCTAATTCTTTGCAATGGTCTTGGATATTTGGAACGCTTCCGTCTGCGGAATACAAATAACCTTTTTCGCCTAACGTCTTCATTTTGTCAGGATTTGAAACAGCAAATTTCATTCGTTCTGCTAAAGAATTTGCGTTGCGATGTTCAAACAAAAGTCCGTTTACATTGTGCTCAACATATTCTTTCATTCCGCCAAAATCGGCTGTGATTACAGGAACCTTACACGATTGCGCTTCGTGAATTACAAGAGGCGAATTTTCGCCCCAAATACTCGGAACCACAATGCAGTCAACATTTGAAAAAACATCATTCGCCAAATTATGATTGATGTATTCTCCCGAAAAATCAATCTTGTTTTTTGAATTTTCGGCTAATGATTTTAAAGCATTTGTGCTTTGTCCGTTTGCTCTGCCAAATATTTTAAGCGTTGCAGGTTCTTCAATTTGCTTAAATGCTTCAATCAATAGGTTTACTCCTTTTGCAGGAATGTGAGTTCCGATGTAACCAAAAGTGTAATTCGTTTTCTCTTTCGATTTTTCGGTTTGGGTTAGATATTCAGTGGGAAAGCCATAATCTAAGTATAAGATTTTGTTTTCGGGAACACCATAGTCATTGATAAATCTATCACGTAAATAATTTGAAGGGGCGATAAACAAATCAACTTTTTTGATGATTGCTTTTGTTTCAATCATTCGCTGATGAATCCAAATGCTCCAATTTTCAATTTCTGTGGTTTCGATTTCCTCTCGTCCGCTGAAATACACTTTGTAGCAATCAGTCGCACATTTTTTATCGTCTTGTTTTTCGCACAACTGAAAGTTGTTTTCGTTTCCAATGCTTCGTGTCAAAAATTGTCCACGTGGACACATTAACCAAAAGTCGTGAAGCGTGTAAACAATGGGAATTTTGAGTTTATTTAGCTCGTCAATCAAACCTGTTGATAGGTGATTAACGTGACCTATGTGTGCAATGTCGGGTTTAATTTGCATTAGTAACTCAGAAAAGTTGTCGTCCATTTGTTTGTGGCGATAACCGTCCTTGCCCTGCGGATTGTTTACGAAGTAAAGTGTTAGGTTGTCGTTGACTTTTTGTTCCCGAATACTGAAACAAGCTGCATAGGGATTCTCTTCCCGTGTAAAAACGGAAATTTTGTGTCGCTTAGAAAGTTCGTTGCAAATGGATTGACTATAAACTTCTGAACCTGCATTGTAATTGGGCGGATAGCCGTGTATTATTTTTAAAATGTGCATTTTTAGTCGGATTAAAAATATAAAAGCAAGCGGGCGAAGCCCGCTTGCTTAATGCACAACTTATCTTTTACCTTTTTGCTGGTTCGGATTAAGCTGTTTTCCACGATTACCTTGATTTTTGTCAAAGGTCGTGTTGCTTCCATTAGTTCCCTTGTTTGGGTTCTTAATGTCTGCCTGATGATTAGATGATTTGTTTTTCATAAATCACAACAGTTTAGAAGTTACGCCTACTCTTAATTTGCTTTTCGGCATCCGCACCGTCAGTTTTGAATGGACTTCAGAATAACCATTTTATCGTCACCGTTGTCGGTTTGCAGTGTCTTTTTACGCTTACCTGTAACGGTTTGGCGCTTGGCGCAGTGGCGGATTTCGGAGCACAAAACTGTCAATACACCACAAAAGTTGATGCGAGGTAGAATGTTCAATTAACCACATCACCCGCCATTGAACCAAACGCCTGTTACCTGCTGTGTTTCCTTCTGTCGTCATAGGTTTGACATTAAATACTGAACAATTTTTTCTTTCCTTTTCTGTATTAAATCTCTCGTCCAAGACGGATTGTCCTTTGTCATTTCTTGTATTTCCCTTTGTTGTTCCAAGTGGGTGTAACTCGCTCTTTTGTCAGCAAATGGTTTGTTACCAACTGAACAATTATGAGATTTTGAAAGCAGCAAATAGTTTCCTAAACAGTTGATGTGTTGATGTATAAACTCTTCATCATAAGTGTCGTAACCTGTTTCTGGATTTTCTGTCTGTGGTGCAATATGCTCTAATTCAGGACTTGTTATTTTATCAAATCTTGTCGGTGAGTAACCACTTTTTCCTTGTGATTCAAGATGATTCTCGTATTTCCAAAGCAAGAATTTTGCGGTCGAGTGATTAACACCACCTTGTAATGCTTTTTCTAGTTCATTGTTACCCCAATATGACCACCACCAATCTTGTGTAGTTTTCATCCAATCAATTCTAATAATTATTGGTGAAATGTCAGAATGCTCAGAAGTGAATTTTTGGTATACGTCATTAAGTCTTGATGTTATGTCTGCTCTTGTTCCTATTAGTCTGTGTCTTATTACTAAAGATTCAAGACTTGAACAAAGTTGTGATATGTCATTTTTGGAAAGTCCAAATTTGTAAGCCTTAATAATAAATGGAATAGAAATACCAATGCCACCAAGTGAAATGAGTGAATGAATTTCAATATTTTCTCTTTGGTCTTTGCCGAAGAATGACGTTAAATGCTCAAAACTTATCGCAAGTGAACGAGTAAAATCCTTTATAAATGAAATTGAATTTTCTTCTGAAAGTAATTTATTGATTTTTTCAATTGCGTTTGATTCCCAAAGAGAATTGAAATGAACTCGTAATGTGTAAACCAAAACATCATCTTCATTGATGTTGTATTCGATTGAAGAAATTGATTTGTAGATTTTTTCAAAGCGTGATTTAATTTCGTCAATCAATGATTCTTTTTCTTCTCCAGCATAAAGATGAACATTGAACATAAATTGAGCTTTTATTATCTCCAAATTTGAAGGTTTTTTACCCCTGTTGTTTTGGAAGATAAACATTTGAATTGCTTCTGATTCGTCTGTAACTGGGTGTGTTGTGCAAGATGCACTTTGAACAGTTTCAAGCATCTTTAAAAGATATGCTTCATCTTTATTTGAAAGTTTTTGAGCAAAGAAATCATAAGCATTAACGATTCGTTTTGCAGATTCTGTATCAAGTCCGTTTTTATCCTTTTTGGTTTGGTCAATTACATAGTCTTTGAAAAGTTGGTTATCATAATCAACTGTCGCAAAACGAAATGTTGAATTTCTTTTGATAATGTCTTCAAAAGTTTCTTGTTCGGTTTCATTTAAAGGTCTGATTTGTTTAATTCGAGAGAACAGAGCCGAAAGAAAAATCACAATTGTTGTAAGTCGCTGTTGACCGTCAATTACTCCAAATTTATTGGCTTCTTTTTCTTCAAATAAAAAGTGTCCAAAATAGTATTTTGATTTTGTTGTGCTTCGGTTGTAATCTTCCAAGTCAGATAGAAAGGTGTTTACTTGTTTTGGCGTTTTACTACTTTCAAATTCTGTGTCCCAAGAATATGCACGTTGATAAGTCGGAACAAATATTCTGTTCCCTGCTAACATTTGTTTTATTGATGTTGATGCTTCCATTTAAAATTTTTCTGGTTGTTAAAAAAATTGGTGGTGGCTTCGCCACCACCAATGAATGTTTTTACATCGCTGGTTGATGCTTTTTGGATGAACTTTTTGAGCAAGAATTTGCTGTCAGGCTTGATAAACTTGAAAATTTCTGTCCGCAACACTTACAGGTGTATTGTGATTTTTCACTTCCTTCATACAATTCGTGCTTTTTCCCGTCAGGATTTCTTGAACAAGAATTTGCAGTCAAGCTTGATACACTCGAAAATTTCTGTCCGCACCATTTACAATAAAAATTTGCCATAATAATTTGTTTTTTTTGTTTGTGCTTACTCTATTCGGTTTTCAGCGTTCCCCGTTTTCTGCAAATTTCGTTTGTCAGTCCGTCAAACTGTGTCGTTGTGAACGGTCGTCCTAACATAGCAGGTAACGGTCAACAGCTTTGCGTTCGGCAGGGCATTGGAAAAACGTCCAGCCCGGAACTGCTGCTGATGTAAGATACAAAAGCTGAGAATATAATTTATTGTTCATTAGCGTTCGGTCAGCCGGATATGTAGCTGATAGTAATACTGCCGATGAGGATTTATTAGTCGTCCCTGCTGACGCAAAACTGCCTGTTGTGCGTTCGTATTTATTGTCGCATTAACCATTCTTTCCAATCATTAGATACCTTGTCCCAATTAAAAATGTCATAATTGGGTTCGCCATTCGCTTTTAACGGAAAATAATTGTGCTCTGTCCCAACGTATGCTTTGAATGTAAAATTTTTTCTTTTTTGTCTTATCATTTCAATTCTCAAATAGTCGTTGAATGGGGAGCTGTAATCTTTTGTACCATAGCAAACAAGAACAGGGATTTTTAATCTCTGCAGATATTGAATTGGCGGAATTGAAAATTCATATGTCGCTTTGTAAGTGTCTCCATTCGATGCGTCCGTGTTTGTTGGCTCCGCCACTATGTTTTCCCAATTTTTTATTACATCTTCTGCATATTTAGTTGTGTCTGTCTCGTTAGCTCTTTGTCGCTCAACGATTGTTAAAATTCTTCCTAAAGGGTTACCGCCTGAATAAATAAGTTCTGTCACTTTCGGAAAACTCAAAGCAAGTTTTGCCGCAACCGTACTTCCTTCCGAATGCCCTGCGACAATCAATTTACTTTTGGAAATCCAGGGTTGCCGTTGTAAAAAAGTAATGACATAAATATTTCTATTCACATAATAGTCAAGCAAATTTCTCTCTAAATATTTTTTTGAAAATTTTCCTGTGCTATCCACATAAGTAAAGTCTTCTGCTAAGGATTTTTTGTCGGCAATAAGCGGAGTGAAAGGCTTACTAATGATTGCCAAATGATAGTGATTGGTTAAGCTATCAGGGTTGAAAGGAAAAACTCCATACATTCCTTGCTCATCATATTTAATTAATGGTTGCGGTAAGCTGCCTTGACAAAAAAGAAACAAAGGTTTTGGTTTCTTTTCTTCACCCTTTTTTGATTTGATTAGTATATCAACAGTGTCGTCTTTATAAATTGTCTGCAAATGTCTGAAGCCATAGTCCTCCGGTCGCTTATTTTGTCCAAATAAACTAGTACTTAAAAAAAAGAATGCTAGGAGTATGAGACTCTTCATAATATGACGCACAACACGTAAATATATGATACTATTTCAAAAAACGCCTAATGAAACATTATTGATTTTCAATGTTATAGCGTTATACATTTTGTATTGTTATTAGTACAATCTACCCGGTTATACCTTTTGTATTGTTGCAGTACTGCAACCTTTTTAAAGCCCTCTTTTTCATCGCCCAGCTACCATCCCTAAACCGCCAAACCAACAGCAACCGGCTGCTGCTCCCATCAACCACCAACTACTAACCATCAACTACCCGCCACCCACCATTCCCGCCTTTTTTTCAGGTCGTCATATTTGCTTCTGCCGTTCAGGCTGCTTTTGTGTACTACTGCTGCCAGTATTGCAGCAAAACAGAGGCTGGTTTGAGGTTTGATGCATTTGGTTTGTCCATCCGTATCAATACAAAATATTACATATGAACCTCAACAATTTCACGATTAAAGCGCAGGAAGTGGTGGCTGCCAGTCAGCAGTTGGCCTTCAACCACAGCAGCGTCAACATCGAAACCGAACATATCCTCAAAGCCCTGCTCGATCAGGAAGAATCGCCGGTGGAGTTCTTATTGAAAAAGAACAACGTATCGGTGAACGTGCTGCAAAGCAAGCTCGACGAAGCCATCCAAAAATTGCCCAAAGCGGGGGCAGGTGCTACGCCGGCACAATCCATTGGCCGCGATGCCAACACCGCAGTACTGCGGGCAGGCACCGTGCTCAAAACTTTTGGCGATGAATTTGTGGCACCCGAACACCTGCTGCTGGCCCTGCTGCAAGGCAGCGACAGCACCGCCAAAATGCTGAAAGAAGCCGGCCTTACCGAAAAGGGTTTTGTAGCAGCGGTGAAAGAATTGCGCAAGGGTGATACCATTCAATCGCAAACACAGGAAACACAGTTTAATGCGCTGAACAAGTATGCCAAAAACCTCAACGAAATGGCCCGTCAGGGCAAGCTCGATCCGGTGATTGGCCGCGATGAAGAAATTCGCAGAACGCTGCACATCCTCAGCCGGCGCAGCAAAAACAACCCCATACTGGTGGGCGAACCCGGCGTGGGTAAAACCGCCATTGCCGAAGGCCTGGCCATGCGCATTGTAAATGGCGATGTGCCCGAAAACCTGAAGAGCAAAATCATATATGCCCTCGATATGGGCCAGCTGATAGCCGGTGCCAAATACAAAGGCGAATTTGAAGAACGCCTGAAAGGGGTGGTGAAAGAAGTAGCCAGCAGCGATGGTGAAATCATTTTGTTTATTGATGAAATACATACGTTGGTTGGGGCTGGCGGTGGTGAAGGTGCCATGGATGCTGCCAACATTTTAAAACCCGCACTGGCCCGTGGCGAACTCCGTGCCATTGGAGCTACCACGCTCAACGAGTACCAGAAGTTTTTTGAAAAAGACAAGGCACTCGAAAGGCGTTTTCAAAAAGTAATGATTGAAGAGCCCAGTGTGGAAGATGCCATTTCTATTTTGCGGGGTTTGAAAGACCGCTACGAAACGCACCACCATGTACGCATCAAAGACGAAGCCATTATTGCGGCAGTGGAGCTGTCGCAGCGCTACATCACCGATCGTTTTTTACCCGATAAAGCCATCGACCTCATTGATGAAAGTGCGGCCAAGCTGCGCCTCGAAATGAACAGCATGCCCGAAGAGCTCGACAAGCTCGAACGGCAGATACGCCAGCTGGAAATTGAGCGGGAAGCCATCAAGCGGGAAAATGATGAAGCCAAGCTGAAAGAACTGAATACCGAAATAGCCAACCTGGCGGTAGAGCGGGATACGTTTAAAGCCAAGTGGCAGCAGGAAAAAGAAATTGTAGAAAAAGTACAAAACGCCAAAGCGGCTATTGAACAACTGAAGCAGGAAGCCGAGCAGGCCGAACGCAACGGCGACTATGGCCGTGTGGCAGAAATACGCTACGGCAAGGTAAAAGAGCAGGAAGAATTGATTGTGCAACTGTCTGCACAGCTGGATGCCATCAGCGAAAAGCGATTGCTGAAAGAAGAAGTAGATGCCGAAGACATTGCCGAAAACATTGCAAAAGCCACCGGTATACCCGTGAGCAAAATGATGCAAAGCGAAAGGGAAAAACTGCTGCATCTGGAAACAGAACTGCACCACAGAGTAGTGGGGCAGGAGGAAGCCATTACGGCCGTGGCCGATGCCATCCGCCGGAGCCGGGCAGGCCTCAGCGATCCACGCAAGCCCATTGGTTCATTTATCTTTTTGGGTACCACGGGTGTGGGTAAAACAGAGCTGGCCAAAGCGCTGGCCGAATACCTGTTTGATGACGAAAGCATGATGACCCGCATCGACATGAGTGAGTACCAGGAGAAGCACACGGTGAGCCGGTTGGTAGGTGCGCCTCCGGGCTATGTAGGGTATGATGAAGGTGGACAGCTCACCGAAGCGGTGCGCCGCAAACCTTACAGTGTGGTGCTGCTCGATGAAATAGAAAAAGCTCACCCCGATGTATGGAACGTGCTGCTGCAAGTGCTGGATGATGGCCGCCTCACCGACAACAAAGGCCGCATGGTGAATTTTAAAAACACCATCATCATTATGACCAGCAATATTGGCAGCCACCTCATACAAGATGCTTTTGATGGCGTGGATGAAAACCATTTGGAAGAGGCCAACGAAAAAGCCAAGCTGGAAGTAATGCAGCTGCTGAAGCAAACCATTCGCCCCGAGTTTTTAAACCGGGTAGATGACATCATTATGTTCCAGCCGCTGATGCGTAAAGAAATCCGTGGCATCATTCGCATACAGTTGAAAAACCTGCAACAACTCATTGCCGACAGCGGCATTGAATTGCACTTCAGCGAGTATGCTATCGACTATCTGGCAGAGAATGGCTACGATGTACAATTTGGTGCACGGCCACTCAAACGGTTGATTCAAAAAGAAATCATCAACCAGCTGAGCAAACGCATTTTGGCCGGTGATATTGATAAAACAAAACCGGTATTAGTAGATGTGTTTGATGGTGTGGTGGTGTTTCGGAACGAACATCCCGAAAAGTTATAAGACGCTAATACATCCTTAAATAGCCTTGCATCCGCAGGGCTTTTTTTATTTGTCGTCAAACAAGGGCGGACAAAAGATGTTAAGAATTTCTTTATGGTTGGCTGTCCAAAACCGACAGTATCAATTCTGGCTATCTTCGCCGCACTTTTTTATGAAACAACTGTTGACCATCTTTTTACTATTGGTGCATGTAAATAGTGCCATGCTGCTGCCACAGGTAGAAGACCAAGGCATGGCAGGTACCATAGGTAGTACCTGCGATGTGGTGAACAGTGTATACGAATGGGTAGATGAAACACTGCTCGATCATCACGATTCATCTACACAAGATCATCACGATGTCGATGATGGTTTGCAAATAGAAACAGCCATTGCTGATGACTTTTGCAGCAGCCTATTTTATATTGCGCAACTCGATTCTCCATCGGTTTTTACCAGCAATCATAATGCCAAAGCCAATGCGGCTGGAGCATTAGAAATGAGTTACGAACTCAATACGCCTCCTCCGGAAGCTTAGTTGTATTTATCCTCGATTTTATTAAAGGATGCACAGCCAAGTGTTGTGACTCCGGTGCTGTATTTATGTTTTACAGCATTCCTTTTCATCAGATACTTACAACTAATCAACCATGCATTTTATACAGCGCAATAGCTGGTTTCCGGCTATGGCTATCGTGTTATTGCTGAACGCTTGTTCGCCCAAGCAAGAACAGGATACTGCCGCTCCGCAAAAATTTACAGTAGTTACTCCCGAATTGCTCGACACGGTGTATGCCCGTGAATACATTGCCGAAATTCAATCGGTACAAAACGTAGAAATCCGCTCCCGGATGGATGCGGCATTCATTGAAAAAATTCATGTAGATGAAGGCAAGCCTGTGCAGGCAGGCCAACTCTTATTTACCCTTACCAGCCGCCGCTACCGCGAAGAATTATTGAAGGCCAATGCTCAACTCAAGAGTGTGCAGGCCGAACTGAAAGTGGCAGAAGTAGAATTGAAAAACACCAAAATGCTGGTGGCCAAAAACATTGTGTCCAACTCCGAACTGGAAATGGCACAAGCCAAAGTAGAAGCCATCGAAGCGAAGATTGAAGAAGTGAAATCTTCCATCTCCATAGCCCGTGTGTACCTCTCATTTTCTGAGGTACGGGCACCATTCAATGGCGTTATCAACCGCATTCCCAACAAGCGGGGTAGTGTGGTGCAGGAAGGTGATTTGCTCACCACTATTTCCAACAACGATGAAGTGTTTGCTTACTTCAATATGTCGGAGCAAGACTACCTGCAGTTTCAAAAAAAGAAAGACGATGCCCATCACAACGAGGTGGGATTAGTGCTGGCCGATCAGCAGCGTTTTCCGCACATGGGTAAAATAGAAACCAACGAAAACGAAATTGATATCAGCACGGGCAATATTGCCTTTCGTGCACGGTTTGCCAATCCACAACATTTGCTGCGCCACGGTTCTACCGGCAAAGTGCTCATCAACAGTGAGCTGAACGATGCGTTGGTGATTCCGCAAAAATCGAGTTTCGAAATTCAGGAAAAAACATTTGTGTATGTAGTGGATGCCAACAACACAGTGCGGATGCGCAATGTAGAAGTGAGCCATCGCTTTCCGCACATGTATGTCATCAGTGGTGGTCTTTCAGTAAAAGACCGCATTATTTACGAAGGCATTCAGCAGGTAAAAGAAGGTGACAAAATTGTACCTCAGCAAACATCATTTTCTGCCATGGCCCGTCGCTAAGCAGTACACATTTCAACTTACATAAGGCATGACTGAAAAATTTATACACCGGCCGGTGTTGTCTATTGTCATATCCCTCATCATTACGTTGTTGGGTGTGCTGGCCATGACGCAACTACCGGTTACGCAGTTTCCTGATATTGCACCACCCGAAGTAAACGTAACCACCAAGTACACCGGTGCCAACGCCGAAGCCTGTGTAAAGGCTGTAGTTACACCTCTCGAAAGAGCCATCAACGGTGTGCCCGGTATGGCGTACATGTCATCGGTGTCTGGCAACGATGGTACCAGTGTGATTCAAATCATTTTTAAAGCCGGTACCGACCCCGAAGTAGCAGCGGTAAACGTGCAAAACCGTGTGTCATCTACGCTGGATGAATTGCCCGAAGAAGTAATTAAAGCCGGCGTACTGGTAGAAAAAGTGCAGAACAGTATGTTGATGTACCTCAACATACTCTCCACCGATTCGGCCATGGATGAAAAGTTTTTGTACAACTATACCGATATCAACCTGCTGCCCGAACTGAAGCGGATTGATGGTGTGGGTTTTGCCGACATCATGGGCATGCGGGAATACGCCATGCGGGTGTGGCTAAAGCCCGACCAGATGACAGCCTACGATATTTCTACCGAAGACATTGTACAAAGCCTGAAAGGCCAAAACGTAGAAGCAGCACCGGGTAAAATTGGTGAAGCTTCCGGCAGATCGCCACAGGCACTGCAGTATGTACTGAAGTATACCGGTAAGTACAACACCGAAGAGCAGTACGAAAATGTAGTGCTGAAAAGCAATGTAACCGGGGAAGTAGTAAAACTGAAAGATGTAGCCGATGTAGAATTTGGTTCTTTGGAATACGACGTTATCTCCAAAGAAAACGGTAAGCCATCAGCAGCCATCATGTTGAAGCAGCGTCCTGGTAGTAATGCCAGTGAGGTGATTGCCAACATCAAGAGCCGCATGGCCGAGTTGAAAACATCTTTCCCTGCGGGGATGGAATACACCATCAGCTACGACGTGTCTTCCTTTCTCGATGCCTCTATTGATGAAGTAATCAAAACGTTGGTGGAAGCCTTCTTACTCGTAGCCTTGGTGGTGTTCATCTTCCTGCAAGATTTCCGTTCTACCATCATTCCGGCCATTGCGGTACCGGTTTCCTTGGTGGGTACATTCTTCTTCATGCAGTTGCTGGGCTTCTCCATCAACCTCATCACGTTGTTTGCATTGGTGCTGGCCATTGGTATTGTGGTAGACAATGCCATTGTGGTAATTGAAGCTGTGCATGCCCACATGGAACATTCCAAAATCGGGCCCCGCAAAGCCACCGAAAAAGCCATGCGGGAAATTACCGGCGCCATCATTGCCATCACGTTGGTAATGGCAGCGGTGTTCATTCCGGTATCGTTTATGTCGGGACCAACGGGTGTGTTCTACCGCCAGTTTTCATTGACGATGGCTATCTCCATTGTACTCTCCGGTGTGGTTGCCTTAACGTTGACACCGGCACTCTGTGCCACCATGCTCAAGCGGCATCATCACAATCCAAAAGCTAAGCGTAATTGGTTGCAGCGTTTCTTCGGCGGCTTCAATACCTGGTATGAAGGATTGTCGGGCAAATACAAACGCCTCATCGAAATCATTGCCAACAGGAGGGTAATTACTTGGGTAACGATTATCGGATTTACGATGGGCACCGGCTTGTTTGGTTCGATATTGCCTACAGGTTTTATTCCCAACGAAGACCAGGCGACGATTTATGCTAACGTAACCACGCCTGCCGGTGCTACCCTGGAGCGTACCGAGCAGGTGGTAGATGCCATTCAGCAAACAGCACAGCAGATAGACGGTGTGGATGCCGTGAGTACGCTGGCGGGTTACAGTGTGCTCTCAGAAGGTACGGGTGCAACCTATGGTATGAACCTGATTGGCTTGAAAAAATGGCACGAAAGAAAACTCACCGACAAACAACTGATGGATACCCTGCGGGAAAGAACCAAACACATCAAAGATGCCCGCATTGAATTCTTCTCGCCACCACCGGTGCCGGGCTATGGCAACTCGAGTGGTTTTGAAATGCGCCTGTTGGATAAAACCGGTTTCGGCGATTTGAAGTACCTAGAAAAAACGGCAGCTGAATTTGTGAAAGTGCTCAACGAACTGCCCGAAGTAGCCAACGCCTTTACCACGTTTGATGCCAGCTTTCCGCAATACATGGTGAGTGTAGACAATGTGAAGGCGGCACAGAAAGGTGTGATACTCGCTGATGTACTCAGTACGCTGCAAGTGTTTTTGGGTAGTGAATACGCCACCAACTTCATCCGCTTCGGACAAATGTATAAAGTGATGGTGCAGGCTTCGCCGGAATACCGTGCCAAGCCCGAGGACATCATGAAGTTGTATGTGAAAAACAAGGACGGAGAAATGGTGCCAGTATCAGCATTCCTGCAAATCAACAAAGTGTACGGTCCTGAGCAGGTAACCCGCTACAACATGTATCCTTCGGCAATGGTTAACGGTGAACCGGCGCCGGGTTACAGTAGTGGTCAGGCATTGGATGCGATTAAAAAAGCAGCGGCCGAAAAACTACCGAAGGGCTTCTCTTACGACTGGGCTGGCTCCAGCCGTGATCAGGCCAACTCGGGCAACGAAGCCGTGATCATCTTCCTGATTTGTTTGGTGTTTGTGTACCTGCTGCTGGCAGCGCAATACGAAAGTTTCCTGCTGCCGATGCCGGTTATTCTTTCACTGCCTACTGGCATTTTCGGTGCCTTCCTTTTGCTGTGGGCACTCGGTTTGGAAAACAACATTTACGCACAGGTAGCTATGATCATGTTGATTGGGTTGCTGGGTAAAAACGCTATCCTCATTGTAGAGTTTGCTTCACTGCGCCACCGTGAAGGACTGCGGCCCTTGCAGGCAGCCATCGAAGGTGCATCGGCTCGTTTGCGCCCCATCCTCATGACTTCTTTCGCATTCATTGCCGGTCTTATTCCGCTCATGCTGGCATCGGGTGCAGGCGCCATCGGCAACAAAACCATCGGTACTGCCGCTGCAGGCGGTATGCTGTTTGGTACTGTGTTTGGTGTCATCGTTATCCCCGGTCTGTATGTGATTTTCGCTACGCTGGCCGAGCGGTTTGCCAAAACAGGACGCAAGGAAGAAAAACCATTTACCGAAGAAATATAACATCATGCAATTGAAAAACAGCAATACACAATGGGTGATAGTGGGCCTACTCTTTCTGTGGGCTTGTGCACCGGTTTTACCTAAAATGCCTGAGGTAGAACAGGCGCCAACAACCTACGGTGAATGGACAGATGCAGACACCAGCAATAGTGGGATACTCAGCTGGCGCAATTTTTTTACCGATAAACATTTGCATGCGTTGATTGATACCGCCATGCTGTACAACCCCGATTTGCAAATAGCCAATCAACGTGTGCTGATGGCCAATGCAGATTTATTGCGCAGCAAAGCGGCCATGATACCGACACTCAATGCCAACCTGTCGCCGGCCATTCGCCGCTATGGTTTGTATACGATGGATGGAGCGGGCAACATCAGCACGTTTATTCAACCGGGTAAAATAGTACCGATTAACCTGCCTGATATTTATGTAGGCCTGCAATCATCTTGGGAGGCCGATGTGTGGGGCAAACTGCGCAGCCGCAAACAAGCAGCTACAGCCCGCTGGCTGGCCAGCAATGAAGGCCGCAACTGGATGACCACGCAAGTGGTATCCAACATTGCGCTGCACTACTATGAGCTGCAAGCCTTGGACAATATGCTGCGCATAGTTGATGAAACCATTTTGCTGCAGGAAAATGCGTTGAATATTGTGCAAGTACAAAAAGAAGCTGCTGCAGCCAATCAGTTGGCGGTTGAGCAGTTTGCTGCGCAGTTGCTTAACACAAGAGCCATGAAAACCCAATTGCAGCAGCAGGTGGTAGATCATGAAACGGCAATGCAGTTGCTTTTAGGTAAGTTTCCCGGTACCGTAGTACGTGATACTGCGAATTATTTGGCTTCTGCAATTCCTGCTATGCAAACCGGTGTGCCTGCTATGTTGTTGCGTCAGCGCCCCGATATCAGGCAGGCCACGTATTTGCTGGAAGCAACAAAGATGGATGTGCAAGCCGCCAGAGCTGCGTTTTTGCCCGGCTTCAACATCACAGCTGCCTTCGGTTATCAGGCCTTTCAACCCAATTTATTGTTTCGCACACCCGAGTCTATGGCGTATGCTTTAGCCGGTAGTATTGTAGCGCCTATCCTCAACCGTGGTGCCTTGAAAGCAGAATTTGCTTCGGCCAATGCCCGACAGATTGAAGCCTTGTATCAGTACCAGCAAACGGTACTGACAGGTGTGGCAGAAGTGTTCAACGAAATGAAGCGTTTGCAAAACCTGGAGCAATTGTATCAGCAGCGCAATGAACAGGCCAAAGTGTTGACGACTTCTATTGAAACAGCTTCTGCATTGTTCCGTTCCGGCAGAGCCACATATCTGGAGTTGCTCATCAACCAGCAAAATGCGTTACAGGCAAGGCTGGAAGTGATAGCTGCAAAAAAACAACAATGGCAAACATCAGTGAATTTGTATAAAGCACTCGGCGGTGGCTGGTAGTCTTACCGGTACCCGAGGTCGCAGTTGGTTGTTAGTTAAGGAGAGCCCCTTCGCAAGAAGGGGTTTCTTTTTTGTGAAAAGGAATGCAAAGCTTTGTGAGCAGCGCAATTGCTGAACTATGTTTGCAGCAAATTGAAGTACAGATGGAACTCGGAATCGGCATGTTTGGCGACAATCATTTTACTCCCGATGGCAAGGCATTGCCTACTGGTCAGCGGTTGCAAGAGCTGTTGGAAGAAGTAAAGCTGATGGATGAAATAGGCGTTGACTTTTTCGGTATTGGCGAGCATCACCGGCCCGACTATGCGGTATCTGTTCCTGAAATTATTTTAGCTGCCGCCGCCAGTGTTACCAAACGCATCAAGCTCGGTAGTGGCGTTACCGTGCTCAGCTCTGCCGATCCGGTGCGGGTGTATCAGCAGTTTGCTACCATTGATTTACTCTCCGGCGGACGAGCAGAGATTTGTGCAGGCAGGGGTAGTTTCATCGAATCTTTTCCGGTGTATGGATATGATTTGAAAGATTACGAAACCTTGTTTGAAGAAAAGCTGGATTTGCTGGTAAAAATCAATCAGCAGGAACGCATTACCTGGAAAGGAAAATTGCGGCCGGCCTTGAACAATCAACTCATTTTACCAAGGGCTACCAACAATCATTTGCCCATATGGGTAGCAGTGGGCGGTACGCCAGAATCGGTGGTACGTGCAGCCCGTTTGGGACTGCCAGTCATCTTCGCCATTATTGGTGGCAATCCGAAACATTTTCAACCGCTGTTTCAATACTATCGGGAGGCGTGGCAGCACTTTGGTCACGACCCTGCCAAGTTGCAGGTAGGCGTACACATGCATGCATTTTTTGGCAAAAATAGTCAGCAGGTTGCTGATGCCTATTACCCGCATTATGCGGCGCAAATGAACAGGGTAGGTGCCGATCGTGGTTGGGCGCCTTATCAGCGCAATCAGTTTGAAGCAGGCCGCAGCAGCAACGGGCATTTGCTTATTAGTGATGCACAAGAAGCCATTGATAAAATTTTACAAATGCAGGAACTGTTTGGCCTTACCCGTTTTTCGGCACACATGGATGTGGGCGGGCCATCGCATCTTGCATTGATGCAATCCATCGAAATTTTCGGCACAGAAATTATGCCGGCTGTAAAAGCGGCATTGCACACTGCTGCTGTGTAGGTTGGCCAATTGCCTGCCTGTCTTTCTGATGAGCAACCCTTTGAAGGACTACATTTGCAGCAATGACCATCGACGAACAATTCATGCATCGCTGTTTGCAACTGGCCGTAGTAGGAGCGGGCCATGTAGCACCCAATCCGATGGTTGGCGCAGTGCTGGTGCATGATGGCCGCATTATTGGTGAAGGTTACCATCAGCAATACGGGCAGGCACATGCCGAAGTGAATTGCCTGGCATCGGTGCAGCCGAATGACCAGCATTTGATAGCAGAAAGCACCATGTACGTAAGCCTGGAGCCCTGTGCTCATTTTGGTAAAACACCACCCTGCACTGATCGGCTCATTACTGAAAAAGTAAAACGCGTAGTGATAGCCTGCCGCGATAGCTATGCAGAAGTGGATGGCAAGGGCATGGCGAAACTGCAAGCAGCAGGCATTGATGTTACATGGGGTGTGTTGGAAAAAGAAGCGTTACAACTCAATCGGCGTTTCTTCACGTATCACCAGCAACAGCGGCCATACATCATGTTGAAATGGGCTCAATCTGCCGACGGATACATTGGTGAAACAGAAAAAAACATTGCTATTTCCAATGCCATCAGCAACCGCATGGTGCATCGCTGGCGTAGCGAAGAAGCAGCTATTATGGTGGGCACCAACACGGCCATCACCGACAATCCAAAACTCAATAACCGCTACTGGCCCGGGCTTTCTCCGCTGCGGGTAGTAATAGATAAACAACTGCGCATTCCTGCAACGCATCATTTACTGAAAGATGAGCAGCCCACGTTGCTGTTCAATTGTCTGTTGCAAAAAATACACGGCAACAAAGAATGGATTCAGTTGAAAGATGATGTTCATTTTTTGCCACAGCTACTGCAGGCATTGCATAGCCGCGGCATACAAAGTGTATTGGTAGAAGGTGGCCGGCAATTGTTGCAATCATTGATAGATGCACAATTGTGGGATGAAGCCCGCATCATCACGAACACTGCATTGCTGCTGGGCAGCGGAGTGGCGGCACCAACACTGAAAAATGCAACACACAGCGAATCACCCCTTCAACTTCAGCAGGATAGCATTCTGGTATTTTACCGGCACACAACAGCATAGCTTTTATTGGAGATACGCAAAAACAGGAACAGCAAACGAGCATGAATTTTTACTACAAAACCATTGCCAAAGAAGGCTTCGCAGAATTCAAAGACAGGGGTAGCCGTTTTCTGGCTTATGCCTATCCCATTGAAACGGCAGACGATTTCAAAAAGAACCTGGCAGCTCTCAAAAAAGGACATCCCAAAGCAGTGCATCATTGCTTTGCGTACCGCATTGGGTTAGACAATTTGCTGTTTCGGGTAAGTGACGATGGTGAGCCATCCGGCTCTGCAGGCCGCCCCATACTCGGGCAGATAGACAGCAAAGGACTGACCAATGTGATGATTGTAGTGGTTCGGTATTTTGGCGGCACATTGCTTGGTGTTCCCGGTCTTATTAATGCGTATAAAACCGCAGCATCACTGGCGTTGCAGGTAACACCCGAAGTAGAAAAAGCCGTTGAAAAAAACTACCGCATTCATTGCACCTACGATTTGCTGAACGATGTAATGACAATTTTAAAGCAAGTAGGTTGCACTATTCATAACGTAGAGCAATCCTTGTTTTGCGATGTGCATGCAGGCATTCCGCTCAACCGGTTGGACGCAGTGCTGCACAAAATCAAAGACATTCACACGGTAGAAATAACTGAAGAAAAAACAAAGTAAAAGTTGGGCATGCGTATTCTCATTACAGGCGTTTCAGGTTTTGTAGGCCGACATTTGGTCAGTCGGTTGTTGCAGCAAAATGATGCCGTTGTTGCCGGTACAGGTCGTGCAACTAAACGCCCCGAACATTTGCCAGCGCAAGTGCAATACCTGCCGCTAGATTTGCTCCATCCCGTAGCTGTGCTCGATGTGGTTGCTGCTTTTCAACCAGACATCGTCATCCATAGTGCAGCCATGAGCAAGCCCAACGATTGCGAAGAGCAACAAGCACTTTGCTATGCGGTAAATGTACAGGCTACGCAGCATGTGGTAGATGCCTGTAAAGTATGCAACTGTAGACTGCTTTTTATGAGCACCGACTTTGTGTTTGGCGATGATGGCCCATTTGCTGAAGACGATGCATACAATGCTGTCAACTATTATGGCCAATCAAAAGTGCTGGCAGAAGGGTTGGTAAAAAACTCCGGCTTGCCATGGAGCATTGTAAGAACGGTGCTGGTGTATGGTCCGCATTTGCCCGGTTTGAACCCGACTTTTCCGCTGTGGGTGTGGGGCAATTTAAAAGAAGGCAAAACCATTCGGGTGTTTACCGATCAATATCGCACAGCAACTTATGTAGCTGATTTGACGGAAGGAATAACCAGCATAGTTGTACAAAAAGCCACCGGTGTGTTTCACTTGTGTGGCGAAGAAACCTTTACACCATTTGACATTGCACAGCTGGTAGCAGCACATGGCAGCTTTGATGCGCAACTGGTGCAACCCGTTACCAGAGCGGAATTTGCGGAGCCTGCCAAAAGACCCATTCGCAGTACCTTGCACATAGCAAAAGCAAAAAGCGAGCTGGGTTATGCACCCCGTTCGCTTTCGCAGGTTTTACCATTACTGTTTTAAAAATTATTGCAGCGGCAAATGTACTTCTGCTATCATGCAGCGGGCACTACCGCCACCGTTGGTTTCAATGGTTTGTAAAGAAGAATGCAATATGCGGTTGTAGCCTTCCAGTTGTTGGCGTTGCGCATCTGTCAGTGCTTCGTATGCTTGTGACGACATCACCAGTATTTTCTCACCCGCTGCATTGTGCACCTGCAACATGTTGCCGGCAAAATGATTCATTTGTTCCCAAGTGATAGGGATGACTTGTTTGCCAGATGCTTCAATGGTTTTCACCACTTCGTTTTGTTCGATGTGGTTGGTAATGCTATCAAGGCAAATGACTACATATTTGTCGGCCACACACATCATCACATTGGTGTGGTAAATGGGTTGATGATGTTGATCGACGGCAGTAAATACAACGGGCTTGTATTGCAGCCGGTCGCAAAAATCTTGCAACACGCTACGGTCGGTGCGGGGGGCGAGGCAGGCATACGCAATACGGTTTTCTCTGTCGAGTACCATGCTGCCTGTACCTTCTAAAAACAGTTGCTGCGCTTCGTAAGCCGTGAGGTCTATTTGCTGCACAACTTTGAATTTAGTTGCAACAGTTTCCAGTACATGGGGCTTTCTTTCTTGCCTTCTGTTTTCTGCAAACATAGGGTAGAGCACTACAGTGCCATCATCATGAAAAGACACCCAGTTGTTAGGAAAAACAGAATCGGGTGTATGAGGTCTTTCAGTGTCTTGTATAACCGTTACATCTACACCAGCATTACGCAGTTTATCTACAAAAGCATCAAACTCTGCAATGGCTTGCTGTTGTACCCGTTGCTGGTCTGCATCCGCCACCTGAAAAGCATTGTTGACGGCCGTTTCAGCATTATAACCAAAACGAACCGGGCGTATCATGAGTAAGTGATTGGTTGTTTGCATCAAATACAATTTTTGGTTTGGGGTTATTCGTTTTTGGTTCAGTAAGTGATGCTTGCTGATTTAACATGTAGGATGTTCATGTAGTATACAATGCTTGCATAAAAAATCAGCTACTGAAAATGGAGCTGATTGAAAATGCGAACCACAAACAACAAACCCCAATTCACAAACCAAAAACTAAAAACAACAAACAATGTTAATCAATCTCATCCCGCAACAACGGCATGCTCATGCAATGGAAACCTCCACGAGCACGGCTCAGTTCTGCCGAAGGCATTAAGATGAATGTGTCTTTCAGTTGTTCGGGGCTGGTTTTGCCGGCTTCAAAATCTTGCAGCAAATCGGCCACATGCACCACATTGAAACCCGCATGCTTAAAGGCATCCACGGTTTTGTCGTTGCGGTCGTAGCCCAGCACCACACCTTCTTTTATGGCCAGCAGGTTGCAGCTATCCGTCCATTGCTCACGGGCATCGTACGGAAATTCATTGTTGCCGCTGTAGATGAATTTTACTTTTTCCTTGCAGCCCAAATCGTTTTTGCTGATGTCTTCCAGCAAGGCTTCGAGGTTATCGAAATACACGGGTTTGTCCAGCTGCTTGTGGTGAAATTGTATCAGCGAAATCTTTTCATCTTTCTTGGGGGCATTTTCCAATATGCGTTCTACGGGGTCTTCGTCCAAACGCTTCACTGCTTTTTTGGAGAAGTTGCCGAGCATCACCCACACGTTTCTTTTTACCTGTGTAAATACCGTGTCGATGTGCATGTAGTCCCGCTTTTTAGGAATGCGTACCACGGTTACTTTCTTCACTACTTTTTCTTCAAACAGCAGGTTGATGGCCTGGTGTGCTGCTTCCCAACTGGTGCGTTCACTTACTCCAATCAGCAGGTGGTCTTTGCTCACCACCATTACATCGCCACCTTCCAGCGTTACCTTTTTTTCGCCACCTTCTTTGGGGTTCAGAAAATGATGATGCTTTTCTGGTATCTCTAAAATCTTGCTTTGAAAAGCGGCAAACAACGGATGGTTGAAGAAAATGTATTTGGCCAGCAATGCTTCACGGGTGCGGGCTTGTCGGGCAGGTTTATTCAGCAATACATGGTCGCTAATAACGATGCCAATATCTCTGGTGAAAATGAAATTGGGAATGGGAGCGAAGAGCATTTCATTGTCGTCGCTGGTGCCGCTGATGAAGAGCTTAGCTAACGCATCGGCATCGAGTTCCATCATGTGCATTTGCGTAGCGTAGGCCACGCCTTCCAATGCACACACAGAGGCCACGAGTTTTAGTTTTGTTTTCTGATTGTTCAAGATGTCGGCCAGCAGCCATTGCAGCTCAATCACCTTGTCACTTTTGAAAAAATCTTTGTGCCCGGGTTTGTAAAAGTTGCGTTTGCGCTGTGGGGCATCAATGGCGCTGAGCTTGCCTTTTACTTTTTCGGGGTCGAGAAAATAGAGCAGCACTTTGGTGTAGTAGTCGTACTCTTTTCTGCGAATGGTGTCGAGGTGAACAATGTCTTCAAATAGCCAGTCTTGTGCTTTGGACGGAACAACTTTGCCCAGTCCGCTATCGGGACTGTGGACCAGCAAACGGCGCAATGTGCCAATTTCTGAGGTCACCATCAATTGTGGTGTTGTAGCTTTTTTAGCCATACAATGGATTTCGTGAAACAATATCCACCTTTCCGTATCCGGTCTTTGAAAAAAGGCTATTCAGTGGGTGCTGCCCGAAAGGAGGAGAACAGGGCAACAAGAACAGCAGGCGACCGGAGGGCTAAATTAGGGAATTGGGCATTCGGAAGAAAGGAAATTTGGGAAAGGAGGGGGCGGCATGCTGTTTGATACTAATTTTTTAAGGGAGGCTTCATGTAAGTGCAGGGCAGAAAAAAAAGCCGACGGCTCCCAACCCGGCCATGGGGCCGGCAATGTGGCTACCAACTTTGTATTGGAGAAGAGGCTAACGTTAAGGTGCTTGGCGTTCGGGCGGGATTTTAACCACTAAAGTAAAATAGAAGTATGAAAGATGAATTAACCACAAATGCTGATGCAGGGCAAGTCGCCCCGCCTGACGCAAAACACTTGTTATCGGCTGTGGCTTCTATCGAGCAAATCGAAGAAGTCGCAAGACAATATTTTGAAGTCAAATATCCTTTAATGGACTTGACGAATGATGACGATAAGTGTGAAATTGATTGGTGGGATATGTTGCAGTTTGTTCAGCACGTTCTGTCCTGCCATTGCCGATAACGTTTTGGCGCTTGGCGCAGTGGGGGATTTCGGAGCACTTCACTATCAACCAAGCACAAAGTTTGATAGAAGCACTGCACTTCAATTAACCACGTCAGCCCCCATTGCGGCAAACGGCTGTTACCGGCTGGCATTCTGTCTGTCGTCATAGTTCGTTAATGTTTTTAATGAGTGTCAATACGCTGTTTGGATTGTTTAAGTCGTAAAACCAATTACTGTCAAAGTCCTTAATTGTCGCTGGATTTTGGCTGTTACCAATTACCAAACTATGAAATTTTGTTTTGTTGTCTTTCGCTGATTTTACTTGGTCTTGTGTTGTTTTGTCAAATGCAGACATCACAAAGTCGGAAACCATTATCACGTCTGCCTTTTTAAAGTCCTGAGTTGTTAACATTCTAAGTGCTTCTCTCATAGCAGGAGTTGCGTCTGTTCCACCGTGAAAACTCATTGAAAGAAAAGAAATTATTTTATCCAAAGAGTTTTTTAAATCTGTCAGGTTAAGCGTTTCAATACCTGTCGAAAACGAAATGAGATAACACTTTCGGTTATCACGAATGGCGATTTTCAAAATGGCGAAACAAAGTGTCTTGGCAACTGTTTCAGGTGTTCCGTGCATTGAACCGCTCGTATCAACACAAATGATAAAAGGCCCTTTAGCTTCTTCTTTTCCCTTTTGTCGTTTGTCCTGAAATTCTTCTTCACGGTATGAGAGCATTTTTGCTTGATACTCGAATGTTTGCAGTTTCTTTTCTGCAAACTTTTTGAAGAAAACAGATTGCATAGTTTCGTCAGCAAGTAATGCTGTTTCAGACGGTAGCAAACTGCTTAAATCATCGCTTTCGTGAATGCCGATTAAGTCCGCTTTGCTTGCGTGTTCAACTTTCCATTCTGGTTTTAATTGAATGTTTGCAAAAAGCTCTTCTTCAAACTCTTTTTCAGCTTGTCGCATTTTGCCAAGCATTTCGGCAAGTTCTTTTAATGATTTGTCTCTCTGCAAAAGTTCAGCATACCGTTTTAAAATATCAAGATTTACTCGTTGCCAATTTCCTTTGCTCATATCCCAAAGCCGTCCTAATTCTTTAGTAAATGGCTCAAGTGCTTCTTGCAATTTTTTCAGTTCTTCAATACGCTTGTATAATTCTTCACAGAATTTTTGCCTTTGTTCTTCTATTTGGTCAAGTTCCCATTTTGTTTGTTTCTTGTAAAGTAATTCGTCCCACTTTTCATTGAAGTGTTCTTTTACACTTTCAAAACTTGGCTTGTCTTTATCGTTTTTATTTTTTTCATCCAAACTTTTGGCAAACTCCTTTTCATAAAAAGTAACATCAAGCTCCTTTTTGTCATAGTTGTTCTTAATCGTTGGATTTACTTTCTCCCATTTATTTTTGAATTCAGACCTTTTGCTATGTTCAAATTCTTGCTTTAGCTCTATTTCATTTTCAAAAGGATTCTCAGTTTTATTTAATTGTTTCTTGGTCTTATTTACGAAGTCAAGAATATCCTGTGTTATCTTTTCAGCAAGTTCAGGGTCTTTTGAACACAATTCTTTCATTGTGGGATTAGAGAGAATTTCATTAATAGCAGTAGCAAAATTATCAGTATCAGCATTGGCGAAGCCAATGCCGATTTCTGATTTCTTTTGCAACTGAAAATAAACGCTTTGAGCTAACTTTCTTCTAGTTACTTCATCTGCAATTGAACCGAATGTTTCAAACCTATCGAATTTATTGTCCATTATCTAAGCGGTTTTCGATAGCTTCTTTAAGTTCATTATATAGGTCTTCATCTATGTCAGTATTGTTTAAGTAGTAATCCATGTCGTTACTTAGAAATTCATGAGAGTTTGTAATCTCGTGATTTTCCAATTGTTCGAAAATCCATTCTTCAAATTCGTCTGTCAACTCTGAAAGGGCAAAATCGCTTTTCCCATTTGACAAACTAAGTAATGCAGAATCAATGAAAACATCATGTTCGACATTTTCGTAAAAATGCTGAATTCTACTCACTTCAACTTCCAATTTTTCAATTTCATTTTGAAGTTGTCTTAAGTTGTCTTCGACAATTTCTGCATAGGATTCATTTACAAACAGATTTGTTCTAATATGCTTTAAGTCATTACTTTTAAAACTATCTATTCTTGATTTGAGGTTACTTGCTGTTGTGAGAACTACTTTTACTCGTTTATCCCAATCTTTTTTAACCGCAGGGTGTGGTCTTTTAGTTGCAGGTTTTTCACTGTCTGTTGTTTCAATTTTTCGTAGTTGACCATCATGAACAATGTTGTTGGGCTTGTTGCTTAATTTAATCCTGAAATTTTGCGGGTAATTTCTTCTTTGCCAATCATCACTTGAATTTTGATAGAATGTTACATTAGTGTAGTCGTCACCTAATTGATTATAGTCTGAAATTTTTATAAGAGGTCGGTTAAAGCCTTCAATGAAATAGAAATGCTGATAATAAATTTTGGGTATTTGAACCTTTTTCATGTGACTTGTTTCTTCAAGCACTTCTTTCCAAAAGTCTTTCAACTCGTCTGAAATTGAACTTATATTTAATGAAAGATTATATCCGTGTTTTTGGATAGCGTCTCTAACAAACTGAGAAACAGCTTGAATTTGTTCTGTCTCATTCCAAAGACAATCTTTAATTAAAAAGCAATCCATTAAATCAACTGTTTTCCTGTCATTGAGAAATGCAGAAGTCCGAAGAAGTCTAACAATTTTTCTCCACCTACGGTCTGAAATGTAAATCGGATTTTGTTTGTTTTCTTCTCGCTGATTGTTTTGGTCTATAAAACTCCTGATAACGTGAATTACATTGAACACATTTTCAGGAATTTCTATTTCGTCAATTTGTTTGTTCCACTTTTTGTATTCGTCATCAGAGATTTTCAATGCTTCACCAACGGTGTCTCTGTATGAGTTCAATGTCTTTGAAATCATGTCATTGAAACTCTGCTTGTCCTTTATTCCATCAACAATTAAGCGAACAAGAAATCTGTCCCAAAGGGCTTCAAGTCCTTCGCCTTTGCTTGGCAATTCGTTTGAAGCTGAAATAAGTGCTTTCATTGGCACTTGAATTTCTTGCTCTCCGTTACGGTAAATCTTTTCGTTAAGAACAGTCAATAAAGCGTTTTGTATTGAAGGTCCTGCCTTCCAAATTTCGTCAAGGAAAACAACCGTTGCTGTCGGTAAGTAATTTTTTACAATTCTCTCGTATTTGTCGTGGTCTTTAAGTTGAGAAATAGAAACGGGTCCAAATATTTCGTCTGGCGTGCTGAAACGGTTCATAAGATATTCAAATGAACTGCCGTCTTTGTATGCGAATTTAAGTCGTCTTGCAACTAAGGATTTTGCTACTCCTGGTGCACCTAAAAGAAAAATACTTTCTCCTGCAACCGAAGATAGGAGTGATAAAGCGATTACTTCTTCCTTTTCAATCACTCCGTCATTTAGTCGTTTGAGTAGTTCTGTGATTTTGGGTTTTACTGTCATCTGTCCAAAAATATTTTTGTTTGTTTAATGTATGCTGTGACGTTGTTTATGCTTGCCGGTAACGTTCGAGTATTTGCGAAGGCAGGGAATTCATTGAACGTCCAGCCCGGAACAAATGCCCAGTTGAAAATATGTTGTTGAAGTTATGAACTAAAGCTGAACATTGAACGTCGAGCCCGAACCGCTGCTGATACTTGCACATAGTTGATGGTACAATGTCCAGCCCTGCTTTTGCAAATACTTTTGTTGGGCGTTCGTTTTTTGTCAGAATGGTAAATCGTCAGCAATTGGTGGTACTGGTCGATTGTTTTGTTGCCCGTTAATGTACCAGCCAGACAGTTGCAAATAATAACCTCTTGGTGCTGTGATTTCTGAATTTTCAGGTGGGAATATTCTTGAAAGTGAAACTCTTAAAATTGTGCCTGCTGGAATTGTTGCGATTGTATCTTGATAACCAACATAACTTATGTTACGATAATTATTTCCATTAGGATACCTGAAACGTGTTTTGCTGTCAAAGGTTACTCGTATAAGGTCGTGGTCGGCAGTCCAAAAACCAACACTTTTGTTTGGCATTTGTCCACCGTAAGGAATATAGCCTGACCCACTATTTGTCCATTGAAGAAGTCTGCCAAACAAATTGTTGATATGCCCGTTCCAATCAATGATATTCCTTTGTCGAATGAAGTTTGGCATATTGTCAACCCTTCTTAAAAATGATTTTGCAGAAATGATTACATCTTCAATGTGTGGTGGTTGAAGTATTGCTCTATTTGTAAAGGTTAAATCCCAAATATCACCAACTTCAAAATCCGTGTCTGTTGGCTGATTATAGTTTCCGTTATTCAATAGCCTTACATAGCGATTGTTTGAAAGAACAAGTCCTCCAACGCAAGCATTATGTGACATATGAGTTTTAGAAACTATTAAAACCTCCATTTTACAAATGGGTTATTTTGTAATTGAAATTATCTGCTAATTTATTAGCAACAATTGACCTATGACAAGCCTCTGGATGTTCTTCGACACAAAAGAGTGCAATTTTGTTTGCTCCAATATTATCAAGGTTCTCAAAGAATTTTTCAAAGTTAAAGTTGCCCAATATTTTATTTTTATATTCAATTACAAAAACCTTCCCCAATTCTTGCCTTTCACTTTTCAATTCGCCTCTTTCAGCGTCTATTTCTTTTTGTAATTCTCGAATTTCTGTTGTTGGTGCTAAATCTTGAATATAACCATACTTAATGCCTAAGTCATTTAATTTCTCTTGAAGTCGATTGCTGTTTACAAAAGAGTATTTTGCTCCTCTAACACCTCTACGCTGCCTTATGTCGCAAAATGTATCAATATTATTTTGGGTGAGTTTATCGAAGAATTCGTTTTCTGTTGAGTTGTAAACTCCAATTGTGAAGAACTCCATATTTATAGATAGGCTTTTCTTGATGTAACGTTTATTGGGTTACCGAACAAATCAATTGCAGAAAGCCCTTTATTAAGTTCATTTATTACAGTTGCTTGGTCTTTAACTTTTCCGTTTTCGTCAATGTGTTTTAAAATAATATTGTCTGTGTTTAAAACCTTGCCAATTAATTTACTTCTGTGGCATTCACAAGGCTTACTTTCGCTACACATAATAACAACATTGATATCTTTATTGTAAGCTGTTTTTAATCTTTCAATTCCGCTAATGAAAAATTCCTTTGTTTTTACTACTTCGTAATCAACTTTTCCTTCACTGTCGTAACAAGATGTGTCTTTGGGTCTGCCACCAATATTGTCGCCCATAAAAACATACTTTATTCCATTACGCTCCAAAAGAAATTTAAGGTCATTCTGATTGTACTGTGGGTTGAATTTCGAATATGGTTGTGAACGAACATCAATAAGGTATTCAATGCCAAATTCCTTCAGCAAAGCAAGAAAGTCCTCTGACTTTCTATTGCCGTGTCCGATAGTATAAAGTGGCTTTTTTGTCATACCTCAAAAATACGAATAATTTGTCTTTTGGATGCTCTTTAATTAACGGACTGTCGCTTTAAAATGACGCCCAACGGTTCTGGTATTTATGAAGGGCGGGATTAGATGTACAAAAGTTAAGCTTTGCACTACCGCTTAATAGAATTACTGTCGCTGAAATTATGACGTTCAGCCCGCCTTTTATAAATACCATGTTAGCGGTTCGTTGTTGTTTTCGTGTATTTTTTTATTCGTGATAACCCTTTTTTACTTGTCGTTTTGAAATCCACCAATAATTTCCACAAGGGTCAATTATACCCGATTGTCTGTCTTCGTATGGCATATCTGCTGGTTCAAATTCAATTTTCGCTCCATTGTCAACGGCTCTTTGATGAACAGCTTCTACATCGTCAACGAAAAGATAAAGTGCTGTTCTCATTCCTTCAAATTGTTCTCTGGCTTGACTAATCATAAAGCAAGTGTCGCCTATTTGCAGAATACAGTTTGCTATATCTCCATTGGTTGGGTTTACAGAACGGTTAATTTCTTTCGCAAAAAAGGCATTTTTCAGAAAGTCAATTAAGAGTTGTGGTTTGTCAACAAAAAGATATGGAGTAACTGTATGAAAGTTGTCAGGTTTGTATGTATTAAGTATGTCGTTCATTTTTTACATTTTTAGGTTTAGAATTTACTTATCTTTTTTATTCAGTCATTTTTAGGGGTGCGTTTTTCTACAATGACCGCTAACGGTTTGGGTATTGGCGAAGAAGGGGCATTTAAAAACCGTCAGCCGAATCTATGTACAAAAGTTGATAGTAGCACAATTGTTCAATTACTTCCTTCAGCCCCTTTTTTGCCAATACCGTGTTAGTGGCAGTTTCTCTGAATGGTCGATTTAGTTCCTTACGAATTATCAATAATATACTTGATTTATTTTCATTTGCAAGATTCAGCTTATTTAAAGGAATGTCCATACTCATACTTAAACATATGCGTTATTTCGCTCTATTAAAAACTGCAAGCAATGAAGTAATTCCAACTTTACTGCCAAATGGAATTGCAGATAAATCCACTTCAAAATTGCCATTGTGGTTTACAAAAGGAACAGCACCTTTCTTAATGGCCTCTTCAAACCTTTTTGGTTCAGCCACACCAACATTGATAAAGCAATAAGCCGCTTTTTTGGTGTTGTCAAAAACCAAATGATGAAAATCTTCTGAACCCATAGACGAAGGAATCATAGTTTCATCTAATAACAATTTATCATTTTTAATAACTGGCTTTAAGGCACTCCTTACCGTGTTTGTTAGTTGCTCATCATTTACAAGTGGATACGACCAACCTTTGAATTTGATGGTTGGATATTTGTCTTTGTCCATATTGTACGCATAAGCGATACCATCATTAATTCGTTTGATGCCTTCAATCATCGTTTTACGGTCTTTCTCGTTAAACCAACGAAGATTGACTTTTAACAATGCGGATGCAGGAATAACATTATTATCGATACCAGCCTGCACAGAACCTACGGTTATTACTGCTGCATGTTTAGGGTCAATTGCTCTACTGACAATGGCCTGGTATTGCATTATGGCTGCTGCCGCCATTACTACAGGGTCTTTGGTTAAGTTTGGTGTTGAGCCATGTCCACCTATTCCGTAGAAAGTAACATCAAACTGGTCAGTTCCTGCATTGCGAACTCCCGAACCAGCGATAACCATTCCAACTGCAATTGGTGCGGTGTGCATCCCTAATAAATAGTCTGGCTCGGGAATACCATATTTGGTATAGAGTCCATCTTCTGTCATTGCTCTCGCACCTTCAATGAGTTCTTCAGCAGGTTGACCAATGAAGATGACTGTTCCTTTCCAAAGGTCTTTATGTTCGGCAAAAAATTTGGCAGTAGCCAGCAACCAAGTTACATGTGCATCGTGTCCGCACATATGCCCGACAGGAGTTGTCGCATCTGCCAGCTCCACTACTTTGGTACTCTTGTAGGGGAGGTTGGTCGTTTCTTTCACAGCATTTGCGTCCATATCTGCCCGGTACATTACAATGGGGCCATTCCCGTTTTTCATCACTGCCGCAATGCCAGTTTTTCCAATATGTTCCGTTACGGTATAGCCATAAGATTTCAATTCTTTGGCAGCGATGCCGGCAGTTCGGGTTTCATGAAAACCCAATTCAGGATTTTGATGCAGGTCTTTGAAGATAGCCACAAATTTATCATTGTCCTTTGCAATGGCTTGTTCAATAACCGTAGTGTTGTTTTGGGCAAAAGCGATTGCTCCAATCAATGTTGTTCCTAATGCTAAAAGTGTTCTTTTCATTTTGTTAATATTGCGTTTGTTGTTGAGTTTGTTTGGGTGCTGAGTTGAAATTGCCACTAACGTTCAGGGCTTGCTGCTGTGCTGGGATTTGAATCTCGTCTGCCCAACCACTGAAGCCCAATAGAAGTTTTACTTATAAATATACCGAGAATTATTTTTAGATGAAGGTCTGCCCATAACCGCTGCTGAATAGAGAACAACTGCTGAGGATTTATTCGTCTGCCAGCATAGCAGCAACCCCATGTTAGCAGCCGTTTTGTGTTTATCAATGATACCAGTTGTTAGTCAAATGTCGATATTCGTTGTCTGGTTTTGTTTTGTCTATGAAGTAAGTGATTCCCAGTCTAACGTCAAGAAAGCCCCAGAGTCCATAATAGATTCTATTGCCAGATTTCGAAATTAGATAAACACCCAACTTTTTTTGTCCTACTCTTAATTTGTCAATGTCAAAAGAATTAATTGATTCTGTCTTTGATACTGTGTCATTTAAAATTGTAATATCTCCTTGAACTTCAGTCAGGATTTTATTTATCTCAACCAGGGTTTCTTTATTTGTCTTAATGTATATTCTGTAGGACGTGTCAATTAAAAGTGGCTCTGTCAACTGTTGAATTACAGCAAAAAGAATGAGAATGACTGTCCAAAATATTTTTGTCTTAAAGTTTGTTTTCGAAAACAAAATAACAAGATAAAAAGTCAAGGCTGTGATAAGTCCACCAATAAGTAAACCTTGATAAGTACCTTGTTGTCTTCCGAAGAATAGAAAGCTTAAAAAAGTCAAAGCGACTCCAACTAAAAGTCCAACAAATTTGAAGAGGGTTGTCATTTAAAATGGCTGCTAACGGTCAACAGCTTTGCGTTCGGCAGGGCATTGGAAAAACGTCCAGCCCGGAACTGCTGCTGATGTAAGATACAAAAGCTGAGAATATAATTTATTGTTCATTAGCGTTCGGTCAGCCGGATATGTAGCTGATAGTAATACTGCCGATGAGGATTTATTAGTCGTCCCTGCTGACGCAAAACTGCCTGTTGTGCGTTCGTATTTATTGTCGCATTAACCATTCTTTCCAATCATTAGATACCTTGTCCCAATTAAAAATGTCATAATTGGGTTCGCCATTCGCTTTTAACGGAAAATAATTGTGCTCTGTCCCAACGTATGCTTTGAATGTAAAATTTTTTCTTTTTTGTCTTATCATTTCAATTCTCAAATAGTCGTTGAATGGGGAGCTGTAATCTTTTGTACCATAGCAAACAAGAACAGGGATTTTTAATCTCTGCAGATATTGAATTGGCGGAATTGAAAATTCATATGTCGCTTTGTAAGTGTCTCCATTCGATGCGTCCGTGTTTGTTGGCTCCGCCACTATGTTTTCCCAATTTTTTATTACATCTTCTGCATATTTAGTTGTGTCTGTCTCGTTAGCTCTTTGTCGCTCAACGATTGTTAAAATTCTTCCTAAAGGGTTACCGCCTGAATAAATAAGTTCTGTCACTTTCGGAAAACTCAAAGCAAGTTTTGCCGCAACCGTACTTCCTTCCGAATGCCCTGCGACAATCAATTTACTTTTGGAAATCCAGGGTTGCCGTTGTAAAAAAGTAATGACATAAATATTTCTATTCACATAATAGTCAAGCAAATTTCTCTCTAAATATTTTTTTGAAAATTTTCCTGTGCTATCCACATAAGTAAAGTCTTCTGCTAAGGATTTTTTGTCGGCAATAAGCGGAGTGAAAGGCTTACTAATGATTGCCAAATGATAGTGATTGGTTAAGCTATCAGGGTTGAAAGGAAAAACTCCATACATTCCTTGCTCATCATATTTAATTAATGGTTGCGGTAAGCTGCCTTGACAAAAAAGAAACAAAGGTTTTGGTTTCTTTTCTTCACCCTTTTTTGATTTGATTAGTATATCAACAGTGTCGTCTTTATAAATTGTCTGCAAATGTCTGAAGCCATAGTCCTCCGGTCGCTTATTTTGTCCAAATAAACTAGTACTTAAAAAAAAGAATGCTAGGAGTATGAGACTCTTCATAATATGACGCACAACGGCCAGGGCTTGCTGCTGTGCTGGTATTTTATAATGTCCAGCCCGGAGCCGCAGCCGATTGAAAAACTGATGATGAAGATAACAACAAAAGATGATAGAATTCCGTCGGCTGGATATGGGCTGATAGCGATATGAAGCTGAGTATATATTCGTCTGCCAGCATAGCAGCAAACCCCCTGTTGTATGTTCGCCCTTCGTCTTGGTTCTTCAAATGTTTAGTCTGTGTCTACCGTGGCAGGGTGTGTCCCGGAAGCGTAGGAACAAGGCAGGCTCTTTTGCAAGGTTGGTTTTGTGTGGCGGCTTTGTACGCCTTGCAAATGTGCCTGACTTGGTGCGTCGGCTAAATTACTTTTTGAAGTTCAATGTCATATTTAGTTTCAAAAAAACTGTCAAGCACCTCTTTGTCCTTTTCATTAATCACAAATTTTATTTCGTCTTGGTCTAAGTTGCAGATACCAAAGTTTCTAATATAGTTACTGCTGAATGAAAAATACCCCGAAGTATATGGCTTACTTGAATTTTTAATATAAAACCAAAAAAGTCTTGATTCCATTATTTTTTTCATTACCAACAATTCACTTTTTGATTCAGCAAGTAACGCAAGTCCGTTATAAAATAATAAGTTTTCATCTGAATTGATTAAGTAATTGGGAACTTTGGCAGCCAGATGTGGGAAGAAAAGTTTATGCTTCATTTTTTCTAAGGACTGAGTTCTACCAAAAGCAAACCAGCTTTCGTAATCCCCTTCGCCATTATCTCTTGCAGCAAGAATAGTTTTTTTATTTTCTAAATATTTATATGCTTTTGGAAAATTTCTTTTAAGAAAGGCTTCTTTTAAAAGTTGAGGTTTTATACCATCATCATAAGGGAAAATTACTTTTTCTTTTAATTTAGAAAAACTATCTGTAGTATTTAGCCTATTTGAGTTTAGAATATCTCTGCAAATTCCTTTTTCTATTGGAAAAACACTTCCATTTTGAAGATAGTAAAAGTCTTTATCTTCTTTGATTGGATTAAAAATGTAGATATCATTTTTGAGGGTTGCAATTCCATTTCGAGTTTTATACAAGTCTCCTAATGAAACACCTGTCGATTCAATTTTGGAAATTATTTCATGGTTTTGCAAATTCCAACCTTTCTTAAAATCTAATTTTGAATAATTAATAATGCTAAAAAGATTTTGATTATTTGGTAATTGGTTTACACCAGTTGATTTGTAATATTTGATAGAACTTTCCTTCCTGTTTTCTATAAGGCAAATACAAGTGTAAGTGTATCTTGATTTAAATATTTGCTCTGTTCCAAAATCGATAATCCGAAACTCTAAACTGTTTGTTTGAAAATATTCTCTAAGGCCTCTTCCATTTAAGCTTTTAAAAAAGCTATTCATAGTAATGAACCCAAGAATACCGTCAATTGCGAGGCTTTCTATTCCGATTTGAAAAAACGGGATGTAAAGGTCGGGATGCCCTGAGTTGCATACCTTCCATTTGGTAAGGCTTTTTTTTGTTTCTTCACTAAGATGCCTAGAACACACATAGGGAGGATTTCCTAAGATGATATCAAAGCCAGAAAATTTTTTCAAAATATTTCTCCAACTGAAATTTAATGCATCTCCAACAAATAAGTTAAACTTAAATTCTTTTCGGTCTTCGCCTTCAATTAGTGCTAAAAGGCAGAGAAGGAGTTTCGTTCTAGTAACAGAGTAAGTTTGTATATCTAGGCCATATATGTGGCTTCTATAAATTTCAAAATAGGTTTTATTAGTTAGTCGTTTAATTTCTTTTGCAGCATTATATAGAAATCCGCCGCATCCACATGAGATATCAGCAATTTTTAAATTACTAATTGATTTATTCTTTGCTGTAAAGGTTTGTGTAATAATGTAGTCACGGATATTTAAAGGAGTATAGATAGCCCCATTAATAATTCTGTCTGCAGGAGAAACAACAAATTCAAAAAGTTCGATAAGTTGCTCTGTGTCAAAATTTCCTATTTCATTCTTAATTATACTTGTAAAAGCTAAAAGTTTTGAAAAATCTTTTGCATGTTGTTCGTTTATTACATAACCCTTTAAAAATTCATTTTTTTGAACTGTTAAATTATTGGCTTTAAGAAATGCAGAAACAATAAGACGGTCAATTTCGGTTGGCTTACTTGAACAGTTAGAACTAAGGTATTTAAAAATCAGATTTTTCATATTAAGTACGGACAAAGCGTTGAAGTTGGTTTCCAAATAATATTTGCTTTATCAAAGTCCCAATGATTTGCCATCGTATGGGCAAATGGTTTCCATATTCTTTCCTGATATTCTTTATATAGGCTGGTAAAAATGCCATCATCAAGTAACACTTCAAATGCTGTTGGATAAAAATTAGATGTTAAAAAACCCATTCCTAAAATAAAATCCATTGGGTAATGCATGATTCGAGGTGTATCTAAATGAAGAACCGAGCCATAATTAAAGTCATCGCTATCTAACGGGTTTACCATGTATTGTAAGTGATATATGGGATGCGGTTCAGTACTTACTAAATTCATGTCATGCCGGTCAATGTGAAAGCCAGCATAACAACTTTCCGTACCAATACCTCTAATTAGAACATTAAAATTTAAATCGGCTAAAGGGTCGCTTAATGTAAGCCACTCATTTGAATTAGCGATAACCTTCATATTTAGAGTAATACTCACATCCTTTATTCCTTTTGGTCTAATATGTTTAATGGTTTCGACAGGGATTATAAAGTCTTCTATTTCATAGCCCCAAAAATTTGGGTCTCTGGTTCCATCTTTGAGTGTTGGAATGAAGTTGATATCTTCTAATTGTTTAGCGGCTTGTAATATAGGAGATGTGTTTATGCTGCCACCAATTGTCTTTTCCAATGATTTCGCAACCATTCGAAGCTCTGAAGCTCTTTTTTCTCGAAAAAGCATAATGTTCTTTGGAATACTCATTTGCTAGAAAGTTCTTCTTTGATTAATTTGATACGATTACTTTCAGAAGAATGAGGACGAGGATATCTTTTCTCTAAAACTGCTTTTAAAGAAACATACCGCTCGTCTTGCCATGCTTTGGGCTCTATTGTTGTATGAATTTTGAAACCCTCCAAAGGGTCGATTGGACATTTAAAAAATTCGCAAATAGTCCAGAAATTTGAACTTTTATTGTATTCCATAGGTAATGCTGCAACTAAATTTTTAAGCCCGGAAATTTCTGATAGAAGTTTAACTCTTTCCGAAGCATTCAGCATTGTTAGTCTCTTGCCTTTTGTAGTTTCTTTAAAAATATTCTGAACAATATCCATCCACCATCTTTTCCAACCATCTGAAAACACTCCAGAAAAAAATGCTTTTGAAAAGAAGCCTTCCGAAAGATTCTGCCAATCTGATGACTTATCGATATCAATTCCCAACCTTGCAGCTAATAATTTTTCCTTAATTAATGCGCCTGGTTGATGAAACAATTCCTTTATAACAAAGGACGCATAATCATAAGTAGGCAATGGTTTCGCTAAATCAGTAAAATGTTCTAAAACTCTTGTATCTAGAGCTGATAAATCTTCTCTGCCCAAAATAACAGGCATGTCAAAATTTGAATCAGAAATAAATTGATAACCCTTAGCTAGCGAGGATAGCTTGACAGCAAATTTTTTCCAAGGTGGGGAAACTTGTTTAGTGAATTTGTAATCAAAATGTTCATGGCAAATTTTTTCAACATCATAGGTAGCTCTCATTTTTTCGTCAGTTGAACACAAAATAATTGGGCATGATTTAACACCCCCTTCTCCAGCAATCATTCTTAATTCCTGAGCAATTGAAGGAGCATTATATGCAATATCAAGTGCTTTGCCATCTAAACGCAGGTCTAGTATCAGACCGTCAAAATCTTTAAGTCTTGCTTTTAAATCCTTTATTTCTTCCCCAAAAGTCTTGGGTTGTTCATACGTAACTTCAATTAGTCCATCTATTTGTAAACCATCGGCGATTGCAGCAGTGGTTTCGTCATTTTCATCATCAAGGTATAAGAATTTATATTTAGCCATTGTCTTGATTGTTTTTATTTGATGGTATTTCGATTCTCAGTGTTGTATTGAAATTCTTTTCAGAATTCATTACATAAATTGAACCTCCGTAACTTTCTATAATATCTCTAACTATTTTGAGCCCTAATCCAGTACCTGTTAGTGATTCTGATTCCGATGTTGAATGACCCGCTGCCGAGGATGTGGTAAAGAAGGCATTAAAAATTAACTCCTCATTCTCTTTTGGAATTCCGTCACCATTGTCAGAAAATTCCAAAAAAACATTTTTATCATCTTCACCACATTTAATAAGTATTTCTCCCTTCGTTTGTTTACGTTTTATTGCTTTTTTTGAGTTAGTATAAAAGTTGAAAAGTATTGATGCCCACTCGGAGGGATGCATCGGTGTTGTATACAAATCAAAAGCAGTGAAAACTGGTTTATGAAATGTAATTCCCGAACGTTTAATATCATTCTGAATCACTTCTTCAAAGTCATTTACTACATCCCTCAAGTCAATTGGTTTTAGTTCTCTTAATACATTTTGTGAAATAGCTTTGTCAAAATAAGAAGTGTAAACTGTAAAGGATTTTAAATTTGTATCTAATCTGTCTGCTCTTTTTAATGCTTCCGTATGAGTTTTAACTGCATCTTTAAGAAATGTTGTATCCGCATCAAACGCAGGTAAAAATCTTTTTACTTCATGAACAAATTCTCCAATGACTAATCCAAGACCAGCTAAAATGCGTAGCATGTTATTTTCATCAATAAGCCTTTTTCTGTCTTCTTCATAATACTGCTTCTCTCGTTCTCTTTCATCCTTCAATTTAATTACTACATCCTTAAGTTTTGAAGATGTATTTTCTGAATCAGAAATATTACTATTCGATTCAGTATCGACTATAGTCTCTAAATCTTTTATTGTTGCATCTACCTTTTCAGAAGGATTTTCATCTTCCTTTTTCCAGTCTTTTTGTGAAGTTGTTCCTTTTCGCCCTCTTATTTCTGCGACCTTTTGCGTAGCACTTACAACAGAACGATATATAAAGTCACTTAATTCATGTAAAGCATCGTTCTCTATAAGCCCTTCTCTACTTGATGTTTCATCAAAAAGCAACCCTTGTTTATCGGTAATTTCAACAAATCCAAAGAAATTATTATTAGCATGTGGTGCTAATATAACTCTCTTACGAACTGATTCATCTAATCCTATCCAGTCATTTCCCCTTTCTCCATAAGGGAGTACTCTAAATCCGTTTCTGTATAATCTTATGCCGCCTCTTTCATTCGCAATTTCCCTAATGAATGATAAAGATTGGGGTGGCAAAAGAGATGAGTCCCATATAAAATAATAGCATTTAAAATGTACGTCTTTGATGAAATGAAATTTTGAATCTTCTTTCTCTCTGTTTTTGCCTATCAAAAATATTTCTTCCGGAAAATTGAGTTTGTTACTTTTTAAAGACCAGCAGCCTTGACCATCTTCCAAAATATAACCTTCAATTTCTGCAACTGCATGTTTATAAATAGCTTCATCCTCATCAATAATCGGCGTTATATCATTTTCATGTTTTCTGTAGTATGAACTTTTGAAACCCGGGTCGGTTCTTTGTGTTTCTTCTTTTTTTCTTTTTTTGGAAAGTGGGAAGGGTTGTAAAAGGTCAGATGTATACCTGAACACTCTTTTTATCATTGCATCAGACCAACCTTCTCTTAGACCCTCGATTATTAAGTCGGTACCCTCGTCTTTTGACTTTTGAATTATTTCAATTTGATTAGTGATACTTAATAAGTCCTTGTCAGTAGCAAACTCATCCCAATTAATTGTAATTCTTATTGCATTTACTGCCTCGGAAGTTTGAGTTATGATTGTCAATTTGTTTCCTAATCTCTGTGTTGCAAATCTTCCAATACCTTTTTTCCCTGCTCTGGTTCTATTATATTTTTCAGAAATAGGGTTATGTATTTTTTCAGATGAAGACAATCTCATAAAACCATTAATGAGTTGGGCTCTTGTCATTCCAACACCATTATCTTCAATTAGTAATTTGCCATTTGGTTGCCACGCATTTTCAAAGACAAGCTTAACTTCGGTTGCATCTGCATCATAGGCATTTTTAACAAGTTCTGAAACGGCAGTTTCGTGTCTTCCTACTAATTCTTTCCCTAGTCTATTTATTATTCCGGCATCCACCGAAAAACGAATTTGGTTTTCGTCAAGTTTTGCAATTTCATTTGAAAGAGATAAAATGATAGTGTTATCAGAAGGTTCTTTCTGAATTTCTTCAGTAAGCCTTGCTTTTAATTCTGATATTTTATTTGCATTATCCATTTAACTCTTTGTATTTTTTGATTCTACTTTATTATTTAATAAATCTGTTACATTAACTTTTAAAACTTCAGCAATTTTTACCAGTGTAGTAAGCGGCGGTTGTACGTCGTTAGTACACCATCTCGAAATCGTCGCCTCATTTTTGTCTAGTTGTTCTGCAAGCCATTTGCTGCTGAGATTTTTTTCAACTAGTACAACCTTTAATCGATTTATTGCTTTTTTACTCATATTCATTGCATATTATGCAAATTAATTGACTTACGGTAATATGTGAAGTTTTAATGCTCTTATAAGTTGCCTTGTTGAAAAGATGTTGATTATAGTATTCCCGCTCAAGTTCCCCAGCAGATGAAAAGAATTCTGTCCGCTGGGGGGTGGGTGGGCCTGGTGTTGAGTGATGATTTATTACTGAAGTGTCGAACAAATGTTGATAGATATTCGTCAGCCGGGGTGGGTGGGCTGTGCGTTAGCATTTTTATCTCTTTGCAAGGTTGGCTTTTGTGTGTCGGCTTTGTGTCCCTTGCAATGTGCTAAAAATAGCGTGGGGTCGGGTGGCAAAGTCATGTTAGTTTGAATTTAAGTAGGATGCTGTTTAGGGTGACATACAACGTCCCGCGGCTTGGCGAAGGCAGGGCAATCGAAGCACTTCCGTTCGGCTAATGTACAAAAGTTTAATAGAAGCACAAAAGCTGAAGTTTGCACTTCAGCCCTGCTTTTGCCAAACCGATGTTGTAGGCAGTTTTTTATTGCGGAATTTCTTCCACTAAAATTTCATTTCCTGCTTTGTCGTAATAGGTGCAGGTCATTTTGTCCATACAAATTTCCCATTTTTCTACTCCTGTTTCTGCACACATTTTAATGAAAGTCAGGTAATCTGTTTTTCCTTGTTGATGAGCCAATAATTCCGCTTTGAACTCTTCTGTTTTTGGCGTGTTTGCAATTTCTAATGGTTCATACTTTGCCGGAACAGTTGCTGTATAATCGCTTCCTCCGTGATAGTCAATATGTCCGTCTGTTACATATGCTTCGTAATGAGTAACACCTAACGCCTTAATTTCTTTGATATACGAAGGAAAGTCTGCACCTGATTTTACTTTGCTGTGAGCCGTTTTGATTTGTTCTACTGTAAACATTTTTTCTTGATTTTTAATTGTTAAACGATTTTTTGAATTACATGAAATCATAATGCTTAGACCTGCGAAAATGATTGTTGATTTTAAGATTGCTTTTCTCATTTTGTCTTTTTGCGTTATGATTACGATGCAAAATTGCAATTCTTAAAATCGTTGTCATTGTAAAAAATCGTTTTTCTACAAAAATCGTTTAAAATTTTCGGGTGTGTCGCCTGTAAATTGTTTAAAGTCTTTTATGAAATGTGCTTGGTCAAAAAAATTGTTTTCGTAGCAGATTTCGGTCAGCGTTTTACTGTCGTTTAGATTGTCAAGAACTGTGTTGAAGCGAACAATAGAAGCAAATTTTTTGGCTGTCGTTCCCACCACTTTTCTAAATCGCTTTTCAAATGGACTTTGGCTGATAAATAGCTTTTCGTTCAATTCTTTTATGCGGATTGTTCCGTTGCTTTGGTAAATAAGTTTAACCGCTTCAACAATTAATTTGTCGGTTTCAATGTCTTTGAGTTGAGATAGTAAAAACTGCTCAACTATTTTTATGCGTTGTTTGTCTGTGGTGGCAATTGTTAATTTTTCTTCAACTTCGGTTACACTGTTTTTGTCAAAAATATCTTCAAGTGAAAGACTTAAATTAAAGAGTTCGTTGGCAGGATGTGAAGCAAAATGAGTAAAGCCAATTTCGGTAAAGTAAACCAAAATGGTTCCTATGTCTGCCGAATTTTTGAAGACTTTGTAACCATCAGTAATACCTGTAATTCCTGCCGTAGTTAGTTTGCTTTCGGTGTTGTCTTTCACAGCTGCAAGTTGTCCTTTATACTGAAACCCGATAACAAGTCCCGAAGACGGAAAAACTTTGTATTCATTTTCCAATTCGTTCTCCGACACTACAAAATATTTGATGTAGGATTTTAATTGTTCAGTCGGAAAATGTTTGTCAAATTTCATTGGTTTTTCTGTTGGGAACGGGTTTTGTAAAATTGCCTACAACGATCAGGGCTTGCCGTCAGGTGTGGGATTAGTATTCCGTCCGCCGACAACCGCTGCTGATTAAAATTATTTTGTTGAAGTTAAGATTTGATGATCAAAGTTGCTTGTCCTGCCCGAACTGAAGTTTGGCTTTGTAAAACTGCCGATTGTACTTGCGTCCAGCCACACTTGCGGCAAACCCCATGTTGGTGGCAGTATTTGTCTACTGTAGCTTTTTAAGTTGTCCTTTTGCCTTTATGTGTCCGTACTCAAGAGCTTTTGTAAAAAAATGTTTGGCCCAGCGATTTGACTGTTTTACACCTTCGCCGTGTTTGTAACAAAGGCCTAAATTATAAAGAGCCATGCTATCATTGTTTGCTGCTGCTTTTTTATACCAATAAACCCCTTTTGTTTGATCTTTCTTAACTCCTTCACCATAGAAATATGAATAACCCAAATCTCTTTTCCCGTCAATTAGTCCAGCTTTTGCAGCTTTAGAATACCAAAACACTTTTTTCTTGTCGTTCTTAAAACCAAGTTCTCCTGTGGCATAGAAAAACCCAACATTAAATTGAGCGTCTCGGTGTCCAGCTTTTGCGGCTTTTAAGTACCACTCAAAAGCTAAGTGTAAATCCTTGTCTGTTCCATAGCCATTGTCATAGCAGGTGCCTAAATAAAATTGAGCTCTTTTGTGTCCGGCTTTGGCAGCACACCACCACAAAGCAAAAATGTCTTCCCAATCTTTCTTTTTGGGTTTTGTTGTTTCAAAGGCAAGTTTATAACCTAAGCGAAACATGCGATTTGTTTTTGTCTTACTAAAGGTCTGTGTCAAGTAATGGAGTTTATAAAAATAGGTTTTGGAATGAACACTTTTTTAATATTGCCACCAACGGTTTGGGTATTGCCGAAGGCGGGGATTTTTAGCGCAAAAGTTCAAACGAAGGACGAATGTTGAACCTTGCACAAATGTCCAATCGAAGTCGTTCAGCCCCGCTTTTGGCAATACCTTGTTGTACGACGTAGTTATTTATTTAGTTTTTAATTCGTCCAAATATTTTCGTATGTCTTTTTCTAATTTTTTGGGATAATCATAATTTAGTTTTTTCGATAATTCAGTTCCAATTTTTGAAACTAAATCAGCCATTGCAAATAAAGCATCCCAATTATCATTTTTTTTACTTCCTGAAAATGTTTGTTCTATTGTTTCCCACAAATCGGTAGTCAGGTATTTTTTAAAAAGTCTGCCGTATTTATTGGTTGTAATATTCCAATTATGTTCGCTTGAAATGTACCATTCGATTAAAGGGATTAAATAGTCTGTTCGGATATTATTTTCAGTCATAAACTTTGTATAAAACAAGTCATCCCTAATAATACATTTTGCGGTATGAGCAATGTCCCACCAAAAGTCATTTAAAACTTGTTTGAATTTTTTTTCTGTAGGTTTTTTTATTATAAAAATCTGGTGAGTAGGCTTTTTTAGACTATTTGTTAGCCCTTCTTTATCCACCAAAACTTTATAGCCAATATCCCAATCTTCGTGTAATTCATTTTTTTTTGCGTCAAGTAAAAATTCGGGTTTGCTGTATAATTTGAAATCTACTTTGACATAGTCAGCATATAAAACCATTTTCATAGCGTGTTTACCTTCGAAATAGGTTTCGTCTTCTTCAACCATTGCAATTGGATTTCCAAAATTTTCTGTCCAAGTATTGTCTGAAATATATTTGGCGTTATTTTCGAATATAAGTTCAATGTCTAAGTCGCTAAAATCGTCAACAGGTGCTAATGGATTTACAAGTGAACTTGTCAATAATACTGCTCTTATGTCTCGGTTATTTTTAGACCAATCAATTATTGCTTTTAGTTTTTCGTCACGAACTTTCATTTTTACGAGGTGGGTTTTACTATGTCGTACAACGGTTTGGGTATTGCCGAAGGCGGGGATTTTAAGCATAAAAGTTCAATCGAAGAACGAATGATGAATTTTGCACAAATGAACAATCGAAGTCGTTTCGCCCCGCTTTTGGCAATACCTTGTTATGTGCAGCCCTCCTTATCATTCGTGTTTTGGCTCGTTTAAGTCAAAATAATTTCCTTTTGTTTTGTCAAGTGTTTCTGCAATAAGTTTAAAGTTTTGTTCTGTCGGTTTTAGATTTACATATTTGTCAACTATTGTTCTGTGTCTGTAAATGATAAATGTATTTTCAACACTTGCATTTACTTTATTAAGGTTTGCTTCGCTTTCAGTATCTGCAAATGATGGAACAAAAGTCAAAGCAATTTTTTGAAGCCTTAATTCTTTTCCGATTTTTTCTAATTCTGTTTGGCGTGTCTGCTTATTATAATTTTTTGAATTTCCATAAACAAAGTATGCTTTAAGGTATTTTTCTCTTATTACACTTTCGTTGTCTAATTGTCTAAGCCATTTTTTGATTTCGTCCCAATTTGGATTATCACCAACAAAATATACAATTCCGTGATAGCGTCCATATTTACAAACTGGACAAGTCCTTGTTCCTTTGTCGGGTCCAAAGGCGTGAAATGGCATAAATGAAGGTTGGTCTTCACCAATTTTTAAAACCGATTGAATGTCTGCCTTGTTTTTAGTAGGGTAGTCGGGAATATTCAATCCTAATACAATATTGTGTTCTGCGATTTGAATATTACTGTCTAAAACAATTCTTAGTAGTTCTGTTCCTGCTCTGTCAAGTTTGCCATATTTTTTCTTATGGTTTAGATACAATGGGTCATCATCAAAATAAAGGTCAGCATAATATTCGTTAGAGATGTCTGGTTCTTTTACGGATAGGTGAATGTGTTGCGGAATATTATCATTAGGATAAGCAGTAGGTCTACTTGTTTTTATTGTATAGTTTCCACTCTTGTCAGTCTTTACCCAACCTCGCAATTTACCGTGTTCCTTTGCTTGTTTGGGTGTTTCGTCATTTGATGAATACAAACCGTTATCGTCCGTATGCCAATAATATATGATGACATCAGATGCAGGTGTTTTTCCGTCAAGTTGGAAAACTTTACCTGTCAAAATGAGTTTTTGTTTACCTTCTGTCCAACCTAAACTGATATGCTCGGATAGAATTTGTTTGGGTATTCCAACATACATCAATTCACAACCTTCACAACCACCACCGACACTTTTTTTGGTGGTGGTATTTTGTTGGGTTACTGCATTAGATTTTGTCTGCCCGTTACAACTTGTCAAAAATTGTAGCAGAAATATGAAAAGTAAAAAGTTTATTATTCTGTTCATAATTTATACGCTGTCTGTTTAGGGTTGCACATAACGGAAAAAGTATTTGCGAAGGGCGGGCTAAATAGAACGAAAAGTTCAATTTCGACCGAACGAAGCAAATTGCTTTTTCAGATTGTTAAATTACAAAAAAATACAATATGAAAAGCAAGTTGCGACTAAATGCATCGGGTTTTTCTATTATATATTCAACCCCGCCTTTTGCAAATACTATGTTATCTGTAGTTTCTTTTTATATTGTATTTTCACTATTGAAAAATTCAATTATTTTTTTGTCATTTATTAGTGATTGATTGTAATTTTTAAGGTTTTTGAAGTCAATTATCTCCTCACTTTTAATTTGCATTGAACGCAATGAACCATCTTTTTGAGGTGCTATTAAAATTGTTCTTCCTAATTCTAAATCAAATAGTCTTGAATTCACAATTGCGAATTGTTTTCTTTCAGCGGTTATAAAAGCAACGAATTCAATTTTTTCATTTTTTGTTTTTATCATTCCTTGTCCAAGGTAATCAGGATGATTTCTAGAAACAACATTTACTTGAAAATTTTCTGCATTTATATTGGTGTCATTGTAAAAATTTGACAAAACAATTATATTGAAAAAGACTTCGTTATCTTTTTCATTTAAGTAGTTTTTGTTAAAATCATTTTTGGCACTTGAAAAAAATGCATTTACCAGATTTTTGTTTGCAATTTTATAACTAAAATTCGCACCACTATTTAAACCTTTAAATGAGTTTTTTCCAATTAAATCATAATTTGGGACAGGAAAAACACTTAATCTAAAAGGCTGTTTCTCAACTTTAATGCTGTCAAAGTATTTGTTACTTTCAAAATCATTTTTTATTAATTCATTATCCCAAGTTTTAGGATTTTCTCTATTGATTTTTAATTGTTCCTTCTCTTTAATTGTCCAATTTTGTGCGTTACAAGAAAAAAAAGAGAAAAATAAAAGTAACAAAATTGATATTCTCATATTTAATGCGGTTTTTTTATGAAATTACAGATAACGGCTTGGGGCTTGGCGAAGTGGGGGCATTCAAAGTACAAATGTTCAATAAACCACCAATGTTGATAGTAGTACAAATGCTGAATTTAGCACTTCTGCCCCCATTTTGCCAAACCCTTGTTAGCGGTTCGTTGTTTTCTTCGTCAGTTAGTTTCAGTATATTTTTTGAAGTTGTCTAAAATTGCTTGCCATCCTTGTTGTTGCATTTCAACAGGGTTTTCACTTTCTGCGTCAAATACAGTAGTAACAGAAGTTTCATTTCCGTTACCTACAAAAATTGTCGTTGCCTTACGTCCATCTGTCATTGTGTAAGTTAATTCTTGCTTATCAATAACTGTGTCATATATGGCTTCAAAGTCAAAACCGAAACTCCCGTCTTTTGCTTCCATTCTTGCTATGTATTTGCCTCCGACTTTCAAATCATTTGAGGCTGTCGGACATTGCCAAGTGTCAATAGCAAAGTTCCATTTAGTAATGTGCTCAGGTTTTGTCCAGTTGTCCCACACTTTGTTAATCGGTGCATTTACCAATGCTGATATTGTAATTTTTGTTGCCATATTTTTTTATGTTGTTAATGATTAATTTGAATTTTTCTGTCGCTTGGTCTAAAATACCAAGACACAATTACAAGAACTAATGACAAAACCGAAGGAAATATTTCGCCAAAACTGTCTCCCATAATTATGTGTGAAATCATAGCACCTGTCATTGCAAAGAAAAAACCTGCATAAGCCCATTCTTTAAGTAAAGAGAATTTTGGAATTAGCACAGCAATAACTCCAAGTATTTTCCAAATACCCAAAATTGTCAATAAATATAGAGGATAGCCCAAATGAGTAAAACTCTTAACTGCATCTTCCATTCTCATCAGTTGAAAAATCCCGCCTGATAGCATTCCAAGGGATAACCAAATTGTCGCTATCCAATAAATAATTTTGTTTCTCTTTTCCATTTTAATGTCAAATTTACTTTTGTTTCTGCCTGTTTCTTAAGTTGTGTCGTCCTTTACAATGACCGCTAACGGTACGCATTGGCGATGGCAGGGGATTCAATGTTCTTTCAGCCCGGAACCAAAGCTCAATAAAGAACTAAAAGTACAGAATATGTACAAAAGTTCATTAAAGAATTTTCAGCCCGGACTACAGCCCAATAGCGAACAAAAAGCTGATGAAATGCACGTCAGCCCTGCTATTGCCAACGCGCTTGTTGGCAGCAGGCATTTTTGTTTCAGCCGTTACGTTTTATTTCTTGTCGTCAATTCTTTCAAAAATTGTCCAGAGAGGTTCATCGTAGATGTCAGTAATGTCCACATTATACAGTGTGATTGTCCGTTTAATAACTTCTTTCTTCATCTCCTCACTGTCAGTATCGTTATCACGAAGAAACTCCAAGACGCTTCCGTCTGAGTAAAAGCCTTCGTGATAGTCCATATTCAATACTCTTTTGAAAAAGTCTTCTGCGGTAGGTTCGTATTTGTCAATGTTGACCGTTGATGCAAACTTCAATGGAACTTTTGTACCAGGTCTGGGAAGCTCATTATTGTTTTCCTTGTAAAGTTTGAAACTATCTTGTAATGCTGTCAGTGCTTTTTCTTCCGTCTCACCATGTGCAACCATCCTTGTCCAGTTGATAATTGTTGCTCCATAAGCAACCTTGTCCTCACCAGCGTTTGGGTTTTTACACGTTTTTGTCGGATAGTCGTCAAAATTCCAATCGGTTTTGGAATAGGATAATATTCTCTTGATAAGTGTTTTGATTGTGTCCATTTTTGCTTGCTGCCAACACGTAAATATATGATACTATTTCAAAAAAAGCTTAATGAAACATTATTGATTTTCAATGTTCTAGCGTTATACATTTTGTATTGTTATTAGTACAATTCACCCGGTTATACATGTTGTATTGTTGGTGCTACCAGTCGATTTTTTTGTTTTTCCAAAGGTCGTCCAAAGGACTTATAATGTTTACTAATTGTTTTTTACTTACATGCAGATACCGCTCTGTGGTTTTAATGTCGAAATGGCCCAGCAGTTCTTTTATGTACCTTATATCAGTTCCCTTATCAAGCAAGTGGGTGGCAAAGCTGTGACGTAAACTGTGCACCCCTACCTCTTTTGTAATACCTGCTTTACTTTTCGCATTACTAAAAATTTGCTGAATCGTTCTGGTTGGGTAGGCGGTTGCTGTTTGGTCCGATTCAAACAAATATACTTTGGGAGTTGGTTTGTGGTATTTTAAATACTGTCTTAAAATATCTAACAATAAAGGGCTAAGGTTTACATAACGGTCTTTTTTGCCTTTTGCCCGAGCTATTAATATCTGCATCCTTTCGCTATCTATGGCCGATATTTTTAGAGCTGCTAGTTCGCTTACCCTGAGGCCTGCGCTATAGATAGTAAATAGCATGGCTTTGTGTTTTTTATTTTCCAAGGCATTAAACAATTTAGCCAGTTCTTCTTCATTCAGCAGTTTCGGCAATTGCAAATGCTTTTTAGGCCGGGGTATTTCCCAAAACAATTTTTCCTTGCCCAATACCTGTTCGTAGTAAAACTTAAGGGCATTCATGCGGCTGTGTATCGTGTTTTCACTCAGTTGCAATTGGGTATGGCAGTAGCTCAGGTAATCTTTCAGCCGTTGGGTGGTAAATGTGTGTGCTTCATGCTTGCCCAATTGGGTAAAAAACAGGCGTAGCTCATTGAGGTAAGTTCGTTGGGTATTTTGGCTGTAACCTTTTAGTATCAGTGCCTGTTGGGTTTGTTGCAGTGCAGCTGCATTGGCTGCATTTAAATATGGTGTAGCTGCGGGTGCGGCTATATTTTTAATTGTTGTGGTAGGCTTTTGAACTATAATGGCTTTTGGGGCTTTTGTTGCGGCTGGTTGTTTCAGTTGTTTTATATAGGCATCCAGCTTACTGCGGTCAATATTGGCCACAGGGGCAAGAATGGCCATCACTTTTTCAAATGCATCTTTACCAAGCGGCACATGCCAGCATTTGTGGGTGCGGCTCCATAAGGCACCAGCTTTGTGCAGTGGCCCGTTGATGCTGCCATTATTGGCAAAATGAATGCCCATACGGTGTGCTCCTTTATGGTAAAAGCCACTCAGCTCAACTATAATTTTTTGTTGCTCCATTTTGTATCAAGTGGAAAACCAAACACTTTTTTCCGGTTATTAAATTAAGGCTTTGGATACAAAAGGCAATTGGCAGTTTGCAGTTTGCTCCCGATAGCTATCGGGATGGCAGTTTGCAGGGCAGCGTTGTAATGGGTACTCATCAAATAATCCGATTGCCAAAAACCAAAAACCATTTCAAACCTCTTACCTCGTACTTCATACCTCATACTTCATTCCTCGTACTTCATTCCTCGTACTTCATTCCTCGTACTTCTTCTTTCCTTTTCTTTGCGCAAAACACTGTAGTTATGTCGCGACCGGTGATAGCTTTTGTTACAGGTGGATACAGCGGTGAGGCACAAATCTCTTACAAGAGTGCCATCACCATTCAGGCCAATATTGATACCGATAAGTTTGAGTACCATACCATCGACATCCGAAAGGATGGCTGGTTTTGCCTGCATCAAGGGGCAGAGCTGCCGGTAGACCGGGCCAATTTTACCGTGCCGCTGAATGGCCAAACCATCCGGTTTGATGCGATACTCATCGGCATACACGGCACTCCCGGCGAAGATGGCAAGCTGCAGGGCTATTTCGACATGCTGGGTATACCGTACACCAGCTGCGATGCCACGGCGTCGGCCATCACCTTCAACAAGCGGTACACCGTGGCTGTAGCCGGCATGAGCGGCATTCATGTGGCCAAGAGTTTCCACTACTTCAAGGGCGATGCCATTGATGTGGAGCAGCTGGCGGCGGCATTGCAGTTTCCGGTATTTGTAAAGCCGGCCAACGGTGGCAGCAGCATTGGCATGAGCAAAGTGCCCGATGCCACTGGTTTGCCCGCCGCTATTGATAAAGCCTTTGCCGAAGACGATCAGGTACTGGTAGAAGAGTTTATTGCCGGAAGGGAGTTTACCATTGGCGTGGCCCGACTGCATGGCGAAATAGTAGCGCTACCCATGACGGAGGTCATCAGCGAAAATTATTTCTTCGACTTCGAAGCCAAGTACCAGGGCAAAAGCAAAGAGATAACACCTGCGGAAGTAGAGGAGTGGAAGGCAGAGAAAATACGGGCTGCTGCCAAAAAGATTTACAGCATTTTCAACTGCAACGGTGTGGTGCGGATTGATTTTATTTTCAACGAAGCGGTGGGTGAACCTTACATGCTGGAGATCAATACCGTGCCGGGGCAGAGTGCCGCCAGCATTGTACCCCAGCAGGTAAAAGCCATGGGCTGGTCGCTCCGCGATTTTTACTCCGCTTTAATAGAAGATGCCCTGCACAGACGAAAAGCCTGAGTATTCCGTTAATTTTAGCGGCCACTTCGAAAGGATTGGTATTTTCACCCCCAATAAATTTGATTCATTTTGTTTCGATTCATCACCAAGCAACCGTTTTGGGTAAACCTGCTGGCAGCCATTGGCGTTGTGGTAGGCTTGTTGTTTCTGGTATTGTGGATGCTGGGTTTCATTACCCGCCATGGTCAGTACGAAAGAGTGCCTTCTGTGATTGGTAAGCCATCCGCCGAAGCCATCCGTCAGTTGGAAGACAAAGGTTTTACTGTAGAAATACAAGACAGCATCTGGCTCGAATCGGAGCCTGTAGGTGCCGTGCTTAAGCAGCAGCCAGCCGGCGAGGATATGGTCAAAGCCAAACGTACCATTTACCTTACCATTAACCGCAGCCAGCCGCCCATGGTAGATATGCCCAATCTGGTGGGCCTTTCATTTCGCAATGCCGAGCTGTACATTAAGCAAATGGGCCTGCGCCTTGGCGATACCACCCGCCAGCCCGATATAGCCAAAGATGCCGTGCTGCAACAGTTGTACAACGGGCAGCCCATACGGCCGGGTACCAAAATTTATCAGGGTAGTACCGTAAGTTTTGTACTGGGTAGTGGCCTTGGCGATGAAGAATTAGAAGTGCCCATGCTTATTGGCCTCACTTTTGGCCAGGCAAAAAACTTGCTGGCAGGTATGGGCATCAATATTGGCGCCATACTCACCAACCCCGATGTAAAGGATACCAGTGCCGCCTACATTTTTAAGCAAAGCCCCGAAGTAAAAACAGCATTGCCCGACGGCGGTTATCAGTTCAATAAAATACGGCCGGGCCAAAGCCTCGACGTATGGTTGGGTACCGAAGCCGTAGCACCACCCGTGGCCGATTCAGTCATACTCGAAGAGGAATAATTTTGCCACTGTTGTTATTGTACATTCCACAATCAATCTATCAAAGCAGTCTATATGTCCATGAAACAAATGTCAGTTGAAGAACTGAAAACCCGGATGGATGCCGGCGAAACCGTACACCTGATTGATGTAAGAGAAGATCACGAACGTGCCGATTTCAACATCGGAGGGTTACATTATAAGCTGGGCCTCATTACGGCTATGCAGTTTGATGATATTGAGCACCTGAAAGATGAAGAAGTAATCATCTACTGTCGCAGTGGTAACCGCAGCCAGATTGCCGGATTGGTGATGCAATCGGCTGGTTTTACCAATGTCATTAACCTGGCAGGGGGCATGCTCGATTGGGAAGCCCGTTTCGGCAGAAAGTAAACCTCGTTATTTGTTTTGTAGTGGTAACAAAAAAGCAGCCTGCAATATGCGGGCTGCTTTTGTTTTGGTGTCTGTAAGCTATGTACGTTAGAGTTTAATATTAAGGGCCAGCATAAAGTTTCTGCCCGCCATGGGGTAGTAAAAATTTTCGGTGGTAAATGCACCGCCGGCGATGTAGCTGAACGTGTAGCCGTTGGGTTCGTACATGCTGTTGAGCACATTGTTTACCTGCAGTGCCAGGCGTACTTCTTTCAGCACTTTGCCCACGGAGAACAAGTAGCTGGCACGTATATCGTTGTTGATGTACGGATCGAGACTGCGGCTACGCAGTTCGCTGTTGTCGAGGTACTGGCGGCTCACATGCTTAGCCATCCACTCCAGTTCCAGCTGGCGCACCGGTTGGTAGCTTACTGAGAGAAACTGTACAAACTTGGGCGAAAAGGCTATGGCGGTATTGCCCCGCACAACTGCCTGTTGCGTACCGTCGTCGTAGTTGTCTATGTATTCTGTAAAATCTATCAGCCTGTTTTGGCTAAAGGCGCCAGAGTAGCGGATATTACCTTTTTTGTAGCGGTAGTTGAGTTCGAGTTCGGCACCGGCACGGTAGCTGTTGGGTATGTTGGTGCGGGTGTAGGCACCCACATCGTTTACTTTTCCAGTAAGCACCAGCTGGTCTTTGTACCGCATGTAGTAGAGCGTAAGGCTGGCCTGCACATTGCGCAGCAGTTCTTTTTTGCTGATGTTCAGTTCCACATCATGCAGCTGTTCGCGGCGGGGTAGTTGTGTAAGGCCTGCTTCAAAATCATCTCGGTTGGGTTCTTTGTTGCCCACCGCATAGCTGAGAAAGCCACTCCAGTTTTGGTGCTGATAAGATATACCGGCCTTTGGATTGATGAAGTTCCAGTTTTCATTCACCGATACACCCGGGTTGTTGCGGAAGCCATCAATCCTATAATTCACAAAACGGTATTGCACATCGGCAAACAATTTCCAGCGGTTGTTGGGCAGGCTGTATTGGTATTTGCTGTACACATTGATGTCCGACTTAGAAGCATCAAAATCATAATAACGCTGGCGGAAATTGGGTTGCGCAGCCGTCCAGATCACATCGCCAAAATGCTGGCCGGGATAGAAACTCCAGCCACCACCTACCGTAAACTCATGGCGGTTTTTGGTATGCTGCCAAGAGAATACCTGACCAAACAATTTATTCTTCAACCACAACCTGCGTATTAAATCGGTGCGGCTTTGCGGAATGCCGTTTGCATCATTTATCGGATTGATGCCGTACGATGACAAACGGGCATTGGCTTTGTACTGCTCATAGTAGCCACGGCCGGTAGTGAGGTACAGTGCCGTGTTGAAAACACTGTGGCTGTTGAATTCATGGTTGAAAAACAACTGGTAGTGGTTTTGCCAGTAGTTATCGGTTTCATTGTCGTAAGGTGAGCCGGGCTTTTCTGTGCCGGCACTGTTGAAGGTGCGGTTGTTGTTTTTGTCCGCTTCGCTGATGCCGTACCATGCCTGGTAGGTTTTTTCTTTACCCAAAATGGCGTTGAAGCGGAGCGATGATTTTTTGCCCCAATACCCGACGGTGAACTGGCCACTTTGCAGCCTGCTCCAAGCCCGGTCTACAAAGCCTTCGCTGCTGATGTTGCTTACTCGGGCATCGATGGTAAAATGCTTGCCTATCAATCCACTGCCTGCTTTGATGGTGTTTTTAAACGTACTGAAACTACCAACGCTGTTGTTTACCTCGGCATAAGCCTGGGGCTGATAGCTGTGTGTACTGAAGTTCATGCTGGCACCAAAGGCTCCGGCACCATTGCTGCTGGTACCAACACCCCGCTGCACTTGTATGCTGCTCACAGAAGAGAGCAGGTCGGGCAGGTTTACAAAAAACAGCCCCTGACTTTCGGCATCGTTGTACGGAATGCCGTTGATGGTCATGTTGATACGGCTGGCATCGCTGCCCCGTATACGTATGCCTGTATAGCCAATGCCGTTACCAGCGTCGCTGTTCACCACCACATTGGGCGTTTGGTTCAGCAAAAAAGGAATGTCCTGACCAAGGTTGTTTTTTTCAATAGTCGATTTAGCAATGTTTGTTTTGGTAAACGGCGCATTGTTGCCCGCCCGTATGCCCCGTACTTCCACAGGCTGCAAAGCCGCGGGCAGGGGAGTGAGCACAATTTTGTGCAGGCTGTTGCCGGCAGTAAGGCTGGTGTCTTTGGCGTAATACCCGGCATAGCTGATGCGTAGTGCCAATGAGGCGCTGCTGCTATTTACATCGGCCAGGCCATTGCCATTGGTGATGAATGTTTTTTTGCTGGCGGCCTGCAGACTAATGCTGGCACCATCGAGTGCTGTACCATCGGGTTGCACTACCTGTATGCGAACAGTATTTTGTGCCGTTACAGAGAAAGAAATAAGGAGGGAGAGAATCGAGCAAATCCTTTTCATACTACACGGAATTTGCCCGGAATGCTTCTGCACACAGCCACGCATGGCTAAGAAGGAAGCGGCCTTCCCTTCGCAGGTATTATCCTGATCAGGTTCAACGGGTGATTTCTCAGTCTCAGTCACTTTGTGCTGAAACACCCCGGGCGATGATTAATATGCAAATGTATAGTCACGAAAAATTTTCTGACAAAACTTTTTCATGCACTGTAACATTTTATTACCGATTTCGTACAACGGTCACAACAAAACAACAACCCCACCAAGGTGGCTAATCCCTTACTTTCACTTGAAAATGATTTTTGATATGAAACGTTTTTTCTTGCTTGCTGCCGTGTTATTCCAACTTGGCTTTTTGCCCGCTATGGCACAAACCACCATCAACGATCCCAATGTGGAGGTGCGCAACGTGGGCAGTTTCAACAGTATCGTTATCAGCAGTGCTATTGATGTAATCATTTCTCAGAGCAACAGTACCGCTGTAGCCGTAAGTGCTTCCGAAGCCAAATATGTAGATGGCATCACCACAGAGGTGCGCAACAATACCTTGTACATTGGCTACAAAAGCAATATGGGCTGGGGCGCTAAGTACATGCGGGCTTATGTATCGGTGCCCACCCTTATGAAAATTGGTGCATCGGGTGCTTGCAACGTAAAAACGGAAGGCACATTTAAAACGGATGATCTCGAAATTGTATTGAGTGGCAGCAGCGATTTTAAAGGTACTGTAAAAGTGACCAACTTGAAACTGATTGCATCGGGCAGCAGCGATTTTGTCATCTCTGGCAGTGCCACCAACCTTCGTGCAGGCCTGAGTGGAGCCAGCGATTTAAAGGCTTTTGAACTCTCTGCCGACTATTGCGATGTAAGTGCAAGTGGTGCCAGCGATGTTCAAATTTTGGTGAATAAAGAATTGAAAGCAGCTGCTTCCGGAGCCAGCGATATTTATTACAAAGGCGAAGGGGTTGTGAAATCCATTTCTGCATCTGGTGCCAGCGACATCAAAAAAAGATCATAACAGTTTTGGCTCGGTAAGTGTATCCCCCTATCTTTGCAGTCCAAAAAACGACGCGAAGTAGAGCAGCGGTAGCTCGTCGGGCTCATAACCCGAAGGTCGTAGGTTCGATCCCTACCTTCGCAACAAAAAAATCAAGGCTTCCCCGGGAGCCTTTTTTTATTCAATGAACTTTCAATCGGGCTTTGTAAGCATATTAGGCAAACCCAACGCCGGCAAAAGCACTCTCCTCAATGCATTGGTAGGCGAGAAGATGGCCATTGTCAGCCCCAAAGTGCAAACCACCCGGCATCGCATCAAGGCTTTCTTGAACGGCGATAATTTTCAAATCATTTTTTCCGACACACCGGGCATCATAGAGCCGCAGTACAAGCTGCACGAACGCATGATGAAGCAGGTGCGCAACGCCATGGAAGATGCCGATGCTGGCTTACTGGTGTATGATGTAGGAGAACTGCAGGACGAAGAAGCCCATGCTTTTTTTCAGCAACTGAAATTGAAAGTACCAGCCATTTTATTGGTCAATAAAATTGATAGTGTAAAAGAATCGGTTTGGAAAAAAACGGTGTCCTACTTTACCGAAAGTGGAGCTTACAAAGCCGTCATTCCTATTTCTGCTTTGAAAGGAACAGGGATACCAGAACTGCAGAAAACCTTGCTGCAGTTTATTCCGCAGGGCGATCCGTTTTACAGCACCGAAGACCTGAGCGACCTGCCTACCCGCTTTTTTGTAGGAGAAATAGTACGGGAAAAAATCTTCGACCTATACCATCAGGAAGTGCCGTATCACTCAACGGTATTGGTGCAAGAGTTTACCGAAAAGTCGACGCTAATAAAAATTCGTGCCGATATTATTGTACAACGGGAAATGCAAAAGATTATCCTGATTGGCGATAAAGGCAGCATGATAAAAAAGCTGGGCACCGCAGCCCGGATAGATATAGAGCAATTTTTGGGTCAGAAAGTATTTTTGGAGTTGTTTGTAAAAGTGCGTCCGAAATGGCGGGATCAGGATGTGTTTTTACGGGAGTATGGTTATGAGTAGCCATCATCTCTGCCCGAATGCTGTACCTTTCAGCAACCAGATTTGAAAGCCCGACAGCAGAGATCACAACCCGGAAAATCGAATTGAAGAAAACCGTGATTGGCAGCACATCAACAACTGCTGATTATTGAAAAGTGAAAAGTAGTTATGAGTTATACAGTTGCCATAGTAGGCCGTCCGAACGTAGGAAAAAGTACCTTTTTCAATCGCTTGCTGGAACAGCGAAAAGCCATTGTAGATGATTTGAGCGGTGTAACCCGCGACCGCCAGTATGGCGTTGCCGATTGGAACGGTAAATCATTCAACATTATTGATACCGGTGGTTTTGTGCCGGATAGTGAAGATGTGTTTGAAAGGGAAATTGCCCGGCAAGTGAAGATTGCGGTAGAAGAAGCAAACGCCCTCATATTTATGACGGATGTGGCCACAGGCGTAACCGATTTGGATGAAGCCATGGCAGATTTGCTGCGCCGTAGCACCAAGCCTGTGTACATGGTGGTAAATAAAGTAGACAACTACGAACGCCAGTTGATGGCCAACGAATTTTACAGCCTTGGATTTGATCAGGTGTTTTTTATCAGCAGCATGAGTGGTACGGGTACCGGCGAACTGCTGGATGCCGTAACGGCGCCTATCACAGAAAAGGATTCTGATGAAGTAGAACAGGTAGACTCATTGCCAAAGTTTGCCATCATAGGTCAGCCCAATGTAGGCAAGAGTAGCCTGCTGAATGCCTTGGTTGGGCAGGAGCGAACCATTGTTAGTGATATTGCAGGTACCACCCGAGATACCATTCACACTCATTATAACCTCTTCAACAAAGAGTTTATTTTGATTGACACTGCAGGTATTCGTCGCAAAACCAAAGTGAACGAAGATCTGGAATTTTACTCGGTTATTCGGGCCATTAAAGCCATTGACGAAGCCGATGTATGCATGCTTTTGTTGGATGCCGAAAAAGGCATCACTGCTCAGGATTTGAAAATCTACAGCCTTGCTGCCAATAAAGGTAAAGGCTTGGTGATACTGGTGAACAAATGGGATTTGGCAGAAAAAAGCACTAACACTGCCCGTGACTATGAAAGAGTGCTGAAGGAAAAACTGGCCCCGTTTAACGACGTGCCCATTTTGTTTATTTCTGCAAAAGATAAAGTGCGGATTTTTAAAGCCATCGAACTTGGCCTGGAAGTGTTTGATTGTAAGCAACAGAAAATTCCTACTTCACAATTGAACGACATAATGCTGAAGGCCATTGAGTCGTACAAGCCACCCATGACAAGGGGCAATCTTATCCGTATTAAATACATTACACAGTTGCCTACCAAAGTGCCATCGTTTGCCTTTTTCAGCAACCACCCTGATGATATTAAAACGCCTTACAAAAACTACCTCGAAAATCAGCTCCGGAAAAACTTCAATTTCAAAGGAGTGCCGGTACGAATTTTCTTCCGTAAGAGTTAAATAGAAATGTTGTGGCAGCTGCTACAATTGTTTTACCTGAATAATTTTTACAGGACACAATTTGGCAGCTGCATCATTGGCATCCCACTCATGATCGGATACTTTGATGTGCCAAAAGCCTCTCCGTTCTTTGGCTTCCAACAAAGTGCTGCGACCATCTTTTTTGCTCATGCGCCAGCGGTCGGGTGCTACTTCTACGCAGTAGTTGCAGCCAATGCATTTGTCTCTTTGTTGGGTAATGCTAATCATGCCATTTCCTCCGCAGCTATTATTTTGTACAGCTTATCCGACTTGTGTATGGGTACATTCAACGGAAAGGCGCACAAGTCTCCTTTGTTGGCAATAGTTGCTTCTCCTGTATCATTTACATGCAGCGATGTAATGGTTGTTTCTACTACGCCAATTTGTTTGCCTATAACCATTACTGTATCGCCCACTTGTAGCGGATAACTTTCAATTTTAAACTCTGCAATATTTGATTTTGCATAGTAATTGTTGCCTTTACCAAGATAAATTTTTCGCTGTGTTGCCGTTGAGCCAGAAGTGTTTGTCCATTCGCCCAAATGCTGCCCAAACATATAGCCACCCCAAAAACCACGGTTGTATACTTTTTCCATAGCCTGCATCCACCGATCAATTTTTTCAGGCGTCAATGCCTGAGCGTTATAGGCATCAATAGCTTCCCGATAGCACTGGGTTACTGTCTTTACATATTCTGCGCCTTTGCCACGGCCTTCAATTTTGAGTACCCGTACACCAGCTTCTAGCAATTGGTCAATGAATGGAATGGTGCACAAATCTTTCGGCGACATGATATACTCATTGTCAATTTCCAGTTCATGTCCTTCTTCCATATCCACGACTTTGTATTTACGCCGGCAATTTTGTAAGCATGCACCGCGGTTGGCCGAAGAGTTTTGCGTATGTAAACTCAGGTAGCATTTGCCTGATACTGCCATACACAAGGCCCCATGCGCAAACACTTCAATCTCTACTAATTTTCCCGATGGGCCTTTAATTTGCTCCCGTTGTATGCCTTCACAAATGTCTTTTATTTGTCTGATGCTCAACTCACGTGACAATACCATCACATCAGCAAAGAGGCTGTAAAACCGAATGGTTTCCAGATTGGTGATGTTTACCTGCGTGGAAATATGTACTTCCATTTGCAATTGCCGGGCGATGGCAATAACCGCATGGTCGGCAGCAATCACAGCAGTGATACCTGCAGCTTTTGCAGCCGTGAGCAGCGATTTTACCATGCGTACATCATGATCGTAAATAATGGTATTGAGGGTGAGATAACTCCGTACATGATACCGTTCGCAAAGGGCAGCTATTTCGGGTAAATCGCTGATACTGAAATTGATGCTGGAGCGGGCCCGCATGTTGAGCTGCTCCACTCCGAAATACACGGAGTTGGCACCGCCCTGAATGGCGGCCATCATACTTTCAAAGCTGCCCGCAGGCGCCATGAGTTCAATTGGCTTGGCTGACATAGATGGATAAAACGCTGTGAAGCCGCGAAAATATTGGGCTCCTGACTGCTGCCCTATGATTTTCATCAGGCAGGCTGCCGCCTGAGAGAATCAAATATCTTAGCGGCCTAAAATCAGCAGTATGCCAGCGGCAGTATTAGAAGTGTGTTCGTTTGGAATTCAAACCAGTTTGATAGCAGAAAGAGTGGGTGCCAAAAGGGTAGAGCTCTGCGACAATCCCATTGAAGGAGGTACAACGCCATCCTACGGAGCCATTCGGCAGGTGCGGGAAAAACTATCGATAGAAGTATATCCCATCATTCGCCCCCGTAGCATGAACTATTACTACGATGACGATGAATTTGCCATGATGCTGCATGATGTACGCATGTGCAAGGAGCTGGGCTGCGATGGAATATCTGTTGGTGTGCAACTCATCACCGGACAGGTAGATACCGACCGTATGAAGCGATTGGTAGAAGTGGCTTATCCAATGGGTGTTACTTCTAACCGGGTAATTGATGCGGCGCCAGACCCTTACGAAGCCTTGGAAGCATTGATTGAAGCTGGCTGCGAACGGGTACTTACATCCGGCCAGGCTGCAACCGCACCGGCAGGAAAAGAAGTATTGAAAAAGTTAGTAGAGCAGGCGGCCGGAAGAATAAGCATTATGCCGGGTGCAGGTGTAAAGTCGGGTAACGTAAAGGAATTGCTGCAGTATACCGGTGCGTACGAATGTCACACATCTGCAAGAATAGCCTGGCCCAATAATGTGGCATATCAGAATCCGCAAATTACCGATGCGGGCAGCATGTATGTGGCCGATGAAGAAGAGTTGAGAAAAATTATTGCTGCAATTGTTTAGAAAATATTGAGCAGTTGCCACGATTTTTTAAGCCTGTCAGACCGAATCCAATAACTGCCTGCAGGTAATCGGCTGATGTCGAGTGCAATTTGTAATGAACCATTCACCGATACATGCATTTGTTGCATCATCAGCTTGCCAGAAATACTATAGAGGCTGATATCAAAAGCACCTGCCGGTAAATTGTTTAATGCCAAATATACTTGCGTAGTAGCGGGGTTGGGATAAATATTGCAAACAATAGGGGATTGGTTAATTCCATTAATGGATATAATATTTGAATATAATGCATGGCCATTGTGTTGTTTGGCTTTAATTCTATACAACACATCTTTGTCTTGGTCTTTTGTATCACTCATTACAAATTGCTGCCGTTCTCCTTTTGCTACGCTGTATGGTATAGTTGCAAATGCGGTAAACGGTTGTCGGCTGATTGATTTTTCAATGGTAAACACTCCATTGGTACTAATGCCTGATGCTTGCCAGTTGAGTACCGATTGATGAAGAAAGCGAGTCCCTGTAAGTGTAATATTTTGTAGCGTTAAAACCTGGAAACCCAAATTGCCTATAGTAATTCTCGATAAGCTTGATAAACCAGAAATCGTCAACTGATTGAGCGTAGTGTTGATGCCATCACTACCTTCATAAGTCCATGCATTACCAGTATCTGTACTCGAAAAAAAATCAAGCATTCCTTCGGTAGTACCATTTAGTTCTGTGTCAAAATAATTGAATATAATGCTGGCATTGAGGTTGCTGTTGTTGGTAGGAATGACATCATAATAACGTTTAATGGTTCCTTCTTCTTGTACTACGTGGCCTCTTCTGATAGTCGTATTTCCTAAATTACTTGCGCTGGTAATGACAAATCCGAGATTGCCGGGGTTGGCAAGTGTTGGTGCGTTCAACGTAGCAATAGCTTCAATATAACCACCGTTATAACCTGTTATTCTCCGGGTATTTATTTCTCCGGATAAGCTGCCTGTAGTTCCTAATTCAATTGTGTGATTGTTTAAAAAAATGCTATCGCCACCGGCTAATGTGAGTTTGTTACTTACTTCAATATCTGAATTTAGTTGCAGCCCGTTGGCTGTTTTATTCATGGTGAGGTTGTAAAAAGAGCTTGTAATACTGCCCGCTATAAAGCTGGCTCCAGCGGTACTCCCACTAAATATAACAGTACTGGTAGAAGGGGTAATAATACCTTCTGAAGTAAGCCCGGCATCCTTCAGCACCAGCTGTACATTGCCATTGGCTTTCAGCTGTGCCCCTGGTTTTATAAGGAGACCCTGTGCTGAAAGGTTGTAGCCAGCAAGAAGGCTCATTGAAAAAATGAAAATCTTTTTCATGAAAAGCGGTTGAGTTTTACCCTGTTTACTTACTTCACATATTCACCTTTACTGCCAAATGCATCTACCATAATGTGGAAATCCAGGAACAAAAGGCCTGCATCATCATTGTAGGTATCTGCGGTGTTACTACTGTTTCTTGTCAATCTGCAAATGAGAATACTCGAAATTTTTTTGCCTGTTCCATCAATACCTGCGTTACCCGGGGTTAAACTTGTAATCAGGTGTGTTTTGGCTGTAAAAGGCCCGGTTGAAACAACTGTATTGGTTGTAATTGCCGGAAAAACCTGTGGTGTAACCGGATCATAGTTTTGCCATGTATATTCAAGTTTCCATTCCACATTTCCTGCTTTGCTGGCTTTTGGCGACCAGTGCAAGTGTGGGAAAATATCAGAACCTTCTTTCCAGGTGTGTGGAAGCTGAACCGTGAATGACATCGCCTCTAACTGAGAGTTGTTTCTGAAATACCATATTTCAGGACCAGTGGAGCCTGAAAAATAGCTGATTGCTGTTGCATCCTTTCCCCGGTCAAGTGTTATGCGCAGGTCATCCCATCGTACGCCAAATGTGTTCAGCTTTACCCATTCAGGCGAGCCTGAAGTGCCGTTGTTATAGTAGTAGCCTACTCCATCGGCATGTGTGCCTGTAATACCCGCATTGGTGTTGTACACCAGCAGGCTGGTTGCAGGCGTGGGTATGGTTGTGGCATCAGAAGTAGATGCTAATGACACCCTTGGTAATAGCATGCCTTTGTTGGAGCTTACCACATCAAGCATGGCCGATACATCAGGGTTGTTGCCTGTGGTATTAATGGCCATGTTTTGGGCAACAACAGTGCTGGTGAAAGTCACCGAAAGCACAAACAGGAAAATGGCGCATTTTCTGAAACGGGAGCGCATAATGGGATTCATTTTATTCAGGTTTAACGTGAATAATCATCCCAAAGGCTTGATGGTATTAAAAACTCCATTCAGGCAATAGCGATGCTTGAATGTTACACTTATACAGTGCTATAAAATCTGAATAAAGGTCCGCCAAGATTGAGTCGAATTTGGTGACATATGTCATCAATCCCTCATTTTTCAGGCATTTCAACCAGCATTAGAGCGGCTGCCGGTCTCCGTTGGGCAAAACCCTGAAAAACTGGTCATCCTTCCATAACAACGCCTCAGATTGGCCTGCTGCATGTGGCACATCTATATTGATGACCTTGCCCGAAAAATGACTGCTGATTTGTTTGGAAACAACGGTGTGCCCCGTTATAATATGCTTTACACCAAACAGCCGGAGCGTACTGTCTACAGTGGCTACTGAGGCTTTCAGGTTACCAGTATAATACCCCCTGTACCAAAAGGGGCCATATTCGCTGATGGTAATAGTGCTGGGCAAATCTGGGCCCTCGCCGGTAGTGTCTCTGTAGAGTGGGCGTGCCAGTTCATTAAGTTGAGTTAATGATGGCTGCATGGAATTTACATACGGCGAAATGCCCCCGTGTACCACCAGAAAAGGGCCTATTTTTTCTGCCACATTTTTAGTCATCAGCCATTGCCCGTGCATGGATGATTGGCCAAGCACGTCTGCATAATGCATGCCCATGGCTTTTGCCTGCTCCAGGTATTGCGGGTGTGCGTAGCTGCTATCGCCGGCTAAATGCATAATTTCATGATTGCCCAAAATAAAATGCAGTTTGCCGCCTGCTTTTGCTGCCAGTTGCTCTATATAATAGGCCAGCAGCAATGTTTCCTGCACAGCAGGCCCCCGGTCTACAAAGTCGCCAATAAATGCTACGTGCCCTTTTCCAAAAGTCCAGTTTAAGTGGGCATCTACCACTCCAGCAGCTTTCAGCAAACTGAGTAGGGTTGCAGGATTGCCTTCAATATCACTGATGAATAACATTTGGGCAGGCTTTCTCCATTCAGCTTTTTCAATGCCTGGCCTAAAGGGTATTGGAATTGTCATAGCCACACTATCATTTTGAATTGCCAGCAATACAGGGATAGCCGCAATATGTGCCAAGGATAGCGCATGACGGGTGACGCTGGTGGACAAATTATTTTCGAAAGTGTACAGTATGGCAGAGTCGCGGTGCAGAAAAATGCGTGGATTGCGGTAGGGCTGGGCTAAAGATGGCAAGATAGATAACAGGCAAAGGCTGGTTGTAACAACCACGAGGCAAATGCGGAAAAAGTATTTGGAATAGCCCATGCTGAAAAAAGTGTATAAATCCTATAAGCTAAAGGTAAAGCGAATGGAGCATGCTAAACATGACCAACGACAGCAAAGCACTAAAATGAATTATGAAAAACTAACATGTAAAATATTTTCATCAAAATCTGGGTTACCTGTAGCTTTTTCTGAGAATTATTCAAAAAATTTGGACGGCTATTCGCTGTAAATGGCTTTTCCGTACCATTGCAACACAATAATTCGCCTTTCACAACTAAACCAATATATAATTCGTATGGCAGCAGCTAAGCTTGAGTACATTTGGCTCGATGGATGTCAACCAACACAGAGCCTTCGTAGCAAAACAAAAATTGAAAAAGACTTTAGTGGCAAACTGGAAGATTGCAGCATGTGGAGCTTTGATGGCTCTTCTACAGAGCAGGCCCCCGGTGGTTCTTCCGACTGTTTGTTGAAGCCTGTGTACATTGCTCCCGATCCGCAGCGTAAGAATGCCTACCTCGTAATGTGCGAAGTATTGAACGCCGACGGCACCCCTCACGAAACCAATGGCCGTGCACATATCGACGACGATGACAATGATTTCTGGTTTGGTTTTGAACAAGAGTATTTCCTGTGGGATCCTTCTACCAGTAAGCCGCTGGGCTTCCCTTCCAACGGATACCCTCGTCCGCAAGGTCCTTACTATTGCTCAGTTGGTGCATACAATGCTTTCGGCCGCGAAATTGTAGAAGAACACCTCGATGCATGCCTCGAAGCCGGTTTGAATGTTGAAGGCATTAACGCCGAAGTAGCCGCCGGTCAGTGGGAATTTCAGATTTTCGCCAAAGGTGCCAAAGAAGCCGGCGACCAAATCTGGTTGGGCCGTTATTTGCTCGAACGCATCGGTGAAAAATACGGCGTAGCCATTAACTGGCATTGCAAGCCATTGGGCAACCTCGATTGGAACGGTAGCGGTATGCATGCCAACTTTAGCAACACCTTGCTTCGTACAGCGGGCAGCAAAGAAATTTTCGACAAAGTGTGCGAAGCTTTCCGCCCTGTGGTAAAAGAACACATTGATGTATATGGTGCCGACAACCACCTGCGCCTTACCGGCAAGCACGAAACAGCCAGCATCTTCGATTTCAGCTATGGCGTTTCTGACCGTGGTGCTTCTATCCGTATTCCTGTAAACGTGCCCAAGTGGGGTTGGAAAGGTTACCTCGAAGACCGCCGCCCCAACTCAGCCGCCGACCCATACAAAGTAGCTGCCCGTATTATCAAAACAGTAAAGGCTGTTCAGGCATAAGTACATTTTTGTTATAGCAATCGAATCACAAGCAATCGAATCACAAGCAATCGAAAGGGCCAATCTCCTTGCTGAGGTTGGCTTTTTCATTAGGCCTGATGCCGCTTTTTCGTTTCTTTTACGCAAGAAAATAACGCTAAAAAAGAAGATATGGAATCGTTACGTTTTAATGCACTGAAATCGCTGCAAAGCCACCCAACCGAAGTGCCGGTAGCTGCTTCTAAAAAAGTAACTGCCATTTTTGGTGAAAATGTATTTACCCTCGATGTGGCCCGGCACTACCTTGCCGATGAAGCTTATAAAAGCCTTATTGCCAGTATTGAAAGTGGTAAGAAAATTGACCGCTCTATGGGCAACCACATTGCCAATGGCATGCGGGCCTGGGCCGAAAGCCGTGGCGTAACTCACTACTCACATTGGTTTCAACCACTCACAGGCACCACTGCCGAAAAACACGATTCTTTTTTTACCATCAAAGGCGATGGAACTCCCATCGAGCAATTTGAAGGTGACACGCTCATTCAGCAGGAACCCGATGCTTCTTCGTTTCCCAGTGGTGGTTTGCGGGCCACATTCGAAGCCCGAGGCTACACGGCATGGGATCCATCTTCGCCAGCCTTTATTATGGAAATGGGGAATGGCAAAACCTTGTGTATCCCCACCATTTATGTAAGCTATACCGGCGAAAGCCTCGACACCAAAACGCCATTGCTGCGCAGTTTGGATGCACTGAACCGTGCAGCAGTGAGTGTCTGTCATTATTTCGACCGCAATGTGGGCCATGTAAAAGCCACACTGGGTTGGGAGCAGGAATACTTTGTGATAGATGCCGGTATGGCCAACAGTCGCCCCGATTTGGTACTCACCGGTCGTACCGTGTTTGGTCATTCTTCGGCCAAAGGCCAGCAGCTGGAAGACCACTACTTTGGCTCTATTCCGGAGCGGGTATATGCCTTCATGCGAGACTTTGAAGAAGAAGCCTACCGCCTTGGAATTCCGCTGCGTACCCGCCACAACGAAGTAGCGCCATGCCAGTACGAATGTGCTCCTATTTATGAAGAAGCCAATCTGGCAGTAGACCACAATATTTTGCTCATGGATATCATGAGCCGCGTAGCCAAGCGGCATAACCTGAAGGTATTGCTGCACGAAAAACCATTTGCCGGTATCAACGGTAGTGGCAAGCACAACAACTGGAGCATGAGCACCGACACGGGTGTAAACCTGTTGGCGCCGGGCAAAACACCAAAGACCAACCTCATGTTCCTTACGTTTTTTGTAAACGTGATAAAAGCCGTGCATGATTATGCCGATTTGCTGCGGGCCAGTATTGCCAGCGAAGGCAATGATCACCGGCTTGGTGCAAACGAAGCGCCGCCTGCCATCATCTCTATTTTCATTGGTAAGTTTTTGACCGAAGTATTGAACGAAGTAAAAGAACGGGTAGGCGAAAACTTTACAGAGCAGGATGAAATTTTGCTCAAGCTCGACATTCACAAAACCATACCTGAACTGCTGCTCGATAATACAGACCGCAACCGAACTTCTCCTTTTGCATTTACCGGCAACAAGTTTGAGTTTAGGGCCGTAGGCAGCAGTGCCAATTGTGCCAACTCAATGACGGTGCTCAACTCTATTATGGCTGCAACGCTCAATGCATTTAAGCAGGATGTGGACGGCCTGATAGAAAAAGGAGAGAAGAAGGAAGTGGCCATTATGGAAACCATCAAAAAGTACATTGTTGGTGCCGAAAAAGTGCTGTTTGAAGGCGATGGTTACAGCGAAGAATGGCATGCCGAAGCCGAACGTCGTGGCCTCCCCAACATACCTACAACTCCACTGGCGTTGGATGCCTTTGTGACATCAAAGTCTAAAGAAATGTTTGAACAGCTGGAAGTGTATAACCATGCAGAGCTGGAAGCCCGTCATGAAATTATGCTCGAAGAATACATTAAACGGGTGCAGATTGAAAGCCGCATTATGGGTGAACTCTGCACCAGTCATATTTTGCCCAGCGCCATCAAGTATCAAAACATTTTAATTGAGAACATTAAAGGCCTGAAAGACCTGGGGATGATGGGCAACGCCTTTGCCAACCAGGTGCAGATATTGGAAAAAATAAGCAAGCATATAGCCGAAGTAAGCGATGGTGTAGAACAAATGATTGAGGCACGCAAGGCTTGCAACGCCATGACGAACACCCGTGCAAGGGCCATTGCTTATTGCAATACCGTGAAAGAAGCCTACTTCAATAAAATCCGGTACCATGTAGATAAACTGGAACTGCTGGTAGACGACCAATACTGGCTGTTACCCAAGTACCGCGAAATGTTGTTTATCCGATAGGCTCACCATGGCTCCCATTAAAAAGACCTGCTCACAAAAAGCAGGTCTTTTTTGTATGGTTGTTTGCACAGGTCTGTACACGTTAGTTATGCTGCTTGCAGCGCATTAAGCTTTTAGCCTTCAGCTTTATGCTTTATGCCTTCTGTTACATATCGGGAATAATGCCCGTATAATTCTGCGGCGTTATTTTCTTCAGCTCTTTTTTCAGTGTGGCACTCACTTTCAGCGAGTCGATGAATTGGTGCATGCTTTGTTTGTTGATGCCGGCTGCACCACGGGTCAGTTCTTTCAGCGCCTCATAGGGGTTGGGATAGTTTTCGCGGCGCAGCACGGTTTGAATAGCTTCTGCCACCACAGCCCAGTTATTTTCAAGGTCTTCCTGCATTTTCTTTTCATTCAGCACCAGCTTTTCCAGGCCTTTATTGATGGCCGAAAGAGCAATTATAGTATGCGATACCGGCACACCAATATTGCGCAGCACGGTGCTGTCGGTAAGGTCGCGTTGCAGGCGGCTGATGGGCAGTTTGGCACTCAGATGCTCCAGCAAACTGTTGGCAATGCCGAGGTTGCCCTCCGCATTTTCAAAATCAATCGGGTTCACTTTGTGTGGCATGGCGCTGCTGCCCACTTCACCTTTTTTGGTTTTTTGTTTGAAGTAATCCATGCTGATATACGTCCAGATATCGCGGCACAAATCAATCAGAATATTGTTGATGCGTTTGATGGCATCGAAGTGAGTCGCCAAACTATCGTAGTGCTCAATTTGCGTGGTAAACTGCATGCGTTGCAGGCCCAGCACTTCATCTACAAAGTGGTTGGCAAAGGCTACCCAATCGGTTTTGGGGTACGCAATATGATGCGCATTGAAGTTGCCCGTAGCGCCGCCAAACTTGGCTGCATACGGTATGTTGCTAAACAGCTGCACCTGATTGTCGATGCGTTCTACAAACACCATTATTTCCTTCCCCAGCCGGGTAGGGCTGGCAGGTTGGCCATGGGTGCGGGCCAGCAGTGGAATATTTTTCCAGCTATTGGCCAGCTCATGCAGTTTGGTTTGCAGGTTAATGATGGCTGGCAAAAACTCATATTCCATCGCATTCTTCCACAGCAAAGGAATAGAGGTGTTGTTCACATCCTGACTGGTGAGGCCAAAGTGCACAAACTCTTTGGCATCGGCACCGGCGTCGGTGGTTTCCAGCTTTTGTTTGATGAAATATTCCACGGCTTTTACATCGTGGTTGGTTGTTTTTTCAATCTCTTTAATGGCTTGTGCATCTTCCAGGCTAAACTCTTCCAGCACTTTGCGCAGTGCAGCTCGGGCCTTAGCACTCAGCTTAAAAAACTTCTTATCGGCCAGCAAAAAGAAGTATTCCATTTCTACCAGCACCCGGTATTTAATGAGGGCATATTCGCTAAAATATTCATCCAGCTGGCTCACCTGCCGGCGGTAGCGGCCATCTACAGGAGAAATAGCCGTGAGTTGTTGTAAATCCATAGTTTGATTTGAAGAGCCGCGAAGATAGTTTATAGTCGGGAGTCAGGAGTCGGGAGACGGAAAGTCCGAAAGTCCGAAAGACGGAAAGTCCGATAGTGCGGAGTTTCTTCCCTCCTTGGAGGGGTGCCCTTTAGGGCGGGGTGGGTTGTTAGTCGGAATGTCCGAAAGACCGGAAGTCTGCCAGTAGCATTAAAACAACAAAAGCAAATATTCCCCCTCTGGGGGCTAGGGGGCTGTCATCTACAAATCTCCCTTCATCAATTGTTCGGGCTGTACGCTTGTACTCCTCGCCCCGCTAAGGCGTGGCTGTGGGGTACCGCTTCCATCCCGCAGCCCTTCAGCTGCAACGCAGCATTCATCAACATTTCAAAAAAGATTCGGTCGTCAATCGTCGGTCATCTGTGGTCTGTCGTCGGTAGTCCAAAGTCACTGCTTCAGCACCGCTTTCACCATCCTTTCATTCCCAAACATATCCGTTTTCTGCTCGGCCGTAAAACCCTTTTCCTGCAAGGCTTTCAGCACTTGCTTTACATACAGCTGATGACATTCGAAATACAAACTGCCGCCGGGTTGTAAGTGCGTTTTGGCGAAATCAGCAATGGCATTGTAAAACAACAACGGATCATTATCGGGTACAAACAATGCCAGGTGCGGTTCCCAATCGGTTACGTTTTTATCGAGCTGCTGGTTTTCTTGCTGTGGAATGTATGGCGGGTTCGATACAATGATGTCGAATGATTGTGCCGGCCATTGTGCCGGTTCCAGTATGCTGGCTTGCAGCCACTGTATGGGCGTTTGCTGCGTTGTGGCATTTTGCTGCGCTACTGCCAAAGCATCAGCACTCACATCTAAGCCAAACACATCTGCAGCAGGCCAGTTTTTTTTGATGGCGATTGGGATGCAACCACTGCCGGTACCAATATCCAACATGCTGGCGTGGCTTCGCTGCGGTTGTTCTTCCAGTATCCACTGCACCAGTTCTTCCGTTTCGGGGCGGGGAATGAGCACCGCATTGTTTACCATCAACTCCATATTGTAAAACCATGCTTTGCCGGTTACATATTGCACGGGCTTGTATTGACGCAGCTCAATGAGCATCGTTTCCAAAATGGACTGTTGTGCATCCGTCAGTAAGTTGCTGCCACTGTTGACGGATGAAGCCGGTTGGCCAGCGATGGCTTCCATCACCAACCGGGCAATGGCTCTTGCTTCGGCTCTATCGTACAGTGCCGTTAATTGTTTGGTCAGGTAGTCATGTGCTGCAGTTATTGTCATATGCTGCAACATTACGCTGCTTTGCACAATCCTTTTCAGTTGAATATTTTACACAGCTTCTTTCTGTCGCAGGCCTCCCGGCCTGTGACGGTGTGTTACTCTTTTACAATTTGCAGCATAGCCCAATAATATCGCCCTTTCAGGGCTTGGTTCTTTGTTGATGCCCATATACCCCGGGTTGAAACCCGGGGCAAGGATATTCCGCTCCGTTGGGGTTCATCCTATTTTATCCGTGAAAATCCTCACTCTCCGCCAAAATCCGCGTCCCATTCATCCTTTCTGTCGCAGGCCTCCCGGCCTGCGACGATGTGTTACTAATGCCAGCACGTGAATGATTACGCTTACAATTTCGCCCTGTCAGGGCTTGCGTCATTTGTGGGGCATCTTCATCCACGGGTTACACCCGTGGCTATAAGCAATCGCCCTTTCAGGGCTTTACCCAAATCGCATCCGCGAAAATCCATTCTCTCCGCCAAAATCCGCGTCCCATTTTTCCGCGTCCCATTATCCATAAAAAACACCCGTTCGCCTGTTGCTCAAACCATATTGTTTGTGCATCTTTCTACACTAAAAAAATACATATGCCAACCACACACCGCTTGTTTTGGTGGAACCTCGAAAACCTGTTTGATGCCGTCAACTCCACCAACCGCTCCGAAAAATTGCAACGCACCCTCAACAAAGAATTGAAGGGTTGGACAGCAGCTATACTCAGCAAAAAGATTGCGCAGCTCAATAAAGTCATCACTGCCCTCAACCCCGATATTTTGGGCGTATGCGAAGTAGAAAATCTACCGGTGCTACAGCAGTTGGTAGATGCAATGAGTACGGCCCTCAACCGGCCATACAAAGTGTTACATCAGGATACGAAAGATGCCCGTGGCATTGATGTGGCGTTTATTTACGACAGCAGCAAATACACGCCAAAAGGCGAGTTGTTTTCATTAGAAGTAATGCGCCGCAATGCCACTCGGGATATTGTGCAGGTACAATTGCAAACAAAAGCAGGCAACTTACTCGTGTTGCTCGGCAATCACTGGCCGGCCCGCAGCGAGGGCAAATATGAAAGCGAACCCTTCCGCATGATGGTTGGAGAAGTACTGAGCTACTGGGTGAAACGCATACACGAAATAGAAGGCAAGGGCGCCAGCATTGTCGCCATGGGCGATTTCAACGATGAACCTTTCGACAGAAGTTTGGTGGAGTATGCTAAGAGTACGCACATCATTAAGCAAATAGAAAACAGCACCACCACCGATTATCTCTACAACCTGAGTGCGGCTTGCATCAATGGCAAATTGGGCACCTATGTATTCGGCAATGAGATCAATGTACTAGATCAGTTTTTGGTGTCGAAAGCCATTGCGGTAAAAACCAAACTGTCAAAGTTTAGTGTGGCGGCACCCGTACGTATTTGCCACGATGTAGTGCCCGGCATGGTAAAAGGTGAATACAATGCACCCGTCAAATTCGGCCGTCCTGCCGAGGCATCAACTTTTAATAAAGAAGGTTTCAGCGATCATTTGCCCATTGCACTGACATTGGAAGAAAAGTAATGCTAAACCTTTTGGGACACATGTTGGCATGAGATACTGCCTTTACTTTGCGCCCCATGTTGTACTCGGTTTTTTCGCTGTATCCATTGTCGCAATGGCTGCTCATTTTGCTGGCAGCGTTCATCATTGGTTTGGGCAAGGCAGGCTTAAAAGGTGTCGACATGTTGTCGGTCACCATTATGGCGCTGGTCTTTGGCGGCAAATCGTCTACAGGCATTGTGCTGCCGCTGCTGTGTGCAGCAGATATTGCGGCAGTCATCTATTACAACCGCCATGCACAATGGAAACATTTCTGGAAACTCATGCCCTGGATGGCCGTAGGTATTTTGCTCGGCGTATACCTCGGACAAGACATGCCAGAAAAAACATTCCGCATGCTCATGGCGGGCATTGTGCTCTGCACCATCATCATTGTGCTGTGGATGGAACTGCGTAAATCGGTGTCCGTTCCCAAGCACCCCATGTTTGCTGTGAGCACGGGTTTGGCAGCGGGCTTTACCACCATGATGGGCAACCTGGCCGGTGCTTTTGCCAACCTTTATTTTTTAGCCATGCGCCTGCCCAAGAATGATTTTATTGGCACTGCTGCGTGGCTCTTTCTTGTCATCAATCTGTTCAAGTTGCCCTTTCAGGTTTTCTTCTGGAAAAACATACATGCCGATACCTTGCTTACGGATATCGTGTTGCTGCCGGCCCTGGCGCTGGGCTTTGTAACGGGGCTGCGCATTGTGCGGCATTTGCAAGACAGCCACTACCGCAGGGTAGTGATTGTACTTACGTTGATTGGCGCTGTTGCCATGTTGTTGAAGTAGGAATTTATTTCAACAACACTTCCACCACATAATCATAGGTACCTGCCTGGTATTGCGGATACACAAACAGGCCTTCTTTTACCTTGCTCCATTTGAGTGGTTTGTTGCTGCCCATGGTTTGCACGGCCGCTACTTCGCCGATAAAGTTCGGCAGCAATACAAAGTCGTTAGCCGGGGCTTTCAAAAAATGCAGAAAGATGCGTTTGCCTTTTTGCGTAGCCACGCCCCAAGGTTGTGGTGGTAGTACATTGCCACGGGTGCCATAAATACTTTCGCCATACTTGGTCAGCCATTTGCCCGCCACAGCCAGTGTATCTACAAATTCTTGTTGAATGGGACCCGTGGGCATGGGGCCTACATTCAGCAGCAGGTTGGCATTACGCCCTGCAGCACCCGCCAGCCAGTGTATCACTTGCTCTGGCGATTTAAACTTGCGGTCGGTAATGTTGTAGCCCCAGCTGTTGTTGAGGGTTTCGCAGGTTTCTACCGGCAGGGCATTGCTGGCTTGTTGGAAGCTCAGCCCCGATTTGTTTTCACCCGGCAGGTCACGTTCAAACATTTGAAAATCTTCGCCGGCAATGGGATCGAGGTGGTGGTTGTTACCAATCATACAAGCCGGTTGCAATTGGTGAATGAGGCTATAAATCTCCTCATACTTCCAGTCGATGCGGGAGGCCCGGTCGTGGCTACCTTCGGGGTTGGTTTGGTCCCAATGGCCATCAAACCAAATGCTCATGATGGGGCCGTAATTCGTCAGCAGTTCGGTGAGTTGGTTTTTCATAAACTGCAGGTAGCTGGCATAATCGCCATTGCCGGTGCGGCCACTGTGCTGGCCGGTACGGCCGCTGCGCCATGGATAATCTTCCCGATACCAATCGAGAGTAGAGTAGTAGAGGCCCAGCTGCAGGCCATGCTTTTTGCAGGCTGCTGCCAGTTGTTGCAACGCATCTTTGCCATAAGGCGTGTTGGTGATTTTCCAATCGCTGTAGCGGGTATCCCAGTTGCTGAAACCATCGTGGTGGCGGGTAATGAACACGATGTATTTCATGCCCGCATTTTTGGCTGTCAGCACCCATTGCTCCGCATCAAAATCAATCGGGTTAAACACCCGGATATAACGTTGATAATCTTCCTTGCGAATCTTGCGGTTGTTCATCACCCATTCGCCATCGCCCAGCACACTGCTCAAGCCCCAGTGTATAAACATCCCGTATTTATGATCCTGAAAGTTCGTTCTGGCTTGCAGGTTGTCAGTACTTGGCTCGTAGTTGGCCTGGCCGTTGGCCAGCAGGCTGCCACACAATAGCAGCAAGAGAAATGTATTTTTCATACGGTCAATATATCCGGAAATGTACGATGCCGGCAGGAGAGGATGCTGTGTTTTTTTGAACCACGAAGACGCCAAGGAGGCACAAGGAGCACTAAGTTTTTTACCACAGAGGCATTGGAGTTTCGCACTGAGCTCACAGAGTGCCAAATGTTTTTGTAATAAAATCCTCATTCTAAGAATTGTTGATAGATGACAGATGGTGGGAAAACAGGAAACAAAAAAAATCCGTGACAATCCGTTCCCCATCCGAAAACTCCGCGTCTCTTTCTGTCGCAGGCCTCCCGGCCTGTGACAGATGGTTACTCGATAAAAGATTGCAGCCTGGTCAATTGATGTCGCCCCTACAGGGCTTGGCGATTGTCGTTGCCCATTCCCCCGGGTTGAAACCCGGGGCTAGGTGATAAACGCCCTTTCAGGGCTAAATCATGATATCCGTAAAAATCGTTTTCAATCCGCCAAACTCCGCGTCCCAATAATCAGTGTCCCAATAATGCGTGTCCTCCATCTCTCTTGCTGTCGCTGGCCTCCCGGCCTGTGACAGATGGTTACTCATTTACCCGTGTACATCCGTTACCCAATCCGCTAAAATCCGTGTCCTATTCAACGGCATTTCATACATTGCCCACTTCACCAACGACGATGCTATGCTTGCCCCATTTTATTACGGTACCGGCCATCTTACAGTAGATGTGGCCGTGGCCATTGCCAAAGGCCAATGCCACGCCAGCTTGCAGGAAGAAGCCCTGCAGCGCATTGCCCGCAGCACCCAATCGGTACAACAAATTGTCGACGAAGGCCAAACGGTGTACGGTATCAATACAGGCTTTGGAATCCTTGCCAATACACCCATTTCCGCCGCCGATACCCGCACCCTGCAGTACAAAATTTTACAAAGCCATAGTGTAGGCGTGGGCGACCCCATACCTGCCTTGGTGGCCAAGCTCATGCTCATTACCAAAGTGCATGCACTGGCGCAGGGCTATAGCGGTGTGCAGCTCAGCACTTTGCAGCGCATCATCTGGCATATCGACAATGATGTGATACCCGTGGTACCCGAAAAGGGCAGTGTAGGTGCCAGTGGCGATTTAGCTCCATTGGCGCATTTGTTTTTGCCACTCATTGGCTTGGGCGAATGTTATTACAAAGGACAACGGGTGGTAACGGCGCATGTATTGCAGCGGGAGCAACTGGAGCCCATTGCCTTAGGACCGAAAGAAGGGCTGGCACTCATCAATGGCACACAGTTTATTTTGGCCTTTGCCACACAGGCCGTGCAGCGTATGCACAATTGTTTGGATGCCGCCGACATCGTTGGCGCCATGAGCCTCGAAGCTCTCACAGGTACCAAAGCACCCTTCGACGAACGCCTGCATCAGCTGCGGCCCTTTGAGGGCAATCTGCTGGTGGCCAAACGCCTTCGCACTTTATTACACGGCTCTCACATTATGGACAGCCATGTAGACTGTGGACGGGTGCAGGATCCTTACAGTTTGCGCTGCATGCCACAGGTGCATGGTGCCAGCCGCAATGCGTGGCTGCACCTGAAAGCCCTCACCGAAACAGAGCTGAATGCCGTGACCGATAACCCCATCATCTTTAATGCACACGATACCATCAGTGGTGGCAATTTTCACGGGCAGCCATTGGCGTTGCCGTTGGATTATGCCTGCCTGGCGGCTGCCGAAATTGGCAACATCAGCGACCGGCGTTGCTACCTCTTGCTCGAAGGCAAGTGGGGCCTGCCCATGCTGCTGATGCAGGATGTGGGCCTCAACAGTGGTTTCATGATTCCGCAATACACCACGGCGGCGTTGGTGACTGAAAATAAAACGCTCTGCTTCCCCGCCAGCGCCGATAGCATTCCCACTTCGCTGGGGCAGGAAGACCATGTGAGCATGGGCAGCATCAGCGGCCGCAAGCTGAGCAAGGTGCTCGATAACCTCGAATACATCCTCGCTATCGAACTGCTGAGTGCCTGCCAGGCCATTGAGTTCAGGCGGCCACTCAAGAGCAGTGTGCTGTTGGAATTTGCCCACGATTATGTGCGGCAATTTGTAGGCTTCGCCAACGAAGACCGGATTTTTGCCAATGATATCAATGCCGTAGCCGGCCTCATCAAAGACTTTTCTTTTGTGCAACAACTGAATGCCTTTGCAAAGGCGCAGGAGATTGAGTTTGCGTAAATGCTTTATGCCTTTGTTGGTGAGCGATTAAGAATTACGGAATGATGGAAGCTTGAAAAATGAAGGAAGCAACCAAGGCTTTGCCAGCTCCCTACCCGGCCTTTGGGCCGGAGCTGTGGCTACACACTTTGTATTTGAAAGGGTGCCAACGTTGACGGCTTGCTGCTGTGCTGGTATTTTATAATTGTCAGCTGGCAACTGAAGCCGATTGAAAAACCAAAGTACAAAATATATTTTGTTGCTCAATAGCGTAATGTCGGCTGGAACTGTGGATGATAAGCGAACAAAAAGTTGATGTTGCGTTACGTCAGCCAGCATAGCAGCAAACCGATGTTGCCAGCATGTAGCTATTCGTCATCAGCTCTTTGTCTGGCTTTCATGATTGCGTCTGCAGTCTCTTGCCAAGTGTGTCTTGTCCACGAATTTGTTGTCCTGTCAAAGACAAAACGACAAGTTGGAATATAGCCAAGTGTCCCACCACAACTGGCAGCAAAGTTTGAGTTAACAGGAATTGCTTTCCCGTTCTTATACTTAACTTTTGTCACCCGAACTGCCCATCCTCCAATGTCAATATTAATTGTGTCCTGCAGCTGCGTCACGAATAGCTTCTCCAATGAACCTGTTCTATTTTTCGTCTTTACAAATTCTTCTAATGCTTCTCGCTGTGTCACATAGAGAACTGTGAAATCTTTGAATTTCGTTTGCAAGTTCGGTGTCAACTCGCTCTTAAGAATGAAAGCATTACTTGGCTTATATGATAATGCTTCAACGCTGTCCAATGGTTTAGCAAAGTCAGTGTAGTAATATTCAATGGTCACGTTACATAAGCTGTCAACAAGTGTCTGAGGAAACTTCTGTCCGAAAGAAGTGTCACTGAGGAAAAGTGTCAAAATGATGGTGGCTACGAATTTCATTTGCTATTGCTGGCAACGTTTTGCAGCTTGGCGAAGTGGCGGATTTTGAAGCACTTACTTTCATTTTAGCTCTAATGTTCATTTGAAAACCAAATATTCAATTTAGCACTAAACCCGCCATTTTGCCAAACTGCTGTTGTGCGTTCGTTTTTATTTCATTTCTAAATCCGTCCGTTCATATTCATTTGTCCCTCTCTGTGAACGTTTCAATTTCCAATGTCTCATTGCGTCTTTGCTTGATAGTTCAGGATTGTCTGCCAAAAATGCTCGCATATATCGATTATATTCGAATTGGGGGTCAATTTCGCTGACATAATTTTTGTCCTTTTTTAACTCATTAATTCTGTTCCATTCAATGATGGCGTCACCAAGTGTCTTACCAACATTTTCCTTTATCCATTTCATAAATATGACATTAAAGGCAAAGTGAGAACCAATTTCCTGTATAAAAAAACTTCTAACATTCTCTCCGTTTTTATAGCTGTCAGTAATTTCAGTTTTAAGAGTTAATTTCTCTTTGCTCCAATCAAATTTCGATTTGCCTTTTGACTTTGCCGCTTCAATTTTATCAGTTTTACCTGTCAGAATATAATGTCTAATTCTGTCTGATATTTCGATTTTTCCACCCGATGTTGAAATACCAACTCGTTTACAAAAGTCTGCAAGTTCCTCTTTCAACCAATAAAAATCATTGAAGTCGGCAAGTGTAATATTTCTATCTAAATTCGGTCTCTTCTCCATATTTACGGTGTCTTTTAAAATGACGCACAACGTTTTTGCGCTTGGCGTTCGTGCGGGATTTCAGGGCACAAAACTGTCAGCCCAGCACTAAAGCCCAATTGAAAAACTGAACTTGAATTTAAGCACTCCGCCCCGCATGACGCCAAACGCATGTTAGCGGGTCGGCCTTCTGTCAGTCCGTATGTTTTATTCTTCTCCAAAATAGTCGCTGTCAATTTTTTTAAGTTCATAAGTCTGCTGTGTCGTGCAACCAAGGTTATAATCAATCATTAGTTGAGCCAACTGTTCACCGTCTATGAGCACAATTTTCGTTTCATTTCTCGGTGTATATTCCAATGCTTCTTTAGTGAAATTTGAAGTCGTAATGAAAATTCCTTTTTTGGCTCCTTGTCCGGCAAGTGCACCAACGAATTTTTGAAGTTCCGGTCGTCCAACTACGTTTCCTGGTTTCCACCGCTTAGCTTGAATGTAGATTATGTCAAGTCCGAGTTTGTCTTCTTTTATTGTTCCATCAATTCCTTCGTCACCGCTTTTTCCCATTGCTTTTCCTGCGTCTTTGATTGAGCCACCGTAACCCATTTTCACTAATAGTTCAACTACAAGTCGTTCAAAGAAAGCAGGAGAGAGGTCAACAACTTTGTTAAGTAGTTCGGCTGCTAATGATTTTCTTATTCGTTGATATGCTTTATCTAAACTCTCTTCGGGTGTCTGTTCGTTGTTCTCGATTATTGTCGTTTCATCTTCTTCGCTTTCGTTGTTATTTCTCGATGCGTTTTGAAACTCTAAAAATGCAGGGAACTGTCTTAAATACTTTGCATCAATTCGGTCAGGATTTTTCGCTAAGGTCTGTCTGCCAAGTTCGGTAATTACAAAAGTTGCTCGTTTTGGTGAATCAAGCAGTCCTGCTTTTTTTAGATAAGTCTTTGCCCAACCGACTCTGTTGTCAAAAATGGCTTGATTTCCACTTGCCAAAAGTTCTTTTCTTTCTTCGTCTGTTACTTGAAATTCAATCGCCAAACTTTCAATCAAGTCTCTGTATTTGTGCTCTTGTCCGTCCGCTACGAGTTTGAGTAGTGGAAGCATTAAGGATTGATAGTCTGGAATCATATTTTCTCTTTAATTGTCAGTTCGTTTTATATTTAGTTGTCGTCTTTTAGGCTGCCCGCTAACGAACAGGGCTTTGTGCAGGTTGGGAATTAGCATTCCGTCTGCCCATAACCGCTGCTGATTAAAAATTTAATGTTGAAGTTAAGTACAAAAGTTCAGCAATGAACGTCACGCCCGAACAAAAGCCAAATAGAATTACAAATGCTCATTTTTATTCCGTCAGCCCAACTTGCACAAAACCCCTTGTTGTGTGCCGTACGTCTTCGCTTCAGGAATCGGTTGTTCAAATTTTAAAAGAACTTTTTATTCTAAAAACTGTCGTTGCTCAATGCCGCAAAGTTTCTTTGAGTAGTCATTCGCTTATGTGTCCACCGAAAACTGCAACGAAAAATAAAAACTACTCAAATTATTTTTCCAAATTAAATACTGCTGTCAATTTCAACGTCTTTGTGTCGCCCAAATGCTGCAACAAAAATTGAATACAGTTTAGATTTTTTTCATCTGCGTTTAGAAACTGTGTCAATAAAAAATAATTTGTGTCCACCCAAAAACTACTACTGAAAAAAGCAAAAATTTCTTGTCGTTATGTGTCGTGCTGCTCAAAAGTCTTGGTCAAGGTTGCAGTGATTGTCAAACTGCGTACTGTGTCCACTTGCCTATGACTTGAGCAAAAGTCCAGCCGTTACAAATGCCAAATTGAAAAACTAAAGAACAAATTATGTACAAAAGTTGAACAATGAAGGTCAAGCCGATGTGGGCTTTAGGTCAAGTCAAATCTAAATGATAAAGAACATTTTTACTGTCGCCCCCAACGCTGGCAAAACTGTTTGGCAGTATGGCACACAACACGTAAATATATGATACTGTTTTCAAAAACACCTAATGAAACATTATTGATGGTCAATGTTATAGCGTTATACATTTAGTATTGTTATTAGTACAATACACCCGGTTATACATGTTGTATTGTTGGCCATAGGTGCAATTTTCTAACCGTTTATAGTTGCTAATCAACATGAGCATCTCTCACTTCCTCCTCACCGTTATAATATCCACTTGCGGGGTGAAGTATTGGTTTTCTTCGGGGCGGCGGTAAATTTTTTGTACCACCTCCATGCCTTTGGTTACCTGTCCAAATACGGCATAGCCCTGGCCATCGCCGTTGTTGTCGCCACCAAAGTCGAAGCCCGGTTGGTTGCCGATGCAAATAAAGAATTCGGTGTTGGCGGTGCCGGTATCTTGCCGGGCCAGGGATAGGGCCCCGTTGATATGCCTCAGCCCTGTTTGCTGTGTGTTTTCATGCGGTATGCCTTTCAGGTATTCCCGTTTGTTGCCCGTGCCCCACAGGCCGCCCTGAATTAGTTCGGCGGGGGCGCTGCCCATGGGTTGGTTGTCTTGGCTGAGTATGCGGTAAAAACTGCTGCGTTGGTAAAACCCGGAATCGACAAACCGTAGAAATGCCGCTACGCTTTGCGGCGCTTTGTCGGGGTACAGTTCGGCTTCAATATCGCCGTATTGTGTTTCAATCACAATGCGGGGATGGCCGTCTTTTTCATCTCCGGCGGAGGGGCCGCATTGGGCCCACAGCACACTCATACAAACCAAAACAATCCATTGTTTCATACCCGCAATGTACAGCAGGATGTATTCCATTAAAAGAGGGTTAATGGAGGGAATTTTATTCAATAACCCGTATTGCTTCTGTTAACGCCAAGAACAGCTGTTTTTTTGAATGCTTCACTACACTAAGCGGTTCTGTTAGCGGCATGTCACTTTCTTTCTCTTGGAAAAAAGAAAGGCAAGCGTAATGGGAGGTTGCGAACAAAGCCCTCGCCACTGCAGTTCAAGATTGTTGCAGTCTTCTAAACCGTTCAAACGGTTTTGTGTATTGCTCATATGCTATAGCCCACGGTTAAAACCGTGGGCTATAGATGGCATGTTAGGCTTACAAATGGATTCATCCATTTTCCTTCATTGCATACACTAAAAAGTGTTGGGGCCGGAAGTAATGTTGATTCACTTGATAAGGGATGGGGAAAAGTTGGGATGTTCCTTGCCTTTTCATGGAAATTGCGACCTAAATGCGTATGCCCATTGATTGTTTAGTAGTATGGCGCATGTGTTAATAAAAAACATTATCAATAGCTCCGGCATTGGCTGCAAAAGCCAATCAACTATCTTGCCCCTTCCCGAATTTAAAATTGCCCATACATGAAAAAACTGATGATGTTGCTGGCACTGGCAACAGGCATAGGACAAACCATCGCCCAGCAAAGCAGGGTGGCCATTATTCCGCAACCGGTTTCGGTAAAAGAAAATCCCGGTAGCTACCTGTTGCCCAAGCAAATTGTGGTAGATGCACCCAACATGGCGTCGCTGCAATACACCCAAAAATGGCTGCAGCACAAACTCACTACCGCTACGGGTTATACCATGCTGTTTACACAGGGGAAACCTGCTACCGCCAGCATTGTGCTGCAGCAGTTGCAACCGGCCAATGCAACGTTGGGCAAAGAAGGCTATGAGCTGGAAGTGAACCAGAAACAAATCATCATCAAAGCCAATGAGGCCGCCGGTTTTTACTACGGCGTACAAAGTTTGGTGCAGTTGTTTCCCAAAGAAATAGAAGCGAAGCAAGTGCAGAAAAATGTACAGTGGACAGCTCCCTGCGCCAACATTACAGACTATCCCCGCTTTGCGTGGCGTGGACTCATGTTTGATGTTTCCCGTCACTTTTTTACCAAGCAGGAAGTGAAAGATTACATCGATCAGATGGCCCGGTATAAGTTCAATGTGTTTCACTGGCACCTCACCGACGACGAAGGCTGGCGCCTCGAAATCAAAGGCCTGCCCAAGCTCACATCAGTAGGAGCGTGGCGGGTGCCCAAAGAGGGTTACTTCGGTGATATGAGCAAGCCCGAACCTAACGAGCCCAAAACCTATGGCGGCTTTTATACGCAGGAAGATGTGAAGGAAATTATTGCCTATGCCAAAGAACGTTTTGTGAATATTTTACCCGAAATAGATGTGCCCGGCCATAGCCTGGCGGCCATTGCTTCGTACCCCGAACTGAGCTGCACACCCGGTGCCGAAAACTATGTGGTACGCAGCGGCGAAAAAATCATGAACTGGTTGGGCGACGGTAAGTTTACCGCCATTGTAGACAACGCACTGTGTCCTGCCAACGAAAAAGTGTACACATTTTTAGATCAGGTGTTTGGCGAAGTAGCGGCCCTGTTTCCTTTCGACTACATCCACATTGGTGGCGATGAATGTGCCCATAATTTTTGGGAGAAAAACGAGCAGATTCTGGCCCTCATGAAAAAGGAAAACCTGAAAGACATGCACGAACTGCAAAGTTATTTTACCAAGCGGGTTACTGGCATTATCACGGCCAAAGGCAAAAAAGTAATTGGTTGGGATGAAATACTCGAAGGCGGTCTGGTAGATGGTGCTGCCGTAATGAGCTGGCGTGGCGAAAAAGGCGGCATTGAAGCAGCCAAACTGAAGCACGAAGTGGTAATGAGCCCCACTACCTACAGCTATATCGATTACATGCAGGGCGATGTGGCCATTGAGCCACGGGTGTATGCTACGCTGCGGTTGAACAAAGCGTATCAGTTCAACCCCGTACCTGCCGGAGTGGATGCCCAATACATCAAGGGCGGACAGGCCAACCTGTGGACAGAGCAGGTGTACAACATGCGTCATGCGCAATACATGACCTGGCCCCGGGCTTTTGCCACCATCGAAAGTGTGTGGACGCCTGTGGAGCAAAAGAACTGGACGAACTTTGCCAACCGGGTAGAGAAACATTTCGAACGCCTGGATGTGCGTCAGATTAAATACGCCCCCAGTGTGTACGAGCCCAGCTTTACTGCCCGCCTCGATGCCGACGGACAGTTGTGGGTAGAAATGCAAACGGAAATCGACAACATCAAAGTGCATTACACCTTCGACAACTCCTTCCCCGATCAGTTTTATCCTGCCTATACCACGGCGGTAAAAGTGCCGAAAGATGCGGTGCAACTGAAGGTGATGAGCTATCGCGGCGATACACCGAAGGGAAGATTGATGACCATTTCGGTAGAAGAACTGAAGAAAAGAGCGGGTAAAAAATAAACCCGCAGCCATACAAAAAATCCTGCTGAATTCGGCAGGATTTTTTTGTGCCACTCACCCTATGTTTGCGCCCCTTTTTGTGTACACACATGGCCAGTCAACCTCAAACTGTTTCTGTAAAAACCGTGCTACTGCTACAGCCCATGCGGCTATTGCACCGGCATCCGGTATTGCAATTGCTGCAGGTGAGCAAGAAAGACAATGGCATGGTAGAAATGGAAGAGCTGCCCGTGATGCAGGCCATTGTGGCGCAGCACCTCAAAGGGCTGGATGCAGAAGCCCGCAAGGCGCTGATGATGGTGAGTGAATCGGCCTTGCAAAAAGAGAAACTGCTGATTGAAAAGCGGTTTGAATTGCAACGCACTGCTACCGGCTGGCCGGCTTTTTACGACAAAGCCATGGCCCGTTATTTTTTGCAGGTGCTGGGTCAGTTGAAGCAATACGGCCAACAGCTATCGTGGTACCACCGGCTGCCGCATGGTGCTACCAATAAAATTGTAACGGCACCTTGTGTGTACCATCCCTTTGCCGTGATGTTATCGTTTTGCATAATTGTAAAAAACGATATACCGCAAATAGATGTTTGGGTAGAGAAGGGAAAGGAAAAAACATTGCTGGCAGAATACCGACGGTTTTATTTTTTACTGGAAAAAAATCACCAGTATTTGCACCTGCCGCTGCGTTGCTACGAATTGTTGGAATGGCTGGATGAACATACATGGGATGAACAAACCATGCCGGCCATTGACTATGCAAGGAGCGTGGCCAACCACATTCGTCAGCAGGGTTTTGAGGTGCAGGCCGATGCATTGGAAGAGGCCGTCGCCATTACCACAGCGCCTGCCCGCCGTGTGTTGCTCAGCGAACTCAACAATGCTTTTTTGATGCTTACGCCACAGTTTGTATATGAAGACTGTGTGATAGAAGGGGCGTACGAACCCATTACCAAGTACAAACAAGATGAGGTAACGCTGCACATTCACCGGGATGAAACAGCAGAGCAATCGTTGGTGCAATTTTTACAAGGCTTGCATCCCAACTTCAGCCGCCAATACAACGGGTACTACTACCTCAGCTTTGCCGATGCGCAAAAGAAAGGCTGGTTTCTGAAAGTCTATCATCAGTTGCTGGATGCGGATATTGAATTGCGGGGCATGGATTTGCTCAGGCATTTTAAATATGCGCCCTACAAACCCGAAACAAAACTGCAGATACTGCAAGAGCTGGTAGATGTGTTGCAGGTGAGCATTCAGGTGAGTTTTGGAAAAGAAAAAATTCCATTGTCCGATTTGCAAAAAATGTTGCTCAACGGGCAAAAAGCCGTGATGCTGAAAGATGGTAGCCTTGGTGTGTTGGGCGAAGAATGGTTGCGCCAATACGCAGGCATGGTAAAGCATAGCCGGGTGCAGGGCGATCAGCTGCAAGTGCCCCGATGGTTGGCCATGAGCCTGGATGCCACCGATGATAACGCACTCCAATTGACGCAAGTATTGCCAGAGCAGTGGTGGCAACAATGGACGCAGTGGCATCAGCAGGAAGATGCGTTGTATGCATTGCCGCAAACCCTGCAGGTACAAGCATTGCGACCGTATCAGCAGAAAGGATATGAATGGTTGCGGCTGCTGGCCGAAGCAGGTGGCAGCGGCTGCCTGGCCGATGATATGGGCTTAGGTAAAACCTTGCAGACCATTGCATTTTTAGCGCATCGGTTTGAGCAAGACAGCACCGCCCGTTTTTTGGTAGTGTGCCCCGCCTCGCTGATGTACAACTGGCAGCAGGAGTTGGAAAAATTTGCGCCGGTGTTGCGCAGCATCGCTTATCACGGAGCACAACGCAAAGCTGACTGGATAACAGACGAGCAGTATCAGGTACTTATTACCAGCTATGGTACGTTGCGGCAGGATATAGAACAGTTTGCTGCCGTTACGTTTAATACAGTGGTGATAGATGAAAGTCATTACATCAAAAATCCGGTGGCACAAATTACCCGTGCCATTACACAACTGCAGGCACCGTTTCGCATTGCGCTGAGCGGTACACCGGTGATGAATGGAACAGTTGATTTATATGCACAGCTCAACTTTTTGTTGCCGGGCATGTTGGGCAGCAAGGAATTTTTCCGAAGAGAATATGCGTACCCTATAGAGCAACAAAAGGATGAAGAGAAAGCGGTTGCATTGCAAAAAATGATTGCGCCATTTATTCTGCGTCGAACCAAAGAACAAGTGGCGGCTGATTTGCCGGAGAAAACCGAATCGATATTGTGGTGCCACATGGGGCATGATCAGCGCATGGCTTACGAATCGTTGAAAGAGGAAATACGCGGCAGTGTATTGTTGGAAATTGAACAAAAAGGATTGCAGGCTGGCAAGCTATCGGTGTTGGCAGGCTTAACCAAATTGCGCCAGTTATGCAATAGTCCGGCACTGGTGAAAGATGCCGATCTGTTTTGTGAAGACAGCATAAAGACCGATGTGTTGATGGAAGAGCTGAAACAAATTATTCCGCAGCACAAGGTGCTGGTGTTTTCACAATTCACTGGCATGCTCGATGTATTGGAGCAAGCGTTGATGCAGCATCGCATTGTTTTCAGCAGGATAGATGGCAGTACACCTGCACACAAACGGCAGGAGTTAGTGAATGCATTTCAATCAACGGATACCGATGCTTCGGTGATGTTGATTAGTTTGAAAGCAGGCAATGCCGGATTGAATTTAACCGCAGCAGATTATGTATTTCTTGTAGATCCGTGGTGGAATGCAGCGGTAGAAAATCAGGCGATTGACAGAACGCACCGCATTGGACAAACGCAGCCCGTATTTGCGTACCGTATGATTTGCAAGCATACAGTAGAAGAAAAGATATTGCAATTGAAAGACCGGAAAAAGAAATTAGCCGAGTCATTAATTACTACAGAAGATGGCCTGATGCAAGAATTAAGCATTGAAGATGTGGCCTTTTTGTTTCAGTAAACTGTCATGTAATTGTCCGGATGATGCCCTTTTTCACTGTAAAAAGGGCATTAACATTTTCGTAATTTACCGTTGGGCATGATGGAGATGTGTAGCTAAAACTCAATGCTGGCAAGGGTTTTAGGGTTTGGTTGGCTGTTTAGGTATCATGCCGAAAAGCCAAATCGGGTTGTGCTTCGCTAAAAATGAGTTCTATGTTTGCACTATCAATTGATACACACACCAACACAACCCTATGCATGGAACACCGTATATGAAAACACACATGCACGTTTTTATTTACGGTTTCAACTCTTCGATTGTTAGCCGAATGAAATGAAGAAGTGAATAGATCGAAACGGATTTATTAAACCATTAAAAATCGCAAGAGTTATGAAAAAGTACACGTTTATTATTGCAATCGCAGCCATGGTAATGGCTATGCTTCCTGCCGGCGAAACATTTGCCCGCAAATCAAACACCCGCAAAACTGAAAACCAGAACGCTGGAAATATCGTTGTTCGTCACTACGGTTCAGACGACCGCTTCATTTACCTGCAGGTTCAACTGCAGCAAAACAATGACAAGCCCGCTGTATTCCGCATTGCCGACGAAATGGGAGAGTTGTTGTTCGTTGATCGTATCAACGTAAAGAATCACACTGTTACCGTGAAGTTTCGCCCCGAAGAACTGGAGCGTATCGAACTGGAACTGACAACCGCTGAAGGTGTGTTCCGTAAGAAACTCGCTGTTCAGGTAAAAACTTTTTCTTCAACAGTAATTGAAGAAGTAAGTAAGTAATTTATTTATTAAACAAGCAATCACTCAATCGGTGCCTGTATTATACAGGTGCCGATTGTTGTTTTATCATTTTGCCAATGCATCGAATACAGCATTGATGTATTGGCTTACTTCTGTTGCCCGGTTCCAGATCATAAAATGACCTGCATCACTGAGCCAATAGTTAGCGCTTACTTTTTTGGGCAATAACAATTTGTCGGCCCTGCCATGAATGTGTATGATATTCTGTGTAGGCGTTTGACCCTGCCAGGTAAGAATCATGTTTACAGCCCTTTTCACAAATAGATGGTGCGTGTCTTTCAGCATCATTTGTTTGATGTACAAATCTTCGGTCTTGCTTTGTGTATCAAAAATATACTTGTTGAGGCTGCTGAATTGCGTCACCATCCAATAAGGCACCATTTTGTGTAGCTGCAATTTGCCGGCTGTACGCATCCATATTGGTAGCTCTTGTCTGCATTTGCAACTACTGATAATGATGGTTTGCTGCACCGGCACGATGCGGCTGATTTCTGTAGCCAGCATACCTCCAAATGAAACGCCCAATAAAATGGGTTGTGCATGTTTGATTTGTGCCGCCAGTCGTGCTGCATATTGTGGCAGTGTTTCACCTGCATCCGGCATCGTCCATTCTATAGGATGCAATGTTGCATTGTGCAATTGCAACTGTTTAAAAATGCGAAAGTCGGCACCCAAACCACTGATACAATACACATGATGCATACCTGATATTCTGTTGCTGATAGCATAAAGGTAAATCAAGTATGCATCGGAAAATGTTGTCGGTTATTTCGAAGATGTTGATGTGGAATCTACACCTAGAGTGTTGCCATTATTTGCTTTTCCCGGAAACAGGCCACCGCAATTCCAGGCCATTCCATCCATGGCTTGCCAGTAGCCGAGCCAGTAATCTTGTACATCAACTGTCATTAAATATCCTTCGGTTCTGTTGTACACTGTTTTTACACCCCAGCTGCTAAAATTGCCGTACAAAGTAGTGCCCATAAATGGCGCCGAGCCGCCCCACATACGTAGCAACGCATAGCCACGACTGGTTTCAATTACAAAGCTGGTACAGCCAAAATTGCTGGCTACCACTATGCCTCTTTCTTTGCGCAACCATTCACTTTCATCTACAGGCGGACGAATAATAGCTTGTTTGCTGCAAGCAGTTAATAACAGTAGCAAGGGAATGGCAATGAGTAGTAGTCGTTTCATAACGATTGCTTTAGTATGCCTGTATGACGGACTACTACAACAATGATGATACAAAAGCAGGTTAAAGATTTCTGAGTATTCTGTTAATGAAATACTTGACTGATAAACTACACGGTGGGCAAATGCTAAAAGCATCAGCAAAGTTGCAAATGCACATAGATTGTTTGTCCAACGGACACAGCATGTTGCATGCTGCGGCAAAACAACAGTTGCCCTTGCACACGAATGCCGAGCAAAACAGTAGGACCCTCAAATGATATAGTTTCAATCTGTGCTTCCAGAAAATGCGGCACAGGCACAAGGCTTATCTGCCATTGTTCTGGCCTGCTGATGTGAATGGTTTGCGCTGTACCGTTTGAAAAATGCGGAAACCATGTTTGTATTTGTGCAGTTGGTAATGCGTTGTACACGCCAAACAAACCAGCCACGTAATCAGATACGGGATGATAATAAATCTCCCTTGCTGAACCTTGTTGAACCAGCTTACCATGCTGCATAATCCAAATTTCTTCTGCCCAGCTCAGCATGTCGGTAGTATCATGCGAAATCATGATGATGCCAATGTTCAAGGTAGCGTGTAAGTTGGCTATTATTCGTCGCATTGATTGCTTGTGTAGTGTGTCCAAATTTGAAAACGGTTCATCGAGCAATAGTAGCCCAGGCTGTGTGGTTAAAATTTTGGCCAGTGCTATTCTTTGTCTTTCCCCGCCCGATAAGCCGCTGTTGGTTTTGCGTTGTAACAGGTGGTCTATTTCACAAAGCCGGTAGAGTTGCAGTTGTTCTTCCGCATTGAGCTCACTTCCATAATCCAATAAATCGGCTACGATGTAATTATTGCGCAATTCAAAATGCTGGCTCAGACAAGCAATGCCTTTGTGACCTGGCAGCAGTTGCTCGTTCGGCCCTAAAATGCGTTCGCCGTTGAAGAAGATCTCTCCGCCGTCGGGTTGCACATGGCCGGCTATCATTTTGAGCAAAGTGCTTTTACCGGAGCCTGTTTCGCCGGCAATGGCCAGCCTGCAACCACCGTGCAGGTTGAAGCTGATAGGTGCCACAACGGCTACATTGTTGTAAGCCTTGTGCAATGCCCTGGCCGATAAAAAAGATACTGTGCTCATGTGTTATAGCTGCGCAAAGTAATGGGCAAATACCTTGTTGTAGTTGCGTATTCGGCAAACATCTGTACACAAAAAAAGCCTTTTCGTGAATTCTGCTGAGGATTTGGCAAAACAATATTCAGCAGTATTTAGCAGCAGCGTATTATTGACATTCAAAAGACTGCCTTTTACATAGCTGAAGTGGATGTTGGTGAAAGGCAGTTTACTTTTGCCATGATGCGGGTAATACTCTTTTTAATGATACTGATATGCTGGCTTTCCGGAAACGGGCAAGACCCTGTGTACCGTATGCTTACTAATCAAAACGGATTGCCCAGCAACACAGTGTATTCTGTAATGCAAGATCAGAAGGGGTACTTATGGTTGGGCCATGATCGTGGATTAAGCCGCTACGATGGTGTAAAGTTTTTGCAGTACAAATCCAGCATGTTGCAAGGGTATAGCTTGAGTAATCTGATGGAAAATTCTGAGGGCGTAATTTGGGTGCAGGATTTTGCCGGCAATTTTTATTGTACCAATAACGATTCTATTGTACGGCAACAAAATTTCAACAGCCCTGGTACTTATTCAACGGCAGGTATTATACAAGGCAATTTGTTGGTATCGGTGAAGTATGACAGTATCAGGGTGCTGAATACAATTACAAAGCAGCGCAGCAGTTTGTCCTATCCTGGTACTTTTTATTCGGCAGCTTGTTTTGATGATAATACATTGTTTTTTATAAGCGGAAATTTCATTTACCGCTTTGATGGAAAACGTTTAGAAAAGCATTTGGAATTGGGGCATTCGTTGGACGGTGTTTTTTTTCTGCGGAAAACGTCTTTTGGCTTTGTGGCTTTTGCAAAAACCGGATCTCCTAATGTATACGTCATCGGTAAGAATGGAGTACAAGCTTTGTCTATTCTTAAGCCAAATACTTTTATCCAGGAAGTAAACAGTTTGGGTGCTCAGTTTTGGATAAGTACTACTGCCGGGGCCTATTGTTTTTCGGAAGATTTGAAGCCAATGTATGATGGCCATTGTTTTTTTGAAAACAGTAGCATTAGCCGTATTGCAAAAGATAGGGAAGGAAGTTATTGGTTTGCAACTTTGGATAAAGGATTGATTATGGTGCCGAATATGGCAACCAGATTGTACGGCTACAATAATGAGTCTATAACTGCACTTGCTGAAAAAAATGAACAAATATTATTGGCAGGAACAAGTGTGCACAGGCTGCTTGCTTTCGATACGAAAACGCATTTATATCAAACGTTGTATAAGGCACCCACTAACCATGAGGTGTTGCACATATTGCATGACGATTTGAATAGCAGAACTTTTTTATGCTCTGATCGAATTACTTATTTGAAAAACTTTTCGTTGCAACAGCAATACATGTTTGCGGGTAAAAATGTTGTACCGATGGGAGATAACTGGTATTCATTTACCCATGCCAGTGGTATTGGTTTTTTCAATAGTCAATTTCCGGCAGACACGGTATTGCCAGCAAAAATTGCATTTTCCGGAAAGGCAAAAGTGCCTCGAAACAGAGGCCGTTGGGTGTTGTATAATGCAGCTACGGCAACACTTCTTGCAGCTACCAGTGGTGGTCTGTTTTATTATACGCCTACTGCTTCTGGCAGTTTAATGTATAAAGGTTTGCCAGTTTATGCATCCAGCCTGTTGCAAGCCAATGATGAAGTGTTTATTACCACTTACAGTCAGGGTGTGCTGCTATTGAACAGCAACATGCAGATAAGTCCGCTTACGGACAAGCCAATTGCTAACAGCATTTACAAACTGCAGGTGCATGGTGATGATGTTTGGATGCTTTCGGATGAAGCAGTGCTGAAATATAACAGGAAGGAAAAAACAATGCAAGTGTATTCCGTAGCCGATGGATTGCCGAAGGCTGAATACAAAGACATGCGTTGGTTAAACGGTGAACTGTATGTGGCTACCACGCAAGGCTTGGTACAGTTTGATGCAACTATGGGTGCTGCAAATACTGTAGCTCCGATTATGGATATTCATCAGGTGTTGGTAAATGGCAATTCAGTATTATGGCAAGATGGTATGCAACTGGCGAGTAATCAAAATAATCTTTCCATTGGTTTTGCTGTTTTATCGTATAAAAATATCAATGAGCAAAAGGTAGAATATCGCATCAATGATCAACCGTGGCAACAGTTGGAAACGGGTGTACGGTCATTGAATCTGTCTGCATTGGCACCGGGTAAATACACCTTGCAAATACAAGCTGCCAACGAAGATGGATTGCCTGCTGCACAACCATTAACATTGAACTTTTTAATTCAAGCACCATTGTACCGGCAATGGTGGTTTTTGTTGGTAATAAGTATTATATCAATCGCTGGAGTGTATGTGTATTTCAAAATAAAGCTGCGTAGAGAGCAAAGGGAAAATGCCCTTAAAACGCAGCAAATGCAACTGGAGCAAGAGTTACAACGCAGCAAGTTGGTAAGTATTAAAAGCCAAATGAATCCGCATTTCTTTTTTAATGCACTCAATACAATTCAGTCTTACATATACACCAACGATAAATTACAAGCCGCCAATTACCTCAATCAATTTTCGGAGCTTACCCGCATGGTGTTGGATATGAGCAATAGGGATTTGATTACATTAAGTGAAGAGTTAAGAGCTTTGCAGTTGTATCTTGATTTGGAAGCACTTCGGTTTGAAGATAAGTTGCATTACAAGCTTGAGGTAGAACCCAATTTACAAACGGATGTTCATTGGTTGCCGCCCATGTTGATACAGCCTTATGTTGAAAATGCTATTAAGCATGGATTGCTGCACAGCAAAAACAGATGGGAGTTATTGGTGAAGTTTAGCCTTGGTGCTGAAGGATTAATAATAGTAATAGATGACAATGGTGTTGGGCGCAAGAAAAGCGAACAGTTGAATGCGCATCGCTACAGGCAGCATGAATCGTTTGCCATGTCGGCAAATGCAAAGCGGTTAGAGATTTTGAATAAAGGATTGACAAACGTCATCAGCATACAAATAATTGATAAGTACGATGCGCTGGGTATGGCTGCAGGTACAACAGTAGAACTGCATGTGCCTTCGCCACAGCGGCAAAATAAAAATATATAGAGAGATGCATACATGTATAATTATAGATGATGAGCCAAGAGCAAGAGCCTTATTGCAGGCCATGATTGAGCAGTATTGTCCGCAATTGCAAGTGTTGGCGCTTTGCGAAGATTTGCCTTCGGGGGTAAAAGCCATTCACAAGCACAAACCATCGTTGGTTTTTCTCGACATAGAAATGCCGGGACATTCCGGGTTAGAAATTCTTGATTTTTTCAATCCCGAAGAGGTTGACTATCGCATCATCTTTACCACTGCATACAGCGAGTATGCTTTGCAGGCATTTCGCTTTTCTGCCATCGACTATTTGCTGAAGCCCATCAAGCACTCTCAACTTATAGAAGCAGTTGAACGTTTTGTACAAACAGATAAGCAAAGTCAGGTGCAACAGTTGAAAGCGCTACAGCAAAACCTGGAAGCCCGCACCAATTGGGAGGAGAAACGCATTGCGTTGCCAACAGGGCATAGTTTGCATTTTTTGAAACCCAACGAAATTGTACTCATAAAAGGGGAGGCTGCATACAGCGATTTTCATTTAAGCAACGGCACTAAGGTGCTCGTAAGTAAAAATCTGAAACACTTTGAAGAGCAGTTGGCTCCGTTGCCCATGTTTTACAGGTGTCATAAATCCTATATCGTTAATTTACATCACGTGGTGCGTTATGTAAAAGCAGATGGAGGCCATTTATTGTTGACGGGAAATCTTCGTGCGATGGTATCCATCGAAAAAGTAAACGAAACAATGGAGTTAATGAATAGGCTAGGAGAGTAGCTGGTTGAAGTTTTCCAACTTTTGGTGAGTGTATTTACGCAGTTGCTCAATCCGCTGTTTACATTTTTGTGGTAGTATAAAACACTTTGTGTAAATGTATTCTATAGCTGTGTTCAGAGGTAAGTAACCTTGCCGGCGGAGTGAA